>Ga0098069_100019_pt1 | contig 144492 bp, 123 predicted proteins | sample 27_taG_FD_92584 | JGI IMG/M metagenome (GOLD analysis project Ga0098069, IMG submission 92584) | Marine viral communities from Cariaco Basin, Caribbean Sea - 27_WHOI_OMZ | ecosystem: Environmental > Aquatic > Marine > Oceanic | place: Caribbean Sea: Cariaco Basin | collected 2014-11-09
TAATTGACAGTTAATTAACTGCAGCCGTAACTGCCATTAGGTGATATAGGTTTTAATTTCGCTTGGTTGTTACTCTAGGTATACGAAACAAAAAATAGGGGCACTCAGCCCCTATAGCTCTAACTCAGCAAAGTCACGGTCAACATCTTCCTGAGTAATGCCAATATAACGCAGCGTCACAGCCTCAGAGCTATGACGTAGCATCTTCATTACCCTGGCGATGTCGTTGGTGTTCTTGTAAAGATGATAACCTCGTGTCTTCCGCATTGAGTGAGTACCCAGTTTAATGCCAACCTCCTCCCCTATCGCCGCGAACGCCCGCGAAACGTAACGGCGGCTAATAGGGGCCTCGTCCAAACCTTTAGACCATTGGTTCCGGTAGGACTGAAACAGGTAGATATGCTCGGGATGCTCTTCTTTAATGCGAGCAATAATAGACCGTGCTTTGTCGTTCAATTTAATAGTTGCTTGTTTCGACGTCTTCCCCTCAACCAGGGTCAGACGCTCGTCGTTTATGTTTTCAAACTTGATGGATAGCAGATCCGAGATCCGTAACGCCAAGTTTAAGCCAACATCCCAAACATCAGCAATTTGCTGACCATAAGTTCGTTTGAGAAGGTAGCTAATCAGCTTCACGGTATCCAGATCTTTAACCGCTTGTACTTCGGCCATGATCGAGTTCCTTTTTTGCTGTAAAACGTGATTTTGAGTACTTAAGAGGGTATAAAGGGGGAAATAGCCCGTTTTTAGTGGGTTTGCTTGTTCCCATTTCCATATTTTGGGAACATGAATTAGGCAAGTACTCAAAATCCATAATGTGTGTTTCAAAATTTCACAAAACGTATTTATGAGTTTACCTTGCAGCAGTTGGTGTTCTGAATTCATCAGGTTTTAAAGGCATACCTAGGTAGAGATGACTTAGTAATGATTTTTGATATAGAAAAAAACCAACTGACTCAGCTTTCCGACAGCCAGCTAGAAGAACTGATTGCTCGACTCTGTGAATCTGAAATAGCACGTATTGGTTATAGCCCAGCCTATGTAAGCTGGTCAGGCTCCATAAATGCACCTGATGAAGGAATTGATATAAAAGTAGAGGTTCCTGTTAAAGAACTGAATACGGGTTATTTAATAAAACCAAGTACTGTATTCCAAGCTAAAAAACATTCAATGCCTCGCGGACAAATCCTAAAAGAAATGTTCAAAGGCTCTGATCTATCTCCCTCCATTTCTGAACAAGCTTCAAAGAACGGTAGCTACATTATTGTGAGTTTAGAAGACGATTGCTCACCTACGATGTTAAAGAACCGAAAGAAAGCTATGCTGGAGGCAATTGAAGGTCAAATTAAATCAGACAATTTTCACTTTGACTTCTACGACCGTTCAAAACTTGCTCAATGGACTCGTCAGCATCCCTCGGTGCTACTATGGGTTAAGTCAAAGCTTGGTCAAGAATATAGTGGCTGGAAAGCATACGGCTCTTGGAGCAACCCACCCAAGGGAGTAGACGATAGCTTCATATTTTCTAATGGTGTGACGGTAACATTACCCTCTCGGCAAGATCACAAGCTCAATATTTCCGATGCTATCGAGCCGATTAGAGAGCTTGTTCGCTCAACTGATAAAGCAGTCCGAATAACAGGTCTCTCTGGCGTTGGAAAAACAAGAATAGTTCAAGCTTTGTTTGATGAAAATATTGGTCAGACTCCGCTTGATAGAACAAGTGTGGTTTATGTCGATACCGGTGCTAAACCCGAGCCATCGGCCACGGTAATGTTAGAACGACTCATTGCAACTAACCAAAATGCAATTATGGTACTAGATAACTGTCCATCAGACCTTCATTCGAAGTTAGCAGAAAAAGTTTCATCGTCTGGTGGAGAAGTAAAACTCATAACTGTTGAGTACGATATCCAAGAGGATAAGCCTCAGACTACTGAGGTCATTAATGTAGAAGCGAACGGTCCGGAATTGGCTGAAAAGCTTTTAAATCGTCGTTTTCCTGCCATAGGTCAAAATGACGCGCGCCGAATTGCAGAGTTTGCGGTAGGTAACTCAAGGGTCTCATTAGCGATAGCCGAGAGAGTCGTTGAAGGGGAAAGCTTAGCACAATTATCTGATGCTCAATTGTTTAATCGCCTATTCGAGCAGCGCAAAGCTCCAGACAACGAGCTGAGAGAGCAGGCGGAAATACTTTCTCTTGTTTATTCGTTTTCGATATCGAAAGACGGAAATGCTGAGTCTGAACTTGAAGTCCTAGGCTCTGCATTCGGATACTCTTTTAATCAATTGTATAGAGCAACCAAAAAGCTATCTGACCGTCACATCGTACAGAGAAGAGGACATTGGCGCGCCATTTTGCCACATGCCATTGCAACAAAACTTGCTGAGGCGGCACTTGCAAGCATACCTATTGAGCAAATCAGAGATACATTTGAGTCCCCGGGCCGAGAGCGTTTGCTGATGTCTTTCGCACATCGCTTGAGCCTATTACACAACAACGCTGAGGCACATGAGATAGTAGGAGCTTGGTTTGAGAATGGTGGGATTTTAGAGAATGTGTTCGACTTGGATGATACGAAGTTACGAGTGCTTGAGTATATTGCACCTGTCGCACCAGATAAGCTGTTAACTAGACTTGAAAAGCAACTCATACAATCCGGTTCAAGCCTATGTAATATACCTAACTTGTCTACCATTATGAGAGCATTGCAACTATCAGCTTATGAGCCTGAATATTTTGAACGTTGCTTGAAACTTCTAATTGAGTTTGAGGAGCACAGCGAGCCAGACAATGGGCAGAATAAATTTTCGAGTCATATCACAAGCTTTTTTCAAGCCTATCTGTCAGGTACACACGCCACTCTCGAGCAGCGTATAGGAGTAATGAACGAATGCCTAAATGCGAAGTCACATAACCGTAGAAAACTCGGTTTGGCAATGTTAGCTACAGCTCTCTCTGGTCCTCCTTGGACTAGAGTAGCGACCAATTACTTTGGCGCTCGTCCACGAGACTTTGGTTCTGAATTAAACTATGAACAACTTACAGAGTGGAGAAGTGCATTCATTGATATTGCCGTTGAATTAGGCAACTCAGATAACTATGACTTTGAAAGTAGCGCAAGAGAAGTCCTTGCGAGGAACTATAGAACCCTTTGGCAGCATAACGCTATTAAAGAAAAGTTAATTTATGCAGCAGGCGCTTTACATAAACACAGACCTTGGCATGAGGGTCTCAAAGCGGTTCGTTCAATTATCTACTTTGATCACAGGCGACGCGATGACTGTGATGAGGAAACACCTATCCCCGAAAACCTGCAAAATCTATTGTCTACGCTAAAAATAACGGGGTTAGTTCCTTCAATAAGAGCCTATGTGCTGGGTAAAAATAATGACCACTGGGCGCTAGATGAGAACTTTGATCACGAACAAGAAAACGGATATCGAGAATCAGAAACCCGACTAAAAGCCAAGTCATTTCAACTTGGGGCCGAATTCTCTTCATCTCAGCATAGTATCGATGAGTTATGTCCCCGGCTGTTTTCTTCTGACTGGATGCCATATCGTGTATCTTTTGGAGAGGGGCTAGCAAAAGGAACAAACTGCCTATCAAGTTATTGGCGGACTTTAGTTAAACAATTAGAACTGACTGAAATAAATCAAGGGATAAATATCTCGGTCTTGTTAGGCTTTTTAGAAGAGGCAAATTCCGCCGACCCTAGACTAGTGCAGAAATTACTAGATGAATCAGCTCAGCATCCTATCCTTAAACGGTTTTTAGTCGCCTTACATCCAGGCGATAAATTTTCGGTATCTGATTTGGAACGTTGCCTATCGATTCTTGGAGACCCTGATGTAGAGGCCTCCATGTTTGAACCGATCTTGTGGCAGAGTAAATTTAGTGATTTACCAAAATCATTAATTCTGGATCTTGCTCACAGGCTACTAGCTGAAGCTAACGGTGCAGAATCAGTTTTACACGCTTTAACTATGATCATCACTGGGGCAAAAGACGAAGAAGATGCCTTGGGTTTAGACTTTCGTTCTTTAGGATTAACTGCAGCCAAACAAAAACTAATAACCGCCCAATCTGAACAAAGACCAACTGCAGAATACGAGATGGAAAGCGTTATCAAAGCTTGTTTAACTTTCCGCGGTAACGATAAACAAAAACTTGAGTGGGTAGATACGATTTTTCAGGCAATAAAGGGTAACCATGGTTTATTTCATGGGTACGAAAATGCGATTGAGATTACAGCAACACTAATGCCACAAAAGTTTCTTGATCGAATTTTTGAAGGTTCCACGGAGGAACAGCAAAACAAACTTTTCTATCTAGAGAGAGGTGTATTTCGTAGATCTCCTATTTCTCAAATAGATGAAGAAACTCTTATAGATTGGTGCCGACGAAAAAATAATCTTGATGTTTGGATATTTGTCGCTAATTGCATACATTTGTGGTTTAAGAGCCACGATGATGAAAACATTAAGGTAACGCAGACAGCAATTAACGTACTTGAAGCCTCCCCTTATCCCGAAGCCATTTTGCGTGCATTCGCTAACCGTGTAGCTCCATCGTCTTGGTCAGGTAGTCGTGTCACAATAATGCAGCAGAGAGCCGATGCATTAAGTAATATCTCAAAACATCAGAATAAAAAAATATCTGGATTTGTTAAATCCATTGTAGAAGAACTAACGGATAGAATCGATCAAGAAAGAAATCGTGAGCAAAGGGAAGATGCCTTGAGGGAGCAACGGTTCGAATAACTGTTGTTTGATTAGGTTTAGATTCTTCAAGCATAGATCGTATGGTGCTTTACCAAAGTTTCTTTTTAAAAGCCTCATCCAAATAATCCCCCCACCACTGCATCAACTCGCGACGACGTTCAAGATACTGAGCCCGGTTATAGGCACTACGTACCTGGTTAGGGTCGCCATGCGCCAGCGCTGACTCGATCAAATCAGGATCTTTGCCCTCTTCGTTCATAATGGTGCTGGCCAATGCTCGTAAACCATGGCTAACGAGTTTATCCTGGTAACCCATGCGTCTTAACGCCATATTCGCCGTTTGGCTATTAATTGGCGTTTGTGGCTTTCGTAGCGAGATGAATATGTGTTCGTACTGCTCGCTTACACTCTTCATGTTGTCGAGTACTTTCAATGCTTGATTACACAGAGGGACGGTGTGCTGGCGACGCTTTTTCATCCGTTCAGCCGGAATCACCCAATTCACTTGACCGTCATCAAGCCACTGGATCTCACTCCATTTAGCGCCAGCCGCCTCGGATGGCCTAGTCATCGTTAGCAACTGCCACTTAATAACCTGGCGAGTAATATATGTAACATTTGTTTCGTGGAGCTTTTTTAAGAAGTCAGGAAGCTCTTTTGCTGTAATTGTCGGTAAATGCTGCTTTTTAGGCTTTTTAAACGCTGATTTAATGGCAACGATTGGGTTTCCGGTGATTAATTTTTTAATGACAGCGTAATTCATTATCTCGTTTAACCGCTGGATTACACGTTTAACGGTTTCCAACCGCCCTGTTTTCTCAACCGGTCGTAATACATCAATGACTGTTTGAGCGCTAATCTGGCTAACCGGCGTTTCACCTAAACGGTTAAATACATGTAGCTCTAACGATCGCCAAATATCGTCAGCGTAGTCAGCAGTCACCTCACTTTTTTTGATCTCGAACCATTCTTCAGCAACTTTTCTCAAAGTCGCGTTCTCTGAGTAGCGTTGTGCCGCCTTTTCTTCCTCTCTGGCAAGCTTCGGGTCTACCCCTTCAGCAACTTGGCTTCTAGCAGCTTCTGTGAGCTCACGGGCTTTTTTAAGGCTCATATCGGGATAACTACCCAGCCCCATATTCACGCGCTTTTTTGTGGTCGGATGAATGTAATTGAAGTTCCAAAGCTTAGAACCATTCACTCTCACTCGCAGCTGCAAGCCTTTCCCATCGGACTTAACATAGTCCTTGTCTTTAGGTTTGAGTTGTCTGACGGCTGTATCCGTGAGCCCAATAGTAGAGCGCGCCATAAGCAGATCTCCCTTCGATGTATTCCAAAGAGTTTACCCAAAATCGCTTGGAATACAAATTGGAATACTAAAAACTCAGGCTGGAGCTGGTTTTCTTGGGATAAGCTGGGAAAGCAAACACCTTTGAAAACTTTATTTTACGTGGCTTAGAAAGAAAAAAGGGGATGTCGTGAGACATCCCCTTTTATGGAATTGGTGGAGCTGGCGGGAGTTGAACCCGCGTCCGTAATACCTACATCCTCGGTCCTACATGCTTAGTCAGTCTTTTAGTTAATCACCAAGTCGCCGACAGACAGGCTACTTAAGGTGACGATCCCGATTGGTTTTAACGCTTTGGCTACGGGCGAAGCCTCCACGCGAGTCTGCTTTGGGGTGAACCGACTGATCCTAGTCTCACAGACAAAGCGCTAGGGGTCGGACTCAGCGGGTTATTAAGCCGCTAAAGCGTAGTTGTCGTCGTTTGCAACTATTAAGTTGAGGCTTTTTACGAGGCCAGCCTCACCTCGGCATGCACCTTGGGTTTCGTGTATTCCGTCGAATCCAAATCAGCCCCTAAGGTTAACGTTTTTAATTCTACACCTATATGGTGGCGCTGTCAGCCATTTCAAGTGCTGACAGCGCAATTAAAACCCCTTTACTGCCATTCAACCAGCAAATCAACGCCAGAATAGGCTTGGTAACCTTGCAGGCTGATGTACCAACGGCCGCTGCCTGGGTTATCAATGCTGCAGCTTTCGTTGTTACCAGAGCGGTAAGGACGGCAGTTGTAGCTTGACTCGGTTGGCTGTGAGCCTTGGCGTACATACAAGTCGGCATCGCCGCTGCCGCCAGACATGGTCACGTTCAATGCCGTCATACCCGCAGGTAGGTCAACATAATAATGGGTCCATGACCCGGTAGCGCCAGAAAGGTCAGTTGCAGAAGCTGAACCGCCCTCACCGCCACCGCCAGAACTAGACGCGGTAAATGCACCGGTTAAGTTCACGTTTGAGAAGCTTGAATAAGCCCGAACCATCACGTGGTAAGTACCCGCTTGCACGTTGGAAATGGTGCAGGTTTCGGTGTTACCCGTGCGGTATGGGCGGCAGTCATAGGTTGAGGTGGTTGGTTGTGAGCCAAAGCGCACATACAAGTCCGCGTCACCCGAACCGCCGTTCATGCTAAAGCTTAAGTCAGTAGCGCCGGCCGATACGTCTAACGTGTAATACAGTGCGTCACCGGTGGTTGCTGCTAGGCCAGATACGGTTTGACCGTTGGTTAATTCGTTGTTCGCTGGTGGCTCACTACCACCGCCACCAGAGCCGTCACAGCCGTTGGCAGCAAGGTAATCAATGGCGTCTTTGGTTTGCACTAAGCCGTAACCAAAGCGTACGTCGCGACCAGCAGAGCCTAAGTCTTCAGCAGAAGCATTCAAAGCGCCACGAATTTGTGCCGCGCTACAGCTTGGGTAATGTGACCAAACCAAGGCGGCTACACCGGCCACGTGTGGCGATGCCATTGAGGTACCGCTCATGTTGCCATAGTTGCCTTGGCTACCGGTTCCTTCTGGGTAAGTAGACAATACGTTCACACCAGGGGCGGCAATTTCTACTTGGCTATTTTTCTGGGAAAACGACGCCAAGCCTTTGTTGCTATCTACCGCAGCAACCGAAACCACCGCATTGTAAGAAGCTGGGTAAGACAATGCGTCAGTAGAACTATAGGCCGAGCCATCGTTACCTGCTGCGGCAATTAACAACACACCTTGGTTGTATAAATTCTGCATGGCATTGGCTTCGGTTTGGCTTGAACCACCGCCGCCTAAGCTCATATTCACCACGTCTGCACCGTTGTCGGCACAAGTTTCTATAGCCGCTACCAATGACGATGAATAGCCCCAACCGCTAGCATTAAACACTTTGACAATATGCATGCTTGGGTTGCTGCCAATCACACCACGCACACCTAAGCCGTTATTTAACGCAGCAATGGTGCCGGCTACGTGGGTGCCGTGCGGGCCGCCTTCGTCGTACCAATTGCCAGTTCCACTGTTGTTGGTGCCGTTAATGGTGCCAAAGCGAGTGCCCATATCTTCGTGCGGCAGGTCTAAACCCGAGTCAATCACACAGATTTTTTTACCACCGGCAGCAGCTGACGCCACGCTGTCATCTACTTGGTTGGCTTGCACCATGTTAATGCCGTAAGGTACGGTTTGGGCCATCAGTCGACGTGGCTGATCCACTTCGACATATTCAATGTTTGGGTTCTTTTCTAAACGCTTTTTCTGCTGTGGCGTTAACTCTGCGGCCACTGCCAAATTGTGACGCATGCTCAGTTTTACTTGGCCACCAGCCTGCTCAATCATTGATTTCGCGTGGGCTAATGCCAACTCTGAACGGCCGCGCTCTCCAGCCTTTTGTACCGCCTTGCTGTTTTCTTTAAATTTAATGATGTAGCGTTGTGGGCCGGTTGCTTCGGCTTGGACGGTTTGCAACGGTTTGGCATTGCTGTGTTCTGGAGGCTGAGCGACAGCGGCTGACACTGAAACGGCTAGCGCCGACAGCGTGAGAAATGACAGTTTTTTCATGAATTTCTTCTCTTTTTATTATGTGTGTGGCGTTTATAGCCAGTGCTTAACAGCGGCGGGATACAACGTTCGGCTGCATGTTGACGTTGCTGTACAGAATTTCAGCAACGCATTTAAGCTATCAGTTCAGGTTGGCTAGCTAACTACTTAATAAGTAAAGCGAAAGTGAATTTTGTTAATTTTTTTATTGCGTCATCTTGCGTCGCATCTATTACTTCTCGTATTCTATCGCCCCCTTTATAACAACAAAAATACAGGACAACCGTGTGCGCAAACTTCTATTCATTAGCTGCGTGTTATTGTTAACGGGCTGCAGTACTGCTCCATACTTTCAAACACCAGCTCCAACCCTCAACGCAGAACAAGCACTAAATTACAAGCTATTTGAAAACCCACACATCAAAACCGAAAGCCATGTGCAAGTGCACTTAGACGAAGCCAAAGACATTACCTACGTGCAGAATTTTGGCGGTGGTGGTGTGGCCTTAGGTGTAGCTTTGGGGCCAATAGGCGTGTTAGCCAACGTGGGTATGATTCAAGCTGAAACCGACGGTGACGTTGAGAAGTTATACGGCAAGTTACCATTACCGGTGGCGGATATGTTCGGTGAGGCAGCGATCAATCAAGCGGTGAGCTACGATGAGACTGCCGACGTACGCTTTCACCCGTTTGTGATGGTCGTACGTGACGAAGACGAAATGTTGCGTATGGGCACTGCGCTCATTGTTGAAATTCCGCAGCCAGACGGCACGGTTTGGAATGGTCGTTATACGCACCAAACTTCTTTGCATTTACCCATTGACGACATAGCTGACGGCCTAAGTGACGCGGAGCACGCGCAAATTCATGGGGCTATTGAGCAGAGCTTTGACGATATCGTCGCGCTATACGTGAATGACCGCACTGGTAAGTATACTGAACTTGAGCATGTGCTTATTGAGTCTACCTTTTTGTCACCGCGCATTGTGTTTGAAATTAACGCCAAGGTGTTAGAGCGCAGTGACGATCGTGTGACCTTACGATCTGGTGCTGGCTTAATTTCTTTGCCACTTGATGGCAGCTTAGAATTAAAAAGCGCAACTGCTAACAAGCGCAAGAAAAAAGCCAAATCATAAGTTTTATTCAACACCTCACCCGAGGTGATATCACGCGCGGCTAAGCACCACAGCCGCGCGTTGCTTCCGCTTCCCAAAGCCAAAAGCTCGTCTGAATGTCGCTAAAGGTATTGGCAAATACTGTCGGTCTGCTGGCGATTGCCATGGCAGAGTGTCTTGGTCAGGGTCGTTTATATACACGTAGTGCTCGTCGGCAGCGCAAATGAGCACCCAGTGCGGGGCTTTGCTCTCGTCGAACACGTACGTACTAATGAGCGCGACCACCAGTTTGCCCTGATTTAAATCGTGAATCAGCTGGCTTAGCGTATAATCACCCACAATAATCGGTACTTTGGCGCGTTTTAGTGCGGCAATGTCGGCCTCTTGAATGCGCGACATGATTTGCTTTTTGTCGGCGCTGCGTACCGAATCTAACAATAACGGACCGGGCTCACTAACGTGCAACTCAACATTTAAACCGCGTTTGACAGCGGCGCGGGCTAACCCATGCGGGCCGCAGCCACCGTGGCCGGAGGTCATAAAAATAGTGGTGGCTTCACGCCAAATTTCAAGTTCCTCGTGGTGCGCGTCGCGACATGGAATATCAAAATAGGCCATCGCCATAAGCAAGCTTGCCGGGCCACAGGTAAATTCGGTGGTTTGGGTGCGATATGGCACCAAATTGGCATTACCGTTATCTAAATCACTTTTCTCAAACCGCGGCAGTAACTTCTGTAGCACCAGAGCATCACTGTCATCTTCGTAGTATTCAGGCCGTATTTCCATGTCGTAATAACCGGCATGGTGGTACATTTTTAGCGCGGCCAAGTTGTCGGTTTTTACTTCTAAGCGCATGAACAAACAATAGCGCTCATCGGCATCATGCTCAGCGGCATCTAGCAGTAAGCGCCCCACCCCGCGCCGACGGAAATCTGGGTGCACGGCCAGCGAATAAAGCCGCGCAAGCTCGGTCGCTTGGCGATACAAAACAATATAGTAGCCAATGGGTTGGCCGTTATAACGGGCCACTTTGAAGTCGCCAATGTGGTGATCAATAAAGCGTTTAAAGCTACGGCGGCTAATGCGGTCGGTTACGAAACTTAAGGTTTCAATGGCCTCTAATGCATCTAAATCGGCACGTTCGGCGTTAACTAACTGTATTTGGTGAATGACTTTCTTAACACCCAGGCTCATGACATGACCGAAGCGTGCTGTGCACGCGAAAAGTAAAATGAGTGATTATTATACGCCAACCCTGTCGCACCGTGCACATGAAAGTGATAAACTAGCGCGCAAATTTTTTGCCCTAGCCGAGGATCCTTCCGTGAGTACTGAAAAACCTTCATTAAGCTATAAAGACGCTGGTGTAGACATTGACGCAGGCAATGCCCTCGTTGATCGCATTAAAGGTGTAACCAAGCGGACAAAACGTCCGGAAGTGATGGGCAGCATTGGTGGTTTTGGTGCGCTGTGTGAGCTGCCAACCAAATACAAACAACCGGTATTGGTTTCTGGCACCGACGGCGTAGGTACCAAGTTGCGCTTAGCCATTGACCTGAAAAAACACGACACCGTGGGCATCGACTTAGTTGCCATGTGCGTGAACGACCTCATAGTGCAAGGCGCAGAACCGTTATTTTTCCTCGACTATTATGCCACCGGCAAGCTTGACGTTGATGTCGCGGCTGACGTGGTGACTGGTATTGGCGAAGGCTGTGTGCAAGCGGGTTGTGCGCTTATTGGCGGCGAAACCGCAGAAATGCCAGGCATGTACGAACACGGCGACTACGACATTGCCGGTTTTTGTGTGGGCGTGGTTGAAAAAGAACAAATTATTGATGGCAGCAAAGTTGCCCCGGGTGACGCATTAGTTGCGTTGGCTTCATCGGGCCCGCATTCAAATGGTTATTCATTGGTGCGCAAAATTCTTGAAGTAAGCGGCGTCAACCCAACCGAAGAAATGCTCGACGGCAAGCCGTTAGCTGAGCATTTGTTAGCCCCGACCAAGATTTACGTGAAGTCGGTACTGGCTTTGCTTGAACAAACAGACGTTCATGCCATTTCACATATTACCGGTGGCGGCTTCTGGGAAAACATTCCGCGCGTACTGCCTGAGTCAGCCAAAGCAGTTATTGACGACAGCAGCTGGGAATGGCCATTGGTATTTAACTGGTTGCAACACAACGGCAACGTCACCACCAAAGAAATGTACCGTACCTTTAACTGTGGCGTGGGCTTAATTATGGCGCTGCCGCAAGCACAAGCTGAGCAAGCCGTAGCCTTGTTGCGTGAGCATGGCGAAGACGCTTGGGTTATTGGCTCAGTTGCAGCACGTAGCGGTGACGAAGCTCAGGTTGAAATTCATTCATGAAGCGCATTGTTGTTTTAATTAGTGGCTCTGGCACCAATATGCAGGCCATTATTGATGCCTGCCAAGCTGGTAAAGTTGCGGGCAATGTGGTGGCCGTTATCAGTAATAAAACAGGTGTTGGCGGCTTAGAAAAAGCCGCCAATGCGGGCGTCGCAACAGCGGTACTGTCACACAAAGACTTTGCCACGCGTGAAGCCTATGACCTTGAGCTAAAACAACTGGTTGATAGCTATCAGCCTGATTTGGTGGTGCTAGCCGGCTTTATGCGCATTTTGACAGCTGATTTTACCCGCCATTATCACGGCCGCATGCTCAATATTCATCCGTCGTTGTTACCTAAATATAAAGGCATTAACACCCACCAACGGGCGTTAGACGCTGGTGATTCTGAGCATGGGGTAAGTGTTCACTTTGTTACCGAAGAGCTTGATGGCGGGCCAGTTATACTGCAAGCCACGGTGCCTGTATTTGCTGGAGACACCGCGGCCGACTTGCAGGCCCGTGTGCATACGCAAGAACATGCCATTTACCCGCTGGTCGTACAGTGGTTTTGCGCAGATCGCCTGCGCTTAACCAACCAAGGTGCCGAGCTTGATGGCCAATTACTCGGAGCCGCCGGCTACGCCGACGACTAAGACTATTGCTGAATATGGCTTAACTGCAAGGTGGCAACCTCATCGCCATCTTCACGTTGAGCCATTTTAACCAACACATACCCGAGTTCTGGGGCAAACCAATAATCAGTTTCTCGCCGTGAATTTTCGCGTACACGCGCAACTTTCACCGCAGTTATTTCGCCATAAGGTAACGTCAACATCTCTTCGCCCACGCGCTGAAAACGCAGCTCATCGGCCTGGCCTTTTTCATCAATCACGTTATAGACAAAATCAGTTTGTGCTTGGTTTTGCACATCTAAACGCAATTGCTCCACATTGGCTGCTTCATCCATGCTGTATTGCACAATATTTACCGCCACCGGTTGCGTTGTGTTGCGATTGACCAATTGCTTTTGTTGCCAATCAAATATGCCGCTAAAACCTTTATCGCGCCCAGTGCCTGAGCGTTTATAGGCAAACGTTTGAGTTTGAATACGGCCATTTTCAAGCACAAACTCAGACCAAAACCGACGCCTGTCGGATAGAAATAGCAGTGAGATCTCAGTTTCGGTATATAGCTTATAAACACCGTCGGTAACCGACAAACTGCGAACGGCTTCGCCGTAGTTGCTGCCACCGCGCAGCACTTCGTAGCGCGCTTCGTATGGCGTTAACACTGCAGAACTCGGCTCATTCACCATAGCCGAGGCAGTAAAACTAGCGCTGAACAAGGCACCGGTGAGCATTACTCTTAGCATACCGGCTTGCGTGTTTATTGTTCGCCAAAACGTCATAATTCATACCTTCGTTGATTGCACGACGAGTGTGCAGCGCTTACACAGCTACTCTACAAATATCGCGCAAGTAAAATTCTCTATTTTCAGACCGCACAAATTTAGCAAAGTTTAGAATTATTTACCGATTAGACCACTATCACTCGCGGTTTCCTCTTGAAAAAAGTGATCAAAACGACTACCCTCAACGTACTGGTCAGACCTCTAAAAAGAACAACGGAGTTAGATAACATGAGCATTGCCTTATGGGTTGTTGCTACCCTTCTTGTATTGGGTGGTTTTTTGTACTTCCGCAGTTCGTTGCTAGTGACTAGCATCGGCCTTGTGGGTATGTTTGCAATTGGCAGTTGGTTCGACATTGTCGGCCCTGTACTGTGGACGTTGTTAGCCATTGTGTTAATTCCGTTCAACCTTGCTCCATTTCGTCGTGGCGTGTTGTCAAAAGCGCTGCTAGGTATGTACCGCAAGGTCATGCCAGAAATTTCAGAAACTGAAAAAGACGCGATTGATGCCGGTACCACTTGGTGGGAAGGCGAGCTATTCCGTGGCGCCCCAGCTTGGAAGAAACTTCACAGCATTCAAAAGCCAGAACTAAGTGACGAAGAAAAAGCGTTCTTAGAAGGCCCATGTGAAGAAATTTGCAAAATGATGAACGACTGGGAAGCAACGCACGAGCTGGCAGACATGCCTGAGCACGTGTGGCAGTACTTAAAAGACCACAAGTTCTTCGCCATGATCATCAAAAAAGAATATGGCGGTTTAGAGTTCTCGGCCTATGCACAGTCGCGTGTACTACAGAAACTTGCCGGCGTGAGCACTATTTTGGCCTCTACCGTGGGTGTACCAAACTCACTAGGCCCAGGCGAGTTATTGCAACACTACGGTACCAAAGAACAGAAAGACTATTACTTGCCGCGCTTAGCGAATGGCCAAGAAATTCCATGTTTTGCATTAACTAGCCCAGAAGCAGGTTCAGATGCTGGTTCAATTCCAGACACAGGCGTGGTGTGCAAAGGCGAATGGGAAGGCAAAGAAATTGTCGGTATTCGCTTAAACTTTAATAAGCGCTATATCACCTTAGCGCCAGTAGCTACTGTGCTTGGCTTAGCCTTTAAATTGTCTGACCCTGACAAACTGTTGGGCGACAAAGAAGAACTCGGTATTACTGCGGCATTAATTCCGCATGACACCAAGGGTGTTGAAACCGGTCGTCGCCACTTGCCACTAAACGTGCCATTCCAGAATGGTCCGGTGCGTGGTAAAAATGTGTTCGTTCCATTAGATTACATTATTGGCGGCCCAGAAATGGCCGGTAAAGGCTGGCGTATGCTGGTTGAATGCTTGTCGGTTGGTCGTGCAATTACGCTACCTTCAAACAGTGCCGGTGGTGTGAAGTCTATCGCGCTGGCAACCGGTGCTTATGCTTATATTCGCCGTCAGTTCCGCCTACCTGTGGGTAAAATGGAAGGCGTGCAAGAAGCCATGGCGCGTATTGGTGGTAATGCTTACTTGATGGACGCAGTGACCAGCTTCTCAACCAAAGGTATTGATTTAGGTGAAAAGCCATCGGTTATTTCAGCTATCGCCAAGTACCACATGACCGAGAAACTACGTGCCTGTATGGATGACGCCATGGACATTCATGGCGGTAAAGGTATTTGCTTAGGCCCGAATAACTATTTAGGCCGCGGTTACCAAGGCATACCAGTAGCCATTACCGTAGAAGGCGCGAACATTTTAACCCGTAACTTAATGATCTACGGTCAAGGTGCAATTCGCTGTCATCCATATGTATTGGAAGAAATGTTGGCGTCAGCAGAAACCAACAAAGAAGGCTTGGTGCGCTTTGATAAAGCCATTTGGGGCCATATTGGTTTCGGCATGAGCAATTTTGTTCGCTCATTGGTGCTTGGCTTAGGCTTCTGGCGCTTTACCAGCTCACCATACAGCGACAGCACGGCGAAATACTACAAGCAAATGAACCGTTTTAGTGCCAACTTGGCGTTGTTATCTGACGTTGCTATGGGCGTGTTAGGTGGTTCATTAAAACGTAAACAACGTATTTCAGCGCGCTTAGGCGACATGTTGAGCTACTTGTTCATTGCTTCTGCCACATTGAAGCGTTTTGAAGACGAAGGCCGCCAGAAAGATGACCTGCCGTTATTGCACTGGGCGTTGCAAGACACCTTGTACAAACTGCAAGAAAGCCAATTGGCGTTGTTGGATAACTTTGGTGCCGTGGGTACAACCATGAAAGCCATTATGTATCCGTTTGGCCGTATCGCGAAACGCCCTTCTGACCGTTTAGATAGCAAGGTCGCGAAAATATTGCTGACACCAAATGCTAGCCGTGAACGTTTAGGTCAAGGTCAATTCTTGGCGCCGGAAGGTCAGTTTGGTTACCTTGAGCAAACCTTGCGTGACATTATTGCCGCCGAGCCATTGTTCGACCGTGTGCGTAAAGCAGCCAACGACCGCCGCATGCCATTCATGTTCTTGGACAAAGTGGCCGAGAAAGGTAAAGAGCTTGGCGTACTTAGTGACGAAGAAGTGGCGCTGCTACAACGCGCTGAACAAGGTCGCTTGAAAGTCATTAACGTCGATGACTTTGCCCATGAAGACCTCATTGCTGGTAAGCATGCCCGTGACGTCGCTTTAGCCGCCGCTGGTAAGCAAAATAACGCTGCCTAAGCGCTAGTTGCCGCACAGGTTCCATATTTGACAAGGCCAATCCTCGCGATTGGCCTTTTTTATGTGTACAATTCAGCGCTAATTCGAATTCAATAAAATAACTAAAAGTCGGAAAACAGGAGCAGGAACTGCATGACGCAAGCCTCATCAGCCACCGAAAAACGCGGCGCTTTTACGCGCTTTCTAGATACTGTCGAATGGCTCGGCAACTTACTTCCCCACCCCATTACCCTATTTGCATTGTTCGCAATAGCGGTTGTGGTACTCAGCGGGGTTGCCAGCTACTTTGGCTTAAGCGCTCAAGACCCGCGCCCTGGCGGCGAGCTAATTGAGGTTGTTAGCTTATTCAATGCCGAGGGTTTACAACGTATTGTCACCGGCTTGGTGACTAACTTCACTGGCTTTACGCCGCTTGGTACCGTACTCGTTGCGTTGCTAGGTGTTGGTATTGCAGAGCGTTCAGGAATGCTTTCTGCAGCCATGCGCGGCTTGGTTATGAATGCTCACCCTCGTGCGGTTACTGTTGCGGTGGTGTTTGCTGGCGTTGTTTCAAATACTGCGGCTGAACTTGGCTACGTGGTGTTAGTGCCGCTGGCCGCCATGATATTCCACTCTTTGGGCCGTCACCCTTTGGCCGGTCTTGCTGCGGCGTTCTCGGGCGTTTCTGCTGGCTATAGCGCGAACCTCTTGATTGGTACCGTAGACCCGTTATTGGCCGGTATTACCACCAAAGCGGCAAACCTTATCGACCCAGAATACTATGTTGGCCCTGAAGCTAACTGGTATTTCATGATGATTTCAACGTTCTTAATTGCCATTATGGGCACTTTTGTGACCGAGAAAATTGTTGAACCAAAGCTTGGTAAATACGACCCCAAAGAAGCGTCGATTAATTTAAACGAGCAAAAAATTGAGTCCTTGTCGGCCATTGAGAAAAAAGGCCTTATTGGCGCCGGCTTAAGCTTCTTGGTATTAGGTGCGTTATTGGCGTTGACCATTGTTCCTGAGTGGGGAATTTTGCGTAACCCTGAAACTGGCGAAGTGGCAGGCTCTCCATTCTTGAAGGGCATTGTCGCCTTTATCTTTATTACTTTTGCTATTCCGGGCTACGTTTATGGCCGCATTACTAAGGTGATGCGCAGCGACCGCGATGTTATTGATGCCATGTCGGAAAGCATGAGCACCATGGGTATGTACATTGTGCTGGTGTTCTTTGCGGCGCAGTTTGTGGCATTTTTCGGTTGGACAAACTTCGGCAGTATTTTAGCCATTAAAGGCGCTACCTTCTTGCAAGAAGCCGGTTTAACTGGGCCTGCGGTATTTGTACTGTTTATTTTAATGTGTGCGTTTGTAAACCTCATGCTCGGCTCCGCGTCAGCGCAGTGGGCAATTACCGCACCTATTTTCGTACCTATGCTGATGCTTATCGGCTACGCACCTGAGGTTATTCAAGCGGCCTACCGTATTGGTGACTCGGTGACCAATATTATTACCCCAATGATGAGTTACTTTGGCTTAATACTTGCGGTGGCGGTGCGCTACAAGAAAGACACCGGTATTGGAACCATGATAGCCATGATGTTGCCGTATACCATCATGTTCTTGCTTGGTTGGTCGGCATTGTTCTTCTTATGGGTATTCGGCCTCGACATGCCAGTCGGTATTAACACCCCGACTTATTACAACCCGTAGCGTTACCTTACGGAAAATACCGGGCTACAGGTATTGCGTATTCGCAATACCTACCGCCTCAACAGGCGGTAAATGGTTACGGCGGTGAGGCCGCAGCCGCCCATCACGAAGACCATTGCTAACGGATGCTGGTGACCGAGCACGTTCACCAGCGCCGATATTCCGCCAGCTATTAGAAACTGTAAGCTACCCGTTACAGCCGATGCCGAACCAGCCCGTTCTTGCTGCTCAGCAAGCGCACCAGCCATAGCATTCGGGAACACCATGCCAAGGGTGCTTACATACAGAAATAATGGCACCAGCACGCCAACTAAGCCGAAATTATTCCAGCCAGCAATAATCAACAGCACCGAAACCACGCCCAACACCGGCAACGATTTATTTAATATTTTGCGCGAGTCGCGACGCCGCAGCAGCCAGGCATTTAATTGCGCCATACCAATAATGCCAATGGCGTTCGCGCCAAACAGCCAACTGTAATGGGTTGGCGCCAAACCAAAGTGCTCAATAAACACCAGCGGCGAGGCCGTAATATAGGCAAACATGCCCGACTGAGCGATGCCGCCACTTAGTGAATAGCGCAAGAAACTAGGGTCTTTTAACACCTGCCAGTAAATGGGTAAGCTTGAGCGCATTCGAATACTACGATTCGGTAACCGTGTTTCTGGCAAGCGCACATGCACCACCGCTAAACACGCCACGCCCAACGCGGCAACAATGATAAAAATAGCCTGCCAACCAAAGGCTGCCGTTACGTAGGCACCGGCTAACGGCGCTAATATCGGCGCAATGCCCATGACCAGTATTAAAAAGCTAAATACTTGGGCTGATGCCTGCGGCGTATATAAATCACGTACCATGGCGCGCGCGATCACCAAACCTGCACACGAGCCAATGGCTTGCAAAAACCGTAAAACGATTAAGCTTTCAAGGTTAGGCGCATAGGCGCAAGCAATGGAGGTGCCAATATATAACACCAAGCCGAAATACAGCGGTGGCTTACGGCCAAATCGATCCGACGCAGTGCCATAGAGCAATTGGCCAATAAACAAACCCAAGAAAAACGAAGTTAACGACAGCTCAACCCGGTTTGATTCGGTCGAAAAGCTTTGTGCGATGTCACCAAAAGCAGGTAGGTACATGTCAATGGACAATGGGCCGAACGCAGTTAACAGCGCCAGCACCACCACCACTAAATCAAAACGAGCTTTATCGGATACTTGGAATATGGTCATTGCGCGGCCGACTTATAGCGTTTGGTGCTATGTACGTCTGGCCGTTTTATTATTGTTGTTTTGCGGGCCCAATCGACAAACGATTGTGCATAATTTACGTAAGTATCGGTGCTGCGCCCGGCAGCGGTAATATCACCTAATAGCGCCCAGCCATCGTTGCCGGCCGCCAAAAAGCTATTGGTCACCATGGTGTAGGTTTGCGTCGGTTGAAGTGCTTGCCAGTTATTATCTGACCATACTTCCAGTTCACTCACACGCCTTCCTTCTGCCGCCGTCATATCCACTGCGAAGCGAATACCTGCACCGTGCGGGTACGCCCCGTCAGACCCCCCTGCCGATATGGCATAGGCCAATGCTTGCTCCAGCACTTGTTTCACTTCTGCGCCAGTAATTTGCATTTCGACCAAGGTATTCGAGAACGGCAGTAAACTATAAACATCAGCTACCGTCAGTGTACCGGCAGCAATTTCACGTCGCACGCCACCACCATTTTGTAACGCAAAGTCAGCTTGTGGGGTACTTGCTAAAAACGCTTGTGCCACCACCGCATGCGCATCTGAATGTCGACCGACGCCACAGTCTTCACTTGTTTGCACACCCATACGGCGCATACACAAGCGCTGCTCAACCTGAGCAATTTGTTGCTGGGTTAATTCATCAATTTTGGTTTGGTAATTGGTCAGTTCTTGCTTAATTTGTGCATGCTCGGCAACCGCTGCAAACTGCGGCAAATCTGCTAGCGCGGCCGGTGCATCTGCGGCGATTAATAGGTGCGACTGGCCACCACAATTAGCAACGGCGTCACCGTCGAAAGTAACGGCTAACTCACCCACCACTTGGCTGTATTGCCAAGCATGCGCCACACAAACTTGGTCACCGTCGGCATTGTTCACGGTCATTGGGTATGGTCCAACAGCTGGTAAACCGTAGCGGGCATAATCACCCAACAAGGTGTGCGAGTCGCCACCAATAATAAAGTCTACGGCGGGTAATTTTTCCGCTAGCGCCAAATCATTTTCATATTGAATGTGGGTTAGCAGGCCAATTTTTTCGATACCTAATTGGCGCAACTCATCAATGTAGTATTTCGCTGTGGTGTACTCATCGGCAAACTCGGTGGTCTTGTCTGGCTGCGATGAGTTTTTGGTTTTCACCGCAATGTCGATGCCTATTACACCAATACGCTCGCCACCCACGTCATAAATAGCATATGGCTTAAAGCTGTCCCACCGGGTTTTCGGCGTTAACGGCGACACCCCAATTTCCGGCTCAACATTCGCACCTAGCACCACAGTGCCGCAGTCACTTAAGCTTAAAGCATCCAAAAATCGCTTCAGGCCTGCATCACCACTATCAAACTCATGATTACCGAGTTCAAATGCATCAAAACAAACTTGGTTCATGAGGGCAGCATCGGCAGCACCGTCAAACAAGGTATAAAAAAGCGTACCGGTAATAGCGTCGCCCGCGTGTAGCGCCAAAACATTAGGTTTACTTGTGCGTATGGCTTCAATTTGAGTTGCAACGCGGGCAAAGCCCCCGGTTTCAATCTTCACCTCTTCACCATGAATACGCATACTGGTGCCACGAATCGGCAACAAATGAGAGTGGTGATCGTTTATATGCGCAACCGTTAGGGTATAGGGTTGCGGCGTTGACAACTGTGCGCAGCTAACTAAAGCTGCGCAACTTATTAGTGAAACTAACAGGCGTTTCATCACCACTCCAGATAGTTATTCGTTACTTAACGAGACCGATTTCACGTAAACGTTCCATCAAATAGTCATCCGAACTAATTGGGTCGAAACGTTGTGGATTTTCCTCGCTAATGCAACTTTCTAACGGGGTAATCATTACGTCAGGGTTAAAGTGCAAGAAGAACGGAATTGAATAACGCGACTTCGAGCTAAATGGCGCCGGCGGATTCACTACACGGTGAGTGGTCGACGGCAATACACCGTTGGTCATGCGCTGCAACATATCACCCACGTTACAGATAATTGCGCCTTCAATAATGGTTACCGGAATCCATGATCCGTCTTTGGCAAGTACTTCTAAGCCGGGCTCACGCGAGCCAACTAGCAAGGTGAGTACGTTAATGTCTTCATGCGCACCGGCACGTACCGAAGGTGTACCTTCGTCAATAATTGGCGGGTAGTGTAATGGGCGAAGAATAGAGTTACCCAAATTCACCTTGTCGCTAAAGAAATCGCGCGGCTGCTTTAAATAAACCGCCAAGGCTTCGAGCACCTGCAAACCTAACGCGTCTAGCGCACGATACAGCTTCAAGATCTTTTCTTTAAACTCAGGCACTTCCGCCGGCCACACGTTCGGGGTCAACTGCGCAAACGGCGGCTCCCCCTCCACTTCGCGACCCACATGCCAGAACTCTTTCAAGTCAACGTGCTTGGCGTCTTTCGCTATTTCGGTACCAAATGGCGTATAGCCACGCGCACCACCACCACCTGGAATGTGATACTTCTTCTTCACATCTTCCGGCAAAGCAAATAACTCACGACAAATATCCAGCGCGTTATCAATTAATTGCTGGTCAATACCATGCTTAGTTAACGCAACAAAACCGTTCGCTTCGTAACCTTCGCCAACATGCTGTGCGAACGCGTTAAAGTCTTGGCCATACAGGCTCATATCAATATGTGGTATGGATTTCATGAATCGTTTGTTCCCGACAATAAATGTGAAAATAGGCGCCTATGCTAAGTATTTTAGCCTGTCTAGACAAGGGTAAATCTTGAGTAAACCGCCTTTTGTTTACAATTTAAGGTTGCTACCGTTATTTGCAGATTTTAGCAAAAAGTGAGGTATATCACGATGACATTGCAAGTACGTGTTTTATCAGCAGCCATTGCAACGGTAACGTTGGCTTCAGCAGGCTTGTTTTCAGGCTCTGCATTGGCGCAACAGCAACAAACTCAGCAACCAGCGCGAGGCCATAGTGCATACAACTATGTTGGCGCGGCCATTGCTGATCACGATGGCGGAGATAGCATTCTACTTGAAGGCTCGTACGAATTTAAGTCGCCTTACTTCGTGAGTGGCTATTACCGCAATTTTGACAATGACTTTGGTAGTAGTAATGACGTGCTTAGCGCAAAACTGGGCCGTTACTTCTGGTTAAACCAAGGCCTTACCGCTGATGTTGGTTTGCGCATGGGTCATGTGGACTTCGGTCAAAATGACACCGGTTTCTGGGGCGTCGAAGGTAACTTACGTCAACGTATTGAACAGTTTGAAATTTACGGTGGCGTAGGCTGGGTTGATTATTTCGACGCAGGCTCTGACAACCAGTATCAATTTGGTGTGAATTACTACATTAATTCGGATGTTTCGGTAGGTGTAGGCTACCAAGACAGCGAATTTGGTGACGGCGTCCGCTTGCGTGGTAGTTATCACTTCTAAATAAATCAGGTATGCTGTGGCTCACTAACCGTTGTATCGGAGACACGTGATGCCACAGCTGCCTAGTTTCATTCAAATGTATCGCGAACTTATCGCGCTTCCTTCTGTTTCCTGTCTTGACCCAAGTTGGGACACCAGCAACAAAGCGGTTATCGAAAAACTAGCTCAATGGCTTGATAGCCTTGGTTTTCAAATTGATATTCATGAGCTTGATCATCAATCAGGCAAATACAATTTATTGGCGCATTATATACCCGAGGGTGCATCTGAAGGCGGCCTCATGTTAGCCGGCCATACCGACACCGTGCCATGGGATGAAGGCCGCTGGACCCAAGACCCATTTAAATTACGTGAAGACAATGGCCGTTTATACGGGCTTGGCAGTGCCGATATGAAAGGTTTTTTTGCGTTCGTATTAGAAGCATTGCGCGGAATTGACTTAAAAACCTTAACCAAACCACTTTATATTCTGGCCACAGCCGATGAAGAAACCACCATGGCGGGTGCCCGCGAGTTAGACGCGTTTGGCCACTTAAAGCCTGAATTTGCCATTATTGGTGAGCCGACTTCAATGACCCCCGTCACCGCACATAAAGGGCATTTAACTGAAGCTGTGCGCGTCACTGGCAAGTCAGGCCATAGCTCAAACCCAGCCGGCGGCGTGAATGCGATAGAAATTATGCACGACGTGATCACCGAGCTACGTACTGTTCAACGCGAGTTTCAGCAGCGCTTCAATGACGCCACCTTCGAAGTACCCTACCCAACCTTAAACTTCGGTGCCATACATGGCGGTGACGCCGCTAATCGTATTTGTGCTTGCTGCGAACTGCACATTGATATGCGCCCGTTACCCGGTATGAACATTGACGACATGTATGGTCTCATTGACGACCGCTTGAAAGAGGTTAAGGCCAAGTACCCGGGCGCCGTATGCTTGCAACATATGCACGACCCCATTCCCGGCTATCGCTGTGATAATGACTCAGACATCGTACAACTGGCTCATGGTTTAACGGGCAACGCGCCAGAAGTGGCAAACTACTGTACTGAAGCCCCCTTTGTGCAAGAACTGGGCTGCCAAACGATCATTATGGGCCCTGGCAACATTGCCCAAGCCCATCAGCCCGACGAATACATTCAAATTGATGAAATTGCACCGGCGCAACGACATATTCGTGATTTAATTCGCTCTATTTGTCAGGCGTAGCAAGCAACCGCGCAACAGGGCCAAAGCTTTTGCGGTGTATTGGGCACGGCCCATGCTCTGTAAGCGCAGCTAAATGGGCTTTCGTTGGGTAAGCCTTATGCTTGGCAAAATCGTATTCTGGATAGAGCGTGTGCCATTCGAGCATTTGCCGGTCACGCTCCACTTTCGCCAAAATTGATGCCGCACCAATACAGGCCTCTAAAGCGTCGCCGCCGACAATGGCTTCTGCAGGTACATTCAATTGCGGCAATTTATTACCGTCCACCAGTACCTTGCTAGGGCTAACCGGCAAGGCTTCAACAGCGCGCTTCATTGACAGCAACGAGGCTTGCAAAATATTAATGGCATCTATTTCTTCTGCATCGCATTGCGCAATCGCCCAATACAAGGCTTTTTGCTTAATTTCTTCGCTAAGTGCTAAACGCTTCTTTTCAGAAAGCTTTTTTGAGTCATTAATGCCAGTAATTGGGTTATTCGGGTCTAATATCACTGCCGCGGCCACAACCGGCCCAGCAATTGGGCCGCGCCCTGCTTCGTCTGTTCCACAAATCATCGGATTTCATCTTGTTGTTGTCAGTTGATGCGTTATGATACTTTCGTCTTAATCATAATAACAATACAACAAGGGGTTTCCTCATGTCTGGTTCGCAAGAATCGTCCACACTACTGAATCGTATACTCGATAAAGTTGAAAAAGTGGGCAACAAACTTCCTGACCCTGCGGTCATGTTTTTTGGATTGCTAATTATCGTTTGGGTATTTAGCTATTTACTTTCTGGTATTGAGTTTGACGCGGTTCACCCGTTAACCAATGAGAACGTTGGCATTACTAACTTGTTAGCCGGTGATCAAATGGCCGACTTTCTTGCCAACATGGTTGGTACCTTTATGGGCTTTGCGCCATTAGGTGTGGTGCTGGTTGCCATGTTGGGTGTCGGCGTGGCCGAGCGCAGTGGTTTCATTAATGTAGCCATTAAACTGATGCTTAACGTTACACCGAAAATGCTGCTCACGCCGGTGTTAATTTTAGTGGCTATTGTTAGCCATACCGCAGTTGATGCTGGTTATGTGCTGGTTATTCCATTGGGCGGCGTGATTTTCTTTGCTGCCGGGCGCCATCCGTTAGCGGGTATTGCCGCTGCTTTTGCCGGTGTTTCCGGTGGGTTTAGTGCCAACTTTGTGCCTTCAGCCATTGACCCATTGCTGCAGGGCTTTACCCAAAGCGCAGCACAAATTCTTGACCCAGCTATTCAGTTAAACCCGCTGAACAACTACTTCTTCACTGCAGCGTCGTCTGTGGTGATAGTGCTCGTGGGTTGGTATTTAACTGATCGTGTTATTGAGCCTCGCCTACAAAAAAATGCCACCATTGATGGCGACCAAGAAGACATGCCGGTGCTCGACGACGTCACACCACGTGACCGTAAGGCATTCTATGCCGGCGTACTAACCATGGTACTGGGCTTAGTTGGCTTGTATTTCGCCGCCAGCGCTGAAAATACCCCCTTAGCTGATGCAACGGGTGAGCTCGCTTCGTTTACCGCGCCGCTGATGCAAATGATTGTGCCACTTATATTCTTGCTGTTTATTATTCCAGGCATTGTGCATGGCTTTATTTCTGGCAGCTTTAAGAACTCACAAGACGTGGTTGGCGCTATGACGAAGTCGATGGAAGGCATGGCCTACTACATGGTCATGGCGTTTTTCTGCGCCCTATTTATTAAAGCCTTTGGCGACTCTAACTTAGGTACCTTGTTATCCATTAAAGGCGCGCAATTCTTAAGTTCGCTGCAGCTGTCAGGCGGCGTCACTATGGTTGGCATTATTATCTTAGTGGCCTTTATTAACCTATTTATTGGTTCAGCGTCGGCCAAATGGGCGCTTATTTCGCCAATTTTTGTGCCAATGCTGATGCAACTGGGCTACTCACCAGACTTAACTCAAGCCGCTTACCGCGTCGGTGACTCAATTAGTAACATTATTACCCCGCTGTTACCGTACTTCCCATTGGTGGTGTTGTACTGTCAGCGTTATGTGAAGGGTACAGGCATTGGTTCACTTGTAGCTATGATGCTGCCGTTTACGGTAAGTTTATTAGTGATTTGGTCAGCCTTCTTGATCATCTACTGGATGATTGGCATTCCGCTTGGTTTCCAGGCGAACTATGTCTATCCGGCAGGTTAATCTAAATGACCTACTTTCAAGGTAAAACAGTTTGGCTAACCGGTGCCTCTTCGGGCATCGGCTTAGCCATGGCCCAGCAATTAGCAGAGGCCGGAGCTCATCTTATTATAACCTCACGCCGCGCCGAAGCGCTTGAACAAGTGCGTTTATCGCTTGCGCACCCTGAGCGTCACCGAGTGCTTGCGCTTGACTTAAGCCAACCTGAAGCTGCCGCGGAGCAGGCGCAGCATGAGCTTGGCGATCAAGTCATTGATATTCTGATTAATAACGCTGGTGTGTCGCAGCGGTCATTCATTTTAGATACCGATATGGCCGTTTATCGACAGCTGATGGAAATTGATTATTTCGGGGTTATCGCGTTAACCAAATTGGTGTTACCACGCATGGTTGAGCGTCGTGCGGGGCATATTGTCACGGTGTCTAGTGTGGCAGGAAAAGTCGGCACTAAGCTGCGCAGCGGCTACAACGGCGCCAAGTTTGGCGTCATTGGTTTTATGGACTCGTTACGCGCCGAAATGAAACAGCATGACCTTGTCGTTACCTCAATTTTGCCAGGGTTTATCAACACCCAGGTTGCGCATAACTCGCTAACCGGTGACGGCTCGGCATTAGGGCATGAAGACCCAGACAATGCTGGCGGTATTTCTGCTGAAGAGTGTGCACGGCAATCGCTACAAGCCATAGCTAAACAAAAAGCTGAGGTGGTTGTAGGTTCGGGCGTTTCCAAGCTTGCCCCCTTCTTGCAGCGCTTTTTCCCAGGCTTAGTGCGCCGTATGGTGGCTAACCGCTAATATCATCAGCTTGGTAGATTGAGAGGCGGTTTCGGCCGCCTTTTTTCGCCTGATAAAGCATTCTATCGGCAAGTTTTAACAACTGCTGTGCATCGCTACTCATGGCTGATTGGTTGCTCACCAGACCAATACTTACCGTTACTCGCGCCTCATCGCTCACTTCTGGCACTTCTAACTGCTCCACCATAAGCCGAATACGTTCGAGAATTTTCGCTGCCTGAGCTTGCGTTGTGTCTGGGAAAATAATGGTAAATTCCTCACCACCCCACCGTGCCACTAAGTCAGTTTCTCGGGCGTTGGTTGCTATCAGTTTCGCTACCTGCGTTAAAATAATGTCCCCTCCCGCATGCAGGTATTTGTCGTTAATTTCTTTGAAATAATCGAGGTCAAGCAAACCAACTGACAATGGCGTTTGATGCCGCGTGCTATTTTTTACTTCTAGCGCTAAGCGCTGGTCAAATGCGCGGCGGTTTGCCAACCCAGTTAAGGAATCTGTCAGTGCAAGTTGCTCTAATTCAAGTGTCTGCTGATGCACCATGGCTTGCAAGCGTACGCGCAGTTTTTCAAGTTGGCGAATACGCCAATGCACAATCCCGCCCACTAAAGTAATAAGCGCAATAACAAAAACAAACCAAAACCACGGGCGCTGATAAAAGTAGGCTGCTTTTGAAAAGCTAAACTCAGTTGGCTGCGACCAGTTTTCACCTTGGTAGCGCGTGCGAACCGCAAAGCGGTAGTTGCCCGGTGGAAGAGCTGTATATTCCGTGGTTAGGTTATCCTCACGGTTTATCCATTGTGTATCATAACCGTACATGCGCACTTGATATTCAATTTGCTCCGGCATTTGATAACCAAGCGCAACATAATTAAATGCTGTACGGGTATTATCCGCGGGCAGTTCTGCGGTAGCTTCAAGCACCCCATAATCATGGGTCACAGACTCAATCACTGGGGGCGGAGCTGAGTTTTCATGCGCATTGTATTGGCTAGGGTCAACACGAACGGCCCCAACCGCAGAAGCAAACCAAAGATGTCCTTCAGTATCTAACGCGGACGCTAAACCGCCCGTTGTTATTTGCCGACTCTTCATGCCGTCAGCTTCAGAAAATAACTTATGAGTGACTAACTTAATTTCTTCGCTTAACCATTGTTCAAGTTGCTCAGCGCTTACGCGAATAATTCCTCGTGAGCCGCCTAGCCATAAATTTGCTTGGGTATCGAAGTTAATCGTGAATACTTTTTCAAACGGTAGCCCCTGTTGGCGCCCCAACCATTGCCAAGTACCGGAAGATAAGTCTCTTGTTAGCACACCTTGGTCTGTCGCTAACCATAACCGTTGCTGGTGAATAATGCCTGAAAAGATATTTCGAGCACGAGTAAATTCTTCTAAATTTACCGCCTCAGGTTTCCAGTCAAAACGCGAGTTGCTGGTTTTAAAATGCGTTAATGTGGAGGTGGAACTCACCCACAAGTCACCGTTTGGCGCCAACGTCAGTGAATGAACAAAATCAGAGGCCATGCCATCAGCGCTTGTAAAGTGTTTAACAATAACGAACTGACCGTTTCTAACCTCGGTTACATATAACCCGTTGGGCGTGCCAACCAACACATAATCACTGCCAGGAATAGGTTTAACGACACGAATTTCATTTAACATCAGACCATTGTCACGGTTTAACTGGGCTGTAATTCTGCCATCTTGCAGTTGTAATACACCCTCAGTGTATGAGCCGACGTATAAACGATTGGCATCGTCTGACGCGATAGAAAGCACCGATAAAGCTTTCAAGCGTGCTTCTTTATCTAAGCCGATAAAGCGGCCATTCTTGCGATAACTTAAGCCATCGTTGGTGCCTACCCAAATGGTCCCCTCGTTATCAACATGAACTGAGCGCGCGTAAGCCCCTTTTAACCCATGATGCGGCGTAAAACTGGTAAATAACGCAGCACGAAATTGGGCAAAGCCACCATGAGTAGATACCCACATGTTGTTTTCTCGGTCACGAAAAATATCAAGTACATGTGAGTTTGGTAGCCCTTGATCAACACTCAGCCATTCTTGTTGATCGGCGCAAAGTCGGCCGACACCGTATTCAAATGTCCCCACCCATAAACAGCCTTCCGGCCCCTCAGTAATTGCAGTTATAGGGCCTTTCACTGCAACCGGCCAAGGCGTAAATTCGCCCGATGATTGCTGAATAAAAAGTCCATCGTCGCTTGATACGGCTATACGACCATCTTGCAACTGCCGAATTTCACGAATTTGCGCTGTGGGAAGCTCATTTACTTTGGTAAAGCGCTCAGTACTCGGTTCAAATACCGCAAGCCCCCCACGCGTGCCGGCCCAAATTTGTTGTTGATTATTGGCATCAGAAACCAGCGCTATACGTATCGTTGTATTATCGGGTAGCCCTTTGGTTACATCGAAAAGCTCTACTTCTCCGCGGCTATCAAGCCGGTATACTCCGGCACTGGTCGCTACCCACAGGCGCTGCAAGTCATCAACCACCGTTTCATACGCATAACCACTGCCAAACTGCAGGGGCCGCCATTGTTGGCCATTAAAAAACACCACCCCACCGCGGGGGCCAGCAACAATCATGTCACCCGTGTTCGGGTGAACATGAATATCAAGGGCTCCAGCTTCTGGCATCTGGGTTATTTGAATATCATCAAATACTTTGAATTCGCGGCCGTTATAGCGAACAGGGCCTTCCCAAGTGGCTAACCATAAATAGCCGTCTGCTGACTGTGTTATTGCGTTGACGGAGTTGTGCGGTAAGCCATGCGCAGTAGTCCAGGTGCGCATGGCATATTCATTTAATGGCTTAACGGTTTTCGCAGTGGCTTGGCTCGGCGTCAATAAACTGTGTAACAAGAGTAGCTGTATAAACCACAGTGTTGCACTGAGCTTTTTCATGTTGCGAAACTATCCTTGTGGTGTGAATATGAACTCAGGTTCCCCCAAGCTTCACTAAGTCAACCTGAGCTAAAGCCTCGAGCTCTGGTTTGGCGAAATAATAACCTTGAAATAAGTGTATACCGATGTCACGAAGGCAGTCTAGTTCTTCTTTGGTTTCAATGCCTTCAGCTAATAACTGGGTGCCCTGTAAAGCGCATTGTTTCAGTGCTTCAATAACGACCGTTTGTTTTTCTGGGTGTACATTAATATCGCGAATAAGCGCCATATCAAGCTTTAAAATGTCTGGTCGCAAATCAATCAGCCAGTCAATGCGGGCAAAGCCGGAACCATAATCATCAATAGCTGTTTTAAAACCACGCTTAGAATAACTACTGAAGATATTCTGCAAGTGCTTTTTATCAAGAATTTGCTCGCTTTCTGTCACTTCGAAAACCAGCTTGGTTAAATCGAAGCCGTATAAATCAGCTGCTTCAATGGTCGCCTTAATACAGGTTTCTGGGCTGTAAACCGCGTTAGGTAAAAAATTAATATTTAAATAGTCATCACACCCCAGGCGAGCAGCTGTTTCTATTGCTTTTACCCGACAGGCTTGATCAAAATAATAGCGATTGTCTTCGTTCACACGCTCAAATACCCAGCCAGCGCCCTGCCCTTCGGGCCCACGCACCAACGCTTCGTAGGCAACTATTTTTTGCTTTTTTACATCAACAATGGGCTGAAATGCCATGCGTATTTCAAAGCCTAGCGACTGCCCACTTAAGCAGTCCATGCAGGTTTGTTGTTTAATTGAATCAGGAAAATCCATGTGCCGCCTTTATTATTTTTTTACCAATTTAATTATATCGGCGTGATATAGCAAATCTTAAGGCCTTTGGATCATAAAAAAGGCCGCTTACGCGGCCTTTGGAGATTAACTCATATGAATCAACATACTGGTGGGGTCTTCCAAAAACTCTTGCCAGAGCTTGTTGAAACGAGCAATGGTGCCGCCGTCAATAATACGGTGGTCACCCGACCAACTTGCCGTCATCATCTTGCGCGCAACAACATTGCCGTTGGCATCAAAGCGCGGTAACTCTTGCACTTTTCCTAACGCAACAATTGCAGCCTCTGGCTTGTTGATAATTGGTGTCGCAACGGTACCGCCAATCACGCCGATATTCGAGATAGAAATGGTTCCACCTTTCATATCTTCTTGTGCCACTCGGCCTTCGCGAGCCGCTTGGGTTAACCGCGTCACTTCTTGCGCGACTTCAATAATGCTCTTGTTCTGTACCTGCTTAATATTCGGCACTAACAAGCCAATTTTGGTATCCACTGCCATACCAATATTGTGATCATCAAAGTAAGTAATTTCAGTACAGTCGTCGTTTACCTGAGCGTTCATGATTGGGAACTCTTTCAGGGCTAACGACAAGGCTTTGATGAAAAACGGCATCATGGTAATGCGTACGCCTTTATCAGCATACTTTTCTTTGAGCTGTTTTTGCAGTGCCATCACGTTGGTTAAGTCAAACTCGTCAGCATAGGTAAAGTGCGGAATGGTACTTACCGACTTCATCATCTGCTTAGCCATCGCCGCTTTCACACCACGAATCGCCTCAGTACGAGTGCGCGTGTCAGATCCAGCTTTAGCTGGGGCTGACACCCCTCTCGAGTCTTTAGATGCCGATACGGAAGCGCCAGATGCGAAGCTTTCAACATCCTCTTTCATCACCCGCCCTTTGGCACCAGAACCAGACACTTGGCTAATATCCACGTCCAATTCACGAGCACGGCGGCGTACCGCTGGGCTAGCAATGGCTTTGCCTTGACGTGCAGCAGCCGGTGCTTCAGCTTGGCCTGCTTGTGGCTTCGCTGTATCCGTTGATGCTTTAGCCGCTGCCGATTCTTTCGCAGCAGGCTGCGCTGCTTCGCTAGAACCACCGGCTACACGAACCGCAAATAACGGCTCATGCACTTTGGCAATATTGCCCTTGGCATAATAGAGCTTTTCAACAACACCATTTTCTTTGGCCGGAATTTGCACCAAAGCTTTATCCGTCATCACATCAACAACAGGCTGATCTTCTTCAATGGTGTCGCCTTCTTTGACTTGCCATTCAACAATTTCACATTCAACAATACCTTCACCAATGTCTGGCAAAATAAAGTCTGTGACACTGCTATCAGCTTGCTCATTTTCTGTTTTCGTCGCCGCAGCCTCAACCGGCTGCTCAGGTTTTGCCGCTGCAGCCTCTGACGAGCTTGACTCACCAGAGTCAATCGCAAACAACGGCTCATGTACCTTGGCGATATCGCCTTTTGCGTAATAGAGCTTCGCGACAACACCGTCTTCTTTGGCTGGAATTTGCACCAAAGCTTTATCGGTCATGACATCAACCACAGGCTGATCTTCTTTAATGCTATCGCCTTCTTGCACTAACCACTCGACGATTTCGCATTCGACAATCCCTTCGCCGATGTCCGGTAAGATAAAATCTTTACTCATTGGATAGGCCTCTTAGTAGGTCATCGAAGCTTTAATCGCTTCGTAAACTTTCAAGTGGTCAACAAAGTACTCTTTCTCGTGACTTAATGGATACGGGGTATCCAAGCCACACACGCGAGCAATTGGCGACTCAAGGTACAAGAAACATTGATCTTGAATGGTCGCAGCCACTTCGCTAGCGAAACCGCCAGTAATTGGCGCTTCTTGAGTAATGATCAAGCGACCCGTTTTGCGCACTGACTCAGCAACGGTGTCGACGTCCCACGGCAATAGACTCACTAAGTCGATAACTTCACAGTCGATGCCGTCTTTGGCGGCCATTTCGGCAGCCTTTTCAGCCATTTCAACTTGCGCACCCCAGGCCAGAACGGTGATGTCTTTACCTTCTTTCACCAAGTCAGCTTTGCCAAGCTCAAGGGTGTATTCTTCTTCTGGAACTTCACCAACCGATGCACGGTATAAACGCTTAGGCTCCATAAATAACACTGGGTTTTTATCGAAAATTGCGCTTAACAATAAGCCTTTTGCCATGTAAGGATTACGTGGCATAACAATTTTCAAGCCCGGCGTGTGAGCAAAGTATGCTTCTGGTGACTGCGAGTGATAGTGACCACCAGCAATACCACCGCCGTATGGTGTACGAATGGTTAAACCGCCCACGTTAAATTCATTACCAGAACGATAACGGAATTTCGCTGACTCATTCACAATTTGGTCAAAGGCTGGGAATATGTAGTCGCCAAATTGAATTTCAGCAACCGCATAGCTACCCTGAGAAGCTAAACCGTTGGCAAAGCCCAAAATACCCTGCTCAACTAACGGTGTATTAAAGTTGCGGTGGCGACCGTATTTCTCGGTCAAGCCAGAGGTTGCACGGAATACGCCACCAAAGGCACCGGTATCTTCACCGAAGCTATACACGTTGTCATGTTTTGCCATCGCAATATCAAGTGCGTTGTTGATGGCTTGTAATAGGTTCATCTTGGCCATTACTTGTCACCTCCATCAATACGCGACGCTGTTTTCGGATAGGCTTCCGGATACTTGCGAATGTGCGCTTTTAGCGCCTCAAGCTGTTGCTTAAGGTGTGGCGGTGGCGTGTCGTACACGTCTTCAATAATTTCATCAATATGTGGTACAGGCACAGTTTCAGCAGATTTCAACGCGGCTAAGACAGCGGCCTTTTTCTCGTCGTAGTTCTTTTGCGCTTCATCTTCGTTGATCCAGCCTTGCGCTTGCAACCATTTTTGGAAACGTACCACAGGGTCTTTCGCACGCCATGCATCTTCTTCGTCACGGGTACGGTAACCGGTTGGGTCATCGGAGGTTGAGTGGCCGGCCATACGGTAGCTCATGCCCTCAATCAGCACCGGCTCGTTTTCTTCCACGGCTAATTTACGCGCTAACTGAGTTGCTTGATACACCGCAAATACGTCGTTACCGTCAACACGAATGGTTTTCATGCCGTACGCAACACCGCGCGGCGCAATGCCGTCACCAGCATACTGTTCACCTTGCGAAGGGGTTGAAATGGCATAACCGTTGTTACGACAGAAGAAAATGGCTGGTACTTTGTATACGGCTGCCATGTTCAATGCAGCGTGGAAGTCACCTTCTGAAGCGGCGCCTTCACCGAAGTAACAAATGGTACAGTTGCCTGTTTTATCCATTTTTTGGCCATAGGCATAGCCGGTGGCTTGTGGAATTTGTGTGGCCAATGGTGAGGCGATGGTCATAAAGTTTAGGTCTGCACAGCCATAATGCACCGGCATTTGGCGGCCTTTACCTAAGTCGCGCTCGTTTGAGAACAACTGGTTCATGAACTGCTCCACCGTAAAGCCACGGAACGCCAATGCGCCCTGCTCTCGGTATTGGCCCATGATCATATCACCGTCAGTTAATGCGGCAGCCGAGCCGATACTCGCAGCCTCCTCGCCCAACGACGACAAATAGAAGCTAATTCGACCTTGCCGTTGCGCAGCAATCATGCGCTCGTCAATAATGCGAATAAACTGCATGGTGTCGAAAATTTTAAGGGCAAGCTCTTTGTCCATTTCTGGCAGCTCTGCACCTTTACGAATGGTACCGTCCTCAGCAAGGATCTGTAGCATTGGAATCTTCAACGCCGAACCGTCAATAAATTGCGGTTTGGTGACGATGTCCAACTGATGTTGTTTATCTTTCGCCATAACTTTCTCGTTCTAAGAAAAATTGCGCACACTTTACCTTTACGTCAACTGACATGCAAACAGCGTGCGTCATAAAAAGTTAAAAATCAGACCAGTTCAAGTTGCTCAACGGGTAGCGGAATGACCGTTAATAAAGCGCGCTGGCCAATTGCCACTTGGGCGTTCGGGAAAATGATGCGCTCCCCTGGCTGCTCGACTTTGTATTGCTTTTCGCCATCGCGGGCGAGCACGAAGCCAGTGTCAAACTCAGTAAAATTGGCTACGTCATTAGGAAAATTCAATTCAAAATTCTCTGCAGTGCGATTAATGGTACGACACACATCGTAAATATGATGCCGCGACGCGTCGAACTCTGGTAACTGCAGCGTTTCTGTTGCAATGATTTGACGGAACATGGTGTCAGCCTTGGCAAACCGTGACATGTCGTTCTGCCCAAATGGGCGCACTTTGCCAAGCTCTACCGTAAACGCATCAGCCTGATGCTCGCGCACGCTGTAATAACTAAAGGTCGTGGTAGGCGCTTGATTTAGCAAAATAGTATCAACGCCACATTCAGCTAAAAACGTCAGTTGTTGCTTTTTGTAAGGCGCTCCGTGGGTAAACGGATAGACCGCAAACTTTTCGTGCGCTGAGTCACGAATAGCGGTGTGTAAATCATAATGAAAACGTTGCTGTTGCTTAAAGAACCGGCTGACGTATTGCTCTATTTTTGCTGCTCGAGCATGTTCAGGGCTATTGCCATTGGCATGCGCGCCACTAAACAAACGGTTCATGTTCATATCAACAAAGCGCGTGCCATTGACAATAGCGGCGGGGTTCGCGATTAAAAACAAGGTACGTTGCTTAACCGTAAGTTGGCCTGCCAGAATGTCGGCAAGCATGTCACGCACCATTTCAATAGGCGCGGTTTCGTCACCATGCACAGCGCACGAAAAAACCACATCTTTGTTGCTTGGTGCATCCGGCTCGACCACAATCACCCCAGCATCCCAGAATTCAACGCGAGCGTTATTCACGCGCTGTTCTGTACCAATCAGCGATGGGCCTTCATAGGGCCCTAGCACGTGAGGAAGTTGAGCAGGCAAAGCTTGCTTAGTTTGTTGAAAATACTCAGCAATGGTCCATTGCAATACATCAAGGGTCACGACGCATCTCCATTATCTGTTATCGGGCCCGGTTCCCAACCTTTGGTGGCAAGTAGTGCACGTAACACTTTAGAACGGTACTCACGACGATAGAGTACCAATACCACCACGGCGGTTGAGGCAATAAATAAATACGGATGGATAAACCAACACAAAAACGCCAAGGCAAAGTAATAAGCGCGCAGGCCGTTGTTGTACTCATGGCCGGCTTGATCAATAACCTTGGCGGCTTGACGCGCAAATATTTCGCGCTGCTCGTCGGTAAAGTCCGTTGAGCGGTACTGGGGCGCAGCACCCATGAGTACCGAGACGAAACCAAATTGGCGAATCGACCAGGTAAATTTGAAAAACGCAAACACGAATAACAACGACAGTACCGCGAGTTTGAATTGTACTTTGTCGGTGGCGGTATCAGCGGTGTAAGGAATTGACTGCAGTACTTCAACAACTTTATCGGCAGAAGCCAGTAAGGTAATGACACCCGCCAGCACCAGCACGGTTGAAGAGGCAAAAAAGGTCACGGTTCGCTCAACGTTACCGAGTAACGCGGCATCGGCAATTTGATGTTCTTTACGGGTTAAGGTGCGCATCCAGTCAATGCGCAACTGGCGCAAAATATGCGAAAGACTATAGGTAGAGCGCGCGCGAATACGGGCAAATTGCGTGTAGGTAACCCAGACAGTAACAAAAAATACCAGCGCGATAATATCGATAAGTGCCAGATTCATGCATGACCTTCCCGTGACTCTGCTTGTGCAGTAAACGCCAACAACGGTAAGTTGTTGGCGTTCATTAGTATAAGGTCAATAGTTTAACATTATGTGACTGAATTGTGTTGTTCTGATTTCGGTTCTGGGGGCTTGGTCAGACCATACCAACTCAGCATGGTTTTCACGCCACGACGGGTGTCATTCAAGATTAAGTACAAGCTTGGTACTAATAGCAGCGTGATCACCGTGGCAAACAAGATACCGAAGGCGAGCGATATCGCCATTGGAATAACCAGCTTAGCCTGCATACTCTTCTCGAACACAATCGGCACTAATCCGAAGAACGTGGTCAACGAGGTCAATATAATGGCGCGGAAACGTGCCACACCGGCCTCAGCCACGGCTTTGCGTAAGCTTTCGCCTTGCGCACGAGCACGATTGACGTAATCAACCATAACCAAAGAGTCGTTTACCACAACCCCCGCCAGCGCAATAATGCCGAACAAGCTTAGAATTGAAATTGGCATATCAAGCAACCAATGACCAACCACCGCACCAATCATGCCAAATGGAATCACCGACATAATAATCAGCGGTTGGCTGTATGACTTCAATGGAATAGCCATCAACGCATAAATCGCAAATAACGCCAACACAAAACCAATCGCCAAAGAATTCGTGGCTTCGGCTTCATCTTGTGAGGCTCCCTCAAGTTGGAAACCAACGGATGGATAGCGATCAAGAATTGGCTGAATTTTGCTTTCGCGCACTTGACGCACAATATCAAACGGCTGCACTTTGTCTTTATCAACGCGTGCACGTACATTCACCGAGCGTTCACGATTAATACGTGTGATGGTGTTGTAACCCTTCGCGAAGCGTACATCGGCTAGTTCAGTAAAGGGTATCAAAGCACCGTCTGATGTACGCAATTTCATGTCTTCTAGGTTACCCACCGACTGGCGTTCAGATAACGGATAACGCACCATGACTTTCACTTCTTCGTCGTTGCGCTGAATACGCTGAGCCTCAGCACCATAAAACGCATAACGCACTTGGCTTGCCAGTTCTTGCAAGGTAATGCCCATGGCGGTGGCTAAGGGTTTCAACTCAAGGATGATCTCATCGTTGCCCTCGCCAAAGGTGTCTTCAATATCAAACACCCCGTCAAATTGCGCTAAGTCTTGCTTTAATAAAGTGGCTGCCGCAGCTAATTCCTCAAGGTTTTGCCCAGTTAGCTGAAACTCCACGTCAAAGCCGCCGCCACCGCCTATACTGCCTTGAAAATTCAGCGCTTTGACGCCAGCAATTTCTGGGGTGGATTCACGCCAGTTATTGATAATGGCAAAGCCATCAAGGTTACGGTCTTCGCCTTTTTCTAACTCCGCGAAGACCGTACCGCTGGTGGTGCCATTCATCCACACGTTAATGTGTTTGATGATATTGTCGCCGTTCTCTTGTTCAGCACGTGCGTCAACGTCTAGCAATGATTGCTCAACAGCTTGCAGCGTGCGAATCGTCGACTCTTCCGAAGCGCCCGGCTGCATTTGCACATTGGCCTGAATAAAGTCACTTGGAATGTTTGGGAAGAACACCCAACGCACGGTACCGCCGGCAATAAGCCCAATTGACAATATAAACATACCGATAAATGCAGCCAAGGTTGTATAACGATAGTGCAGACACTTTTTCAAAAATGGCTGATAGTAAGTTTTCGCAAAATACTGCAACGCGTGGGAAATTTTATTACGCACACGCTGAAAGCCATTTTGCTTTTCGTTGGCGGTTTTAGAAAACTTCATGTGCGCAATGTGCGCCGGCAAAATAAATTTAGACTCAATTAATGAGAACGCCAAACACAGAATAACAACCCACGCGATAGATTCCCAAATGGCGCCCATGCCGCCTTCAACCATCAGCATAGGAATAAACGCCACCATAGTGGTTAACACCCCGAAGGTTGCAGGCATGGCGACTTTTTTCGCGCCGATAACAACGTTGTCTATCGACTTGCCATTGGCTTCAATTTCCGAATAAGCACTCTCACCGATGACGATGGCATCATCGACGACTATCCCGAGCACCAAGATAAAACCAAACAACGAAATCATGTTGATGGAAATATCGAACATAGGTAACGGCATTAAGGCAATGGTTCCCAAGAAGCACAACGGAATACCTATCATCACCCAAAAAGCCAAGCGCAACTGCAAGAATAACGCCAGCATAATGAATACTAACGCGCCCCCAAACAGCATATTATCGATCATTAAGTCTAAGCGGCCTTGCAGGTAATAAGACGAGTCACCCCAATGAGCAATTTTGACCTCGGGTGGCAGTTCTTTTTGCTTACGTTCAATGTAATTTTTGACCACTTCAGCGGTGCGCAGATCGTTTTGATCACCCACGGAGTCAACCCGCACGAAGGTTGCCATTTTGCCGTCAAACTGCGTAAAGCGGCGGCGCTCAATAAACGCATCTTGTACCTTGGCAATATCACCCAGTGTTAAGCGAGTGCCGTCTGGGCGGTTAATTAAGACAATTTGCTCAAACTCATCACCCTTGTAGGCTTGGTTATTCGCGCGCAACAATATATCACCATTGGGCGTACGAATAGAGCCACCAGCAACATCTAGCGAGGTGCCACGAATGGCATTCACCACTTGTTGGAAGGTTAAGTTGTAGCGCTGCAGATCGGCCTCTGATATTTCAACCGAAATTTCATAATCACGCGCACCAACCACTTCAACACGGGTAATACCACCGATGTCTTTAATGTCATCGCGAATTTTTTTCGCAAGCTCTTTTTGCGACTTTTCATTAATGTCGCCAAACACGCTAATCCAGATCACCTGGCGCTGTGGGCGAATTCGATAAATATTTGGCTTTTCGATTTGTTGTGGAAAGCTCGGAATCGCGTCAATGAGCATTTTGACTTCATCCATGACCACCTGAACGTCGTAGCCGCTTTCTACTTCAATTGAAACCGAGCCATTGCCTTCACGAGCCGTCGAAGTCACGCGCTCAATACCATTCACGTCTTCGATGGCATCTTCAATTCGAACCAAAACGCCTTGTTCAACTTCTTGCGGTGCCGCCCCTGGAAACGGCACTTGCACGCTAATAATATTCAGCTCAATTTCGGGGAACATTTGCTTGCGCACCTGCCCCACCATAAAAATACCGGTGATAATAATCAGCGCCATTAACAGGTTGGCGGCAACTGAGTTATTCGCCCACCACGCGATAATTCCCTTTTTCGGGTCGATATCGTAATTACTCATTATCGTTACCTGCTACTTCAGCGGTTTGCTTGGTAGGCGTTTCTTGCTGTTCAATGACAGGGTCACCAGGTATACGTACCTTCATGCTCGGCAGCGCATTTGATAACTGGGTTAGCACGACTAAATCGCCAGGTTGCAACCCTTCGTCTATCACCACGTGTTGTGCTTCTGCGCGCACAATATTCACGTCGCGTTGTTGCAGGCGGCGCTCGTCATCAACAACCCAAACGGTGTTATTAATGGACAATGCATAACGTGGAACCCGATACACTTGCTGCGCTTCAACACCGTCTATAACTAGCTGAACAAAACGGCCAAAACGCAATGGCGCTGGGTGTTGGTCGCTTTCTTGGTTATATGGGTCTTGCACTTCAACCACGCCGTAAATAACGCGGCTATTTTGGTCAAGAACCCCTTCGCTACGCACTAAGTTGCCGTGCCAGGTGAAGGTTTCACCAGCCACATCACTGGTTAAAGCAACATGTGGGCTAGCGCCATCATGGTTGGCTTCTGGTAAGTCAATATAAGCTAAATCGCGGTCGCTCAACGGCACGCGAACTTCGGCAACTTCAGACCCATACAAAGCACCCACTTGCGTGTTCATTGACACAAACTGACCAATATCAACGTTTTTATTTTGCAAAATTCCGTCATACGCGGCACGTACCACGGTTCTGTCTAGGTCACGCTGCGCTTTAGCGACAGCGGCTTCAGCAGACTGCACCGCAGCAACCGCGCTGGCCACTTGCGGCTCACGAATACCTAGCGCTGGAATTTCACCCATTTGCAGTGATTCCCACTCGTCTTTAGCGACTTTAGCCCGCGCACTTTCTTCCGCAAGCGCCGCTTTCGCTTGCGCCAATGACGCTTTAGCACTTTGTAATGCAACACGGTAATCGGCTGGGTCAATAGTCACCAGCATGTCACCTTGTTTGAAAAATCCGCCGTTTACAAAATTATCTGCCACCTCAATAATTTGGCCACTAACCTGGGTAACCAAATTAGTCATGTGCTTCGGCTTAACGTTCCCCTGGCCTTCCACTTGAAAACTAATATTTTCAGGTTGTACCTCAAGCACTTCAACCAGCACCGCCGGTCGCTCCGTTGAACGCTGTGGCGGTTGCGGACGCAACGCTATCATGGCAACTAATAATAAAATTGCGACAACAAGAATAATGGGGGGTAATAGTGCACGTTTCTTAAAGGCCATAACGTCCTGATTCCATAGGTTAGAACACATTAACGAGATTTCGTGCATATAGTATGACGAAATCTCGCAACATCCGTTAGCTTGAATATGTTAGAAGTTGTTACGGAGTGTGAAGTTTTTAGGCTCACAGCGCCGTTTAACCATTGAGTAAGTAGCTTTCTCCAGCCTCAATCGCCCGAGGACCGCCAGCAAGTAACACCACGTCGTCGACTTGAAGAGTGAAGTCGCCATGTACTTCCACGAACTCTTGTTCGCCGCGGCGCACCGACTTAATTTGCAAATTTAAATCATCTAGCGCCAAATCAACCAATTTTTTACCACAACCGAAAGCATTTTCAGGCAGCGCTACGGCATGTAGAAATTGCAATCGGTCTAATTTCTCTGGGTCCATATCGGTTGTTTCACCTGGGTAAAAACCATGCATTTCTCCATAATGGGAACGGCGTGCTTGATCTAAACGCGACAGAATTCGGCGAATAGGAATGCCTGAGCGGCTTAGAATTTGGGAAACGAGCATTAAACTTGCTTCAAGCGTGTCAGGCACCACCTGAGTCGCACCAGCATTCATCATTTGCTGCAAACGCATATCGTCACGACTGCGCACAATAATTTCAGCATGTTCATTGACATTACGAATGGCTTTGAGCACATCAAGTGCGCGCTCATCGTCGGCAAAACTGATAATAATCAACTCCGCTTCATCGGCATGTACCGCACGCAAAATATCACGCCGTATTGCATTGCCAAAAAACACTTTAGAACCACCGGCAACGGCCTCTTGAACCCGTTTGGGGTCATGGTCAATGGCCAAATAGTCAATACCTTCATTGGTTAGAAAGCGAGCTATCGTTTGGCCCACACGGCCGAAGCCAAGAATAAGCACTCGTGACTTTTCGTCCTGCGGCGTTGGTAAGTTGCCTTGCTCTTCAGCTTCTTGCGCCCCTAGAATTCGCCCAACAATGGGCTTGCACTGTTGTATTGCTAAAGGTGTTAAGGCCATACCAAATACACCAACGCCAACCAGTACAGATGCCACTTGTGGGTCTAAAAGGCCAAAAGTTAACGCCAGTGAAGACAAAACAAAGCCGAACTCACCCATTTGGAACAGCATGAGGCCGGAGCCCCAAGCGTCTTCTGCCCGTTCGCTCATGAAGCCCGCCAACACCCGCACCACCACTAACTTAACCAAGCCAACGGCAAGCACAATAAGGATGACCCAGTGCAAATTTTCAATAAACACGGTTAGGTCAAGCTGCATACCTACGGTGATGAAAAATAGGCCCATTAAAATATCGCGAAATGGCCGAATATCGGCTTCCAGCTGATGCTTGTATTTGCTTTCGCCAAGCATCATGCCGGCTAAAAACGCACCTAAAGCCATCGATAACCCAAACAAATGCGTCATACCACCGGCAACCAAAGCAACTAGCAACGTGGCTAGCACAAACAATTCATCGGTGCGTAATTTGGCAATTTCACGAAACACATGAGGTAGCACCCATTTGCCAATTGCCATGAGTACCAACACCACCCCAGTGCCTTTGAGTAGCGCATAACCTAAGCTTTCCCACAGGGAAACTTCGCCATTGCTGGCCAGCAATGGAATAACAATAAGCATAGGAACCACGGCGATATCTTGGAACAACAGTACCGCAACCGTCATTTGGCCTTTACGCGAAGTAAGTTGTGAGGACTCTCCAAGTTGCTTTATGACGACAGCAGTCGAAGAAAGCGCCAGTGTGCAACCAACAATAAATGCTGCCGACCAATCGCTTACAAATAGCATACCTAGGCCAGCAAAAGCTGCGGTGCAGAGGAATACTTGGCCAGCCCCCAAACCAAATACATGCGCCCGCATAGCAATCATTTTGGGCAGCGAGAATTCAAGACCAAGAGAGAACAGCAATAACACCACGCCAAGCTCAGCAACAAAATGGTATTCATCGGGGTCAGCTATCCAGGCCATCACATCGGGCCCAGCAATAATTCCAGCTGTTAAATAAGCCAAAATTGCCGGTAGCTTCACTCGCCGGAACGCCCAAACCAATACCACGGCTATGGCAAGTAACAGCAGTATATCGGTGAATCCACTATTCACTGTTTATCCTTAAGTTTGTATAACCCGAGACAAATTAAGCATAAACCAATTACTGTGGCTATTTGAATGTTTTCATCAAGAATAAAGTAAATAAGCACCAGTGAAATAAATGGGCTTAAAAATATCAAGGTCGATATTTGCGCCGTTTTCGTCGCGAGCCGCATGGCCGTTAACCATAAGAAAAACGTCAGCCCCATTTCAAAAATGCCAACATAAACACCGGCCCAGACGCCCTCGATGGCGATTTGTGGCACTAATTGCGACATTAAGGGTTGCTGCTGCCACCAGGCATACACCACATGAAAGCCAACCAACCACAGCGTGCCCCAAAAGAAACACAAAAATAGCGCAGGCACTGGTTTATCGGTGTTTTTGGTGTTAATCAGCCAATAACTGGCCCACAGCAAAGTACTAAACAAGGCCAAACCAATGCCTAACCAGTTAGTTTGCTGAAAGTCCCAGTTGCCGCCAGTTGCAATTAGAAACACCCCACCATAGGCCAGCAGCATGGCCATCAGTTCTTTTTTGCTGAGTGTTTGCTGCAAAAACGGCACCGCAAGTAACGACATGGTAATAGCCCATGTGTAGTTAATCGCTTGCGCTTGTTGGGCTGGCAGCTGGTCGTATGCGGCAAAAAGGACTAGGTAATAAGCGGCGGGGTTGATAAAGCCTTGAAGTAGATAAAATAGCGAGCGATGACGAGCTAAGCGCCATGTTTCTAGCCAACGTTGCTGCACGGTTAATATCACCGCAAATACCACTAAACTGCTCACTGCCGCTATAGATAGCAACTGCAGCGGGGTTAAATACTGCAACGCTATTTTAAACGCGGTTGCAACCGTCGACCACAACAACACTGCGCTTAATGCGAAGGCGATGGCTTTACGTTGGTCTTTCATGGTCGGGCTTGCAGTCGCAACAGCCGATCTTTATTTTCGGCAACTTCACGCACCACGCAACAATTTGCCCAGCAAACTTGGGGCTGGGTGTCATTCGTGGTTAAGAGCATTTGCGTGCGCAGTTGTTCAAGTTGCGCGTATGACGGCATCACGGCTTGTTGTACTTGCAACCAATAGCGCAGAACACCGCGCTGTAAATCTGGGCTAGCAGCCTGTAACCAGCGGGTTGCCAAGGTTCCATCAGGTTGCATGTGCGGGTTTACGCGGTCTGCTAATAATTGCTCCAACAAGCCTTGGGTTTCTGCGCATAATTGTGCACTTCGCAGCACCGCGTCACCAAAGTGTGGCCAGCGCTGTTCAAGCTTTGGAATAATATCGTGCCGCAGAAAATTACGCTCAATGGTAGTGTCGTAATTGGTATCGTCTTCAATCCAATGAAGCTGACGGGCATGTGCGTAGTCATAAATGGCCTGTTTACTGACATCCAGTAATGGTCGAAACCATTGCTGCATTTTTCCCTCGGTGCCACGCTGCGACAGCGGTGCCATTGCCGCTAACCCTTTGGGCCCAGAACCTCGTTTTAGCTGCAATAAGAAGGTTTCAATTTGGTCATTGCGGTGCTGGCCAAGCAAAAACACCGCGTTGCTGTCGCCCAGCTCGCTTAAACGCTGATAGCGCGCTTCTCGCCCTGCGGCTTCCTTACTAATGCGCGAACCCGTTTTTACCGGTAAGGCTTCGCACAGCATTGGGAAATCGCGCCGTTGACAGTCTGCAACTAAGCCTTGTGCCCACTCGCCCGAACTTGGGTGAAACGCATGGTCAAGATGAATAGCTAGGTAACGGTAGTGCGGAAAATCCTGGCGAAAGCGATCCAGCAAATCAAGAATGGTTTGTGAATCTGCGCCACCGCCTAAACAGGCAATAAGTTGCTGTTGCTCAGCTAGTTGTAGGGTGAGCAAGCGCTGTTTGAATAACGCGTAAAGGGAGTCACTGGTGTCGTGACTCCCGACAGGTTTGTTAACAGTAGCCAAATGACATTAATTTCTGATAACGCTGCTCAAGACGCGATGCGCTGTCGAGATTAACCAGTGCATCAAGGTCAGCCTGTAATTGCTTCTTCAAGCGACGGGCCATTTCTTCATGATCACGATGGGCGCCACCAATGGGTTCAGCAATAATGGTGTCAATTAAACCAAGTTCCTTTGAGCGCTGCGCGGTCACACCCATGGCCTCAGCCGCTAATGGCGCTTTTTCGGCACTTTTCCATAAAATAGACGCACAACCTTCTGGTGAAATAACCGAGTACGTTGAATACTGCAACATATTCACACGGTCACCCACGCCAATCGCCAGAGCACCACCAGAGCCACCTTCGCCAATAACCGTACAAATAATTGGCGTATTTAAACGTGCCATCACTTTCAAGTTACGGGCAATAGCTTCCGATTGACCACGCTCTTCTGCACCAATACCTGGGTAGGCCCCGGGTGTATCAATGAAGGTAATAATTGGCATTTTGAAACGTTCAGCCATTTCCATTAAGCGCAAGGCTTTGCGATAACCTTCTGGCTTAGGCATACCAAAGTTACGGCGAATTTTTTCTTTGGTTTCACGGCCTTTTTGATGGCCGATAATCATGACTGGCGTGCCATTCAAACGCGCGGTACCACCAACAATGGCTTCATCGTTCGCAAAGGTACGGTCGCCCGCTAGCTCGTCAAAGTCATCAAACATGTGTTTAATGTAGTCGAGTGTGTAAGGTCGCAGCGGGTGACGGGCTAATTGCGCCACTTGCCAAGCGCCAAGGTCACCAAAAATTTTCTCAACCAGCTGCTCACGTTTCTCTTGCAGCTTAGCAATTTCCTCTTCAATGGAAATATCAAAGTCGCCTTTTGCGCCTACTGCTTTTAATTCTTCGATTTGTGCCTGAAGCTCAGCAATGGGCTGTTCAAAATCTAAAAATTTAAGACTCATTATGGCTCCTGTTTGCCACTAATTAAGTTGCCATTAAAACTCTAATTCAACAGCTTGATTACCTAATCGTTGTTGTAATTCGTAAATCAATTCATCCGTTGGGGTCACATACCATTCTGTGGCCGCCACATATTCGGCTTCAACATCGGGCCGCACATAACGAATGTGTAGTGGGCAAGCGCCCTCTTTATGTGGCTCAATCAGCTGTTTTAGCTGCATTAAGCCCTGCCCTTCAAGGTGCTCTGGACGAACCGATATGCGTAACGTCTTGGCGTATTGCTCTCGCATACCGATGATGGTCATCACTTCGCGAGCCGTCATTGTATTGGCTGCGGAGTAATCATCAAAGCTGACCTCTCCTTTTATCACTAAAATTTGGTCTTTTTCGAGCAAATGCTGATAATTTTCATAATCTTTAGCGTAAAAACGCACATCAAAACGCGCCGTTTTATCATGCAAAGTCACAATCGCCCAACGCTGATTTTGTCGGTTCAGCATGGTTCGAACGTCAACCACTAATCCAGCTACCGTGGTGGTCTGATCGCGCCCGGTCGGTTTTACGTCAGCCAACACACATGGCACATAGTTTTTTAACTCGCCACGATAACGGTTTACTGGGTGCCCTGTTAAGTATAGCCCAAGCGTTTCACGTTCGCCTTCAAGCCACATGGCTTCTTGCCATGGCGCAACTTGCACAAATTCATGTTCAATTTCAACGTCATCGTTAGCGGTCGCTAAAACCCCAAACAAATCACTTTGACCAATCGCTTCAGCGCGCGCATGTTGCTCGGCTTGGCGCATGGCTTTTTCTAAGCTGGCCATAATGGTTGCGCGGTGTGGGCCTAGCGAGTCCATGGCGCCAGCTTTAATCAGTTTTTCTAGCACCCGGCGATTAAGCTTCTTCAGGTCAACCCGACAGCAGAAATCAAATAAGTCGGTAAACGGGCCGTCAGCGCGTGCAGCTAAAATAGCTTCAATGGGGCCCTCACCAACACCTTTAATGGCACCAATGCCGTACACAATGCGTTGTTCGGCATCAACCGTGAACTTATATTGCCCCACATTCACATCGGGCGGTAATAGCTTAAGCCCCATGTTTTCGCATTCATCAACTAAGGTCACGATTTTGTCGGTGTTATCCATATCAGCGGACATAACGGCCGCCATGAACTCAGCCGGAAAGTGGGTTTTCATCCATAGCGTTTGGTACGACACCAAGGCATAAGCCGCAGAGTGTGATTTGTTAAAACCATACCCGGCAAATTTTTCCACCAAGTCGAAAATTTTGATTGCCAGCTCACCATCAATGCCGTTCTTGCGCGCACCTTCTTCAAATACCGCGCGTTGTTTGGCCATTTCTTCCGGCTTTTTCTTACCCATGGCACGACGCAACAGATCGGCGCCGCCAAGCGAATACCCAGCCAGTACCTGCGCTATTTGCATAACCTGCTCTTGGTACAAAATAACGCCGTAGGTTGGCTCTAATATCGGCTTCAACAGTTCATGTTGATAGTCTTTATCTGGATACGATATTTCTTCGCGGCCATGCTTACGGTCAATAAAGTTATCAACCATGCCTGACTGCAATGGGCCTGGGCGGAACAAGGCCACCAGGGCGATAATATCTTCAAAACTATCCGGCAGTAGCTTTTTAATCAGCTGCTTCATGCCCGATGATTCAAGCTGAAATACTGCGGTGGTCGACGCCTTTTTTAGCAACCTAAAGCAGCGCGGATCGTCAAGTGGAATGTGGTTGATATCAATGGGGGCTTTGCCATCGCGCTGGCGATTAGCATTCACCATATCAAGCGCCCACTGAATAATGGTTAGCGTACGCAAGCCCAAAAAGTCGAACTTCACCAAGCCGGCTGCTTCAACGTCATTTTTATCGAACTGCGTAACCGGTTGGTTGCCTTCTTCGTCGCAATACAAAGGCGAAAAGTCGGTGATTTTTTCGGGGGCAATAACCACCCCGCCCGCGTGTTTACCCGCGTTACGTGTTACCCCTTCAAGAATGCGCGCCATGTCGATAATTTCGCGCACATCGTCGTCTTGCTCATACATTTCAACTAAGCGCGGCTCAACTTCGAAGGCTTTTTCGAGAGTCATGCCTGGGTCACCCGGCACTAACTTCGTAATTTTATCGACAAAGCCATACGGGTGGCCAAGTACGCGGCCTACGTCACGTATCGAAGCCTTGGCAGCCATGGTACCGAAGGTAATGATTTGTGAAACCGCTTCGCGGCCATACAAGTCGGCGACGTGATCAATAACTTCATCACGACGATCCATGCAGAAGTCGATATCAAAGTCAGGCATCGATACCCGTTCAGGGTTCAAGAACCGTTCGAAGAGAAGATCGAGTTCCAGTGGGTCCAAATCGGTAATTTTAAGCGCGTAGGCCACCAACGAGCCCGCACCAGAACCCCGGCCTGGGCCCACAGGAATATTGTTATCTTTTGACCACTGAATAAACTCCATAACGATCAAAAAGTAACCGGGAAAGCCCATTTGGTTGATGACATCGAGTTCAATTTGCAGGCGTTCATCGTAAGGTTTGCGCTGCTGTTGACGCTCTTGTTCATCAGGAAACAACACCTGCAGACGCTCTTCTAGGCCTTCTTGGGATTTCTTCACCAAAAAGTCTTCAGGGGTCATGCCTCCGGTTGGGAATTCGGGCAGTACATATTCGTCAAGCGTGACGGTAACGTTGCAGCGCTTAGCTATCTCTACTGTATTTTCAATGGCCTCAGGAATATCGGCAAACAACTCGGCCATTTCTTCAGGACTTTTCAAATATTGTTCAGCGCTATATTTCTTCGGCCGGCGTTTATCATCAAGTGTATAACCGTCGGCCACAGCAACACGCACTTCATGGGCATTAAAGTCTTCTGGCTTTAAGAACATGACTTCATTGGTGGCAACCACCGGTACATCACATTCAGCGGCTAACGCAACAGCTGCATGCACATAGTCGTCTTCGCCGGGGCGCCCGGTGCGTTGCAATTCAAGAAAAAATCGATCGGCAAAGTGCTGTTGATAAAACGCTAAAGCTTCGCGGGCTTCGGCATGGCGGTTTTGTAGCAATTTGACGCCGATATCACCCTCGCGACCTCCGGACAATAACAACAAGCCTTGCTGGTGCTCAGCTAACCAAGCTTGATCAACACAAGGACGGCCAGCCCGATGACCAGCCAAGTAACCGCGACTAATCAGCTGGGTTAACTGCTGATAACCATGATTATCCATCGCTAACGCAGTAATTCGAAACGGTTGTTCTTGTGAATCACTGGTCCAGCCGTTGGGAAGTACCCACAAGTCACAGCCGACAATGGGCTTCAAGCCGTTACCATGGGCGGTACGATAAAAACGAACCAAGCCACACATGTTCATTTGGTCGGTCAGCGCAATCGCTGGCATCCCTTTACTCGCAGCGCTTTCACAGATTGGCTTTACCTTAGCCAAGCCGTCGATCATCGAAAAGTCGCTGTGAACTCGCAGATGGATAAATTGAGGTTGTCGCTTGTTGTTTTCGCTCATGCGCCTAGTTCATACACTATTGTCAGTTATTATTCAGGTATTGTGCCGCAAGCGCGCGGTTATGTCATGACCCAAATAAACTTGTCGTTAGTTAATTGCTGCTCGCCATCGTAGCAATACGCTACCAGCCGACCATTTGGCTGCGTAACAGACCAATCAAGGCAAGCAACCTGAGGGGTGAGTACATGTGGCGCCCCGCGCATCCAATAGTGCCCAAAAAATACCGGCTTATCGGCGGCATAGCCAGGCATAACGGTATTGGGAATTTCACGGTCGGGTAAACTATGCAACGGTTCCACGCCCAAGGCTAAGTCACGGTACTTGGCACTATGTTTTTGCCACCAACGCGTGCGCATGGCGGTGCGTTTAACCCCAGCCTTGTCGTGAAAATGCAAGCCATCGGGTAACGCCACCTCTAAGCCTTTGCAGAGTGTTTCTATTGCGTGGTGCAGCTGATGTTCGTGATCATGGGCTGCATACCAAGCGGCTTCATCGCGTAGCCTGTTTGCTGGGCAGGTGTGGTCATCAACAACTTGCTTTGACGGTTCGTGCCAACACGCATGCACAATTCGGCATTCGGGTAAGTTTAAGTACAAAGGCAACTGCCGAAACCAAGCTAAGGTGCTGTTGTACCAATCTGACTCTGGTTTTGCTTGCAACAAAAACTCACGATGATGCTTCAGGTTACCCGCACTGTGCTTACGTAAAAAGTCACCTTGCCCATCGGGTAACGTCCACGCCACCGCGTTCAGCTCATGATTGCCCATGATCACTTGCGCGCTACCGGCATCAACCATAGCTCGCAACGTATCTACCGTTTCCCGTTGCAAAGGGCCGCGGTCAATCAAATCGCCCACAGATATAAGTTGGCGCTCGGAGTGTCGCCACGCACCCAATTTTTTCTCATAGCCAAGCTTTTTTAGTAACGCAATAAGTTGGTCTGCATGGCCGTGTACGTCACCGATAATGTCATACATAATTAGCTATTTACGGCTCTCGTTACTTATTCAAAGGTACCGACAAAGGCTTCAATGCCTTCTTGCTTGAGTGCATCTAAAGCTTCATCTAAAGCGTCTTGGTCTGTTTCAAATGGGTCTTCCCATACGGTCGAATTATTACCACTGTCGACAATTTCCAGAATCCAACCGGAGTCTTCTGTGCGATAAATATCAATATCTACCGTTTGGCCACTATCGCTATACTGCTGGCATAATGGGCTTTGAATGTATTCTACGTTGTCGGTCATGGCCTATTCCTTGTATCAAAAAATAAGGGTGCCAGCACAACACTGACACCCTTTTATATTACACCGAATAATTAAAACTTCGGTATTAAAGACTTGCTAAAGCGCTGTTAAGCGTGGCGGATGGGCGCATCGCTTTATCAACTAACTCAGCGTTTGGTTGATAATAACCGCCAATGTCTACGCTGTTGCCATGAACGCCGTTAAGTTCTTCAATAATTTGAGCTTCATTGGCTTGCAATGCGTTGGCTAATTTACCAAAACGTTCGGCTAATGCGCTGTCTTTAGTTTGCGCAGCTAATGCTTCGGCCCAGTACATACCTAGGTAGAAATGGCTGCCACGGTTGTCAATTTGACCAAGTTTACGCGCTGGCGACTTGTCGTTTTCAAGGAACTTAGCCGTTGCCGCGTCTAACGTATCCGCTAAGATTTGTGCGCGGTCATTGTTGTTACGTTGCGCCAAATGCTCTAACGACGCAGCTAACGCTAAAAATTCACCGAGTGAATCCCAACGCAGGTAGTTCTCTTCAACAAACTGTTGCACGTGCTTCGGTGCAGAACCACCAGCGCCCGTTTCAAACAAACCACCACCGTTCATTAGAGGCACAATTGACAACATTTTCGCCGAAGTGCCCAGTTCAAGAATTGGGAACAAGTCGGTTAAGTAGTCACGCAACACGTTACCGGTTACTGAGATGGTGTCTTGCCCATCTTTCATACGCGCTAAGGTGTGCTCGGTCGCTTCAGTTGGCGCCAAAATGCGCAAATCTAAACCGTCAGTGTCATGCTCTTTAAGGTAAGTGTTCACCTTTTTGATCAACTGCGCGTCATGAGCGCGGTTTTCGTCTAACCAGAACACCGCTGGCATACCGCTTAAGCGTGAACGGTTCACTGCCAACTTAACCCAGTCACGAATTGGCGCGTCTTTTACCTGACACATACGCCAGATATCGCCTTTTTCTACGTCGTGTGAGAATACCGTTTCACCCGCTTGGTTTAACACCACCACGGTACCATCGGCTGGAATCTCGAAGGTTTTATCGTGTGAGCCATACTCTTCGGCTTTTTGTGCCATTAAGCCCACGTTTGGCACTGTGCCCATGGTGGCTGGATCGAATGCGCCATTGGCTTTACAGAAATCGATAGTTGCCTGGTAAACACCTGCATAGCAGCGATCTGGAATCATTGCTTTGGTGTCTTGGGTTTTGCCTTGACGGTCCCACATTTTGCCGCCATCGCGAATCATCGCAGGCATTGACGCATCAATAATCACGTCGCTTGGCACGTGCAAGTTGGTGATGCCTTTATCTGAGTTCACCATAGCTAATTCAGGCTGGTTGTCATATACCGCTTGAATATCTGCTTCAATGGCAGCGCGCTCGTCTGCTGGTAACTCAGCAATTTTAGCTAGCACGTCACCAAAACCATTGGTTGCATCAACGCCTAATTGCTTGAAGGTTTCAGCGTGCTTAGCAAATACGTCGGCAAAATAAACTTTCACAGCATGGCCAAACATAATTGGGTCTGACACTTTCATCATGGTTGCTTTTAAGTGCAACGACAACAAAATGCCCTCTTCTTTGGCGGCAGCCGTTTCTTTGGCAAAAAACGCTTGTAACTGCGCTGCGCTCATACGCGCGGCGTCAACCACTTCGCCAGCCAACACTTTCACTGAGTCTTTCAGTACCGTCTGACCAGCTGGCGTGTTTAATACAATTTTCAAGTCATCTGCTTGTGCAAACGTGGTTGACTGCTCGCTGCTATAAAAATCGCCGTCGCTCATATGTGCAACGTGGGTTTGTGAGTCGCTAGACCATGCACCCATGCGATGCGGGTGCTTTTTGGCGTAGTTTTTTACTGACGTTGGAGCACGACGGTCAGAGTTGCCCTCACGCAAAACAGGGTTTACCGCTGAGCCTTTAATTTTGTCATAACGCGCTTTTACATCGCGTTCTTCGTCGGTTTGTGGCTCAAATGGATAGTTTGGCAGATTGTAACCCTGTTGCTGAAGCTCTTTAATGGCAGCAGTCAACTGAGGAATAGATGCACTGATATTCGGCAGTTTGATAATGTTTGCTTCAGGTGTTTTCGCCAGTTCACCAAGCTCAGCTAACGCATCACCAATGCGCTGGTCTTCGTTCAAGAACTCAGGGAAGTTCGCAATAATGCGGCCAGCTAAGGAGATGTCGCGTGTTTCAACGCTAACGCCTGCGGCATCAGTAAACGCACGAATAATTGGCAACAACGAATAGGTTGCTAAACGTGGTGCTTCATCAGTTTCAGTGTAAATAATCTTTGAACTATCAGTCGACATAGTGATTCCTATTCATTAGTTCAGGACAGAAAAAGTGGCCCGAATTATAGCAGTATACAGCTCAAATCACTAGCTTAAGCTTGCGCGCGAGTGCTCACATGCAAGTGCTTACGCGTCAACGCTAACATGGCTCAATAGTTCATTGACTAAGAAATGGCATTGTTGATACACATCAAACAAGTCGCCGTGTTTTTCTAATGGGTTTTTCATGGCTAAGTCGTATTCAAACGCTTCTACCGCCTTGAGATACTCACCAAGCTCACCTTCGCTATGCAAAACTGCTGCGCGCACGGCTTCGGAAATATTAAGGTCTTGCAAGAACGCTTCTTTTCTAATACCCAACAAAACATCTGAACCAGCCAACAGCCCAACTAAAAAGGCCGGCCCTGGTAACCGGTTAAAGGGGTCTTTTTTTCGCGCCAGCTCGCTACACATATAGGCACGTGTTAGCACGAACTTGGTTTTTTCTGGGGCTTGGCCTTTTACCGAAACAATTAATAAAACCCATTTGCGCAGTGGTTCAAGCCCAAGCAGCATGACGACTTCTTTGAGCGAGTTAATTTGACGCGTCACTCCGTAATACGGGCTGTTGGCAATCCGTAATAAATTCACCACCAATACCGGGTCAGTTTGTAGCGCAGCAACAATTTCGTACAGCTCCGGCTCTTCAGAAAATAATTGATTAATGACTAAGGTAAGCTGCGTTGCTGCGGCTGAAGGCACGCGTTTACCTTCCACTACGGTAGGCTTGGCTAAGAAATAGCCTTGAAATAAATCGAAACCGAGTTCTTTGTAGCGATTAAGTGTGGATTCGTCTTCTATACGTTCCGCTAGCCACAATACATTAAGGTGCTGTAACTCTTGGTAACGCTGCTCGGCAACTGCAAACGGGGTGCGTTCAATATCAACTTTAATAATGGCTGCTAATTCAAGTAATGGCTGCCAGCTATCTTGAAATTCGAAATCGTCAAGCGCGAAACGAAAGCCTTTGGCTACCCAACGGCGAATTGCTTCTACAATCTCATCGGTTGGTTCAATACGCTCAACCAGCTCAACAATGACATGTTCTGGTGCCAACGGTAAAAATAAGCCGGATAATAAAAACTCGGTGGATACATTAACGCACACCGGCAGTTTTATATGCTCAACGTAATCTAATAGCCCTGTGCATAAGTTATAAAGAACTTCGCTTGTTGCGACACTATCGCCAACCTCAAACGCTGTAATCCCGTCTTCATGACGATACAACAACTCATGCGCGTAAATATCACCGTGACGGTTATAAATTGGTTGTGAGGCAAACAAAGTGTCTGGCATTCCGTTACTCTCTTTCACATTTATTTTACGTCATTGTATACCAAAAAAATGGGGACAGAACCAGCTCTGTCCCCATTTGTCATGGTTTTTTACATTGGCTATTAGAACTTAAAGTTCAACTTCGCATAAGCAAATGAACCACGCGGGTTGTGTACACTCGATGCGTAACCATAAAGGTCACCATCACCATCGCCAATAGCGAATGGCGGCTCTTCATCAAGCAAGTTGTTCACACCCAAAGCAATGCGGGTTGACTGGCTAATGTCGTAACGCATTTGTAAGTCTAAGATCATGTGTGCATCAACCGTACGAGCTTTAGAGCCTTCCACGTCTTGTGGCGATTGATAATCTTCAAACTCACCAATATAAGTTACGATGGCTGTCGCACCCCACGCATCGCGTGACCAATCCACGCTACCAATCCAGCGGTGTTGCGGGTAGTTATACTCACCGGCGTAATCAATGCCGTTTTTCTCAAACTTGGTCATGTAAGTCCAATCAAGACCAAATTTAAGATCGCCAAAGTCGCTAAATGGCAACAGGTAATTAGTGGAAACATCAAGCCCTGATGCCTCTTGCGAGCTTATATTGATGTAACTGTTGTACAGCGTTGACAACGACCCTAAGGTTTCACCCGGTAGCGGCGGCAAGCGCACGCAAATGGTGCTGTTTTGATCATCACACTCAGCCGCATACACTAGCTCGTAGTTATTACGATCAATTTTGTTGTCTTGCACAATTGACCAGTAATCTACGCTGACATCCCAGCCTTCGTTTACTTGCCACACACCACCAATGTTCCAGCTCTCGGACTCTTCGGCCTCAAGATTTGGGTTACCACTAAAAACAATCGTGTAGTCTGTTGCGGCACAGGCCGGGTTATTTGGATCTGGCGTTGGGCAGCGATAAGTATCGGTAAAGAACTGCGATACCTGCGATGGCCCTAAACCAATTTGAGCTAGCGAAGGTGCTCGGAAACCGGTGCCTGCAGAGGCCCGAATGGTTATATCGTCAGATACAAACCACTGAACTTTTGCTTGCGGGTTGGTGCTTGAACCGAAGTCACTGTAATCATCGTGACGTAGCGCTAGACTTAACTCAAACGCGTCCGCTAATGGCACTAGAAATTCAGCATATGCCGCCCACTGGTCGCGCTCTGCCTGCGCAGAAACCGACTCGGTACCAAAGATGAGCCCACGCTGAAATTGATCATCCGGGGTATCAACCACATCTTCTTCGCGATATTCGAAGCCAGCAGCCATTGAAACCATATTGTTGCCAAGTTCAAACAGCTCGCCATTAATGCTTGCGTCAACAGCGGTTAAATGTGACTCACCGCGGCGAACCAAGCTTGTGGTAATCGCGTCGATAACCTCTGGGTCATTAGTGACCCCACCAAATGGGTTGTAACGACCAGCATTGATTTCCTCTTGCAAGAAATCAGTGCGTACCCAGCCTTGATCCTTACTACCAGTTTGCAAGCCACGACTACGTGCTTTGGTTCCAGAAACATCCCACGCCCAGGTATCAAGGTAGCCACGTAAACCGGCGACAAAGCGCAAAGTGTCTGACTCAATATCCCACACGCGATTGCCCGCATCCACCGTCCGATAGCGGTTAATATCTACCCGCTCACCCCAAGGGTTATTCGGATGGTCAGCAGGTACATACAAACCAGCATCGCCATCTAATGGGGTGGCGGCACCGCCAGCTTTCGAGCTGTTGTGTTGGGCTGCAAACTCAATATAAGCGTCCATATCGCTGGTTACTTGGAAGTTCGACAACACCATAGCGCCAACTCGCTCGGCTTCAGGCCAAGTCATTGTCCACGGGCCATAATCATACACACAGGTTTGGCCAAAAGTATTTTCTGGTGGGCAATCAGGGTCAATCACTACTTGGCCATTCAGAATAAAGTTACCCGGATAACCACGCGATGAACGGAAGTCGTTACCGCCATAAGGCGCTTGGTTAGCGGTTCCAAAACGGCCCATTTCGTAACCCATAATCGAGGTGTTTTTATAGTAATCAAAAATCACCGTGGTATTACTTGTGCCCGAGCCTGTACCCCAAACTGTGCTCATGGATGTTTCGTCATAACTTGGCCCCGTTGTGCCACCATGACTGAGGCTTAGCTCCATACCTTCGTAATCTTTACGAAGAATAACGTTGACTACCCCCGCTACCGCATCCGAACCATAAATTGCCGACGCGCCATCTTTTAAAATATCAACCCGTTCAATGGCCGAAACCGGAATGGTATTAATATCGACAAACGAGTTTGCTACGCCTTCTGCAAACGCCGAAACGTTAACACGGCGGCCATTCACCAAAACCAAAGTCGCGTCAGCGCCAAAACCTCTTAAACTCACGGCAGCACCACCATTTGCCGTTGAGTCTTGGCTATTGCCGCGGGTTGAAAATGTTCCCACCCCTGCTGCTGGTGAGCGTTCAAGAAGTTGTTGTAGATTAGAAAAACCCGAGGCATCGATATCTTCACGTGAGATAATTTCCACCGGCGAGGCGGTTTCCATATCCGTACGATTAATACGCGAGCCCGTAACCGTAATACGTTCTGGCGCTTCAGTTTCAGCTTCAGTTTGCCCTGAAGTGTCTTGTGCCAACGCATAGTGTGGAATCGCCATAGCTACAGCCAAAGCCGATAACGAAAAACCACAAGGTAAGTTGAATTTTTTCATAATGCTTTCCCTGGTAGTTATACATGTTGTTCTAGCAACACAAAGTTGCCTATATAGGTATGTAACATTTTTGAAAAAAATCAATACAAAGAAAGGGCTTAACTTATTATTAACTTTTTAAAGGTTTATTAGACAGGCAAAAAAAACAGAGCCGAAGCTCTGTTTTTCATCAATAACCTAACTAAACACTTAGTCAATTTTTGGCGTTGTTAAACCACGACGCTCAAGCAGTGCTTCACCTGTTGGCTCTTGGCCACGGAAGTCAATGTACTGCTGCATTGGGTCTTTGCTGTTACCTTTTGACAAAATGGTGTCACGGAATTTCTGACCATTCTCAAGCGTTAAGCCACCCTGCTCTTGCATGTATTTAAACGCATCTGCCGCCAGGATTTCTGACCACATGTAAGCGTAATAGCCTGCAGAGTAACCGCCGGCAAAAACGTGCGCGAAGAAGGTTGATTTGTAACGTGGTGGTACCGCGTCAATCGCTACACCGTTGCGCTCAAGTGCTGCGGCCTCAAAGGCGGCAACATCTTCAATGCTAGCTGCTGCTTCAGGCGTTAATGTGTGGTACTCAAAGTCCAACAACGCAGACGAGATATACTCAAGCGTGTCATAGCCCATGTTGAAGTTTTTCGCTGCCATCACTTTATCAAGCAGTTCTTTTGGCATGGGTTCGCCAGTTTCATAATGCTTAGCAAAGTTGTTTAGCACTTTTTCATTCAACATCCAGTCTTCTTGGAAGGTTGATGGGAACTCAACGTAGTCACGCGATACTGAGGTACCCGCAAGTGATGGGTACATCACGTCAGAGAACATACCGTGCAAGCCGTGACCCATTTCATGGAACATGGTGCTAACTTCGTCAAAGCTTAAGAAAGTTGGGCCTTCCGCTGCTTTTTTGATGTTTTGGTTGTTCAAAATAACTGGTTTTTTGCCCAATAGGCCTGACTGACTTACAAACGAGCTCATCCAAGCGCCGCCACGTTTGCCTTCGCGAGTGAACCAGTCACCGTAGAATAAGCCAAGCGATTCGCCGTCAATATCTTTCACTTCGTATACGCGAATGTTGTCGCCATAGGTAGGAATATCATCGCGTTCTTCAAACGTAATGCCAAACAGCTCATTCATTGCATAGAACACGCCGTCTTCAACCACGCGATTGAACTCAAAGTATTGCTTCACTTCTTCAGCATCAAGTGCGTATTTCTCAGCACGTACTTTTTCTGCATAGTAGGCCCAATCCCAAGGCTGTACGTCAAAGTCACCGCCTTCGCGATCGATCATCGCTTGAATTTCCGCTTTTTCAGCTTCAACGTTGCTTACAACAGCAGGAACCAGGTCACGTAACATTTTCTGAGCCGCTTGCGGGCTACCAGCCATGCTGGTTTCAAGAACGTAGTCACCCCACGTGTTGTAGCCCAATAACTGCGCTTTTTCTGCGCGTAATTGTGCTAAGCGTTTCACTAACGGACGGTTGTCAGTTTCAGTGTTACCGGTACCACGATAAGCTGAAGCTTCCCAAACGCGCTGACGAACTTCTCGATTTTCGAGCGACGATAAAATTGGTTGACGCGTGGTGTTGGTAATTGAAATGGCGTATTTGCCTTCGTGCCCTGCGGCTTTGGCAGCGTCAGCAAGTTGCTGAATTTCAGTGTCGCTTAAACCTGCAAGTTGTGCTTTGTCATCAACAATAACCATGTTCTCTTTGGCTAGCGCCATTAAGTTACGCTGAAATTCAGTGGTCAATGATGATAATTCGGTATTAATTGCACGAATTTTGTCTTTTGCTTCTTCGCTTAATTCAGCACCTGAACGCACGAAGCCTTTATAGGTGTCTTCAACTAAACGCAATGCTTCGCCTTCAAGGCTGTCTCGGTTTTCATAAACGGCTTTCACACGTGCAAACAATTTCGGGTTTAACGAAATGCTGTCGCCATGAGCGGCCATCAACGGCGCCAATTCGCCTTGTAGGCCACGAGTTTGATCATTACCGTTTGAACCTGCCACGTTATAAAACACAGAAGCAACACGGCTTAACAGTGCACCTGAGCGCTCCATTTCAACGATAGTGTTTTCAAAAGTTGGTGGCTCAGGGTTATTCGCAATAGCGTCGATCTCTTTGCTATGTGCTTCCATACCTGCTAAGAATGCAGGCTTGTAGTGTTCAAATTTGATGTTGGTGAAATCTGGCGCACTAAACGGTAACGAACTTTCCGCGTAAAACGGATTGCTTTGATTAAATTCTACCGCTTGTGTTTGTTCAGTTTGTGCTGTTTCGTTTGCAGCTTGAGTTGCTTCTTTGTCAGAACATGCAGCGACCGTAAGTGTCGCGCCAATAGCAACAGCGATAAGGCTCTTGCGCATAGTGAATCTCCCTTGTGGTTGTATTTAACCCTACTAATGTACCTGTCCGAAGAGATCCGCTCAAGAGCCATTCATGGCGCAATTGTAACAATTTACCCCATTCGTGCGGTATATCAGGCTACTTCTTGCACAGGAATCAGCTTGGCTAAACCATATTTGGCCCGCGCTTTATCGCAATAGGGGTTTGAACCATCGATGGAGATATCGAACTCGCGACAAGGACTTGGCCGATTTTGATAAATGCTGCAGCTAACTTGCTGGCCTATTTCACCCACTAACGCCACGCAACGCGGCTGTTTCTTGTTGGTGCCTTGCATGCACAACAAATGAGGATGAAAAGATTCAGTCAGTTCGCTAGGAACATAGCCTTCCGGAGCGCCAGTAGCTTCGCCCCAATAAAAAGACACACGATAAGACGCGCAGCAAGCCCCACACGTCAAGCAGGCGTTAGCCAAACTCATCGCACGACACTCCAATAAGAGACTAGGTAATCGTTTGAAATGGCGGAGCGGACGGGACTCGAACCCGCGACCCCCGGCGTGACAGGCCGGTATTCTAACCAACTGAACTACCGCTCCGCAGCGGTATGAAACCAAATTTCAGGAAAGTGGCGGAGCGGACGGGACTCGAACCCGCGACCCCCGGCGTGACAGGCCGGTATTCTAACCAACTGAACTACCGCTCCGCTTTCCTATTCTGGGTAACCCGGGTGGGTGCCCCTGAATGCGGAGCGAATATTACGAGCGCGGCATTCTATCGTCAACCTTTTTTTTCAACTTTTGTATCGTTTGCCTGAAAAATACTCAAAACGTTGCAAAAGTAGCTAAATATTAATCAGCCGAACGCACAAAAACGCTGTTTTATTGCCACAGGTGATTGTCAATGATTGCTAAGCGCTGCTGATGCGCTTGCTCTTCATCGGCACTTGCTCGCACCACTTTCAACGGCGGTTTATTCTCAATGCGTGTCCACCCCGTTGCCTGTGCCCCTTGTTGACCCTTGTTCTGCGCCGCTAGCTCAAGTTTAGTCTGGCCACCGGTCATCATCAGGTAAACATCGGCTAACAACTCAGCATCCAGCAATGCGCCGTGGAACGTACGATTCGAGTTATCAATGCCAAACGCACGACACAACGCGTCTAGGTTATTCTTTTGTCCGGGGCGCATTTCTCGCGCTAACATCAAGGTATCAAGCACCGTGCAATAATCAGTGGTTTTCCCGGTGCCGTTACGCAGTAAGGAAAACTCATGATCCATAAAACCAACGTCAAAGGCAGCGTTATGAATTACTAACTCAGCGCCGTCAATAAAACTTAGAAATTCATCGGCTATTTGTGCAAAAACCGGTTTGTCCTGCAAAAACTCGTTAGTAATTCCGTGAACCTCTATCGCTTCTTGCTCAACCACGCGCTGCGGATTGACGTACACATGGAAGGTTTGGCCGGTTAATTTTCGACCAATCACTTCTACCGCACCAATCTCAATAATGCGGTGCCCTTGGGCCGGGTCTAAACCTGTGGTTTCGGTATCAAGAACTATTTGTCTCATAGGCGTTGTTCGTTATCCGTTATTCGTTGTTCGTTACTAGTGTGCTTGTTTTGTTGTGTTGGAACAAGTTAATACAATGAAAAATATCAAACCGACTTCGTTCTAAAATTCTGTTAGACTCGTCTTTTTACGAACAACGAACAGCGCAGCGGACCAACAGCGCAGCGCACGAAAAACGAGTAACAGGCTCATGTCGAAGAAGGTACACATTTATACCGATGGTTCATGTTTAGGTAACCCAGGGCCCGGTGGCTACGGTGTGGTTATTGAATACGGTGAACACCACAAGGAATTGTCGCAGGGTTATAAATTAACCACCAATAATCGCATGGAAATGCTTGCCGCAGTGAAAGGTTTAGAGGCCCTCACTCGCCCGTGTGACGTGGTGTTAACGACAGATAGCCAATACCTTCGCCAAGGCATTCAAAGCTGGATTCATAACTGGAAGAAAAACGGTTGGCGCACATCAAACCGCAAACCTGTGAAAAACGCCGATTTATGGCAAGCCCTTGATCAAGCCGCGCAGCGCCATCATTCCGTACGTTGGGACTGGGTGAAAGGCCATGCTGGCCACCCCCAAAATGAGCGCTGCGATGAGCTCGCCCGTGTCGCAGCAAGCAGTAAGAAACTGCTTGAGGACAGCGGGTTCAATCCAGACGCTTAGTTTATTCGCCGGCAACTTGTGGGTATTTGGCTTCTTCCCACGCCTGCATACCGCCGGCGACAGAAATAACCTTCGCTTTATCAAAGCCCATACGCACTAATGACTCAGCAGCTAACGCTGAACGACCGCCTGAACGACAAATTAAATACAAGGGCTCTTCGGCAATGCGCTGCAATGCGTCGTCATATCCGGCGACAGCGGGATGTTGATTAATTTGCATTTCTAACACGCCTCGCGGCATATTCACTGCTTGACGAATGTGCCCCGCGGCAAATTCACCCGGCTCACGCACATCAATCACACGTGCCCCTTCGGCAATTTTTTGCTGCAGCGCATGGACATCTACTTCAGTGACGTTCGCTTGTGCCTGTGCACAGTATTCCTTTGGACTTAACATCAACAACTCCTATTTCATCAACAAAAATCTTATTTAACGCGGTTAGCAACTGGCATATGACGCATGCGCGGTTTTGCCCGTTGCCGCACACGAACCACGGTTAATGGAAACTCCCGCTTGCGCGCTACCAGATAATACATGCTACGTAGTGGCGGTGCTATTTGGCTCAAGCGAGCAAGCCCAAAGTCTGGGCGTTTTGTCGCGGACCACATCATTGTTGGCCCCACATAACCCGATGCGACCACTTCAAAGTTTAGCAATGACAGCCAGTCACACACACGGGCCTTGGTAAAGTAGCGACCACACCAAGGTAGCTGGCGCACGTTACTCGGCCAAAGCCCAGCCAGCAATGCAGGCGACAACGGGTTAAAACCAGCGATCACCGCGTAACCGTCAGCAATTAAACTGCGACTTACTTCTCTTAATACTTGGTGTGGGTCACGTTCAAATTCAAGTTGGCCAACCAAAAAAACAGCATCCAAAGCTGACTCCGCAAACGGCAAATATTCCAATTCAGCGCGAACCTTGGGCTCTGCATCACGCGCCACTGAAAAATCATGCTGCAAGCGCAATTCAGGCAACTCCAGTTGCGCGGCTAAATGCCCCAAACGGGCCGAGTAATAGCCAAACATCTTCGCCGTATGTGGCGCAAGCGCTTCACTTAACTGTTGTTTGAGCCACAAACCATGAGGTAACTGCTGCCAATTCAATGGCGCCTTAGTGGCTTTTTCACGGCGTGCTGGCTTTAACATCGTTGCTTGCCCTCGTTATAATGACAACGTATAACTACGTTTATTAGCTTACGTTCATGCGATGGTGAATTATGCACGTGTCCGCAATTCCGGCCTTTGATGATAACTACATTTGGGCCATTCAGCCATACGATGGCGCTGATGCCATTATTGTTGACCCAGGCGACGACCAACCCGTTCGTGAATGGCTACGCCACCACGATGTGGGAATTAGCGCCATATTGATTACTCATCACCACTGGGACCACACCCAAGGCTTGCTACCGCTCCTTCAAGATTACCCTGTTGCTGTATATGGCCCTCGTACTGGCAACATTGAAGGAATTAGCAACCCGGTCGGTCATGGTGAGCGCTTTAGCTTAATGGGCGATATGCCGTTTACGGTTTTCGCAACCCCTGGCCATACCTTAGACCACATTTGCTTTTATACGCCAGGCCATGTTTTTGTTGGCGACACCTTATTTTCTGCCGGCTGTGGCCGCATGTTTGAAGGCTCTCCCGAGCAGTTTTATGATTCTTTACAGTGCTTAGCTGAACTACCCGATGCAACCAGCGTCTACTGTGCACATGAATACACAGAAGCAAACGTAAAATTCGCGCTAGCGGTTGAACCAACCAACGACGCACTACGTCAATATGCCGACCAAGTTCGGGCGCTGCGCGAACATAGGTTAAAAACTTTGCCAAGTACAATTGGCATTGAAAAAGCTATTAATCCGTTTTTACGGGCCAAAAGTTCTGAGCATTTTGCTGAGCTGCGGCGGTGGAAAGACCAGTTCTAATCCCGTAAACTGCCGACAAATTAGAGTTTTGGAATGATGTACATGAAAAAATGGATAGCACTGGCAATTTCGAGCACTTTGGCAACCGGTTGCTCGTTAACGCCTTGGCAAACAGAGTCCGCTACCAATGAAACCGTACAAACGGTTCCAGCAGAACCTGTTGCTGCGCCGGTTGAAACAAATACGCCAGCCGAAGCTGAGGCTGAGGCTATGGTTGCGCAGAGCGAGCCAGTGCCCGAAGTCATTGAGCTAACGCCGCAACAAGAAGCCGATTTATGGCAACGTATTCGCCGTCAGTTAACTATGGAAGCACCCGAACTGCCGCGCTTAGTCAGCCAACGCAACTGGTATTTGAATAATCCATATTACATGGAGCGCGTCGCCAAACGCGCACAGCCGTTCATGTATATGATTGTGGATGAAATTGAACGCCGTGGTATGCCGTTAGAATTGGCTTTGTTGCCCATTGTGGAAAGCGCATTTGACCCCTTTGCCTACTCGCACGGTCGCGCCGCGGGTGTTTGGCAATTTATCCCCGGTACCGCCCGCCATTATGGCTTAGAAATCAATTGGTGGTATGACGGCCGTCGCGATGTTTACGCGGCAACTCAGGCTGCATTAGACTACCTTGATGCCTTGCAAAAACGTTTTGATGGCGACTGGCTGCATGCCTTGGCTGCATATAACTCTGGCGAAGGCCGTGTCGCCGCGGCAATTCGTCGTAACAAGCGAGCTGGCAAACCAACCCACTTTTGGGCCCTAGACTTGCCACGCGAAACCCGTGCATACGTGCCAAAGCTATTGGCTCTTGCCGATATTCTTAAGAACTACGATGACTATGCCAAACATTGGCTGCCAATTGACAATAAGCCCTACTTGGCCGTCGTGGAGGCGCATAGCCAAATCGATTTAGCCAAAGCGGCCGAAATAGCCGAGCTTGATTTAGACGAACTACATCATTACAACTCGGCATACAATCGCTGGGCTACCGATCCTGTTGGTCCGCATCGTTTATTGTTGCCGTTAGAAAATGCCGCTAAGTTACAAACCTGGTTAGCGACGGCCAACAGCAAAGACTTGGTGCAATGGACACGACATAAAGTAAAGTCTGGCGAGAGCCTGTTAGTTATTGCTAAGCAATACCACACCACGGCAAAAGCAATTCAGCAGGCCAACAATATTTCTGGCCATATTATTCGCGCCGGTGACCACTTGTTGGTGCCAGTTGCAACACGCGATTTGGATGAATATAACCTTTCTGCAGAGCAACGCTTGGCAACAACTCAGTCGCAATCACGCGGTGCGTATAAAATTGAGCATGAAGTGGTTAGTGGCGATACCCTGTGGGACATTAGCCGCGAATACAACGTGAAGTTGCGCTCGCTAGCAAAATGGAACGGCATGGCGCCAACCGACCCACTACGCCCCGGCAAAAAGCTGGTGGTTTGGCTTCCGCACTCAGAAAAACCAGCGGGTATAGTCCGTAGCCTGCATTACAAAGTGCGCTCAGGTGACTCGCTAGCACGCATTGCGTCGCGTTTTAATGTCAGTATTGCCGACATTGAAAAGTGGAACCAAATTAACCGCAAAAACTATTTACAACCGGGCCAACAACTTAAGCTGTTCGTTGATGTAACCCGGTTAAATACTCAATCTTAGTCAGTTAACTATTCAGCAGGTCGATTAAGTCGGCCTCGCTGAAAATGGTTACGCCAAGCTGTTCGGCTTTGGTCAATTTTGAACCCGCGTTGTCGCCAGCAATAACCGCTGTTGTTTTAGCCGACACACTTCCCGATACCTTCGCACCGCGAGCCTGCAATGCCTGCTTGGCTTCGTCGCGGGTCATTTGGCTGAGTGTTCCAGTTAATACATAGGTATTGCCGGCTAAAGTTGCCTCACTTTGAGCGAGTTTTTCAACCGCTGGCCAGGTAATGCCAAGTTCGAGCAGCTCATTGATCACGGCTTGATTATGAGGCTCGCGGAAAAACTGAAAAATATGACTCGCCACCACGGTCCCTACATCGGCAACTTGCTCCAATGCATCGCTATCGGCATCACTTAATGCGTCGAGCGTGGCGAAGTGCGCAGCTAAGTTTGCTGCGGTCGCCTCACCCACCTCTCGAATACCAAGCGCATAGAGAAAGCGCGGTAAGGTTGTTATTTTACTGGCGGCGATCGCTTGGTTGATTTTCTCTGCTGATTTCTCGCCCATGCGCGGTAAATGCGCGAGTTCACGCACCGATAAACGATACAAGTCGGCCGGCGATTTCACCCATTCACGCTCTACCAACGACTCGATTAGCTTATCGCCTAATCCGTCAATATCCATCGCTTTGCGTGAGGCAAAATGCTTAATGGCTTCGCGTCGCTGAGCCGCGCAGATTAAACCGCCAGTACAACGCGCCACAGCTTCGCCTTCAGCGCGCTCAACATGTGACTCACACACGGGGCAATGGCTCGGAAACTCTATGGGTTGTGCGTCACTTGGGCGACGTTCGGCAACAACCTGCACCACCTGTGGAATCACATCGCCAGCGCGACGAATAATCACGGTATCGCCAATATGAATATCCAAACGCTCAATTTCATCAGCGTTGTGTAACGTTGCATTTGAGACCGTCACGCCACCAACCGCTACTGGTTCAAGGCGAGCAACGGGAGTAATAGCTCCAGTGCGGCCTACTTGAAAATCAACACCGCGAATAACGGTTAATTCTTCTTGCGCTGGAAACTTCCAAGCAATGGCCCAGCGCGGTGCCCGTGACACAAACCCAAGGTCTTGTTGCTGCGCAATACTATTTACTTTGAGCACAATGCCATCTATTTCGTAGCGTAAGCTTGCACGGCGCGCCAAAATGTCATCATAGTAACTTTTGCATTCGCTGCTGTGCGCCACAACTTTTACTTCGTCGCTAATCGGCAAGCCCCAACTTTGCAACTGTTCTAATCGGCCGAAATGTGTGTCGGCTAAGCGCACATCCTCACTGACAACGCCCATACTGTATGCGTAAAAGTGTAAGGGACGTTTAGCCGTAATGCGCGAGTCTAGTTGGCGCAGGCTTCCGGCTGCCGCATTACGCGGGTTCGCAAAGGTTTTCTCTCCTGCAGCCAAGGCGTTTTGGTTATATTTTTCAAATGCCTGAGTTGGCATAAATACTTCCCCCCGCACCTCAACTTTTGCGGGAAAATCGCCCTGTAATTGCAACGGTACGTTACGAATGGTTCGCACATTGGCGGTAATGTCTTCGCCTGTTTGTCCGTCACCGCGCGTAGCGGCTCGTACCAATTCGCCTTGCTCGTATAAAATACTTACGGCCGCGCCATCAAGTTTCGGCTCGCAGCAAAAAGCTATCGCTGAGGCGCTGTCCAAGCGCTCAGACACTCGTGCGGCGAAGGCTTCAAATTCATCAGGCGAAAACGCATTATCAAGGCTCAGCATTGGCGTTTCGTGCTCTACCTGAGTAAACGCATCCAACGCCTTACCGCCTACTTTTTGGGTAGGTGAGAAATCACTTTGAAATTCTGGATGTTGCTGCTCAATGTCCACCAACTCGCGGAACAGACGGTCATACTCAGCGTCCGGTACCGTTGGCTGATCAAGTTCATAGTATTCGCGATTATAACGCGTCAACAAAGCACGCAATTCAGCAACCCGCTGCGCCAGTTCTTGGTTGGCAGCAGGTTGGTCATCAAATAAGTCTCTGTTCATGGTATCCGTTTAGTTTGAATGTTTAATCAATCGCTTACGCTCAAACTCGCGTATCCGCTGATGAATGTGTTGCACGGCTTGGCGGGTCAACGGGTTGCGATGCTCATCAAGCACTTGTCCGCGCCCTACTGCAGCGGCTAACTTGACTGCCGCGTTGTGCATCATGGTAAATGCTTGCAGCGAGTTACTTTTTATCGGTAACGCTAAAAACAGTGCCACGCCATCGGTTTGGAAGGTTTCAATAGTGTCTATGTTAAAACTGCCGGGGTTATACATATTGGCAAGACTAAACAACACGGCACCATTTCCGGCGGTGTCGACGTGGCGATGGAAAATGTCAAAGTCGCCAAATTTAAAACCTAGCTCCGTCATTTGTTGCAACAGAACAGCGCCTTGAATGTCACCACTTACATGCAATACGATGACTTCGTCTGGTTCTTCATTAATAACGGGTTCGTCGTCACTGCGCTCTAGTGGCAAGTCCATGCTTTGTTGAGCTGGTTGGGCGGCTTTCGTCGCCGCCGCTTTCTCTGCAACCGGCTTGTTCGCAACAGGTTTTTCCGCAGCCGGCTTCTCAACCTTTGCAGATTGAGTTTGTGCTCGCTCCTGCAAGTCCTCTTGATCTACTTTAACCTCGGGTAATTCCAAATCAGGCTCATCCTCGCTAGCACGAATGGCTGGGGTCGGTTGCGCCGCAGAGCTAGGTTCACGCTCTTCATTTGCCTCAAGCTCGTCATCAAGCGACTCTAAGCGCGGCTCAGGAGCCACTTCGGCGACTTTTCGCGCTGGTGTTTTCACAACCCGAACGGCACCAACACCATCGTCATCAAAGCCTTGGCTATCGACTTGTCGGCGTTTTTGTTCAATCATTTCGGCGCGCTGTTGCTGCGCTTTCTCATTGCGGCGAATGGTCCATACACCGTGACCAATAATCGCGGCGATTAGCACTAACCCGATGATACTAAAAACTATCTGCATCGTACTCATATCATGCAACTCACTTGCCTAATCGTAATTGTTGTTAAGACGCTTCTGTAAGCGCCACGGCTTCGTCTATATCCACAGCAACAAGCCGCGACACACCAGCTTCTTGCATGGTTACCCCAGCTAAATGGGAGGCCATTTCCATCGCCACTTTATTATGGCTGATATAAATAAATTGCACGGTTGTCGACATTTCTTCAACCAATCGACAGAACCGCCCCACGTTTGCATCGTCAAGCGGCGCGTCTACTTCATCCAGCAAACAAAACGGTGCTGGGTTCAAACGAAATATCGCAAAAACTAATGATAAAGCGGTCAGCGCTTTTTCACCACCCGAAAGCAAGTGAATTGTGCTGTTTTTCTTACCCGGCGGCCGCGCCATAATCGTCACACCGGTTTCTAATAAGTCGTCGTCGGTTAGCTCTAAGTAGGCGCTACCGCCGCCAAATACCTTTGGAAATAACTCTTGCAAGCCGTTATTTACTGCATCGTACGTGGTACGGAAGCGATGCCGCGTTTCTTTGTCAATTTTTCGAATAGCCGTTTCAAGAGTCTCCAATGCCGCCGATAAATCGTCGTTTTGCTGATCGAGATACTCCTTGCGCTCTGCGAGGGTTTCCGCTTCCTCGATGGCTGCTAAGTTAATGGCTCCAAGACGTTGGATGGCGTTTTGTAAACGCTCTAATTCTGTTTGCCAAGCTTTTTCATCAGCGGTTTCTGGCAACTGCTCAAGCACTGGTTTTAACGGTTGGTTCATTTCTTGTAATACGGCTAACACGTTGCGTGTGCGCTCTTGCAGCGCAGCAAGCTCCATCTGGCTACTCTGCAATTGCGCGCGAACTTTTTCCACCTGCCCATGCACGCCTTGTGCGCCTTGGCTAATTTCACGAATTTTGGCTTCTTGTTCGCTCAATGTGTTAGCCCAAGTGCGCCGCTCTTCGTCAACCAGTTCGCGCGTTTGCAACAATTCCTCAAGCTGCATTGCTAACAGCTCAAGCTGTTCTTGGCTTTCAACATCGGGTTCGTTGAACTGTTGTAACTGTTCGTGTAACTGCTGCTGTTGCTGAGCAACACGGCTTATTAGCGTTTGATGATGCTGCAACTGGGTTTGCGCCTGCTGCAGTTGCATGGTCAATTGCTGTAGGTGTTGTTGCGCAGTCGTTAAAGCATCACGCGCTTGCTGCCGCGCCAGCTGCAGTTCACTGCGTTTTACTTGCCAACTGTCGTCATCCCCCGAGGGCTGCTGCTCGCTTAGTTGTAACAGCTGCTGCTCAACCTCTTGCTGGGTCAAAGCGAGCGTTTCTTGCTCTTGCTGCCATTGCTCGCATTGCTCGCTCAGTTGTTGCTGCTTATGCGCTAACGCTTGCGCTTGTTGCTGCTGCCACTGCAGCTTTTCTTGGCGGCTTGCTAGCTGCGCCTGCAGCTCTCGTAGGCTATCTTGAGTCTGGCTATGCTGGTGTTGCACTTTTTCAAGTTGTAGCTGAAGCTGTTGGCGTTGCTGCTCAATGGTCGCTAAGCGTTGCTCTGCTTGTTGCTGAGACGCCATCACATCAGCCAGCTCTTGTTGTTGCGCAAGCTGGCTGTCTGCAGCGGTAAAATTCGCTGCCTGAAAACCACCGCGATGTAGCCATTGGCCTTTTGCCGTTATCCAGCCGTCACTAGGCGTTGCGCTATCTGCACTGTCGACACAGGTAATGCCCTGCAATAATGCCCACCGCGCCAATGGCCCTGTCACTTTACTTGCCAAGCTAGTCGCTTCAGCATTGCTAGTGCTTAGGGTAATTAAACGCGCACCCAGCTGCTGTGGCCATTGGGCGGGTAATTTTTCGACCACCCAAGCATCTAGCCAAGGGGCAACAACTTGTTCAACGGCCAGTTGCCAGTCGGTATCGGCTTTCAGCAAGTCTCGTACCTGCCCGAGTGGCTTAATGTTGTGTTGTTGCAGCCATTGTTGCACCGCTGCTGGCCAATCTTGCGCTTGCGCTGCTTTTAACAAATGTTCCAAGGAGCTTTGCCGCCCAAGCAGCTGTTGCTGAGTCGACTTTTGTTCGTCGCGCTCAACGAATAACTGTTCGAGTTCAGCCTGCAATTGCTGTTGCTGTGATTGCGCTTGCTGGGCACCGTGCTGGTACAGTTCAACTTGTTCTGTCAGCGTTGCAATTTCGGCTTGCAAGTCGCTGCTGTCTAATTGCTGTTGCTCGCGTTGCAATTCGTCAATGGTGGTTTTAGCGCGAGTTAATTCGTCGCTAAGCCGCTGTTGCTGATGTTCTAAGCGCTGCTGCTGCAACTGTAATTGCTGTTGTTGCTCACGGCGGCGCTGCAATGCATCAAGGTGTTGCTGATAATCGTCTTGCCACTTCAACCACGCCGATTCATCCTGCTCAAAACGCTCGCTAGCTGCAGCAACGGCTTGCTCTGCCGCTTCGTGTTGTGGCTGCAGCTCGACCACCGTGGCCTCAAGTTCTTCACGCTGTAGCTGATCATCAGCAAGGGTTTGCTGCAACTGGTCTAATTCAGCTTGTAATTGACCTCGGCGCTGTTCACGCTGTTGCAGTTGCTGGCGTTGCGTTTGTAATTGATGTTCGGTACGAGTAACGTCATTACCTAACTGATAATACTGCTGCTGCACGGTATCTAACTTTTGCTTACTTTCTTCAGCTTGCTCGCGCAACTCGGTCGTGCCGCGTTCGCTACCACGCTGTTCAGCCAGCCACCGCTCTAGCTCTGTTTCCTGTTCACGAATCTTAGCCCGAATCGATTCAGCTTGTTGCTCTTGTGCTAACCAGCGCAGTGCTTGCAACTCGGCTTTGTACTTGCGTTCTTGCGCTTTTAAATCTTTGTAGCGGCGAGCTGCTGCTGCTTGGCGTTGCAGTTTATCTAATTGACTACCTAGTTCATCACGCACATCGTTTAAACGATCAAGGTTGTCGCGTGTGTGCTGCATGCGGTTTTCAGTTTCGCGGCGGCGCTCTTTGTATTTCGAAATGCCCGCAGCTTCTTCAAGAAATACACGCAGCTCTTGGGGCTTTGACTCAATCAGCCGTGAAATCATGCCCTGCTCAATAATGGCGTAACTGCGTGGGCCCAAACCGGTTCCTAAAAACAAGTCGGTAATATCACGTCGCCGACACTTACTGCCATTCAAAAAATAATCCGAGCGACCATCACGTGTCACTAAGCGTTTGACAGAAATTTCAGCATAATTGGCATATTCACCTTGAATGCGCCCAGATGTGTTATCAAAAACTAATTCAACACTGGCTTGAGAAACCGGCTTACGAGCATTTGACCCATTAAAAATCACGTCGGTCATGGCGTCGCCGCGCAAATTTTTCGCCGAACTTTCGCCAAGCACCCAGCGCACGGCGTCAATGACATTTGATTTGCCACAGCCATTAGGGCCCACCACACACGTCATTTGGTGCGGAAAGGGTACTTTTGTAGGGTCGACAAATGATTTAAAGCCAACCAGTTTTATGTGTTTAAGGCGCATTTATAGTCGTTATATGTTCGCTACCAAATGAAGATAAGGTCGTTCGTGCTAAATGGCTTCGACATTAGCAGATAATCAGCTATTTTGTAACAGATTTACACGTTCTAGAACAATCTGAAATTGATAATATTTCCTTACAGTTCGCTGTGAAATGGGTTGACTGACTGCGTTATAATCAGCAACAACGAATCATATGAAACAGCAAAGGATGACTATGCCGGTTTATAGTGAATTTGGTGGCAGTTATGTTGCCCGCGGTTTTGAGCTCGCCTTTCAAAAAGGTGTGCGGCGTTATGTTTGGGTGCCGCTGATAATAAATATTGTGCTATTTAGTGTCGCCATTTATTACACCTTTCATTACGCGACTATGTGGGTGGCTGACCTGATGGCGTGGCTACCTAGCTATTTGCAGTGGCTAGAAGTATTACTTTGGCCGTTGGTCATTATTGGTGTGGTGTTGGTGTTCGCCCTTACCTTCACTAGCGTAGCCAATATTATTGCGTCCCCTTTTAATAGTTTGCTCGCTGAAAAAGTAGAATATAAGCTCACCGGTATTGCCCCGGTCGACGGTGGTGTTAGCGGTATGGTGCGCGACATTCCACGAATTATTGGCCGCGAGCTACAAAAAATCATCTATTTCTTACCACGAATTATTGGTTTTGGCCTATTGCTGTTGTTCGTTCCAATAGTGGGCCAACTGCTGTGGTTTCTATTCGGCGGTTGGATGATGACCATTCAGTATGCCGACTACCCCTTCGACAACCATAAAGTACCGTTTCGAACTATGCGCGCGGAACTCTGGCAACGCTCAGGGAAAAGCTTAAGTTTTGGCTGCATTGTCGCCGTTCTGGCCAGTATTCCTATCGTTAACTTGATGATGATTCCGGTGGCTGTTTGTGGCGCCACCGCAATGTGGGTAGATCACATAAGATTCGCGACGAATGACACTATGAAATAGCTCACGACCTGTTTATAATTTTTTAACATGTTGAGCAATCGAGCAGTGTTGCAGAATGAAAATTCAGATTTCGTTGGGGTACGTCATGATGACGCTGGTGAGCATGCTACTCATGTTCACCGCAGGCACCGCCCTCGCGACGGCAGACAATGGTAAAGAAAATCGACAAGCAGACGACTACATCCTCTGGTCGGCCAATGTAGCTCCGCCCTTTCATATTATTGACGGTGAACTTGCGCACCAAGGTGTTTGCGATGTGCTTGTCGACTCGTTCAAGCGGGCAATGCCAACTACGCAACATCAGGTAGAATACTTGCCCCAAGCGCGAATTGGCATGCTGTGGGAAAACGAACAAAACTTGTGTTACCCGTGCATGATTCACCGAGCGGCGAATGATCAAGACTTGATTGTGTACTCTGAACCCACTCATGATTACCCATCGCACGGCATTATTACGCGCCCAGAACTTGCCGCTAAGCTTGCGGAGCAGTATGGAAACCCAGTCGACTTAGAGCGCATGCTAGCCGACCGGAAGTATCAGTTTGTGCAACCTATTGGCCGTATGTACGGTCAGCTGCAAAGCTTACTTGAACAATACGTACTCAATACCTCACTGCACCTTGACTTAAACAGCGACAATGCCAACACAGCTATGTTGTCCATGATTCTGCGGGAACGTATTGACTTCACCATTGATTACCCCATGATCAAAGCTTATTACGAACAAACCGAAGGTGGCGATTTAGCTTTTTTACCGATCGAGCAGCTAGCCGGGGAACGCATTAAAGGCGCTGTTGCCTGTACTCGAAATGATTGGGGTACTAACGCCATTCAGCAAATAAATTCAGCCATTCCACAGTTACAACAAGACCCGGCTTTTCAACAAACTTTGAAACAGTGGTTAGAGCCAATTCAGCCGTGATATAATCTGCGCTTCGTTTTTAATAAGCACATGAGCGCCCAATGACTGTTGAACAATTTACCCCGAACACCTCGTCAAACTCGGCAAAAATAGGTTTTGTTAGCCTTGGCTGCCCGAAAAACTTGGTGGACTCTGAGCGTATTCTTACCCAGCTTCGCACCGAAGGGTACGATATCGTTAACAGTTACGATAATGCCGACATGGTTATTGTAAATACCTGTGGTTTTATTGACTCGGCCGTTCAAGAGTCTCTTGACGCCATTGGCGAAGCATTAAACGAAAATGGCAAAGTCATTGTCACTGGGTGTCTTGGTGCCAAAGACGATGAAATTCGTGAAGTACACCCCAACGTACTGGCAATTACTGGCCCTCACGCCTATGAAGAAGTGATGGGACATGTACATCAACACGTGGCAAAGCCTGAGAAAATACCATTTGAAAACTTAGTGCCAGAAACTGGGGTGAAACTGACACCACGGCATTTTGCGTATTTGAAAATATCTGAAGGCTGCAACCATCGTTGTACGTTCTGTATTATTCCTTCCATGCGCGGTGACTTAGTCAGCCGTCCAATTGGTGATGTATTAAGCGAAGCCCAGCGCTTAGCGAACGCCGGCGTCAAAGAGCTGCTGGTTATTTCACAAGACACTAGCGCCTATGGCGTTGATGTAAAACACAAAACCGGGTTTTGGGATGGCCAACCGGTGAAAACCAGCATGCAAGCACTTTGCGAAGCCTTGGGTAAACTAGGCATTTGGGTTCGTCTGCACTATGTGTACCCGTACCCATCAGTTGATGATGTTATTCCATTAATGGCTGAAGGCAAGTTGTTGCCTTATTTGGACATTCCGTTACAGCACGCAAATAAGCGTATTTTACGCCTCATGAAGCGCCCAGGCTCAGCTGAACGTACTCTTGAGCGCATTCAAAAATGGCGTGAAATTTGCCCTGACTTAACAATTCGCAGCACATTTATTGTTGGCTTTCCTGGTGAAACGGAAGAAGAATTTGAAGAACTACTTCAGTTTTTGCGTGAAGCACAACTTGACCGTGTCGGTTGCTTCACCTACTCCGACGTTGAGGGCGCCAAAGCAAACGAGTTACCTGATCCAGTTCCCGAGCATATCAAGCAAGAACGTTATGCGCGCTTTATGGAAGTTCAGCAACAAATTAGTGCGGCGCGTTTACAAGCCAAAATCGGCCGCACCCTGCGTGTTCTCATTGACGAAGTTGATGACGAAGGGGCCATTGGCCGCAGTTACGCTGATGCACCTGAAATTGACGGCTTGGTTTACTTAAACGGTGAGCAGAACGTCGCCCCCGGTGACATGGTTGACGTGTTGATTGAACATGCCGATGAATATGATTTATGGGGAACTGTGCAGCGATAATAGCTACGACGCTCTCAGCTAAACCATTCACCGCAAGGCAAGTGAATATTTCACTTGCCTTTATTTTTGGCCGCCCTATTATCTAGCTATCTATTCTGTGTTTTTATAACGACTTTCAAGGGCAATAAAAGGCTTTATGCTGAACTATACGCGCAGCGTTTTTATTACTGTTCTCACCTTACCTAGTTAAGCCGGGCGTACTTTCTTACGTCCGGCACATTGTGCTGTTTCCGCACACCAAACATCAAATAACGACTCCATCAACATCGAAACGTTACTGGCTATCTTATTTTCGTGATGAACGAGGAAAATATCATGAATCAACCGGATATTATGATCACGCAGCATGATCTTGAACAAATTGAAGGCTTGCTTGCTACGCAAACAAAAAAATCGGACTGTGTTGATGCACTTGAAGGCGAACTTGCCCGTGCGAAAGTGGTTAAGTCAGCAGACTTGCCTGCAAATGTGGTTGCTATTGGCAGTACGGTCACCTTTAAAATTGTGGCAACGGGTGCCAGCTTCACCAAGGTGCTCTGTTTACCTCGAGACGCGGAAAAGGTTGAGCATGGCATTTCCGTTTTCGCCCCAATAGGCGCTGCAATTTTAGGTTTATCTGAAGGGCAGGAAATTGAATGGGACAGCCCTCGCGGGCGACAAAAGATAGAGATTATTGAAGTAGCGCACGGTTAACCGTGCGCTTTTTTAAGCTTCATCATCGTCATCTTTGTCACCATTGTTCAGCAGTTTTCGGTCAATTTGCTTAGATGACTGAACGCCGAGTTTTTTAAAGTTCTCAACCCGGCCCACTAAATTACCACGACCGCTAGAGAGCTTATTCATCGCCCCCTCATAATGCTTGCGAACACTGTCAATGGCGTTGCCGATTTTTTGCATATCGTCAATAAAACCAACAAACTTGTCGTACAACTTGGTGGCTTCGTTGGCAATAACCTGCGCATTTTGATTCTGATATTCGTACTGCCAAATGTTGTTAACCGTACGCAGTGCAACCAGCAAATTGGTGGGGCTTACCAGCATAATATTGTTATCGAGTGCTAAGCGAATCAGCTCTGGATCACGGTCGACAGCTAACAAAAACGCTGGCTCAATTGGAATAAACATCAGCACATAATCAAGCGTTCGCACACTTTCCAACTGCTGATAGTTCTTCTTGCCTAACCCTTTAATGTGATTACGCAGTGAAGTGACATGATCATTCATTGCGCTTTCGCGCTCGGCATCATCATCGCTATTAAAGTAACGCTCATAAGCAACGAGCGACACTTTTGAGTCGATGACCACGTCTTTGTCGTTTGGTAAGTGCACCACAACGTCAGGCTTAAAGCTTTTGCCGTCTTCGTCACGATGATGCGACTGGGTTTCGTATTCTTGCCCTTCGCGCAAGCCCGATTGATTAAGAATACGCTCTAATACCACCTCTCCCCAGGTACCTTGTGCTTTCGTGTCGCCTTTTAAAGCGCGGGTTAAGGCTTCGGCTTCAGCGGCCATTTGCTTGTTCAAGTCGCGTAACGAGTTCACTTGCTCGGTTAACGCTGAACGCTGCTTAAGCTCTTCGGTGTACTGCTGAGTTACTTGGGTTTTAAACGCTTCAAGCTGCTGTTTAAAGGGCGCCAGCGTGGTTTCTAAGGTTTGTTTGCTGTTAGCTTGTAAACGCTCAGATTTTTGTTCAAAAATTTGCTGGGCTAAGCGCTCAAACTCTTTCTTTAATCGCTCTTCACTGGCTTCTAATAACTGTTGCTTTTCTGTCGCGTTTTGCAATTTAGCGCCAAGCTCGGCGCGCACCGCTGCCAGCTCTGCCTGCAAGTTACTGCGTAGCTGCTGAGTGTGTTGTAGTTGCTCGGTCACGGTGTTTACCCGAGTTTCGTACGAATCTCGCTGCTGCTGCAGTTGCTCGCGGGCATCGCTAAGTTGGCTAGCTAACATTTTTTGCCGCGGCCCTAACCACAACCAAGTGATTGCAACGCCAATAATAGCAGCGGCGCTAACCGCTGCTATTACATGCCAAAGCTCAAGACTAAGCATCAGCGGCTTCCAGTTTCACGCGCCAAATAGCAGGCCCGGTTTCGTGCGCATTTTCGCCCGTGCTGTCTACCGCTACAGTCACTGGCATATCTTCCACGTCAAACTCATAAATGGCTTCCATACCTAAGTCTTCAAAGGCAACCACACGGGCTTTTTTAATGGCTTTAGCCACCAGGTATGCAGCACCACCTACCGCCATTAAATACACCGCTTTATGTTGCTTGATACTCTCGACGGTAGCTGGGCCACGCTCAGCTTTACCAATCATGCCCAAAATACCGGTTTTATCGAGCATCATGTCGGTGAACTTATCCATCCGGGTGGCTGTCGTTGGGCCGGCAGGGCCAACCACTTCGTCACCCACAGGGTCTACTGGGCCAACGTAGTAAATAAACTTGTTGGTAAAGTCGACCGGCAATTGCTCGCCACGATCAAGCATGTCTTTGATACGTTTGTGCGCAGCATCGCGACCGGTCAGCATTTTGCCTGAAAGCAATACCGTTTCGCCGGTTTTCCAGCTTTCAATATCGGCTTGAGTCACCGTATCCAAGTTCACACGGCGCGCATCGTCACCAAGCTCAAAAGTAATATCAGGCCAGTCTTCTAGTTTAGGTGGCTGCAAGTCTGCCGGGCCTGAACCGTCTAGCACAAAATGCGCGTGACGCGTTGCCGCGCAGTTTGGAATGAGGGTTACCGGCTTGGAAGCCGCATGGGTTGGTGCGCTTTTAATTTTCACGTCCATAACCGTGGTCACGCCGCCTAAGCCTTGTGCGCCAATACCTAGCTTATTTACACGATGATAAATTTCTAAGCGCAGCTCTTCTTCGGCATTTTGTGGGCCGCGATCAAGCAACTCTTGAATATCTACTGGGTCCATCAGTGCTTCTTTGGCCAATACCGCTGATTTCTCGGCCGTACCACCAATACCCAAGCCAATCATACCTGGAGGGCACCAACCAGCTCCCAATTTCGGCATGGTTTCAACCACCCAATCAGCGATATTGTCACTTGGATTCAGCATCACCATTTTGGATTTATTTTCTGAACCGCCGCCTTTGGCTGCAATCATCACTTCAATGGTATCGCCCGGCACCATATCAATGTGCACCACCGCTGGCGTGTTATCGCCGGTGTTTTTACGCTGACCTGCGGGGTCGGCAACAATAGAAGCTCGTAGCGGGTTTTCTGGGTTGGTATAAGCGCGACGAGTGCCTTCATCCACCATTTGTTGCACAGTCATGTCCGTTTTGTCCCACTGCACCCCCATCCCTACTTTTACAAAGCAGGTGACAATACCCGTGTCTTGGCAAATTGGGCGATGACCTTGAGCCGACATCCGTGAGTTCGTCAGTACTTGGGCAATGGCGTTCTTCGCCGCGTCGCTTTGTTCGCGGTGGTAGGCTTTTTCGAGCGCCTGTACGAAATCTAGCGGGTGATAATACGAAATGTACTGCAACGCATCTTCAATGCTTTCAATAAAGTCTGCCTGACGAATAATAGCCATGAATACCTCGGAATTCGCTTAAGTTTCAATTTCAGGGGGTAACGTAAAGTTGACGCTATCATAGCCTTTTGTCACCACGCTGACCAGTTTTCAGCACAGCTTCTTACACAGATTATGATATGCTTCACGGCAGATTTAGCATGGAGGTTTTGCAGTGCCGTTAGTCGCCGTTCAATTGCCGATCAAATCACGTTTAGCCGAGGTTTTCGAGCGCTGTGCGCACGAGCCTTGGGCATTGCTGTTAGATAGCTGTAACAGCGCTGCCGGGCAATGGGACATGATTTTTCGCCAACCTGTAAGGGTGCTTACAGACATGAACGATTGGTCAAGCCAATTGGCGGCTTTGCTTGCCCAATCACCCAGTTACGAAGGCCCTCGGCATTTACCATTTCAAGGTGGTTTAGCTGGTGCTTGGAGTTACGATGCAGGGCGAGCATTAGAGCAATTACCCACCCAAGCTGAGGCCGATATTTCGCTACCAGACATGGCCGTTGGTTTATACACACAAGCACTGATGCAACAGCGTGCAACCGGCGAAACTTGGCTCTTGGCCGAGGCGTCACAAATAAAGGCATTAAGCGACTACTGGCTTGCAGCTGAGCAACCGGCACAGCAAAATTTTACCCTAAAGAGCGCTTGGCAAAGCAATATGACGGCTGAGCAATATGCTGACAAATTCAAGCAAGTACAGAACTACTTGCTAGCCGGCGATTGCTATCAAGTTAATTTGGCGCAACGATTTCAAGCCGACTATCAAGGCAATACTTGGGCGGCATACCAAAATCTGCGGGCCCACAACAATGCGCCTTTTTCGGCATACTTTAAGTTGCCCGAGGGCGCCCTGCTGTCGTTGTCGCCCGAGCGTTTTTTAGCTATTGATGCCAGCGGCCATGTGGAAACCAAGCCCATTAAAGGCACCCGGCCTCGGCAAGCCGATCCGGATCAAGATCAAGCCATGGCCGAAGCATTGCGACACTCAACCAAAGACCGTGCCGAAAATGTCATGATCGTTGACTTGCTGCGCAATGATCTTAGCCGCGTGTGTAAACCTAGTAGCGTTAAAGTACCTAAATTATTTGCGATTGAGTCGTACCCTGCGGTGCACCATTTAGTCAGTACTGTGGTTGGCGAATTAGCGGACACCAAACAAGGCATTCATTTACTTGCTCAGTGTTTTCCTGGCGGGTCTATTACCGGCGCCCCGAAAATTCGCGCCATGGAAATTATTGATGAGCTTGAGCCTCATCGTCGCAGCTATTATTGCGGTAGTTTTGGTTACTTTTCACAACATGGTCACGCTGATACCAATATCGCCATACGTACTCTGGTTGCGGTGCAGCAAAACGAACAGGCTGGCCATATCTACTGCTGGGCCGGCGGCGGTTTAGTGGCTGATTCAGAATGTGCCGCTGAATACCAAGAAACCTTCGATAAGGTGGCCCGAATTCTGCCAGTATTGAGCGCGGAGTCGCCATCAGTATGACCCGCGACGAGTTTTTACATCGGTTTCAGCTAAACCCAGCCCCGAAGCTAAAGCGGCCTTTACTCAAGCGCTTACGTCCCGCTGCTGTACTCGTAGTATTGCTTGAGCAACATGGCGAACTGCACGTGGTGTTAACTCAGCGTAGTGCGCAGTTGCGTCATCATGCCGGACAAATTAGCTTTCCTGGGGGCCGACAAGAGCCGCAAGACAAAGATCTATATGCCACCGCACTACGCGAGGCGCACGAAGAAATAGGCCTTGAACCAAGCGCAGTGACGCTGCTTGGACAGCTGCAAGATTATCCTGTTATTAGTAACTTTTTAATTCGGCCATTTGTGGTTTTTGCTAAACCTAACCAACCATTTGTGCGCGAAGCACGAGAAGTTGCCGAAATTTTTACCGTACCGCTGCGTGAAGTACTGCATCAACACCAGCATTATGTGTATCGGCTACGGCGTTTTATTTATGATCAGGTATACTTCATTCCCTACCAACAACGAAATATTTGGGGGGCAACCGCTGGAATTTTGCGTGAGCTAGCCGATCACGTGTATCCTGAGCGGCAATTTATGTATCGTCCACTTAATGACTAACGGAATTAGAAAACTTTATGATTAGTGTGTTTGATATCTACAAAGTCGGAATCGGTCCTTCGAGCTCACATACCGTGGGCCCTATGCGCGCTGCCTATGAATTTTTGCACGCGGCTGATAAGGCCGTTGGTTTAACCAATGCCGACGGTATTGTGGTTGAACTATTCGGTTCATTAGGCCAAACCGGTAAGGGGCACGGCACTGGCAAAGCAGTTATTTTAGGCCTGGCCGGTGAACAACCTGAAACGGTGGATACCACCACGGTTGATGGCTTTTTAAAGAACACCGACGAAAGCCAAACTTTAGCGCTGTTAGGTACACACCCGATCAAATTCCCACGCGAAGGCGCCATTGTATTTCATCGCCGTAAAACCATGCCGCGACACGCCAATGCCATGGAGCTAAGACTGTATAAAGGCGACGAAGTCATCTACAAAGACCTCTATTATTCCATTGGTGGTGGCTTTATTGTTCGCGATGCAGATTTTGACGACAGCCTTGAAGAAGCCATCGAACAATCAAGCAAACCAATTCCTTATCCGTTCGATAGCTGCGATGAATTGCTAAAGCATTGCCATGAACACGGTTTGCGTATCAGCTCATTAATGCTGGCCAACGAAAAAGTATTTCGCAGTGAAGCGGACATCCGCAGCGGTCTGATGCATATTTGGAAAACCATGGATGAGTGCATTGACCGCGGTATTCGCACCGAAGGTATCTTGCCGGGTGGCTTGAAGGTTCGTCGTCGAGCACCGGGTTTATATCAACGCCTGAAAAATGAAAAATCGTCCGATCCCATGCAAACCATGGACTGGGTTGATTTGTTCGCGTTAGCCGTGAACGAAGAAAACGCCGCCGGCGGACGTGTGGTTACTGCACCCACTAATGGTGCTGCGGGGATCATTCCTGCGGTCATGAAATACGCGGATAAATTCATTGCCCCGCTGGATGAAGAAACCGTGGTGCGATTCTTATTAACTTCTGCTGCCATCGGTATCTTGTACAAGAAAAACGCTTCTATTTCCGGCGCTGAAGTTGGTTGCCAAGGTGAAGTTGGCGTGGCCTGCTCGATGGCCGCAGGTGCATTAGCTGAGCTTATGGGGGGCAATGTTAGCTCGGTTGAGTGTGCTGCTGAAATTGGCATGGAGCACAACTTAGGATTAACCTGTGACCCTGTGGGTGGCTTAGTTCAGGTACCTTGTATTGAACGTAACGCCATGGGCTCGATTAAAGCCATTAATGCCGCACGACTTGCGCTGCGCGGCAGCGGCGACCACAAAGTTTCCCTAGATAAGGTTATTAAAACCATGTGGGACACTGGCAACGATATGAAAACCAAGTACAAAGAAACCGCACGTGGCGGCTTAGCCGTGAACATTATTGAGTGTTAACACGGCCCGCTTAAACTAAGGGTAACTCGATATTTTTAAATAACTTATCGATTTCTTCTTGCGATTTCTTGGTCATCGCCTCATCCACCCGCGAACGGGTGAGATGAGGCGCAAAACCTTCCAGAAAATCATACATATAACTACGTAAAAAAGTGCCTTTGCGAAAGCCAATTTTAGTGGTACTTGGAGCAAACAAGTGCCCTGCTGAAATACTTAATAAGTCACTATCGTGGCTTTTATCTATGGCCATACTTGCCACCACACCAACGCCTAGGCCCATACGCACGTAGGTTTTAATCACGTCAGCATCGGTTGCCGTAAATACTACATTGGGTTTGATTCCGGCTTCGCCAAAGGCTTTATCTAACTCTGAACGCCCAGTAAAACCATGCACATAAGTCACAATCGGGTATTGCCCTAAGTCGATTACACTCACCTTCTCCAATTGCCCTAACGGGTGATCAGGCGGCGCAATAATTGAACGATTCCAGTGGTAACAAGGCAACATAATCAGGTCTTGATACAAATGCAGTGCTTCGGTTGCGATTGCGAAATCAGCCCGGCCCTTTGCCGCAGCTTCACTAATTTGTTCAGGAGAGCCTTGATGCATGTGCAACGAGACGTCTGGGTAACGTTGCATAAAGTCTTTGATCATGGCTGGCAGCGCATAGCGCGCTTGCGTATGGGTTGTGGCTATATTCAGTTTGCCTTGATTGGGCTGCGTATACTCGCCGGCCACGGCACGAATAGATTCAACCTGAGACAGTATACTTCGAGCAATTTGAATAACCTCATGCCCGGCGGCAGTAACATTCGTCAAATGCTTTCCGCTACGTTCAAATATTTGAATACCAAGTTCATCTTCAAGCATTCGCACCTGCTTGCTTATACCTGGCTGCGAGGTATATAAACTATCAGCTGTCGCTGAAACGTTTAGATTGTGATTTAATACTTCAACAATATAGCGCAGTTGCTGCAACTTCATGGCTTGGTCCAAAGTTAAATGCTTATGCCAAAAATATATAACACCTTAACTATTTATTCCAAGACGAATTTGAGGAAATAGTGAGCAGCTTACAAGATCAATTGAAAAACTTAGGCTTTTCAGCCTCAGCCGACGCACCAGAAACCGCTAATGAGAACGCTGAACAAGCCCTACAACCAGACACGTCAGTGCCGGTTCGTATTCAACGACAAACCAAAGGGCGCAAAGGCAAAGGCGTGACTGTTATTCTTGATTTGCCGCACAATGCTAGCTTGTTGCGTGACTACGCCTCTGCATTGCGCAAAGTTTGTGGGGTTGGTGGCGCGGTCAAAGGCGAAACAATTGAATTACAAGGCGATCAGCGGCAGCAGGCAAAACAGTGGCTTGAGCAACGCGGCTTCAAGGTCAAACTAGCGGGCGGCTAAAGGCGATAATTAAACGACACTTCGCGGTTGGTTTGATCCCAACGCAAGTCACTTGTCATTTGTCGTAGCAAATCTAAACCGCGGCCATAGCTTTTGGTTAAATCATGCTTGTTTGTGGTTGCTGCAAATCCATGACCGCTGTCGGCTACGCTCACCTGAAGTTGCCGCTGTTCAGTTGCAAAAGCAATACGAATGGTAATCTGCCCTTGATTAAGTTCAGCAAGGCGCTCATGGCGTAATTGGTAGTATTGGGCAAAGCCTTCCACATCTTGTTTTAATGACGAGTCTAGGCCAAGCAACCCGTGCTCTAGGGCATTGTTGAATGCCTCGGCCAAAAACAAATAAATAGTCGTACGGTGCCGGCGCAGAAAAGGTAGCTGACTTAGCGCAGCAAGTATGTGGCTTACTGGGTCAACCGTTTTCAGATGTTCAGGGGTTAATTCCACTTTCATTTCAAACGGCAAGCCATAAATATCAGCCTCTGGTTGCACCGCCCCTAGTCCAGTTGGATGACACTGCAGTATGGCTAATGACAAATCATCATGCAGCGGTGTTTCGCCGCGAAATCCTTCAAGTGCTTCAACAATTTTCGGAAATTCATCGGCCTTTGGGTGTTTACTTAGCAAAACTTCAAGGGCTTCTGAGCCTAAAAACTGATGCTGATGGCCCAGCAGCTCGGTAACCCCGTCCGTAAACAGCGCAATCGAGCTATCTTTTGGTGCTCTAAAAGTCGTGACCCGACTATCAAATTCCTCGTCGTCCACCACACCTAGCGCCATATGACTAGGGTTTAGGCGTTTTAGAATTTCACCGGCATCGTTAAACAGTAAAGCTGGCGGCATGCCTCCGTTCCAGTACGTAACCCGTTCACCATTGGCTGAAAGCTCTAGCAGAATGGCTGCACAAAACATGTCGTTGGGCAGCAAGCGGTTCATGCGATAGTTAAATTCTGTGACCATTTCGGCAACCGACACACCGCGGTCCGCCATAGCAAAAAACGCTTGAGACAGCGGCAATGCGCCGGTTGCTGGTGCAAGCCCATGGCCAGTAAAGTCGGCCATTAGCATGTAAATATTGCCAAGTGGCCCAGGCGATATTAAGCACAAGTCACCGTTAAATTTTGATACCGGTGTTAGGTAGGTTCGGACAAATTCATAATCAAGATAATTTCGGCTGAGTGCATTTTGAAAGATGTGCTCAACCAATTGATGCTCACGCTCCACCCGTGCCTTGTGCCAGGCTAGCGAGCGTCGCATAGCGTCAACTTGGCTATCGACTTCATAAAGCCGCCGTAATAACTCAATGCGCATACGCACCAAGCCTAGCGGCTCAGGCCACAACAACACGTCGTTGACCACTTTGTTTGCAAAAGGCTGCCAAGTTTCGGTTTTAGCCTGTGCTTCTGTAATTAAAAGCCCCGTAGCGCTGTCGCTAGCAAGTTGTTCGGCAACCCTAATATCAACAAGGTTTGCAGCAGAGATCAGCCAAACTATTGGCGGCCGAACAGCAGCCGCATTGGAATTTTTTAAGGATACAAATTTGAGATGATTGAGCCCTAACTGCTGTAATTTATCAGCAACGTTTTGTGCAAAGCTTGAGTCATCACTAATAACCCAAGTTGGCGCTTTATCGATGGGAGGCTCAATATAAATGTCCATCAACAACCACGTTATTCAATAACAAATAATTTATCGAATCGCGAAATATCGAGAATGCTACGAACTTCTGGACGACAATTAATAATGTGAATTGCTTTGACAGTTTTTCCTAATGATTTGCGCATATTAAGCAACATACCAAGGGCAGAGCTATCTAAGTATTCGGTTTCGCGTAAATCGATAAACACTGTGGGCTGCTGATCACCTACGTCGCCATAGGCTTGGCGAAACTCCTGTACTAACCCAAAATCAAACTTCCCTTTTATTGCGATAATGAGCTCTTTGCCGTCGTTGGCAAATTGGCGATGTAATGGCATGTGTTTGTCCTCGTTAAAACGCTCTAGTCAAATACTGCCAACTGCAGCGCCTTAACACAATAGTTACTTTTGATTCTGCACGAAAAAACAATAAAAAAGCCGGATAAGTATCCGGCTTTTTGCTATCGCTTTAAACATAAGCATCAAATTAAGGTTTTTGACGATATTTTTGATAAAGCTGATTATGACGATTGTTAAGGTCAACTTCTGCACCGTCAATAAACATCAACTGCACTTGTTGCCCTAAGTGGTCCATAACATCGCCTTCAGAAACAAACAACGATGCTTGCTTACCCACTTCCAACGAGCCAATTTTATCCGCAACGCCCATAACTTCAGCAGGCTTAATGGTAATGGCTGCCAGCGCTTGCTCTTTCGACAAGCCGTAAGACACCGCGTTACCTGCAGCGAAAGCAAGGTTGCGAATATCCCAGTAGCCAGTTGAGTAGGCAATGGCAAAGTTAACACCTGCAGCAGCTAGGGCTGCCGGAGTTGCGTAAGCTTGATCATAAGCCTCGTCATGACGGGTTGGTAAGCCGTACGGTTCGCCATACACGACCGTGATGCCTTCAGCCGCAAGCTTATCGGCAATGCGCCAAGCATCTCGTGCGCCCACAAGCACTAGCTCAAAGCCTTGCTCTTTCGCAAAGTCGAGAGCTTGTTCTAATTGACGTTTATCGTGAGCATGCACAAACAGCTTGCTCGAGCCGCCAAACAGCCCCGTCATGGCTTCCCAGCGCACGTCGGTACCATTGAGCTTGCCCGCTTGCTTAGCATCGAAATAGGCGCGCGCATCAACAAAAGCTTTCTTAAGTTGCTTTAAAGCTTCAGCATTCGCTTTGCGCTGCTCATCAGCAGAGCGACGCTCCCACCATGCTGTGTTTAAGCCTGCCCGCGGCCAGTTCACGTGAACCCCAACGTTTAAGGCTTCAGCCGCATCTTCAAATGTCCAACCGTCGGTTTGTAACAAACTTGAGCGGCCAGCAATCAAATTGCGCTGCGGCACAATTTCAGCATGAGTAATACCGTTATAACGAATGGTAGGAATCACTTCAGAGTCTGGGTTGTAAGCGGTGTGACCACTCACCTCTGGCGTAACACTGCCAATTTCGCGGGTGTCATTGGTGGCGCGAACAGCCTCAATTTCAATGAGGCCAAGCGTGGTATCTAAAGCAATTAAGCCCGGATACACATGCTTGTTGCTCACATCAATAACCCGCGCGTTTTCTGGCGCACTTAAGTTTTCGCCCATGGCGGTAATTTTGCCATTTTCAAACAAAATATCCGTGTTGGCTTGTACGCCCTGGGTTACCGTGTGCAAGGTGCCACCTTGCAGCAATATCGGTTGCGATTGCGGTTCACCAGGAACCATATCATTGGCTGCAGCGGCCACACTTAAACTGGCAGCGGCAACGGTGGTAAGTAACTTTTTCATAGCTGCTCTCCTTAGTGTGTATGCAGGTGTTCGCCATGCAGAGTAAATTGGTCACTCCACACGTCAAGGTTGTCTTCACAATGCCAAGTTGGCTGCGGTTTTTTGTAACCGTTACCGTTGCCATTGCGCTCACTTGCTGGGCTAGCTAACACTTTTTGCACTAAGTTTTGCTTTTCAGCTTCTAATGCGGCACGTAACTTCTGATCGCGCTCACGATCAAAGTACTTACGCGCATTAATCCAAGTTTGCTCAGGGTGCGAATACGCACTCAGAGGGTGACCGTTCCACACCACAAAGTCAGCATGCTTACCGGCTGTAATGCTACCCACATATTGGTCTACTTTAAGTTGCTTCGCAGGGTTTAAAGTTACCATTTGCAGGGCTTCGTGCTCCGACATACCACAATAGGTCACTGATTTAGCCGCTTCAGTATTTAAACGGCGCTGTAAGTCATTACTGTCCGAGTTAATACTGGTTAGCACGCCTTTATTCGCCATTAAACAAGCGTTTTGCGGAATGGAGTCATACACCTCAAACTTGTATGCCCACCAGTCAGCGAAGGTTGAGCCACCTGCGCCATGCTTCGCCATTTCTGAGGCTACTTTGTACCCTTCAAGAATGTGCGTAAAGGTGGTTAACGTGAAATCGAACTCTTCAGCCAAACGAATCAGCATCAAGATTTCAGACTGCACATAAGAATGCGCATGCACAAATCGTTCGCTGTTGAGAATTTCCAACAACGTATCCAAGCGATAATCAGTGCGCGGCGGCGCTGTTTTAGCTTTTTCGCTACGGCTTAACTTGTTATATGCATCAACCCGTTGTTTGTACTCACGAGCGGCAATAAAGCCATCACGCATAACCGCTTCAACGCCCATACGCGTTTGTGGGTAACGCACGGTGTATTGTGTTCCCCAGTTGCTTTGCTTGACGTTTTCGCCTAACGCAAATTTAATGCTCGGTGGTGCCGCATCAAACTTCAAGGTGTTGGCATCAGCACCCCAACGCAGCTTAATAACCTGCGCTTGGCCGCCAATTGGGTTCGCTGAACCATGCAGCAATTGCGCCATGGTTGTCCCACCGGCTAATGAACGATAAATGTGAATATCGTCCGAGTTCACAACGTCGCCAATGCGAACTTCTGCAGTAATAGCTTCCGAACCTTCGTTCACACCACCATCTACAGCAATATGCGAATGTTCATCAATAATACCAGGGGTAATATGTTTACCGGTACCATCAATAACTAGGTAGCCGCGCGGTGTGCTCAAGTCTTTACCAATTCGGTAAAATTCGCCATCACGAATCAGCACATCCGTATTTTCTAATATGCCAGCTTCATCAGCGGTCCACACGGTGGCGTTTTTGATATGAATATCTTGACGCTCTGGTAACCCATCTAAACCATAGGCCACATTCGGGAAGGTCAAGCGGCTGACATACTCAACCGTTTTCTCGTCGTTCGCCGCACTGTCGGCTTCCGCAGCCTTCGTGCGTTGTGCTTGCAACGGTAATTCACGGCCGTCTGGCGCAATGGCCACACCAGCAAACTGATCTTCGGCAACTTGCTCTAAACGCATACGCCAAGCCCCTTGAAGGCCAGCAAACTCAGCGTCAACCACAAACTCAAGGGTGGATTCATCACGTTTAGCGTCGCGCAACTTGCTATCTTCATCGTTTACTGACAATGAGCCTGATACACGCTTGCCATCGTTTAGCTTTAATTGGGCTTGTTGATTAGCGATGTTTAACGCCAGCTCGCCACCAAAGTTGGCTTGATGCATTGGAGCGAATTCCACTTCGCTGCCTTGCAGCCAAACCGATTTAATTTCGCCCTGAGTAAACAAATCACCGTCCGCAATAACAAAGTCAGCCATATAGCCAGGGGCTAACTTACCGGCTTTGTCACTAACGCCGGCAATTTTTGCAGGTACCGTGGTTAATGCCGCCAACGCTTTCTCGGTGCTTAAACCATGTTGAACTGCACGGCGCAAATTTGGCCAAAAGTCATCGGCTTTTTTAAGTTGATGTAATGTGAATGAAAAATCGATATCGGCTTGTGCCAGCGCTGCAGCATTACCAGGAGCACGCTCCCAGTGTCGCAAGTCGGCCAAGCTAACATCTAAGTGGTCATCAACACCTTTCACTTCTGGCGCAGCGGGGAAATCAAGCGGCAGAATAACTGAAGCGTTGGTGTTTTTTATTGAATCTAGGCGCGCATATTCATAACCAGAGCCAACATAGGTTACAGGCACCTTAAAACCACTAAAAACATCGTGGGCGCGCAACAACGACTTATCGTCACTCACCTTAAAGATCATGCCTTCTTGTTCAATATTCGCTAACTCAGCCAAAGCCGCGTTGTACTCGACCGGCCCATTGTAAGCGTCTTTGCCGTAGGCTTGTTCGTACCAATTTGCGTCGGCGAGCGTTTGACGAATCAGCGCAATGGAGCCCATTAATGACGACGGGTATTGCTGCAATGAAGAGCCTTTGTCAAAAGAACCGAAATGGCGTGCACGTGGGTTATACACAGCGTTATTGGCAATGGTGTCGGCTAATGAAACAGTCACCGCCTGACCTTGAAAGATGCCGTCAATACGTGCGCTTTGCACGGCTGTAAAGCCTTGCTCAATATAATCTTTCGCCGCTTTCGAGTTGGTTGCGAACTTATCCACCCAGTCTAACTGCGAGTGAATAGCGTCATTGGAAGCATTGCCGCCTTCGCGTTTGTTATTGTATTGAGGCGTCGCACTGCGGTAAGGCGCACGTTCAGGTTTATCAGCCTCAGGCACACCATAGTTGCTGTAGGCGTCAATGAAACCTGGGTAAATAGTATGCCCGCTAACATCAATCACACGCGCGCCTTCTGGTGCACGGTTATTCTTCGCAACACTGACAACTTTACCGTTACGAATAACCAGTGTCGCATTTTCGAGTTTTTTACCTGGCTCGGTATAAATTGTTGCGTTTTGTAGCGCAACATAAGTAGAAGAGTTGTCATGCAAGCCGCGCACAGGCGTGGTTTGTGAGGCAGCTGCAACTAGCGGCAACGCGGCACAAACAGCCAATGTCAGCTTACTGAGGTGTTTCGTCCCGTTCATCTGGTTCCCCTTTCATGGATTTTTTGTTTATCATGCTTACAGTACTGGGGAATCACCATGCGGCGCAATCCGTTTAGGGATGAAAAGCGTATTGCAGTCGTTAAACAACACAAAAGAGGCTACCGATGAAATTTGCAGCACAATTAGGAATAGGGCTAGTTACGGCGACACTATTAACGATGTCACTTTCTGCTACTGCACAGCACGCGTTTAACAACGCAGACAAAGCCGTGGAGTATCGTCAAAAGGCGTTATCTATTATGCAAAATAACTTTGCTGTTATGGGTGACATGGTTAAAGGCGATATTGAATTTGATGGTGTTATTTTTGCCGAGCGCGCTAACGACTTTGCCGCCCTAACGGCCATTCCGTGGGTGGGCTTCAGCCAGCCAGGCGCTCAACCCGGTAACAATACCGACGCGTTGCCTGCCATTTGGGACAACTGGGAAGATTTTGTCGAACGTGCCGAGCAATTACAAACTGACGCCAAAGCATTACAAACAGCGGCAGCAACGGGCGACGAAAGCAATATTCGTCAAGCGTTCATGGCCGCGGCACGCAACTGCAAAGGCTGCCACGACCAATACAAAGACTGATAGCTAATTAATCCAAGCAAAGAGTGCGGCAGCAATCACAGCTGCCGCAATAATACCGATAATTCCTGACACTAACCGCGGAGCCGCAACGTTTTCGCGATAGCCATGCAGCATAGCCGCAATAAGGTTGATACCTTTTATACGGTATAGAATAATCGCCACCACGTGCACCACCACCAGCGCCACCAAAACGTTAAACACTGTTTCGTGAAACTCTGTGGCTGCTTCGCTAAAACCACTACTGACTAAGCTAGCTAACGGGCCTGAGTGAAAAATTTCGTCGGTTGCAAATAGCCCAGAAGTAAACTGCAGGGCTACCAATAGCAGCAATAATACTGCCGCCCAGCCGCCAGCTGCATTGTGCGTATTAGAAGGCTGGTAATGACCTTGTCTGAACTCTCTAACATGGCTGACTACGGCAGCAGGGCCTTTTAGAAACTTTGAAAACCGCGCTGAATCACTGCCGAAAAAGCCCCATAGAATTCGAGTGATCACTAACGCGCCAAGCACCGCAGCTAAACGCAAATGCCACTCCATATAACCTTCTTCGGCGGTAAACCACATAGCCACCACTAGCAAAACCATTAGCCAATGGCTGATACGAACAAAACTATCCCAAATTTTTACCCGTTGCATTTTGCCGCTTCCTTCTGTTCAATAGTCTCCATCATTCACCTAAAGTGAAGTATAGGACAGTAAAATGAGCAACTCAGCGAATAAAGTATTAATTGTCGATGACGACTTTATTTCACTTGAAGTGTTAAAAGCCATGGTCGGCCAATACCCCGTCGAAATATTAACCGCCCAATCGGGGCAAGAAGCCATCGATTTAGCGTTAGCCGAGCAACCTCGTTTGATTTTGCTCGACCACGAACTGCCAGACATTGACGGCATCGAGGTTTATTGTCGGCTTAGTGAAAAACTCGGTGATGCCATGCCGTTGGCAGCGATGGTGACAGGCCATCAAGATGATGACTTTGCCGAGCGATGTTCTGCCGCAGGTATCAACAAACGCTTACACAAACCGGTGAAACCAACTGAGCTTGCAGACTTATTGCGCGTCGCCAGCGGTGTCGAGTAAACGCTGGCTTTCAATTAAAAACTTTTCTGAAAATTCGCCGAAATAACGCCTAACTTCATCGAAAGTTTGGACAAAATCTTGTTTTTTGCCATGCTCTAGCTGGTCAATAACCTGTTCAAACAGTCGCACATAGCGGCGTAACATATTGAAGTTTTGCGGCTCTGACAAAATAATATCGGCATATAAGTTGGCGTTTTGCGCAAACAACCGCCCCACCATCATTAGCTCAAGCCGATAGATCGGTGAGCTAAGATTAAGCAGCTGTTGTACGTCCGCATTTTCTTCGGCCAAGTGCGCGCCATACACAAAGGTCGATAAATGGCGCAGCACCTGCACAAACGCCATCGCTTCATCATGTTGGTGTGCATCAATGTGGTGCAACTGAGCGCCCCAGCGCTGAATACTTTGCAATAGCCATTGATAGCTATCTTCTTCGCGGCCATGGCAAACCACCATGAGTTGTTTGGCTAATGTCGCCTGCTGTGGCCCAAACATAGGGTGCAAGCCAACCACGGGGCCACTGTGTTTCGCCAACATAGCCGCCAGTGGTCGACGCTTAATACTCGTTACATCAGCCAAGACGCAACTCGGTGGAAGCGTTGGTAACTGCTCAATGACACTTTCGGTTAAGGCAACGGGAACCGCCACTAATACCAAATCGGCATCGGCACAGTAGGCTGCGGCTAATGCCCAGTCGTCTTTGTCTATAACATTGACCACCGCGCCGGCTGACTCAAACAACCGTACGAAAAGCTTACCTAAGGCCCCGGCGCCACCAACCACGACGACGTTTTTACCCTGCAAATGTACATCAGCCGCTTGTTGCTGTTGATACGACTCACGAATAACCCGGCGCAATACATCTTCGATCAGGTCAGCGGACAAACCCATGTCTGCCGCTTGTTGGCGGCGTGCCTTGAGCATTTTTTCTTCGCGCTCAGGAACATACAATGGCTGGCCTAACTGCCGTTTTACAACCCCCACATGCGCGGCCAATTCACGCCGTTGCAATAGCAAACGCACCAACTCGCTGTCGGTTTCATCAATATGTTGGCGTAAACTTTCTAGCTCAAGTTCAGGGTTTGACATGACAACAGCTCCACAGCAACTAAACGACACACATCAGTGTGCATTTGTACCATAAAAAAACCCGCCAGCGGCGGGTTTTTTCGTCTAAGCAAATGCTTATTAAGACAACTTCTCGCGAATACGCGCAGATTTACCTGAACGCTCACGCAAGTAGTAAAGCTTAGCACGACGTACCGCACCTTTACGCTTCACAACGATGCTGTCAATAATTGGGCTGTGTACTTGGAAAGTACGCTCAACGCCTTCGCCGTTTGAGATTTTACGAACGGTTACTGCGCTGTGTAAGCCACGATTACGTTTTGCGATAACCACGCCTTCAAATGCCTGAACACGCTCACGGTTACCTTCAACAACCTTAACATTAACGACCACTGTATCACCTGGCGCGTACGCCGGAAGGTCGGTTTTCAACTGCTCGTCTTCGATCGCTTTGATCAAATTTTGATTTACTTTTGCCATGATAGCCTCACTTGCCTAGATTAACTGCCCGAACCTGTATCAGAAGCATCTTGGTGTTGCTGAATGAAGTCATCCAGTAACTGCTTCTGCTCGTCAGTCAGAGCTAGGTGTTTTAACAATTCAGGGCGGCGCAACCAGGTTCTACCTAAAGACTGTTGCAAACGCCACTTACGTATATTTTCGTGGTTACCGCTGAGTAATACAGCCGGAACCGCCTCACCATCTAAGATTTCTGGTCGTGTATAGTGTGGGCAATCTAACAAGCCCTCAGCGAACGAATCTTCACTGGCTGAATCTTGATGCCCAAGAACCCCAGGAATCAAGCGTGCAACCGTGTCGATCATCACCATGGCCGGTAATTCACCACCACTTAACACGTAATCACCAATCGACCATTCTTCATCAACGTGGCGCGTTATTACGCGTTCATCAATGCCTTCATAGCGACCGGCAATTAAAATGAGCTTGTCATGTTGCGCTAATTCTTGTGCGCCCACATGGTCAAGCTTGCGACCTTGAGGTGACATGTAAATCACCTTGGTATCGGCCCCGAGTTGTTGTTTGGCGGCAGCAATCGCATCGGTGAGCGGTTGCACCATCATCAACATTCCCGGCCCACCGCCATATGGGCGGTCATCAACGGTACGATGGCGGTCATGGGTAAAGTCACGCGGATTGATTAATTGGATATCCAATAACCCATCGCGCACTGCCCTGCCGGTCACACCGTTGTCGGTAATGGCTTGAAACATTTCAGGAAAAAGGCTGATCACCCCAACCTGTAAGTTCGCAGTCATTAAAAGTCCGACGGCCAATCCACAATAATGCGCTTGTTTTCTTTGTCGACTTCTTGCACGTACTGACTCTGAATAAACGGAATCAAACGTTCAGAACGACCAAATGCATCATTGCTGTTCGCTTTCACCACCATCACATCATTCGATGCTGTGGCCATTAACTGGTCAACGACTCCCATGTTATAACCGTCAGTATTTACTACGGTCATACCAATCAAATCGCGCCAGTAAAATTCATCCTCTGGCAATTCCGGTAGCAGCTCGGCAGAAATCACAACTTCAGCACCCGTGAAACGGTGGGCTTGATCACGATCTTCTACGCCAACTAGCTTTGCAATCAGCCCTTTATTGTGTCGACGCCATTCTTCGACTTGAACTGCTTGCGCCTTGCCTTGTAATACAAGTTGCCAAGGACGGTATTCAAAAATGGCTTCCGGATCGTCAGTGAAACTTTGAACTTTAATCCAGCCTTTTACGCCATATACTGCGCCAAGTTGACCAACAACGACGGTTTGTGCAGGATTGTTCATAGTCACCCAATTCGGAATAAAACTTTAATTAAGCCGCGCTGCGCGCGTCTTTTACTAACTTCGCTACACGCTCAGACAATGAAGCACCGTTAGATACCCAGTGATCAACACGATCTAAGTCTACGCGTAGTTTTTCTTCCTGGCCGCGAGCAACCGGGTTGAAGAAGCCTACATTTTCAATAAAACGACCGTCGCGGGCATTGCGACTGTCAGTAACTACCATTTGGTAGAATGGGCGTTTTTTAGCGCCACCACGTTGTAAACGAATGGTTACCATTACGTTCCTCGATACAGTTTCTAATGTTAAGTAAATAAAAAAGTCTCCGACCGGGGTCGAAGAGGTCGTGGAATTTACCCGAAATTTGGTCCGAATGCAAGTTTTTACTAGCGTTTCGGGAACATTCCTGGGGGCATTTTCCCGCCCATTCCGCCAAGGCCGCGCATCATCTTCGCCATACCGCCGCCTTTCATTTTCTTCATCATTTTTTGCATCTGCATAAATTGCTTCAGCAATTTGTTCACATCCTGAACTTGCGTGCCAGAACCAAGCGCAATACGACGCTTGCGTGAGCCTTTAATTAAGTCAGGGTGCTGACGCTCTTTGGGCGTCATTGAATTAATGATGGCTTCCATACGAACGGTCACCTTATCATCAAGCTGACCTTTCACTTGGGCTGTCATTTTGCCCATACCCGGTAATTTATCCATAAGCCCCATCATGCCGCCCATATCTCGCATTTGAGCAAGCTGATCGCGGAAGTCTTCTAGTGAAAACTTGCCTTCCTTCATCACCTTTTGAGCAACTTTTTCGGCTTTGGCTTTATCAACCTTGGTTTCAAGTTCATCAATAAGCGACAGTACGTCGCCCATGCCCAAAATACGTGAAGCCACGCGATCAGGATGGAACGGCTCAAGGGCCGTGTTCTTTTCACCAACGCCCAAGAATTTAATAGGTTTGCCGGTAATATGACGAATAGAAAGCGCGGCACCGCCACGAGCATCACCATCTGTTTTCGTCAAAATAATACCGGTCAATGGCAGCGCTTCACTAAAAGCTTTAGCCGTATTCGCCGCATCCTGGCCGGTCATGGCATCAACTACAAACAAGGTTTCAATTGGATTGATGGCCTGATGTAAGGCTTTGATTTCATCCATCATGGCGTCATCGATAGCGGTACGACCGGCGGTATCCACCAACACCACATCAATAAATTTCTTGCGTGCGTGGTCAATAGCCGCTTGTGCTATGGCCACCGGCTTTTGATCGGTTGATGACGGGAAAAACTCAACCTCAACTTCGGCAGCCAAGGTTTCAAGCTGTTTAATGGCTGCCGGACGATAGACGTCGGCACTAACCACCAATACTTTTTTCTTCTGCTTTTCACGTAGAAAACGCGCTAGCTTGCCTACACTGGTGGTTTTACCAGCACCCTGTAGCCCCGCCATCAGCACCACGGCCGGCGGCTGCGCGGCTAAATTAATCGGGGCATTGCCCTCACCCATGGCGTGTTCTAGTTCTTTTTGTACAATTTTCAAGAACACTTGGCCTGGTGTTAAGCTTTTATTAACTTCAGCCCCTAACGCTTGTTCTTTGACGCGGCTGACAAATTCTCTTACCACAGGCAAGGCTACGTCGGCTTCTAACAAAGCCATACGTACTTCACGCAAGGTGTCTTTGATATTGTCTTCGGTTAGACGACCGCGACCCGTAATATTTTTTAACGATTGCGACAACCGTTCGCTTAAATTCTCAAACATGCGAATTCGCTCACTTTCTTAGGTGACTGTCTATAAACATTGATAACGATATGGCGCCGAGTATATCTTAATTCAAGCAAAGTTTCCTGATCCTATTGGGTTTCAGCAACACAATGCATATACTGAGGTTATTCTTTTTTAGCGGCACAATAAAACGACAATGAACATGGCCATTTTGCTTCCTATTACTGTTTTCTTATACGGATTAAGCGCAATTCTTTTATGGCGCCAGCTTAGTCGAGCCGCCATTTCAAGCTGGGTGTCAACCACAATACCTTTACTGGCTATCGTCAGTCACGGCGTTTTACTTTGGCAATATCTAGTTGATGATCATTTCGATCATTTAAATATCACCACAAGTTTAAGTACTGTCGCGTTATTTCTAGCGTTGCTCGCCTTTATTCGCGGTCGCCAAGTCGGCGGTTTATTATTAAGTCCAATTATTTATGTATTTGCCGCCGTCAGCGTTATCTTAATGAGCATCAGCCCTGCAAATTGGGGTGCTCAAGTTGGTGAAAGCCAGGGCCTCGTCATTCACATCGTGTTGTCATTAATTGCCTATGCGGTGCTCATGCTGGCCACGCTGTATGCGCTGCAGCTATTGTATTTAAACTACCTACTGAAACATCATCGTAGCCATGTCGTTATCAACTACCTACCGCCGCTAATGACGGTTGAACGCTATTTCTTCCGCTTACTAAGTGCCGGAACACTGCTACTGTTGGTCTCTATTTTAAGTGGTTTTGTGTTTTTAGAAGACATGTTTGCGCAAGGCCAGGGGCACAAAACCGTTTTAAGTTTAGCAGCCTTTGTTGTGTACACCGTGGTGCTGTTTTTCCATGCCGTTAAACGCGCTCGTGGCAAAGCGTTAGTTATTGCCAGTGTGGTAGCTAGTACACTACTTTCGCTCGCTTATTTTGGTAGCCGATTCGTGAAAGATATTCTACTTTCGATGTAGGTTGGCGCTTATTCAACGCGAATCACTTGACTTGTGAAGCTATCTGGCTAAATTAAGCGTTCAGTTTTAAGTTATAGGATTATTTTTTGGACGAGATATCCACCGCAACCCTCTTTATTATTCTCGGGGTGTTGCTTTTGCTTTCCGCTTATTTCTCGGGTTCGGAAACTGGCATGATGTCAGTCAACCGATATCGATTACGCCACCTGGCACAGCAAGGTAACGCGGGTGCCAGTCGGGTTCAGTATCTGCTCGACCGACCAGACCGCCTTATTGGCCTTATTCTTATTGGTAATAATCTGGTCAATATTGCAGCCTCTTCTATCGCCACAATTATTTGTCTGCGCTTGTTCGGTGATGCCGGTATTGTCATTGCAACATTTGGCCTAACCTTGGTGGTGTTGATTTTTTCTGAAGTGACGCCGAAAACTATTGCGGCTCTGCACCCTGAGCGCGTTGCCTTTCCAAGTTCAATTATTTTAAAGCCCCTACTGACGATTATGTACCCGTTTGTAGCCGCTGTGAACTTTATCACCAATGGTTTTATGCGCTTGCTTGGAATTAACCCCAATGCAGCGAATGGCGGCGATGCGTTAAGCTCGGAAGAATTACGCACGGTAGTGAATGAAGCCAATTCAATGATTCCATCCAGTCACCAAGAAATGCTGCTAAGTATTTTGGACCTAGAAAAAGTAACCGTGGAAGATGTGATGATTCCACGCGCTGATATTTCTGGTATTGATGTGCAAGATGACGTGAAGTCTATTATTAAACAGCTGAGTCAGGCGCAATACACGCGCATTTTGCTCTACCGGAATGAAATAGACGACGCTGTTGGCTTTTTGCATGCTCGCGACATTATGCAAATAATGACCAAAAACAATGCCGATATGGATAAATCTGAAATTATTCGGGCGGCACGCGATATTTACTATATTCCCGAAGGCACGCCACTAAACGTTCAACTACTGAAGTTTCAACGTAACAAAGAACGCATTGGCCTGGTGGTAGACGAGTATGGTGATATTCAGGGGTTAGTCACGCTAGAAGATATTCTCGAAGAAATTGTCGGTGACTTCACCACCAGCATTGCACCAGCTCCTAGCGAAACGACGCAAATTCAACCCGATGGCTCGGTATTGGTTGAAGGCGTTGCCAACATTCGTGAGCTTAATAAAGAAATGAACTGGGAACTTCCTACCGATGGCCCGAAAACCGTCAGTGGCCTGATTATCGAACAGCTCGGAGATATTCCTCAGGCGCCACTGTGTTTGCGTATTAACGGTTATGCGCTTGAAATCGTGGAAAGCAGCGATAACCTGGTGAAGTTGGTACGTTTTTTACCCAACCAGTAGCCACTGGTTAACCCATGTGGCGTTTAACCAAAAAATAAACGCCACAACCAACCACGTTTCAAGTCTTCCTCACAGCTACGTAATTGCGCACCATAGCGGCTTGCGCGATCTTTAACACGCTGTGAGGTTTTCATCAGCCATTGTTTATTGCGGTAGGTTTGCCGGCGATAGCCGCCCCAACCTTCGTGATAGTTTAAGTATTGTCCGTAAGCATCCCACTTAGACACCCCATTTAATTTATGCGTTTTACTAATAAACCAACCCATAAAATCAATGGCGTCATCAAAGTCTGATCGTGAAGACCAAGAATTGCCGGTTTCGCGGACGTAGTCATCCCACGTTCCCGTTTTAGCCTGCGAATAGCCATAAGCACTGCTCACTCGGCCCCATGGAATAATCCACAAAATATAATCTCTAGGCGGCACGGCATCGTGCTTGAACGAGCTTTCTTGGTACATCATGGCCATAGGCACTTGAATGGGAACCCCCCATTTGTCCCGCATGTTTGCTGCGGCATCATACCAATCACGTTTTTCGAAAAAAATTCGGCACAGATTCTCAGGCTCTTGCGGCGGTGCCGAAGCACAGCCACCGAGAGTTAACGCTGTGGTGACAACCAATACTTTTAACTTCATCGTTTTGCGATCCGGCTAATTACATGCTGGCAACTTACACTCCGCACGCCGGAAGTACTCCTGTAAAAATTCATCAAAACTGGTGTTCGCATCTTGCTGCTCAAGCTCTTGTTGGGCACTGACCGATGCTTCTCGTAATTTCTCAAACTCATGTTCACTAAAATAGTGCAGTGGCTTGGTTAGCAGCTGTTGTTTGTATTGTCGCGCAAGGTGCATACCAAACTCACTATTATCCCAGTTATTTTCACGCAAAGTCGCCATAAACTGCCCTGAAAGCGTTAACTCAGGGTTCAGTACTGCACGATATTGTTTCGCAACTGCATCAGAGAAATCAGCTGACTCATGGGCTTTATCCAACACCTGGGCTACTTGATGAAAATCAGCAAACATGTCTTCAAGCCAGTCTGCAATTGGCCGCTCATAGCCATTGTCCAGTAGCGTTAAACGTGGGTTGCGACCATCCATAACCACACGATTAAAGTTTTTATCAGTAATGACCTGTTCATCCCAACTCAGCTCAGGGCTTGGTTTGAGTGCGCAGTAAATTAATAGCACATCAAGCATTCGCATTTGCTCTGAGGTTATGCCAACAGGGCTGAACGGATTCACATCTAAGGCACGCACTTCAATATATTCCACGCCACCACGTTCTAGTGCTTGGGTCGGTGTTTCGTCAGCACGGGTAACGCGCTTCGGCCGTATTGGCGAATAAAATTCATTCTCTATTTGTAGAATATTGCTGTTCAGTTGGCGATAGTCTCCATCGACTTTAACGCCAATTTTGCTGAATTGCGTTGACGGCGTAGATATCGCACGTCTTAAGCCTGCCACGTATTCTTCAAGCGTATTGTAAGTAATTTTTAATTCAGCTTGTTCTTTGTTGGTGTAGCCTAAATCACTCATCCGTAACGAGGTTCCGTAAGGGCGATAGACGGTTCCTTTCCCCATTTCAGCAAACTCTATATTGTCTTCAGTGTGTTGCAAAAATGACTTACAAATAGCTGGTGAAGCACCAAACAAATAAGGAATCACCCAACTAACGCGCTTGTAGTTACGAATCAGATGAAAGTAACGCTCGGAAATAAAGGCTTGATCAAGTGGTTTGCCTTCTTGTTGAGCCAGCACATTCCAAACCGCATCGGGCAATGAAAAATTGTAATGCACGCCCGCAATAATCTGCATGGCACCGCCGTAGCGATGGGTCAAACCTTGGCGATACAAAGTCTTCATGCGCCCGCTATGTGAGCTACCGTACTGTGCAATAACGATGTCTTTCGCACTACCAACAAAACACGGCATGCTCAGCGGCCACAATAATTCGTCGCCTAATTCGCGATACACACGGGCATGAATATCCCCAAGCTGCTGCATGGTCACCGAAATATCATTCGCAACCGGTGTAATAAACTCCATGAGCGCTTCGGAGTAATCGGTGGTAATTAATGGATGCTTAAAGGCAGAGCCAAGCGTCGCGGGATGCCCCGTGGGCGCTAGCCTTCCTTGGTCGGTGATTCGTAATGTTTCGCGTTCAACGCCACGATGAATGTCGCAAAGAGCGGCTGTGTTTTCGGGGCGCGAAAGTTGTGCTAACGCATCGGCAAATAATGACTGCAAATTGTTTCCCTGCCTTATATCGTCAAGCCATAAGTTATAGCGAAATAGTACTGTTTTATTGTGCTTTCGTCCATTGCAGTTGATCAGTGTTTGGCATTGGCAGCGAACCCTACCCGTGGCATGATAGGCACTAGATGAATTACCTGAAGGTTTATGATCCTGTATGGCTAAGCAGCAGCGACGTACACACTTTTTCCAGACATTTTGTCAGTGGTTGTGCCAGCGCTTTTCACCACAACGGCCCGACGACCAAGCGCCAAATTCACAGCGCTTAGCCGAACGTGAACGCGAGCTGCAAGACGCCGCGGCGGCAAACCAAGCCAAAAGTGAGTTTTTGGCCAACATGAGTCACGAAATTCGCACGCCAATCAATGCGATTTTAGGCATGACCCAACTGAGCTTAAAAACTGACTTAAACGAGCAACAACGAGGTTATTTACGCTCAATTGATAGCTCGTCACGCATTTTGTTAGGCATTGTTAATGACATGCTCGACTTTGCCAAAATAGAAGCCGGCAAATTAACTATCGAAGCCATACCGTTCGACTTAGAAGAGGTATTAAGCAATCTTGCCGATATGTTTGCTTATCGTGCATACGACAAAAATCTCGAATTTATTATCAACCTTCCCACCAATATTCCTACGCGGTTAATTGGCGATCCGCTCCGTCTCAATCAGGTGCTGGTTAACCTTGTTAGTAATGCGATTAAGTTTACCGAGAACGGCGAAATTGTGGTGGCCGTCACCCTACTCGATGTGAACCCTAACGAAGTGTACTTACGCTTGTCCGTAACCGATACAGGCATTGGCATGAACGAGGCACAACGGGCACGCTTATTCGACGCATTCACTCAAGCCGATAGCTCAACCACTCGTCGCTTCGGTGGCACCGGGCTGGGCCTAGCGATTAGCCAGCGCATTGTAAAACTCATGAACCAGCACGGTTTAGGGGTCACCAGCAGCGTGGGGCAAGGCTCGACATTTTTTCTAGAGTTACGCTTACCCATTCAACAAACCCAAGATCTCTCCAATCGCGACACCCTCATACAACGGTTACAAAACAAAAGCGTATTGGCCATTGAAGATAACCTAACAACGCGCGAAATGTTGACCGAGTTACTGCGTAGCTACAATGTCCAAATACGTACCTGCCGCAGCGCTGAAGAAGCATTACAACTGCTGGTGCAGCAATCATTTGATGCAGTGATTGTTGATTGGCAGTTGCCCGGCATGAGTGGTTTGGAATTTTGCGAAGAAGTACTGAACGAGAACGCCGAGCAAGCGCCAAAACTTATTCTTGCGACCAATTACCACGCGCAAGATATGATTGAGCAAAGCAAACGGCTAGGGGTGGCTGAATATATAGTCAAACCATACACCAGCTCGGGCTTATTACGTGTTTTATGCTCAGCTTTAGCTATTAGCAGTGAGCAACGCCAGGCCCCTACAGACAATCGGTTACATGAAATTTGTAGTGCGCCGGTGCTGTTGGTGGAAGACAACGATATTAATCAGCTTATTGCACGTGAAATGCTTGAGCACGCTGGGGTACAGGTGGACATTGCCCACCATGGTGAAGAGGCTTTAGCCATGGTACGCAGTAAGCAATACGCCTTAGTATTGATGGATATTCAAATGCCAGTGATGGACGGCCTAACAGCTGCCGAAAAAATTCGTGGCTACTTCTCGTATCAGCAACTGCCAATTATTGCCATGACAGCAAATAGCAGCGGCGAAGATATTGAGCGTTCATTAGCTGCAGGTATGCAAGATCACATTAGCAAGCCTATTGACGAGAAAGTTTTACACCAGGCGCTCGAAAAATGGTGCTTGCGCGGCGAATACGAAGCACCTGCGGCACCAGAGTATGTCGAAAAGGCGCAACCTAATATCGTCTACCCAAGCCGCCAAGACATTGAGTTTCACGCTGCTCTTGAGCGTTTAGGCCATAATATGGCGCTGTATCAGAGCCTTGTCGATAGACTTTATGACGAATACCGACAAGCGCCTCAGAAAGTGGTTGAGTTTCTTTCTAAGGGCCAACATGAGCAAGCGAAGCGTTTCTTTCATTCGTTAAAGGGCGCAGCGGCAAATTTAGGGCTGGTTAAGCTGTCAAATGTCGCGGCGAAACTTGAAAAAAGCATGGCGAACGGCGAAGTTGGCGAAGTGGCTGATCACATTACACAGCTCGACCCGCTACTTGAGCAGGCTCACCAAGCTGTGACTGACTTAGTTCTTTGGCACCAGCGCCAACAATTAACAGGAAAACGTTCATGACACGATTTCTATTTCTAATACCATTATTACTCAGTGTCATTTGGTTTGTTTACTTGCGCATAAACGGCTGGAGCCTTAAACAAGGCTTAAAAGGCTTTATTTATATTGCGATATTTAGTGCGGTTATTGCTGCGGCTTACACCCTGTTGCTGTGGTTAACTGGCCGCTAGCCTGAACATACTGGGCACTTGTAAAACAAGTGCCCAATGCTTGAGTAGCCGTGTTAACCAACCTTGTTATCCAACCAAGGCCAGCAAAATACCCGCAGCAACTGCACTGCCAAGTACACCTGCCACATTTGGCCCCATAGCGTGCATAAGCAAGAAGTTTTGTGAGTTCGCTTCAAGCCCAACTTTGTTTACTACGCGAGCAGCCATAGGTACGGCAGAAACGCCAGCGGCACCGATCAGCGGGTTAATGGGTTGCTTACTAAACTTAGCCAGTAACTTCGCCATCAATACCCCAGAAGCTGTACCAACACCGAACGCCACAGCACCCAAAGCCAAAATACCTAAGGTTTGTAGCGACAAAAACTCCGACGCGGAAAGTTTTGAGCCCACCGCCAAACCAAGAAAAATGGTGACGATATTAATCAGCTCATTTTGCGCGGTTTTACTCAGTCGGTCCACAACACCTGCTTCACGCATTAAGTTGCCTAAGCAGAACATACCCACTAGCGGAGTCGCCGTTGGTAAGAACAATAGCGTTAGCAACAGCACTGCCAGCGGAAAGAGTATTTTTTCTTTACGTGCCACTGGGCGCAACTGTTCCATTTGAATTTTGCGCTCAGCTTCCGTGGTAAGCAGCTTCATAATTGGCGGCTGAATAATTGGCACCAAGGCCATGTATGAATACGCCGCAACCGCTATGGCCCCAAGCAAATCAGGACTTAACCGTGACGCCAAAAATATGGCCGTTGGGCCATCAGCACCGCCGATAATTGCGATGGCGGAGGCATCCGCTAAGGTAAAATCAAAACCCGGTAAGCCATTTAGAGCAATGGCGCCGAGCAATGTTGCAAAAATACCAAATTGAGCAGCAGCGCCAAGCAGCAACGTACGTGGGTTCGCCAGTAACGGACCGAAATCCGTCATCGCGCCAACCCCCATAAAAATCAGCAGCGGGAATACCCCAGTTTCAATACCCACGTAATAAACGTAATACAGAAGCCCACCGGGGTCATTAAAACCAGCTTGCGGAATATTCGCTAATATGGCGCCAAAGCCAATCGGCAACAACAACAGTGGTTCAAATTTCTTGTGAATAGCAAGGTACAGCAACAACGCACCAACCAGCATCATAACGCCTTCACCCCAAGTAAAGGCGGCAATAGCGGTGCTATCCCATAAGGTTAATAAGCGCTCCATGCCATTACTCCAAAGTCAACAAAACATCACCAACCGCAACACTGTCACCTTCTTTGGTTTGAATGTGCGCAACGGTACCATCATGTTCAGCCTTGATGTCAGTTTCCATTTTCATGGCTTCAAGAATAATCAATACATCGCCGGCTTTTACTTGTTGCCCTTGTTTCACTTGTACTTTGAATACGTTACCCGCAAGTGGCGCTTTCACGTCGCGGCCTTCAGCGTTTGTCGGTGCTGGAGCTGATGTTGTCGCCGGCGCTGCCGAAACAATTTGCCCTGACGACGCTACTTCAACGGTAAATACTTTGCCATCAACTTTAACGTCGTAAACAGCCGCCTCGCCATTGCTTGGTGTGGTGCCTTCTGAAGGGCTTGCTGAAGCTTGATCACTGCTTACAGCGCCATCTGCAGACGGAGCTGGCTCAAATGCATCTGGGTTACCACGGTTTTTCAAAAACTTCAGGCCAATTTGTGGAAATAACGCATAAGTCAGCACATCGTCAATTTCGGCCTCGGCCAAAGTAATGCCGTCTTCTTTGGCTTTAGCTTGCAACTCTTGCGTGAGCTTATCTAGCTCATCGTCAATCAAATCAGCCGGGCGAACTGTAATCGGCTCATCGCCTTCGAGCACCTGCTGCTGCAATTCTTTGTTAACTGGAGCTGCAGTAGCGCCATATTCACCGCGCAACACACCACGCGTTTCTTTAGAGATCGATTTATAACGTTCACCACTAAGCACGTTTAGTACCGCTTGTGTGCCAACAATTTGAGAGGTTGGCGTCACCAGCGGAATAAAACCGAGGTCTTCTCGTACCCGTGGAATTTCCTCGAGTACCGCCTCAAATTTGTCTGTCGCCCCCTGCTCACGCAGTTGGTTTTCCATGTTGGTCAACATGCCGCCAGGTACTTGCGCTAATAAAATACGAGCGTCGATACCTTTTAATGAACCTTCAAATTGCGCATATTTTTTGCGAACGTCGCGGAAGTAGCTTGCCACTTCTTCAAGTTTGTCTAGCTGAAGACCAGTATCACGTGAAGTGCCCTCGGTCATCGCGACAATGGTTTCCGTGGCTGAGTGGCCGTAGGTCATACTCATTGAAGAAATAGCGGTATCCAGCATATCAATGCCGGCATCAATCGCTTTCTGGTAAGTTGCCGTGCTTAAACCTGTGGTGGCGTGACACTGCATTGCAATTGGAATATCAACGGTTTTCTTTAACGCCGAAATTAACTCAAACGCCGGCTCAGGGCGCAGCAAACCAGCCATATCTTTAATACATAGCGAATCACAACCCATTTGCTCCAGTTGCTTCGCCATATCAAGCCATTTTTCTAAGGTATGAACAGGGCTAACCGTGTACGACATGGTGCCTTGCGCATGGCCATCAACGTCTTTTGCTGCTTTGATCGCCGTTTCTAAATTGCGTACATCGTTCATCGCATCGAAAATACGAAACACATCCACGCCATTTTCACGGGCACGCTCAACAAAGCGACGCACTACGTCGTCTGCGTAATGGCGATAACCTAACAAGTTTTGCCCGCGCAACAACATCTGCTGAGGCGTTTTCGGCATGGCCTTTTTAATTTCGCGAATGCGCTCCCACGGGTCTTCACCCAAATAGCGAATGCAGGCATCAAATGTGGCTCCGCCCCAAGACTCCATTGACCAGTAACCCATATTATCGAGCTTCTCTGCCATTGGCAGCATATCGTCCAGACGGAATCGTGTAGCTAGCAATGACTGGTGGGCATCACGAAATACCAGTTCTGTCAGTTTTAAAGGGTTCGACATTTAAGCGCTCCTTACTTGTTGTTTTGCGGATTCGTGGGGCGACGATGCTGGTGCACAGCAGCAGTTATTGCTGCCAGCTGTTGCGCTGTCGGGCTCGATGCAGCAGCACCTGAGCCAGGCTCGCTGTCAGCCTCAGGCTTATCAGCAATGATACGTAACACATTCATTGCACCGATCAAAATCGTAAGAAAAACAAATACTGTCACCATCCCAGTGACCATAATTGCGAATGCTTCAGATATAAGCCCAGTCATGACAGGTCCACGTCCATCCGTTTGTTATTTAAGTTGAGTTGCTTATCAGCATAACACAACATCTTCAAAAACGGACTCTTGGCGGTATAAGCGAGAGCGATATTAAAAATCAAGAGTGATATTAGGTATTAGATATTGGATATTAGAAAAGAGATAGAGCGATATTAGCTGATAGCGATCTCGATGTTTCAGGATTTTCGCTGATATCAGATATCTAATAGCTGATAGCGCTTTTGACTTTCAAGGAGATGGCGCACTCGGGAGGACTCGAACCTCCAACCGCTCGGTTCGTAGCCGAGTACTCTATCCAGTTGAGCTACGAGTGCGTATTTCGGTTTGGCTTGTCAACAAATGGCGCACTCGGGAGGACTCGAACCTCCAACCGCTCGGTTCGTAGCCGAGTACTCTATCCAGTTGAGCTACGAGTGCGTTGTTGACAAATGGCGGTGAGGGAGGGATTCGAACCCTCGATAGAGCTACAAACCCTATACTCCCTTAGCAGGGGAGCGCCTTCAGCCTCTCGGCCACCTCACCGCTTACTTGTGGCGTTGAATTCTAGCGACCTTGAGAAATATGTCAAACGATTTTTTAGAAATAACGGTTCGTTTGTGGGAATTTTGAACATCTCGAGCAAAAATCCGGCATAAACCGCTATTTTCTCTTAAATTGAAATTTATGACGACGTCAAAAAACAAAAAAGCCGACCTAAAAAGATCAGCTTTTGAGATAGATTAATTGTCGTTCTCTGGCTTCTCGCTGTCTTGGTGCTCAGCTTGAATGCGCATATAAATTTCTTCACGGTGTACAGAAACATTTTTTGGTGCGTTCACCCCAATACGCACCTGGTTTCCTTTAACACCCAGTACTGTGACTGTGACCTCATCACCTATCATTAAGGTCTCACCCACTCTGCGGGTTAAGATCAACATGAGACTACTCCTTCCCTACTTCCGTTTCCCATGCGGTTCAGTATAGAACATCCCCGCACCATCAGCCTGTTTTTTTTAGTACACAGTGAATATATCACAATTGTTATAAGAGTCACGACTCTTTGCATAGCTATTCATCGTGTTTTGCAAGTAAACGATTATTCTAGCAAGGAATTCATGCTAACACAGCCGCCTAGGTTGCTCTCTTAACTGCAGCATTATGCAGCTTACCGCAATTTATTAGCGTACTTTTTCACCCTAATAACTCTTCGAGCTTGGCTTGTGCAACTTGCAAAGCTTTATCAAGTTTGCTGGCGTCGTTACCGCCTGCTTGAGCCAGATCGGGGCGACCACCGCCCTTACCGCCAACTTCCGCAGCGGCTGCGTTCACCACGTCACCAGCTTTAACACGCCCTGTTAGGTCTTTCGTAACCCCAACAATCAAGCTCACTTTATCATCAACAGCTAAGCCCAATACCACAATGCCTGACTGCAACTGGTTCTTCAAGTCATCAACCATGCCGCGTAACGCTTTGGCTTCGATATTGCTCACCTGTGCAATAACGACCTTGGTGTCAGCAATGGTTATCGCATTATCAACAAGGCTTGAGCCGGCTTGTGCTGCCATTTGCTGATTCAATTCATCAATAGTACGTTCAAGTTGACGACCACGATCAATCTGCTGCTGCAATCTTTCGGCGACATGCGCGGTGTCGGTTTTCAGCATACCTGCTGCTTTACGTAATTGCTGCTGCTGTTGCAAGGTAAACTGAACGGCACCAGCTGCCGTGACGGCTTCAATACGACGTACGCCAGAAGCAATACCTGCTTCTGACACAATTCGGAACATACCAATGTCGCCAGTTTGGTTGACGTGCGTTCCGCCACATAATTCCATCGAAAAGTCGCCCATACGCAATACGCGCACGTCGTCGTCATATTTCTCGCCAAACAATGCCATCGCGCCCGCTTCTTTGGCTTTTTCAATCGGCATGACAGCAGCTTCAACCGCATGGTTTTTATAAATTTCTTCGTTAACTTGACGTTCAATGGCATCAAGTTGCTCTGCGCTCACAGCTTCAAAATGAGAAAAGTCAAAACGCAAACGTTCAGCGGTAACCAACGAGCCTTTTTGCGTGACATGCTCACCAAGAAGGTTACGCAGTGCCGCATGCAATAAATGCGTTGCTGAGTGATTACGCTTCACTGCTTCACGACGCTGCGCATCAACATGTGCAGCAACCTTATCGCCCACTTTTAATGCGTTCGCAGCAGTACCGTGATGCGCAATAGCTTTACCAATATACTGAGTATCACTGACGGTAAATTCGTTGCCATTGGCAACCAAGGTACCTGTATCACCAATCTGGCCGCCGCTTTCTGCATAGAACGGCGTTTCAGTAAGAACCACAATACCTTTCGCGCCTGCCGGCAGTTCTTGCACACTTTCACCATCAACGAACAACTCAACAACCTCACTGGTTGCAGACACGTCGGTATAACCCAAAAACTTAGATTTTTGCGCAGACTTTAAGCGTTCGTTGTAGTCGACTCCGAAATTAGATGCCTGCTGCGCCCGTTGACGCTGAGCGTCCATCGCTTGGTGGAAGCCTGCTTCGTCAATGGTAAGGCCTTTTTCACGCGCCATATCGGCGGTTAGGTCCATTGGGAAGCCATAGGTGTCGTAAAGTTTAAACACCAACTCACCTGGCAGCACTGTACCTTCAAGCTCGGCCAGCGCATCATTCAAAATGTTTAAGCCGCGCTCTAGAGTTTTACCGAACTGTTCTTCTTCGCGTTGCAAAGCTTGCTCGATAACTTGTTGCTTGGCTTTTAGCTCTGGGTAAGCGGCACCCATTTGCGTCACTAAGCTAGCAACTAGCTTATAGAAAAACGTGCCTTTCGCGCCAAGCATGCTACCGTGGCGCACCGCGCGACGAATAATGCGACGTAGCACGTATCCGCGACCTTCGTTAGACGGCTGCACACCATCAGCAATGAGAAAGCTACATGAACGAATGTGGTCGGCAATAACGCGCAATGATTTGTTATTCAGCTCATCGGTGCCGATAATTTTTGCTGCATCGTGAATTAAAGCTTGGAACAGATCAATTTCATAGTTGCTATGCACGTGTTGCATAACAGCCGCGATACGTTCTAACCCCATGCCGGTATCTACTGACGGCTTTGGTAATGGTTGCAAAGTACCGTCGGCTTGACGGTTGTATTGCATGAATACCAAATTCCAAATTTCAATGTAACGGTCACCGTCTTCTTCAGGTGTACCAGGAGGCCCACCCCAAACGTCTTCGCCGTGGTCGAAGAAAATTTCCGAACATGGGCCACAGGGTCCGGTGTCTCCCATGGCCCAGAAGTTGTCCTTTTCGCCAATGCGGGAAATGCGATCAGTGGGCACGCCCATTTCGTTGGCCCAAATGTTGTATGCTTCGTCGTCTTCAGTGAATACGGTTACCCAAAGTTTTTCTTTCGGTAGCTTTAATACACCGGTTAAAAACTCCCACGCATATTGAATGGCTTCACGCTTAAAATAGTCACCAAAGCTAAAGTTACCAAGCATTTCAAAAAATGTATGGTGGCGAGCCGTGTAACCCACGTTTTCCAAATCGTTATGCTTACCGCCTGCACGCAAACAACGTTGCGCTGACGTTGCGCGGATATAATCGCGTTGCTCGTCGCCCAAAAATACATCTTTAAACGGCACCATACCGGCGTTCGTAAATAGCAGCGTTGGGTCGTTTCCTGGAATTAACGAAGCTGATGGGACACGTTGATGGCCTTTATCAGCGAAGAACGCGAGAAACGCTTCACGAATTTCCGCACTGGTCATTTGCATGGACTACTTCCTGTGACAATTTGGAATTAACAGATGTCAATTTTTGACTAAAGATAGCGCAAAATGCTACCACGAATGAATCGCTTCGACTAGTCTGCAACGCCTTGTCGTTGGCGTTCAAGTGCACGTTTTATTTCGTCAAATGAAAACCCGCGTTGCAACAAATGACGCATTATTTTATCGCGTTGTTTTTGATCCTGCGGTGGTTGCTCACCAAACTTACTCAGCAAACGCTCAAAACAAGCATCGCTCCAGTTCGGTTGCTCTGCGGCTAGTGCTTGCTGAATAAGTTCACTCGATAAGCCTTTTTGCTGCGCTTGAGCATTAATTTTGCGAGCGCCGTCGCCACGGGCAATACAAGTTCGCACCCACACTTGGGCAAAGCGTTGGTCCGATTGCCAACCTCGCTGCTGCGCTTTTTCCAGAACTAACTCGACAACATTGTGGTCGAACCCTCGTTGCTTAAGTTTTTGTCTGAGTTCTTGGGCTGAGTGCTCACGGCGCGCCATTAGCCGAACTAACACCTCTTCGGCTTGCTGCGCGTCATTGCTGTGCTCGTCAGTGTGGTCAATGGACGGTTTCATAGCGTCTATACTTGCCTGTAATTATCGATTATTAAAAGGAATCGTTATGTTCTATCGCTTTACATTAATTGCTGTCATGTCATTCACCATGTTAGCAGCTTGCCAACCGGCCACCAACACGCCCAACACAATCACTGTGCAAGCTGAAGCTGAAACATTTCGCGAACCAGACCAAGCTCAGTTAACACTCAACGTAAGTCAATCTGGTGATGATCTGGTCGCTCTCAAAGCTCGCGTTGACCAACAAACCTCTGAAGTCATTATGTTCTTGCGCAAGCAAGACATTCCGGAGCAGGCAATTACCTCATACCGGCTTAGCGCTGCACCCGTTTATGATTACCAAGAAGGACAACGAATTCAGCGCGGTTTTAACGTGTCGCGCGCCATTCAAATTCAGTTAACAGACCTAGCTATTTACGACATCATTCTTGATCATGCCCTCGCCTCTGGCGTGACCGAAATTAGCCAAGCTCAGTTTTTAGTCAGTGAACCCGACTTACTGTACAACGACGTTCTGCAACAGGCCGTGAAAAATGCTCGTGCCAAAGCTGAACTGTTAGCCGCCGCAGCGGGGGTAAAAATTGTCGCCGTGGCACAAATACAAGAAATGAGTCAGGCACCTAAAGCCTTAGCATTAGAGTCGGCGCGCTTTCGGCAAGCCGATCAAGTTAGCTTACCCGGCACCCAAGCCATTCGCGCGCAGGTGTCGTTAACTTATGCTGTTGCGCCGCAATAATCGGTACTCGGTAAGCCCAGCGTCATGCAATGTATGGCGCCGCCGGCTTTGATAAACTCATCGGCGTGTACGGGAATAACCGTAACAGACGGCAACGCTGCGCGAAGCGTTGCTAAAGCTTCGGTGTCTTCAGCAAGGTTAAATTGCGGCAGTAACACATAGTTAGCTCCGCGCACTAAATTCACGTAACTTGCTAGCAAGGCTCGCTGACCACGCGGAAATACTCCGGGCACTGCGCGCACACTGTGGTATTCCGCCGCATTAGGCGTTATGGCTTCAGGTTGAGGCAACACAACAACTTTGTAGGGCTGGCCCTTGGCATTGCGCCAAGATTTTATGGCATTAAGTTGGCGCTGATAATGCTCATATAGCGCGTTACTCGAAGCCGGCATAGCACAGGCGACAACATCTGCAGCTAAAAACTGCACCTGATTGTCAGTATGCCCACCGGTTTCGTCCGCAGGATGCGCAAACTCTAGCCAATACACATGGCTTAATTTCAAATGCTGAATTAAATACTTTTCAATGTCGCTGCGTGACCACTGCGGATTATTGCGCATAACGCTAACGCCATGAACAACTGCCACGCCGGCACCATCAGTGCTTATTGCCCCCCCCTCCAGCACCAAATCAGGGTGGTTCCTAAACGCCAAGCCCAGCTGCTGACAAAGCTGCGCTGCAAAGGCCTGATCGTCACGGGTGTCGGGGTATAGGCCATGCCATGCGGAAAACTTAAAACCATGACCAACCACGCGGTTATTTTCACGCACCCATAGTGGCCCAATGTCGCGCGGCCAGGCATCGTTGTAACGTATTTGCAGCAAGGGTTGTTGGCTGACAGGTTCGCATGAAATATTGGGATGAACGCCAAATAGCAGCTCTTGATCGCTCGTGTCAGCTTGCAACCGAGCTGCTAGCGACATTAATTGCTGCTGAGCAGGATGGCCATTGTCGCGCCATACATCATCGCGAAATGGCCATAAAACGAATAATGGGCCAGATAATTGCCAATCAGCTAACAGACTCATTGCCGCGTGCGTTTTTTCCCTGTAGCAATACGTTGCTTGGGTTTCGGCTTGCGAGGTTTGTTATCAAGCTCTGCATCGGTATTTCGAGCATTTCGCCCGGTACCTCTGCGCTCCTTACCTTTGCTACCTGCCTTAGGCTTGGCTTCGGTAGCGGATTCTTGGCGATGTGCCGGAGCTTGACCACGCTGTTGCAATTTTTGTGCATGAGCTCGGCGCGCACGCGAGTAGCGTTTCTGACGAGATTCGCCTTGGCGCGGGTCAATGAAGGTGCGTGTTTCTTCCGGCAACTCAACTAAAGCGCGCAGGTAGTTAATGTCCTTTAACGACAATTCACCCCAACCGCTTTGTGGCAGCCCTTGTTCTAATTTGATGTTGCCATAACGCACACGAATCAGGCGGCTGACTTGCACGCCTTGAGACTCCCATAAACGACGAACTTCGCGATTACGGCCTTCGGTGAGCACCACACGAAACCATTGGTTCATGCCTTCACCGCCACCGCGCTTTATTTCCTTGAAGTTTGCTGGGCCGTCTTCTAATTGCACGCCCTGCTTAAGCTTACGCATCATGGCGTCGGTCACTTCACCAAACACGCGCACCGAATATTCACGCTCAATTTCGTGGCCTGGGTGCATCAAACGATTCGCTAGTTCACCGTCTGTGGTAAACAACAGTAACCCTGAGGTGTTCACGTCGAGACGCCCCACAGCAACCCAACGGGTGCCTTGCACACGTGGCAAGCGGTCATAAACGGTCGGCCGCCCTTCTGGATCTTTGCGAGTACAGAGTTCGCCCTCAGGTTTGTGATACATCAGTACGCGACACACTACGTCTTCCGGCTGCTTAATACTAACTTCACGGCCATCAATACGAACCGTCGCGTTCGATTCGATGCGCTCACCTAAGGTGGCTACTTGGCCATTGACGCTGACACGACCAGCGGCAATCATGGCTTCCAATTCACGGCGAGAACCGTGACCTGATCGGGCTAATACTTTTTGTAACTTTTCACTCATGGGCATGGCTCTCATTTGTCGCTGTCTCAGCGGTTATGGTTTGCCCTGTATTCGACGCCTTTTCAGCAGGTTCTGGAATAGCAGGTAACTCGGATAAATCGCTTAAACTAAAATAATCTAAAAACTCAGCTGTTGTGGCATATAACTGCGGCCGCCCCGGTACTTCACGATGCCCAACCACTTTCACCCAGCCACGCTCTTGCAGTGTTTTCATAATCTGCGAGCTCACACTAACACCGCGAATATCTTCAATATCGCCGCGCGTAATTGGCTGTCGATAGGCAATCAGAGCAAGGGTTTCAAGCATGGCCTGCGAATATCGCGGCGGCTTCTCTTGCCACAACCGGCTTATTATACCACCCAATTCAGCGCGCGTCTGAAAACGATATCCCGATGCAACACGGATAAGTTGCACACCGCGCTCTTGATAGTCTTTTTGCAGCTCCGTTAAGATGTCCTTGAGTTGCTTGCGGCTTATACTTTCATTGGTAAAGTACTCTAGCAGCTGCGCCTCACTCAACGGATGTTCGGCAACGAAAAGTAGTGCCTCGACGGCTTGTTTAAGTTGTTGATTCTGCATAAATTGGCTCACGTTGCATCACATGAATTTCGCTAAAAGCGTCCACTTGAACCACTTCAACTAACGCTTCTTTAACTAACTCGAGTATGGCCAGAAAACTTACAACCACACCCGGCCGACCTTCTTTGGGGTCAAACAAATCGGCAAATCGCAGACGTTGCTGATGTTGTAATAAGTCCAAAATACGGCTCATTCGTTCACGGGTCGAAAGCTTTTCACGCTGCACTTGGTGATGGTTTTGTAGCTTGGCCTGGGCTAATGCTTGGCTAAAGGCAAGAGCTAAGTCTGCCAAGGCGACTTCTGGCAACTGCTGTTCAACCCACTGCTGAGCGTCGGTTTGCGCATGGCCAATAAAGTTATCACGCCCTGTTTGTGGAAGTTCATCAAGGTGTTGAGCGCCTTGCCGAATAGCCTCGTATTCTTGCAAGCGGCGTACTAGCTCAGCGCGCGGGTCGTCTTCTTCGTCGTCATCCGCAGGTGGGCGTGGTAACAGCATACGGCTTTTTATTTCCGCCAACATGGCCGCCATCACTAAGTAATCGGCGGCAAGCTCTAGCTTCAAGTCTTTCATCATGTCGACGTATTCCATGTATTGCTTGGTTATCGGCAATATGGGTAGGTCAACTATTTCCATTTTTTGGCGACGAATAAGATACAACAACAAGTCCATCGGCCCCGAAAAACTCTCAAGGATTAACTCAAGGGCATCAGGGGGAATGTATAGATCTTCAGGTTTATCAATAACCGGCTCGCCGCGCACAAAGCCTAGCGGCAAAGAGTGTTGCTGCGGAGCTGACTCAGCCGTACTCATCGCTATTTAATAGTCCACAAAAGGCGAAATATCACCCGCGCCTGGGCGTGCAACACGCACTTCATCATCGGCAAGATCAATCACCGTGGTTTGCTCTTCGCCGCGATGATCGCCATCAATAATCAAGTCGACTTGGCGCTCTAATCGCTCGCGAATTTCATGAGGGTCTGACTCGGCAAACTCGTTATCGTCCAGAATTAAACTGGTCGACATTAGCGGTTCGCCTAAGGCCTCAAGTAGCGCCATAACGATAGGGTCGTCTGAAACACGAATACCGATGGTTTTACGCTTGGGGTTTAACAAGCGTTTAGGAACTTCTTTGGTGCCCTTCAAAATAAAGGTATACGCACCGGGTGTGTTATTTTTTAACAGCCGAAAAGCTTGATTGTCTACCCGCGCGTACGTCGATAATTCTGATAAATCGCGGCACATCAGCGTAAAATTGTGGTCTTTATCGATGTTACGAATTCGGCAAATTCGTTCCATCGCATTTTTTTCACCGATGCGACAACCAATGGCATAGCCTGAGTCGGTTGGGTAAACCACCACGCCGCCCTGCAAAATAATATCTGCCGCCTGTTGAGTAAGGCGTTTTTGAGGGGTTTCCGAATGCACACTAAAATATTGGCTCATAGACTCGTCATATTGGCTTAAAAGTTATCTTGCTGTTTCAACTCACCACTGCGACCATATTGGCACACAGCGCTCAGGTAAACAAAGGTTTTTGCCCAGCTCGCGCCACCGCCCTGGCAAGTGAAAATCAGAACCCACAGAGGCGTAAAGCCCAAGTTCTTGAGCAAAAGTCGCCAGCGCTTCACGATCACCCGGCGCCTGTGCCCCAATAGCTACCTCAACACCATCAATACCATCCATTTTAGCTTCATTTAACAAACGCCGTAACCATTTGTTGCTGAGTTGGTAAGCATGAGGATGAGCGATGACAGTAACCCCACCTGCGGCTTTCACCGCGGCAGCTACCTCTGCAAAGTTTGCCCATTGGGTAGCCACGTAGGCTTGCTGGCCTTTGCCTAAATAACGTCGAAACGCCGTTTCAATGTCACGTACCCACCCCTCACTAACTAGCGCGTCAGCCAAATGCTTACGCGTTGGCATGGTCATTTCTTGGGCCATTGGTGGCTGAACCGTTATGCCGGCTTTATGCAGCTTTTCCACCATAGCCTGATAACGCGCCCGACGTTGATCTTGCTGTGACTTCAATAGCTCTTGAATAGCCACTGCTTGGTCGTCAAAGTTGAGGCCGACAACATGAATCTCAAACTGCTCCCAGCTACAGGTGATTTCCGTTCCGTTGATGAGTGTTAACGGCAAATCTTCAGCGGCGATTGCCGCTTGCGCATGCTCAAGCCCCGCAACTGAATCGTGATCAGTAAGCGCTAAATGGGTAACGCCATTTTCAACCGCGCGCTGCACCAACTCTTGGGGGCTAAGCACGCCATCTGAGAAATGGCTATGACAATGTAAATCGTAACTCGCAGTCATATTATATTCGTGCGGCGAGTTCTGCGCCTTGACGTATCGCTCGCTTCGCATCCAGTTCGGCAGCAACATCTGCACCACCAATTAAGTGCACTGACATGCCAAGTTCGGTTAGTTCGGCCTTTAGCTCGCGCTGTGGCACTTGGCCGGCACAAATCACAATGTTATCCACCTCAAGCAATTGTTCTTGGCCGTCAATGTCTATCCATAGCCCTTCGTCAGTTACACGCTTGTAGGTCACTCCGGCGAGCATTTCAACGCCTTTTTTCTTCAGCGTCGCTCGGTGCACCCAACCTGAGGTTTTACCAAGCCCTGCGCCTACTTTTGAGGTTTTTCGCTGCAGTAACCAAATTTCACGGGTGGCTTCATCTTTTGCTGGTGGCTTTAAGCCACCGCGCGTTTGATATTGCTTATCCACACCCCAAATTTCAGACCATTCTTGAATATTTAACGTTGGCGACTTATCGGTGGTTAAATATTCAGCCAGGTCAAAGCCAATACCGCCGGCGCCAACTAACGCAACCTTGCGCCCGACCGGTTTATGGTCACGTAATACGTCTAAATAGCCCAAGACTTTGTCCGAATCAATTCCCGGCAAGTCTAATTGACGTGGCACCACGCCCGTCGCTAACACCACCTCGTCAAATTTCTCTGCGGCTAAGCTTGCTGCGCTTTGACGACTGTTTAAATGCACCTGAACGCCGGTATCTGCTAGACGATTTTTGAAGTAACGAATGGTTTCGTGAAACTCTTCTTTGCCCGGAATTTGTTTGGCGTAATTGAACTGCCCACCAATGTCACTGGCGCCATCAAACAGGTGCACGTTATGGCCCCGCTCGGCAGCCCGACACGCAAACTCAAGACCTGCAGGGCCGGCACCAATAACCGCGACTTTTTTCGGCTGTGCAGTTGCAGTAAACACCAACTCGCTTTCGTAACAGGCTTGCGGGTTGACCAAGCAACTGGCTCGCTTGTTTTCAAACACATGATCTAAGCACGCTTGGTTGCACGCAATACAGGTATTAATGCGGTCCGCTTGGTTAGCTGCTGCTTTCTCAACAAAGTAAGGGTCGGCAAGCAATGGACGGGCCATCGACACCATATCGGCTTCACCATCGGCCAATATTTTTTCGGCGACTTCTGGTGTGTTAATGCGGTTCACAGCCACCACCGGAATCGAGAGTTCTTGGCGAACACGCGCGGTAATCCAGCTAAACGCTCCGCGTGGTACCGAAGTAACAATAGTAGGTACGCGCGCCTCATGCCAACCAATACCACTGTTAATAATGGTTACGCCCGCTTTTTCTACCGCTTTGCCAAGCTCAATAACTTCATCGTAAGTATTGCCTTCGGGCACTAAGTCCAGCATTGACAAGCGATACACAATAATAAATTTCTCGCCAACGGCTTCACGAATGGCTTTGATAATTTCAATAGCAAAGCGGCTGCGATTTTCAAACGAGCCACCCCAGCGGTCGGTGCGCTTATTGGTGCGAGGGCAAATAAATTGGTTGATTAAGTAGCCTTCCGAACCCATCACTTCAACACCGTCGTACCCGGCTTTTTGCGCCAATTTAGCGGCGCGAGCAAAATGCTTAATAGTGGTTAAAATTTGGCGTTCGCTCATGGCTTTGGGGGCGAACGGGTTTATCGGCGCTTTTATTTTGCTAGGTGCAACTGAAAACGGGTGGTAGGCATAACGGCCGGTATGCAAAATTTGCATGCATATCTTGCCACCTTCACGGTGAACAGCATCGGTCACTTTGCGATGCTTACTCACGTGCCATGGTTTACTCAGCTCGCTGCCGAATGGGCTTACTCGGCCACGAAAATTCGGGCTAATGCCGCCGGTAACAATTAAACCAACGCCGCCCTTTGCGCGTTCAGCGTAAAAGGCGGCTAGTTTATCAAAGCCGTTCTTTTCTTCTTCCAAACCGGTGTGCATGGAGCCCATGAGTACACGGTTTTTTAGTTGTGTAAAACCTAAATCGAGCGGCTGAAATAAATGCTGATAATTTGTCGACACAGTGACCTCAACTTAAACAACTGTTTGAATAAGGTCACTGTACTCATTTTTGCTTAAAAATAATAGCCAATATTGATGTTAAACCGTGTGTTGGTGTCCGTTGCCTCGCCGCTCATAGAGTCACCAACAAAAGGTTGGTTACGTGCCGTAACCCAATCAAAATAGGTGTACAAGCCCCCTGCAGACACAGCGACACCCAGCACATTCATCAATGTTTCTTCATCATATAAACGCTTATCGGTCATCAAGCTGAAGTCATTGTAGAACGTTAAATTGGTGATTGGCCCAATTTTAACCGGCATGCTGTAGGCGATATTAGCTGAATACAAACGCGCTTTGGTTGGTATCGTGTCGTAATACGCATAAGCGCCTACCACTAGGCCTCGGTTGGCGAGGTCTAGATTGTAGTCATACTCGGTTACCTGGCCCATAAAGGTCCATTGATCATAGTTATATACGCCGTGTACGGCCCATGCGGTGCGATCGCCGACCGTATCGACACCGTCGTTCATGTCGCCCCACTGCACACTGGCACCGAGTTCTGCGGAGCTATGATCAGTGAGGGTCCATTTACGTACACCGCGCAGTGCCCAGCTATTGGTCTCAGCAGCGAGTGCCACCGGCGTGTCGTACAAACCCTCGCCGCTCAAGCGCACACCCACTGCATCATACGCATATCGGTCGGCTTTACTGGTGGCTAAACTATCGGCCCCGCCTAATTCGTCCGACTTGAAAAACGCCACATCGAAGTCCCAGTTATCGTCGCGATAACGCATTTTGGCACCAAGATCGTGGTCGTCTTCAAGACCGACATAAAAGTTTGAACTAAAAAAGTAACTATTAGAGTTATAAGGCGTGTTACCAAAGGGTACCTTGGTTACCCCTAATTGCCCCTGCCAGTTCTCGGTAAAGTTGTAGCCTACCCAAGCGTGCTGAACGACATCCATGTATTGGAACCAACGATACTGCGCCGATAAAATCACATCGCCAATTTGTCCGCTGTAATCAATGCGAACTAAATCGAAATCAAAATCACCGCCGCGGTCTTTCAATGGGTCATTGTAATCTTCCCACACGTATTGGGTACGCACCGCTCCCCCAATACGAATCGGGTCGTTTTTAGCTTCCTGCACGTCTTCTTCTAAGCGTTCAACACGAGCTGCCAATGCTTGGCCTTTCACCTGTCGACGAGGCGCAACCTCGTCATTGGAGTCGGCCTCTTGCACGCTTGCTTGGCTTTGCTTAGCCGGTTGTTCCGCAATTTTATTCTCAAGATCAACAATACGCTGCTTCAGTGCTTCTACCTGTTCCAACAACACCTTTAGTTCTTGCTCAGTGGTTGTCGCATCTTGGCTATAGGCTGGCAACGCTGTTAAGCTTGCCGCCACCGCTGCTGCTACCAGAGTTAACTTCACCATTTTTAGTTCTCCTTAACGCAACACGTGCAGAAAATGCATATGTTTGTGGTAATGGTCAATAATGTCGCCGATAACCGCATCACGCGACCAGCCGAGAATATCGTAGTCTTGACCGCCTTCACGCAAATGCACCTCGGCGCGGTAATACTTCTGCTCCTCTGGGGCGTCAGTTGTGTCAGCCTCGGCATGAATAAACGCAGGCTGAATATGCGACGCTAGATGCACTTGGTAAATAAAGTCTATTTCATCACCATGAATAACTCGGAACGTCTTTTTATCTTTGTCGTCAATTTCTAGATCAACGGTTAACCCACTGCCGCGCATTTCTTCGGCGACATCATCAAATGCGGGCTGCACTACTTGCAACAAGAAACGTTGACCCACCGACTTACTCGGGAAATCAATAATATTATGGAGGCGTTCACGCCAGTTCTTATTGCTCGAAGACGACGCCGTTAAATAGTTATTCTGTAAAGTATCTTTCTTATGAACGTCAACGCGTAGTGCGCGGATCAACCCATACGTTGCAATCATAAGAATAATAGTAAAGGGTAAGGCACTGGCAATGGTCATGGTTTGTAATGCTCCAAGCCCACCGGCAAGCAGCAACACAATGGCCACGAGGCCCTCACCGCTGGCCCAGAAAATGCGCTGCCAAACTGGCGTATCATCACGACCATTCGAGCAGAGCATGTCGACCACCATAGAACCGGAGTCTGACGAGGTAACAAAAAACACCACCACCATTAACGTAGCGACAACGCTTAAGAAACTACTCCAGGGGAATTGCTCTAAGAAGGCAAACAGAGCGATAGGCACATCGTTTTGAACCATTTCACCTAACGACGTCACGCCTTGGTTTAAAATTAACTCAATGGCTGAGTTACCAAAGAATGTCATCCACATTAAAGTGAAACCAGCTGGCACCAGTAAAACACCAAGCACAAACTCACGAATGGTTCGGCCACGTGATACGCGTGCAATAAACAACCCAACAAAAGGTGCCCAGCTTAACCACCAGCCCCAGTAAAATACTGTCCAACCACCAATCCAGTCGGTTTTTTCATAGGCAAACAAATTAAATGTGTTGCCCACTATTTCCGATACATAAGCACCGGTATTTTGCACGAATGCTTGTAGCAAAAATACTGTTGGCCCTAATAGCAAGACGAATACGAGCAACAATACGGCAAGTATCATGTTTAGTTCTGACAATCGGCGTATGCCTTTGTCTAAGCCGGTTGTTACCGAAATAACAGCCAGTAAGGTTACCCCGATAATAAGCACGATTTGTACGGTATCTGACACTGGAATATCAAACAAGTAGTTAATACCGGCATTGATTTGTGTTACCCCGTAACCCAATGACGTTGCCACACCAAATACCGTACCAATAACGGCAAATACATCGACTACATGACCAATAGGACCATAAATTCGGTCACCAATCATGGGGTACAACGCTGAACGCAGCGTTAACGGCAGGCCATGACGATAAGCAAAAAACGCCAGAATAAGTGCCACAATGGCGTAAATAGCCCAAGCATGAAGGCCCCAGTGGAAGAAGGTAATCTTCATTGCTTCTCGTGCAGCGTCCACCGACCCTGCTTCGGCCACCGGCGGAGCCAAAAAGTGCATGACCGGCTCGGCCACGCCGAAAAACATTAAGCCGATACCCATCCCCGCAGAAAACAACATCGAGAACCAAGTTACGCGTGAGTAGTCAGGTTCGGAATGATCGGGCCCGAGTTTAATAGTGCCCATACGTGAAAAACCAAGGTATAAAACACTCAGCAAAATAACCGCCACTGCAAGCACATAAAACCAACTGGCGTTGGTGATAATTGCTGATTGAATAGCTTGAAACCAAGCATCTGCGGTGGTGGGAGCTAACGCTGCGAAAGCAAGAATTATCACAATTAAACCGGCAGCACTGTAAAACACCGGCGGGTTTAATTTGGCTGGAGCTGTATTCTCAGTCATGGTATGTCCTTGGCTAGATTACAAAAGTTCTGTTTATTATAGCCAAAGCATTGTGACTTTCCTTGTTAATCGCAAAAAAAACGGCCTCCCGAAGGAAGCCGTTTCATCATCACGTTAAGTTGCATCAAAATCGCGAGGCGATTAGATACCTTAAATAACTAACGCGCGCTCTACAATCTCAACTAATGCCCAAGACTTAGTCTTAGATACTGGACGAGTTTCGCGAATAATCACGGTATCGCCAGTTTTACACTCGTTGTTTTCGTCGTGTGCGTGTAATTTCGTGGTACGGGTAATGTACTTACCGTATACCGGGTGCTTTACACGGCGAGTTACAGCTACAGTGATAGACTTATCCATCTTGTCGCTAGTAACACGACCTTGCAGAGTACGGACACGTTTTTCTTCAGCCATTACGCACCTGCCTTCTGATTCAAGATAGTTTTAACACGTGCGATATCACGACGCACTTGCTTCAACATGTGAGTTTGATTCAGCTGACCAGTGGCTGCTTGCATGCGCAGGTTAAACTGCTCACGACGCAAACCTAACAACTCTTCGTTCAGCTGCTCAACGGTTTTTTCTTTCAGTTCGTTCGCTTTCATTACATCACCGTCCGAGTCACAAAGGTGGTTTTGAATGGTAGCTTACGTGCCGCAAGTTCAAACGCTTCACGCGCTAGCTCTTCCGAAACACCGTCCATTTCATACAGGACACGACCTGGCTGAATCTGAGCTACCCAGTATTCCACGCTACCTTTACCTTTACCCATACGCACTTCTAGAGGCTTCTGAGTAATTGGCTTATCAGGGAATACGCGGATCCAGATCTTACCTTGACGTTTCACGTGACGCGTCATGGCACGACGAGCTGCTTCGATTTGGCGAGCAGTCATACGACCGCGCTCAACCGATTTCAAACCGAAAGTACCGAAGCTAACTTTGTTACCTGATTGCGCCAAGCCGCGGTTACGGCCCTTGTGTACCTTACGGAATTTCGTACGCTTTGGTTGTAACATTTCGTATCTCCTTACTTACGGCCTTTAGGGCGTTTTGCTGGAGCTGCTGGTTTTTCTTCAGCAACTGGCATACCGCCTAGAACTTCGCCTTTGAAGATCCATACTTTGATACCAATGATACCGTAAGTAGTATTTGCTTCAGCGGTTGAATAATCGATATCCGCACGCAATGTGTGCAATGGAACACGACCTTCGCGGTACCATTCGGTACGTGCGATTTCCGCGCCGCCTAAACGGCCGCTAACTTCTACTTTGATACCTTTGGCGCCAAGACGCATTGCGTTCTGTACCGCACGCTTCATAGCGCGACGGAACATAACACGGCGCTCTAACTGGCCAGCGATGTTTTCAGCAACTAGTTGCGCGTCAAGCTCAGGCTTACGCACTTCTGAGATGTTGATTTGCGCAGGAACACCAGTCAGTTTAGAAACTGCTTGACGCAATTTCTCAACGTCTTCGCCTTTCTTACCAATCACAACACCTGGACGTGCAGTGTGGATAGTAACGCGGATGCTCTTCGCAGGACGCTCGATGACGATACGTGAAACTGACGCACTTGCCAGTTGCTTGTTCAACATCTTACGTACCAAATGGTCGCTGTGCAGGTTATCAGCAAAATCTTTTGTATTCGCGAACCAGGTTGAATTCCATGGTCTGGTGATACCTAGGCGAATACCATTAGGATGAACTTTCTGACCCATAATTTATCTCCTAGCTATCTGATACAACCACAGTAATGTGGCTGGTACGCTTAAAGATACGATCAGCACGACCTTTCGCACGAGGCTTGATGCGTTTCATGGTAGGACCTTCGTCAACCATTACTTTTGCAACTTTTAGCTCGTCGATGTCGGCACCTTCGTTGTGTTCAGCATTCGCGATAGCTGACTCCAACACCTTTTTCAGCAGCACAGCTGCATCTTTAGGGCTGTAGTTCAGAATATCCAGTGCTTTCGCAACTGGTAAACCGCGAATCTGATCCGCTACCAAACGCCCTTTTTGCGCAGAAAGCTTGGCAAACTTGTGAATAGCAATAGCTTCCATCTCATGTCTCCCTTAGCGTTTCTTCGCTTTCTTATCAGCGGCGTGGCCACGATAAGTGCGGGTTGGTGCGAATTCACCAAGCTTGTGACCAATCATTTCGTCAGAAACGAATACTGGCACGTGCTGGCGACCGTTATGAACAGCGATAGTTAGGCCGATCATATCAGGGATAATCATTGAACGACGGGACCAAGTTTTAATTGGCTTCTTGTCCCCGGCTTCCAACGCTTTCTCCACCTTGTTCAGTAGGTGAAGGTCGATAAATGGACCTTTTTTAAGAGAACGTGGCATGTCTAATCCTCAACTCTTATTTGTTGCGACGACGTACGATGAATTTATCAGTACGCTTGTTCTTACGGGTCTTATAACCCTTAGTCGGAGTACCCCATGGAGTAACCGGATGACGGCCACCAGAAGTACGACCTTCACCACCACCGTGTGGGTGATCAACTGGGTTCATCGCCACACCACGAACGGTAGGACGAACACCACGCCAGCGCGTTGCACCAGCTTTACCCAATTGACGCAGCATGTGCTCTGCGTTACCAACTTCACCGATGGTTGCACGGCAATCCGACTGGATGCGACGCATCTCGCCAGAACGAAGACGTACAGTTACGTACGCGCCGTCACGAGCTAGAAGCTGCACTGACGCACCAGCTGAACGAGCCAACTGAGCACCTTTACCAGGCTTCATTTCGATAGCGTGAATAACAGAACCTACTGGAATATTACGCAGAGGTAATGCGTTACCGCTCTTAATCGGTGCATCTGAACCAGACTGAACTTGATCGCCAGCTTTCATGCCTTTAGGGGCAAGAATGTAGCGACGCTCGCCGTCTGCATACAGAACCAAAGCGATGTTCGCTGAACGGTTTGGATCATATTCCAAACGCTCAACTTTCGCTGGGATACCGTCTTTGTCGCGTTTAAAGTCGACCATGCGGTAGTGATGCTTGTGACCACCGCCGATGTGACGAACAGTAATACGACCATTATTGTTACGACCGCCTTTTTTGTTGTTTTTATCCAACAATGGGGCGTAAGGCTTACCTTTGTACAGGTCTTCGTTAACCACTTTAACAACGTGGCGACGACCTGGAGACGTAGGCTTACACTTAACTAATGCCATGTGAATTCCTCCTGTTACTCAGCGCCGCCGACGAAGTCGATGTCCGCACCTTCTTTCAGTGTGACATACGCTTTTTTCCAGTCACTACGCTTACCGAAGCGAGCGCCGGTACGTTTGGTTTTGCCTTTTACGTTCACAGTGCGAACGCCTTCAACCTCAACTTCAAACAACTTTTCTACCGCTGCTTTAATTTGTGGTTTAGTTGCGTCTTTCGCTACTTTGAACACGACAGTGTTAGCAGTTTCTGCAGTCGTAGTAGACTTTTCAGAAACGTGAGGAGCCAGAATTACAGTCAGCAAACGTTCTTCGCGCATCATGATAATACCTCCTCGATTTGCTTCACTGCGTCAGCAGTCATCAAAACTTTTTCAAAAGCAATCAAGCTAACTGGGTCAAGGCCTTGAACGTCACGTACGTCAACTTTGTGCAAGTTGCGCGCCGCTAAGAACAAGTTCTCGTCCACTTCTTTAGTCACGATAAGAACGTCGTTCAAATCCATAGACTTAAGTTGTGCAGCTAAAGCTTTAGTTTTTGGTGCTTCAACACCAAACTTCTCGACCACGATTAAACGTTCTTGACGAACAAGTTCAGACAAGATGCTTTTCATTGCACCGCGGTACATTTTCTTGTTTACTTTTTGGTCGTGGCTGCGTGGTTTCGCTGCAAACGTAGTACCACCAGAGCGCCAAATTGGGCTACGGATAGTACCTGCGCGAGCGCGGCCAGTACCCTTCTGACGCCATGGCTTTTTGCCACCGCCAGATACTTCAGAACGCGTCTTTTGTGCTTTGGTGCCCTGACGAGCGCCTGCAGCATAAGCAACGACTACCTGATGAATCAGAGCTTCGTTGAACTCACGTCCAAAGGTAGCTTCGGAAACTTCAAGAGCGCCTTTTGCGTCTTTTAATGTTAATTCCATCACCATTCTCCTCAGACGTTACGCCTTAGCCTTGACTGCTGGCTTAACGATTACATCGCCGCCAATAGCACCAGGGACAGCGCCACGGATCAACAACAAGCCACGCTCTGCGTCTACACGTACAACGTCAAGCGTTTGTACAGTAATTTGCTTGTTACCCATCTGACCTGCCATCTTTTTGCCTTTGAATACCCGACCAGGAGACTGGTTCTGACCGATAGAACCCGGCGCGCGATGCGACAACGAGTTACCATGGGTAGCGTCCTGAGTACGGAAATTCCAGCGCTTAACAGCACCTTGGAAACCTTTACCTTTTGAGGTACCGGTAACGTCTACTTTTTTGGTGTCTGCGAAAATTTCTACAGTGATTTCTGAACCCACTGCGTAGTCTTCACCTTCACCGTTCTCTAGGCGGAATTCCCAGAGACCGCGACCTGCTTCGACACCCGCTTTCGCGAAGTGACCAGCAAGTGGTTTAGTAACGCGGTTTGCTTTTTTAGTACCTGCAGTCACTTGAAGCGCGCGGTAACCGTCAGTTTCCTCAGTTTTTACCTGAGTCACACGGTTTGCTGTCACTTCGATCACAGTAACAGGTACAGAAGCGCCGTCTTCTTGGAAGACGCGAGTCATTCCTACTTTACGACCGACTAGACCAATAGCCATTGTTAAAACCTCTCGTGTGTAATCCTATTACTGCCCGCTTAGCCCAGGCTGATCTGTACATCAACACCCGCTGCAAGGTCTAAACGCATCAATGCGTCTACAGTCTTGTCAGTTGGGTCCATGATGTCGATCAAACGCTTGTGGGTACGGATCTCGTACTGGTCACGCGCATCTTTGTTCACGTGTGGAGAAATCAACACAGTGAAACGTTCTTTGCGCGTAGGCAGTGGAATTGGACCACGTACCTGAGCACCAGTGCGTTTTGCAGTCTCAACGATTTCTGCAGTCGACTGGTCAATCAGACGATGATCGAACGCTTTCAAGCGAATCCGAATTCTTTGATTAGCCATAAAAAATCAAAGCCTCAATTAAAGAGCATTTAAAAAAGAGCACAGAAAAAAACCGACACCCTGGCAGCATACCGGGCGTGGCATTTTCAACGAAAAATCCATTCAATCCCCTATCGGGACTGCTGTGGCAACCAATTACAGTCGCGAGAGCTCCAAGGAGTTCATCAACTGTGGCCGCGAATTATACACTTTTGACTGGGAAAAGCAAGGACGATATCAGCTATCAGCTATTGGATATTGGCGGACGGGAGAATTTTAATGGGCAAGGAAAAGTGCGCTATTAACCAAAGTTTGATATTACGATCTAATATCCAATATCTAACAGCTAATAGCGCTCTTGCTTTTAGTTTTTAGCGGCGTAGGCTTCTACTTCGCGCCAAACGCGGACAAAATTCTTATAAAGTATCTTCTCGATTTCCTCGTCGCTATAGCCGCGATCAAGCAAACCCTGTACCAAGTTTGGATACGTCGACACATCCTTCAAACCTACCGGCAGAGAATCGCCAACCCCGTCATAGTCTGAACCGATGCCAATGTAATCAATGCCCACGAGGCTTTTCACATGGTCAATGTGATTAAGCACTTCTTCAAGTGTGGCAAACGGGAATGGGTTCTTTTTACGCACTTCAGCAATGCGTTGTTCAGCTTCTTCTGAGCCTTCACCGTACTGCTCGTTAATCGCCGCAATTTGTTTGCGAACAATATCGCCATAGCGGTTCGCTTGCTGTGTTACAAACGAGCTGCCGAAGTTAATCATAATCACGCCGCCGTTCTTGGCAAGGCCTTTGATCATCTCATCGCTCATGTTGCGCTCAAAGCCTGGGGTGTAGCGGCGCAACGAAGAGTGTGAGGCAATAACCGGTACTTTTGAAATCTCGACCGCTTGCCAGAATGCTTCGTCAGATACGTGCGAGATATCAATCATGACGCCAACATTGTTCATTTCTTTGACGAGTTCTTTGCCGAACGGGCTCAAGCCATTCCATTGGCGACGCACGTCGTAAGACGAGTCTGAAATATGGTTCGACTGGCTGTGCGCTAGCGTAATATAACGAATACCACGGTTATAGAATTCATGCAGATTATTGATGTCGCCTTCAATTGGCGAGCCATTTTCCATACCCAGCGCGATAGAAATGACGCCGCGTTCTTGCTGCTGCATTACTTGGTCAACGCTGTAAGCCATGGCAAATTTTTGCGGTGCGCGCCAGGCAATGGCTTCCATACTATCGATTAGTTGGTGCGCCAATTGATAACTTGCACCCGGCGTTTGTTCTAGTTGAGCGGGAATGTAAATTGACATGAAGGGTACGTTCAAGCCGCCTTGCTTGGCACGCGGGTAGTCAAAGTCACCACGCTTGGTGGCGCGAGTCACGTCTTCCCAGTCTTTGTTTAACCGATAAGGGACATCGATATGGGTATCGATGATTAAGTTTTCTTGAGCTATGCGATGGGCTCGCTCAGACGCTTTATATTCCTGCGCAACGGCAGTGGTGGTTAGACTCAAGGCGCCAACCAAACCCCAAATGAGCGGCTTATTCACGCTTACACTTCCTCTATTGTTGTTGGTATAGATGGAAATCAGCGTACCACATGTTCACGGGCCATTCACTTGGATTTGTCGACGCTCATCGCGTTAGTTGCGATAACGACCGCACCGGCAACCACTGTTCCCAATACCGGTGCAGCCATCATTGCTACTAAAAAAGTCGGTTGTAGCCACATGACTTATTCCTCAGGTTGGCTAAGCAAGTCTGAGGCTGTTTCTGCAATGCTAGAAACAATAGTTGACGGGCTAAGGGCAAATTTAAAGTCAGTGATTAGCTGCAATAAATCGAGTGAATTGTCATTTTTCACTTGTTGCTGTACCGCAGTTACATCGTGTTGAATGCTGCGCGCTAATGACGACTCAAGTACGTCTTTAGGTTGTGATTCTTGAGCGAGCGCTTGGCCGCTAAATAAGCTTGAAACTAATACAACAGTAGCGATTGTGGTTTTCATTGGGTTTCTCCTATTGAATTTGGCAACATGCCAATTTAATCAATAGGAGTAATGCAATGGGTGTGCCAAGTTTTAAATGGCAGCCTGATAAGTTTTTAACTTGTTGTTTTTAAATGATGTATTCTCAAACTTACGGTTATTTAATTAAACCTGCTGCAATGCGCTGCGTTTAGCTAATTCGGCTAAATGTTGGTCAAACCGTTCACGGGCAGTCGACACCTCTGCATAAGCAGACTCAATCAGTTCACGCGCATCGGTCGCCGTCGGCCCATTTTGGCTTAACAGTTGACGCCATTTTTTTGCGCCGGGACCGCCTTGAAACAACCCAATCATATGGCGTGCCACGTGCCATGGCCGTCCGCCTTGAGCGACATGACGCTCCATGTACTGAATCATTTGCTCCAAAACATTGGCAACATCGACCGGCTTTGCGGCGCCGTATATGGCATCAAACTCTGTTAACAGCATGGGGTTCTGATAAGCCTCACGACCAATCATGACGCCATCAACGTGTTCGAGGTGTTGGTGAATGTCGGCAACGGTTTTAATGCCGCCGTTAATCGTGATGTGCAAATCTGGATAACGCTGCTTCATTCGATACACACGGTCATAGCGAAGCGGCGGAATATCGCGGTTCTGCTTCGGGCTCAAGCCTTTCAACCAAGCATTGCGCGCATGCAGCGTAAAATACTCGCAGCCAGCATCCATCACCGGCTCTAAAAACCGTTGTAAATAGTCATCACTGTCGTGTTCGTCAATGCCTAAGCGAGTTTTCACCGAAACAACGGTGTTAGGCGCCGCTTCTTTCATCGCTTTAACGCAAACAGCTACCGTGTGTGGCTCGGCCATTAAACAAGCGCCAAAACTACCGTTTTGTACGCGGTCAGAAGGGCAGCCAACGTTGATATTCACTTCGTGATAACCACGTTCAGCGGCCCGAACCGTGCATTCAGCCATGGCCACTGGGTCGCTGCCACCAAGTTGCAATACCACCGGCTGTTCAGCCGGATCAAATTGCAGAAAGTCCATTTTGCCGTGAATAATTGCGCCGGTTGTAACCATTTCGGTATAAAGCACAGTATGCTGCGTCAGCAAGCGATGAAAATAGCGACAGTGGCGATCGGTCCAATCCAGCATTGGCGCGATTGACAACTTGCGATTAAAATCACCGATAGTCGATTTATCAGATGCTTGCGACATGTAATACTCTCTATGACCTATTCAACTTAGGTTAACAACAACAAAATGGCCGCGCATTATAACGTTATCTGGAAAAAATGACGACTGTTGCCATAGCCGCCAACCAAGGCGAGTATCAACAGAGCTCAATAATCGTGCTTCCTAATTTTTGCTTCACCGTGATAAACTGCCAACTATGAACACATTAGATACTCAGCGTTTAGTCAATAAAGCGCAAAAATTATGCGAGCAACGTGGGGCGCGGTTAACACCAGCGCGCCGCGAGGTGTTTGAAATATTAGCTGAACAAGAAGGCGCGATCGGCGCTTACGACTTGCTCGATAAGCTAAAAGCTGCGGTTCCTAATGCCAAACCCCCTACCATTTATCGCGCACTAGATTTTCTGCAAGAACAAGGTTTTGTGCATAAAATAACCTCATCGAATAGTTATGTACTGTGCAGTCACTTTGATCATCAGCACCCAGTACAAATGCTTATTTGTGTTCAGTGCGGTTCGGTACAGGAAATTCAATCAGATGGGGTTTATGACGCTCTGCATAAACAAGCAGAAAGCCAAGGGTTTCATGTGGCGTCACAGACCATTGAAGCGCATGGTCTGTGTAAAGACTGTCATTAATAATCGGGCCCGTCTGGTAAGTCAATTTTAGCCAAGTTATCAAACTTCGAATAATGTCCTTGGAATTTAAGTTTAACGCTACCGATAGGGCCGTTACGCTGCTTACCGATAATGACTTCTGCCACACCTTTTTCTTCGGTTTCTGGGTGATAAACTTCATCGCGATAAATAAACATAATCACGTCGGCGTCTTGCTCTATTGAGCCCGATTCACGTAAGTCTGAGTTTACCGGGCGCTTATTGGTGCGCTGCTCAAGTGAACGGTTAAGCTGCGATAATGCAACCACTGGTACTTCAAGCTCCTTCGCTAACGCTTTAAGCGAGCGCGAAATCTCGGCGATTTCCAAGGTTCGATTCTCTGCCATGCCAGGCACCGTCATCAACTGAAGATAATCGACCATAATCATCGACAACCCACCACTCTCACGATAAACCCGCCGCGCACGTGAACGTACTTCGGTTGGGGTTAACCCCGACGAATCGTCGATAAAGATATTGTTCTTATCTTTTAGAATATTGATCGTCGATGCAATACGCGACCATTCGTCTTCCTCAAGGCGCCCAGTACGAATACGCGTTTGGTCAACATGACTTAACGACGCCAACATACGCATCATGATTTGTTCAGACGGCATCTCAAGACTAAATACCAGTACAGGCTTGTCTTTGCGCATAGCCACGTTTTCACATAGGTTCATGGCAAAGGTGGTTTTACCCATCGATGGCCGCGCAGCAACGATAATCAAGTCTGAGGGCTGCAAGCCTGCTGTCATTTGATCAAGATCTAAGAAGCCGGTTGAAGCACCGGTGATACCGTTATGATTCTTGTTACGGCTGAGCTCATCAATACGGTCGATGGTTTTTTGCAAAATAGGAGAAATTGGCTGCGGCCCTTCATTGGCGCTAGTGCGCTTTTCGGCAATCTGAAAAACTTTGCTTTCTGCAATGTCTAGCAGCTCACTGGAGGTTCGGTTTTGGGTGTCAAAACCTGACTCCGCAATTTCGTTGGCAGCAGCGATCATTTCGCGCAGAATTGCCCGCTCGCGCACTATTTGTGCATAAGCTCGAATATTCGCGGCACTGGGGGTGTTTTTTGCAATTTCACCAAGGTAGGCAAATCCGCCAACGTCTTGCAGTTCACCAGAAGCTTCAAGAACTTCCGACACCGTTACCAAGTCTATTGGCTGCGTGCGCTCTGACAAGTGATGCATAGCACGGAAGATTAACCGATGCCCGCGATGATAAAAGTCATCGGCAATCAACTCGCCTGCAATAGTATCCCATGCCTGATTATCGAGCATGAGGCCACCTAACACCGACTGCTCTGCTTCAATCGAATGTGGGGGTGTTTTTATCGCATCAAGTTTGGCGTCTTTAGGTTTTTGCTGTCCTTGCCATGCTTGCTTGGTCGTGCGCTTTTCTGCCATGAATGTCTCAGTGAGTAAATATCAAATAACCATGCGAGACTATACAAAATCATAGGGCACGAAGAAAGCAAATCAGCATAAATTTGCTGATTTGCTTGTTAAGGTCATACGGTCGCCGAGGTTTAGGCCCGTTATTTTTCCAATACAATACTGCCGCTTACGCTGCGAAAACTCATAGAACTATTACGTTCACCTAGCTCCAACTTCAAGCTTTGGCCAAGCCCAAACTTACCTTCTTCGGCTTGCACTTGGTTCAGACGGTTCACAATATCGCCGCCCGCGCTTGCACGTGCGTCTATGTCAGCATGAATAGCACCGCGCAATTTCATCGTGGTATTGCCGCTTACGGTTTCCACGTTAACTCGGGCCCGTTCATTAAGCGCTGTCGTGACTTCAACATCACCGCTAACATTATTAATATGCAATGAATCAACGCTTGCAAGATTTAGTTGGATGTCGCCAGACACGGCTTCAGCACGCACCACTCGCGCATTGGTATTAGCTTTTACGTCACCACTGACTGACGCATAAGTTGCACGCGAACTATCACTGCCTTGGTCTTCAACATCACCACTAACACTTTGTAAGGTCAGTTCGCCGGCTAAGTCACGGCCTTCAATATCACCACTAACCGTTTCTAAGTTAGCACCGCCAGTTAATCGGGTCGCCGTAATGTCGCCGCTAACGCTGCTCACCACAACACTGCCGGTAAACGCGCTGACACTAAAGTCAGCAGAGACGCTTTGCGCCTCAACACGGGCGGTGTTTGGTAGGCTAATTTTTAAATCGTTACCGTCGTTATTACTGAAGTTACCGCGTTTGGGCATTTTGACGTGAATAGTTAACGTATTGCCATTCAACTCAAAAATAAAGTCTTCAGCATTCTCATCAATAGTGCCAACAACCTTGGCCACATTCGCATTCGTCCCTTGTACGTCAACTTTACCGCGCATGGTGTCAATCACCACGCGAGTATTGGCTGGTACATCAAGCTGCTTATTAACTTGCTCGCCCTTGGCAAAAACCAAATTCGGTACCAGTAATAAAGTGCTGGCGATCGCCAATTGGGTTAATTTATTCATGAGTAAACTCCTCAGTTGTACTTTATTTGGCTTTAATTAGCTTTATTTAGCTTTATTTAATTAGGCCTGCTGATAAGTGCGCGGCTGTATATACATGGTCTTCAATAATTCAAGTTCCTGTTGATGTAACCACTGCAGGAACTTCCATAGCTCTGAATTGTTTGGTTCTTGTTGCAGCTGTTGAGTGACTTTCATTGCCGCCTCGCGTAGTTGCTGCAGCTCACTTTCTAACTCGTTAAACGTCGGCGTTAGCCCAGCGTCTTGGTAATTGGTTAATAGCAAATCACGCTGCTTTTGGTGTTGCTCAGTGACCATGGCAAGCAGGTTCATGTGGGCTTGCGCTTCTGAGTTAGTGCCAACTTCCGGTTTTTGCATGGTATAGGTGCCCATAAACACACCAACAGCCACAAAAACAGACGCCGCAATACCCGTGGCCCAGCGCCAACGATGATTTGGTTGTAGCTGCGAACGCAGTTGCTGACGGCTAATGCTCGCTTCAATGCCACGCCATAGGTCTTTGGGAGGCGCTACTTCGCCACCATGCTGCATGGTCTCATCAATCAACGAATCTAATGCTTTGCTTGCACTATTATTAGGCGTTGTCATCGCTTAACCACTCCTCTAATAACGTTCTGGCGCGGTGCACCTGCGCTTTACTTGTACCGACGGCTATACCTAGTTCTTCAGCGACGTCTTCATGGCGCATTCCCTCTAGGCAATGCAGCACAAACACCCAACGCATTTGCAGGGGCAGCCGCTGAATCAGTCCATCAAGGCGCCCCAAATCTGGGCAGTCACTGTGCACCAACTGCTGCTCGAGGTTAGCTTGTTCATCGCCGGCCAACTGCAACTGTTGAATTCGGCGGTTTTGTTTACGCAGCTCGGTTATTGCAACGCGCGTGGCCACGGTATGTAACCAGGTACTGAATTTACTTTCAGCGCGAAAGCTGGATAAATGTTTCCAGAGCTGAATAAACACCTCTTGGGTTACATCATTCGCCGTATCAAAATCGCCGGCTAGGCGTATCACTAAGCCATAAACGCGCCGATGATGTCGGTCATAAATTTTTCGAAACGCATTTAAGTCGCCCTGCCCTGCTTGTTGCGCAAGTTTTACGTCTGGGTCATCAAAATACGCTGTTGTTAGAATTTGAGCTGTCACTGGCATTCCTATCTTGGCATTTTGTACAGCGATTATTGTTCAGTTACTAAGTATGTCGCACGCAACTACGGCAAGGTTTACAGCGCGTCATAAAAAATCCAAAAAAAAAGCTGCCCAAATGGACAGCTTTTTTGATTGGCTTGCAGCGACTAAATTAGTCAGCAGCAACAACTTGCAATTTAACCGTTGCAAATACGTCTGAGTGCAAGTGCAACTCGATGTCGTATTCGCCAACTTCACGCAAGGTACCGTTTGGTAACAATACTTCGGCTTTAACCACTTCAACGCCAGCTGCAGTAATTGCATCAGCGATGTCACGCGTACCGATTGAACCAAACAATTTACCTTCGTCACCAGCTTTAGAGCCGATAACTACTGGGTCAAGTGCATTAATTTTTTCTGCACGAGCTTGCGCAGCTGCTAACTCTTCAGCCAATTTAGCTTCAAGTTCAGCACGACGCTCTTCAAATACTTTAATGTTCGCTTCGGTTGCAGGAACTGCTTTACCTTGTGGGAACAAAAAGTTACGTGCATAGCCAGACTTAACTGAAACTTGGTCACCCAAGCTACCTAAGTTGGCGATTTTGTCTAATAGAATGATTTCCATTGTCCGCTACCTCTGAGTTTCTGAGATCGTTCCGATGCCGGCTTACTGATGTGAATCAGTGTAAGGCAGCAACGATAAGTAACGTGCACGTTTGATGGCACGCGCCAATTGACGCTGGTACTTCGCTGAAGTGCCAGTGATACGGCTAGGAACGATTTTGCCACTCTCAGTGATGTAGTTTTTCAGAGTAGCGATATCTTTATAATCAATTTCTTTAACGCCTTCAGCCTTAAAACGGCAGAATTTACGGCGACGGAAAAAACGAGCCATGATGGTCTCCTCAAATCTTCACAAGTTGCTGGGCATGTAGTACCAATTTGCCAATACCGTTTTTATCTTCTATTCGATTCAAAAAACCGCTGACATGGACTGCAGTTCCAACGTTTAATTCTTTGGCCCACTGTGTTGCAGCCTCACCGCTTAAAACAACCACTATGCGAACATAGCTGCGGCGTGGTAATCCGGCTTCAATTTGTTCTGACAAATGCTCAAGAACAAAGCGTAAATGGCTAATGCCAGCCGGGCTGTGCGTCAATTGTGGCGGTTTAATCACCGCACCGCTGACTTGATATAAATTCTGCACAGGCTCCACAGTAGTAGACTCAACGGATTGGCTTACGCCGCTTCGTTGTCGTCTTGCTCTTCGTTGCGGCTATCAGCTTTACGTGGCTCATCTTTCTTGCTCAATACAGAAGCTTCAGTTTCAGCTTCTTTCTTGCGCATGATCATGTTGCGTAAAACCGCGTCGTTGTATCGGAAAGCTGTTTCTAGCTCGTCTACAACTTCAGCAGTCGCTTCGATGTTCATCAACACGTAGTGTGCTTTGTGCAACTTGTTGATTGGGTATGCCAATTGACGACGGCCCCAGTCTTCCAAACGATGAATGGTACCGTTACCTGCTTTGATGGTCTCGCTGTAACGCTCGATCATGCCAGGTACTTGCTCGCTCTGGTCTGGATGGACCATGAATACGATTTCATAATGACGCATTTCTGCTCCTTATGGTTCATAGCTACCAACTGGCTCAGTCACACCCTTAGCAGCAAGGAACGCTTTTTTAAATGAATTAAATACTTCAGACTGATTTAAGCGGCGGGATTTTAGCCTATAACGCCCGCAATCACAAGCTTGATTGCGTTTTATGACCGTTTTCCACAAGCTGGATAAGAATTTTGACATATTGCTCAGGTAAAGCTGCGTAACTATCCGCTGGGCCCTGCACTTTAAAGCGCTGCACAGAGCCTTCTGTGGTTTTACTTGCCGGCGCTGTGAGCTCTCCATTAAGTACCAACATACCATGGCTAGTTACTTGCACAGTTAACTGCCAAGCGCGTGGCTCTGGTGTTTCTGAAATACGCCATTCGTGACGCTGTTCTATACGCTGCTGTATATCAAAGGCAATATCTTCAAGATGGCCTTTTTCGTTGCTGTTCGCGGCCGCGTCAATGGTATAAGTTGCATATAAAAATGGCTTATTTGAACGCTGGTCAGGGTCTAGTTCACCAGTTGGCAGCCAAGCCAATGCCAACATGACAATGACTAAAGCCGCAACAAGCAGCGGTTTCCAACTACGTCTAGCTGCCATGGCGCTGCCGAACCACTTCATACAAAGTGACACCTGTTGCCACCGACACATTTAAACTACTGACCGTTCCTAACAATGGAATTTTAATCAACTCATCACAGGTTTCGCGGGTTAAACGACGCATACCGTCGCCTTCGGCGCCCATGACAATGGCCACCGGCCCAGTGTAATCAACTTCGTATAAGTTCTTCGTCGCTTCGCCCGCAGTACCAACAACCCACACCTGATTATCTTGTAGCTGTCGTAATGTACGCGCCAAATTTGTGACTTGCACAAATGGTACGGCTTCTGCGGCACCGCTTGCCACTTTACGAACCGTTGGATTAATTGACGCTGATTTGTCTTTAGGAACAATGACTGCGGTAACCCCGGTGGCGTCTGCAGTGCGCAAGCATGCTCCGAGGTTGTGCGGATCGGTCACCCCGTCAAGCACCAAGAACAAGGCTTTTTTACCGGCTTTTGTACACAGTGTGTCTAAATCATTTTCGGTTAACTGCGGTGCTTCAAGCGCCGTAATTACAATACCCTGATGATTACCGCCCTCGGCTTTTTTATCTAACGTGGTTTTCGGCACAAACTGTACCCGCATACCCAACTTTTGTGCTTGGCTAACTAACTCTTGTAATGGTTTGTCTTGACGCTCGCGCGTGGCAAACACTTCGACCAAGCGCTCAGGGTGCTGACTCAAAACCGAACGCACCGAGTGCATACCGAAAATAGTGACTTTTTTGCTCATGTAACAACAACTCTCAATAAAAAATACTTACGACCGTTTTTGGCCTTTTGATTTTTGCGATTTCGGCTTTTTGCCCTTGCGAGCCGATTCCTTAGCTTTTCGTTTTGATTTAATACGTGCTTTGGTGGCCTGCTTTTTCTGCTTTTTGCTTGGCGGCTGCTCATGCTTAGCAATCTTCTTGCCTTTGGGCAGCATCCGATCATGACCGGTTGGGCTTTGCGCCGACAACAGATCTAAATCAATTTTGCGTTCATCTAAATCCACAGATTTCACGCGAATGCGTACTTTATCACCTAACCGATAAACGCGCCGTGAGTTTTCACCAATCAAAAACTGCCGCTCACCGTCAAACTGGTAGTAGTCGTTATCAAGGTTACTAATGTGCACCAAGCCATCAATTTGCATGTCATCAATGCGCACAAATAAACCAAAGTTGGTTACCGCAGCAATAACACCAGAAAACTCAGAGCCGACATGATCACGCATGTATTCACATTTCAGCCATTCATCCACTTGGCGAGTTGCGTCATCGGCACGACGCTCGGTCATGGAACAGTGCGCGCCCAGCTCATCAAGCTGCTCGTCTGGGTACATCCAAGCCCCTTCAAGTGCCGGCGACGGCCCTTGTTGTTTTTTCAGCAAGGATTTAATGGCGCGATGCAAAATAAGATCAGGGTAGCGACGAATAGGTGAGGTAAAGTGCGAGTATTCATCTAGCGCCAAACCGAAGTGACCTGCGTTGTCAGGGCTATAAACAGCTTGTTGCATAGACCGTAACAACATAGTCTGAATCAGCTCGGCATCCGGCCGCTCAGCGACTTGCGCTAGAACGTCACTATAATCATGTGGGCTAGGATCATCACCACCTTTCATGGTAATGCCAAGCTCAGCTAAAAAACTGCGGAATGACGTTAAGCGTTCGGTTGCCGGTGGCTCATGAATTCGGAACAACGCCCCCGCTTCTTCATGGCTTTCAATAAGCCGAGCAGTGGCAACGTTAGCCATGATCATGCATTCTTCAATAATGGTATGAGCAACGTTACGACGCACCGGCTCAATCGACTCAATTTTACGCTGGGCGTTAAAAATAAAGCGCGTTTCGGTGGTCTCAAATTCAATGGCTGCTCGTTGTTGACGAGCCTTCTTCAGAATTTTGTACAACCCATGCAGGTTCTCAATATTTCCCATTACATGCTCGTAATCTTTGCGCAGCTTGGCGTCGCCGTCCAAAATGGCGGCCACTTTGGTATAGGTTAAGCGTGCATGTGAGTTCATGACGGCAGGATAAAACTCAGAACCCGTTAACTTACCTTTGTTGTTAATGGTCATTTCGGCCACCATACACAAACGGTCTACGTCAGGGTTCAATGAGCACAAGCCATTACTCAACTTTTCCGGAAGCATCGGCACCACAAAGTTCGGGAAATACACGGAATTACCGCGCTCAAGAGCATCTTTATCTAATGCGGTATTTGGTCGTACGTAATAGCTCACATCAGCAATGGCTACCCACAAGCGCCAACCATCACCGTGTGGTTCAGCACAAACGGCATCGTCAAAGTCACGGGAATCATCACCGTCAATGGTGATCAGCGGCAGTTTACGTAAGTCGGTACGACCTTCGTAAGCCTCTGCGGGCACCGTTTCACCATATCGTGCTAACTCTTGCTCAACCGCGGCCGACCACTGAGTTGGAATGTCATGTTCACGAATCGCTATTTCAATTTCCATGCCTGGCGCCATGTGCTCACCAAGTACTTTGGTGACCGTGCCAATAGGGCTACTACGCCGCGTTGGTCTCTGCGTTACTTCAACCACGACAATTTGCCCATGTCGCGCGCCATTCGTTTGCCCTTCTGGTATTAATATATCCTGGCAAATACGGCTGTCATCTGGCACCACAATCCCAATGTTATGCTCAACAAAATAGCGCCCGACGATATCGCCTTTACGCGGTTCTATAACCCGAACAATACGGCCCTCTTTGCGGCCTTTGCTGTCTGTACCCTGTTGTTGCACCAGCACTTTGTCACCATGCAACACATTGTACATTTGATGATGCGGAATAAATAAATCGGCGCCGCCTTCATCGGGTCGACAAAAACCGAAGCCATCACGGTGACCAATCATGCGCCCTTTAATCAGGCTCATTCGCTCTGGCAACCCATACGCATTGGCTTTGGTGTAGATAAGTTGGCCGTCGCGTTCCATAGCACGTAAACGGCGTTTCAAACCAACCTGCTGGCGTTCATCGGTTAGTTTGAATTTTTCAACTAGTTCATCAAAACTAGTTGGTTTTAAGCGCGCTTCAACGGCGGCAAGTAAATCGTCGCGTGAAGGGATTTCAACCTCGTATTCGGGTTGTTCTGATGTTGACGAATCGTCGTGTTTTGTCATATTTCCTCAATAGTTAACTACTGCAAAACTGCAAGCAGTCGAATGCCTATAGCATAACAGATAATTGCCTTTAGCGCTGTTGTTTTGCGAAGCTAGAACGCGCGAAACCCTGTTGCAGTTCAGGCCGGCTCACACTGTCAATAAACCATCGGTGCGCATATGAATGGGCGCCGGTGTAAGGGTCAATTGACGGTGGAACAGCAATATTAAAACGGCTAAAGCCATCACTGAAACGATGCTCAGGAACCCCCACAGCTAAGCTTGATGTTACATAAAAATCAACCGGTACCTGTTCAGCTAGTTTGGCAATATCGTTCGCCACCGGTAAGGGTGTATCTAACATGGTCACGCGCATATTTTCCGGCGCCAGCCCCAATTCTTTAAGCACTAACGCCGCGTGCAACACCACAAAACCGCCAGCACTGTGGCCAATTAAGTGTAACGGTTGCTGACGACTTAATTGCCCTTGGCGATATTCTCTAGCGAGTTTAAAACCAACTAATTCGCCAACTCGCTCTCCTTGCGGTCGAATCATTGATAAATCGTTAAGCATGCTTTGAGCGTCTTTTGGCAAGCCCATGGCATCAAGCATTTTATTTTCAAGCGTGGTCACTGGTGCTGCTGATGGCCTTGCCGCCTCACGCCAATTCACCAACACAATTTCTGCCGGTTGCGCAGCTTGCTGGTGTATCGCCTGCTGCAAACGTGTCATCCAGTGAATTGTGGTCAGCTCGTCACCTTCCATCTGTTGCGGAATATCTCGTTGCACACCGTCGCGCAGACCATGCGCAATAACGATGAGCCCGCTTTGCTGTGCCACAGCGGTGGGTTGCCACAACGTGTACGTCTGATTATTGGCAATCAATAACTCGCCCTCATTACTATTTAGTTTGGCAACAAGGTTGGGATCTTGCGGAGCTTTGTTGTAATGAATTAACGCCGTGGTGACGACTATAGAAACCGCCACCACTATTACGCGGCCAAATAGTACACGCCCCACAAATCCTGCTGATATGGCTAAAATATGGGATGTTTTATCGAAGACATTCGCCGGCTTTGCGCTAACTAATGCTAATTCTCGCTGATCAATATTCGTGGTTTTCGTGCGGTAATACGGTTGATTGTGTTCAGTTTGATAATACCATTCGCTGACTTCGCTCAGCAGGCTTACCTCTGTCTGATAAACCACCTCACGCAGCTCAGCTGCTGTTGCCGCATGCGTCAAACGCTCATTTTGCGCCTCAAGAAATTCAATTTGCTGGGCATAACGCCCAACACGACGGTCTAGGTCTAAATAATTTCCGCGCAGCTGCATTAAAATGGCAATGAGTGGTAGCAATGCACCAATAAACGCCAGCACATAATCAGAGCCCGACCAAAGCAGCCACGAATTGGAATTATCTCTAAGCGCAATGATTAACCCCATAACCGCCAAAAACAGTGCGGCATCCACACACAAGGTGACTGTTTTACTTAAACGATCACGCTGCTGCTGGGCTAACCGACGCTTTTGTCGGTAATAGTTCAACTGGTCTAGCACTCGGTGCTGCAGGTAATCTTCTGCGTTTGGTGCGGTATTCGCTGCAGTGCTATCCTTATGAGCGCGTGAATTGGCGCTAAGCTGGGCGGCTATACTAGCAAGGCTAGGGGCACTTGCTAAGGCGCGCTGCGTAATACTCAAGTCAATCGCCTGCGTTGCTAAACCTGAGCGCGCTATTTCAGCGACCACGCGAGCGCGCGCCCAGTTGTGTTGCATGCCACGCCAACGCGCCCACCACAACACAGCTACCAGCAAAACGGCGCAAACCGCACTGAAGTAGCCAACGTAACTCACATTCACACCACTGCGCGTAATCAATAGCCACAGCAACGGCGCCATAACCGCCAAGCCTTGCACGATGAGAATATAACCGTACATGCGCCGTGTATTGGGTGCCAAGCGGTTTGCTAATGCCTCGGCTTTCGTTAACACTTCGGCATAGCCATCGGCAGGGCCAATATCCAGCGTTTTAAGTAGTGATGATAACCACTGTGGAACCATTATATGCACCCCCGCTGCTGCTTCTGTTGCTCCGTTAGAGCTGGCAGATAATACTGCGCACGCTGTTCATTCGTTAGACAGCGCTTACCGAGCGGTAAAAACTGACGCGCTTGCTCAACAGTAATCGATAGCCACGCTGGATAGCGTTGATAATGCTCTATATCAAGCACTTTTACCCATTCTCTGCGGTTTATATCGAACGCAACATCCATGCTATTTTCAAGTGCTGCTGACTGTTGAACTAAAGCTTTATTTGACATCCACCATGCCTGCCACCGGTATCCAATAATAACCAGTAGGTCTTCAGTTGAGTATTCCCGCACCGAAGGTAAATACCCATTGAATGAGGTCACTTGTGTGATTTGTTGAGTCGCAACATCGAGCCAAATCAATTCATCGCTTGAAGCCTGCACGAGCACTTCGGCACCCTCTTTTATCGGTAGCAACGCTTCATAGTCGCGTCCATTCGCGAATCGCCAAAATGGTTCACTCTGGTTTGCTCGCCAGAACGTCAGCTGGTTGTTTTCTCGTATTACAATCACTTTCGGCTGTGGTAGCCAGACCGCTTCACCAGCAACCGGAACTTCAAGCTCGACGCGATCACTGGTCAGGTTATACACCCACGTTTTATTGTCTTCCGCTCGAACAATTAGCATGTTGCCATCGTTGGAAATGTTTAATTCGTCAATTTCATAGCGAGAATTAGCCGGCAGTTTCACTTCACTAATAGTGGTGTTATTTTTCCAGTCAAACACACGTGCATATACACCCTGTTCTAAGTCGGCGAATTCGACAGCTCGTTGCTGGTGATTTCCCCCCACACCTGAAGCTAAACTTGTGGCCGAAATTGGCAACGATTTATTATCACCTCGCTGCAATTTAAACCATAAATCCCGTTGGCAGTGCACTACCGCACTGGTCTCATCACTGGAATAGACAATATGAGGGTCGCGCAGATAAGTTTTGCAAGGTATCGTGACTTCGCTTTCGAGTGCATTCGTTTGGGTATTTAACCACGCCAGCTTTTTTTTGTTTTGATCTAGCACCAGTAGCCATTGACCAGAAGGGCTTAACGAGTTTCTACTTGCTTGATAAGGCGCTGGTATTGCTGTTGTTACAACAGGCGCCGTTAGGTTATATAATTCAATTTGCTGGCTACCAACATCCCAAGTTAAAAACTGCTTTTGCTGCATATTAAATGCTATTTTTTCCGCATTGGGTGCGGTAAATGAAAATCGCTTCTTCCCAGTTTCTTCATCCCAAACGAAAACTTCACTGCCTGCTACTGAATAAACCGTATTTTCAGTACCTAGATGCACCTCCTTCGGGCCAAAACCATGGGCAATCGGCACGTATTTCTTGGTGTTTAAATTAACGACAACGGGTGAATTACCTAGCGAATTTAGGGCGTCGGCGTCTTTGTTTCCAGACTCAATTTTCCGCCCTGTGGGTAACATTAACGCACGCTCGCCGTCACTATGAATGGTCATATGATAACCTTCGGCAAAGCCTGACTCTTCGCTGGTTAGAGCATAACTGTGGGTGCCTAAACTGCTATATACCATGATCACGTCATTATTTAATGGGTTGAATTTCGGTACGCGAATAACCCCCGCATACAGGTCCTCTTCCGTGGCCACAACTCGGCGTAGTTCACCTGTTTCGGCATCAAACACATGCACATCAAGACCAAATAAATTTGCCGTGGCAATGTACTTGTCATTATCCGAAATAATGAGTCGGTTAGCTGACTCAACCTGCTCGGTCTCCATAATCAAGATCGGGTCGTTCACTCGATATTTTTCAATAACGCCTGGGTATCTCAAGGCAAAGACATGATTTTCTGCGGCATCAAATTGCACCGCATCGGCCCAGCCTCGCATGGCAATATCATTTATTTTTTCAAATGAGGCACTGCTCCAAATCGTTAACCGTGAGTCGCGCCCTTGTAGGGCAATAAATTGCCCCTGCGGGCTGACAGAAATATCGCTGATACGAGCTTCATGATTAAGCTGCTCAACTACCTGTGCCGTTTCTAAGTTGAGTATATCAACGAGGCCATTTTCATAGCCGACCGCAATATAGAGACTGTTCGGTATAAAAACGACTCGTTTAACCGCTTGTGGCGCTCGCCAACTTAACAATTTATTGTTTTGCTGCATGGCTATACGTACACCCGACAACTCGTCAACTAGCGGGCGATCGCCGCCGTATAAGCCTGGCATGGCGTTTAACCCTAATAGAATTGCGTCATCATAATTTCCTTGCTGCGCTTGTTGTTGCGATTGATTCAATAAAAAGCGACTTTGACTCACCAACGCAACGTCGCGCTGCTGTTCCGCCACTTGTTGCTGCATATAAGCCCATATACCGGCGGTAATGGCCATGAGAGCCAATACCCCAACTACCGCCAGCCATTGCCGCAACCGTTTGGCTCGCTGTTTTGCAAGCGCCAATTGGTAGGCCTTATCGCGTTGTGTTAATTCACCTAATGGCACCCCTAAAATGCCCGCGATAATTTTTAGCAACATCAGGTTTTGTTGCTCGCCATAACGCTTAACCAAGTTATCAATGTCTTGTGGAGCCAGTTTTCCATCGGCCTTTAACTGCTGTCGATACGCGGCCTGACTGGTCCATGCTTGCTGCGGTTGGCCGTCATGAAAAACCCGAAAATCAGCCGCTATGGGCTCAGCACGTTGCTCGGTACGGTTTCCATCTTCGTCATAGCGAAACTGTAACGGCTCGGGAAAGCACTCTTGCTCAGCCGAAAATCCTAGCTTATGTTTACTGGTATCCCAGCTAACATTGGGCTCACCATCAATAATCATCGCAATAATGCGGTCGGAGTGCCCAAGGCGTTTAA
>Ga0098069_100021_pt1 | contig 128760 bp, 129 predicted proteins | sample 27_taG_FD_92584 | JGI IMG/M metagenome (GOLD analysis project Ga0098069, IMG submission 92584) | Marine viral communities from Cariaco Basin, Caribbean Sea - 27_WHOI_OMZ | ecosystem: Environmental > Aquatic > Marine > Oceanic | place: Caribbean Sea: Cariaco Basin | collected 2014-11-09
CGCTTTTTCTTCTGGTGCGTTATCGATTTGATCGAATGCACGTGCTGAACCACCGTAGGTTTTCGCCAATACTGTGGTGATCGCAGCGGTCAGAGTAGTTTTACCGTGGTCAACGTGGCCGATAGTACCGACGTTAACGTGCGGTTTGGAACGTTCAAATTTTTCTTTTGCCATGACAGCCTCTTTTTGGACAACGTACGGTGATTAACACCAACAATTGAAAATCATTAGCCGGCGATTATGCCGAATTTAGCGAGACGAGACAAGGGGAGAGTTTGGCCAGATACGTGGTGCTGATAGGCGGATTTGAACCGCCGACCTCACCCTTACCAAGGGTGCGCTCTACCAACTGAGCTATATCAGCACAAATACAGATTATTGGAGCGGGTAGTGGGAATCGAACCCACATCATCAGCTTGGAAGGCTGAGGTAATAGCCATTATACGATACCCGCATGCCTTGAATCGGGCCACCTCAAACCATTCTGGACTCACCGCATTCGCATGACCATGCTAAAAATTGGTGGAGGGGGCAGGATTCGAACCTGCGAAGGCTGAGCCGTCAGATTTACAGTCTGATCCCTTTGACCGCTCGGGAACCCCTCCAAAACCAGATTTTAAAATGGTGCCGGCACCAAGAGTCGAACTCGGGACCTACTGATTACAAGTCAGTTGCTCTACCAACTGAGCTATGCCGGCACCCCGGTTAGGTGGAGCGCATTCTATTGTATCGATTTTGATGATGCAATAGTAAAACGCATTTTTTTTAGCTTTTACGGTCCGTTTGGTTAATTTGCGAACGGATGACGCAAAATCATGGTCTCTGCGCGGTCTGGACCTGTTGAAATAATGTCCACTGGAACACCAGTCAGAACTTCAATTCGTTTTATATAAGCAAGCGCCGCCGTTGGCAAGTTTTTGTGCTCAGTAATGCCAAACGTGCTCTCTTTCCAGCCGGCCATGGTTTCATAAACTGGCTCAACCGTTTCATAATCTTCGGCGGCCATTGGCGGATAATCAACCACTTCGCCATTTGGAAGTTTGTAACCGATACAGATCTTCAATTCGTCTAAACCGTCAAGTACGTCTAACTTGGTTAAGCAAAAACCGCTCACTGAGTTAATTTGTACAGCACGACGTGCGGCTACCGCATCGAACCAACCGGTACGACGTTTACGGCCGGTGGTAGCACCAAATTCATGGCCTTTAACGCCAAGGTGCTGGCCTACTTCGCACTCAAGCTCTGTTGGGAATGGGCCACTACCAACGCGCGTGGTATAGGCTTTGACGATACCCAATACATAGTCAATGTAGCGCGGACCAAATCCTGCACCCGTTGACACCCCACCAGCGGTAGTGTTTGAAGAAGTTACGTACGGATATGTTCCGTGGTCGATATCGAGCAATGTGCCTTGCGCGCCTTCAAACATGATATGCCCACCAGCGCGACGTGTTTCGTCAAGCAATGCTGGAATGTCGGCAATCATGCCTTTAAGCAACTTGGCAACTTCACGGCAATATTCGAGTACCGCTTCAACGTCGACAGCTTCAGCTTTGTAATAATTAACCAAGGTAAAGTTATGAAACTCGACCACTTCGCGAAGTTTTTCTTCGAAGCGTTCAAAATGGAACAAGTCACCAACTCGCAATCCACGACGAGCCACTTTGTCTTCGTACGCTGGGCCAATACCGCGGCCGGTGGTGCCGATAGCTTTGCTACCACGGGCTTTTTCACGCGCTTGGTCAAGCGCAATATGGTAAGGCAGAATAAGTGGGCAGGCTTCGCTGATCAATAAACGCTCACGTACCGGTACGCCGCGTTTTTCAAGCATGGCAATTTCTTCCATCAACGCTTCTGGCGATAGCACCACGCCGTTGCCAATAATGCATTTTACATTTTCGCGCAAAATACCTGATGGAATGAGGTGTAAAACGGTTTTTTCACCGTCGATAACGAGGGTATGACCTGCGTTATGTCCGCCTTGATAGCGAACCACTAGTGACGCCTTGTCTGTCAGCAAATCTACGATTTTGCCTTTACCTTCGTCACCCCATTGCGTACCTAAAATTACTACATTTTTGCCCATGATCTCGTTACCAGCGGTTACTGTTGAAAAAACAGGCGGCGATTTTAACAGGTATTTGGCACTGACGGTAGCCCGATCAGTTCGGGCTTAACGCTTTTTTCAATCGTTGGTAGTCTGCAACATCATGGTAAATCGCAAAGCCGAAACGTAAGCGGTTGCCGCGATAATCAGTATGAATACCCTGTTCTGCCAACTGCTGAGCTAACTCAGCCACCTGCTCAGCGGTGTCGAGTTTAAAGGTGAGAAAGTGACCATGATTGGCCAAGTCTGCCACCAGTAAATGGTCGCGATTAACCAGCGGGTGCTGAAGCTCGTCAAGCGTCGCCAAAAATGCCTGTTGTAACTGTTGCACATACGCATGCATTGTCGCCACTGATAACCCGTCACGCTGCCACCACGTCAATACACTTTGCAATCTGTACAACGCGGTAAAATCCATGGTGGCGCCAGCGAATCGCATGCCATCATCGGCATAAGCCACCTCGCCTTGCTGCGGTTTCGCTAAGTTAGCGAAATCGGCAAACCAACCGGTATATTCCGGACGTAGCTGACACTGTTTAGGTACCGCCATGAAACAACAGCCTTCTCCGGCCTGCAGATATTTATACCCACCGGCCAGGTAAAAAATACGATCTGCGTATGCCTGCAAATCAGTGGGCAACGCACCACAGCCATGGTAACCATCGACGATAACCTGTGTCTTTTCGGGCACACCAGGCAGCCAGGTTGATAGCTCCGGCGCTGCCACACCCGAGTTATAAAACACTTGGCTGGTGAAAATAACGTCGTAACCACCCTGCTCTACTGCTGTTAACCAGCGTTGTGGGAAGGTTTCAAATGGCTCGGTAGCCACGGTGACAAGCTCAAAATTGTCGCGTTCTTGCAGGCGCCGAATTTGGCGTGAAAAACTGTGAAACTCACTGTCGGTACTAAGAACCCGTAGCGGTTTGGCTGGGTCAAAACTACTCAACACACGGTACAACAACTCGTGCGTATTGCTAGCAAATACAAACTGCTGCGGGTGCGGGTGATTTAGCATTTCAGCCAAACGACGCTGCACATCGGGTACGCGTTCACCAAAGATAATGTCCCATTTATGATCAACACCTTTAGCGCTATCAGACCAATAAGCTAACTGGGCATCTCGGGTACAGTCTGGCCAGTAATGGTGGCTGTGTGGCGCACAATGCAAGGTGTCAGGATGCTGCGCCATAAATTCTTGGTAATGCGACTTATAGGACATAGTTCGTTGCTCGTTATTCGTTATTCGTTATTCGTTATTCGCTAGAGCTTAAACACAAAAAACCCGCGGAACAACCGCGGGTTTTTCTAATATCCAATATCGACTAGCTGATATCGCTCTTGCTCTTAATTCGCTGTAGATTGCTTCAAGTATTTGAAGAAATCGCTGTCCGGCTCTAACACCAAGACGTCGTTACCCACTTCGAAGCTCTTTTCATAAGCTTGCAAGCTACGAATAAACGAGAAGAACTCAGCGTCTTTATTGTAGGCGTTTGCATAGATGCCTGCAGCTTCTGCGTCACCTTGACCACGAAGTTCACGTGATTCACGTTCTGCGTCTGCCAACATAACGGTGACACGCGCATCTACGTCAGCACGCAGGAACTCTGCCTGCTCGCGACCTTCAGAGCGGTGCTCCATAGCCACAGCTTGACGTTCAGCCCGCATACGCTGGAAGATTGACTGACTTACTTCAGTTGGCAAGTTAATTTGCATCACTCGCACGTCAATCACTTCGATACCTAGTTCTTGAGCGCTATCAGCGCCACGAATCAAGGCCTCGCGCATTAGGTTATCACGCTCACCAGAGACAATCTCTTTAATGGTGCGGCTACCAAACTCGGCGCGTAATCCACTGCTAACACGACGGGTTAAAAGGGCTTCCGCTTGTGCTTGGTTACCGCCATTGGTTGACAGGTAATAAGTAGCAAAGTCAGAAATACGCCATTTTACGTACGTATCAACAATCAGGTCTTTTTTCTCGCTCGTTACAAAGCGATCTGGGTTGCCGTCTAAGGTTTTAAACCGTGCATCAAGGCGTTTAACGTCTTCAATAAAAGGTAATTTGAAATGCAAACCTGGCGTATAAACAACAGGTTCGCCCGTTTCTGCATCACGCAGAACCTTACCAAATTGCACGACAATGGCGCGCTGGCCTTCTTTCACCACAAAAATTGATGAAAAGCCCAACACTACGGCAACGATTACAAGTACAGCTACAAAATTTTTCATCGTTTACCCCCGGCCATCATTAAAGCGGTCGCTGGTGCGAATGCCGCTGTTATTAGAGCGTGTTGTGGTGCTACTGCTTGGTTGCACACTTTCTGTTGGGCGCGAATTAGTGCTTGATGCTTCATTTCGCGCAGGTTGCTCACTGGCACGCTGCTTCTCAAGAATTTTATCTAACGGCAGATACATCATGTTGTTGCTGCCCTCAACATCTACCATGACTTTGGCAGTGTTGCTGTAAATTTTCTCGAGTGTTTCAATGTATAAACGCTCACGAGTCACTTGTGGCGCGGCTTTATACTGCGGCAGTAACTCATTGAATCGAGCAACTTCACCTTGTGCTTTTAACACCACTTGCTCACGGTAGGCTTGTGCTTCTTGTAACACACGACGCACCTGACCACGGGCTAGCGGCTCAATTTCACGCGCATAGGCTTCGGCTTCACGAATAAAGCGTTGCTCATCTTCTTGTGCGGCAATAGCATCATCAAATGCGTCTTTTACTGCCTCTGGTGGGCGAGCTGGTAGCAAGTTGATATCGACAACTTGAATACCGAGCTGATATGGCGCAATGATATTTTCAAGCAACTCAAGGGTGTTCTGGCGTACGGCTTCACGGCCAACGGTCAGCACTTCGTCCATGGTGGTGTGACCCACAACATAACGCAGCGCACTGTCGGTTGCTTGAGCCAAGCTGTTGTCAGCATTTTCAACCGCGTACAAATAGTCGCGCGGGTTCACAATGCGGTACTGCACGTCTAGCTCAACGTGAACAACGTTTTCGTCTTGGGTAAGCATAAAGCCTTCTGACTGAAACTGTTGTACGTTGCTAACATCGACGGTTTGTACGCTATCGACAAACAATGGGCGCCAATGCAAACCAGACTCCACCAAGTTGTGATACTGGCCAAAACGCAGCACAACACCACGCTCAGCTTCTTTTACCGTATAAAAACCGGCAATAAACCAGATGGCTACAGCAATAATGGCAATAACGCCAAAACCGCGGGCTGGAAAACCACCGCCAGTTTTATTGCTACCACCGCCTTTGCCTTTGTTACCACCAAGCCCAAGCTTGCCAAGCAAGTTCTTAATTGCTTCGTCGAGATCTGGCGGGCCTTGATCGCGGCCGCCCTGATTTTTCCATGGATCACGGTCATTGTTGTTACCGTTTCCCGGTTGATTCCAGGCCATTGATTACTCCAACTCTGGGTAGTTTATGAATTCTATTTTTCGCTTTGCTTACAACTATTCTACAAAGCCTTGCAAAGTATCGCCATACTCTTCGGCGACTTGCTTACTCAAACGCTGCCAGTCAACAGCAGACATTCGTACGTGTAGCGCAAACTTACCGTCATCACTGGTTTGCTCTGACGTAACGCTTTTCATGGCATACAGCTTACCACGTAATTTGCCCATCGAGGGCGGAATTCGCAAGCATACGTCAACCATCTGTGGGCGCAAGCGTCTTACTAACGCATCTTGTAACAAATCAATTCCAATACCTGACTGTGCTGACAGCCATACGCGCGTCGGCATGTCTTGGTCATCGGTATCAATACGCGCAACACCGTCTGCAAGTTTATCTATTTTATTGCAGATCAATAACTGTGGTATGTCGTCGGCGCCAATTTCTTGCAACACGTCATGTACTTGAGCGATGTTTTCCGCTTGGCGCTCATCAGCAACGTCGATCACATGCAGCAGCAAATCAGCTTCTTGGGTTTCTTGCAACGTGGCTTTAAATGCGGCTACCAATTCATGGGGTAAGTGTCGAATAAAACCAACTGTGTCGGCCAAGATAATTGGCCCTACGTCGGGTAACTCTAACTTGCGCAACGTTGGGTCTAGCGTGGCAAACAGTTGGTCGGCCGCATAGACATCAGACTCTGTCATGCGATTGAACAGTGTTGATTTTCCGGCGTTGGTGTACCCCACTAATGAAACCGTCGGTATTTCCGCTCGCTGACGTGCACGCCGACCTTGTTCACGTTGTTTTTGAACTTTTTCTAAACGGCCAAGAATATTCTTGATGCGACCACGAATTAAACGGCGGTCAGTTTCAAGCTGGGTTTCACCCGGACCACGCAAACCAATACCGCCCTTTTGGCGCTCTAAGTGAGTCCAGCCGCGTACCAGTCGGGTTGAAATATGACGCAACTGCGCCAGCTCCACTTGTAACTTACCTTCATGGGTACGGGCGCGTTGGGCAAATATGTCGAGAATAAGGCCGGTTCGATCAAGCACTCGGCATTGGCACAACTTTTCGAGGTTACGCTCTTGGGTGGGGCTTAAACCATGATTGAAAATAACGATATTCGCCTCAAGCAGTTTTACCTGATCGGCGATTTCTTCGGCTTTACCTGAGCCGACAAAATATTTTGAACTTGGGGTACTGCGCGCAGCGGTAACCACACCAAGAGTTTCCACCCCTGCTGAAGATACTAATAACTGCAATTCAGAAAGGTCTTCACGATCGATTTCTGCTGGAAAATCAACGTGGACCAGGATAGCCCGTTCACCACTCTCAAACCTATCAAACAAGCTATCACTGCTCCTTTATTCTGTTGTGAATATAATTAATCAATCGCCTCTTCGCTGCTTTCAGCTACTGGCAAATAATTTTGTGGAATACGCGCGGGTACCACTGTTGAAATGGCATGCTTGTAAACCATTTGACTCACTGTGTTTTTCAATAAAATGACAAATTGATCAAATGACTCAATTTGTCCTTGCAACTTAATTCCGTTTACCAAATAAATCGAAACCGGCACACGCTCACGGCGAAGCGCATTCAAAAACGGGTCTTGTAACGTTTGCCCCTTAGCCATACTTATTATCCTTTTTTGTTATTGTTTGTGTCCAGCAACAACTTACCGCCCGCTCATGCTAGTCACTTGTTAATATAGTTTAAGAACTGCTTTTTTACAGTGTCATTTTTTATTTTAGTCTTTACTGAATATAGGGTGAATCTGTTAGTTTTCAAGAGCAGCTTGAGTAAATAACTGTGGCTCACCGGCACAAATCGCTAGTGCTTGCTCCACTAAATTATCGGCATCGGTTTCTAACCAATGCACGCCAGGCCACTTTCGCAACCACGTTAACTGCCGCTTGGCTAGCTGCCGCGTGGCAAAAATACCGCGGTCTACAAGCTCGTTCTCGTCAAATTCACCGTCTAAGTATTGCCATGCTTGACGGTACCCGACACAGCGTAAAGCCGGTAAATCAAGATGTAAATCAGACTGTTGTCGTAGTTGTTTGACCTCATCCAAGAAGCCTTGTTCCAACATTTGACGAAATCTTAACGAAATACGTTCATGGAGTACTTTGCGATCACTTGGCGCTATGGCCATTTGAATAACTGGATACGGCAAAGCGCCATGCCGTTGTTGCGTTAATTCAGTGAGCGATTTGCCACTAATTCGGTAAACCTCTAGGGCTCGTAGCAAGCGCTGAGGGTCGTTTTGGTGAATTCGCTCAGCACTGACTGGGTCTACTTGCTGCAGTTGCTGGTGCAAAGCAGCCGCGCCTTGTACCTCAAGTTCTTGTTGCAGTTGGGCGCGAATTTCTGGGTTGGCTTCAGGCAGTTTAGACATCCCTTCAAGCAGCGCTTTAAAATAGAGCATCGTGCCGCCGACTAATAACGGAATGCGGCCGCGCGCAATAATTGCGTCAATTTCGCGGCGTGCATCGGCAGCAAATTGGGCGGCAGAATAACTTTCCGAGGGCTCGCAAATATCAATCAAGCGATGCGGCGCTTGAGCTTGCTCGGTCGCAGTCGGTTTGGCCGTACCAATATCCATACCGCGATAAATAAGTGCCGAGTCTACCGAAATAATGTCGCACGGCAAGTGCTGCGTCAACGCAATCGCTAACCCAGTTTTACCGGCCGCAGTTGGCCCATATAAGCAAATCACAAAAGGTTGTTTTACCTGCGGGTTCATCGTAAGGCCTCCGGCAATTCCGGCAGCGGTATCGGTATTAGCCAAGCCGCGTTAGCGTCGCAGTTATCCTGCCACCAGCGCCACCAATGCTCTGCCTGTGTGGTCGAATACTCGGTTTGTACCGCCAGACTAGCTAACCACGGCAGCACTTGCGACTCCACCGCACTGTGGTGTTGTAATAAGTGTGTCGCAACGTCCGCCAAGCTAGCGACAATATCAGTCTGCCGCAACGGCGCTGGTACTTGTAATACGGTAACCGAAGGCACCTTTCCGGTTGTTATTTCTAGTCGTATACCTAGGCGCGCTAATAATTTCTCATCAAGTTGCGTCAGCTGTTTGACCAACGCCGGTTCGGAAATTTTTACTGGAACCAATAACGGTTGCCCAGCCAGCCCAACGCTAAATTGCTGTTGCATATGCTGCGTTAAATAACGGTGCTGCACACGTTGCAAATCAAGCAGGCTCAAACTTGGCTGTGTGAGCAACGCGAACCGCTGCTGAATCACCGCCGCAACGCCTGCAGCTTGCTCAGGCAACGGCCTTTGCGAAACGGCCGTCACGGCTTGCGCTGGCACTTTTCGGCTTGGGAAAATAGAACTGTGGCGCGGTTGTAATTCGCGCACTTGTGCGGCAAGTGCCTCATGGCTTGGCTTGTATCCATGACTTGCTGGTTCGGGCTGCTCAGATGCTGCTGTTACGCTCGCTGTCGAAACTGCGCTCTGCAACGCTTGACGCACGGCCTGCAACACGAAGTCATGAATTTGTCGGGCTTGATGAAAACGAACTTCATGCTTAGCAGGGTGCACGTTAACGTCAACATCGGTTGCTGGTAATTCCAAATACAACACAAACGTTGGCGTTCGCTCATCGCCAAGGGTTTCGCCATAAGCTTGGCGCACAGCGTGCCCGAGCAAGCGGTCGCGCATCATTCGTCCGTTCACGTAAAAATATTGTACATCTGCTTGGTGTCGACACCCATGCGCCGGCGCTACCCAGCCCCACAAGCGTACAGGCCCAGCTTGCTGTTCCACGCCAACGGCAACATCGGTAAAGGGTTTTCCGCACACCTGAGCCACCCGCTGCAGGTAGTCTTCAGGCTGTGTTACCGCATGATATTGCCGCACTGGTTTACGGTTATGAACTAAATTAAAACGCACATCAAAGCGCGCTAACGCAATGCGACGCAGCACTTCATCTATGTGGCTAAATTCTGTTTTATCGGTACGCAAAAACTTACGCCGCGCTGGGGTGTTAAAAAACAAGTCTTGTACGTCAACGGTCGTGCCATCAGGGTGAGTGGCCGGAGCAAGTTCCGCTTGCATGTCGCGCCCTTCAACCCAGGCTTGCCAAGCTTGCTCTTGCTGCTCAGTTTTTGCGGTAAGCGTTAAACGTGACACCGAGCTAATACTGGCCAGCGCCTCACCGCGAAACCCCAAACTATGAATCGCTTCAAGGTCTGCCAGCGAACTAATTTTGCTGGTTGCGTGCCGACTTAGTGCCAACGCCAATTCTTCTTTTGGAATGCCCGAGCCGTTGTCGCGCACGCGAATACGTCGGCGACCGCCCTGCTCAATGTCGACCGTAATTTCAGTCGCTTGTGCATCTAGGCAGTTTTCCACCAGCTCTTTCACAACTGAGGCTGGGCGTTCAATCACTTCGCCGGCCGCTATCTGGTTTGCCAGACTAATCGGCAGTAGCTGAATGGGCATGTAGTAACCTATCCGTTAGGACGATGGAATTTGTAGCTTCTGTCCCACATACAGCACGTTGCTGCTGAGGTCATTCTGCTCTTTAATCGCTTTTATGGTGGTATTGTAACGCTTTGCAAGCACTGAAAGCGACTCACCAGAGCGCACCACATGAGTACTGTTTCTATTGGTTGCAAATAACGTCCCATCCGGCGGGCGACGTTGAAAATAATTGCGAATACCTTGATAAATAGACCGCGCTAATTGCTGCTGATGCTTATTGCTTTGCAGTAATTTTTCTTCATGTGGGTTCGAAATAAAACCGGTTTCAACCAACATCGATGGCACATTGCCTGAAGTTAACACCGCCAAACTTGCATGTTGCGGCTCCGACTTGTGCATGCGAGCAACGTTTTTCATCTCTTCAATAACTTCCCGCGCCATGTCGAAACCAGAGCTCATTGCGTGGCCCATCGACATATCAATCAGCGCTTTGTTGAGATATCCGTAGGTATCGTCTTCTTCAATACGCAAGTCCACCCCACCTAATACGTCAGACAAGCGCTCTTTGTCTTCCAGTAGGCGACCCATTTCGTTATTCGCGCGGCGGCTAGACAGTACCCACACCGAGGCCCCTCGTGGTTGCGGGCTGGTAAAGGCATCGGCATGAATAGATACCAACAAATCGGCTTTAATTTCTTCGGCTTTTCGCGGGCGAGCGTTCAAACCAACGTAATAGTCGCCCGTGCGAATCAGGTAAGCCTGCATAGCAGGGTCACGATTGATAATATCCGCCAACGCCTTGGCAATTTTTAATACCACGTGCTTTTCGTAGGTACCACTTGGCCCTATCGAGCCGGGGTCATCGCCACCGTGACCCGCGTCAATGGCAATGGTAACCTTGCGTTCTTCAAGCTGCTCGGCGCGCAACGGTTCATTTCTGCGTGCTAACGAGCGACCCGGCAAATCGACCACCAAACGTTCGCCATAACGATCGTTCGCCGCCAACGGAAACACGTTTACATCAATTTTTTCAGTGAGCTCAAGGACAATTCGCGTTGACTGCTTGTCTTTTGGTGTGCTGGTGCGAATTTTTTTAATGAGCAGCGACTCGTTCTCAATCGCACTCAAATTCACGTCAAGTTTGGTCGCATTAAAATCAATAACTAAGCGGTAAGGCTGTGCTTGGTACAGCGTAAAATAGCTAAAATCGGGGCTCTGACTTAAGTCAAAAACCACTCGCGTATTGTCCGGTGCTGGCCACACTCGTACATTATTAATGTCATTCGCTAGCGCGGCGAACGAAAGCACATAGACCAACGCACCGACCAAGCTTAATAATCCCGCTGTTAGCTTTCGCATTACATCTTATCGAGCAACACCCGACCTCGTTCTGTTTGCGCATGTAAAGTGATTGATCGCGCTGAACCCGCATAATCAATCGTTATAATTATATCTGCTTGCGGAAGGTATCCCGCGCCACGCTGCGGCCACTCCGCTAATACTATTCTATGGTTTCCAAGGTAATCACGGATACCCATAAATTCAAGTTCTTCTGGGTCGGCCAGACGATATAAATCAAAGTGGTTCACAAACCAAGGTGCTAGCTCATAGGTCTCAACCAAGGTATAGGTTGGGCTTTTTACGTGCCCTTTGTGCCCCAACGCTTGAATAAAGCCGCGACTAAAGGTGGTTTTCCCGGCACCTAACTCGCCTAACAAGTAAATGGTTAGGCCGCTTTGTTCCAATTGCGCTTCTTGCGCTTGCACTTGCTGCGCTAATTCATTCGCTAAACTTAGCAACGCCGCTTCATCAACGGCATGACGCGTGACATCTGTCATTAAAGTTTCACTCATTTATCAATCACTTGCCATGGGTTTACCAAGGCGCGTAGTTCCGAAACGATATCGCTGGCTAGTGTACCACGTTCACCGTCACGTGCCGCAAGCTCTCCAGCAACAGCGTGCAACCATGCTGCAAGCGGTAATACCGAGTCTGTTGCAACGCCTTGTGCAATCAGTGCACCAACCACACCGCTTAAAACGTCTCCGCTACCGCCACTGGCTAAAGCTGGGCTGCCGCGCTGGCACACCCAACGCTGTGAGCTGGTTTGTACTAAGGTGCCAGCCCCTTTGAGTAATACTTGTGCCTGAAAGTTCTGACAAAGTTTAGTAAGTGCAGTAAGCCGGTCGGCATTAACTGCCGAGCTATTGGTTTTGAGCAACCGCGCGGCTTCTCCTGGGTGGGGCGTCATATACCAAATAGACTCAACTGGCTTGGTCAAGGTTAACTCGGCTAGACGGTTAAGTGCATCGGCATCCCACACAATGGGGCCGTGCCACTTGGCCACGCTGCTGACCAATTGATGGCCCCACTCACTTTGCCCCAGCCCGGGCCCAATCACTACCGCGTCGGCTTTCGCTAGTAAGGGTTGCAAATCGTCAGTCACCGCGTGAACCATCAGTTCGGGTTGCTGCACTGCTATGGCTAACTGCGATTGCGGGTGACATGCCACCGAAACCTTACCGGCGCCGCAACGCAGTGCCGCTTGGCCAGCAAGAACGGCCGCCCCGCTCATACTTGGGCCGCCAGCAATGATCAGCAGGTGGCCAAAACTGCCTTTGTGTGACGCTTTTAGCCGCGGTGGCAACTGGTGTTCAGCACAATGGCTATCAATTACTCGTAGGCTTGGCCGCTGCTTATAAAAAACAGCACCAATACCTAAGTCAGCTAACTCAATAGCGCCACAGTAATTAGCCGCTAGCCCCGTAACTAACCCCACTTTTACTGCCACCATGGTGACAGTGTAGTGGCTTTCAACGGCCATCGGCTGCGGCTGCCCCGTGTCACTGTTCAGCCCCGTTGGCACATCAACGCTGAGCACCCAGTTTGAATGGCGCTTGGTAGCTTGGTTTATGAGTTCAACGGCGCGCATTATGTCGCCGTCTAGCTCACGGTTAAGTCCACTACCTAATAAGGCATCCACCACAATGTCCTGCGCTTGAAAATGATGCTCTTCAAGCGTGGTCAAGGTAAGCGATGGTTGACCTAAATCATGCCAAGCTGCCGCGGCGTCTTTGGCTAATGGGCTTTGCGGAACCGCGGCCGCAACCTGCACCTGATAACCCTGTTGCTGGGCAAGGCGAGCTAAAACCCATCCGTCGCCACCGTTGTTTCCGGGTCCGCACAAAACCAGCACCCGCGCCGGCGCGGGTTGTTGCCGTTGAATGGCAAGCAAACAGGCTTGCGCCGCACGTTGCATTAATTGCGCCATGCTTATATCTAAGGCTTCAGCCGCTGCACGTTCACCGTGGCGAACTTGCTCAGTGGTATAAATCATTGTGCTGTAATCGGCGCTCATCAGTGCAGACCTTGGTGTTTTTTGCTATGTTAGCGCGAATTGTCACGCTGGTTTGTCAGCTTTTGTTAAGGATAAATGCATTTTTATGGATTATCACCAACTTGCTGCAGATATCAAACGTTGGGGCGCTGAACTAGGCTTCCAAAAAGTTGGCATTACAGATGTTGATCTTAGCGCCGAACGCGATTATTTGCAGAAATGGCTCGCCCGTGGCATGCACGGCACCATGGAATGGATGGCGCGTCATGCCGATTTGCGCACTCGCCCCGACCAACTGCACCCAGGTGCGGTGCGTGCCATTTCGGTGCGAATGAATTATTTACCCGCAGAAGCTGGCTTCGCAAAAACCCTCAAAAACCCACGGCTTGGCTACATTAGCCGTTATGCCCTTGGGCGTGACTACCACAAGTTAATGCGCAAGCGCCTCAAGCAACTTGGCGATCGTATACAAGAAGCATGCAGCGACCTCGACTTTAGACCCTTTGTTGACTCAGCCCCTATTATGGAAAAACCGCTGGCAATAAAAGCTGGACTAGGTTGGCGCGGCAAACACACGCTCGTACTCGATGAAGGCAGTGGCTCTTGGTTCTTTTTAGGCGAGCTGTTAATTAATCTTCCGCTACCCACCGACAAGCCCGTGGAAGAAAAATGCGGTAGTTGCAGTGCTTGTGTCACCATCTGCCCGACCCAAGCGATTGTTGAGCCTTATGTGCTTGATGCGCGCAAGTGTATCTCGTACTTAACCATTGAGCTGCGCGACAGCATTCCAGAGCCATTACGCCCGCTTATTGGTAACCGCATTTATGGGTGTGATGACTGCCAACTTATTTGCCCATGGAACCGCTATGCTCAACTTACCGACGAAAATGATTTTTCGCCGCGCGCAAATTTGCATGCGCCCGAATTGCTTGAGCTGTGGGGGTGGGATGAAGAAACCTTTTTAAAACAAACCGAAGGCTCGCCCATTCGGCGCATTGGCTATGACTGTTGGCTAAGAAATATCGCGGTTGCTATGGGCAACGCGCCAACAGATACCGACATTATTCGCGCCTTAGAACAGCGACGTGATCACTGCACCACTATGGTGCAAGAGCATATCGACTGGGCGTTAGAGCGCCAGCGCTCAGAAGCGGTTAAAGTGGAAAAGCAAGTTGTACGGCTTGTGCGTGCGATCGAGAAAGGCTTACCTCGCGATGCTTAGTGGCGCTTTTTGAAATGCTAGGTTGTGCGGCTGAGGGCTTCACAAAAGTTTCTTGTTCTTGCGGGCTGCAAGCCACTAACACAACCATGGTGCTGATAATTAAGCCTAATAGTAATTTATACATGCTGTGCTCCCCCACGTAGCAACGCTAACCAGTGATTTAACGTTGCACATAGTAAAGAGCCCGCAGGTTTGTCTCAATAAGCGCTCTGCAAGGTTTTGGTAAATGTTACTCGGGTTCGCTCAGTACCAAATTAACTCGGCGATTCACCGCGCGACCTTCAGCAGTGTCATTGCTTTGTAACGGTAGGCTGTCTGCGTAACCAATAGCTCGCAGTCGCTGCCCGTCAATACCGCGTTGCTGCAACAGACGCACTACAGAAATAGCGCGCGCAGCTGACAGTTCCCAGTTACTTGGAAATTGCGCGGTACTAATAGGAATATTGTCGGTATGACCTTCAACGCTAATCATCAAGCGGTTATTGGCAAGCAAGTCGATAATCGGCGCCATCACCTCGGCGGCACTGTCATTAAACGCCGCCTCACCGCTATCAAATAAAATTTTGTCATTCAGCTTAATATTGATTTTGCCTGGGCTGCGGCAGCAACGTTAGCAAGTCCATGTAGGTTGTCACCCAGCTGTCTTCGTCGTGCTGCTGGTTATCGGCCTCTAACGCGTTACCAAACATGCGTACTGAAATTTGCTGACTATGTTCTCTGGGTTCACGCGCTGTATCACCACTGCGCCGGCTGGCTGGAGCAGACGCACGCTGGTTTTCACGTTCAAGCATGTCATTTAAGGTTGGCTCTGCCATGCTTAAGCGCGCCCGTTGGCTAATTGATTATGCTCGTCAATATCAAGTTCATCTTCGACATGCGCAAAGAAGGTGGTGAGATATTCACGAATATAGCCGGGGCTACGCCCACGAGCGACGAGTAATATGCCTTCAAGAATCATGTTCATCAATTGCACGCGACGTTCAGTGCGGCGTTCGAATTTAATCGCAATGGGTTTGAATAACATGTTCGCTAACACCACTCCATATAAGGTGGTTAGCAAGGCAAAGGCCATATCGACACCAATCTCGGTCATGCTACTTTCGCCCATGCCGTGCAGCATGTTCACTAACCCGACCAAGGTACCAAGCATACCAAAGGCAGGCGCGAAGGCGGCCATGGTGCGATAAACCTGCGCTTCCGCTCGCTCTTTAATTTTCATTTTTAAAATACGCCACTCCAGCAGCTCGGCGATATCTTGCGTGGGAGTTTGGTCAATGAGTAATTGTAAACCGGTGCGCAAAAATGGATTCTTCACCTGGTTCATCTGGTCTTCAGCGTTGGCAATTCGGCCTTGCACTAGCTGTTTAGCAACTTCAACCAGCTCTTTTTGGTCATCGTGGGCGTACATTTTTTCGTTACGCAGCACTATCCATAATATTTTAAATACCCGTACGACTTAGCGTAGCGGATATGCGAGCAGCGTGGCAGCAAAGGTTCCGCCAAGCACAATGGCAAGGCCTGGCAAGTTCACAAATGCTTTTGGCGGCAATCCATGTGACGTTTCAGCTTGAGCTATTTTTGCAGGCGCACGGTTGTTTTCATGCCAGCTTTAATGCTCTCAAGTAAAGCAGCAAAATAATCAGCCCCCTTGGCGCGTGCGTAGTCAATATTGCGCTGTGGAATGCGTTCCGGCTTGTTGTAACTTGCTAAAGCTAAGCTTAGCCCATCTTCACGTAAAATATGCAAGGTTGGGTACGGCGCTCTATTGGTGTAATTAGCTGCATCATCTGCGGGGCTATCCGCGAACTGGTAGTCTGGATGGAATGTCGCTAACTGGTAGGTGCCGTCGTATCCTTCAAGCTCTAACAAACGCTCTGCCACATCGACAAGATCAAGAAAGTCGTCGAAGTTGGTTACGCCCTCGGGAATAATAAACAAGGTGGTCGCTATGTCGGGGGTGTTATCTAGCTGTTGGCATAGCTGCAGTAGCTGCGCCAGCTGCTGTGCGGTGTCCGCACTGTTGGCGACCGCATAGTGAATGGCTTGCTGTTCTACTTCGCGGCGCGCAAAAGGGCAAAAATTATGCGCAACAATAACATCTTCAACCCAGCGGGCGGTTTGTGCAGTGATGGTTTGATGGTTTTGACTCATAAGTGCGGGTTGTAAACCACTTCCCATAAATGTTGTTCGGGGTCCATAAAATACCCAGCATAGCCGCCCCAAGCAGTTCGCTTGGCTGGTTTTACCCAAGTTGCGCCGGCTTGCTTTGCTTCTAGCAGCACTTGCTCTACTTGCGCTTCGCTTGGCACATTATGAGCAAGCAACACATTGGTGGGGGCATGGTGGTCGAGTGGTAAGCCTGTTTCATTCGCGAGGCTTTGCTTTGGCCATAATGCAAAGGTTAAATTGTTCGCAAGCTTAAAAAATGCCACCGCGCCATTCTCATACTTTTCGCCAACAATACCTTCTGTGGGCCAGCCGAGGCCGTCGCGATAAAACGCGACGGCTCGTTCTAGATTCTCTACCGTTAAGGTAATAAACGAGATGCTAGGTTGCATTACATGCCTTTGGGATTTGGGCCAAAGCGGTTTTCACCTGGCTGGCTGTCCAACACAAAGAATACGATAAGTACAATCGCACCAATGAGTGGAATTAATGAGATTAATAGCCACCAACCTGAGCGATTCGTGTCATGTAATCGGCGCACACCAACAGCAATGGATGGAATAAGCACAGCTAGGGCATAAATGAGGCTCAAAATACCAATACCAGCTTCAGGGTTACCCAAGCCGAGCATGCCGTCAATAAAGCCAAGTACAAAGCTAACAATGATGTTAAACAATACAAAAAACCAGTATTCCGAACGGCGGGCGCGTCCCGAAAAAACAGCGTATTTTTTTAAAACGGTGATATACCAATTCATGTTATTTTTTCCTTGTTATTGTGCCCAGTTGTTATCGGTCTGCGAAAGCGTTGGGCTCACTTAAGCAGTACTGCATTCCGTTTGCTAAAAATAACCATAGCACAGGTTTTATAATGTGCGCAGAAACTCTAACGCGCCTTTCACTGCGGCTACTTGGGCAGCAATGCATTCTTCGGGTGACGCATTGTCGCTATCTGGATATACCTCGGTAGTGCTCACATACGGCGCATCGGTTAAGCCCATGCATAAGCCCAACTGCTTACCCGCGTAATGAATCACCCCTTCTTGCTCAATGGGCGCACCAATAATTTTGCCGTCATTGTCTGGCGGTGCAATGTGGGTGACCTTACGCACGGAATCGATAATCGCCTTTTGAAAATCTGGGGTTGGCTTCTCTGAATTACCGACCGTGTAAAAACCATCGGGAATATTCCAATTCTCATTGAAAGTACCGTCGCGGGCAGCCAGTGCTGGGCGGAATTCTGAGTTATCGGTATCTGTTGTTTCGTGCAGATCAATATGCATTAAAAACGTCAGTTCGTGGCGCGTTAGGTAGTCCATAATTGCTGCGCTTTCGCCAGCAGGGCTGTTGTCTTTAAATGAACGGTTTGGGTCAATCGCGAACGGGTTCCAACGATTAATGGTTTCATAACCCCACGGACTAATGCACGGCGCAACCATAATGTTGAACCACTGACTATAATGCTCCGCGTGGTCTTTGATAAACGCTAAGGCACCATGTACCCCTGAGGTTTCATAGCCGTGAACACCGCCGGTAACTAACACATTTGGTTTGCTGTTGTCCCAATGGCGAGTTTTCACAATAAACAATGGGAACGTATTGCTGGGGTATTCTAATGCTCCGTATTGCTCAACATCGAATTGTTCGTGCAACTGGTTGATTTGACTTACAACGTCGTCAAAATAAGAGCGCTTTACTTGTTGCGCCGCTAACCATTGTTGTTTTTCTTCTGCGCCCCAAGCTTCGCCCGGAGTGCCAATTGGATACTGCCGTTGATTCATAGATTATCCTAAACTTTCCAATTAATTTTTAAGCCACCAGTGCAATGGCGACCTGTACCAGCACCACCGCATTAGCAATAACGCCGATCATGAAGAAATAACTACGTGGGCTGGGATTTTTTTCTGTCGCAATGCCGTAATACAGCAGCATGTGAATAATGCGAGCAAACGCAAATGCCCACACAGAAATAGCAAACCACTGTGAGTCTACCCCCACGAATATGGCTAAAAATGCCGCCGCAAGAAAAAACGGGACATTTTCAATGCTATTTTGAAAGGTACGGTGCGCCCGAAACACAAAAGAGTTGTGACTTAATGACTCATTAATTTTGCCCGGCACGGCGCCTGGCTGCTTGGCTTTTGAGCCACTGGCAATCAACCACTGCATAAAAACAGTGACAAGAATAACCCAAATACCGCCGAAGACTATTTGACTCATGCTGCTCTCGCTTATTGACGTTAAAAGCAAAAAAGATGCTCTAACAGTAGCGGTTATTCAGCCCCCATGCAACGCACATAAGCAACGCTCATATGCAACGTCCTTACTCGGGTTTAAATATGCCAATAAGCCCCTCTTGCGACACCGACGTTTTGGCCGCCTCAGGCTCTGGTTTTTTCGCACCACGCTCGGAAAATTCATGCCCGCATTGCACACAACTAACTTTTTCGTCACTGCCCTCAATGGTCAACATGAGCGTGTCTTGGGCATGGCAAGCTGGGCATTCAGCGCCAGCAATAAAACGTTTGCGAGTTTGAGTCATATTCACCTCTGTGGCTATCAGGTATAATTGTCGCAGAAACTTCGTCGAACACCAAGTTAAGGCTTCATATGATAAACATTCGCGCCATGTCGTTAATGCGCGGCGGCAAGGTCTTGCTGGAAAATGCAGACATCACCATTTTCCCTGGTCACCATGTGGGCCTTGTTGGCCGTAACGGTACCGGCAAGTCGTCACTGTTTGCGTTGTTACGTCAAGAGCTAAGCGTTGAGCAAGGCAGCTGCGAAGTGCCTAAGGCTTGGCGTATTGCGAGTGTTCAACAAGAAACCCCAGCGCTTGAGCGTTCAGCGCTAGACTACGTGCTTGATGGCGATACTGAATTACGTGAACTTGAGGCGCAGCTGGCACAAGCCGAAGCCGACCATGATGGCCACGCTATCGGTACGCTGCATGACAAACTGGCCACCATTGGCGGTTATGATGCTGCTGCTCGAGCGGCGGCGTTGCTCGATGGCCTAGGTTTCCAGCCAGAGCAAATATACCATCCGGTAAAGGCCTTTTCGGGCGGTTGGCGTATGCGCCTAAACCTTGCACAAGCACTAATTGCTCGCGCCGACTTATTGTTGCTTGACGAACCAACCAACCACTTAGATGTGGACGCCATTTTTTGGCTAGAAGACTGGCTGCAACGCTACCCAGGTACACTCATGGTTATTTCACACGACCGTGATTTTCTTGACGCGACAGTGCAACACATTGTGCACATAGAAAACTGCACAGCAACGAGTTATAGCGGCAACTACAGCAGCTTCGAGCGCCAACAGGCCGAGCACATTGCGCAACAACAGGCACAATTCGAAAAAGAGCAAACTCAGCGAAAACATCTACAGAGTTACATTGACCGTTTTCGTTATAAAGCAAGTAAAGCCAAACAAGCGCAAAGTCGCATAAAAGCGCTTGAACGGTTGCAGGCATCGGCGCCACTGCGAGCAGCCAGCGGCTTTAACTTCCAGTTTAAGCCACCAGCGCAACTACCGAATCCATTACTGACTTTAGAAAAAGTACAGGCCGGTTATGGTGATACGGTTATCTTGCGCGACATTAAATTCAATTTAGTACCCGGCAGCCGTATCGGCCTGCTCGGCCGTAATGGCGCAGGTAAATCAACCTTGGTGAAGCTACTTGCCGGTGAGCTTAAAGCACAAGCCGGCGTGGTCGCGCTAAACCCTGGCGTTAGCCTTGGCTATTTCGCCCAGCACCAATTAGAAACCTTAGATATACAGGCAACCCCACTACAGCACTTGCAGCGCTTAGACCCTGTTGCAACCGAACAACAACTGCGCGACTTTATTGGTGGCTTTGGCTTCTCTGGCGATGCCGCAACAGCACTTGTGGGCCCCATGTCGGGGGGTGAAAAGGCACGCTTGGTGTTGGCGCTTATTGTTTATCAAAAGCCCAATATGTTGCTGCTTGATGAACCAACCAACCACTTAGACAGTACCATGCGTGAGGCATTGGTGTATGCGCTACAAGAGTTTGACGGCGCTATGGTTATTGTGTCGCATGACCGACACTTGTTGCGCACCACAGTGGATGAATTTTATTTAGTGGCTAATCAACACGTCGAGCCTTTTGCCGGTGACCTTGACGCCTACCACGACTGGTTGAAGCAGCATGCGCAACAGCAAAAAACCGCGACCACCCAAAGCAGCTCGGGTAAAACTGATCGCAAAGCTGAAAAACGCCAAGAAGCTGAGCGCCGACAAGCGCTCAAGCCACTGAAAGATCGCGTAAAAAAGGCGGAGCAAGCCATGCAGAAATTTGAACAACAGCTGAGCGAGTTGAACGAAGCGCTGGCTGACAATTCACTGTACGAAGCTCAGCGCAAAGATGAATTGACCGAGCTACTTCAACAACAAGCACACGCGCAAGCTCAACTAGCGCACGCCGAAGCTGAGTGGTTAGAGGCTGAAGAAGCCATACAAGAGGCACAAAACTAATGGAAATACCTTGGCAGCAAGTTAACCCCGACACGCTCACCCAACTCATTGAAGCTTTTGTACTGCGCGAGGGCACCGACTATGGCGATGAAGAAAAATCGCTAGCGCAAAAAGTGGCCGATGTACGCGCTCAATTAGAGCGCGGTGACGCCATTTTGGTGTGGTCTGAATTGCACGAAACAGTGAATATTTTGCCAGCTAATCATCGTTTTGATGATGAGTAAACACGCTTTTCCAAGCAACGGCTGGGTCGCCCAAAATAATAAAATTCGGGTTGCCTAGGTTTGCTTCTTGGTTATAAGTTAGCGGCTGAAAATCTTCACTGACAATGCAGCCGCCCGCTTCGCCAACGATCACTTCAGCAGCAGCGGTGTCCCACTCGCCAGTAGGCCCGACGCGTAAAAAGCAATCGGCACGCCCCTCAGCGATCATGCAGGCTTTTAATGAACAACTGCCAGCTGGAAACAAGGCAAGTTCACGCTCAGCGGTCATGCGCTGCAACACCCGTTCACGTGGTTGGCGGCGGCTAATCGCCAAGTGGATAACGTCTTGTGCGGGATCGGCCAAGCGCCGAATATGAATTTGTTGCTTGCCGTGTGCGTCTTGACGAAATGCACCTTGCCCGTGTTGCGCGGTATATAGCACATCACCCGCTGGCCAGTAAATAACGCCCAGTACCGGCTTGTTATGTTCAACCAACGCAATGATCACCCCGAAATCCCCACTGCGGGCAATAAATTCTTGAGTGCCGTCTATCGGGTCAATAATCCAGTACCGCGGCCATTGCTGACGCTCTTCAAAGCTCAAATGCGAGCCCTCTTCCGATAAAATCGGAATATCGGGTGTTAGCGCCGCCAAGCCATCAACAATTAACCGATTGGCAGCAAAGTCTGCACTCGTCACTGGTGACTCATCGTCTTTTTCGTAGGTCTCGTAGGCTTGTTCTTCGTATAACTCGAGAATTAAATCGCCGGCGCGCAACGCAACTTCGGCAGCCCCTTGCAACCACTGGGCGAGCTGTTCGGGGGCAATGTGCTGGTTCATGCTTGTAACTCCCGCAATGTCATCAACAGCGCCGCAATACTTCGGGCTTCAGTAAAATCTTCTTGCTCAAGCAAAGCATCAGCCTTGCTGATTAACCAAGGCACCTGCTCAAGTGGCTCAGGTTCATCGCCAGGTAATGACTCGGGATATAAATCGCGGGCAATAAAAATATGCATCGTGGCCGAGAAAAATTGCGGTGCCATGGTTACACTTTTTAGTGGCACCAGCTGCTTAGCACCATAGCCAATTTCTTCTTTTAATTCTCGGTTAGCGGCTTGTTCAGGCGTTTCGCCTGGGTCAATCAAGCCTTTGGGAAAGCCCAACTGATAATTATGTAAGCCTGCTGCATACTCGCGAACAAGCATGAGCGTGTCGTCGTCAATGAACGGGACGATCATCACGGCACCGCGACCGCTGCTGGCCATACGTTCAAATTGACGTTCAACGCCGTTACTAAAGCGTAAGTCAACCGCTTCAATACGTAACAGGCGACTAGCTGCTACAATGTGACGCGTTAATATTTCGGGAACAGGTTTGTGCGCCATGACGATTCCATTAAACTGGCTGAACACGAGTTGTTTCCGTTACTATAACGGCAAAGAAGCATAGGGTACAACCAAGAAGGAGTGGTTCATGAGTGTTGACGAGGCACAATTTGATGCGGTAGTGATTGGTAGTGGCCCCGGTGGCGAAGGTGCGGCTATGCAACTCGCAAAAAATGGCCGCAAGGTTGCCATGGTTGAAAAGCACAGCTCACTCGGCGGCGGCTGTACTCACTGGGGAACCATTCCTTCAAAGGCGCTGCGCCATTCGGTAAGCCGCTTGATTGAATATAACGCCAACCCATTGTTCGCGGGCGAGCGTATTCATCGTGGTTTAACTTTTGCCGAAATTTTAAAACACGCGCAAGGCGTCATTCGTAAGCAAGTTAGCTTGCGCAGCAGTTTTTACGAGCGCAATGGCGTGAGTGTTATTCATGGCAGCGCCGCCTTTGAAAATGCCAACCGGTTGAAAATAACCCAAGCTGACGGCACCGTTGAATACATCACCACCAAGCAGGTGGTTATCGCCACAGGTTCACGCCCCTATCACCCAAGCGATGTCGACTTTAACCACGAACGCATTTACGACTCAGATACAGTTTTAGACCTGAAGCACGAACCCCGTAGCATTATTATTTACGGTGCTGGTGTTATTGGTTGTGAGTACGCCAGTATTTTTCGCGGTTTGGGCGTCAAGGTTGATCTCATTAACACCCGCGAACGCCTGCTTAGCTTTCTTGATGCCGAAATTTCAGATGCGTTGAGCTATCACTTACGTAATAGCGGCGTCGTTATTCGCCATAACGAAGAATACGATCGTATTGAAGGGCACAACGACGGCGTTACCTTGTACACTCAATCAGGCAAGCGCATTGATGCCGACTGTTTGCTCTTTGCCAATGGTCGTTCTGGCAACATTGAAGGGCTAAACGTGCAAAGCGTTGGCTTGAAACCAAACCACCGCGGCCAACTTGAAGTGAATAAGCACTACCAAACCAAAACCGACACAATTTATGCGGTTGGCGACATTATTGGTTACCCAAGCTTAGCGAGTGCGGCCTACGATCAAGGCCGTATATGCGCCACTGCCATGTTGATGGGCGAATGCAGCCAACGTTTAATTAGTGACATTCCAACAGGTATTTATACCATTCCAGAAATAAGCTCGGTGGGAAAAACAGAAGAGGAACTTACCGCGCAAAAAGTGCCTTATGAAGTTGGCAGGGCCCAGTTTAAGCATTTAGCACGCGCGCAAATATCAAATATGGCGGTGGGTAGTTTGAAAATTTTGTTTCATCGCGAAACCAACGAAGTACTCGGCATTCATTGCTTTGGTGAGCGTGCTGCAGAAATTATTCACATTGGCCAAGCCATTATGGAACAAAAAGGTGAAGGCAATACCATTGAGTACTTCGTCAACACCACGTTTAACTATCCAACGATGGCGGAAGCTTACCGCGTTGCCGCCCTCAACGGGCTTAACCGCGTGCGCGGCTAAGCCGCGCTAAACCGGCAATTCAACACGAACGCACAGCCCGCCGAGGCGCTCACTTTGGCCGAGTAATACGCGGCCATGGTGGCGTTCAATAATACGTTTAATAATGGCCAAGCCAAGGCCTGAACCTTTCATGGCTCTGGCTTTATCGCCCTGGGTAAATGGCTGCATTAAATGCTCCACTTGGCCCGCAGGTATGCCTGGGCCATCGTCACACACCTTAAACCAAGCCACGTGACGGGTTTCGTCATAGCCCGTTTCAATGAGTACTTTTTCACGGCCATAACGCTCGGCGTTTTCCAACAAGTTCAATAGCACCCGTTTGATCGAAATTTCACGTACCGGCACGTTCGGCATCTCGTTATAAATCACTTCAATTTTTGAGTGCCATGAGTCAGGCACATGAGCCACCACGTCTTCGACCAAGTAGTTGAGGTTCTGTTGTTCATTGTCTGCTGAGGTGTCGCTGCGCACATAATCAATAAACTGGTCGATAATCGAGTTCATATCGTCAATGTCACTAATAATACCTTCGGCCAAATAATCTTCGGCGGGTGGCATCATTTCGGTGGCAAGACGGATGCGAGTCAGCGGCGTGCGCAAGTCATGAGAAATGCCGGCCATCAGTAACGCACGGTCTTGCTCTAGCTGTTTCACGCCTTGGCTCATTTGGTTAAACGCGCGGGTTACCGCAATCACCTCGGTTGAGCCACGTTCAGGCAATGCATCGGGATATTCACCGCTACCAATCTGCTTCGCCGCCGCCTCAAGTGCTTTTAATGGGCGGTTTTGCCAGTTGGTAAACACCATGCCACCTAGCACACTCAAGCCACCAATGAGTACCAAATAAAACAGCAATGGTGAGAAGCGCGCTTCGTCAAAATTATCAAGCTCAAGCGTCAGCCAGTAGCCTGGTAAATTTTCCGTGCGCAGCCACACGCGGTAAACATCACCTTGTGAAATGCGCACTTCGGTATTGGCTTGTAGCAGGTCAGAGAGCTGGGCAGACAAGAAATTATAGGTGGTCGTGTTTGCAAGCCCTTGCTCTAGCGCTTCGTCAACGCTAATACCACGAACGCCGGTGGCTTGGGTGTAGCGTTCCACTAAGCGTTTTTGATGCTCGGCGTCAATGTCTACTTCAGACAGCCACTGATCAAGCACTAAAATACCCTGCACTTGCCGCGCCACAACACTACTTACCTGTTGCATACTCGGTTTCACCACATACAAACCAACCATTACGTACGACACGACTTGGTTAATAAGTAGCAGCACCGCTATCAATGCAACGGTGCGAGCAAACGCGGAGCGCGGGAAAAGTCGCATTAACTGGTCGCTTTTACGTCGGCACCCTTGCCGTCAGGAACAAACACATAGCCAAGCCCCCATACGGTTTGTATGTAGCGTGGATTCGCTGGGTCTGCTTCCAGCATACGACGCAAGCGCGACACCTGCACATCAATGCTCCGTTCTAAGGCGCTATAATCACGCCCTCTGGCTTGGTTCATGAGTTTGTCACGCGACATTGGCTGACGAGGATGCGTAACAAGCGCTTTTAATACCGCGAACTCGCCACTAGTTAACGGCATCGGTTCATCGCCGCGGTACATTTCACGGGTACCCAAATTTAAGCGAAATTCGCCAAAGGTAATTTCTTGATCGTCGGCTGTTGGTGCGCCTGGTATTTCTTTCCCGCGACGCCGCAACACGGCGCGCACTCGTGCAAGCAACTCGCGCGGGTTAAAGGGTTTGGCAAGATAATCGTCGGCGCCAAGCTCAAGACCTATAATACGGTCAACTTCGTCGCCTTTTGCGGTTAACATCACAATAGGTATGTCATTGTTTTGTTGGCGCAAACGACGGCAAATCGACAGCCCGTCTTCGCCTGGCAGCATTAAATCGAGCACCATCAAGTGAAAGTTTTCTCGCTCGAGCAAGCGATTCATTTGTTCACCTTCGGCCGCCGAGCGCACATGAAAACCCTGCTCATGCAAGTAGCGCTCAAGTAAACTGCGCAGACGCGCATCATCATCTACCACTAATATTTTAAAAGTTTCTTGGCTCATTGTTGACGTGCTCAGTTTATTCCATCAGGTTCATAATGCCACTATAGGGCGAAATAATTTAGTTTGCCAACAACGGCTTGTAACGAAAAATGTCAGACAATTTCAACACAGTTTCGGCCTTGTCGCTTGGCTTGATACATGGCGCGATCTACCCGTTGCATGACCTCCTCACGACCATCGTCAGGGCGCACCATGGTTACCCCAATGCTCATGGTGACAGAGCCATGACGCCAGCGGGTTGCCTCGATTTTTTTACGAATTCGCTCAGCGGCGGTTTGCAAACCTTGCTCGTCAACACCCGGCAGAATGATCGCGAATTCTTCGCCACCAATGCGCGCCGCTGTGTCGACCTCGCGCATTAGCTCGCGTAAAAGTTTGCCTACCTTACACAGTACGTCGTCACCGCAGCCATGGCCATGCATGTCATTAATTTTCTTGAAGTGATCAATATCAAGCAGCATTAGACCAGCCCGGCCGCTTTGCCGTTTTTGCAAAGCCAATTGATATTCCAACTGCTCTTCAAAGCTACGGCGGTTCGCTAACTGAGTGAGCTCATCAGTATTGGCCAGGCGCTGCAGCTGCTCGTTCAAACGCAGCAACTGTGCTTGCTTTTCTTCTAGCTCTTCGCGCGCTGACTGCAGCGCGTCAGTCGCCTCACGCTGCGCCATGAGCGCTTGCTCAGCTTCTTTGCGAGCTTCAACCAGTTGGTCTTCGAAAATAAAGCGACGTTGAATTGGCATCAGGGCAAACAAAAAGCGCGGGGCTCCTTTGCTGTCCTCGACTTTGCTGGCATTAATTAACACGGGAATATCGTGGCCATCGCGATCACGCAAACGCAAATACATTTCTTCAACGAGGCCTTGGTGTTGTAGCAACGGAAACACATGGGTTAGAAAAAATAATTTCCCTGAGCGGGCAAACAGCAAATTAATCGGCTGACCAATTAACTCTTCGCGCTCATAGTTTAGTAGTTTCAATAGCATGGTATTAATGTGGGTAATTGTGCTATCCCCATGAATAGCCAGTAACCCAACGGGGGCTTGTTCAACCCACGTGTTCGCTTCTATCATAAAATCGCCATTATTGCCTGACTCACTTCTTGCGGTGAGCTGACGTGCGGGTAGTGCCCCGCGGCATTCAGCTCAACCATTTCGCTGTACGGTATCTTTGCAGCCATATATTCGATAACACCAACCGGAACAATCGCATCCACCGCACAGTACATTAAGGTAACAGGCACCGGTACCTTCTGCAGGTACGCCCGATTGTCTGTTAAAAATAGTACTTCTGCGAACCGGCGCGATATTTCTGGGTTTGAATTTGCGAAGCTTTTACGCAGCTGTTCTGCCAGCTCAGGGCGTTGGCTGTTTTCCATCACAATCGGTGCTAAGTAGCCGGCCCACTCAAAGTGATTGCGCTTCATCATCGACAGCAAATCAGCAATGTCTTCAGGCTCAAAACCACCTTCGTAATCGGCATCGTTCAGATACTTTGGCGACGGCCCAATAGCAATGATTTGTTTGAATAAATCGGGCCGCTTCATTGCCGCTAACATACCAATCATGCCGCCTACCGAATGGCCAACATAATCAATGGCACCTAGGTTTAACGCTTCAATAACATCAATTAAGTCTTGTACATAGCCGTTGAAGCTGCCGTATTTTTCTTTGTCATAAGCACTGAAGTCAGAGCGACCGCACCCCATAAAGTCAAACGTAACGGGCGCCACACTTTCGGGCAACAGATCAATAACCGGCAACCAAATCAGTTGGTCGCAACCAAAGCCGTGGCCAAAAACCACAGGCCGCCCTTGTGCTCGATGCACGGTAATGCAATTGCGTTGCTTAACTTCATGGTTTATTCGCTGCTGCATAACTTGCCCGCTCGCTTTCGCGTCATAAAAGTTTATAGTTTTAAGGTAGTTAGTTTAAGCGTGAGATACCAGTTTTTTCTTGTGAATTGTTACTTTTAAGCTAAGCTTACATAAGTCAATAAGCATAATAATAAGAATCTTCTCGGGTTCATTAAAAGGAAATACATTGATATCTGTGCTGCCTTTTCATCTTGCTGCGCAACAGTACGCTGTCCCACTTGAGCACGTTATACGAGTTGTACCCATGCTACTACCAACGCAGCTGCCGGGCGCCCCAGCCAATATCGCAGGGGTGGTATCTATCCACGGCCAGGTTTTTCCGGTGATCGACTTAGCGCATGTATTTCATCAGCCGGAACTGAAAGTTGACTTGTGGACGCCCATGATTTGGCTGCGCACAACCGCGCGAGAGCTTCTTATTCCGGTGTCATCTGTAGAAGAAATTAGCCAAGTAGAGCCCGAGCAGTTTGTTGAGGGTAGCCATGAAAGTATTAAAAGCCCATTGCTTTCTGGGGTACTGTCAAAGCACGACCATTTGTTGCTGATTATGGATATAGAGGCATTACTTAGCCCCGCAGACGAAGGCGCCTTGGCACAGGCATTGGCTGACTATTGCGGCACCGCGCAGGCACCAGCGGAGGGAGCGCCATGAAGCAGGCAGGCATTCCCCGCGACACACTAAAACAAATACAGGCCAAAGCGAAACAGCAATTTGGGCTGACCGCTGTGTCGTCACGGCCGGCAGAACTTTATCGAAAACTCAAATGGATTGCCCAACAGCAGCACATTGAAGAAGTTGAACAATGGCTGCTAACACTTGCTCAGCAGCCATGGACCGACACCATGCGTGAGCAAGTTGTGCCGGCCTTTACCGTGGGTGAAACCTATTTTCAGCGCGACCCCAATGCGACTGAGTGGTTAGCCAAGACCTTTTTCCCTACCCTTATTCAAACTCGCCAACAGCAGCAAATAAAACAAATTGATTGCTGGAGCGCTGGCTGCTGTACCGGTGAAGAGGCGTACGGTTTGCTGTTTTTGCTCAATGATCTGAAACCTCAGAATTTTTCGCTAAACATTGTCGCAACCGACCTGAACCGTGAGTTTTTACAACAAGCCAAAGCTGGCCGTTACCGGCAGGGATCATTTCGTAGCCCCTCGCCCAACTTTCAGCAGCGATACTTTAGCGCTGAGGGAACCGATTGGGTGGTGCTTGAAAAATGGCGTAATCGCATTCAATTTGAGCCGCTCAACCTTATTGAATGCAAGCCGCCTCGTGGCCACGCCCCATTCGATTTAATTTTGTGCCGCAATGTATTGATGTACTTTAGCCAAGACGACGCCTGCAAAATTATTCATATGTATGTGAGTAACTTGCGTGACGACGGTGTGCTATTGCTCGGTGCTGTGGATGCTAGCTTAGCTGCCAGCGCTGGCTATGAAGGCTTCTGGGCCGGTGACAATTTTGCGGTGTGGGGCCGTAGCGTCGCTGGCAAGCCGCGCACATCATTAACCGAGCAATTGCACAATACCCAGCAAAGCAGTGTTGAGAAAGCGCCAGCGACCCCGAAAATAAGACCGTTAAGCCCGGCGACAAAAGCCGCATTGGCCGCAACCACCCCGTCACGCCAACCAAAAGCGCGCACCGCTGCGGAAAGTACAAAACCAGCACTGGCGCAGGCGGTTAATTTGCAGCAGCAATTAGAAAATCCACGTCTTAGTCGTGGCGAAAAAGCGAAAATTTGTTTGCAGCTCGCTCAATCAATGCAGCAACAGAATCGTCTTGATGACGCATTGAGTTGGTTTTCAGAAGCCGTTTCTATAGAGCCACTTAATGCGCGAGCGCAGGTGTTACTTGGCCAGCACTACTTATTCAATCAGCAATATCAACTGGCCGCCGACACCCTCCACAAGGCTGCCTATTTAGATGCCAATAATATAGCTGCGCATTTTTACGGCGCCCAAGCTTGTCAGCATTTGGGCCGCGCAGCGGCGGCCATAAAATTACTGCAACACTGCTTAAAGTTATTACAAAAACTAGCCGATAATCAAATAGTTGAAGACACAGGTGAGTTAAGCGTGGGGCATGTTCGAAAGCTAGCCGAGCAACTCATTCACTCTGGAGTAACCTATGCAGATTGATGCTTCGCTAATAACCACATTAAAACAACGCAACCAAGAGTTTGCGCAACAAACCGAGCGTCAGTCACCGAGCGAGCTCGTGCCATTACTGCACTTTTTAATTGACCAAGAGCGCTATGCAATTGACCAAACATTTGTCCGCGAAGTGGTGCCGTTGCGTCGTTGGTCACGGGTGCCAACAGCTCCTGACTGGATTCGCGGTATTACTGCAGTGCGCGGTCGGGTTGTGGCTGTGGTTGATTTACGGCGTTTATTTGGGCTAGAACAACACAACTTATCGGACAAAAACTTTTTACTGATCTTGCATGATCAACACCATGAAATTGGCATTTTGGTAGATCGTATTCACGGTTTTCAAACACGCCGCAAAAATGACATACGCCATGCCGAATCAATCGCCAATGGTGTACCCACACAATTTATTCAAGGCTTTTTACCGTCTGCAGATGCAACAAATGACGACACCAAACAACGTCATGTGGTGCTTGATGGTGGCGCTTTATTACGAGATTTAACGGGGAGAGAACTATCATGACGCATCAAGGAACGCGAATAAACATCGGTACCAAGTTGCTGTTGTCGTTTTTGCTGATTATCAGCGTAGGTATTGGTGCGCTATATATAGCTGGCCAGGGGCTGGCGTCATACCAAAACAATAGTGCTGATTTCACTAATCGCTTTCAACGCATATTGTTGGTGCAAGACATTGAACTTTATAGTCGCCGCTATGAAGTGGCACTTGCGCAACTGAAAACCTCCCCTACCGAAAGCGCCGATGTTTTAGCACAAATAGCCACCTACAACACCACCACAGAAGCTGTCGTGAGTCAGTTGCAACAACTCAATGCGCCTTCCGCAGATGTGCGCTCAGCAACCAGCACGTTTTTGACGACCTTCAAAACTTACAAGTTAGCCATTAACGAGCGTTACATCAAAGAGTTGCAAGCCGATCCCAGTGACGCCACCTTAGCGGCCATAGCGAAACAAACAAACGGTTTCAATGAAGCCCTTGGCGAGCAAGCGAACGAAATTGAAGCCTTAGTAGAACAAAACCTAAACAATGCCCAAACGGTTTTGAACACCGAGTACCAAGGGCTAACTCAGTTTTTATGGGCCGCAGTAGTATTTTTGCTCATAGCAGGCGCACTGCTTACGTTTATTTTGACACGTCACATTGCACGGCCGCTGTCGCAGTTAACCGTGGTGGCCGAAAATATTAGTAAGGGACAATTACCCGCAGCCATTGAAGTTAACGGGCGCAACGATGAAGTTGGCCGCTTAGCGGTGGCCTTTGGCGAAATGAGTACCTATTTGCGTGAGTTAGTGGAAGAACTTAACGACGGCATTAACGTACTCGCCACCTCTAGCGAAGAAATTTTAACGGTGACCACCAAGGTTGCCAGTAGCACCCAAGAAACTGCAACCGCTATTAGTGAAATTGCCACCACCATTGAAGAAGTGAAACAAACGGCCAATGTTTCGGGCGAGAAATCGAAAGCGGTGTTAGAAAGCACCAAGAAAACCCGCGCTGAAGCCCAACACGGCCGCCAGTCGGTAGATGAAACGCTGGCAAGTATGGCGGAAATTCGTGAACAAATGCAGGCCGTGGCCTCCAGTATTATGCGCTTAGGCGAACAAAGCCAGGCCATTGGGGAAATTGTCGCGTCGGTTGGTGAATTGGCCGAAAAATCAAATTTACTTGGGGTAAATGCCAGCATTGAAGCAGCCAAAGCGGGTGAAGCCGGTAAGGGCTTTGCCATTGTGGCACAAGAAGTGAAAGCGCTCGCCGATCAATCCAAAGACTCCACCATGCAGGTGCGCTCTATTTTGGGCGAAATACAGCGCGCAATGAATAAAGCGGTGATGCTTGCAGAGCAGAGCTCGAAGGCCGTTGAAAGTGGCTATGATCAAGCGCAAACCAGCGGCGATGTCATTCAAACCCTGGGCGACAGAATTGAGGAAAACAGTGAAATTGCTACGCAAATCGTGACCTCAAGCCAGCAGCAAAATATTGGCATGGACCAAATTGCTCAAGCCATGGAAAACATTCGCCAAGCGTCACAAGATAACGTTTCGGGCGCCCACCAAGTGGACGAGGCCGCGAAAAGCTTGAACCAATTGGGCCAAAAGCTGCAGAGCTTAGCTGCGCGCTTTAAGCTGTAGAGCATTATTATGCCAATTGATCGTGAGGCGCTGCGGCGCAAACTGCAGGAAAGTTTCTTTGTTGAAGCTAAAGAACGCCTGCAGGCTATCGATGAGATTCACACCGAGTGGTTGCGTCACTCGATAACAACGGGCTCTGTTGAGTCATTGTTTCGAGAGGTGCATAGCTTAAAAGGTGCTGCGCGGGCGGCAGGCCTGCACGATCATGAAGCACTCTGCCACGAGTGGGAAAACCTACTGTCGCATGCGCGCCATAATCCCGACGTGCTGACCGATGACAAAGTTAATTGGTCCATACAGCAATTTTCAGCCCTGCAACAGCTCTGCAACGCCATTGTGGACAACACGATAAGCGAGCACACGAGCACTCCGCAAACGCAAACCAATGTAAATGAGGCTAAACAGTCAGCCAAAGGCACTGTGCGCGTCAATCAGCGGCAGCTCGACGAATTGCTGCATAGTTCAAACGCTGTGAAACAAATTCAGCAGCAACTGGGGTCGCTACAACGTAAACTGCATTCCCAAATTCGCACCCGTGACATTGACATGCAGCGCCACCAGCGCTCGGACACAATCGTACAGCAGCTGCACGGCTTGCTGCCACAATTTAACTCGCACCAACAAAGTTTGGTACGTGAATTACTTAGCTATGCCGACTGGGCCCAAGTGCAGTTTCGCCACCATCATGACCGTTTGATTGATCAAAATCGTGAACTGAATGACTTATCGCAGCAGTTACGACGCGAAACGGACACCATGCACGAGCAGTTGGAAGAAATTCTATTGCAACCGGCTGCACGGCTGCTTGATGGCACCGCCGCCATGGTGCGTGACTTAGCCGATAACGCTCACAAAACCATTGAATTCGAAACCTACGTTGATGACATTCAAATAGATAAACGCATGATTGACGAGCTGCGCCCGGTGGTCACCCACATGTTGCGTAACGCCGTTGACCACGGCATTGTCAACCGCGGCGTGATTAATGTGCGTTTGCAGGCAACCGTGGCCGGCCGATTTGAGCTCATGATTAGCGACAATGGTCGCGGCATCGATATAGAAAAGCTCTACCAAGTTGCGCTAAAACACGGGGCGGTATCCGCGGACAAAAAGCACCTTACTGAGCGCGACAAGCAGTTACTCATGTTCACAAGCGGCGTGTCCACCAGTGACATGATCACCGAAGTATCGGGTCGCGGCATAGGCATGACCATTGCGCAAGAAATTCTGGAGCGTATTGGCGGCAAATTAAAAATTAACAGCAAGCCTGGCCAAGGCACCCAGTTTGTCATTGACCTACCTACGTCCATGTCGACCTTCCAAGCTGTGGTTGTGCGTTGCGATGACGACACCTACGCCCTACCGGCACTGAGTGTGGACGAATGTATTCGGGTGCGGGACAGCGATATAACACGCGTGAAAGGCCGCCCCACCATTACCTATCGCGAACAACAGCTTGCGCTGATTTTTATGCGCGACTTTATGGGGTATGCGCGTACGGAAGCAACGCAGCCTATTTATCACGTTATTGTTATTCACGTGCACCAAGAAAGCATTGCGCTGTGTGTTGACGAGCTTGTTGGCAATCAAGAGTTAACCGTGAAACCTCTGGGCGCTCCGTTGCATACCGTGCAACTGATTATGGGTGCTGCCGAAGACAGTAGTGGCCACTTAACACCCATTATTAATCCGAACGATATTCTGCGCATGACACGTCTTCAGTCGCCTGGCGCCAGCGCCGTGCCAACGCGAGATAAACAGGCTCGTCGACAAGGCCGAATTTTGGTGGTCGATGATTCATTTACTTCACGCGGCCTACTAAAATCAATTATTGAAGCCGCCGGCTACAACGTCACCACGGCCAATGATGGCCACGAAGCTTGGAATATTCTTAAGCAAAACGAATTTGATCTGTTAGTTTCAGATATAGAAATGCCAAAAATGGACGGTTTTGTGCTCACTAGCAAAGTACGCGCCGACCATAGTTTGACTGCTTTGCCGGTTATTTTGGTGACTGCGTTGCAGTCACCGGAAGACCAAACGCGCGGCTTGGAAGCCGGTGCAAACGCCTACTTAGTGAAAAGTAGTTTTGAACAAGACAGCCTGCTCGATGCCATCGCGCGGCTTATATAGGACATAGCCATGAATATTTTGGTGGTGGATGACTCACGTGTGGTAAGGCTGTTGTTGCGCGAAGTATTTCAGCAACACGGTTACCGTGTGTTTGAAGCAGAAAGTGGTGAGCAAGCTCTTGAAATGGTGCAACGTGAACACGTTGATATCATTACCATGGATGTGCACATGCCTGGAATTAATGGCTTTGAAACCACCGAGCGTATTTTAGAAATTCGTGGCATTCCGATCATTATTTTAAGCGCCAGCACCAGCGTTTCAAGTAACCAAGCGGCCATTCGAGCGCTTGAAGCCGGTGCTTTGGCCATTTTAGAAAAACCAGAAAACCCGCTCGCTGAGAATTTCGACAGCCAAATTGATGAGCTTGTTCGCACGCTACGAATCATGCGCGAAGTGCGAGTTATTCGCAGACGCCGGCGCCCAAGTACGCCGGCGGAACCTCAACGTGAGCTGAATGAGCAATTACGCTCGTCAGTGGCTAACTTGCAGCCCCAAGTAATTATTATCGCCGCTTCGGCCGGCGGCCCCGGTGTGCTGAAAGACATTTTCAGCGCCTTGCAAACACCATTTCCGCTACCGATTGTGTTGATTCAGCATATTGCGCCCGGCTTTTCTGATAGCTTTATTCCGTGGTTGCAACGCTACACAGACATGACGATTCAGGTCGCCACAAATCACCAATCGCTCAAACCCAATCAAGTGATCATTCCACCCGACGGCTTCCAGTTGGCTTTCTCGGCAACCCAAAATGTTTATTTGTCGGAAAGAACCGCACAACAAGCCATTTGCCCATCGGCTGACATCACTTTGCAAAGTGCTGCGCGTACCTTTCAACAAGGTGCCATTGGTGTTCAACTTTCCGGAATGGGAAGAGACGGAGCCGTTGGCATTCAACTATTGCACCAAGTTGGTGCATTAACCTTAGCGCAGCAACCTGACACCGCAACCATAGCGTCAATGCCAGAAGCCGCCATTAAAACTGGGGCTGTTAGCCATGTTTTAACGCCGGCAGAAATAGGCGCTATGCTGAATAAAATAGCTGAACAAGTTCAGCAAGAATTGCAGACTTAGGAACGAGGCAATTTTCATGAATATGGACGCACACGTACTTGTGGTTGAAGACAGTCCGACGCAGGCAGCCGAGCTTCAATTTTTATTAGAGTCAAACGGCTGCAAGGTCACGCTTGCACGCAATGGCCAAGAGGCTTTACGGGCACTGGAGCAATTTCGCCCAACGCTCGTTTTAAGCGACATTGTCATGCCAGAAATGGACGGCTACACCCTGTGTCGGAATATTAAACAGAAAAAACAGTGGGCGGATATTCCGGTTATTTTGGTCACGGCGTTAGCAGACCCTCGTGATGTTATTCGCGGCTTAACCTCGGGCGCCGATAACTTTATTGTGAAGCCATTTAGCGAAAAGTATTTGCTGTCGCGAATTCAGTATTTCTTAATTAACCATGAGCTACGTTCACACGAACGCATGCAACTGGGGTTTGAAGTGTTACTTGATGGCGAGCGACATTTTATTACCTCGTCGCGCCAGCAAATTTTAGACTTATTAATATCCACCTACGAACAGGGCATTCGTTTAAACACCGAGCTACGCGAAAAGCACGACGAATTAGCACGTTCAAACTCGTTGTTACACAATTTGTATGCCTTCGCCAGCCAAATGACCACCACGCAAACCATTGACGAAGTGGTTGAACAAGCCCTTGGCGCTTTAATTAAGTTCAACGGTATTGAGAGCCTGTGGATTGTTTTACAAGATGCCGAGAATCCCAAAAACTTCAAAGAAGCGGCTCGTCTTGGCAAGGCTGAATTTCCCAAAAAATATGCGGCCGAAGTACCACTCGTGCTTGATGGCGAGCCGTTAGGTTACTTATATATTGGCCAGCGCAATCATCAAATTTGGTCGAGCGATATGCTGGAGGCCTTTACCGCTATTGGCCGCCAGTTAGCACTCAGTTTAGGCCGTGCTCGCTTGTTTGAAGGGCTTGAAGAACTTATTGAGAAACGTACCTCTGCGTTAGTTGCCAGCGAAGCGGCGATGCGTATGCGTACCCGTGCCATTGAGTCTAGCTCAAACGCCATTTTAATTACTGAAAACACCGCAGACCAACCGACTATTTATGTCAACCCAGCGTTTGAGCGTATTACTGGCTACAGCGCCGAAGAAATTATTGGTAAAAACTGCAGAATGCTGCAGGGTGACGACACCGACCAAGGCGACCTTGCCCGCATACGGCGCGCGATAGCAAATGGAGAACAAGGCACCGCCGTATTATTGAACTATCGTAAAGACGGTTCGCCGTTTTGGAACGAACTAACAATAGCCCCGGTTGAAGACGACTATGGCAAAGTTACCCACTTTGTTGGGGAAGTACGCGATATTACCGACTACAAACGCTACCAAGAAGAGCTTGAACGCCAAGCTAATTTTGACAGCTTAACGGAGCTACCGAATCGCAACTTGTTTGCTGACCGCTTGCAACAAAGTATTGCTCACGCGACTGAAGATAAGGAACAGTTTGCCGTTGCCTACTTTGATATCGACAACTTTAAAGTCATTAACGACAGCTTAGGCCATGAAGTTGGGGATACACTATTAAAGCAAATAGCCCAGCGCTTGACTGCCCGCCTTGCCCCGACAGATACAGCTGCTCGGGTGGCTGGCGATGACTTTATGCTGATATTGACCAACGGCAGCCTAGCTGAATATGTGCGTCAAATTGAAGAAATTCGTCGCGAACTGGCCGCCCCGATTAAACTGGCTGGCAGTAACATTGAAGTGACGTTTAGCGTCGGCGTATGCATGTTCCCCGAAGATGGCGACAGTGTGTCGGTGCTGCAGCGCAATGCCGACACCGCCATGTACCAAGCCAAGCGCCTTGGCCGCAACCAGCTGTGCTTATTTAAACCTGAGATGAATCAAGTGGTTCAGCGCCGCTTGAAGCTTGAACAGGCCATGCGCCACGGCTTACGCAACAATGAGTTTTTGGTGTATTACCAACCACAACAATGCTTGCGCAAAACCTGCTTATCGGGGTTGGAGGCGCTCGTTCGATGGCAGCATGACGATAAAATTGTGCCTCCGGATGAGTTCATTTCAATGGCCGAACAAAACGGCCTGATCGTTGAGCTCGACTTATTTGTGCTCAATGAAGCCTGCGCGCGCGTTGCCCAATTACGCAAAGTGTCGCCTGAAGCAACGATGGCGGTAAACGTGTCGTCGCTAACCTTTATGCATGACGACTTTATTGCGCGTTTTGAACAAACGCTTAAGGACAACAAAGTCAGCGCTGACGCCATAAAAATAGAGGTGACCGAATCCATATTAATCGGTAACTCTGATGAAGCCTTGCAACGTATGCAAACACTTAAAGCGACAGGTGTTACCTTTGCCATAGACGACTTCGGTACCGGTTATTCATCGTTGGCATACTTAAAGCGCTTCCCTTTCTCGCAGTTGAAAATAGACCGCGCCTTTATTAATGATGTGCACGAAGATGCCGACAGTGCGGCATTGGTTCGCTCGATGATCTCCATGGGCCACAACTTGGGCATACAAGTTATTGCTGAAGGGGTTGAGTCTGAAGCGCACATTGAGTTCTTGAAAAGTGTTGAATGCGACGAAATTCAAGGCTATTTCTTGAGTAAACCCTTACCCTATGAAGAGTTATCACCACAATTTGAGAAGTGGCATAAAGCAGTATGAAAACCAATTTAATTAGTCGCTCGGGCTATTTGAAGTTACAGCAGGAGCTTGACCATTTGTGGCGTGTCGAGCGCCGTGAAACCACTGAAAAAGTCGCTTGGGCAGCCAGCCTAGGTGACCGTAGTGAAAACGCCGATTACAAATACAATAAACAGAAGTTACGGCAAATAGACAAACGTATTCGCTTTTTGCGCAAGCGTTTAGAGCAACTCAAAATCGTTGATTATTCGCCGCAACAAGACGGCAAAGTGTTTTTTGGCGCAACCGTCACTGTGGAAAACGAACAAGGCCTGGAGAAAACCTTCACCATTGCTGGGCCCGACGAGATTTATCAACGCACTGATGTGATTTCCATTGATGCCCCTATGGCGCGTGCTGCATTGGGTAAGGGGCTTGATGACGAATTTGTTGTCAGCACCCCAACCGGCTCTCAACGTTGGTTTGTAACCGATATCCGTTACCAACTGACCAAGGCTTCAGCTTAGCTAACCGCTTTTTAACGCACAAAAGCGCACATTCGTAAAACGCCCTGATATACTTGAGCCCGTTTTTTTGAACCGAACAGAAACTCCAGAACCAAAGAGAGAAGCTATGAGCTCGATTACTCAGCAAATCGCGAACGAGTTAGCGGTCAGTTCGCAGCAAGTAAAAGCTGCTATCGCGCTATTGGACGACGGTGCCACAGTACCTTTTATTGCCCGTTATCGAAAAGAAGTGACCGGTGGTTTAGATGACACCCAGTTACGTAATTTGGCCCAGCGTTTAACCTACTTACGCGAGCTTGAAGACCGCCGCGCGGTGATCTTGGCCAGTATTCGCGACCAAGGGAAATTAACAGCCGAGCTTGAGCAGGCGATTACCGCCACCGAGTCAAAAACCGAGCTTGAAGACTTATATTTACCCTATAAGCCGAAGCGCCGCACCAAAGGCCAAATTGCCATTGAAGCGGGTTTAGAGCCACTAGCGGACACGCTCTTTAGCAACTTAGATACGGTTCCAGAACAAGAAGCCGCTAAGTACATTAACGCTGACGCCGGCTTTGCCGACGAGAAAGCCGTGTTAGATGGCGCGCGTTTTATTCTTATGGAACGTTTCGCCGAAGATGCTGCATTATTGAAGAAAGTTCGTGATTATTTATGGAATAGCGCGAATATTTCTAGTGTGGTCGCAAGCGGAAAAGAAACCGAAGGCGCAAAATATCGCGACTATTTTGAGTTTAGCGAAGCCGTTAAGAAAATACCGTCACACCGCGCTCTTGCCCTATTCCGTGGCCGAAATGAAGGTATTTTGCAGTTAAAACTTGATGCCGACCCGCAACAAGATGACCCCAAAGCACGTAGCTACGGCGAACAACTTATTGCTGCCCACATAAACTGGCAAGACCAAGGCCGCGCGGCTGACGCTTGGATGCAGCAAACTGTGCAATGGACTTGGCGCATTAAAATTTTGCTGCACATGGAAACCGAGCTCTTCGGTACTGTACGTGAACGCGCAGAAACCGACGCCATTCAAATATTTGCCAATAACTTGAAAGATCTACTCATGGCCGCACCGGCCGGCGCCAAAGTAACCATGGGCCTTGACCCTGGTGTGCGTACCGGTATTAAAGTGGCGGTGGTAGATAACACGGGTAAAGTACTGGGCACCAACACCGTGTTTCCATTTCAACCGCAGAATCAAGTCGACAAGGCCATGCGCACACTTGCAGGTATGTGCAAACAACACAAAGTTGAATTGATTTCGATTGGTAACGGCACTTACTCGCGCGAAACCGACAAACTCGTGGGTGAAATGATTAAAGCCAATCCTGAGATTAAAGCCAGCAAGGTGATTGTGAATGAAGCCGGTGCCTCGGTGTACTCAGCGTCTGAATTGGCCGCACAAGAATTTCCAGATCTCGATGTGTCCTTGCGCGGCGCCGTTTCAATTGCTCGCCGTCTGCAAGATCCGCTGGCCGAGTTAGTGAAAATTGAACCAAAATCAATTGGTGTTGGCCAGTACCAACATGACGTAAGCCAAGCTCAGCTTGCGCAGAGCCTTGATGCAGTGGTGGAAGACTGTGTAAACGCCGTTGGCGTGGATATAAACACCGCTTCGGTTGCTTTGCTTGCGCGCGTGGCTGGTTTAAGCAAAACCTTAGCGCAAAATATTGTTGCGCACCGTGACAGTAACGGCCGTTTTGCGACCCGCCAGCAACTCCTTAAAGTGGCTCGTATGGGGCCAAAATCATTTGAGCAGGCAGCCGGTTTCTTGCGCATTATGAATGGCGAACAGCCACTTGATGCGTCTGCGGTTCACCCTGAGGCGTACCCGGTGGTTGAGCGCATGGCCGCCCAACACGATCGCAAGGTGGCTGAGCTTATTGGCGACTCGAGCTTCTTACGAGGTTTAAACGCAGGCGATTTTACCGACGAGAAATTTGGTTTACCGACGGTGCAAGACATATTGCGCGAACTGGATAAACCTGGCCGCGACCCGCGTCCTGAGTTCAAAACGGCCAGCTTTAAAGATGGTGTGGACGACATTAAAGATCTGAAACCCGGCATGACGCTTGAAGGCGTGGTGAGCAATGTGGCCGCGTTTGGTGCTTTTGTGGATATTGGCGTGCACCAAGACGGCTTAGTGCATGTTTCCGCGCTAGCCGATAAGTTTGTTAGCGACCCACGTGAAATTGTCAAAGCCGGCGACATTGTGAAAGTGAAGGTTCTTGAAGTGGATGTGCCGCGCAAGCGCATTAGCTTGACCATGCGCTTAAGTGATGAGCCCACCGCCGCCCCAGCAAAAGCTGCTGGTAATAAACCGGAAAGCGGCAAAACCAAAACGCCGCGTCAAGGTGGTTCACGTTCAGGTGGAAAATCGGGTGGTCATTCAGGTGGCCAGGCGCCGATGAACTCAGCCATGGGTTCAGCGCTTGCTGAAGCCTTTGCTAAAGCCAAAAAGTAAGCAATTACTTATACGCTGCGCCTTAACTTTGAGGATAAAATTTTATGCATCAAACTTTATGCGCAGCGTTGTCTTGATGTGTTCAGTTTCAGAAGGCGGATTACCTCATGTTTATTCGATGTATTCAGGCGACACTCATTATCGGGTTTACGTGCGCGGGTTTGTTGGCGAGCACGCCTAGCTTTTCCTGCACGACCGCTTCTTGTGAAACTGCTCCACAAATTCACCCTGATTTTGCTTTCGAGCAAAATCCAGCAAACCTACAGCAAGTTATTGCTACGCAAGAACAGGCCAAAGCCAACAATAAGCACTTGTTAGTTGTACTTGGTGCCACCTGGTGCAAAGACAGTCAGGCACTGGCTACTCAGCTTTCCGAACCAAGTTTTTATGCCGCTGTTAAGCAACGCTACGAAGTGGCAACAGTGAATACCGGCTACTTTGCCGCCGGCTTTGATGTTGCCAACCAATTTGGCTTACCCATTTACTTCGGCACTCCCACAGTGCTCATTATTGAGCCGAACAGTGGCGACATTGTTAACCGCATTGATTTTCACAACTGGATGAATGCTAAAAGCAAAAGTTCTGAGGCCTACTGGAGTTATTTTATCGAGCAAGAGTTTAGCCAAGGTGTTGACGTATCAGCGCCCGTGCAGCAACAAATTTCCGCTTATGAAGCCAAGCAAGCAACGCGCTTGCACGAAGCCTACGCGGTAGCGGGCCAGTTGCTGCAAGAGTACGTTGAGAGCGGCCAGCAACCCTCTGAGCGTTTTACCGAAGTATGGTTTGAGCTTGCCGATTACCGCAATAAGGTTGCGCAAGCGGTTAGTGAAGCACGAAAAAGTAACAACGCGGAAAACCTACCAAGCTTTTCACATTCTTTTGTGTGGGAATTAGAAGGTTATTGACCCAGAATTACGCTAAAGTTCCACGAGTGTCGTTACAAACTGCTTCAATTTGTTTAGCGATTAACTTTGTCGTTTGAGCCGATACCCCAAGGCTCGCGGCTAGGTGCTGAAATTCAGATACCACCTCAATCATTTCAAAAATTACATCGCGAGCTATGGACCAACGCGAATACCCTGCACTTTCAGCTAGCTGTTGCAGAGCCTTTAGTGAAGGGCGCTTACCAAAGCCAGCATAAGCTGTCGCATGTTCACCAAATGGATTCGGGCTAAAAGTAATGTCGTAAAATGGGGCTGGCTGCCACGCGCCTTGATCATCTTGCAAAAAGGCCCAGTTTTTACTGTGATCATCATGGTTACATACCAGCAAATTAAACATGGCACGCTTAAACTGTAATTGACCCGCAGCTGGCGATTTACACAAGACACGCGTCGCTTTAATTAAATCAATGTAATCTAAACTCGGTGCGCGAAAGTCTGCATCCAATAAGCCACAGGCGCTGTGCAGATGCAGTCTGCCCGGCTTTCCACTTGAGTTTTTAATATAATCAAAGCGCTTTAGTGCTAACCACTTCTTTGCTCCTGAACGTTCCGGAGCACTTAGAAGTTGCCATTCTGGCGGATTCAGGCCGGCACGCTCAGCGAGTGTTAAATAAACGGCTTCACAAATACCCTCTTCGTGCCCTAGCGGTAAATTGGCCGATGTAAACTTAACTAACCATGCGTCGGTAGCATCATTTGGCTGTGTCCAACAGCGGCTATAGTCTTCACCTGCAAAATACACTTGGGCTTTGGGTCGTGCACCACCTGAACTACCCATTGCAGCAAGCTCATTCAGCACTTCTTCGGTTTGACCATCAAAAATAGCTTGTGCATGCAAACCTAAATCATCAAACGCAATGTCACGTTCTAGCCGTTCAATATATTCAGAAGATGGCGCAAAAGACAGCGCTCCCAAGGCCGACTCACCAACAAAAGCTAGCCTATCCATGGTTGTTAGGTTTGTTGGTAAAATTCCGTGAGCACGAAAAATACGATCTTGCAACAGTAATCCCCAACCATCGGGCAAGGCATCTGCAAAAGCGCCATGCATGCCCCAATGAGGAACTTTAGGTGCAGCTTGCACCGAAGCATCAAAGTTAAGGTTGAATGGTGACAAATTCGCGAAATGCTTCAGATAATTGCCGGTATATTGAAAGTAAACACCTTGACGATTCTGCGCTAACGAACCTACATGAACTTTATCACCCGAAGTTAATGTGCGATAAACCTCGAGTTTTTGAACTGGCTTAAATGTCATCATTTAAAACCTCGTCAATTGAACGAGGGAGCTCAACTTCTTTAAGCTGTGATAATTCGTAAATGCGTTTCAGATCATCAAGCGTCTGCCAGAGAAGTAATAATTGGCGCAACGAAATTTGCCCAGTTAGCTCAAATTTTTTGATGGTTGCAGCGGGGACAGTGCTGCGCTCAGACAATTTGTCGCGAGACAATTTTGCCTGTTCGCGGCGCGTACGCAGAAAACGAGCTAATGCTATTTGTACGTCTTTTTCGGCAAGAAGTTGATATTTCATGGCAGCACCAATTGGATAAAACTGTATCCATTATAGCGTAATATTTACACTTATGGATACAGTAGTGTCTAATTAGCACCTACCAAGACATTTATTGCATTAGGCGGCGTTGGGCCCTTGCAGGCTGCGCGCCAGCATTTGTGAAAACTCACGTTTATGGTGATTAAACGCGTTGCGCACGGCTTCGGCTTTTTCATGCAGCTCCGCAACCGTTGGCACGTGAACATTTTGCGCTAATGCCTTGGTTTTTATATCAAGTAATTGTTTGCGTACTTGATAATATTCGCGCAATTTAGCCACCAGCACATCAAACTCTTCATGTAACTTCGCCAATGTGGTTTCACACGAAATTTGAGCTTGTTCAGTGGCCTTTTTAAACTGCATTTCAAGGCGTGCTTTTTCAATTTGATAGCCGTTAGTGCGCTTCAAATTGCGCGTTAAACCTAACCATGAGCAGCCACGAATCAACCATTTCGTTGGGTCAAACTGCCACCAGCGAATACCGTTACGATAGTCAGCCGAGAATATATGATGGTAGTTGTGATAGCCTTCGCCAAACGTCAATAAAGCCAGAAAACCGTTATCGCGCGCCGTGTTGCGGTCGGTGTAAGTTTGCTTACCCCAAATGTGCGCCAACGAATTAATGAAGAACGTGGTGTGGTGATTGATCACTAAACGGGCAAAACCAACCAAAATTACCGCACCCCATACGTCGCCTAGCATCAAGCCAATAGCTACCGGCCAGCCAATGGTGGTGAGCAAGGTTAATAGCAAGTAGTTGCGGTGCTGCCACATCACCACGGGGTCTTTTTGTAAGTCTTTCACGTTATCGTAGTTGCTGTAACGTGACGCTTGGTATTCGCGCAGCATCCAGCCGATATGTGAGTACCAGAACCCACGCTTAGCCGAATATGGATCTTTGTCGTTGTCGTCAACGTGCTTGTGATGTTCGCGGTGATCAGACGACCAATGCAGCGCGCTGTTTTGCACCGCCAATGCGCCGCCGAGGGCGAATAAAACTCGCAGTGACCAATGGGCGTCATAGGTGCGGTGGGCCCACAAACGGTGATAGCCCGCGGTGATTGAAATACCGGCAAAGACAATCGTACCAAGCAGCGCTGTGATCAGGCCGGCAGAAAAGCCGTGCGTGAACGCATACAAAGGCACACCAATAGCGGCAACTGAAAACGTAATAGCAAACACCAAGGTGTTTAGCCAAATAATTGGGGGTTTTTCAGCGGCTGCTGAGCTTTCGCGTAAGGACATATAAATCAACTCAAATTGCTAAATAAATAATCTGACACTTTTGTATCCAATGCAGTTCAGAGTACAAGTGTTCGCTCAATTTACATGTGGGCAGCGCTAGGCGCAAGCACTTTCATGTAAAAAACGATGAATTGCGTGAACAAGCGTTCACTGACATAATTCGTTCGACCACACAGAATAGAAAGAGTTGCTAAAACATGGCTGGTATTCGCGCTGCCCAAAAAGAAAAAACCCGTCGAGCCCTTATTCAGGCGGCCATGAACCAATTGAGCGCCGAGCATGGCTACGCTAGTTTAAGCTTGCGCGAGGTAGCGCGCGAAGCCGGTATTGCGCCAACGTCGTTCTATCGCCACTTCCAAAATATGGAAGAGCTTGGGTTAACTCTGGTTGATGAAGGCGGTTTAACCTTACGCCAGTTGCTACGCCAATCGCGCCAGCAGATTGCCAAAGGTGGCTCAATTATTCGGGCATCCGTCACCACATTCATGGAATTCGTCAGCAATAACACCGCGATATTTCGCCTATTGCTACAAGAAAAATCAGGCAATTCACGTGATTTCCGGTTGGCCGTCACGCGCGAAGTTGAGCATTTTACCGCTGAGTTAGTGGATTATTTAGTTGCTGAGCAGAAATTTACCCGCGAGCTTGCAGAGCTGCAAGCAGACGCCATTGTGCGCATTGTTTTTAGCGCCGGCGCCGATGCGCTCGACGCTGATCATAAAGAAAAGCAGCGTTTAACCGAGCAAACCATTGCGCAATTGCGCATTGTAGCGCGCGGCGCAGAAGCTACACGGCTAGCGGCCAAAACCAAAGAATAAGTGGCACCGCGGCAGTAATAAGCACAGCCGTTAGCGGTAAACCTAGTTTCCAATAGTCGCCAAATGCATAACCGCCCGGCCCCATAACCAGAATATTTGACTGGTGCCCAATTGGGGTAATAAAAGGTAGTGCTGCCCCTACCGCCACTGCCATTAAAAAGCCGTCCGCAGAAACTCCAAGCGAAGAAGCCATATTCAGCGCAATAGGCGCCATAAGTACGGCTGCCGCTGCATTATTAACAATATTAGACAATGCAACCGTTACCACCAACAACACCGTTAACGCCACCGCCGCCGGCGCATCACTGCTGATTAATAACGCCCACTCGGCCAGAGTATGGGCAGCGCCGCTGCGCTCTAAGGCACCGCCAAGTGGAATAGTGGCACCCAATAAAACAACAATGGGCCAGTCGACATTCTCATAAAGTTCGCGCAGCGGAATAATATTGGTCAGCACCATAGCGCCCGCTGCGGCGGTAAACGCAACCGGAACCGATAACAAACCAAGCGCACTGACCAAGATGGCCGCGGCAAAAATAGCTAAAGGAGTAAACAGTTTCTTTTCACCACCAATACGCATACTACGCTGCGCTAATGGGAAGCAACCGAAGCGACGAAACACATCAGTCAGAATTTCAGCGTCGCCCTGCAGCAATAGCACATCGCCCGGTTTGAAGCGTATGTTAGCTAAATTCGGTTTTACCGGCTGCCCTTGCCGCGCAACGGCAAGTACATTCACCCCAAAGCGATGGCGCAAACGTAAGTCTGCTGCCGAACGCCCGATTAAGCGAGAATCAGGCCCCACAACGCCCTCAACAACCTGTACCTCATCAGAAATTAGAAAGCGTTCAGCCAGCTCTTCATCGGCATTAAGCTCAAAGCCCGTGGCATCAATAATTTGCTGCAGCGTTTCTGTGTCTGCCTCAACAATCAACACGTCTTCGGCTTTTATACGGTAATAACGTGGGGGCGCTGTGGTGACCGACTTTCCTTGCTTGATAGCCACGACCGCAAAGTTTTCTTTAATTTTTGTCTCGAGTTCATACAAGGTTTGGCCAACATAACTAGCCGCTTCAGGCACCCACAACTCAGTAATATAAGAGCTCATGTCATAAGGCGAGTTTGCGGCGTCGCGACTCTTCGTTTTGGGTACCAGCCATTTACTGGTTAGCCACATAAAAACCAAACCAATCGCCGCTAGGCTTAAGCCCACTGGAGTAAAGTCGAAAATACCAAAGCCTTCGCCAAGCGCTTCATGACGAATGTCGGCAATGATGATATTCGGCGGGGTACCGATCATGGTAATCGTACCGCCTAATAACGAGCCAAACGCCATCGGCATTAGCACCCGCGAGGCATGACCAATACCGCTGCGGGAGAGCTGTAACGCCACTGGGATCATGATGGCCATAGTGCCGGTATTGCTAATAAACGCTGAGCAAAAGGTGGTGACACTGGTTAACGCAATCATTTGTACCCAAGGCTTGTCACCGGCGCGTTTCATTAGTGACGCCAGCGCGTCGACCACCCCCGAACGCCACATGGCATGACTAATAACGAGCACTGCAGCCACGGTAATGACCGCGGCGTTGCCAAACCCAGAAAATACCTCTTGGGCAGGCACTAACCCAAGTGCCGCAGCAACCAGCAAAGCGAACATTCCCACCAAGTCATAGCGCCAGCGGTCCCAAACAAAAAGAACCAATGCGCCAATTAAAATGCCACCGATGAGAAGTTGCTCGTACATAGCTTACTCGTTGCTGAAATGTTGTTAACAGATTGGCTATATTTCGTGGGAAGTCAATAATTTTACTGGTAAACTGGCTGAAATTTATAAGAGGAGCCTAGTATGTTACGCAACTTAGTTATCTTGTTAGTTGCGGCAGTGACTGCATTCCCAGCGTTAGCACGCGATATTACGTTAACCGAAACAGTCACTGTCAAATCGATCAATAGCGCCGCTCTTGCGGCTGATGGCCAACTGGCCGCATTCACCCGCGTGGTGCCACGCACACCTTATATTGATGAAGACGGCAGTTCATATATTGAGCTGCATGTGGCCAACGGCGCAAATCAAAGCGTGCCGTTTATCACCGGCAAAGAGTCGTTAGGCGCTGTTAGCTTTAATGGCCAAACCATTTACTTTTTAGCCAAGCGCGGTGACGACAAGCACACGAGCTTATATAAAATGGCAACGACCGGTGGCGAAGCGCAATTGGTTTTGAGCCACGACACGTCAATGAGTAGTTATGCCATTAGCGACAATGGTCGCTATATTGCTTTTCGTGCCCGTGAAAAAGCCGATGAAACCAAGTCTAAGCTGGCCAAAAAAGGCTTTAAGGCCGAGGTTTACGAAGAGCAACTCGAATTCACCCATTTATGGCTTTATGACACCCAAAACGTTGATGCGGGCGCTGTAAAAATTACCACCGACACGCAGGTATTATCCGTTGCATTCCGCCCTGATCATGAGCAACTTTTAGTGCGCGTTGCGCCAACGGCTTTAGTTGATGACAACTACATGAGTAGCCAATACCAATTACTGGACCTGAATGGTAAGCAAGTTTCAGCGTTTGAGTCGGTTGGTAAACTCGGCAAAGCTGAATTTTCACCGGATGGTCGTTATTTAGCAGTGATTGGTGCAGCGGATTACAACGACCCTGCTGACGGCCGCTTGTACGTATATGACACCAACAAAAACAATGAGCGCAAAGAAGTATTGCCTGATTATTTAGGCCACGTACAAGACATTGCCTGGCGCCGTAACGACGAGTTAATTTGGCTTGGCCACCGCGGTACGCAAAGCGAAGTACAGGCGTTAACCATGCAGTGGTTTGAAAGCCGCGTGATTATGGAACCGAGCAAATTAGTGGCGGTAGATATTGAAGTTGCAGCAGGCAAAAACGACGTCTTGGTTCGTGCCCACAGCGCCGAGCACCCTACCGAGCTGTTCCGCATTAGTGGCGACCGTATTACGCGCGTGACTGAATCGAACCCTTGGTTAGCTGACATTACTATGCCGCGCCAAGAAACCATGCGTTACAAAGCGCGCGACGGCCTCACCCTTGAAGGTATTGTGGTTTACCCAACCGACTATCAAGAAGGCCAACGCTACCCACTAATGATGGTAGTACACGGTGGCCCTGAGTCCCATTACAGCAATGGCTGGCTAGACCGCTACAGTAGCCCCGTAAAATACGCGGCGCAGCAAGGTTATGCCCTATTCTTCCCGAACTACCGTGGCAGTACTGGCCGTGGCGTTGAGTTCTCGAAGCTAGGCCAAAATGACTACGCCGGCAAAGAGTTTGATGACCTGGTTGACGCCAAGAAACACCTTGTTGATATTGGCTTGGTCGACAGCGCAAAGGTAGGTATTACCGGCGGTTCATATGGCGGTTTCGCCTCAGCTTGGGCAGCCACTGCCTTAACGGAACATTTTGCCGCGAGCGTGATGTTTGTTGGTATTAGTGACAATATTTCTAAGTTTGGTACTACCGACATTGCCAAAGAAATGCACGCCGTGCATGCGCGCAGCTATCCATGGGAAAAATGGCAGTGGTATTTAGAACGCAGCCCGATTTACCATGCAGAAAAAGCACGCACGCCCATTCTTATTATGCACGGTAAAGAAGATACGCGGGTGCACCCTAGCCAGTCTATGGAGCTATACCGCTATTTGAAAACTCATGGTAATGTACCTGTGCGTTTAGTGCTTTACCCGGGCGAGGGGCATGGTAACCGCCGTGTTGCTGCCCAACTAGATTATTCCATGCGATTAATGCGTTGGATGCAGCATTTCTTAGTTGAAGGCAACAAAGAAGCGCCCGCTCACGAGCTACCGCATGCCGAGAACTTAAAATAATAATAACGGTAATTAATGTATGAGTTGGCAAGCTTTGCTTAACAAAGGGTGGTGGGTTATTCACCACCCGTTTGATCGACAAGATCCGCGCTATTGGCGTATTCGTTTAATGCAAAGCTTGCTGCTTATATTACAACTGTATTCCGGCATTTTTGTCATTCTGAACCTTACCTTGTTCGGTTATTACACCGTCGCCGTCGCCAACCTTGCGGTTTTTTCCGTTATTTTAGTCATTCAAACCGACCTTCGTCGCAACCTCGATTTAGAGCGCAGTGCTAACTGGCTAACCGGCACAATTATTGTGTTTATGGTTATTTATGTTGCGTTAACCCAAGGGCGTAATTACGCGTTTATTTGGTTAAGCATGGTACCGACCATCGCGTTTTTCTTACTCGGTATACGCCGCGGCCTGCAAGTTACCGTCCCATTTTTGCTGTTAACCATTGGTTATATAGTTTGGTCGGCCAACGCTTGGCCTAGCTATGCGATTAATCTACCGGCGTTTTCTAATATTACCTGTGCGTTATTTGCGGTGTTAACCATTGCCCGCCATTATGAAAAATCGCGTGCTGAAGCCTATGCCTTTTTAGAACAGCGCAATGCCGAATTACAGCGCATAGCCATTACCGATGGGCTGACTCAACTGCATAACCGTTCGCACCTTGATGCGATGCTTGAGAATGAGGTGCAGCGAGCGCAGCGCCATGATGCAGAGCTTTCCGTACTCATTTTAGACACAGATCACTTTAAAGTACTGAATGACAGTTACGGCCACCTTGTTGGTGATCAAGTGCTCATGGAACTGAGTGAGCTGTTACGTGAAAAAATTCGTGCCACAGACATTTTAGGCCGTTGGGGTGGCGAAGAATTTATGATTATTGCGCCAAATACCGACGCTGAAGGCGCTGTTGAGTTAGCTGAAAAAATTCGAACGGCTACCGCGAAACACCGATTCACCGATGAACATCTGCACCTAACAATTAGCGTTGGGGTAGCAGAACTCAATGAGCAAGACACACTTATTTCCATTGTTCGCCGTGCCGATGAAGGGCTATATCAAGCCAAACATGATGGCCGCGACTGCACTCGCCTTGGAAAAACTTACACTAAGGTATAATTTACCCCTTGTTACATAAGGTTTACATTAGTATATTCGACTAAACATAGTAAACTAACGTAAAGATGTAGCATGGAAGTTAAACCACATAACGTCATCGCCTTAAGCCCCATTGAGCATGAAAAAGCTTTCTTGCTGGAGCGTGCGGTAGAGTCAAGCATTAATAGCATTGTCATTATTGATGCGCGCGCGCCTGGGCGCCCACTGGTTTACGCTAATCAATCGTTTTACAAAACCACCGGTTACACGGCCGAAGAAGTACTGGGCCAAAGTTTGCATTTTTTACAGGGCGGTCATTCTGATCAAGCTGTTGTACAAGAAATTATTCATGCGCTTGAACACCAACTGGAATTAAAAACAACGGTACTCAATTACCGTAAAGACGGCACTAGTTATTGGAATGAAGTGCATATTTCACCGGTGCGCGAAGCCAATGGCGACGTGTCACATTTTATTGGGGTATTACTTGATATTACCGATAAAAAATCGGTTGAAGACCAACTCACTTACCGCCAAACCCACGACGCCCTAACAGGCTGCTTGAACCGCGACTTCTTTGAAGAACGTGTTGAACATGACTTGTTGCTGGCGCAGCGGCAGCAGCAAATGCTGGTGCTTTATTATATCGATATCGATAAATTCAAGGCGGTGAATGACGCGCTTGGCTTAGCCGGTGGTGACGAACTACTGAAGCAAATTGCCGAACGCATTAATGAATTACTTGACCCAGGCGACACGCTGGCCCGTTTGGCCGCCGATGAATTTGCCTTACTGGTGCCGGAAGTTGCCAACGCCGAAGAAGCACAGCGTATTTTGCTGCGCCTGCAAGGTATATTTAAGCAGCCCTTTACTGTGGGCCAGCATGCATTAAGCATTACCTCAAGCATTGGTATTGCCGCCTATGAACCCTCACGAAAATTAGCCGTCGTTCCAGAGGCAAGCACCTTAATTCAACATGGTGACATGGCGATGTATCAGGCTAAGCTTAATGGTCGTAATACTGCCCACTGGTTCTCCCAAGACATATCCAAGCAACTCAGTGCCAAGTTACTGTTGCGTCAAGAGCTTCACGACGCGTTAGAAAAGCAGCAACTGGAACTTCATTACCAACCGATATTGTGTGCCGGTTCACAAACCGTGTGCGCCGTCGAGAGCCTTATTCGCTGGCATCACCCCACACGCGGCATGGTGTCGCCTGCTGAGTTTATTCCACTGGCTGAAGAGTCAGGGCAAATTGTCGCCATGGGGAACTGGGTACTCGAGCAAGCCTGTCATGATATTATTGAAATGAACAAGCAACGTAGCGAATCTATTTCTGTGGCTGTGAACATTTCGCCGGTGCAATTTGTTCAGCCCAACTTTTTGCAAACGGTACGTGAAATTATGCAAAAAACCGGCGTTGAGCCTGCCCACCTTGAATTAGAAATTACTGAAAGTGTGCTGATGGCAGACGAGGAGCGCGCAATCGATACCATTCACACATTGGATAGTATGGGCATTAAAGTATCGCTTGATGACTTCGGTACTGGCTATTCAAGTTTGGCTTACTTGCGCTTCTTGCCAGTGCATAAAATAAAAATTGATCGTAGTTTCGTGCGTGAAATTGCCAACAGTAAGCGCGACAATGCCATTTTGGCCGGTATTATTGCGTTAGCACACCAGCTCGATCTGACCGTGGTTGCCGAAGGGGTGGAAGACCCGATGCAGGCCCAACTACTACGTGATTCCGATTGCGATTTATTGCAGGGCTTTTTATACGCAAAACCGCAGCCACTTGCGCAGCTGCGGTTTGATTATCATTAACGCAAAGGCTTTTATTTTACAGCTGTGGGCCAGCTGCAACTAAAGCTTTACCTTCGTTGTTATCGGTGAACTTCTCAAAGTTCGCCACAAAACGGTTGGCTAGGTCTTGCGCTTTCACGTCCCAGTCACCTTGGTCTGCATAGGTGTTGCGTGGGTCTAAAATGTGTTGCTCTTCAACACCTGCTAACGCCGTTGGCATAGCAAGGTTGAAATATGGCAACTGCACAAATTCTGCACCTTCAATGCTACCGTCTAAAATTGAGTCAATAATAGCGCGGGTTGCTTGAATTGAAATACGCTTGCCAGTGCCGTTCCAACCAGTATTCACCAAGTAGGCTTCCGCACCTGCAGCTTCCATGCGCTTCACGAGTACTTCTGCATACTGAGTAGGGTGCAAGGTTAAGAACGCGGCACCAAAACAGCTTGAGAAGGTAGGCGTTGGCTCAGTAATGCCACGCTCGGTACCGGCTAACTTGGCAGTAAAGCCTGACAAGAAGTAGTACTCAGTTTGTTCTTTGGTTAATTTCGACACCGGTGGCAACACACCAAATGCGTCTGCAGTTAAGAAAATAACTTTCTTCGCATGGCCGGCTTTAGACACTGGTTTGACGATATTGTCGATATGGTAAATCGGGTATGAAACGCGCGTGTTCTCGGTTTTCGAGCCGTCGTTGAAATCAACCACACCTTGGTCATTGACCGTAACGTTTTCTAACAACGCATCGCGACGAATGGCGTTGTAGATATCCGGCTCAGCTTCCGCTGACAGGTTAATGGTTTTGGCGTAACAGCCACCTTCAAAATTGAACACACCGTCGTCGTCCCAACCGTGTTCGTCGTCACCAATTAACTCGCGTTTCGGGTCGGTTGATAACGTCGTTTTACCGGTACCTGACAATCCGAAGAAAATTGCCACATCACCGTCTTTACCAACGTTGGCAGAGCAATGCATTGACGCAATGCCTTGCAGCGGCAAGTAGTAGTTCATGATGGAAAACATACCCTTTTTCATCTCACCGCCGTACCAGGTTCCGCCAATAAGTTGAATACGCTCGGTCAGGTTAAAGGCAACAAAGTTCTCAGAGTTTAATCCGTGTTCTTGCCATTTGTGGTTGATGCATTTTGCACCGTTCATAACCACGAAATCAGGTGTAAAGTTTTCCAGCTCTTCTGCTGACGGACGAATAAACATGTTTTTCACGAAATGCGCTTGCCACGCAACTTCAGTGATAAAGCGAACCGCCAAACGCGTGTCTTCGTTTGCGCCACAATAGGTATCTACCACAAACAAACGTTTGCCTGATAATTGTGTGGTCACGGTGTCTTTTAAGTCGGCCCAAATTTCCGGAGATATGGCTTTATTGTCATTTTTGCCTTGATCTGCCCACCACAACGTGTCTTTAGTTACGTCGTCGCGTACGATATATTTATCTTTTGGCGAGCGACCAGTAAAGATACCTGTATCAACAGCAACGGCGCCTAAATCGGTAACAACGCCTTTTTCAAAGCCTTGTAAATCAGCACGTGTTTCTTCTTCAAATAATTGTTCATACGATGGATTATGGACAACTTCAGTGACGTCTGTGATGCCGTAACGGCCGAGATCCAGATCAGTCATGTGGCGGACTCCTGCGGGTCTGGTTTGAGCAAATTTATCGAAAAGTAAATGTGGGCGCGATTCTAACTTGAAATAGGCAAAAATGGTAGTCTAAAGGATGTTATACAGGCTAGAATGCCTGCTTTTAACGGCTAATTTCTGCCTAAATTTAAACACATAATTGGTTATTTTATGCGCGATAGCTTTCACACCAGAATTGGATTTATTCTTGCCGCTGCCGGATCAGCTATCGGGTTGGGTAATATTTGGGGCTTTCCTAGCCAAGCCGCAAACCACGGCGGTGCTGCATTTTTGCTGGTTTATTTGGCCGTTGTTGTCATTCTTGCGGTGCCGGCCTTGTATACCGAATTAAGCCTCGGCCACGCAGCGCAAGCCAACCCTGTCGCTGCCCTTACTCAGCTAAGCCAAACCAAGTCACCAGTAACTGCAGCCAGTGGTAAAACCATGGGCTATTTGAATGTAATTGGCGCTATTCTCATGCTCAGCTTCTACCATTTGGTTGCCGCATGGATGGTGGCTGAGGGCTTAACCTTTTTGCTTGGAGCCATTGGCTTCAGCAGCTTGGCCGAATGGACCCACACCAGTTCTAAGCTACGTGACATTCTGTTGCTATTGGTGTTTGTCGTGCTCACCTTCGGTATTGTCATCAAAGGCGTACAAAATGGTATTGAACGCTGGTCGCGCCGGCTCATGCCGCTGCTGGTGGTTTTATTGCTTGGCCTTATTCTATACATCGCCAGCTTACCAGGCGCGGCAGATGGATTTCGTGCCTATTTAGTACCCGACTTTAACGCCATGTTGAGTGCTGACTTATTAGTTTCAGCCATGGGCCAGGCGTTCTTTTCGCTCTCTATTGGCCTTGGCGGCATGATGATTTATGGCAGCTATTTACCGAAAGGAACACGCTTAGGGCGGTTAACGTGGAGCGTTGCGGCGCTCGACACCTTCGTGGCGTTTTTAGCCGGCTTACTGATCATTCCCGCCTTGTATGTAGCCATGGCGCAAGGTTTGTCCGTTACCGAGGGCGAGCAACTTATTGGTGAAGGTCGGCTAATTTTTCAAGTTTTACCCGACTTATTTGAGCGTTTAGGCGCGGCGGGCGCTTGGTTAGGTTTCGCATTCTTTGCCTTGCTAAGTATTGCAGCCCTAACCTCTACCATTGCCACTGCGGAAGTCCCCATTGCTTACGCCATTGAAACCCACGCCGTGAACCGCCGCCAAGCTGCGGTGATCATTGCCGCCCTCATTAGCGCTATCGGTATTGGCTTGGTGTTGTTCTTTGACCCCTTATTTAACTGGGTTGTGACCTATGTCACGCAATTTCAGTTACCACTGTCAGGGTTGTTTTATTTCTTAGTCATGGGCTGGTTGTGGCAACGTAGCAACCGAATTCGGGAACTGGCACGTGATCAGCTTCGCTATCGGTTGTTATTCTGGCACTTACGCTTAGTTTGCCCGCTATTATTGGCGTGGGTATTTGTTGACGTAGCGCTGTAGAATTACAGCGCTCTTGCTTTTACCTTGTCAGCCAAGGCCTCAGCCACACGTGCGCTAGTAAACTGGCGCACATCGCCATGGTGAATGGCGACTTCTTTCACCAAGGTTGATGAAATAAAGGAGTTTTCTTCCGACGGTGTTAAGAACACGCTTTCCAATTCTGGAAACAACCGACGGTTCATATTGGCCAACTGAAACTCATATTCAAAGTCAGACACCGCGCGTAGCCCTCGAATGAGTACCGTCGCCTGATATTCCTTGGCAAAGTCGACCAACAAGCCACTAAAACCAACGACCGTGACGTTGGGCAGATGCGACACTACGTGTCGTACCAATTCAACCCGCTCGTTTAACGAAAACATCGGCTTTTTGCTTGGACTATTCGCTACGCCCACAATCACTTCGCTAAACAGGTTGGCTGCACGCGCGATTAAATCGGCATGACCATTGGTTATCGGGTCGAAGGTGCCAGGATAAATTGCCCGTTGATGCATGAATTTTCTCCACCGTTATAAATGAGGATGCCAAGCCCCCTGCTGATCAGGTAAACTATGGGGTAATCAATAACATTATGGTTCACCCGTAACGTCAACGCACGGAGAATTACATGAAGCAAGATTTTTATCAACAGCTTGAAACCCAGCTAGACGAGCTGCAAGCAGAAGGCTTATACAAAAAAGAACGGATTATTTTAGGCGACCAAGACGCTGAAATTGAAGTCGGCAATGGTGAGTCGGTTCTTAACTTCTGTGCCAACAACTATTTAGGTTTAGCCAACAACGCAGAGCTCATTCAAGCCGCCAAAAAAGGCCTTGATGAGCACGGTTTTGGTACGGCTTCCGTGCGTTTTATTTGTGGCACGCAAAACATTCACAAAACGCTCGAAGCCAAGCTCAGCGCGTTTTTAGGTACCGAAGACACGATTTTGTATTCTTCGTGCTTCGATGCCAACGGCGGTCTATTCGAAACCTTAATGGGCCCTGAAGACGCTATTATCAGTGACGAGCTAAACCATGCGTCGATTATTGACGGCATTCGCTTAAGCAAATCTAAGCGGTATCGTTACAAAAATAACGACATGGCCGACCTAGAAGCTCAGCTTAAACAAGCCAAAGCGGACGGCGCACGTAATATTCTCATTGCGACCGACGGCGTATTCTCAATGGATGGTGTTATTGCCAACTTAAATGGCATTTGCGACCTTGCTGACGAGTATGGCGCGCTAGTGATGATGGACGACTGTCACGCCACCGGTTTCTTGGGTGAAAACGGTAAAGGTACGCACGAGTACTGTAACGTGCTGGGCCGTGTCGATATTATTACCGGTACTTTAGGTAAGGCATTAGGTGGCGCGTCAGGCGGTTATACCTCAGGCAAAAAATGCGTCATTGACTGGTTACGTCAGCGCTCGCGCCCATATTTGTTCTCTAACTCAGTTGCTCCAGCCATTGTACAAGCGTCTATTCGCGTGCTTGAAATGCTTGAAAATGGTCACGAGCTGCGCGCAAAACTTTGGGACAACGCCAATTACTTCCGTACCCAAATGACCGCGGCAGGCTTTACCCTCAGCGGCGCTGATCACGCCATTATTCCAGTGATGATTGGTGATGCTAAATTGGCATCAGAAATGGCAGAGCGCATGCTAAAAGAAGGCATTTACGTTGTCGGTTTCTCATTCCCTGTGGTGCCGCGTGGCAAAGCGCGTATTCGCACCCAAATGTCAGCCGCCCATACGCGTGAACAACTTGATCGTGCCATTGACGCCTTTACCCGTATTGGTAAAGACTTGGGCATTATTTAACACCGTTACTGAAGGTAAAAACGATGAAAGCTTTAGCCAAATTACATGCGCAGCCGGGCATTTGGATGACTGACGTTGAAAAACCAGAGTACGGTTACAACGACTTGCTCATTCGCATAAAGAAAACCGCTATTTGTGGTACCGACGTACACATTTACAAATGGGACGAATGGTCGCAAAAAACCATTCCGGTACCTATGGTGGTCGGTCACGAATATGTCGGTGTGGTTGAAGCCATGGGCGAAGGCGTACGCGGTTTTAGTACTGGCGACCGCGTATCTGGTGAAGGCCACATTACTTGCGGCCATTGCCGTAACTGCCGCGCTGGGCGCCGTCACTTGTGCCGTAACACGGTTGGTGTGGGCGTTAACCGCCCGGGCGCATTCGCTGAATACCTCGTTATTCCAGCGGAAAACGCATTCAAATTACCAGACGACATTAGCGATGATTTAGCCGCTATTTTTGACCCGTTTGGTAACGCTGTACATACCGCTTTAGCCTTCGATTTAGTGGGCGAAGACGTGTTGATTACCGGCGCAGGCCCTATTGGTATTATGGCCGCAGCGGTAGCTCGCCACGTTGGTGCGCGCCACGTGGTCATTACCGACGTGAACGAATACCGCCTTGATTTAGCGAAAAAAATGGGTGCCACGCGCGCTGTTGATGTCAGCAAGGAAAACCTGAAAGACGTGATGAACGAGCTTGGCATGAAAGAAGGCTTCGACGTGGGTCTGGAAATGTCAGGTGTGCCTTCGGCGTTTGCGCAAATGCTAGAAACCATGAATCACGGCGGCAAAATTGCCATGCTTGGTATTCCACCGCAAAGCGTTGCCATTGACTGGAACCAAGTGATTTTCAAAGGTCTCACCATAAAAGGCATTTATGGGCGCGAAATGTTTGAAACCTGGTACAAAATGGCAAGCTTGCTGCAATCAGGCTTAGACTTATCACCCATTTTGACCCACAGCATGTCCGTTGATGACTTCCAAGAAGGCTTTGACATTATGACCTCTGGTCAATCAGGCAAAGTCGTTTTAGACTGGAGTTAATCCGCGCCAATACAGGAAATTAGGAAGTAACCATGGCAGAATTTAAACGAATTAATGTGACCACTGCTCACCAAATGTGGCAGCAAGGAAATACGCGATTTGTCGATATTCGCGACGAACGCTCGTTTGCTGCGGCGCACATACCCGGTTCACAGCGCTTAACCGATGCCAATTTACAAGATTTCCTGAATGGGCTTGATGACGACCACCCGGTGGTGGTCGTTTGCTATCACGGCAATAGTAGCCAAGGTGCTGCGCAATACTTGGTTAACCAAGGCGTTGAACAGACCAGTAGCTTAGACGGCGGCATGACCGCTTGGGCACAACAATTTCCAGAGGCCGTGGAGCGCAGCTAAATGCAAAAATTACTGACCACCCGTGATGCTGACATGATGGCGAACCTGTATCGTTACCTACAGCAAAACGGCGTGCCAGTAACCGTTAGCGAACAGGGTAATCAGCTTGAATTGTGGTTAACCGTGTCAAGCTACCACGCCCACGCAAAGGCACTTATTCAAACCTTTAAAGACAACCCTGATATTGCCAATCAAGCCGTTGAGCCTGCTGACTCACAAGCGGCTCAACCGCAGCAAGCAAATACCAACCCACCTTCTATACTGACCATTATGTTGCGCCAGGCAGGTTGGTTCACGGCGGCCTATACAGTAGCTGTGGTGTTGGTATTTCTTGGTCTGATGACACCAATGGCTGAGAGCATTCTAAGTGCTTTATTATTTAACCCGAATAACTTCGAAAACTTACCCTGGGCTCAGCCATGGCGATTTGTCAGCCCAGCGTTATTGCATTTTAGTGTGCTACACATTTTGTTTAACGTGTTTTGGTGGTGGTATTTAGGCGGGCGCTTTGAACGATATTACGGTACCAAATGGCTGGTTCTGGCCTTCGCGGTGTGCGCAATCGCTTCCAATACCTCGCAATTTATTGAAAGTGGCCCTTATTTTGGCGGGCTTTCCGGTGTGGTGTATGGTCTCTTTGGTGTCGCCGCAATCGTTGGTTGGAAGAACCCTCGTCACCCGCTGTTTTTGCCTAACGGCCTGATTATTTTCATGTTGGCATGGTTGGTGTTGGGGTATACCGGGCTGTTGTGGGTGAATATTGCCAACACAGCGCACACGGCTGGGCTTGTTTCCGGCTTGGTTATTGGCGCAGCTATTCGGTTTTTAACCCAGTACGGTCGTCAGTAATACATGCGTTTTTTGAAGTTACAACAACTCGACTTCCCTATTGTCAGCCAAGGCCAGCCGGCCAACTGGCTGCCAGCGCTTGAGCCCAACTTGCCAGCAAATGCACTGCTCACACAATGGTTGCTAGACCCTGACTCACTTACTGCCAAATTGAAGCGCCATTGCGAAGATTTTTCGGTTGAAGTACTCGGTCAGCGCCCGGGCATGATTCGCCCAGACGAAGCCAAATGGCTGAGCGAACATGAAAGCCAAAATAATGAGCAAGCCAACGCGACTATTCGCGAAGTGATTTTATGCTGCGACGGCAAACCTTGGGTGTTTGCACGCAGTGTGTTTCCGCAAAGCGCCCTTGACGAAGCCGCATTAAAACTTGGCCAGCTTGGGGACAAACCACTTGGCGCGCATTTATTTGCCCAGCCCGACTTACAACGCTCTCGCATTGAGGTGTCTCGGTTTGCGACGCAATCGCGTATTGGTGAACTGCACCAGTGCTTAGGTTACCCAGCACAGTCGCTTTGGGGCCGCCGCAGTTGCTTTACCGCCGCCGGCCAACGGGTACTCGTGGCTGAAGTATTTATTGGCGAGTCTATTCCAGCGCAGATTGCCGCCACACTTATGCAGGACAACCCCCATGAATAACATCGGACAGTTTATTAGCGCCTGTTGGCGTTTAATGCGTGCAGACCGGCCCATTGGCAGCTTGCTGCTTGGGTGGCCTACCTTGGTGGCCTTGCTCATTGCGGGCAACGGGAATCCGCCGCTGCGCACCGTGGTGTTATTTATGCTGGGGGTATTTGTCATGCGCTCAGCTGGGTGTGTCATTAATGACTATGCCGACCGCCATATTGATGGCCATGTTAGCCGCACTAAACTACGCCCGCTAGCAACCGGTGAACTGAAGCCCTGGCATGCGTTAGCACTGTTCGGCGTATTGCTGCTGATTGCTCTGATTATTGTGTTGCAGTTTAATCAGGCCACCATTCTATTGAGCATTGCCGCGGCAGCGGTTGCCACCTTATACCCGTTTTGCAAACGTTTTACGCAGTTACCCCAAGTTGTGCTCGGGGTGGCATTTAGCTTCGGTGTGCTCATGCCATTTACGGCACTTGATCAAGGCTTACCACTGGTGGCGTGGATTTTATTTGCTGCCAATATTGCCTGGACCGTGGCTTATGACACTGAATATGCCATGGCCGATCGCACCGATGACTTAAAAATAGGCGTGAAATCAACCGCTATCTTATTTGCGGGACATGACAAATTCGCCATTGCCTTGTTGCAAATAGTCACCCTCGCCTTGTTGGCTTGGTTAGGCTATACGCTGCTGTTTGATTGGGTATATTGGCTTGGGTTAGCCGTTATTGCTGGTATGTTCGTATGGCAACACTATCTTATTTGGTACCGTGAGCCACAACGTTGTTTTCAAGCATTTTTGCACAACAACAACGTGGGCTGGGTATTAGCCCTCGCTGTTGCTGCGCATTATTGGTTTTAACGTAAGTTGGTTCTAACTTAAGTTGGCGTTGTCTTCACGTTGAACCAGCTGTTGCACTGACTGACGAATGGTTTGCAACACAGCCGGCTCCAACAATAAATCGACGCCATCACTAAAGTTGGCAACCCGATCATCGGCCACCATTGCCCCCGACTCTTCCACCGTGAAATAGCCTTCGCTTTTCAGCGTGCCAATAAGCGTACTCAATACTTTCTTGTCGAAAAACTCTGGCGCATTAACACCGTGAATGGCGCTAAGGCGCTCAGCAAGTTGCACTGAGTACTGCTCAAGGTTCGAGCGCGAAATTGGCTGCGCTTGCTGCAGCAACTCAAGCACGATGGCATAACGTTGTACTGTTTCGCTAGCGCTTCGAGCCAGCAACACTAGCTGCGAATAACTGGCTGAGTCACGTTTCGGCACGGTATAGGTGTCGGCATCTACCTGCGTTAACAATTCGCATTGAACATATTGCTCCAGCAGCGCTTGTACCCACAACGCCATGTCGGCCTTACTGTGGCTAATAAACAACTCTGCGGCTAACAGCGGGTGCAAATTGGTCAACAACTTCACCGCTTGCTCGGCAGTAAAACGCTTATGCCCCATCGCAAAAGCAGCCAGCAAAGCCGGTACGATCACCATATGCATGATGTTGTTGCGGTAATAGGTCATGGCAATGGCCGTGGTGCCATCAAGACGAATCATTTCACCAATGCCGTCCGCTTCCACGGTAAATTTGTCGTGCTTCTTAGCTTGCTTCCACAAGGTGGCGCCATCGTGTTCAGGTACGTAAGCATCTTTGCTGTACGGCACCTCACGCAAAATACGGGTGTACAAATTTAACTGGCTGATCAGTTCTTCACGCGTTACCGCATGATGCTCTGAGCTAAGCACTATAAGCGCCGACAAGTTAATGCTATTCAACGCAGCAGAATTATTAATGCGACACATAATTTGGTCGGCTAATAAATTCACCGTTGGGGTTAACCATTTCGGCCGCTCGGGCTCTTCAGCACCTGTGGTAATCGCATCACGCCAATTCGGCTGCAATTGCTCAAGTGCTTCACCTAAGTTAATCGGCTCGCCGAAGCTAACATAGCCTTGCCCAAAATTGCGCAAATGGCGCAGGCTACTTAGCACCTGCCACACCGATTCTTTTTGTTTAGACTTGCCCTTGAGCTCTTTTAAGTAAGTGCCGACTTCCATCACATGCTCATAGCCCAAGTACACCGGCACAATGGACATTGGGCGTTGTTGGCCGCGTAACATACCCTGCACGGTCATAGCCACCATGCCGGTTTTAGGAGGAAGCAAGCGGCCCGTGCGGCTACGACCGCCTTCGGTGAAGTACTCCACCGGGTAGCCTTTTTGGAACAAGCGGTTTAAATACTCACGAAATACCGTTGAATACAGCTTATTGCCACGGAAACTACGGCGAATGAAAAAAGCACCGCCGCGACGGAAAATTGGCCCAGCTGGGAAAAAATTGAGATTCACGCCCGCAGCAATGTGCGGCGGAACCAAGCCTTCTTTATAAATAACATAGCTTAACAGCAGGTAGTCCATGTGCGAGCGATGGCAGGGCACATAAATAATTTCGTGCCCAGCTTCGGCCAATGCGCGAATGCGATCACCGCCGTCGACATGAATACCGTTATAAATTCGGCTCCAACACCAAGTCATAAACCGGTCAAGCAAACGAACTAGCGTGTCGCTGTAACTAGCAGCTATTTCGTGCAGATATTTCTCAGCAGTTTTGCGCGCTTGTTGTTGGGTAATTTTTTTGCTTCGCGCTTCGTCGGAAATAGCTTGCTTGAGCGCTGGGGTGTCTAATAAATCTTGAATGACCACTTGACGTTCGGTCATTTTAGGGCCAGCCACAGCGTGACGCATGCGCACAAAGTGTACGCGCGCTACGCGTGCAAGTTTATGTGCTAAGCGCTGTGTGCTGCCGCGCTGTGACGCCATTTCTTGTAGCGCCACCGGCCGGCTACCACGAACCAGCACGTGCCGCCCAGAAAACATCACCAACCAAAATTTACGCCAATGACCTGGGTTATCCACATCGGCAACCATGGTGTGCCCTTGGCGTGGCTCTTGGCCTGGCGAACGCCCCCAAAATAAACCGATAGGCATCACCTGAATATTCAGCTTGCTGTCTTTTTGATGGGTCGCAATAAGTCGCTCAAAGTCAGTAATGGCCTGCTGAGCGCTACCGTGATCGGTTTGATCTAAGTACATGACGCGCGACAATTGCTCACCGTTAATCATTAGATCTTCGGTTGGATCGGGAAGCCCCGCACTTTGCAACGCGCGTTGTGCCACCAACAGGTCGGTGGTTGATGTTGAGCGCATCACATATACCACGTGTTTCTCGCCAACCACTTGCTGTGCAGTGTCATCGAGAATCACCTCATAGCGCGTTAACCAGCGCACTGGCCAGTACATGCAAGCGCGCCAAAAGCCTTTCAGACTCATGTAATATCCCCACTAATTACAAACGTATAAAGCATACCACTGTTGTAAAAAATTGTCTGATTGAAAAAAAGTTGCACAAAAAAGTTGCGAAACCAAAACACCTGTATATACTCACAGTATTACTGTATAGATAAACAGGTATCGTTATGCGACCATTAACGCCAAGACAGCAGCAAATTTTAACCTTGATTAAAGACAATATCGACGCCACCGGTATGCCACCAACGCGTGCAGAAATTGCTCAACGGTTAGGGTTCAAGTCAGCTAACGCTGCCGAAGAGCACCTCAAGGCACTGGCCAAAAAAGGCGTCATCGAAATGATGCCGGGCATGTCGCGCGGTATTCGCTTAGTTGGCGTAGAGCAAGAAGAAGTTCCCGAGGGGCTTCCACTGATTGGTCAAGTTGCAGCCGGTGAGCCTATTTTGGCGCAAGAGCATATCGAAAGTCATTATCAGGTTGATCAAAACTTATTTAAACCGCATGCCGACTTCCTGCTTCGCGTTAACGGCATGAGCATGAAAGACATCGGTATTTTAGATGGCGACCTGTTAGCGGTGCATAAAACCCACGAAGCACGCAATGGTCAAATTGTTGTTGCACGCGTTGAAGACGACGTTACCGTTAAGCGTTTCGAGCGTCGCGGCAATATCATTTTATTACACCCAGAAAACGAAGAATTCGCGCCCATTCAGGTCGATTTAAGTCATCAGTATTTCACTATTGAAGGTCTCGCGGTGGGTGTTATTCGTAATGGAGCATGGTTATGAGAAACGAATTTTCTAATGTAATAAACGACCTTGGTTTTGACGTTTGGTCTGCAACACCGGCCTTGGAGTCAAATTGCCAGCACATTGAAAGCTTGTTGCCTCGTATACAAGCGCTGTCTTTGCGCACCCACCAATGGATTACTGTGATTGGCGCGCGCCGCGAAATGATTGAGCAACTTGTTGCAGCTGGCATTAGCCGCACGCGTATTCGTTGGGTGCACGGCCGCAACCAAGACGAGCGCGAATGGGCAACCGAGCAAGCATTACTTGCCGGCACCAGCAGCATTGTACTTAGTTGGTTGGGCGAGCTCTCACCACGTATGCAGCAACGCTTAAAAATGGCCAGTAAAGTTAGCCAAACTCACAGTTTTGTACTGAATGATTTACCTTCACCCACCCCACTCCACTAATCCTGCAAGTGAAGGTTGTCTATTAGGGCCACAGTCGTGGCCCTTTTTTTATACGCAAATGTAAAATTTATTCGAATTGCCGGTTTCTTTTTCACCAGAAAATGGTATTTTGAATGTGCATTAACTGCTAACACAATAAACAACAATAATTATTGATACATAACAACAAAGGGTTAGTGGGGAAAGCGATTTTCATAAGAAATGCTGTTCCTTTTTCTGCTCACCTCGTTGTTCTTCAGGCTCGCACTTCGGTGTATTCGTGGCCCAAGCCACGTCGGAAGAATGAGAGGAGATGTCGCGTGAGTACTAAACTCATCACTGCGCTAACAGCAAGCATTCCGTTTGCTGCCAGCGCGCAATCGTCGTTGAACCTGACTCAAGGTGTTACCGAGATCAGTCAACGCGTATACGACCTTCACATGACTATTTTTTACATATGCTGTGTGATTGGCGTAATTGTTTTCGGCGCCATGTTTGTTTCCATGGTCGCCCACCGCAAGTCCAAAAACCCGAAGCCGGCAACGTTCCATGAAAACGTGAAGGTGGAGATTATTTGGACTGTCATTCCGTTTTTGATTCTTATTGGTATGGCTATTCCGGCTACGCAAACCTTGTTTGCCATGGAAGATACTTCCGAAGCCGAAGTAACCGTATTGGTCACGGGGTCACAATGGAAATGGCACTACAAATATTTTGATCATGACGTCGAGTACTTTAGTTTACTCGCTACCCGCCAAGATCAAATCAATAACCGGCTCGACAAAGGCGAAAACTACCTGCTTGAAGTTGACCGCCCATTGGTTATTCCTACCGACACCAAAGTTCGCTTCTTAGTGACTTCAGACGACGTTATTCACTCATGGTGGGTGCCTGACTTTGCAGTGAAAAAAGACGCCAACCCAGGTTTCATTAACGAAGCTTGGACTAAGGTTGACGAACCGGGTATTTATCGCGGCCAGTGTGCTGAGCTATGTGGTAAAGACCACGGCTTCATGCCGGTGGTGGTTATTGCTAAAGAACCTGCTGAATACCAAGCTTGGATTGCCGAGCAAGAAGCCATTCAAAAGCAAGCCAAAGAAGAAGAACAACGCTTGCTGTCAATGTCGATGAGCAAAGACGAGTTGATGGAACTTGGCGAGCGTATTTATCTAGGTAATTGCGCAGCGTGTCACCAGCCAAATGGTGAAGGTATTCCGGGTGTATTCCCTAGCCTGAAAGGCACCAACATGGTCATGAACGACCAAGCCGGCCACATTGACATTGTTGTGAACGGTAAAGCCGGAACTGCCATGCAGGCATTTGGCAACCAGTTGAGTTTGCGTGAACTTGCTGCAGTTATTACGTATGAGCGTAATGCCTGGGGCAACGACACGGGCGACCTTATTCAGGCCGCTGATGTTAACCAATTTGTGAAAGAGTAAGGGAGACCCGATATGAGCACAGTTGCTGGCGAGATGGATCACACTGATCATCACCACCACGCGCCATCGGGTATTACCCGTTGGTTGTTTACCACGAACCATAAAGACATTGGCTCAATGTACCTATGGTTCAGTTTTATTATGTTTTTGGTTGGCGGCTCTATGGCGATGGTTATTCGCGCCGAGCTATTCCAACCAGGCCTACAGTTAGTAGACCCGCACTTCTTTAACCAAATGACCACAGTGCACGGCTTGATCATGGTATTCGGGGCGGTTATGCCGGCCTTTACCGGGTTAGCCAACTGGATGGTACCGTTAATGATCGGCGCGCCAGACATGGCCTTGCCGCGTATGAATAACTGGAGCTTCTGGATTCTGCCATTTGCTTTTGCCATTTTATTGGCGTCGTTATTCATGGAAGGTGGCGGCCCAGCCTTTGGTTGGACGTTCTACGCACCGCTATCAACAACCTACAGTAGCGACTCAACCGCATTGTTTGTGTTTTCCGTTCATATCATGGGTATCTCGTCCATTATGGGAGCGATAAACGTTATCGTGACCATTATGAACATGCGTGCCCCGGGTATGACCTACATGAAGATGCCGTTGTTTGTGTGGACATGGTTTATCACGGCATTCTTGCTTATTGCCGTTATGCCGGTGCTTGCCGGTGCGGTAACCATGGTGTTAACCGACAAATATTTTGGCACCAGCTTCTTTGATGCCGCCGGTGGCGGTGACCCAGTCTTGTTCCAGCACATATTCTGGTTCTTTGGGCACCCCGAAGTGTACATCATGATTCTGCCGTCATTCGGTATTATCTCAGCCATTATTCCAGCGTTCTCACGCAAACGGTTATTCGGTTATTCATCAATGGTTTACGCCACTGCAGCAATTGCTGGTTTAAGCTTCATTGTATGGGCGCACCACATGTTTACCACAGGTATGCCGGTAGCCGCTGAGATATTCTTCATGTACGCCACCATGTTGATATCTGTGCCCACTGGGGTGAAAGTATTCAACTGGGTGGCCACCATGTGGCGCGGCTCTATCACCTTTGAAACGCCGATGCTGTTTGCACTCGCATTCGTGATTTTGTTCACCATTGGTGGTTTCTCTGGGCTCATGTTGGCTATTACACCGGTTGACTTCCAGTATCACGACACTTACTTCGTGGTCGCACACTTCCATTATGTGCTAGTTAGTGGCGCTATTTTCTCGATTATGGCGGCAGCGTACTACTGGTTACCGAAGTGGACAGGTCACATGTATGACGAAACATTAGCGAAATGGCACTTCTGGTGCTCGTTAATCTCGGTCAACTTACTGTTCTTCCCAATGCACTTTGCGGGCTTAGCGGGCATGCCTCGTCGTATTCCTGACTACTCGCTGCAGTTCGCGGATATTAACCAAATTGTTAGTATTGGCGGCTTTGCGTTCGGCTTATCACAACTTATCTTCTTGTGGGTGGTGATTAAGTGCGCGCGCGGCGGCGAAAAAGCTCCAGCGAAACCATGGGAAGGTGCGGAAGGTCTTGAGTGGACTGTGCCTTCACCGGCGCCGTATCACACCTTTGAAACGCCGCCCGAGGTGAAGTAATTATGGCTACCAACGATCCAACCCCAAATAACGCGCGCCCAGACAACGCGCGCGTTGTAAAACGTCTACTTTTTGTTGTTGTGGGCATGTTTGGCTTTGGCTTTGCGTTGGTTCCACTGTACGAAGTGTTTTGCGACATCACAGGGTTTAACGGCCGTACTAAAAACGAACAGGCGGCCGTTAATACACGCCAAATAGATACCTCGCGAACCATCAACGTACAGTTCATTACACGGGTCAATAAAGGCATGCCTTGGGGCTTTTCGCCCGAGGTGAACTCAGTACGTGTTCACCCCGGTGAAACCAAGGTTGTCAACTTTCTGGCCAGTAACCCAACGGGACAGAACATGGTGGCGCAAGCTATTCCATCTGTTGCGCCGGGTGAAGCCGGGCTGTATTTAAATAAAACTGAGTGTTTTTGCTTTAACCAGCAACCACTGGCGGCAGGTGCTGACACCAAAATGCCCATGCAGTTTTATCTTGACCCCGATATTCCAGAACACATACATACGTTGACTTTGTCATACACCATGTACGATATGACAGCCAATGCTCAACCGGATGTGCTCGCTACTTTTGAAGCGACGCCATCGGCCGACTGAGGATTATTTTATGGCACAACAACATGAAAAATATTACGTCCCTGCTTCTAGCCCGTGGCCAATAGTTGGCGCTATTGGTTTAGGCTTGATTGCTTTTGGTGCAGGGCACACCGTTATCGATATGAAGAATGAAGTGACCGACGGCTGGGGCTCAAACGTTTTGTTTGGCGGTATAGCGGTCATGATTGTGATGTTATTCGGTTGGTTTCGCGACCAAATTAACGAATCAATGTCGGGCCTTTATAGCAATCAATTAGGGCATTCTTATCGCCAAGGCATGAGCTGGTTTATCTTCTCTGAAATCATGTTCTTTGCGGCGTTCTTTGGTGCGTTATTTTATGCCCGAGTGATTGCCGTTGAATGGCTTGGCGGCGCTGGCAACAACGCAATGACCAATGAGGTTTTATGGCCAGCTTTTGAAGCCCATTGGCCGCTCACCGAAACACCTGGCGGCACCAAATCGGGTGAAATGGGTTGGTTTGGCTTACCGCTTTACAACACCATTATTCTGATTGTCTCAAGCTTTACCTGTCATTTTGCACACGTTGGGCTTGAAAAGAATAACCGCAAGCAACTGACGTTATGGTTAGCTATCACGATTATTCTTGGTTGTATTTTCTTGTATTTACAAGGCGCAGAATACGTACATGCTTACCAAGAGCTTGGTTTAACTTTAGATTCTGGTGTTTACGGTAATACCTTCTATATGCTCACTGGCTTCCATGGCTTACACGTTACTTTGGGTACCTTGATGCTGTTCATCATGTTCCTGCGCGTGCTTAAAGGCCACTTTACGCCAGATAACCACTTCGCATTCCAAGCCACGAGTTGGTATTGGCACTTTGTTGATGTGGTTTGGGTATGTTTGTTTATCTTTGTATACATTTTATAAAGTAGTGGTGGCCGTACTAAGCTTGAAAGCTTAGTACGGTCGCGGATTCGGTGTCAGCAATCCAGACGCCAGTAATATCACGATCACCACAATGGCTATCGCCGAGAACATCACTCGCTGGCCAAGATATTTTGTCATTGAGGGTTTGGTCGGGTCGTTACGCAGCATAGCAAACAATGCGCGGAATAAATTAACGACCATAAATAACATGAGTAGTACCAGTATGATTTTTGCTGCAGTAACCATTGTTCCTTCCCGAGTTCGCCCGCTTAAAGGCGTTGATTGTCAGGCTTGCTATGCGTAAATCACTTCGCATGAGCAAACTTATTGGCATGCTGCTCACTGTGCTAGCAATTGCTATTTTGGTCAAGCTTGGTTTTTGGCAACTTGATCGCGCCAATCAAAAAGAACAATTTTTTGCCGACTATGCGCAGCGCGGCCAGCAAACCGTTCAGCTGAATAACACCATAACCCCCCAAGATGCGATACCGCGGTTTGCCCAAGTGACTATTTCGGGAGCGTTTCTACCGGATTACTTGCTACTTGATAACCAAGTTCAAGAGGGCCAAGTCGGCTATCACGTGGTGGGCTTGCTGCAAGCAGACATCCATGATCAACCACGTATTGTCATGGTGAACTTAGGCTGGGTACCCTTGGGTAAAAGCCGCGAAGACAGGCCACAATTGAAATTGCCGCGGCAGCCTTTAACGCTAACCGGGTACTTTTACTTACCCGAGCTGAATAGCGTTTGGGGGGCGAACGCACACTTGGTGGAGCACCAGCAAAAACCGGTTCGCGTGCAGCAACTAAACGCCAGTGTTATTGGCAACGCGCTGCAGCTTCCCATTGAGCCCTATGTGGTGCTACTCTCGGAGCAAGAAGAAATTGGCTGGCCACGTGCCTGGCAGCCGCAAGTCATGACACCTGAAAAGCATCGTGCATACGCGTGGCAGTGGTTCTCATTGGCCCTTGCCTGTTTATTGGTGTTTTGGTTTGCAAGCCGTTCCAAAAAAATAACAACAGAGGAATGAACATGTCGAACGTTAAAAAATCGCGAGCCACTTTAATTGGTGTTGTGCTGGCCTTTTTAATTCCTGTTATTGGCGCCAAATTAGTTCTCGACCAAAACTGGTACCAAGGCGCCGTAACCAATAAAGGCACCATGTTAGTGCCTCCACTTGAGCTCAAAGAACTCAACCAATTGCTACCTGAAGGTTGGCGTGTTGCATTGCGTGATGACGGCGCGTGCGACCAAGCATGCATTCAAGCTTTGTACGCCATGAACCAGTTGGATGTGGCCTTAGGTAAGGAAACCGACCGCGTCGCTCCTGTGCTTATTAGTGCCGGCCCGAGTGCCCTCAACCTAGCCAATGTACCGCTAATTACCGCCATCGAACATGACGCTCTAGCACAAGCGCTGCTGGCTGTGCCTGCACATCATTTAATGATCATTGACCCACTTGGTAACGTGGTGTTGCATTACCCCACGTTTGCTAATGAAGAAAAAATGCGTGCCGAAGCCAAAAATTTACTGGCCGACTTACGTACTTTGTTAAAGCTTTCAAAGATAGGTTAACAACATGCGCGGCTTCGTAAAATTAAGTATTGTTTTAGCCTTTGTGGTGATTGTTTTGGGTGCCTACACACGCCTTACTGACGCAGGGCTAGGCTGCCCTGATTGGCCAGGTTGCTACGGCGAACTGACCGTACCCAAAGACGCCAACAAAGCCGCAGAGCTATTCCCAGACACCCCGCTTGAAAGCCATAAAGCATGGAACGAAATGATTCATCGTTATGCTGCCGGTACTTTGGGTTTAGTTATTCTGGGTATCGCTATTTGGTCTCTATGGCGTAAGCGCCAGCGCAGTGAACAGCCGGTAAAACTGCCGCTGTTTTTATTAGCTTTAGTGACATTTCAGGCGGCCTTGGGCATGTGGACTGTCACCATGAATTTACAGCCATTAGTGGTTATGGGCCATTTACTTGGTGGATTTAGCACCATCTCGCTGCTTTATTTACTAAGCTTAAGGCTGCAACGTGTGCATATTCCACTGGGTGACCCAAAGGTTCGGTCGTTATCCGCTTTTGCTCTGTTTGCACTGATTGTGGTGTTTGGCCAAATAGCTTTAGGCGGCTGGGTTGCCGCAAACTATGCTGCCATGGCCTGTACCGAATTGCCATTTTGTGAAGGCAACTGGGCCGAGCGACTCGATATCGCCGGCGCCTTCTCGGTACCCGAAGCAAGCACCTATCAGTACGGCGCCCATGACTACGCAGAACGCATGACCATTCACGTAGCACACCGTTTTGGCGCCTATTTCACCATCATTGTGGTGGGGCTGTTATTGTGGATGGGTTACCGCCGCGCCAGCTCAAAAGTTATACGTCGCAGTTTGAACTGGATAACCATTCTACTCATTGCACAAGTAAGCCTAGGCTTTAGCAACGTATTACTATTATTACCGCTTGGCATTGCCGTTGCACACAACGCTGTGGGGGCATTATTGCTGCTAAGCTTGGTAGGGTTAAATTATAAAATCGCCCGCAATGCTTAAACGTCGATAAGAGGCGAGGACAAAAAATGGCAGAACAAGCAAATATGGCAAGCGCCAATGAAGCGCTTGCACAAACTTATAAAAAACACGCAAGTTGGCGCGACTATCTAACGCTAACCAAGCCGAATGTCGTACTGCTTTTGTTGGTCACTGCATTGGTAGGTATGTGCCTGGCATCACCAACCTGGATTGCCTGGCAAATTATGCTGCCAGCGCTCATTGGCATTGGTTTCATGTCGGGTTCGGCCGCAGCCATTAATCATTTAGTTGACCGCCATATAGATGCACGAATGGCCCGCACGTTACGACGTCCACTACCTTCGGGTGCGCTGTCACCGAAGCGAGTACTTACTTTCGCCGCTACCGTAGGTGCGCTGGGCTTTGCTGTTTTGGCTATTTGGGTCAATATGCTCACGGCGTGGCTAACCTTTGCTAGCCTGATTGGCTACGCTATGGTTTACACCATGTATTTGAAGCGCGCGACACCACAAAATATTGTTATCGGCGGCTTGGCCGGCGCTGCACCGCCACTATTGGGCTGGACAGCTGTCACCAATGAAATTCATCCATTTGCCATTTTGCTGGTGATGATTGTGTTCACCTGGACCCCACCGCATTTTTGGGCGCTTGCGGTACACCGCGCCAAAGACTATGCCAAAGCGGAAATACCGATGTTGCCGGTTACTCACGGCGTGGAATTTACCAAAACCTGTATTCTTCTTTACACCATTTTGCTCGGCGTTATCTGCTTACTGCCGTACATTGTGGGTATGTCCGGTATTATTTATCTGATTGGCTCAACGGTGCTTAGCATCTGGTTCTTAGTTTATGCCTGGAAGCTAAAATTTGCGCCCACAAAACATACAGCTTTTAATATGTTTAAGTTCTCAATTTGGCAGTTATTTGCGTTATTCGTATTGTTGCTAGCTGATCATTATTTAGTTACTCCAGCATTACCGATGGGATAAAAAACTATGCAACGGTTACTCGTCACTATTGTGGCTCTTATTGCTTTAGTCGCCGGTGTTGTTATTTACAACAACCTTCCAAAACCGCAGCCTAACGCCTTGGTGTACGACCCGGCCAGAGCGCTGCAGCCTTTTACGCTAGAGAGCTCGCTTGGGCAGAACGTGTCAAATAGCGATTTAGAAGGGCAATGGACTCTACTTTTTACCGGCTATACTTTTTGCCCAGACATTTGCCCAACCACAATGGCCGACTTGCGCCAAATACTGCCTGAATTGCAGCAGCGAACAGACTTACCGGTGAAGGTTTGGATGATTTCTGTTGACCCACAACGTGATGACGTAAAACGTGTCAGTGACTATGCAGGGTTCTTTGGCGACAGTTTTGTGGGTATTCGCGCAGAACACCCGCAACTTTACCCATTTGTGAATGACTTAGGCCTCATGTATTCCATTCCCGAAGAAGGCGAAACAGACTACCTTGTGAATCACAGTGCGGCCATTGTACTGGTGAATCCGGACGGCAATCGACAAGCCATTTTTAAGGCTGATCATGTTGTTGGCGAAATTCCAACGGTCAATATGCAACAACTGGTTGCCGACTTCGCTATTATTACGCCGCGGTATCACTAATCTGGCCAGCGGCCCTGTTCATCAGCACGAATAAACGGGTGTGAATACCAATAAAAGCGCCCGTTTTGTGATTTACTTGGCACCGTACAATTGACCCGCGAACGGCCAATTGGCACTGGATTTTCTAGGTTCACACGAAACATATTGCCCTGCCATGAAGGCTGAATGACTTTCCCACCCGCAAAGCAGTTCATTTGGCCTTTGTTAAAGTCATTGGTGTGTGCGAGTTGCACAGCAAACATAGGGGCTTTGCGTCCGTCACTCAGCAGTGGTTGTTTAGGCGTGTATTCAACGACGGGTAAAGCAAGGCTTGTTAATTTTGTGGCCAGGGTATCAAGTGACGCATACTGTGCTGAAGCCGGAAACCTTGGAATTGCCGTCATTGTACTTTGTGCGCCCCACGGCCCAGAGTGCTGTGCAAACGCAATAAAGCCTTCTGCCTCAAGAATATCCTGCAAGGCCTGATTATACTCACCGTATGGGTAGGCAAAATGTTTTGGTTGCTCACCTAGGTTTTCATCAATTAACTGCTGCGCTTCAACCACGTCTTTACGTACACGCTCGCGCCAAGCTTCTTCGCTTTCTGAAGCCTCACGCCAAGTCATGTGCCAATGGCTATTCGAATGATTGGCAATGTTTGCGCCATAGTCTTGCAACTCACGCAGTTGCTGCCAGCTCATATAAGCTTCTGGAGCTTCAGCCATGAGTTTCGGATTCACGAAAATAGTGAACGGATAGCGATATTTCTTAAAAACTGCCAAGCCATTGCGATAAACATTGCGCCAACCATCGTCAATGGTTATTGCTGCCGTGTATTCCGGTAACGGCTCGCCTGCCGCGAGGCGTTTTTGAATATCGGCAAGCGACAGCACCACAAAATTGTTTTCTTGCAGCCACGCAAAATGCGCCTCAAGCTCTTGCGCTGTTACTGAAGTAACACGCGGTGTATCATCGCCAATATGATGATATTGCAGAATCGCAACACTATTCGGTGCCGACCACGCAACGCAACTAATTAACGCAAGAACCACAAGCATGAAACGCATCAAACAAATCTCCTTTGGGTTTGGCAAACTGGCAGACCACCGCACCATTTTTGCCATTGCTTTGCCCATGATTATATCAAACATTGCTGCGCCTTTATTGGGCTTAGTTGACACTGCAATTATTGGTCACCTACCCCAATCTATTTACCTAAGTGCGGTAGCGCTTGGTGCTATGACCGTCAGTTTTATCTTTTTACTCGCTATTTTTTTACGAATGACCACCACCGCAGAAATTGCCGCCGCTTTCGGTGCTGCGAATCATCAGGCGCAACAGCGCGTGGTGCTGCATGGGCTAGCGCTAGCAGTTGGTCTTGGCATGATATTTTGGCTACTTACCCCGGTGGTTATTGACCTCGCTTGGTGGCTAATTGAGCCCAGTGCCGAGCTGAAAAGACTGGCCAGTAGTTATATCTCTATACGGCTAATAGCCGCGCCCGCGGCTTTAATCAATTTATTGGTGCTTGGCGTACTACTTGGGCGCCAACAAGCGCGACACGCCATGGCGTTAGTGATTTTTACCAATGCCGTAAATGTTATTGCCGATGTGGTGCTCATTCTCGGCTTGCAACTCAATGTGAAAGGGGCTGCTTGGGCCTCAGCTGCTGCCGAAATTAGCACTGCATTGCTGGGCCTTTGGCTTATTCGCGATACCCTACCCGGCCTGCGTCGATGGCAATTTGATATTCACTATTTCAAGCGTTTCGCACAAATGAATCGAGACGTGTTTATACGCTCGTTACTATTACAACTCTGCATGGCGACCATGACTGGATATGCCGCTCGCTTTGGTGCCGTAGTGGTTGCTGCCAACGCTGTACTCATGCAGTTTTTGATGCTTATTTCGTTAGGGCTAGACGGCATTGCCTATGCCGTGGAAGCACTGCTGGGTGCAGCGCGTGGCCGCGGCGACACGCAAAAAATTCGCTATTGGATGAAGTTAACTTTGCTGTGGTCGGTTATTTTTTCTCTTGCCTACTGCATGGTGTTTTGGCTAGCAGGCGAATTTATTATCCGGCTACTCACCGACTTGCCTGATGTTATCGCCGCCTCACTTGTCTATTTACCATGGCTAGTGGTGCTGCCCTTGGTTGGGCATTGGAGCTATTACTTTGACGGCGTTTTTATTGGCTTAGGTTTAACTCAAGCCATGCGTGACACCATGGCGGTTAGTGCCTTGGCCGTATTTTTACCAGCCGTGGCTATTAGTCAGTGGTTGCTAGAAAAAGAAAGCGCCAACCATGGTTTATGGTTGGCGCTTAGTTTATTTTTACTCGCCCGTGGCGTTAGCCAATGGCTTTATTTAAAGCAACGCTCGCTTACATCGCTGGTGCCAGATCATCCATCAAAATAAGCTGCGGCGGTAAACCACCACCGGTAGCGTCAACAGCGACCGCGGTGTAAACACCTGCGCCGTCAAGCTGTAACTCGATAGGGCCAATGGCAGCATCTTTGGTGCCTGTGGCTGTCACGGTGACTGTGTAAGTGCCTGGCATAAGTGATACATAGCCAGTTGACACTAACGCAGCTGGGTTAAACGGCACGTTTTCAAACGCAGGCGTTGCATCAGCAATGTCAGCAGTTGCCGTGACGTAAATATCCACAGCGCCCGCACTTGGCGAAGCGTGCACTAACTGCACCTGCGCTTCAGTGGCAATGCGACGCGTCCAGTCTTCAACCACCGCCAACGTTAACGAACCATCGCCCAATGCGCCGACTGCATAAACGCTCACGCGCTGGTTGTCGGCAAGTGGCAATACGGCATCGTCAATAACGACTGGGTCACCGCCTGCGGCAGCCACATCAACTAAATACTCAGCGCCCGGCAGATTAATAAAACCGGTAGCCTGTAAGAAGGCCAAGCCTTCAACCGCTGGGGTTGCTGCGTTATTCACCGTAATGTCTACCGCGGGTGCGTCAGCACTGGCATGCACAATACGTAACTCGCCACCCGCATCAGCCGATGACACCAGCTCAGCACCCATACCATCAGCTACTTGCAGCTGAATTGGCGAGTCACCGGTGCCGGTATTTGTTACCGCAGCAATAACGAGGTCTTCACCGGCGGCGAAGGTTGCGGCACCGCTGTCAAATACCACAGCAGATGCGTCACCAGCTGCAGTCACGCGAACTTGATATTCGCCCGCAGGCACGTCTAATTGCGGTGTAAAGTCTTGGAACTCGAGCGTTGCTGCAGGCTGCTCTGCCGATAAGTCAGCGTCAACAGCGGTTAAGTAAATATCAACTGCTGGCGCATCTGGCGCTGCGTGCAGTACCTGCAAGCGAAAATTACCGTCGGCGATATCGCTCACTGGATTATCGATAATCAGCGGTGCAATGGTTTCATCACCTACTTTACCGACTGCGAAAATTTCGTAACGGGTGTTGGCGGCAAAGGTTAAATCAGCCGGCCCAATAACCGTCGCGGTACTTTCGTCAACCAAAATACCATCGACTTGAATGCTGTAAGAACCTTCATCTAGCTCCAGTACTTCAGACGAGGCACCAAAAGGTACGCCTGAAAGCGTCGCTTCACCATCAACTAACACATTAACGTCAGGAGCGTCAGCTACTGAATGGTGAACCCGCACAAAGGTAGACTCTGGCGGCGGAGGTGGTGGAGTTACAACGGTGGTTGGAGTATCATCATCGCTACCACAGCCAACAAGCAGAACTGCTGCTGACAATGCGAGACCAAGTTTTGTGATCCCATTCATGATTATTTCCTCATTGTGTGTATAGGCAATTCACACTACGAAAGAAATAAGTGGATGGGATCACATCCACTTTCTATACAAGTTTAAATTTTGGTAAAGATTAATAGTACGAATGTTCGCCAGGCTGATGCTCTGTCACGTCTCGCACGCCATTCAACTCGCCAGGAAAGCGTTGTACAAGTTCTTTTTCGATGCCTTCTTTTAAGGTGACATCGACCATGCTACAACCGTTACAACCGCCACCAAACTGCAGCACGGCAATACCATCGTCGGTAATTTGGCTGACTGCCACTTTACCGCCATGATTAGCCAGCTGTGGGTTAATTTCTGACTGAATAACATACTCCACGCGTTCAATTAACGGCGCGTCGTCAGATACTTTTTTGGCTTTAGCATTTGGCGCTTTCAAGGTTAATTGCGAACCAAGATCTTGCTCTTCGTAATCAATCACTGCGTCGATCAAGAATGGCGCACTACCGGAATCAACAACCGCATCAAAACCGCTAAAGGGTAATACTTCGTCGTCCGCTTCAACCGAATCTGGTGGGCAATATGACACCCCGCACTCAGCTGAAGGCGTGCCCGGGTTCACTACAAACACGCGAATATTCGTGTTATCCGCTTGTTCGGCAAGCAATTTGCGAAAATGTGCTTGTGCACTTTCTGTAATACGAATCATGGGCTAACCACCTCACTGCTATACCTGAGTAATTTAGTAGGGTATATCTTATCGCAAAATTTGGTCATTGCATAGTAAGCCGCTTTGGCTTCGACCAAGAATTTGGTAGTTTGGTGAGCTATTAAATTCGCCAGAAACATAGGAATTAAACATGGTTCGCAAGTTTGCTATCGCGTTTGTGGGGCTGTTGCTATCGGTCACCTCGCACGCTACAACACTCAACGACTATTTGCCCGATGATGTTAGCTACAACCCTGACATTCCCACTCCCAAAGAAGTTTTAGGTTATGAAGTGGGTGAATGGCACGTACGCCCTGAGCAACTTGTTCGGTACATGGAAGTGCTGTCTGAAAAATCAGACCGTTTCCAGTTTGAAATAACTGGCTACACGCACGAGCGCCGCCCACTGGTGTTGGTCACGGTAACCTCGCCAGAGAACCACGGCAATATTGAGGCCTTGCGCCAACAACACGTGGCACTGGCAGATCCGAACCAAAAAGGTGACGTGGAAACCGCACCCTTGGTGCTCTACATGGGTTACAGCATTCATGGCGACGAGCCAAGCGGTAGTAACTCGGCATTATTGTATGCCTATTACCTAGCCGCGGCAGAAGGTGAAAAAATTGAAGCTGTACTACGTGACAGCATTATTCTGCTTGACCCAAGCTTCAACCCTGACGGGTTAGCACGCTTTGCCCAATGGGCGAATCAGCATAAAAGTCAAAACTTAGTGGCCGACACACAACATCGTGAGCATGTTCAACCCATGCCTCGTGGCCGCGTTAACCACTACTGGTTTGATTTGAATCGCGACTGGTTGTTACTGCAACACCCAGAGTCACGTGCACGCATTGCCAACTTTCAAAAGTGGAAGCCAAATGTGCTGACCGACTTCCATGAAATGGGTACCGATAGTACGTTTTTCTTCCAGCCGGGTATTCCTTCACGCAAAAACCCCAATACGCCAGACGAAAACGTGAAGTTAACCCAAACACTTGCCGAAGGCCACGCAGCAGCGTTAGACCAACAAGGCCGCTTGTATTTTACCGAAGAGGCGTTTGATGACTTTTACGTGGGTAAAGGCTCTACTTACCCAGACGTGCAAGGCGCTATTGGCATTTTGTTTGAACAAGCTTCAAGCCGCGGCCACGCGCAAGACTCAGTCAACGGCTTAGTTGAGTTTCCATTTACCATTCAGAATCAGTTCACCACGTCATTAACCACGATGTATGGCGCGCATGCCAACAAAAAATGGTTTTTAGACTACCAACAGCGTTTTTATGATGACGCCATGGCCGCCGCCAACAAAGCCGACTTTAAAGGTTATGTGGTGGGCGATAATACCGACCCTGCGCGCCTTAACGAAATGCTGAATATTCTGGCGCAGCACGGTATTAAGAGCTACCCAATAACCAAGTCAGTGAACGTAGATGGTGTGAAATATTCACCCGGTAGCAGCTATTACATACCACTGGCGCAAGAGCAGTACGTGTTAATTCGCGCAATTTTCATGAACCAGCAAAGCTTTAAAGACAACACCTTTTATGACGTTTCAGGTTGGACCTTCCCACATGCCTTTAACGTACAGTTTGGTGAGTTTGACGGCTGGAGCATTGATGTCGCTAAACAGCCATGGCAAGCGCCTAAGTCACAACCTGTTCAGCTAGTTGCTGATGCTTATGCTTATGCGTTCGAATGGCATAGCTATTTTGCACCACGTGCTTTAAGTCGCTTGCTGCAAGCGGGCATTCATGTGCGCCAAGCAAACCAAGGTTTTACCGCAAAAACCGCGAACGGCGACGTCGCACTCTCGCCTGGCACAGTAGTCGTGACGCGCGCTTATCAGTCGCAAAATTGGCAGCAAGTGCAGCAAAAGCTCGCCGAAATTGCCACTGACAACCAGTTGCAAGTGCATGCCATTAGCTCGGGCTTAACGCCAAAAGGCATGGACCTCGGCAGCCGCAATTTGGCGCCGGTTGAACCGGTTCGTGTGATGATGGTGGTGGGCACTGACGCCAATATGTATGAGGCCGGTGAAGCGTGGTACTACCTTGACCGCCATGTCGGTTTGCCGGTTTCTATGGTTGATACCGACCGCGTGAATCACGTTGATTTAAGTCGCTACACGCATATTTTGATGCTCGATGGACGCTATTCCAACCTGAACAAACACAGCGCTGAGCGCTTACGTGATTGGGTGAATAACGGTGGTGTTATTATTGGCCAACAAGGCGGCGCAAAATGGCTAAGTGACCACAATATTCTTGCTGCCAAGTTTGTCGAGAACAAAGCTTTCCGCGAAGCTTTCGAGCAACAAGACCTTAGCTATGGCGACATGGACGACTTTTATGGACAGCGTCGTTTAGCTGGCGCCATTTTCGAATTGCAACTAGACACCACGCACCCGTTAACCTTTGGTTTTCCGCGTAAAACATTGCCGGTTTTCAAAGATAGCCTTAACGCCATGGTGGTTCCCGATCAGCCATTCGTTACCGTGGCGCGTTACAGCGAAAAAGCGCCGCTATTGGCCGGTTTCACTGCCAAGCCAAACCAGCAAGTGTTAGCGGATAAAGCGGCGATTATGGCACACCGCAAAGGCCGCGGACGCGTCATTGCATTCGCCGACGATGTAAACTTCCGCGCGTTTTTCTGGGGCAGCGCGAAATTACTCAGCAATGCTATTTTCTTGGCACCTGAAGTGCGCCCAACCCTAAGCGATGAAGAAAATGTAGAGGCCGCAGCAGCAGAAGCCGCTGAAGCCGCCCACGCACATTAATTAATCACCTACCCGCGGTTGGTGTGGCTCTGCGTATGCGAGCGTCCATACATCAACCGCACTAGCACCGCGTCGTATAAGTGCCTCAGCAGCAGCTGAGGCCGATGCCCCAGTAGTCAGCACGTCGTCAATAACGGCCAATTTCAAACCAGTGACATGACGTGTGCAATACATGCTGTGGCGCATATTCTGCCAGCGTTGCTCCGCGCCCGATCGATGTTGCTTATTATGGTCATCTCGTAAGCGCCTCAGCAAGCCGGTAGCGACTGGCAATTGCACCCCTGGTGCTAACGCATGCGTTAACAAACCGGCTTGATTGTAGCCGCGCTGACACCAGCGTTTGTAGGTCATGGGCATAGCCACTAACATGTCAGGCCACGCCTGAGGGCGGTCGCGGTAGCAATGGCGTACTTGCGCCGCCAAAAATGGTGCCAGCACCTTGGCCAATTCCGGGCAGCGTTGAAACTTAAAGCGGTGAATAAGGTGCTGAATATCTGGTTGCCAGCTAAACGCCGAAAACCAGTGCCTGCCAGCAGCGCGTTCAGGGTTTTGACACCGCCAACGCACACACGATGGCGGCAACCTAGGTAAGTCACGCAAGCATACTTGGCAAAACCCTGTCACTTCAGCAACACGTAATGATTGATCACACAACCAGCAATACCCTAACATAGGCACATCCTTTTGCAGTGGTAGAGAACAGGTAATGGTAGCTTCAGTTTGGCGTGCCGTCAGGGGCACAGGAACGGATATTGTTGTACTCCATGGCTGGGGGCTGAATGCCAACATCTGGACACCCGTGGTGGAACCCTTGGCGCGCGAGGGACGGTTACATCGCCTCGACTTACCAGGTTATGGTGACTCGCCGTGGCCAGATAACCGCGAATTGTCATTTGAGAATTTGTGTCAGCTAACGCTCGAGGCACTACCTGAAAAGTGTCATCTGATTGGTTGGTCACTGGGGGGCCTCGTGGCTACACAGTTGGCGCTAAACCAGCCAGAGCGATTTCACAGCCTCACCACGGTGGCCTCATCGCCTTATTTTCCGGCCCAAGACAGCTGGCCGGGTATTGAGCCTCATGTGCTCAATACGTTCGCTAAACAACTAAGTAGAGACTTCAAGCGCACTGTTGAGCGTTTTCTAGCATTACAGTCATTAGGTTCGCCGCACGCGCGTGACGACGTCAAACAAATCAAAGAATGGCTATTCGCCAAGCCAATGGCCTCGGTTGAAGTGCTTGATGCCGGTTTAGATATGCTAGCAACTGTCGACTTACGGCAGCAGTTAAAACACCTGCAAGTGCCGTTGTTACGTATTTATGGCAGGCTTGATGCCTTAGTGCCTGTGGCTGTTGCCGAACAGCTCACGCAACTGCTACCGGCCGAGCTGGCGAACGAACAGCCGGTTATTGCAGCGCATTGTAGCCATGCGCCCTTTATTAGCGACGCACAAGGCTTTATGGCGGCACTAAGGCCGTTTCTACAACGAGTTAATTCAGATCTTGAAATAACCTAGCGCTGACAATGCGCACAATAAACCGTACTGCGCTGGCCAAGGCGAATTTCTTTTAAGCGGCCACCGCACTGCATACAAAGTTTGCCGCCGCGACCATACACCATAAGCTCTTGCTTAAAGTAGCCCGGTTGGCCGTCGGCTTGGGTAAAGTCTTGCAGCGTGGTGCCCCCCTGCTCAATCGCTTTGGCCAAGGTAGCTTTGATAATTGGCACCAAACGTTCGTAGCGGGCGCGGCTAATTTTGCCAGCCGCCCGCTTGGGGTTTATACCTGCTTTAAATAATGACTCGTTCGCGTAGATATTCCCCACGCCAACAACCACATGGTTGTCCATGATGAAGGTTTTAATCGCTTGTTGCTTGCCACGTGACATGTTGTATAGGTGGTCCACATTAAACGCGTCAGTCAATGGCTCGGGCCCAAGTTTGGCTAATAAAGGGTGGCCTTCTGCCGGGTGTTCAGCGCTATACAGCCAACAACCAAATCGGCGTGGGTCATTGAAGCGCAAGCACCAACCTGAACCCAGTACCAAATCGATGTGATCGTGTTTTACAACCAAGGTATTTGCCGGAACAACGCGTAGCGCACCAGACATACCGAGATGCACAATCAAATATCCCTGCGTGGTGTGAATTATTAAGTATTTTGCACGGCGTTCAACCTGACTAATGGTTGCGCCCACCACGTTGGAAATTTCTTCCGGAATTGGCCAGCGTAAGCGTCTATCGCGTACCACCACGTCAGTTATTTGCTGGCTTTCAAGATGTGGTGCAATACCACGCCGACTTACTTCAACTTCAGGTAATTCAGGCATAAATAGTCCATCGTATGACGCTTGTTTTTCTTAGCAAGCTACTCTATATTCGCGCGACCAATAGCTGGAGTGTTCGCTTCATGACAATAACTGCACACGCGCTTGATCAATCGGCATTTAAAACGTCCGCCATCGATTTTGATCTGCTCGCCGCGCAAGGTTACGTTATTGTGCCAAATTTTCTTGCCGCACAATACTGCCAACTGCTGTTTAACTATGCACAGCAGCTAAACGCCGCCGACTGGCAGCAGGCCGGTATTGGTCGTGCTGACCAATACACGACGAATACGGCAGTACGCCAAGATAAGATCCGTTGGCTAAGCGCCCAAGAGGCTCCTGAAAAAGCCTATTTAGACATGATGGAAAATTTGCGTTTAGAAGTTAACCGTGAACTTTTTATGGGGCTGTTCGATTATGAGTGCCACCTAGCGCATTATCCGCCAGGTGCCTTTTATCGCAAACACCTAGATGCATTCAAAGGCCGCAGTAATCGTATACTAACAACGGTGTTTTACCTAAACCCCGAATGGCACGAAACCGACGGTGGCCAACTCATTATTTATGGCGAGCGCGGCGAAGTACTTGAACAAGTTCTTCCCGAGGCCGGTAAACTTGTGGTGTTTTTAAGTGACGTGTTTGTGCATGAGGTGCTTGCTGGGCAGCGCGACCGCTTTAGTATTACCGGCTGGTACCGGCATAATAACAGTGTTAACGGGGTAATTGACCCAACTCGGTAGCTTGAACTATGGCTTAAACATTGAACAGCAGGCACAAAAAAACCCAGTCGAGACTGGGTTTTTTGTGCTCAGAAGAAGCTTACTTAATTTTAGCTTCTTTGAAAATCACGTGTTTACGAACCACTGGATCGTATTTTTTGATTTCCATTTTTTCTGGCATGTTGCGTTTGTTCTTGTCGGTGGTGTAGAAGAAACCAGTACCGGCAGAAGAAACTAGACGGATCTTATCGCGCATGGTTTAGCTCCTTACACTTTTTCGCCGCGAGCGCGCATTTCTGCAAGCACCGCGTCGATACCATTTTTATCAACAATACGCATACCTTTAGTAGAGATACGCAACTTCACCCAACGCTTTTCTGATTCTACCCAGAAGCGGTGAGATTGTAGGTTCGGCAGGAAACGACGCTTGGTCGCATTGCGCGCGTGTGAACGGTTATTACCGGTAACCGGACGCTTTCCTGTAACTTGACATACTCGTGACATCGTTTTTTTACTCCAAAATTGCTTCAAGCTCGCCTGTCGCCCATCGCGGCCTTGCCTTGAATCCGAGGGCGCATTTTATACAGCAAATTGGCCCGGCAATCAAGTGATCGCTGATATTTTTTGATCATTGTGATCCTGTAAACGGCGGCGCTACTTTACTACAGAAGCCCTCGTTCGGCAAATGAAACTGGCGATCCTGCACCAATAACGAAGTGATCAAGTAAAGCTACATCGATCATGGTCAGTGCCCGCTTTAAACGCTCTGTAACCCGCTGGTCGGCCTGGCTTGGCTCAGCAACACCCGAAGGGTGATTGTGGGCCAAGATAACTGCAGCAGCGTTATGCTGCATCACTAATTTTATAATTTCACGTGGATACACCGGCGCCGCATTAATGGTGCCTTGAAACAGTTCAACGTACTTTAATAATCTATGTTGGCTGTCTAACAACAGCACCACAAAAATTTCGCGCTGCTTGTGCCGCAACTGGGCGGTTAAATAGTCTTTCACCATGGCCGGCTGGGTAAACCCGTCATCGCGCCGCAATTGCCACGCCAAATAACGGCGGGAAATTTCCATAACGACTTGCAGTTGCATGACACGAGCAGGCCCCAGCCCGGGTTGCTCGAGCAATGACTCTGCTGGAGCCGCAAGCATACCGCCGAGGCCGTCAAAGGTACTCAACAAATCACGTGCATACGCAACCACGTCTTTGCCACGTATGCCAGTGCCTAGTAATATGGCCAGCAACTCAGAATCGGTAAGAGTTGCAACCCCCAACTCCGCCATTTTTTCGCGCGGCCGTTCGGCCACAGGCCAGTCTTTTACACTTGTCATGATCGCTCCTTGATCGGTTACTTGCGAGGAGCATTCAAGGTAGCACGCATTACTAGCTTGCTGCGCAAAATAGGTCAAAGCAAGGAAGCTGGTAGGCAAATATCAGACACAAAAAAGCCGCACGAATGCGGCTTTTTTCAGTTTCTAACGGGTTATTAATTCCCGCCGCTAGACACGCTAACTGCTGGAGACGCATTTCGCAATGCTTCTTCGGCTTCGCGACGCTCTTGTTCAATTTGTTCAGGTGTACGACAAACGCGAGTACGGAAACGCGTACCGATCTCTTGTTCTTGCGTACAAATGTACTTTTGCTCGCCATCCGTAGCAACAACATCAGCGTGATGCGACTCATCCGCTTTGTTTACTTGGCTAATTGGGTCGTTTTTATCAACGCCCGATGATGCGCAGCCTACGGCTAAAAACGCGCTAGCAAAAACAACTAATAACTTCATACATCACTCTCAATTCGGTTAAAAATGCCCCACCACAATAGCAAGGCCAATAATCAACTTCAACAAATATTTTACAACGCTAGCTCGCACAGCGCGCAGTAGTCGTGGTATCTTTACCCTATCTTTAATAGTGAGGACTTACTATGTCTGAGTCAGCAGAGCAACGACTTCAGGGTCGTCGTATTTTGGTGGCTGTTAGTGGCGGTATTGCTGCTTATAAAACACCTGATTTAGTGCGCCGCTTGCGCGATGAAGGCGCAGCGGTGCGCGTGGTTATGACCCAAGGCGCCCAAGCTTTTATTACGCCACTGACTTTGCAGGCCGTGTCAGGTCACCCCGTACATCATGATTTACTTGACCCAGCAGCTGAAGCCGCTATGGGCCATATTGAACTCGCGAAATGGGCTGACCTTATTGTTGTCGCCCCTGCCAGCGCAAGTACCATTGCGCGCCTTGCCCACGGTATGGCCGATGACTTGTTAACAACTCTGTGTTTGGCAACGGCAGCACCCATTTATGTGGCGCCAGCCATGAACCAACAAATGTGGGCTAACCCTATTGTGCAAGATAATTGTGCACGACTAACCCACTATGGATTTCACGTCATAACCCCTGCAAGCGGGTCTCAGGCCTGTGGCGACATTGGCGCGGGCAGAATGCCAGAACCTTTAGAATTGCGAGAAGTGATCGTTGCACATTTCATGAATAACACCGATCAACCGCTCGCCCAGCAGCACATTGTTATTACCGCTGGGCCTACGCGCGAAGCCATTGACCCTGTACGTTACTTAAGTAACCACAGCTCGGGCAAAATGGGGTTTGCACTTGCGGCTGCAGCGCGAAAACTCGGCGCACAAGTCACTTTAGTCGCCGGGCCCTGCCAGCTTGCAACGCCAGCAGGGGTTACCCGCATTAATGTGAACAGTGCCGACGACATGCTGCAAGCCGTTATGCAGCATGTGCCGAATGCGTCGATATTTATTGGCTGTGCCGCCGTTGCAGATTACCGCCCGGTGCAAGTTGCCAGCAATAAAATTAAGAAAGACAGCGACGCCATGCAAATTCAGTTAGTTAAAAACCCTGATATTTTGGCAACTGTTGCAGCGCTTGATAAACCACCATTTACAATTGGCTTTGCGGCAGAAACCAACGACGTTTTAAAGTACGCGCAAAGCAAATTGGAACGTAAAGGCATACATATGATTGCCGCCAACGACGTCAGTGATACCCGTATTGGCTTTAACAGTGACGATAACGCCATGGTTTTAATCTGGCACGACAGCAACGCCAAAACGCAGCAAAAACAACTGCCCTTGGCGAGCAAAGCGCACATTGCGGACCAAATTCTGCGCCATGCCGCAGCATTAATTCATTCGTAATAATGACAACCCACTAAAAAGGAGAGTTTTGCGTGGCCGCGAAACAAAACCGAAAAGACGAAATTTTAGCAGCATTGGCTGCCATGCTTGAAACCAACCCTGGGCAGCGTATTACCACAGCGCGTTTGGCCAACGAGGTGGGTGTTTCTGAAGCAGCGCTTTACCGCCACTTCCCCTCAAAAGCGAAGATGTTTGAAGGGCTTATTGATTTTACCGAAGACGCGATTCTTTCGCGTATTAACCAAATTTTAGAAAACGAAAAAGACACCGTCACCCGTTGTGAAATGATTGTGCGCCTACTACTCACCTTTGTGGAACGCAATCCAGGTATTACTCGTATTTTAACCGGCGATGCACTCCTTGGTGAACACGAACGCTTGCGTGGTCGTGTACTCGGTGTATTTGAAAAAGTTGAGGCCAATATCAAACAGGTACTACGTGAGCGTCGATTGCGCGAGCAAGTACGTGGCGGCCTAGATGAGGGCATGCTTGCAAACCTCGTTATGGCTTATGCGGAAGGCAAAGTTGCACAGTTTGTGCGTTCTGAGTTTAAACGCGCACCCACTGAGCATTTTGACGAGCAATGGCAAGCCATTGCCCAGCAACTATTAAGCTAATTATTCAGACGTGCGCGCCCGGCTCAACAAGTTAATTGCCGCTTGTTGAGGCGTGGTGTCGCCGTATAAAACGTCGTAAAGCTGCTCACAAATCGGCATTTCAACGCCATGCCGTTTCGCCAAGGTGACCACCTCACGCGTGTTACGGTAACCTTCAACCGCTTGGCCGATTTCTTTCATGGCTTGCTCTACCGACTTGCCTTGCCCCAAAGCCAAACCAAAACGCCGATTGCGCGACTGGTTATCGGTGCAGGTAAGAATTAAGTCACCCAAGCCTGCCATACCCGTAAAGGTTTCCGGCTTCGCGCCTAGTTTCAGCCCCAAACGGGTAAGCTCGGCCAAGCCACGGGTTATTAACGCGGTACGCGCGTTAGCGCCAAAGCCTACACCGTCCGCCATGCCTGCGCCAATGGCAATCACATTTTTGACCGCGCCACCCAGTTGTACGCCAATGAAGTCGTCGTTTGTGTAAACTCGAAAACTGCGATCGCAATGTAATAACTCTGACAGCTCTTCAACGAACTTGGGGGCAGTTGACGACATTGATATTGCGGTTGGTAAGCCTTTTGCCATTTCCATTGCGAACGTTGGGCCCGACAACACCGCAAGCGCATGGTCTGTGCCTAGTATTTCTTCAGCAACTTCAAATAATAAACGCCCTGTTTCAGGCTCTAGCCCTTTCGTTGCCCAAGCGATACGTGCGTCAGCGCGTAAATGCGGTTTCATGTCACGTAATACTTGTGCGAACGCGCTACTTGGCACCACTACCACAATGTTTTTACTGTCGGCCACAGCCTCTGCTAAGTCAGCCGTAACATGCAAGGTGTCAGGAAGTTGAATACCGGGTAGGTAGCGGGTGTTTTCGCGGGTGTTCGCCATGCTTGCTACTTGTTCAGCATCGCGCCCCCACAAACAGGTATGGGTGCCCTTGCGGGCAAAGCAAAGCGCTAGGGCGGTTCCATACGAACCAGCGCCTAGCACTGTAACTTGCGAATTACGCATATTTAGTAGCTATTATGCGTCAGCTTTTTGCTCAGCGGCTTGCTGTGCTTGTTGCTGTTGTTGTTGCACGTGCTGTGCAAATACGGCGTCAAAGTTAACTGGCGCTAGGTTCAATTGTGGGAACGTTGCACGGCTAACTAAGTTAGACAAACACTCACGCGCGTATGGGAATAAAATGTTCGGGCAGAAAGCGCCTAACAGATGCGCGCGCTGGCCTTCTTCAATCGCATCAGAAATAGTGAAAATACCAGCCTGATGAACTTCCGCCAAAAACGCGACGTCGTCACCAACTTTGTTGGTTGCAGTGATTTTTAGAACCACTTCGTAAACACCGTCTTCAATTTTGTCGTTTTTCACGTTCATGTCTAAGCTTAACTCTGGCTTCCACTCTTTGCGGAAAATCTCAGGCGCATTTGGCGCTTCAAAAGACACGTCTTTCGCGTAAATACGTTGAATTTGGAATGCTTGTTGTTGCGCTTGTTGGTCTGCACCATTTACTTGCTGTTCGTCAGCCATTTTTATACGTCCTATTACGAGAGATTAAAATTATTTCTTAACCAGTGGGAAACTGGCGCCCTGCCAAGCAGAAATTCCACCCTGCAGTACGGCAACTTGTTCAAAGCCCGATTTGCTAAGAGCAGCTGCGGCCGAACGCGCAGTCATTCCTGTTGCACATACAACCACGATGGGGGCAGTTTTGAATTTCTCAAGAGCTTGCACCTCATTTTTTCGGATCTTCTCGGCCGTTAAATGAATCGAGTCTTGAATGTGACCTTTACGGTATTCGTCTACTGAACGAATATCAACATACACACCGTCATTGCGGTTCACTAACAACGTTGCTTGCTGCGGCTCAAGTAGTTTCACTTTTGACGTTGCGCCTTTAATGTAACTGACGATGATCGCAATCAGCAGAATCACCCACAATAAACTCATAAAATAGTGGTCCATTGCGAAAGCGAGAAGTTGATCCATGAGATTGATGACTCCAATTGAAAAAAAACAGCCACAGAGTATACCGACTGCAATTGTCGTTGCCAGTAAAATTTGCGCATGAGCACCAGTTCAATACCGTCGACAAAGGATGCGCGCCACGCAAAAATCGCATAAAATAAACCCAATTTTTTGAAATCACTACTAAACCATTGGGGATGTCATGGCTAAGCCACACACACCACTTGCCTTATTAATTTTAGATGGTTGGGGCCACCGCGAGGCGGCTGCCGATAATGCAATTGCTGCGGCAAATACGCCGACAATGGATAAATTGTGGCAGTCGTGCCCGCACACACTCATTGACGGTTCAGGTATGGCCGTAGGCCTTCCCGATGGGCAAATGGGAAATTCCGAAGTTGGCCATGTGAACTTAGGTGCCGGGCGCGTGGTGTACCAAGACTTTACCCGCATTAGCAAAGCGATTGCCGATGGTGATTTCTTCAACAACCCTGTATTAACCGAAGGCGTTGACGCAGCGGTTCAGCAAGGTAAAGCGATTCATATTATGGGGTTGTTATCACCCGGCGGCGTGCATAGCCACGAAGACCATTTGTTAGCCATGGTTGAATTGGCGGCACAACGCGGTGCTGAAAAAATATATGTGCATGGTTTTTTGGATGGCCGTGACACGCCACCGCGTTCCGCGAAAGCCACCATTGAGCGTTTTGATAAACACTTTGCGCAGCTTGGCCGCGGCCGTTTTGCTACACTTTGTGGCCGCTACTTTGCCATGGACCGCGACAAGCGCTGGGACCGTGTGCAACAAGCTTGGCAGGCACTTGTGCATGGTCAAGGCGCATTCACTGCCGATAATGCGCTCGTTGCTTTAGCCGACGCCTACGAGCGCGATGAGAGCGACGAGTTTGTGAAGCCAACCATTATTGCCGAGCCAGCCCCAATTCAAAATGGCGATAGTGTGTTTTTCATGAACTTTCGCGCCGACCGAGCACGCGAGCTTAGCCATGCCTTTTTAGACACTGAGTTTAGTGGCTTTGAGCGCGGTCAGGTACCAAACCTTGCGCGCTTTGTCATGCTGACCGAGTACGAAGCGAATTTGCAGGGGGCTATTGCCTATCCACCCGAAAGTTTAAACAATGTACTGGGCGAATGGCTTGCAAAACAGCAATATAAGCAATTACGTATTTCTGAAACCGAAAAATACGCCCACGTAACCTTTTTCTTTAGTGGCGGGCGTGAGCAAGAATTTGACGGCGAACAGCGTGTTTTGATTCCGTCACCCAACGTCGCTACCTACGATTTACAACCCGAAATGAGCTCAGAGCAACTCACCGACGCCTTGGTTAGTGCAATAGAAAACCGCGAGTTTGATGTCATTATTTGTAATTACCCAAATGGCGACATGGTGGGCCATACGGGCAACTTTGATGCTGCCGTTAAAGCCGTCGAAGCTGTTGACCGGTCTATTGCTCGCGTTGTGGCTGCTTTAGAAAAAGTTGGCGGCGAATGCTTAATCACTGCCGACCACGGTAATGCCGAGCAAATGCAAGACCATAGTACTGGGCAGTCGCATACAGCGCATACCAGCGAATTAGTGCCGTTTATTTATGTGGGTCGACAAGCAGTCGCACGCGAGGGCGGTACGTTATCTGACGTAGCGCCAACCATGCTGCACCTGTTGGGCCTAGAGCAGCCGCCAGAAATGACCGGCAAGCCGATTGTGACATTAACCTCGTGATGCGATGGCTGGTTGTTTTCATAATGCTTATAGCGCCGTTGCATGCAACGGCGCAGCAAGCAAGTACCGAAGAACAAGCCAAAACAGAGGCACAGCTTGAACAAATTGCGGCTGAACTGAAACGCCGCGAAGCGGCCATTGGCCAGCGCGCTGAACAGCTCTCATTAACTGAGCGCGAATTGAAGCAACTTGAACAGCAAATGGCGACAGTTGCCAGTGAGCTTAATCGCACCCAAGAGCAACTCAATGATGCGCAAGGTCGCATCAACGACTTGCAAAGCCAGGCGCAAGCGCTCGAACGGCAGCTCAGTCAACAGCGTAAGCTTCTAGAAAAACAACTGGATACAGCCTACCGCGTGGGCGAACACGACTACTTACGGCTTATATTGCAACAGCAAGAGCCAAGTAAATTTGAGCGTGTACTTGGCTATTATGGTTACTTTAACCGCGCACGTTTAGCGGAAATTGACGCGATTGCGCAAACGCAGCAGCAACTGCAGCAAGTTCGTAGCGACGTATTAACCCAACAAGAAGAGCTTGAGCGCCGTAAGAAACAACAACGCCAACAACAAGGTGTGTTGAAAGCTCAGCAAGACGAACAAAAGCAGCTTATCAAGCGCCTGAACCGCGAGCAGTCGGCCGACCAGCAGCGCATTGCCGAACTGAAGCAAGATCAAGAAGCACTTGAGCAAGTGTTGGCCGCCATTCGCTCTGCCCTGCGTGACGAACCTCGACTAGAAGGCCTATCAGCATTAAAGGGCAAGCTAAGCTGGCCCGCGGCAGGTAAAGTACAACGTGTGTTTGGTCGTGCACGCAGCGGCGGGGTTACTTGGAAAGGCATTGTTATTAATGCCGCCGATGGGGAGCCAGTACGCGCCATTGCTGATGGCCGCGTGTTATATGCCAACTGGCTGCGTGGATACGGTTTGCTGATTGTTCTTGACCACGGCGATGGTTACATGAGTTTGTACGGCCACAATCAAACCATACTGCCGGCCGTAGGCGACATTGTGCGCGCCAACGAAACCATCGCGTTAGTTGGTCAGAGTGGCGGCCGCGAAGAACCTGCGGTATATTTCGAAATTCGCGTTAAAGGTGACGCAGTCAACCCAGTTCAATGGTGTCGTTAATGCAACGATTTTTCGGTGGTTTCATGGTTTTCATTATGGCGTTTTGCGCCAACGGCGAAGCCATGGAAGAAGCCGACGTAGCTTCTACCGATAATTCTGCGCCGATAAAAATTGCCATTGTTATCGATGACCTAGGTAACAGTCGTTTTCAGCAAAATTTTGCAGAGCTTCCTGGTGCGCTGACCCTAGCGCTGCTGCCACATACTCCTTATGCTGAGCGTATTGCACAAGCAGCACAGAAAACGGGCAAAGAAGTCATTATTCATATGCCGATGCAACCCGGTAATAACATCGATGCAGGCCTAGGCATGCTTCGCAGCGAAGACAACAAAGCTGAATTTATCATGCTGATGGAACAAGCCTTCATGCAATTACCACAAGCTGTTGGCATGAACAACCATATGGGCAGTCGGCTTACTTCGCTGGTTGAGCCCATGCAGTGGGTGATGGAGCAGCTGGCACTGCGCAATTTCTATTTTCTCGACAGCCGCACAACCGCTGCAACCCAGGCAGAACAGGTAGCAAAAAATTTCGGCCTACCCGTGGCTCGACGCCATGTGTTTCTTGACAATGATCCGCGCCTGAGCGAAATATCTGCTCGTTGGAATGACCTACTCAAACATGCAAAGAAAAATGGGGAAGCCATCGCTATTGCTCACCCGCATAGAACTACATATGAATTTCTACAGGCTAAGCTACCTGAACTTGGCGCTAACGGTATTCAATTGGTTTTCGCTTCGCAACTGGCGCATCGAGAGCACCCAGCACCGACCATTGAACTTACTGAACATGAAGTAACAAGGCCATGACAAAAGGTGCTAGTGCCCATGCTGACATCCATGCCACTAAAGGCTTCACCAACGCCATAAAACGCAGCGGCAGCTAGCGTTTAACGGAATTCGGTAAAGCCTTGCTCGGTTGGCGGCAACATGCTGCCAAGTGCAACACCGCCTGCGGTGTAAATGGCTCGGCCTTTTCTGCAGAGCCTACCTTGCCAAAAGAAAACTTTTCTATCGACAGCTCAATGTTAATCTCGGTTCAATTTTACGAACATTACCTGACTGATTATTAATTTCCCAATATTCACAGACGTTAGAAATCCGAGTCTTAACGACCCCATTATCTTTATATACTTCTCTAGGTCGACGTGTAACGTAGATTACGCCTTCCTCAACTAAATAGTCATCAACACGAGCATCAATCACAATCGTAAAATTTCTACCGCTGTCAACGTATACGATTTGCTTTTCATAATGACCTGAGTCTAGATAGCGATAACCACCAATCAAACTAATTGAGTGATCTTTAACTCCAGGCCCAAGAAAACTAGCGGCAGCCCAGTATACTAAAAAGCAGATTCCCGCCGTTAAAATAAGTAATTTCAGAACTTTACCAAGTGACATTGGGTGTTCCAGAGTAGTTAATTAAATAATCAGTGCCCACGCTAAAACCAGCTCTTGAAGCCACATAAAAACCGCCGTAAGTTTCAATATTTCGGACCACTGTCATAAAAGATTTAACGGGCGTATGTGGAAGAAAATCATACTTTCCAGGCAGTATAGTCACCACCCCGTCGTTGCCTCGATATAAGGTTACGGAGCCATGAACAAGCCAGTCGCCGGTTTCGGTGTACGAAACTCTTCCTAATGCAATGCCCTTGTCATTAAATTCATCGAGTTGCAACACGGTTAATTTACTTGCGTCGACAGTAACCTCAAAAGACGAATCGTTATTCGCACGCCATATTTCATTTGCTTCGCTATGAGTTAAATGGCCATCCTTTGTTGCATAATTTGCTATTTCAATAGCGGGGTTGTATGTTTGCGCATTAGTTTTAACTCTCTCCTGTCCTTGATGATGCACTTCATCATTAAACAACCGAGAAAAAGCCCCAGTTATCGCGCCATTAGCGAACTTACCGCCACTTAAACTTGATGCGGTACCGCCAACTATAGCGGCTGCGGCTACGCGCCCTGCACTAAAGCGACTGCCTTTGTCTATTTTGCCTATGGCCGGAGCAAAGGCTTGGGTAACGCCTGCGGCTGCGAATCCATGCCCAAACTTACCGCCACTGAGCACGTTCATGACGCCGCCGGTTATGCCGTGCATAAGCACCTTGCTGTAATAACCGCTGGTGCCCATGCTGACATCCATGCCACTAAAGGCTTCACCAACCCCATAAAACGCAGCGGCTGCAAAGGCTCCTCGCAATGCACTGGTGAGTATACTGCCACACCCGTTATGACAAACAGGCGTACCAACCTTCCTTAATTACCCTACACTCAATCGAATTGTTCTTTATTTTGTTACCATAAAAAACTGAGTCTTTAAGTTCTAAACCTGATTTTAAGACAACAAGGGATTGCCCACGACTTACTAGCCCTGTAGACCAATATAGAAACTCTACAATTTGATCTTCCTTATCCACTTGAACACCATTGTTCAAGTTCAGTTCATCAAACCTAGCTAAAAACCATTCATTTTCTTCATCATCGATAACACCTTTAGGGTAAATACCTGTTCGACTAATTCGATCAGCGCCTGAAAGTAAAACCTTAGATGCAACCTCTTCATAAGTTGTAATTTTACTAAGCACATCAGCATTTACGCTTTCAAAAGAGGGTGCTTGCTCACTAGAGCAAGCACTGATATTCACAAATATCATTCCTAAAAATATAACCTTTAATGTATAACACCGAAGTTTCATTTTAGTTCGCACCTTTCAGTCTGTAGTAATGTTTAGCTCCCATCCAGACATGGGCCTGATCTCGCCAGTTATCACCATAATTTGTGCTACCTGGATAGTCATTATAGTCAAATGCAGTACCATCAGATGCCTTGTGATTTTTGGACTGGTAATATTGCTGATAATAACCCGCCCCCCTCATTGCTAAATCAATACTAATATCGGAAAACTTAACTGAGATGCCTCCTGTATATCCATCAGCCCAAGCTTGAGAAGTTGCACCGAATGCATAGTTACCAAACTCTTCGATTCCAGCTAAATTCCGATATTCGGCTCTATTCTTAAAGTCCCAGTCTCCATTGGTTCCAACTTTCTTAATATAACCGTCAATATCACCGTCTTGCCCCATTTGATAAGCTTCTTCTATAGAGTCATTAAATTCGCCAACCATTTTCTTCCATTTTGCTTCGATTGTAGCTTTCCGAGAATCCGTCGCATCATCATTAAGTAAGCGAGAGAAAGCGCCTGTCACAGCTCCATTTGCAAACTTTCCGCCACTGATAGCCGATGCCGTGCCTCCAACCATTGCAGCTTTAACAGCATTACTAAAGCGGTCAGCAAATTTAGACGCTCCCTCTACAAACATTCCTTTTACGCTACCCATTGCTTGAGTAAAACCAGCAGATAAGAATCCGTGACCAAACTTACCACCGTTAAGCACACTACTTAGCCCTCCGGCCATTCCATGAGCTATAACTTTACCAGCTCCCGAAGCCATACTATGGAGTTCTCCAAACACAGCACCTGAAAATGCTCCGACTAGTGCGCCCCTTAGAGAGCCTGTGGCTACACCTCCTACAATGAAGCCAGTTATAGCCCCTTGAGCAATGGTGCTTGTTACACCCCAACCCTGTAAAAGCCCTCCCGCACCTGGCAAGTAAACGCTAATTACAATAGCGGCAATAGTTTTCCAATACTTCTTAACAAACTTTCCTAGCGCTTTGAAAAAATACCCACTCGGGTCGGTATAGCTCATGGGGTTGTTCAGCACATAGCTATAGCGGTTGTAGTTCTGGCTGTTCTTGGGTGCTTGCACAAACGGGTCGGCCTGCAAAAAGCGCCCGAGGGTGGGGTCATAAATGCGCCCCTTCATGTGCACAATGCCCAAGGCATCCATCTGCCGATGCCCGGTAAAGCCTTGCTCGGTTGGCGGCAACATGCTGCCAAGTGCAACACCGCCTGCGGTGTAAATGGTTCGGGTTTGACCAAAGGCGCTAAATAGCTGCTGGCTGATTATCTCGCCAGTGGTGGCTAAGGTGGTAAACACCGAGCCTAGGTGGTCTTTAAAGAGCAAGTACGTGGCTTCCTTCCGTGCTTGTGCTTGCGCTTTCGCGCTGCACGATGACCACGTCATCCGCCACGGTGTAACGGTATTCGGTTAAGCTGCCGGCGCCGCCGCTGCGGGATTTTTTCTCAAATCCGCCGACCATGTGTTTGGTGTAGGTTACGCTTTGATTATTTTCTTGTAAAACGTCTTGTTGATAGTACAGCGCGCCTTGGGCATCGTAACGCATGCTTGAGCTACTGCCATAACCACTGATGTGGGTAACGCGGTCAGCACCGTCGTAGGTGAACGTACGGTCGCCATCACTGAGTACGTTGCCAAAGGCTCCACGGCATCTTGAGCACTTACCAAACTGCTGAATAAAATAGATAAGACAACAAGATAGGGGCATATCCGTTGCATTGAACTGTTCCTTTATGTGTTTTTTATCACCTTATTTAACATTTAAAACACATTCAAGTACTTTTTGTTCGCTTTTTATTCTTTCAATGTGACCAAATGCTGAATTTTATCCATAAAAAAGCTCGAAGCTGTTATAACAACTTCGAGCTTTTAATGAATGTGTTCTTTACTTAAGCCATTGCCATACGCAATTTCTTCATAGCATTTGCTTCTAGCTGACGCACACGTTCCGCTGAAACTTGATATTTATCAGCCAATTCTTGCAACGTGGTTTTGTTGTCATCGTCTAACCAACGGGCGCGGACAATGTCTTGGCTGCGCTCATCAAGGGTTTTAATCGCTGACAACAAACGCTGCTGGGTGTGTGATTCCCACTGCTCGTTTTCAACTTCTTCAGCTAGGTCTGAGCGCTTGTCTTCTAAATACTGCGCTGGTGAATAGGTAGAACCTTCGCGTGCGTCATCGTCATCTGAGCTTAACTCAAATGCTTGGTCATGGGCGCTCATCCGCGCTTCCATTTCCAACACTTCGTTGGTGCTAACACCTAAGGTTTCTGCAACTGTGTTCACTTCTTCTTGCGTAAACCAACCCAAGCGCTTTTTCATTTTGCGCAAGTTAAAGAATAATTTGCGCTGCGCTTTGGTGGTGGCAATTTTGACCATGCGCCAGTTTTTCAGCACATACTCATGAATTTCAGCTTTTATCCAATGTACCGCGAACGATACCAAGCGTACGCCAACCGCTGGGTCAAAACGACGTACTGCTTTCATTAAGCCAATGTTACCTTCTTGAATAAGGTCTGCTTGAGATAAGCCGTAGCCAGAATAGCCACGTGCAACATGCACGACAAAACGCAGGTGAGACATAATCAACTGACGCGCAGCTTCTAAGTCTTCCTGTTCGTGTAAGCGTGTAGCCAGCTCCCGCTCTTCTTCTGCGCTTAGCATTGGAATACGGTTTACCGACGAAATATACGCTTCTAGGCTGCCACTGGCTTGTGGAACAGCTAATGCCATACTTGTCATTTCAGAGCTCATGCAACAACATCCTCTCTCGCTTGTGCCCGCACTTCATTATCCAGACACACATCAGACCACTTTATGATCTGAAAGTTCCCTCATTCTAGCAAACTTGACGCTGCTGACAATGATCAAATGGGGATCAAATTACTGCGGTTCAATGGTTCGTACATGTTTTCTTACAGCAATGTAAGAACCGAGCAAACCAAGACCAATGGCAACCAGCCATAACACCATCATTTCATTAAAGTTTAAACCTGATAACCGAAACTGGCTTTGGTACAACTCACTAATGTCTGCTACGGCACCCGATATCCACCAGATCACCATTGCGGTTGCTAACCACGCAATAAAACCGCCAACAAAACCATACCACACACCGGTATACAAAAATGGGCGTTGAATAAAGCCGTCGGTTGCACCAACGAGCTTCATGACCATGATCTCGTCACGCTTACTGTTGATATTTAGCCGAATGGTGTTGCCCACTATGAGCACCACAGCGACACATAGCAACGTTGCCAAGGCCAATAAACCATCGCGTATAAGGTTTAACAGCGCCTCTAAGCGTTGCAGCCAATCTAAATCGAGCCGCACTTGCTCAACTTCGCGCTCGTTACTTAGCTGTTGCGCTAGCGCTTGGGCCTGAGCCGTACCGCGTTTGTTGGCAACGGGCAACACTAACAACACATCTGGTAGCGGGTTGTTTTCTAATGCATTCAAGGCATCGCCAAACCCAGAGGCCTCGCGAAACTCTTGCAACGCCTCGTTTTTATCAATCCAGCGCACGCTTTCAACATCGTTCGACAAACTTAACCGTTTGTGAAAGGTTGAAACTTCTTGCTGGCTTAAGTCTTTGCGAAGAAACAGCGTAATTTCTGAGGCATGTTGCCAATCAGCACCAATGGTTTCTGTGTTTTTAACCACCACATACAGCGTTGCTGGCAAGGTTAAACTCAAGCCTAATACGGCCATGGTCATAAGGCTTGCTAACGGATAACGCGCTAGTTCACCAAGGCTTGCAACGGCTTGCTGAGCATTATGCACCCAAAACATGACAAAACGACGAAAGCCTGAAATTTTCACTTGTTGCGCGCCTTGTTGGCGACTACGGAACAGTAAACTCATTGCTTACCCCTCCTCTTGCAAGCCGTCGTTGATCATACGGCCATCGCGTAGCGTTAAGGTGCGGTAACGCAGTCGCGCTATGAGGCCTAAGTCATGGGTAGCAATAAGCACAGACACACCAACGCGGTTGAAGTCTTCAAATAACTTAATGATTTCACTTGATAATTTCGGATCTAAGTTACCAGTTGGTTCGTCGGCCAACAATAACGGTGGTTTGTTCACCACAGCGCGCGCTATACCAACACGTTGTTGTTCACCACCTGAAAGCATCATCGGGTAATGGCGTAATTTGTCACCCAACCCTACTTTTTCAAGCGCCGCTTGCACACGCTTGCGAGCTTCTTGCATGCTGTAGCCTTCAATAAGCAATGGCAGAGCAACGTTATCAAGCACCGTTTTGTCCATTAATAGCCGGTGATCTTGAAAAATCATGCCAATATCGCGGCGCACATAGGGTATTTGGCGTACGTTGATACGCTTTAAGTCGTGGCCATTAATTAGCACTCGCCCAGCTGTTGGGCGTTCCATCATGCTAATTAGCTTTAGCAAGGTACTCTTGCCTGCGCCCGAGTGGCCGGTTAAAAAAGCCATTTCGCCGGGTTCAAGGTGAAAACTCACGTTATTCAGCGCTTGGAATCCGCCAGGGTAGGTTTTGCTAACTTGCTCAAACTTAATCATGAGGTTTCTGTCTCGCTTAATTCGCGTTGAAATAGTGCACCAACAAACTCTTTGGCAACAAATGGCCGTAAGTCGTCAATGCCTTCGCCAACACCAATATAGCGAATAGGAATGTTAAATTGATCGGCAATGGCAAAAATAACACCACCCTTGGCGGTACCGTCAAGCTTAGTCAATGTAATACCTGAAACCCCAACGGCTTCAGTGAACAGCTTGGCTTGGCTAATTGCATTTTGCCCAGTGCCTGCGTCTAAGGTGAGCATGACTTCGTGCGGAGCGGTGTCGTCGAGTTTTCGCATCACCCGCACTACTTTTTTCAGCTCGTCCATTAAGTGGGCTTTGTTTTGCAAGCGCCCGGCCGTGTCGGCAATTAAAACATCTACGCCACGGGCTTTGGCGGCTTCTACCGCGTCAAATATGACCGATGCGCTATCGGCGCCAGTGTGCTGGGCAACCACCGGAATATCATTACGCTGGCCCCATACCTGTAGCTGCTCAACTGCAGCAGCGCGGAATGTGTCACCTGCAGCCAACATAACCGACTTACCTTCGCGTTTAAATTGCTGAGCCAGCTTACCAATGGTTGTGGTTTTACCTACACCGTTCACACCAACCATTAAAATAACAAAGGGCCCTTTTTGCTCGGCCGGAATCGTTAATGGTTGCGCCACTGGGGTTAAAATATCGGTCATGTTTTGCTGGAGGAGTTCATACAGCGCTGAGGCGTCTTGCAACTGCTTGCGGCTGGCTTGCTCGGTCAATTGTTCAACAATCTTTAAGGTTGTCGGCACACCAATGTCGGCTGTAAGCAATTGGGTTTCGAGATCTTCAAACAGTTCGTCATCAATTTTTTTGTCTTTGAAAATACCCCATAAGCCGTCGCCAATGGCACTTGAGGTTTTACGCAACCCTGCCGTTAAGCGTTTCCAAAGGCTTGGCTTCGACTGGGTTTCTTCCACCTGCGGCGCTGCGTCAGCACGCGACTCGGCGGTAACTTGCGCACAAATTTCGGCCGCATCGGGCGCTGCAACTTCAGCCATAGACGGCTCTTCTGGTAGCGGTTGCTCGGCTTCCAGTTCTGGTTGCTGTTCTGGTTGCTGTTCTGGTTGCTGTTCTGGTTGCGCCTGTGATTCTTGCTCTTGAACAGCGGTGTCTGCTGATGATTTAGCGTCGTCGTTTTTGTTTTTGCGAAACAACGAAAAGAAAGATCCTTTGGCCATGCCTGTTTTACCTTTGGAAGTTCTGTGCGGGTCAGTTTACAATGCCGCACAGTTTAACACGTCATTTATAAGAAGGCTTACTTTAGCATGCCGCGAAACACGCACAAGCAGAAAAGCAAGGGCTCTGGCGAGCTAAGAATTATTGGCGGGCAATTGCGCGGGCGCAAACTTGCCATTGCCGATGTTCCCGGTTTACGCCCAACCACTGACCGCGTGCGAGAAACCGTATTCAACTGGTTACAATTCGAGCTGCTTGATACGCGTTGTTTAGATTTATTTGCAGGTAGTGGCGCGCTTGCGTTTGAAGCCCTTTCACGCGGTGCGGCGCAAGTTATTTTGATTGAACAAGACACGCAGGCCGCGCGACTGTTAACGCAACATGCCACGGCATTGTCACCGGCTTGTTCAGGCCAAGCATTAGTGCAGCAAGCCGATGCACTGGCGTTTTTGCGCCAACAGCCTGCACAACCATTTGATGTGGTGTTCATTGACCCGCCATTTGGCATGGGGTTAGCTGAGCGTTGTATTGAGCAATTGGTGCAAAATAACTGGCTAGCGGAACAAAGCTGGGTTTACGTTGAAACGGAGCGCGGCTTGGCACCAACCGTGCCCCATAGTTGGCATTTGCATCGTGAAAAACACGCAGGCCAGGTTACATTCAGACTTTATCAAGTGCGCAGTGATATTGAGCCACTTAACGAACAGGATTAAATGATGGGAATTGCAGTGTGGTTAGGGCGTTTGGTGTTTGCGATTATTTGGGGCGTTATGCTGGCCAACTTAGTGTCGCCGTTTGCCGGGAAGGGCTTCGCATTTTTTCTATTTCTTATGGTGCTGCTTATTGCCCTGCACCTTATACAATTGCTGATGTTTGCAACTGTATACAAAGAACATATTCAATGGCGCCGCGGCGACTATTGGCAGATTGTTTTGTTTGGCGTTATTGGTTGGTTGGCCATAGTGCGCGCCCAACCAGCGCGCACCGCAAATAACGAAGAGTCGTAAACTACTCTTCTGCCATGCTAACGCCGATGTTGGATACGCCTTCGTCGGCAATCATGTCACGCACTTGGCGCACCAAGGTTTGTGATGGCTGTGGTTCATGCTCAGCAACGGTTTCTAGATAGTTCAAAATAGCCTGCTGCACTTCAATTTCATACTGCGCTAACTCATGCTCGCGAAGCAGCTTACGGCGCTCTTGCGCATCCATGTCAGCACCTTCTGTCAGCTCTAAAAACTTCGCCACGCTCGCTTGGGAAACCTTGGCAACGCTAACTAAATCAGCACTATTTTGATCCATAAACCCCTGCAACAAGGTGCTTATGGCTGTGCATGCGTCCATAGCCGGGTACACGCCGAGCATGTCATGGCCATGCTCACTTGGCGTTACGTCGTCGACTTTTTCTTGCCAACGGGCGAAATTCACTTTCACCGCCTTGCCCTGCCAAGCCCAGTCCCAACACGCGTTCAACGCACCTTGTAGTGGTTTCGGGTCGCCAAAACCAGTAACATGATGGAATAATTCGTAGTTCGGTACCATGCGTTGGCACAAGTACAGTGCCATGACGGTTTGGTACGCCATGGGCAGCGCTCGAATGCGCTCAAAAGTATTCAAAACCATATAAACCCCTAGAGCGATATTAGCTATTAGATATTGGATATTAGCAAGAGCTCGAAACATCAGATCTAATATCTAATAGCTAATAGCTAATATCGATTTTGCTTTCAGGTAGTATACGCTTTATGACGATACAAGACGACTATTCCAAGATAACCGCAGCAAGCAAACGCATCGCCCCACTCGTGCGTCGCACCACCGTGTTAGTCAGCTTAAAACTGAATGAAGCGTTGGGCACTCAGGTGTGGTTAAAATGTGAGCATTTGCAGCACACCGGAGCTTTTAAGTTTCGGGGGGCGTGTAATGCGCTGCTGCAGTTAAGTGATGAGCAGCGAGCTCGCGGCGTTTATACCGTGTCGTCGGGAAATCACGGGGCGGCGCTTGCAGCGGCTGGCCAGCAATTAGGGGTTAAGGTTCGGGTTGGTGTGGCAGCTAACGCTTCTGAATTTAAGCGCGAGAACATGGCGCGTTATGGTGCTGAATTAATCACCATTGACCCAGGTATGGCGTCTCGCGAGGCATTTGTTGCAGCACAAAAGCCTACCGGGCGTGAATTTATACCGCCGTATAATCATGCGCATATATGGCAAGGGCAAGGCACTGCGGCTCATGAGCTGATGCTTGAGCAGCCCGATTTAGATTGTGTGGTGGCGCCACTTGGCGGTGGGGGGCTACTGAGCGGTACCGCAACGGCAGCCAAAGCCAATGGGGTAGCTAAGGTGTATGGGGTTGAGCCTGAGTTGGCCGCTGATGGGCAAGCTTCTTTTCGTACGGGCGTTTTACAGCCCGCCATGCCGCCAATGAGCGTATGCGATGGGTTGTTGACAAGCGTTGGCGATAAAACCTTTGCAATTATTCAGCAGCGCGTTGATGACATTTTATTAGTGACTGACAGCGAAGCCTTGGCCGCGCAAAAGTTAGTGTTTGAATTGACCGAACAATGGATAGAGCCTTCATCGGCAACTGTTATTGCGGCCATTCAACGATACCCAGAGCTATTTGCGGGGCAGCGCATTGGGGTCATTATTAGTGGCGGCAACTTGGCGCGCTAGGGCTAGCTTGCAAACAGTTGGTTTAAGTCGTTAAAGGCTTTAAATTCAAGTGCGTTGCCGCTGAAGTCATAGAAGAACATGGTTGCCTGTTCACCCGGTTGCCCTTGGAAGCGAATGTGCGGTTCAATGACAAACTCAATGCCAGCGGCGCGGACACGTTCAGCCAGCGCATGCCAATCGGACATGGTTAATACCACCCCAAAATGAGGAACAGGAACGGCATGGTCGTCAACTGGATTATGGTGCGCCACGCCGGTTTTTTCTGGGGCCAGGTGGGTTACGAATTGGTGGCCGTAGAAATCCCAATCAACCCATTGTTCGCTGCTGCGCCCTTCGCTAAGCCCTAAGATAGAGCCATAAAATTCACGCGCTTTGGCAATATCATGCACCGGCACAGCTAAATGAAACGGTTGAAGTGTTGACTGCATAGTGAACGGCGTATCTCGCTACTTGTATTACTTAATGTTGTTACTTAATAGGCACCATTGGCGTTGACCGACGCCACATGCGAACCCCAACTGCGACCAACAAAATGGTCCAGTTGAGTGGCGGCAGAAGCCCACACACGAGTACGGCAAGCATATTCCACAACGGTTGGCGGTGGTACTGCCCCACCAACACATAGAACAACAACGCGGCCACCAAACCTTGCATTAAAAATAGGCTAAGAGGCATAACTTTGTTCCCTAGGTTTGCGCTTTTTCAGCGTCGTTTTAATAGTGGAACTTAGCCTAGCGTAAATTCATCAAATTGTAAAAGAGTGTTAAAGCGCCTGAAAGATCAGGCGCTTAACGCTTTATCTAGGTCCGCTTTTAGGTCGTCTAGGTCTTCAATACCTACCGAAATACGCACAAAATTATCCAAAATACCGAGTTTTTCGCGATTTTCTTTCGGAATAGACGCATGGGTCATAATTGCTGGGTGCTCAATTAAGCTTTCCACCCCACCTAGGCTTTCTGCTAGGGCAAAAATTTCCACGGTTTCTAGGAAGCGACGGGCTTTTTCAAGGTCGCCATTCAATAATATTGAGATCATGCCACCGAACCCTGACATTTGTTGCTTCGCCAACTCATGTTGTGGGTGGCTAGTTAGGCCAGGGTAAATCACTTTTTCAACTTGTGGGTGCTGTTCAAGCCACAGCGCTAATTCCATGGCCGCTTGGTTGTGATGCTTCATGCGCAAGGCTAATGTTTTCACACCACGCAGCGCAAGGTAGCTGTCAAATGGACCTGCGACCGCGCCCACTGAGTTTTGCAAAAACAGCATTTTTTCAACCAACTCGTCATTGTCGCCAACCACGGCAATACCACCCACCATATCGGAATGGCCGTTCAGGTACTTGGTTGCCGAGTGCATGACAATGTCGGCTCCCATTTCTAACGGCCGCTGGTTGTATGGCGTTGCAAAGGTATTATCAACCACCACAATCATGTTGTGTTGCTTGGCAATGGCTGCCACGGCTTTAATATCGACCAACTTCAACATTGGGTTGCTTGGTGTTTCAATCCAGATCATGCGGGTTTTTGGCGTAATTGCCGCTTCTACCGCACTCAGATCAGCCAAATCAACATAAGAGAAGTTCAAACCAGCTGAACGCCCACGTACTTTATCGAACAAGCGGAACGTGCCGCCGTACAAATCATCCATGGCAATCACATGGTCACCACTGTCTAGCAGCTCCATAATGGTTGAGGTTGCCGCCATGCCCGACGCAAAAGCAAGCCCCTGCTTACCACCTTCTAAGCTTGCGACAGCGCGCTCCCAAGCGAAGCGCGTTGGGTTGTGCGAACGCGAATATTCGAAGCCTTTGTGTACACCTGGGCTTTCTTGAATATAGGTCGAACTAGTGAAAATTGGCGGCATAACCGCACCTGTTGCCGGCTCGGGTGACTGACCACCGTGAATAGCAAGGGTTGCGAATTTCATATTCTTTGCATCTGCCATGTTACTTCTCCAACAGGTTCTGAGCGGCCATCCACTCGTCGTTGTATAACTTTGATAAATAACGGTTTCCGGTGTCACAGGCTAAGGTCACTACGCGTTTAGCTTCAGTTTGCTCACGACAATAACGTAGCGCCGCGGCAATGAGTGTGCCGCTTGACGAACCCACCATAACCCCTTCTTTCACAAGCAACTCGCGCGCGGTATGAAACGCTTCTTTGTCACTAATTGCATAGGCTTTGTTGGCTAGGTTAATTTCACAAATATCGGGTACAAAATCTTCACCGATACCTTCAACCAACCAGCTTCCGGCTTCGACGGTTTCGTTGCGGTTAATCAGCGGCTCGAGAATAGAACCGTCTGGGTCAGCGAGCACTAAGTCAATGTCTGCATTCTGCTCGCGCAGATAGCGGCCGATGCCCGACAAGGTTCCGCCCGAGCCAACACCGCAAACAAACGCGTCTAAATTGCCTTGCATTTGTTGCCAAATTTCAGGCCCTGTAGTGCGGTAATGGGCCGCAACGTTGGCTGGGTTGGTGAATTGGTTGACATAAAAGTAGCCGTTTTCTTCAGCCAGCCTTGCCGCCATGTCTTGGTAGTATTCAGGATGGCCTTTTTGCACATCAGAGCGGGTGCGTACAACTTCAGCGCCCATGGCTTTGAGGTTGTTTACTTTTTCGGCTGACATTTTGTCTGGCATAACAATTTTCAGCGGGTAGCCTTTGCTGGCCGCCACTAACGCTAAACCTAAACCGGTGTTCCCTGCCGTAGCTTCAATAATGGTCATTCCTGGCTTTAATGCGCCTGACTGTTCCGCGGCTTCGATCATGCTTACTGCGATGCGATCTTTTATTGAGCCGCCCGGATTCATAAATTCTAGCTTGAGATATAATTCGCAAGGGCCTGTGTCGATGTTAGATACTTTGACCATTGGCGTGTTGCCAATCATTTCCAGTACGTTTTGATAAACATGCATGATTAATTTGTCCGTTTTTTACTTTAAATCGCAGTGTATTTTGCGTCGAATGGCTGACATTATCGCACGACGGTATGTTTTATAGCAAAGCAAGCTATGGCAAAGTATTGGCACATTTTGGAATATCAAATAACCAAGCCATTAATTAGGGTACCGTTGGCGGTTATCTCATAAGGAATCATTCATGTTGCATCAACAAATTCACGCACTCGCGCCGCCCAAGCAGGTAAAGCCATGGCTTGCTGCGCTTGTGATGATTGGCACATTGGGCGCTTGCGCGCCAGCCGCCAACAATTCAAATGCCGACTTGGTTGCAGAACAAAGCACATTCATGCAACAGTTTCAGCCCTATTGTGGGCAGGCCTTCCGTGCAACCATTGTGCAAGATAACCAACCAAGTCCCGCTTGGGATCATCCGCTGGTAGTGCACATTCGTGACTGCGAGGACAATGTGGTACGTATGCCTCTGCATGTCGGTGACGACCGTTCGCGCACTTGGGTACTGACTCAACACCCAGGCTACATTGACTTCCAGCACATTCATTTACACGAAGACGGCAGTGCCGACGCGGTATCACCGTATGGGGGCCAAACTTTAGCTAGCGGCTCAGCCACCATTCAGGCGTTTCCCGTTGACGATGCCAGCAAAGCGTTATTTATTGAAAATGGCCTAGACGTGTCAGTGGCCAATACCTGGACTATTCAGTTTGTTGACGCACAAACCATGAGCTATAAGCTCTCGCGCCCTGGCCGAATTTTTGAGGTGCAGGTTGACCTCAGCCAGCCGATTGACCTTCCACCACCAGCTTGGGGGTACCATGATTGATTTGCGTAGCGATACAGTCACGCTACCGACTGCTGCAATGCGCGCGGTTATGGCCGCGGCGCCCGTCGGGGATGACGTATTTGGCGATGACCCTACCATTAATGCATTACAACAGAGAGTGGCTCAGCTGGCGGGTAAAGAAGCTGCACTAATAGCTAGCAGCGGCACCCAAACTAACTTACTTGCCCTGCTCAGCCATTGTCAGCGCGGCGAAGAGTACCTTGTTGGCCAGGAATACCATACCTACCGCTACGAAGCCGGCGGCGCAGCAGTGTTGGGCGGTATTGTGCCGCAACCGTTTGAAGTAGAGGCCGATGGCACATTAAATTTGGCGGCTGTCGAAAAGCGAATTAAACCGGATGACCCACACTTTCCAATCACCAAGTTATTGTCGCTTGAGAATACCCATACTGGGCGTGTAATTCCGCAAGACTACATGTTAAAAGCGCGGCGGTTATGCGATAAGCATGGGCTGAAATTGCACTTAGATGGAGCTCGAATTTTTAATGCCTGTGTAGCGACAGGAAAGTCACTAAGTGATCTTGTGGAACCTTTTGATAGTGTCTCTATTTGTTTCTCGAAAGGCTTAGGCACACCAATTGGCTCGGTATTAGTTGGCTCCAAAAAGTTTATTCAACGGGCACATAGATGGCGCAAAATGCTTGGTGGCGGCATGCGCCAAGCGGGTATCATCGCGGCAGCAATGGACCACGCTTTAGACCATCATGTTGAGCGCTTAGCTGAAGACCACATGCGCGCCCAACAGTTACATGATGCACTAAGCGGATTACCGAATATCTCGGTTGAGCCAGCTCAAACAAACATGGTTTATGTCAACTTTGAGTCTCTTGAACAGGCACAAAAAGTGAGCGATTACTTACGCGATAACGGCATATTAACTGCACGTTCGCAGCGTATGCGCTTGGTCACCCATCTCAATATTCGCGATGAAGACATCGACACCGCGGTGCACTTATTCAAACAAGCGTTACAACTTGTGTAATTGCTGAAGTATGCGGTCGAGAGCGCGAAAACTAAGCGCCTCGGCCAAATGTTTTCGTTGTATAGCGTCACTATCGTCAAGGTCAGCAATGGTTCGCGCTAAGCGCAACAAACGATGGTAAGCACGATGCGACAGTGAAAACTGCTCTATGGCAGCAACCAAAAACACATGATCGTCGTCGCTTAACCGACAAAACTCAGCTAACTGAGCTGGTTTTAGCTCGCTATTCAAACAGCCTTGGCGCTCAAGTTGGCAGGCCCGAGCTTCAGCTACCCATCCGCGCCAAGTAGGCGAAAGCGGTTCCTGCTGCTCGTGCTGTTGGCGCAACACATCTGGCTGACGTGGCACATCTACTTGCATGTCAATTCGGTCTAACAAGGGCCCAGAAAGCTTGCCTAAGTACCGAGCAATTTGATCGGGAGAGGCACGAGCGCTCGACAAATCACCATCAAAATAGCCGCACGGCGACGGGTTTAACGCGCAAATCAGTTGGAAATCGGCCGGGTAGGTTATTTGATGCCCGGCGCGACTAATGGTCACAGTGCCTGACTCGAGTGGCTCACGCAGTGAGTCAAGCACATGCCGAGCAAACTCAGGTAACTCGTCTAGAAACAGCAGTGACCTGTGTGCTAGAGAAATTTCACCAGGTTGCGGGGGTGAGCCCTGTCACTTCCCACAATAAATGCTAACGAAAAAACGAAGTAATGCGGCCTGCAGGCGATTTTTCTCATAATAAATGCTATTGAAATTCCCATAATAAGTGCTAAAGTCTTAAAAATTCCCGTAATAAGCGCTAATAAATTGAAATATCAGACGTCCGTACGCAAAATTCCAACGAATCGTCGTAGCTGTCGGGGCTATTACGCGTTCAGAGGCCAGGATAGCATTCCTCATGAATCGACTGTTGAGCGCGACTTCGTCATGTTGATGGAATTCGATGAGCGCGTTGAAAAGCTGGTTTCTCAGCCGATCCAGCTAAGTTACATCGATTTAAACGGTCGCCAACAACGTTACACTCCTGATTATCTCGTCTATTTTAAAACACCAAACATGAAGCCCATGCTCGTTGAGGTAAAAGAGCGCAGCGAGATTAAAAAAGACTTTGAGAAGTTACGTCTCAAATTTGCAGCCGGCATTCGTGCAGCCAAAGAAAAAGGTTGGAGATTTAAAGTTTACGATGACACTCGTATTCGCGGATTGCGGCTCGATAACATTCGTAAGTTAAGAAACTTCGCATCACACAGCGTATCGGACGACATTAGAGATAAAATTTTATCTGAGATGCGCAACATTCGATTACCCATCACGGCCAGAGACTTTTTAGAACACTACACAACGAACCGTCGAGAGTACCTCGAGAATATAGGCCGTATTTGGTGGTTAGCGCTTCAGCACGACATTGAGCTTGATCTGTCGGAACCTCTTTCAGAGCGAACTCGTATTACACAGGTGAAGGCTCATGACTGATACCTACAAGCCTTCAAAATCTAAGGTTAAGTTACGCCGTGGCACCTTAGTCAAACTGAATGACGGTGACTATTTCATTAAAGAAGTACTCAACATTAAAGAAGTATTGCTTCAGAAGGTGGATAGCAAGCAAATTCAGCTGTTTAAAATCAGTGAAATTATATCCAGTGTTACAGAAAACGAGCCGCAAGATAATTTAGTCTCCGATGATATACAGGCCATTCCAGCGCATAAGTTAAAGGCCGCTGAAAAGAAACTTAAAGCGATTAAGCCTCTCCTAGAATTGGGTCCATCGGCATCGAGTCGTGACGTTAAGATACAGGCGGCAAAGTGTAGTATTCATTTTACGACGTTATATCGTTGGTTAAGAGCATTCTCGAGTACTAATTCGTTAGTTAGCCTTGTCGACCAAAAGCGTGGATGGTCTGCAAAAAACAATCGCATTCCAGAAGAAGTAAATCAGATCATTGAGCACACCATAGACACCTATTATTTATCTAAGGACCGCTACTCACCTCAGTTTATCTACAACAAGATTTGCCAATCCTGCAAACAGGCCGGTTTAAAGCCTCCATCGCAGTCGACAATCTATCGACGTATCGATTCGGTACCAGAAGAGAGACGTCTGCGAGCACGTGGCCATATCGACATTGCAAATAATCGTTATTCCGCCCGAGCAGGTAAGTTTCCAAACGTCGATTCGATATTAAGCGTGATACAAATCGATCATACGCCTTTGGATATCATTATCGTCGACGACGAACATCGAGAGTCAATAAAACGTGTTTGGTTGACCATGGCAATTGATGTGTATTCACGCATGGTTACCGGGTTCTATCTATCCTTAGATGCACCAAGTATCACATCAGTGGCGATGTGTATTTCACATTCAATTCTTCCAAAAGATATTTGGTTAAAGAAACTCGGAATCGACCTCGATTGGCATGTGTGGGGTATCCCAAAAAAGATTCACGTTGATAATGGCTCTGACTTTACATCCGATGCCCTGCGCATGGGGTGTAAGGCAAATAACATTGCTCTTGAGTTTCGGCCTGTAGCCAAACCTGAGTATGGCGGTCACATCGAACGTTTACTTGGTACCTTTCAAGAAAAGCTCAAAGCACTAGATGGAAAAACCTTTAATTCATCTAAAAGTAGAGCTTCTTACAATTCCGAGAAACATGCGATATTCGATTTCGACTCTCTTGAGCTTTGGTTAACTAATGCGATTATCGAATATCACCACACCAAACATGAAGGCATTGGTGTTGCGCCGGCAACAAAATGGGAAATGTCCGTTGAAGGTGAGCTCGAAGAGTTACCACGTGGGCTACCAGATATCCCTACCGACCCATTATCTATTGAGCTCGATTTCTTACCTTATCAGCGTCGGACGATACGTTCTCAAGGTATTGTTTGGGATGGTATCTATTACTTCTCCGACAGCATACGCCATCTCATCGGTGCGATAGATCGAGAAACTAGAAAGCCTCGCAAGTTTATTATTCGACGCGACCCACGAAATATCCGGCATGTTTGGGTCTATGATGATGAAATGAAATGCTATCACAAGGTAGCGCTTGCCGATCCAACGCTTCACTTCACAAGTGTTTGGGAGTTAAACGAGGCCAAGGCTTATCTCAAGCAACGCGGCGAATCTGACTATAATCAAGAAATGCTTTCACGAGCAATTCAGAATATGAATGAAATTCAGGAGCAAGCCGCGAAAGCGACGAAAGATGCTCGCCGTAGAGCTCAACAGAAGAAAAACCACGAAAGTAAAGTGAGTCCTGCCACCCATTTTGAAAATGGTGAAAAGGACCAACCAACATCAACAGTACCATCAGAATCCCCGGAAGCCGATGACTGGGGTGATGACGATGATGTCGTCATTTTTGATATAGAGTAGCCCTTATGGACGAGTTCAAACATTTAGCCCCACAGTTTCGTGAAGTTGCCGCTCAGTCCGATGATAAGCGTATTGCTTTTATCAAACAAAAACGCTGGCTTAATTATCCGGTTGCGGACCGTATTTTGAATATCTTTGCAGAGTTCTTGAATCATCCTAAACAAGCTCGCATGCCTTCAGTGTTATTCATTGGCGATTCCAATAACGGCAAGACATCGATGATTGAGCGATTTGTTCATCTTCATGGACAAAGTAGTACGTGTGAAGAGACCGAGCTACTCATCAAACCTATCGTATCCATAGAACTATCTGGTCCCAATGCTCGGGACTTATATTTCACGATACTTCAAGAATTCTGGGCACCAGTGAAACCAACCGAATCAAAAACGAACTTGCGAAAACTCGCGATCGACCATTTGTTATCAAGCAAAACCAAGATGCTTATCATCGATGAGTTTCATACACTTAAACATGGTACCGCTGTAGCCAGATCGGAAATACTTGCTGAAATGAAACGGCTATCAAACAAGTTACGCATTCCGATACTCGCAAGCGGGATACCAGATGCGGCAGCGCTAATTCGCGAAGATGCACAATATCAAAGTCGCTTTTCAGTCGTTCGACTTCCGCTTTGGACGAAAGGCAAAGATTTCCTATCGCTGCTTAAGACGTTCGAAGTGATGCTGCCTCTTCGTAAGCCCTCGAACCTGACCAGTCGCGAAATTGGCTCCAGAATCTTGGAAATATCGAAAGGGAATTTAGGGAATATTCACGGATTACTACAAATTTGCGCAATAGAAGCTATAACTACTGGAGTCGAGCAAATTGATTTATCAATCGTGGAGTCTTTCAAGTGGTATACACCAACGGAAGGGCCGCGGGAAATTCAGCTGTAAGAGGTCCATGGCCCGCTCGAATTAAACCACTAGAAAACGAAAGTTTATCTTCCTGGCTTGTGCGAGCAAGCTTGGCTAACCATTCGACTCCCTCAAATATTGCCAATTACATTTGGCCAGGCTGGCGAGCATGGACACGTGATATTGACCGAGAGCTGAGCAAATCACAAATCGCATCGCTTAGCCTTGTTTCAACACTCACACCAGAAGAAATACAAAACCTCACGCTACGCCCAATTATTCAGCGAATCACTGGGAAAACTGAGCTAAATACCGCCACTGCTTGGAAGTGGGTTATACAGCGCAGTACTCGAAATAAAAATACCAACCGGTCAACACAGTTCTGCCCACTTTGTCTGCAAACAAATTCAAAACCGTATTTACGTCTTGATTGGCGCCTATCGTTTATCACGGTATGTCCAAAGCATAATGTGAACTTGCTCGATGCCTGCCCGCATTGTGGTGAATCAATCGAAATACACAAGATTAATCGCGGTAAGCTGAGCTCTTGTGCTCACTGTCGATGGAACATTGCCGACATGACACCCGTTGCAGCAAACAGAGAGGCTCTTAGCCTAACGGAACAGCTCGTTAACGATATGCATTCAGCGAAATCCGATAGATTTGAATTACTGGCTTTTGTGACGGCTCTTCTAAGGCGACTTCCTAAGCTTCAGGACAAGATTATTGACCCTTTCCTTATGAACGTAACTGAAAACGCAGCTACGGTTCGCGTTGATGAATTCTCTGGCATTTCCTTTGATTGGCTCAATAGTGACGACCGACGAATGCTGCTCACAGCAGCTGCGCCATTAATGAATATACAGCCTAAAGGGTTAGCATTCATTTTGTTAAACTCAGGGTTATCGATAGGACTACTGAGAAATATGGTACCGAACGTACCAGCTTTGCTTGAGCCGTATTTCCCAGAAGGTAACCCAGCACAGAGAAGTCCGCCACAGCACTCCAAGCAATCAATTCCAAAACCGACACCGAAGCGCCTAGTACAAAAGCGGTGGCAAGCGTTTTTGAAGAAGCACGGGTTATCCTAATGGCAGAGCACAAACAATGCGACCAGTGTAAGCAGTACTCTGACCATTTCCCGCGAAGATACCGAGGAAAGCGATTCTGCGGCTCATGCTATTGGTATTTTTTCATTAAGCGTGAATGTTCAGAGTGCCATCAAATCAAACGTATTCATCGAGCCGAGAAGCGTCCTTTATGTTATCACTGTTACAGTAAAGTCACACCTTGCTCCCGCTGCGGCCGCGTTGGTCGTCCTGTCGGGAAATGTCTCGAAACCGGAATACTCTGCAACTCCTGCACAAACGCTTTCCGCCCAGATGGAAAGTGTTCGTTATGTGGACGCATAGCAACGGTTTCAATCGGCAAGAAATTCGGCATAGACACACCTATATGCGATACCTGCCGCAATCAATTGCATTCCAAGTGCCCAAATTGTGGCATCCGTGGTGTGTTGCACGAAACCGATTCCGGTATGCATTTATGTTACAGGTGCGCCAATGATATAACCTACTTCTGTAAAAGCTGTCACGAACCGATTAAGGGCGCAGAAAAGAGTTATTGCAAACAGTGCTATGCCATCCGACGAAATAACAAGCGAACTGAGATTAACGCAGCGAGCTTTTCTGTTCCCGAAACTGAGAAGCTCTTCAGAGACTTTATCGATTGGCTAACGAATAACGTCGGCCCCGAAAAATCAGCGCAAACTCAGAATCGTTATGCTGAGTTTTTTAAAGCTATTCAGTATGCCCCGACGAACTGGCCAAGTGACGTTTTCTTTCTCACGACGATTGATGGTGGCTTTCTCCGAAAGTCTTCAAAGCCACGGCTCTATCTCGAATCAATTGGTGTTCGGTTTGATGCTAGTGCATTGAAAGACGCTATGGATTTAAGAACCATCAATAATAACCTCATGTCGACTCGTGAAAATTGTGGAGATAAATATCTAGCTCAAGTTAACTCGTTTTTTGATAACCGACTAGAAGAGTACCGTGGCGGGAAAACGAAAATGTTAACCATCCGGATTGAGTCGTCTGCTGTGATGCAGTTGTACAAATATGCCGCTAATATAAAATCCTTTGATAAGGCTCTTCGAGCACTTGCTATCGTATCACCGGGCCTGCAATGCTCTTTATGCTCATTTTTGAATCATCTGAGTGCTGATAAAATTGAGCCCTTAACATTTGCGAAACCAGACATTGAGCTTCGATTAGCATACTTAATAAAGAGGCTTAGACTTGGAATGGTGACTCAAACCCGCTTTGATCAATACATTAAGCTTTGTCTAAAGTTATTCCATTCCTTAGAGAGTAAAAATATCTCTGATTGTAAAATTTCAATACTTGAAAATGGACTGCAGGTTGAGATTGGTAAGCATGTATACTGGATACCTAACTGGGTAAATAATACTAAAATCATGCAGGCGCATTGGTGTGAATTGAAACATACTGTTCGAACATATGGCTCAAGCCAAATTTCTTAAAGCTGACGATTCGACCACAGACAGATTAATTTACCCACGTGAAAGGATACGAGGTGTCGAATCTATTTTTGAACTGCCTTTGATGCCGTCTATGAAGAGAAGCCACATAAGAGGATTATGCCAAACTCTCACATTTCACTTTTTAAGAGGGCAGTAATCACACGTATTGCAACAAGTATAACTGCGTTGCTTAATTTCTCTCCAAAACTCTTCTTCAGCAATGTCGATATTTTCGAGCTCGAATGCCAACTCTACGGCCAGTTTCGAATGGTTATAGCATCGTCCAAATCGTCGGCGCTTTTTTTTAAAGGGACCACCGCAAACGCATTTCCTTTTGCCGTTGATGACACGGCGATACTCTTTCCATACACGGTATATTATTTCGCCTTTAACCAACACCTCGATAATGGTTCGATTATTTGAATAGGTTAACTGGTAGGAAAGGTCAGAAAATTTTAAGTCGCCAAAAATTTGCACCGAGATTTTTTGGGCTTTACTTTGATGTATGGCAGCATCGCCATGCCTCCATTCGTCACCAGTCCAACGGCGATTATTTGCAGCTCTATATTGTAACTGTAAATATCGATATAAAATTTCAAACCAACTTTTGGCTGAGTCTTCTGAATCAATACTGCTGAAGAATTCACTTTTAAAACCAAGGCAAAAGGTTCCATCTGGATTAATATGCCTTTGAGGACAAAAGCTAGGTAATTTTGATGGTTCTTTCTCTTTAACCGTTAAAGTACGAGCGTCGTCGCTTTGTTTGATTTCGAGTAAATAATTGACGCGCGCCCCATCAAATGTTTGTACGTCTAGTTGCAAGTCCAGGCGCGCCGCCCGCGCATCGCGTGAGTAAGGCACGCCAGACCAAGAGGCAACAGCCGCGACAAAATCTAAAGCGTCAGCCAAAATTCACCTACGTTCTATTAAATCCAGATGGGGTTTAACACTACGTAAACTCGCCTGAGTCACTCTGTCGTCAGTAAACGAAGCCAACCGAACACTGTTTACGGTCTTATCGCCGTACTCAATTAACGCTTCGACAGCTTCATTATAAGTCAAGTCAGCAATTTTTCTTTTGCTACCAAATAATTCCCTTACTGCTTCAGATGCACGCTCAAAGGCTGTTAGACCGATGCTTGTTTCGGTGCCACTACACTTGCACTGCATTTTCTCAGATTCCAAAACTTTTCTACCTATTGCGCAACGGATTCTTCGCCCTTGCATTCCTAATCGGCTTACTGATATTGGACCCAAATCGAATCCAATACTTAATCCAAGAATTCCTGTTTTGTAGCCGGCCTCTATTAATTTTTTAATGCCCAGTTGAAAGCTACTACGTAACGCTCCAGCCATTAACACTGCATATGAAATACTACTCTCTTCATCAAGTGTTTGTGTAGTTCCTTCATATGATAGAGCGTGAATACAATCCCCAATAAACCGAACTCGACGACCAGAAAACTCTACTGTCACAACTCGCTCAAGCTCTGATCTTAAAACGTGCAGCGTTCTAATAACATCCTCGGCGTTATTCTGGATATTATTTGAAACATAAGCGGTAAAACCATCAATGTCCGCATAACTACTAATCATTTCTTGATGTTTGGTGTTTAAAGGGGTTAGCTCATCAATTGGTAAGTTTTTTAAAGGCGGTGACTGTCGAGAAAAGGAGTAATCAGCTAATCGATATTTATCCTTCTTCTCTTTCCACTTATTAACAATTTCCTCAACTGTAACGCCAAGTTCCACAGAGTTAATGCAGTCGTCAATCTCAGTTTTTGTCAACCGAGTCGTCTCTGGTTTATCAACTTCTATTAGACCAAGAGCTTTTCGTGCGTTGTTTGTTAAATATATTCCCTGTGCCGAATTATTGCTTGCGAGTTTTGCTGCGTAATTTGCTGGATTACCAAGAAATAAAGGTTCTTTGTTACCTTTGCGCCCGTTATTCACTGCAAGAGAGAGCCCACTATCTATCCCAATACGTAATTTTGCATTGTCAATATTTTCATCGAAGTCACCTGTCTCCTCTAAAACATCAATGATTAAGCTTGCGATAGCAATAGCACGTTGAATACGTTTTTTTTCAGCATCTGTTTCCGAATTATATGGCTTGGCTACTAACGCATGTAATCGTTGCCCATGAAAATCCACGCGCACGGCCTCGACAGAATCTAAAATTTGCGTAACGGCTCTATAGTGTAAGTCAAGAAACCTTAAGGCTCTCTTATGCGACATTTCACCTTCAATATCACTACTACGCAGAATATCCTCAAAATTTTGTATGTCTGCATACATATGAACGCCATCCACTCGATATGCAGAATTTATCTTAATATTTTCAAGACTCATGTCTCGCACATAGTCTTTAACTTCAACCGTTTCAAGAGCAGTGATTTGGCTTTCAATGTATTTAAGTGCACGATCCTGATTCCATGTATGTGACATGCTTTGATCTCCTTATTTCAAACTCTATTGATAAAAAATTTTAAATTAACGAATACCGTGCTTTTTTATGATTCTCATTATCTCATTGCAAACTGGACCTATAGCAGGGCCGCTGGCCTTTTGATAGTACGAAATCGTAGTTAGTCCAGTAAGATCGGATGGCAACTTAGGCGGCGATTCTCTAGGAACGACAACAAGGGTACGTTCATAACCCAAGGCACCGACTCCTAAACCAGCTTCAAAGATGACATTATCTCGCGGAACAACATATTCTTTTCCTCGACTGCATGATTTGTCGTCAGGACTAGCTACCACTATACAGAAATCACTTTTTGATATTTCCTTAGTTAAGCAGGGAAGTGGGTAGTCAGATGCCACGAAGGTCCCTCCGTCCCATACTGTTACCTCAAAATCGCTATGCTGCAATCCGTGCTCAATACCCTTTGCTATTTCAAGTCCTTCGACTGAACTAATGATAAAAATATTAGGTTTTATGTTTTTTCTTCGAACTAATGTATTTCTATTATTTAGCCTGTGAACCAAAACAGATATTGCGCCAAACAATGATTTTGAATTCTGCATCACCGTATTTAAAAAAATCTCACTTGGAACCCTAAGAACTACAGATGCTTCTGTAGCTATAACCGTAGCAGTTCGCCGAGAGTTTGGCGTTAGAACACTCATTTCTCCAACGTAATCGCCCACTTCTCGAGAAGCAACTTCATTGTTGTTTACACGAACAGAAAACCTACCAGAAATTATGAAGAAAACATCATCGTCGCAATCATCTTGCTCTACAATAACTTCTCCTTCGTTTACCGACAGGAGCTCTCCGGCTGTTATAAAACTCTTCGCTAACACTTCATCGTGTGCAACTATCTCATTTTTTAATAAAGTTCTTATTAGCGCGGCTTCCCCGCCAGCTCCCTGAAATCGATTGATCACTTAAAATCCCCCCTTTAAGTTAGCTGCCATTATTAGTTTTTGACATTTTTATCCGGCATAGGATTTGTCCAGCTATTGATTCTCCATCACCTCGATGAGTTATCGGATCATTCATAGATTTAGCAACAGCTCTCACTCTAGACCATATACCACTTTCAGCTTCTATTTCTCTTAATATGCAATCAAGTTTCAACACAAATTGCTCTTTGGGCAAGCTTTTATAAAGCCCAGTTCGGTAGCTTTCAGTTCGAATCCGTTCAATCGCAATGAAGTAAAAATCTTCACCTTGCGCACTGACATGAAACACACCCGCTCGGCGTGAAAGATAAACCTTTGAGGCACCAATTCGAAAAGGTGGCTTTGTTCTGTTTTCACCCCATGTCGTCGACTTTGGAAAGTTATATAACGATGGTAAGCCAGAATTGCCTACGTCAACCCATTGCCCAGTTGAATCCAAGCATTCCACTTCATCAATATCGCCATTTCGGAGAAGAACAAGCAGAGCTTTATAAATAAGCATTATGGCATTGGGCACAGTTTTTGGCGGCTCCGGTTGCTTATCGGGCTCTGGTGGTTCTTGAGTTAGATTTCCTTTCCCTACATCCGAGTTCGACTGGTTTATTTGGCTTGTCGATATTTGCTCTCGGTGTTTCTCTTTGGGGGCCATAGCTTGGCTTTTTGTCTTATTATCTTTTGGGACCGCTTTACGGTGTCTTGAATTTACCCAAATATCAGCATCGCCAGTAACTTGAATATCATCCGGTAATGCGTCACTAGAAGGTTTTCTATCCGAGGAAGCTTGGGGCTTTGTATTACTGTTCTTGGTGCGGGTGTTACGCTTCGTTGCCCCTCGTTCGCCGTTTTCAGCAATTATATTGTGATTTTCACGAATGATAAAAAAGTCCGGGCTAGGCGGATACATGAAGTTTAGTATCTGCAACACGAAGAATCTCTTGCCATTTTCAAGCCAGACACCCTTAACCTTCCAATGATGATTCTCGGTAAACCAGGGATTAACCGTTATATAGCTTTCAGCATGACGGTTTCGCGTCAACTGTGCTGATATGTGGTTTACGGCTCGTTGCGCATCATAACTAGTCTTCAGATGGTAAAGAAAGAAACGATCGTTATCACGTATATCTTTCGCAAGGCCGATGACCTCCTCATTCTCTAAAGGCGGTTCTTCGTAGTCGTCAATATTGAAACCAGTAAACTCCATAGCCTTAATTGCGTTTTCAGCAGTATTGTTGAATGCAATCTGCTTAGATTTCATGCTGTAGCCAAACAGACCATCAAATAAACATATAGAGCTGATTACAACGTCGACGCCGCTGTTCGCTTTATAAACGTGATATTGGCAATCTCTCGCGTCCTTAGGAATGGAATATTTAGTTGGTGGTATATAATAAAGCCTTATATCTCGGTGCCTCCCAAGATTTCCATCCCAAATAGTGGCGCTATCATAGCTTTCCCATGCGGAAATAGTTTGAAAATCAGTTAACGAATCAAACCGAAATATTGCCGTAGCTGCGGTTGAAATATCCCCAGCCTTTTCTCCATTTACCCAAGTTGAACCTTTAGTGACGTAGCTTGTTAAGCTTTTGGTTATAGTGCGTGTTATAGAAACTTGTTTCTTTGAGCCATGGCTTAGAATTACTTGAATCAATGGCTCATCCGGAACGGCCTCGTTCCATTTAACCTTGCCGAACTCAGCTACCATCCATGCTTCACCGTCCTTCGGGAAGTTCTCTATTACTAATCCAGTCATTGCGTCCTGTCCTGCCTTGCAAACAATAAGATATCAACGCTCAGGTCATGTCAGAGCGAATTTGGTCTTGAAAGATTTGATAAGGGGAGCCTCTGGTGAGGCCCCCACTAGGTTTGGCAAAACTAGACTATTGGTGCAGTTGGTCCATTACGCTTTACAGACTCAATACCAGCTTCTCGAGCCGTGCTAGTCGTATAACGCTGACTTGTGCCTATGATTTGATTATTCGCGGCGCTTAGAGTGAAATAGTATTTGTTGTCACGACTTGGCAACCGGGAATAATAGCGATCATGAGGGGAGTGGGTTCGGACTGACTGGACGCCATTTACGGCGCCTTGTCGGGTCGAATAACCTTCGCTCTGCAGGATTATTTCGCTGTTCGCAGCTCGAAGCCGGAAGTAATACTGGCTATCGGTACCTAGAAATATTTCATAGCGTGCTGACATATCACTTCTCCTTCCGTACACCTTTGAAAGGAGTTCCGTCAGACTTCACATCCATGAAGCGACCCGTAGTTGCATCTCGTTTGACCCAATGTCCACTAGGCGTTTGAGTCTGAGAACGTTGGCGCACAGCGCCACGGCGTTGGTTATCACCAACTGGGGGATTGGTAGCCATAGTTGCTACTCCTGTAGTTAAATGTAAAACATTTGACACTCAACTAGGATTCGGACAAACTATGGTTTCCACACTATAGTTGGGTCCGAATCTTAGATTCGCATCTGATTTTAGAGAAAAAGCTGCCTTTTGGTGGCTTTTTTTCTATAACTACGATGATACTAGTCACCTAGGCGAAGTCAATAACTTTAACCTGTTTTTTTGATCAGTATTTGGTGTCCTGATCGCTTTTATAGATCGAGGCAAATATGTTTGATGATTTGACCGGAGCGCAAAAAGAGCTCCTAGCTCATATTGAATTTATGGGGCGCTTTTATGGGCTTGTGTCACGTTTAGACCTTACGTCTCGATTCGATGTAAGTGATACTACTGCCACTCGAATGTTCAGAATTTATAATGAACTTGCACCAGATAACATCATTTACCGCCCGACATTAAAGCGATATGAATGGCAAGAGTCTGCTCGGCCAATCATTCCTGTCTCGACATCCAAGTGTGTTAGCACCCTTGTCGACGGCTTCGGTGATAGTTATGCAAACATCGAAGGTCAACCTATTGCTGTGAAGAATTCACTCTTTAACGTTGATTTAGATGTACTTTCAGCGGTGACCAGAGCAATTAAACGCAAACAAGTTATCAGAATCAACTATTTGTCCAAGACATCGCCCGAAGGCTCAGAGAGGGACATCGTACCGCACTCAATTGCAGATAGTGGATTACGTTGGCATGCTCGAGCATTTGATAGGAAGAGCGGCGAATTTCGTGATTTCGTTATAAATCGTATTAATAGTGTATTTCCTCTAGTCAAACAAAACGTACCGACAAGCCAGATGGCATTAAGCGACGAAGACTGGAACGATTTCGTGGAGCTTGAATTGCAACCCCACCCCAAATTGGGGCAATCTAAATTGATGATTGAGTTCGAATATCGAATGCTTGATGGGCTCTTAAAAATAAAGGTTCGGAAAGCGCTTGCTGGATATTTATTAGATACTTGGAATGTCGATACCTCTGTCAAAGCGAGCCTTCAGGGAAACCACATTATGCTCCACTTGCGCAATTCTCACTCGCTTAATTTTCACAATAAAAAATTAGCTCCTTCTGATTAATATGCGGTTTTATACCGATCTGTTATTGCACAATAATTAATTCAAGTCTCTGAATTTTCAATTTGAGGTCAGCCCAGGTTGATTTTTAATCGAACGACGTATAATAATCGAATCGACCATTTACATAACATTTTGAGTAAGGGAGTACCGATGAGTAGTAATGTTTTATTAAACGTACTTGATATTTATTTAGATACAGAAAACCCTCGGCATGATCCAATAGAAGAGCAAGGACAAATCATAGAGCACTTACTGCTGGATGAGAGAGTAAAAAATCTCGCGAAACATATGGCCTCGTATGGCGTCAACCCGCTTGATTTAATCGGCGTCGTTAAAGATGAAGATGATAATTATGTAGTAGTTGAAGGCAACAGAAGGCTATGCGCGTTACTTCTGCTAAATGATCCTAATAAAGCGCCGTCAAGCGAAGTAAATTTTTTCAAAAATCTAGCGCAAGGCAACTCGAATATACCTACCGCAATAAACTGTGTTCTTTTCGATAGTCCTGAAGAAGCAAATATCTGGATGGGCGTCCGACATAATGGAGAACAAGATGGTGTAGGCATTAGGGGTTGGGACGCAAAACAAAAGACGCGACACAATGGGAAAATTAATAAAAAAGACACGAATGCACTTGCTCTCACGTTTCTAGATTATGCGATTAAAAAAGGAATCCTTCCGGATGAGAAAAATGAACGAATTATCACCACCGCTACTAGGTATTTGGGTAATCCATTTATTCGTGAAACATTCGGAATTGTAAGCTCTAGATCAGAAAAGGACGTAATTATAAATGTATCATGCACTGACTTTGATGCAGTTGTAGCTAGATTTTGCGCTGACCTAATTGAGAATACTATCGTTAACTCTAGAACGCGTCGAGACGATTGGGTTACTTATGGGCGCTTACTTATCGAGCAATCAATTGCGCCTAAAAATCGTATTAGTCCCCATCGATTACTTGAGTGTCTTTCGGTCGATTCATCAAAAGAATCAAGCTCACCAGTTCAGTCATTAAACAGTACCCATCCATCAGAGGGTACTAATGGACAACCAGCTACAACAGCAAAAGATGGAATTACCAACACCGGGAAAGATGCAGACGACCAGACGACGTCAAAGCAAGATGGCAATGAAAACTCAAAAAGTCTTAATCCAGACAAACGTAAATACATCATACCGAACGATTTCAAAGTCCACATAAACCATAAAATTATCCGTCGCGCTTTTGAAGAAATGAGAACCATACCAGTAGACGAAAAACCTCTTGCTATTGCCCTAGTTACGCGCGCATTTTTGGAAAATCTTTATATTATTTTTATTGAAAAAGTAACAGGGTACTACAAACCACAGGCAACTCATATTTTAATCGATAAAGCTATAAAAGAGATACAAAAAGACGCTAACTTATCAAAAGCCGAAAAGGATAGTTTAGCTGCTTTAGCAAGAGTTCAGTCCAACCAACTAAACGTACTTTCACCTAAAACTTTAGGGGCAAATGCACATGCTGGAATCTATCCTAATCCGACGGAGTTAAAGCGCGAGTTTGATAACATTTCAGCAGTGATAAAATACATGTTGAAAAGAATATAATTATTAACCTTTAGTATATGGCCAGCATCAACCAAGTGATGTAGGATACACCATTATAGCAATCTGGACATTTGGATTATGGCGCACACTCCATCACCACTTAGATATCCCGGTGGGAAGACATCAATATGGTCACTAATATCTCGAATCATATCTGATAACAAACTATCACGAGGACATTATTGCGAGCCATATGCTGGTGGGTGTGGGCTTGCACTTAAATTACTTTTTGATGGATTCGTTCACGAGTTACATCTTAATGATGTCGATCGCTCAATATACTGTTTTTGGGATGCTGTTTTGAATCATACAGATGAGCTCGTTGACAGGATATTGACGACAGAGGTAACAATGGACGAATGGCATAAACAAAGGGCCGTCCAAGCCAACAAGAACGAAGCAAACGATTTCGACTTGGCATTCTCGTCATTTTTTTTAAATCGAACGAATCGATCCGGTGTTATATTGAAAGCGGGGGTAATTGGAGGTTTAGCTCAAGACGGGGATTATAAACTTGACTGTAGATTTAACAAAGCGGGCCTGATTGAACGTATTCGCAGAATCGAAAAGTATCGTCATCGCATACATATCTATAATCGTGATGCTATTGATTTCATCAATCAAACCAATGAAACGTTGCCTGAAAATTCAATCTATTGTATAGATCCCCCTTATTTTGTTAAAGGTTCAACTCTATACACTAATTTTTACGAACCCAAAGATCATAAACTTGTCGCTGATACTCTAAATGCTTTAGAGCGCCCCTGGCTTTTAACCTACGATAACTCACCGAGCATTCAGACGTTGTACTCGGAGAGACGACAGCATCGCTTCAACCTCAATTATAGTGCTGCTAACAAGAGGATTGGTACAGAACTATTAATTGTCAGTGACGATATTGTTTTATCTCGTGATCTTAATATTATGCCAGCCGCATGACATCCGCTACGTGTTTCAGCTTCAGCGTCGAGCGGTTCGCGTGTAACCATTTGTAACCTAGGTTGAGCAACAATTCAGATAGTTTCAGCTTTTTTTATTTTGCTGTTTCCAGCGATTTGTCATTTACCCACCTAATGTATGAATCCGCTCTTTACACGAGTTACTTTAGGTGTTCCGTGACTTTTCCATCCGTTCATCCTGAATTCGTAAATAAATTTCCTCACGATGCACAGCGACCTTATTTGGTGCATTAACACCTATTCGCACCTGGCTTCCTTTAACGCCGAGGATTGTTACATCTATTTCATCCCCAATTTTTAATGTCTCACCGATTCGTCTCGTCAAAATTAGCATATATGCTTAACTCCCTTTAGTTAACTTCATTATATCAATGAATTCCATCTCGAACATAGCCAAAGTGCTATCGTATAAGATGGCGTACAATCATTTGCGATTTATCATACACGAAGCTCGATAAACTCTAACTGCAGCTACCCTCGGTTTTAACTTGCCACATCGAGATTCATCGACGTTTAATAACTCCCTCATCGAGAAGCCATTCAATATCGGCGCTGTATTCAGCGGTTGTGATCTTTAACTGCTTACAAATACTGTCTAGGAATTTGGTCAGTTCGGACTCCAACAACCCAACATTTTCCCCGAAACCAGGGACAAGAATATACTTCTGACTAATTCGTTGAGCTTCCGTCAACTTGTATGAGTGATTGGCGGCAACATCCAATATAAGCAGTCGACGAGCAATATCAATTCGAGACTCGGAAATGCTCAATTTACCCTCTTCTTCATTCACAAATTGTTGGCTTATGCATATGGACTTTGCCCGTTCGATTTCTTCCTGTGGATACCCTTCATCCAATAGCGCTGTGAAGACTGCCTCCGTTGAAGCCGTATCACTAACCAAAATAGCATGCTCGAATTCTATCGGAGTCAAAAACTCTATATGCTGAAGCTCGCGGCGGAGCCTTAACAAAATACTTTTCACTTGGAAAAATGATGCTGTGTTATCGTAAGTCAACATGTGCTCTAAATCGCCTCGCAGAGAAGCGTAATACCCAGCTCCATCCAAATATTCAACGAATCGAGCATTTGGATATTGATTTAGCGTGTATATTCGCGAGCTTATGGTTTGGTCGACGACTTTATGGGAAACACTCCCTGAATCACCGGCGTAAAACTGCGCTTGTATAAATAATTTCGGTTTCGGTTCCCAATTTTCAATCTGGTACGGGAGAATAAAATCGTATGCGCGGGTCTTTTTCTTTCGCTTTCCGTTTTCTACTATTTCCTCTTCCCCAATGGTGACGTCATTGGTATTGAAATCCACATCAGCACGTAAACCAATGCTTGATAGCTTCTGTCGAAGAATATCTTCGGTGATGTGTCCACCAGAAGCAGAAACACTCCCTCTAACTTTAAAAATAGTGCAAGAATTTAGAAGATATTTACCGAATGAACGATTGCCGTGTTCCTCTGATAGGTTCATAAATGATCGGCCAATAGCCCACAATTGATGGGAATCCTCTTCATCTTCAAGTATTAAGCTAACGTATTCTTTGAGTATAATTTTGAAATACAAAAGGAGGTCAAATACAGGCTCAGTCGACACATTATCAATATAATGACGGTGCGCACCGACAAAGCAGGACGCCAACTTTTCTGAGATAAAACTAGACTTGGTTGTCGACGGAATGTTAACAAGCGTGAATTTTATTACTTTTGCCGACCTACCCCGCTTAGGTAATAAAGGAGCAACATCATCGGCCTTCAGCTTGATTAAAAAGTGATTTTTTAGGTTGTTATCTGTCGCTCCAGTGCTGAGAAATAACAGGTTGAAGAAGGAATCTAAAAAATGTGCTACCCGCCTTTCATCCTTTGTAAACAAGTCATTCACAACCAGCCCGTCACAGACGTTCTCAACCGCCATACATAAATTCTCAACGTTGCAACTTTGGCAGTCTCTGAAATTACCCAGGTGTGCTGAAATGGCAATAATGCAGTCACAAAGTGCGTTGATTTCATTACTAAACTTGTCAGTATTTTTGATTCGGTCAAGCTTTGCGGTTAACCATTGGTCAAACTCAGCAAGTTGCTCAGCTGTATTTAGCTCCTCGGTACGCAACTTCATCTGTAATCCCTTCTGTTAAATTAATTTCCAAAAGCTATAATACCGTCATGTTTAGGAAATAACAGGCTAACAATGCTCGACTCTCAAATTGAGAACATAGAACACGAATTAGGATTCGACTCGCAACAGCAATTTAGGCTTGAAGAAGCTCCAGCGTTACCTGCCGTAAGTCAGTCCTGGACTCAATCCCAAACGAGTTTATTCGTAGGTGATAACTTAACTTTCCTCAAGGATTTTGCTTCAAATTGCCCCAACATTGTGGACGTTTGTTACATTGATCCTCCTTATAACACTGGTTCTAAATTTCTCTACCACGATAACCGCAAGTCTAACAGATTAGGGCCTTTTGGTTCACATTCTGCATGGATGGCCTTCATGCTGCCGCGCCTGGTGGCAGCTCGAATGATTCTTAAGCAAACAGGCATAATTGCGATTAGTATTGATGACTATGAGCATGCATACCTTAAGATCCTCATGGACCAAATTTTCGGTGAAGAAAACTTTATTGGAAACGTCGTTGTGTGTCGATCAAAGAACGGCAAAGGTAGCAAAAAGAGCTTAGCTTCAAGCCATGAATACTTATTGATTTACGGAAAGTCTGACGCTGCAACTCTCCTCGGGCAGCCCGACGATTCGACTTACAACAAGAAAGATCAATATGGAAAATTTCGAATTGACGGACTATTTCGGAAAAAAGGTGAAGCAAGTTTACGGACGGACCGACCCAACATGTTTTATCCTCTCTATTTTGATCCGAAAACTGGAAACGTATCGGTAGATCCTGTCGAAGGCTGGAAAATTGCATATCCTCTAGATTCGAAAGGTGTTGAGCGCCGTTGGTTATGGGGAATAGATACGGCGCGCAAGCGTTGTTGGAAATTATTTGCCAGTAGAAAAGGCGTGATATACGTCAAAAACTACGCAGGCGGAGAGCGTCTCGAAAAACGGACTAAAGTTCGTTCCTTGTGGTCAGATACAGCTTTTTACACAGAGAGAGCCACTAACGAAATTACCAAAATTTTTGGTCAAAAGATTTTCGATACACCGAAGCCTATTGAATATATAAAGAAAATAATCAGTATTTGTGGTGACGAATCCGCTATTGTAATGGACTTTTTTGCAGGTTCAGGAACTACAGCTCATGCAGTTGCTGAATTAAACTCATTTGATGACGGCTCGAGAAGATGTATTTTAATGGAGTCGAATAGCAAAATTCCCGAAACTCATTCCGCGCATGCACTGGGCTTTAAAAAAATTTCTGACATCACGGCCGAACGACTAAGAATTTTAAGTCAAAAGTTTTCATCTTTTAATTTTCAAGTGATTTCGCAGCCTGCGTTGTTCAAGGAAGATGTCACTAATGACGTCGCAAGACACGTGACCGAAGGTACTACGCTTTGCTAAAGTTGGCTTCAGCTCTACTTCTCCCAAGACCACAGCTCTCGCTAATAGAGTAGAGGTTGGTAAGTTTGATCGGCACCTGAAGCTATAATGTCTTACTTCAGTTAGCTTTTCGGTTTTCATGATTTGAGCTAATTGAATTCATAACGGTGCGCAGTTCCCTAATTCGTGGACTCCAGTCATTTTGAACTTTTTTATCATCTGACAATAGACGACGAAAATGAGCTTCAAAGGCGGCAAGTCCTTGGTAAGCATTATTCTCATACCACGCAAAAGTTTCAAGCCATAAGGCTCTTGCTTGTATGGCAAACCCTTCTAAGTCGGGCTTATAAGACTTGAAAATAGGTACAAACTGACTTAAATCATTTGGTTTTTTAGCCGTAAGCGTCCATTTTACGACGTCCTATCCCAACTAAAGATCGCGCGATAAGCTGTGCACTCATCATAACAGGAGAGTGATATGGCAAAGCGAGCTTACCGCAACGCTGCACAATGGCAGCAATTAATCGACTTATGGCACACATCAGAGCTGAGCATCACTGAGTTTTGCCAAACCCATCAACTGAGCACCATGTCATTTTATAAATGGCGGCAACGCTTGGCTGAGCAA
>Ga0098069_100022_pt1 | contig 127176 bp, 113 predicted proteins | sample 27_taG_FD_92584 | JGI IMG/M metagenome (GOLD analysis project Ga0098069, IMG submission 92584) | Marine viral communities from Cariaco Basin, Caribbean Sea - 27_WHOI_OMZ | ecosystem: Environmental > Aquatic > Marine > Oceanic | place: Caribbean Sea: Cariaco Basin | collected 2014-11-09
AACCTGTGCCATCGCCGGCTGCGCGAGAAGCGCAAGACCGAGAGCGGCAGGTGCCGCGCTGGCTTTGAAGTAGGTTTGGAGTTTCACTCTGATAATCCCTCTATTGATCGACCGACCCCTGAGGTCGGATCTCCAAGGAACCCCTGGGAGGAATAGAGAAAATGCACGAACTTAATGCCCATGCAGATGCAGGATCCCTCCAGTGGAACGTCGCATGTGCCTTTAGGGACGCGGTGAATGCAAAGCTTTTGTTACATTTTGGCCGGTTTGGCGTAGCGGGTGTGACGCCGATGTCACACCCGCCGGCCCGCCCGGTTTTCATGCGTCCGGGCAGGCGGAGCAATCGCGGAAACATTCGGTCCCGCGCTGCTTGACGTTTACGTAACCCCGGCTTACCCAATTGGTCCCATTTGAAAACCTATAATGAGGATGTCGATGCCCGAAGCCTATATCGTCGAAGCCGTCCGTACCGCCGGGGGGCGCCGCGGGGGCCGTCTTGCCGGGGTGCACCCGGTCGATCTCGCCGCCACATCGCTCGATGCAGTCATGAAGCGCAGCGGTCTCGAGGCCGAGGCTGTCGATGACGTGGTGATGGGCTGCGTCAGCCAGGGCGGCGAGCAGGCCATGCAGGTCGGTCGCAATGCCGTGCTGGCGAGCAAGCATCTGGGCGAGGGCGTCCCCGCGGTCACGATCGACCGCCAGTGCGGCTCCAGCCAGCAGGCAATCCAGTTCGCCGCGCAGGCGGTGATGAGCGGCACGCAGGACGTCGTCATCGCCGCGGGTGTCGAGAGCATGAGCCGCGTGCCCATGGGCTCGACCGCGATGTTCCACATGAAGGAAGGTCTGGGCAATTATAAGTCGCCCGGGCTGGAGGAGAAATATCCCGGTATCCAGTGGAGCCAGTTCATGGGCGCGGAAATGATCGCGCAGAAGCACGGCTTCTCGAAGGACGACCTCGACCGCTTCGCGCTGTCGAGCCACCAGAAGGCGATCGAGGCGACCAAGTCGGGCGCCTTCGAGGCCGAAATCGTCGGCGTGGAGATCGAAACCGCCGAAGGCGAGGAATGCCACACGGTCGATGAAGGCATTCGCTTCGACGCGACGCTGGAAGGTATCGCCGGCGTCAAGCTGCTCAGCCCCGAAGGCAAGATCACCGCGGCCAGCAGCAGCCAGATCTGCGACGGGTCGAGCGCGGTGCTGGTGGTCAGCGAGCAGGCGCTGAAGGACTACGGCCTCACCCCGCTGGCGCGGATTCACAATCTGACCGTCACGGCCGGGGATCCGGTAATCATGCTCGAAGAACCGCTGTTCGCCACCGAGCGTGCGCTCCAGCGCGCGGGCATGTCGGTCAACGACATCGACCTGTACGAGGTGAACGAAGCCTTTGCCCCGGTCCCGCTGGCATGGCTCAAGCACCTCGATGCCGATCCCGCCAAGCTCAATGTCAACGGCGGCGCGATCGCGCTGGGCCACCCGCTCGGTGCGTCGGGCACCAAGCTGATGGCCACGCTGGTCCACGCGCTCAAGGCGCGCGGCAAGAAATACGGCCTGCAGACGATGTGCGAAGGCGGCGGCGTCGCCAACGTCACCATCGTCGAGGCGCTCTAATTCACTTGAAATCTGAGAGGACAATCCATGGAAGTAAGTAGCAAAACCCCCGCCGTCGTCACCGGCGGTGCATCGGGTCTGGGCGAAGCCACTGCGCGTGCGCTGGCCGCCAAGGGCGCCAAGGTCGCCATCTTCGACATGAACGAGGAAAAGGGCGAAGCGGTCGCCAAGGACATCGGCGGCATTTTCTGCAAGGTCAATGTGACCAGCGACGAAGACGTCGATGCGGGTTTCGCCAAGGCACGTGAAGCGCATGGCCAGGAACGCATCCTCGTCAATTGCGCAGGCATCGGCAATGCGATCAAGACCGCCAGCCGCGACAAGCATAGCGGCGAGATCAAGCATTTCCCGCTGTCGGCCTTCGATTTCGTCATCCAGGTCAACCTGATCGGCACCTTCCGCTGCATCGCCAAGTCGGCCGCCGGCATGATGACGCTCGACCCGCTGACCGAGGAAGGCAATCGCGGTGCAATCGTCAACACCGCCTCGGTCGCGGCCGAGGACGGCCAGATGGGCCAGGCGGCCTATTCGGCATCGAAGGGCGGCGTCGTCGGCATGACCCTGCCGATCGCGCGCGACCTGATGAAGGAAGGCATCCGCGTGAACACCATCCTGCCGGGCATTTTCGAAACCCCACTGATGAATGCCGCGCCGCCGCAGGTGAAGGAAGCGCTCGCAGCCAGCGTGCCGTTCCCCAAGCGTCTCGGCCTGCCGGGCGAATACGCCAAGCTTGCCATGTGCATGATCGAGACCGGCTACTTCAACGGCGAAGACGTGCGCCTCGACGGTGCCATCCGCATGGCGCCGCGGTGATCGCCAGACGGCTTTCCCATAGCAGGCGGGAGACCTAGCCTCGCCTGCATGATTATTCCAGCGCCTCCGTCCGCATGCCGAAAACGGCGCGGGCGGGGGCGCTTTGCATTTGACCCTCGGGACCGCGTTCCATGCGTTCCGTCCTGACGGGATGACCGGAGAGGAAAACCAAACCATGCCCTACAGCCAGATCAAGCTCGACATCGCCGACGGCATCGCGACCGTGACGCTGCACCGGCCCGACAAGATGAACGCCTTCACCCGCGTGATGATGGATGAAGTCATCGACGCGATCGACACCACCGATGCCGATGACAGCGTTCGCGCGGTGATCGTAACCGGGCATGGCGACCGGGCTTTCTGTGCCGGTGCGGACCTTACGCCCGAGGGCGGGGGGCACGTCTTCTCCGATCCCAACCCGGTCGATGACCTGTCCGACGAACGCGTGCGCGATGGCGGCGGGCGATTGACGCTGCGCCTGTTCAATTCGAAGAAACCGCTTATCGGCGCGTGCAACGGCGTGGCCGTGGGAGTGGGCGCGACCATGCAATTGCCGTTCGATATCCGGCTGGCGAGCGACAATGCGCGCTTCGGCTTCGTCTTCGCGCGGCGCGGGATCACGCCCGAAGCCGCCTCGAGCTGGTTCCTGCCGCGACTGGTCGGAATGCAGACCGCGCTCGAATGGTGCATGACGGGGCGGATCTTCGATGCCGGCGAAGCGCTCGATCGCGGGCTGGTGCGCTCGGTCCATCCGCAGGGTGAACTGATGGACGCGGCTCGCGGCATTGCGCGCGAGATTGCCGACAACACTTCCGCGGTGTCGGTGGCGATGACCCGCGCAATGCTCTGGCGGCTTGGCGCGGGCGGCCATCCGATGGACGCCCACCGGATCGACAGCCGCGCGATCTATCGGCTCAGCCGCAGCGAGGATGCGAAGGAAGGCATCGCCAGCTTCCTCGAAAAGCGCGCGCCCGAATATCCCGATACGGTGAGCGGCAACATGCCCGATTTCTACCCGTGGTGGGACGAACCGGGCTACGGTTGAGTCCCGGCAAAAGGTTACAATCGCAACGGCCTTGCCAAGTCGGGGCCGTCATCTAAATGTAACCGCATGTCCAGACGCCAGCCCGCCCAACGCCTTGCAGAATTCCTGCCCTACCAACTGTCGATTGCCTCGAATGCGGTCTCGACCCGGATTGCCGAGCAGTATCGCAAGCGGTTTGCGCTCAAGACCACCGAGTGGCGGATCATGGCCGTGCTGGGTGATCACGGTGCGCTGACGCAGCGCCAGCTTTCGCAGCAGACGCTGATGGACAAGGTACCCGTGAACCGGGCCTGCAAGCGGCTGGAAGACCGCGGTCTGGTGCAGCGATCGCCCAATGCCAGCGACGGGCGGTCGCACCTGCTCGAACTGACCTCGGAAGGGCGCGCGGTCCACGCGGGTATCATGCCGCTGGCGCTCAAGATCGAAGGCCAGTTGTTCTCGGTCCTGAGCGAAGAGGAACGCGCCAGCCTGCTGGACATGCTCGTCCGCGTGCGCGACCAGGCCGGAGACTTCGACGCGGAAAGCCTGGCCGACTAGGCGTCGGCCAGGCTTTCGGGTCGCATCTGCCGCGGGAGCGTGCGGTCTAGCCGATCCCGCCGCTGAAAGCGTCGGCGATCGAACAGGCCGCCGGGCCGAGAATGACGATGAACAGCACCGGCAGGATGAACAGGATGAGCGGCACGGTCATGATGGCCGGAAGCCGTGCTGCCTTCTCTTCGGCGCGCATCATGCGTTCGTTGCGGAATTCTGCCGACAGGACACGCAGCGCCGATGCCAGCGGCGTACCGTAGCGCTCGGTCTGGATCATGGTCGTGACCACGCCTTTCACCGCGTCGAGATCGACACGGTAGGCGAGGTTGTTGAATGCCTTCTTGCGTTCGTTGAGAAACGACAATTCGATCGCGGTCAGCGCGAATTCGTCACCCAGTTCGGGATAGGCGCGGCCGAGTTCCTTGGCCACGCGATTGAAGGCGGCGTCGACGGTCAGGCCGGCTTCGGCGCAGATGACCAGCAGGTCGAGCGCGTCGGGCAGCCCCTTCCGGATCGCATCCGAACGCTTCTTGGCGATGTTGCTGATATAGAGTTCGGGGCCCTTGTAGCCAATGAACAGGGCGAGGGCGAGCGCTCCGACGCGCTTCATCTGCCAGTCGGGGTAGACTTCGACCAGATACAGCATGACGAAGGCGAAACCGCCCAGGAGGATCGGCAGCACGGCGCGCAGGCCGATGATGACGATGGCCAGTTCCTTGTTGCGGAAACCGGCCTGCGCCAGCTTCTGCTGGACGACTTCGACCTGGCTTTGCTGCAGCACTTTCATGCTGCCGAGCGTGTCCTTGATCCGGTCTGTGGTGTCGGTCTTGCGGACGAGGCTCTGGCGCTTCTTCGTGCCTGCCGTGACGAGCCCCATCTTGAGCTCTTCGCGGCGGCCTTCGAGCGCCTTGACGCGCTTGCTCATCGGATCCTTGATCGTCAGCGCCGTATAAATGGCGAAAACGACGGCCAAGGCGGCGATGCCTGCCATGATCGAGCCGACGATGTAAACGTCGAAACCAAGCAGTGTGGGGCCGGTTGCGGGATCCATTGCGCTTATCCTTCCCCGATCAGATTTCGAAGTTGACCATTTTGGCCATGATGAAGGCGCCGATGCTCATCCACACCAAGCCGCCGAGCCCGGTGACAATCAACCGGTCGTCTTCGAAGAACCCGCCGATGTAGGACGGATTGATCCACAGGATCATGCCGAAAACGATGAAGGGAAGCGCCCCGACGATATAGGCGGAAGCTTTGGATTCCGAGCTCATCGCCTTGATCTTGAGCTTCATCTGCGCGCGCTTGCGCAGCACGTCGGACAGGTTCGACAGCGTTTCGGCAAGATTGCCCCCCGTCTCACGCTGGATTGCCAGCGTGATGCAGAAAAAGTTGAACTCTGGAATGTCGAGCCGATCGGCGGTTTGCTGGAGTGCTTCCTCCATCGTCCGCCCGATCTTGATGCGCTCGACCACGCCCTTGAATTCCTCGCCGACCGGGCCTGGCACCTCCTGCGCCACCACGGCAAGCGTTTCGGTAACGGGAAGGCCGGAACGCAGGCCGCGCACCAGCAATTCGATGGCATCGGGAAATTTGGCATTGAACTGGGCCGTGCGTTTCTTGATCGCACGCGAGACAATGAAATGCGGCAGGCCCGCGCCGACAAAGACACCGATGGCCAGCGCCAGACCGACAGAGCCGCTGCGCAGATACAGCAGGATGGCAGCGCCGATCCCGAGGCCGATCGAGGCGTAGGCATACTGGCTCAGCGTCCAACCCTTGCCCGTGCGGTCAAGCCGGTTGGCGAGGGCCTCGACGCGTGACGTCGATCCGGCAACCCGGTGCATCTTGGGGCGCCGGGCCGCGATGGCCTTCTTGAACTGCGATTCGACCTTGGCATCGGTGCTCTGCGAATGGCGATAGCGAAGCTGTTCGAGCCGCCGCTGACTGGCCTTGCTCGCATTCGGTCCGGACAGCAGCATGTACCCGATCGCCAGTAGGGCAAAAACCCCGATGGTCAGCAGCGCGAGCTGGGTAATGTTCATGCTTGGTCTCCGTTTGCCTGCTGGCAGAACCGGGTTGGCCCCCGGGCGGCGTTATTGCGCGGGTTCTGCCACCGGGTCGGTCTTTTTCTTCGCGAGCAGCTGCTTGAAATCGAGTGCGCCGAGCAGCGATTTCTTCGCCCCCCCGCCATCGCTTTCGTCGAGATCGCCTTCGGCTGCGCCGATAACCAGCGAGGCAAGCTGATTGATCGCGGCACTGGCTTTCGATCCGCCATTCGCATCAACGAAGGTCTTGCCCAGCTTGGCCGCATTGGTCGCCGCCTTCTGGTCGAACGGGATGGAGATATCGATCTTGCGTTCGATCGAGGCCTCGAAATCGGTCTTGCTGATCTCCGCCATGCCTGGCTGCACCTTGTTGGCAACGACGATGACCTGCGAATGCGGGGCGTTCGTTTTCAGCCAGGACAGGATCCGGATCGTGTCCCGTGCCGAGGCAAGCGACATCTCAGCCGCCAAGACGATCGCATTCACTTCATTGAGCAGATGCGGGAAATTGATCAGCATGTTGCGCGGCATGTCGAGCACGGTCATTTCGAACTGGTGCTTGAACTCTTCCTGCAGCTGAAGGAATGCGGCGCCATCGGTCATCAGCGGCTGGTTGATCGGCGCTTCGGCCGACAGGATGGCGAGGTTCTCGTTCGCACGGATCATCGCGCGTTCGATGAACAGCCCGTCGATGCGGCCGGGATTGTCGATCGCGTCGGTAAGACCGCGGCCCGGTTCCAGGTCGAGCGTCAGCGCGCCGGTGCCGAAATGCACATCGAGATCGAGCAGTGCGGTCGGCATACGCTTCTCGGCCGAGAACAGCCATGCGAGCGAAGTGACCAGCGTCGAGGCACCGACTCCGCCGCGCGTGCCGATCACGGCGGTCGAAATATGGCGTTTGACGCCTTCGTCATCGCCCGCCTTGGGGGTCATGAACACTGCCTGCGCCTGGGTCAGCGAATCGCGCAGCATGTTGGCGGACAGCGGCTTGAGCAGGTAATCGTGGATCCCGCTGGCCAGCAGGTCGCGATAGAGCCGCACGTCGTTGACCTGGCCGATCGCGATGACCACCGTGCCGGGTTCGCAGACTTCGGCCAGTGCGTTGATGTCGTTGAGCGGATCGCCGCTTTCGGACAGATCGACCATCAGGATGTTCGGGCTTGCCGACACCGAAAGCGACTGGATCGCGTTGCGCAGACCGCCCTTGTTGCATTTCTCGGGAGGCCAGCCGAGCTCGATCACGACCGGGCGCAGCACGTCGAGGGCGTTCTCGTCGCAGATATAGGCTGCAAAGGCATCGCGGTTGCCGGGCAGGCCCGATTTGAGTGAAGCGCTCATGGCTGCTTAGCCTCCTTCTGTGCTGCTGACTTCGGCAAGATCGCCCGTGCCGGTCGGTTCCTTGTCGCGGTAGGCCTTGATGGCCTTGGTCGAGGTCGTGACGATCGTCTCGCCAGTGCCCGCCTGCCCGCTGATCAGGTCTTCGGGATTGGCAACCATGGCAGCGAGATTGCCGTTCACGGCACATCCGTATCCCGGGTAGGTCGCGTTATATTCGTTGCCCTCGGCATTGGCCGACCAATTGGGACAGTCGGGAACGCTGGCCGTCGACCGGGTTATGACGATCCGCGCCTGTCCCGGGGCGACGTAACCGGCAGTCACTGGCGATCCATCGCTGACCAGCAAGCCGTGCCGCTCTGCCAGTGCGGCGAGGTCTTCCGAAACCGCCGGGTTGGCCGTGGGGTCGTCGAGCGAAATGCGATCGCCATACCCGAGGCCCATCGCGTCGAACCATCCTGCGATCCGCTGCTGTTCAGCCACCGGCAGGCCCTGGCCGCCGGTTTGGACATCGAGCGTGAAATTGGTGCGTTCGACGACCGGCTGGCGGGCGCTGTAAAGCGACTTGTTCTCGGTCGGGAAGCCGCCGCATGCGCTCAGCGCGAGGCCGAGCGATAGTGCGAGCGAGCCGGCGAACTTGCGTTTGATTGCCTTGGCCATTCTACTCATCCCCTTATTCGAAGCTGAAGCCGGGCTGCGCCGAAGCGCGGCGTGCCTCGCTCTCGCGCTTGGGTTGCTGTTCGCCGTCATCGGCGGGCAGACCCTGCGATACCGACGGCGCGGCGGGCGTACTCTCGACAGCACGCGGCTTGGGCCGCTCGGCACCGGTGACGCCATCGCTCTGCTGGAAACCCAGCAGGCGCTGGAACTCGGACGGCTTGCGGAAGCCGTCGGTCGGCAGCTTGATATCGTTGCCGTCCACCGGCTTCACCAGGTACGGCGTCACCACGATTACCAGCTCGGTCTCTCCCTTGCGGTAGGTGGTCGAGCGGAACAGGTTGCCGAGGATCGGTATGTCACCGAGGCCGGGTGCCTTGTCGATCGTGTTGGTGGCCGAGTTCGACAGCAGCCCCGCGATCATGAAGCTTTGCCCCGACCCGAGTTCGATCGTGGTTTCGGCGCGGCGAGTGGTAAGCGCGGGGACCTCGAACCCGTTGAGCGTGATCGCCCCCTGGCTCGATAGCTCCGATACTTCGGGACGGACGCGCATCGAGATGCGGCCATTGGCGAGAACCGTCGGCGTATAGGCCAGGCTCACCCCGTAGTTCTTGTATTCGATCGTGGTCGTGCCAAGGCCCTGGGCGAGGGGAATCGGAAACTCTCCGCCCGCGAGGAATTCGGCAGTCTCGCCCGACAGGGCGGTCAGATTGGGCTGCGACAGCGTGGTGACGAGCCCCTGCGTCTCCGCAAGATCCAGCGCGGCACCGATATCGAGACCGAGGAACTTGCCGAACGCCCCCAGCGTGCTGCCGGAGGAACCCTGATTGACAATGTTGTAGAGATCGCCCTCGAGGTCGCTCCCCACCGCGACCGGTCCGCCCGGCGAAACCTGCGTGAAGGGAGAGCGGCCCTGGCCGATCCCGAACTTGAAGCCGCCGGTCGCATCCACACTGGTGAGATTGACACCCAGCGCGCGCACCACGCTGCGGCTGACCTCGGCAATGCGAACCTGCAGGTTGACCTGCAGCGGTGTCGCCATGCGCAGGCGGCTGATGACATTGGCATCTTCACCGACATAGGCCTCAACGAGGCGCTGTGCTTCGGCGGCGTCTTCGGGCGCTGCGACCGTGCCGGTCAGCAGGATGACATTTGACCCCATGGTGGCGACCGATATCTTCGCCTGCGGCATGGCCATGGCGAGCAACTGGTCGATGCTGCCGATGTTCGAGCCCACGCGGATATTGGCGGACCAGATGATGTCGCCCGCCGCATTGCTGGCGTAGATCGTGGTTTCGCCGCCGGACTTGCCCATCACGAACAGCTGGCGCTGCGACTTGATCTGCACGTCGGCGATCTCTTCGTTGGCGACGAAGACGTCGGCCATGGTGCCGGGCACATTGACCAGTTCGCCACGGCCGATCGACAGGACGACTTCCGATGTCGGGCGCACGACCGACTGCGCCGTCGCGACGCTTGTCGGTGCAGCTGCCAGCGGCGCGATCGCCAGGCTGGCCAGCAGCAGTTTGGATGTAAGACGACGTTTCATGGCTTGGCCCCCTGAATGGCGTACCTTGTTCTGTTTTCCGCTCATCGACCGCCCACCGGTACCTGCGTGGTTTCCTTGCCGCGCGTGACGCGGACCGTGGGGCCCGAATAGGTGAGCGCTTCGGGACCGGCGGTCGGCATTGCGGCCTGCTGCGGGGCGGTCGAGCCCTGCGGCGGAACCGTCCGGCGCTGGAAGCGCGAGACGTCGCCGCCCGTGACAAAACTTGCCTTGCCGTCGATCGGGCGCGACATCGCCTGGCGCAGGATGCGTTCTTCCTCTTCGGGCGTGGCGTCATCGGGGATCGTCACATCACCCGAAGCGATCGCGCGTTCGAGTTCGGTCTGGTTGTCGGCCAGCGAGCGCAGCGACAGGCTGAGCACGCCGATGGTCTGCGCGACGGCGACCTTTTCGGCGATCACCGGAGTGACTTCGAGCGTCACCGTGCGGAACTCCTTCACCACGGTCGAGCCGTCCTCGTTCTTTTCAGACACGGTGGACTGATCGGTGGCCAGAACGCGAAGGTTACGAAGGATGGTTTCCGACGCCTTCAGATTCGCACCCTCGGTGCCATCGACCTCCTGCGTCAGGACCATGTCGACGCGGTCACCCGGGAAGACGAAGCCGGCCACGCCCGACTGGGCGGTCACGGGAACGGTGATGGCGCGCATGCCGGGTGCCAGAGCGGCGGCGAGGAAGCCGCGATCGCCCGGCGCGACCAGCGTGCCCTGCGTGACGGGTTCGCCGGCCGTGATCGGGTGGCGTACCACCGTGCCCAGCAGCTTGCTCATATCGGCTTCGCCGTCGAGGAAATAGGCGTCCTGGACCAGCTCTTCGGGCCACAGCTGGAAGCCGATTGCATCGGCCGTTATGATCGTGCCGACCGGCAGCGCGCGCTGGGCAACCAGGACCTTGGGGCCCTGCGCTTCGACCCGCGCCGCGGCATCGGCCTGCGGTGCGCTTGCGCCGGCGAACATGCTGCGCGCAATGAGCGCCGTACCAACCGCGATTACCAGCGCGGCGATCAGCAGAACCAGCTTCTTCCTATCCATGGCTGTCTAGCCCCCTAATTCGGCCCGCCGGTCAAAGGTGCGGGCAAGTATGGTTTCGTGCCTTACGGGCGAATTGGTTAAGAACGGGTTCTCAACCGCCTGCGACGGGCCCCGCCTGCGCCAGCAACTGTCCGCTGGCGACGATCCAGATGCCCGCGAGCGAGATCGCCGGGCCGTAGGGGACCCACAGGTCCCGTTCGTGCCGGCGAATGATCCGGATCGATCCGAACGTGACGATCAGCAGGACTGCGAACGGTGCTGCAACGAGCGCGATGGCGGCTGATGCGCTGCTCGCCGCAGCCGCGATCAGCGCTTCGGGCACTGGCAATTGCGGCCCGCCCAGGACCGCGCTCGCGAAGAGGGCCGCGATGAGCGTTCCCACCAATAGCATTGCGGTATCGCGCGCCGGACGGGTCCTGATCGTGGTCGAATGCGCCACCCGCCACGCAGCAATCCCCATCGTCAGCACCCAGCCGAGCATCGCCATCGCGATCAGCAGAAAGGTAAATTGCGAGGGCGGGATCCACAGCGCCAGCGCGGTCAGCAGCTTGACGTCGCCGCCGCCCATCTGGCGAATGGCGAACAGCACACAGCAGGTTGCGAAGACCAGCAGGGCCAGTCCGATCTGGAAGCCGATGCCGGGCCAGAGCGGCAATCCGATCGACAGCCAGTACAGCGGCGCACCAAGCGCAACGGTCAGCGTCAGCCGGTTGCTGATCGTCCGGTGCCTGAGGTCGGTCACGATTACCCAGAGCAGTGCGATTGCCAATCCGGCAAGCAATACGTAGGTGAAAATCTGGTTTTGCATGACGCTCCGCAAGCTCTGCTTCGGACGGCAGTGATAGCGCAGCGTGCTTACCAAAAAGTAACCATAGAGGAGGCCGCGGACACCGGCATGCCAGCGCCACAGGAAACCTTCGACCGCCGCGCCATTCCCGCGTCCGCGACCGAATCGCGTTTCGTCCTGCTCGATGGACATGCGATCAGGCGGATCGACTGGCCGGGATCGGGCGGCGGCAAACGGGGATCGATCCTGTTCCTTCCCGGGCGCGGCGACTTCTACGAAAAATATCTCGAAACGCTCGATCACTGGCATGGCGAAGGCTGGCGAGTGACCGCCGCCGACTGGCGCGGCCAGGCCGGTTCGGGGCGGCTCGGCGGCGACGCGGTGACCGGCCACGTCGCGGATTTCACCGACTGGACCGCCGATCTCGCGCAGCTGTGGCGTGCGTGGAAGGAAGACACCCCCGGGCCGCATGTCCTGGCTGGGCATTCGATGGGCGGGCACCTGGTGATGCGCGCGTTGGTCGACGGCCAGGTCGATCCCGATGCGGCGGTCCTCAGCGCACCGATGATCGGCATGGCGGGGCCCCCGCTGCCGCTGGGCCTGCTGCACACGGTGGCGCGCTTGATGACGCGGATCGGCGACCCCCGGCGCCAGGCCTGGAAATGGAGCGAGAAACCGGGCGAAATGCCGGCTGACCGCAACGCCCTGCTGACCCATGACGGCGGGCGCTATGCCGACGAGCTTTGGTGGCGCGAACAGCGCCCCGAACTGGTCATGGGCCCCGGCAGCTGGGGCTGGGTCGAACGGGCCTATGCCTCGGTGCGGCACCTTGCCCGCAAGGGCATGCTCGAAACGGTCCGCGTGCCGGTGCTGGTGCTGAGCACTGCAGCGGACCGGCTGGTGAGCCATGCCGCCGCGGTCCGCGCGGCCGAGCGCTTGCCGCAGGGCAAACTGATCGCCTTCGGCGACGAGGCGCGCCATGAGATCCTGCGCGAGGTTGATCCGGTGCGGGCGCGGGCGCTGGCCGGGATCGCCGAATTCCTCGACCGCGTCGCGCCGGCGGGGGCAAGGCCATGACCGCCGATTTCGCGATCGTCGGCGCCGGCATTGCGGGTTCCAGCCTGGCCGCCGAACTGGCCGAGGGCGGCGCCAGCGTGCTGGTGCTCGAGGCCGAGGATGAACCCGGCTACCACGCGACCGGACGATCCGCCGCATTCTGGGAGGAATGCTATGGCGGGCCCGAGATCGTGCCGCTGACGCTGGCATCGGGTCCGTTCCTGCGCGACGGCGGTTTCCTGCATCAGCGCGGCGCCCTCTACATCGCGCGCGAGGGCGACGAGGAGCTGGTGACCGACTTCATGCAGCGTTTCGTCCCGACCGGTGCGACGATCCAGCACCTGGGACGCGCCGACCTGCAGAAGCGGCTTCCCGGAGTCCGTCACGAATGGTCCGATGCGATCTGGGAGCCGGTCTGCGCCGATATCGACGTGGCCGCACTGCACGCGCATTATCTGGCGCGCATGCGTGCCGCCGGGGCACAGCTGGAATGCCGTGCACGGGTGTCGGGGCTCAAACGCGACGGCGGACGCTGGGAGATCGCGACCGACCGCGGCGCCGCCCACCATGCAGCGACCATCGTCAACGCCGCCGGCGCCTGGGCCGACGAGCTGGCGGCGATGGCAGGTGCGCAGCCCGCCGGGATCGAACCCTATCGGCGCACGGTGGCACAGCTGCGGATCGATCCGCTCGTGTCGAACGATCTTCCGCTGGTGCTCGACATTCGCGGCCGGTTCTATTTCAAGCCCGAATCCGGGCGTCTGTGGGTCAGCCCGCACGACGAAGTGCCGAGCGAAGCGTGCGATGCGGCGCCCGAAGAGATGGCTGTCGCCGAGGCGATCGCGCGGCTCGAGGAAGTGGTCGACTGGCGGGTGGAAGCGGTCGAGCACAAGTGGGCCGGGCTGCGCAGCTTCGCCAAGGACCGCCGACCGGTCTACGGTTACGATCCCGCAGTCGAAGGCTTCGCCTGGTTCGCGGGGCAGGGCGGCTTCGGTATCCAGACATCGCCGGCTGCCGCGCGCCTCGGCCGCCAATTGCTGCTGGGCGAGGCACGCGACGCCCTGACCGAAACGCTCGACGCCGAGCTTTATTCACCGGCGCGCTTCGCCTAGCCAAAAATGCGCCGGGCGCTAGGATGCGCCGGATCACGCCAGCTATTCAGGAAGGGAAAACATGGCTCATCACTTCGAAATCTACCGCGACAAGGCCGATGAATACCGCGTGCGGTTCAAGTACAATTCGGAGGTGATGTTCTCGACCGAAGGCTATGCCTCGAAGGCGAGCGCGCAGAACGCCATCGATTCGATCAAGAAGAACGGACCCGACGCGGAGATCGTCGACAACAGCTGATCAGGCGGTGCGCGCGATCCGTTCCGCCTCGTCGCTGGCGAGGCGGTCCACCCGCTCGTTCTCGGGATGGCCCGCGTGGCCCTTGACCCAGTGCCATGCGACGCGGTGATGCGCGGTCAGCTCGATCAGGTCGTGCCATAGATCGGCGTTGCGGACCGGCTTCTTGCTGGCATTGACCCAGCCGCGTTTCTTCCAGCCGTGGACCCACTTGGTGATCCCGTCGATCAGGTACTTGCTGTCGGTATAGAGATCGACCTCGCAGGGTTCGATCAATGCACCCAGCGCCTTGATCGCGGCGATCATCTCCATGCGGTTGTTGGTGGTGTCGGGATCGCCGCCAACCAGTTCCTTTTCATGCGGCCCCATGCGCAGCAGCGCGCCCCAGCCGCCGGGACCGGGATTGCCCTTGCAGGCCCCGTCGGTGAATATTTCGACTTGCTTCATGCGAAGGCGCTCTGGCCGCTGGCGCGGTAGAATTCCAGCCGCCTGACGAAATCCATCGGGTCCTTGCGGTGGACAAGCGCGTCGTCGGGCGTGTCGAGCCAGTCCTGCGCGCGGCTGGCGATGAACCGCAGGCAAGCGCCCTCGGCCAGCAGCGGCAGCGCGGCCCGTTCGTCTTGGCCGAGGGGGCGCAAAGTTTCATATCCCTCGATCAGCGCCCGGCCGAGCGCACGATCGCAGCGGGCGCCGGTCCCGTCGAAGCACCAGGCGGCATGGGTCACGGCGAGATCGTACGCCATCGACCCGGTGCAGGCGAAATAGAAATCGATCATTCCGGTTACGCGGTCGCCAAGCATCAGGACGTTGTCGGGAAACAGGTCCGAATGGATGATCGACCGGGGCAGGGCGCGGGGCCATTCGTGCACGATCGCCTCGCCCGTCTCGAGGATCGGGGGCAGATCCGGATCGATCGTGCCCAGCGCTGCCGCGCCGCATTGCTTGAGCATATCCAGAGTGTCGCCCGGCTCGAGCGTGCTGGTGCGCGATTGCGGGAAGTCGCGCGCGGCGAGATGGATCTGCGCCAGTGCGCTGCCCACCGCTCCGGCCTGCCCGGGCGTCGGGGCACTGGGCGAAAGACCGGGAAGGAATTCGATCAATGCCACCGCCTTGCCGTCCACCATCCGCCAGGCCGCGCCGTCGCGGTCGTGAATGGTGCGCGGCACGGGACAGCCGCTTGCCGAAAGGTGATCGAGCAGACCGAGGAAGAAGGGCAGGTCGGCGGTCTCGATGCGCCTTTCGTACATCGTCAGGACAAACCGGCCCTGCGTGGTTTCCAGCAGCCAGTTGGAATTCGAGACGCCTTCGGCGATGCCCTTGAAGGAAACCAGCCGGCCGACGTCGTAATGCTCCATCAGCCGAGCGAGATCTTCGGCCCCGAGATGGGTATAGACCGCCACGTCAGTCGGTGAGTTGGCGCGGCAGCTTGAAGGTCATGTTCTCTTCGGTGGCGGCGATCACCTCTTCCTCGACCAGCCGCCAGTCGGAGAGCCGGTCGACCACTTCGCGGACGAGCTTTTCGGGTGCCGAAGCCCCTGCCGTCAGGCCGATCGTGCCTATGCCCTCGAGCCAGGCTGGATCCATTTCGTCGGCACGCTGGATGAGATAGGCGGTGGTGCCCAGCCGTTCGGCCACTTCCACCAGCCGCAGCGAGTTGGAGGAATTGGGTGCACCGATCACCAGCACCAGGTCGCAGCTCGCCGCGATCTGCTTGACCGCCGCCTGCCGGTTGCTGGTGGCATAGCAGATGTCTTCCGCCTTGGGCGCAACGATCTGCGGGAAACGCGCTTCGAGCGCCGCGATGATGTCGCGCGTATCGTCGACCGAGAGCGTGGTCTGCGAGAGGTAGGAGAGATCGTCATCCGGACCGAAGTCGAGCTCAGCGACGTCGTCGATCGTCTCGACCAGCGTGATCCTCCCCTCGGGCACCTGGCCCATCGTGCCGATCACTTCCGGGTGACCCGCATGACCGATGAACAGGATGTGCTGGCCTTTTTCGATCTGCCGTTCGGCCTGGCGGTGAACCTTGCTCACCAATGGGCAGGTGGCGTCGACATACAGCATCTTGCGCCGTTCGGCCTCTGCCGGGATCGCTTTGGGCACTCCATGCGCGCTGAACACGACCGGTGCGTCTCCAGGCACCTCGTCGAGTTCCTCGACGAAGATCGCGCCCTTCGCCTTCAGGCTGTCGACGACATAGCGATTGTGCACGATTTCATGCCGGACATAGACCGGGGCACCGTATTTCTGCAGCGCACGTTCGACGATCTCGATGGCGCGGTCGACCCCTGCACAGAAGCCGCGCGGCGCCGCGATCAGGAGCTTGAGGGGCAGGCGCGGATCGCTTCCGCTGGTGCCGGGCGTGGATGGAAAGGGGGCATTCATGTCCCGCCCTCTAGCGCTTTCGCGCAGGCCAAGCTAGGGCGTCCCGCAGCCTGAGGGGCTACGAATTCGAATGACCGCAAAAGGGAAATTAGCCGCATGACCATCCGCACCCGTCTGCTGCCCGCACTCGCTGCCGGTCTTGCGCTTGCAGGCTGTTCTACGGAAGGCGATCTGGTTCTCAACCAGGGGGTCGGCATTTCGGCGGTCCGCTCGACCTGCCCGGCGGTCGGTATTCCCGACTACACCGGCGATATCACCACCTTCCGTGCCCCGGGTGCGACGACGCAGGCGGATCTCGATGTCACGGCGGCAATCACCAACCTGCGTTCGAACTGCAACGAAGAAGCGGGCGACCGGGTCTATACCGAAGCCAGTTTCGACGTTGTTGCCCGCCGCAGCGACACCACTGGCAGCCGCACGGTCACGCTGCCCTATTTCTCCACCGTGCTGCGCGGCGGTTCCTCGGTGGTCAGCAAGCGGGTCGGCAATGTCACCCTGCAGTTCGCCGACGGGCAGGAACGGGCGCAGGCCAGCGGCACGGCGGCCGCCTATGTCGATCGTGCTGCCGCGACGCTGCCCGAGGATATCCGCGAGCAGATCACCCGCAAGCGCGAACCGGGCGATCCCGACGCTGCGCTCGATCCGCTGGCCGATCCCGCGGTGCGGGCCGCAGTGCAGCGCGCCACCTTCGAACTGCTGGTGGGTTTCCAGCTGACCGAAGCGCAGCTGCGCTACAACGCCACCCGCTAGGGCGCGGCGGGGCACGCCTCGCATCTTGCCATTTCGCGCCGATACGCTAGGCGCGCGCCATGGCTGATTTGCACACTCTTCACGCGGCTTTCGCCGCCCGGATCGACGCGGTTTTGAACGCTCTCGAGATGGAGGGCGTGCTGCCTGCCGATACGCCCCGCGGCAATGTCGCGGTCGAGCCGCCGCGCGATCCCTCGCACGGGGACCTGGCGACGAATGCCGCGATGGTGCTGGCCAAGCCGGCCCAGACCAATCCGCGCGCGCTGGCGGAGAAGATCGTCGAGCATCTGCAGCGCGAACCCGACATCGACGCTGCCGATATTGCCGGACCCGGCTTCATCAACCTGCGTCTTTCGCCCGACGCTTGGCGCCGCGAGCTGCTGGCGATCGCCGAGCTGGGCGACGACTATGGCCGTTCCGCCCTGGGTGACGGGCAGACGGTCAATGTCGAATATGTCTCCGCCAACCCGACCGGTCCGATGCACATGGGCCACTGCCGCGGCGCGGTGGTGGGCGATGCGCTGTGCGGTCTGCTCGAATGGGCGGGGTACCGGGTCGTGCGCGAATATTACGTCAACGATGCCGGCGGGCAGGTCGACGTGCTCGCGCGCTCGGCGCATATGCGTTATCGCGAGGCGCTGGGCGAGGATATCGGCGCCATTCCTGAAGGGCTGTATCCGGGCGACTACCTCAAGCCGGTGGGCGAGCGGCTCGCGCAGGAATTCGGCGACGCCTACAAGGACGCCGACGAAAGCGAATGGCTCGAGCTGTTCCGTCACCGTTCGGTCGCCGCGATGATGGAAATGATCCGCGCCGATCTCGCGCTGCTGGGTATTCATCACGACCTGTTCTCCTCCGAAGCCGAACTGCAGGCAGCAAAGAAGCCCGAAGCCGCCGAGGCGTGGCTGCGCGAAAAGGGCCTGGTCTACGACGGCGTGCTCGAGGCGCCCAAGGGCAAGGCACCGCCCGAGGACTGGGAGCCGGTCGAACTGCCGCTGTTCCGGTCGACCGAATTCGGCGACGACCAGGACCGTCCGATCAAGAAGTCGAACGGGGCGTGGACCTATTTCGGTGCCGATCTCGCCTACCACTTCCAGAAGGCCGAGAATGCCGATGCGCTGATCGACATCTGGGGCGCCGACCATGCCGGTACGGTCAAGCGGATCAGGGCCGCGGTCGCCGCGCTGACCAAGGGTGCCGGGCGCGATGTGCCCTTCGACGTCAAGCTGGTGCAGATGGTCAAGCTGCTGCGCGACGGCGAACCGGTTAAGATGTCCAAGCGTTCGGGGACCTTCGTGACCTTGGCCGAGGTCGTCGAAGAGGTCGGCAAGGACGTCGTGCGCTTTACCATGCTCACGCGCAAACCCGATGCGCAGATGGAATTCGACTTCGCCAAGGTGGTCGAAGCATCAAAGGACAACCCGGTCTTTTATCTCCAGTATGCCCATGCGCGCATCCATTCCACGCTGCGCAAGGCGGGCGTTGAGCCCGGCAGCGACAATCTCGACCGCCTGGGCGCGGACGAGCTGGCGCTGGTCCGCGAGGCGGCCCAGTTCCCGCGCGTGGTCGAAGCGGCCGCCAAGGCGCGCGAACCGCACCGGATCGCTTTCTTCCTCGGCGACCTCGCCGCTGCCTTCCACAGTTTCTGGAACGCGGGTAACGATGATTCCGCGATGCGGATCATCCAGGAAAGCGACCCCGAGCTTACGGCGGCGCGGCTGTTCCTAGCGTCGCAGGTCGCGCAGGTGATCCGCAATGGGCTCGCCATTCTTGGGGTCGAGGCAGTGGAGGAGATGTGAGCATGACGGGGGCGAGCGCTTACGGCAGTGGCGGCGAGTGGGAGAACGAGGACCAGCTCGACCTCGCCGATGACGAGAGCCTTCCCTGGCTCGAGGCGGGCGAGGACGAGGAGCAGGCCGCCGGTTTCGACACCTCGCGGTTGATCCTGCTGGGCGTACTGGCGCTGATCGTGCTGGCCCTCGTGGTCGGGGCGATCTGGTTCGTGGCCAACCAGACGTCCGACGAGCCCGAAGCCGATGGCAGCGTGATCGCCGCCCCGGACGAGCCCTACAAGAGCAAGCCCGAAGACCCGGGAGGCAAGACCTTTGCCGGCACGGGCGATACCAGTTTTGCCGTGGGTGAGGGGCAGACGCGTGAAGGCCGGCTGGCCGAACCGACCACGACGCCGGCCGCCGCGGCTGACGACAGCGATGGTTCGGACGCGGGCAATGCTGCGGCGCCGGGCACGCCTTCGGGTACGGCGGTCCAGGTCGGTGCCTATCCGCGACGCGAAGATGCCGAGGCCGCGTGGTCCAACCTGATGCGGCAGACCGAAGCGCTCAACGGCGTCCGCCACCGGGTGGTCGAGGCACAGGTCGATATCGGACAGGTCTACCGGCTGCAGGCGCTCGCGGGCGACCGGGCCTCCGCCAATCGGCTCTGTGCGGCGCTGAAGGCCGACGGCCTCGCCTGCTTCGTCAAATAGAGCGGCCTCGCATCCGGTATCCACACCTGCCGCGCGCCGCGAACTTGCGGGAACGCGCGCCGCGGCGCATTTTCAGCAGATGACACCCGCCATTTTCGGCATCGCCGGGACCGCACTGGGCGCCGACGAGCGCGCCTTCTTCAAGGACGCCGACCCGGCGGGCTACATCCTCTTTGCGCGCAATTGCGAGAGCAAGGACCAGCTGCGCGCGCTGACCGACGAACTGCGCGCGATCCACGGACGCGATCGGCTGGTCATCTCGATCGATCAGGAAGGTGGACGGGTCGCCCGGATGAAACCGCCCGTGTGGCAGGCCTATCCCGCGGGTGAAGCATTCGCTGCCCTGTGGGACGTCGCCCCCGCTTCGGCGATCGAGGCCGCCCGCGCCAATGCCGAAGCCATGGGCCGCGAACTGGCCACCATGGGGGTCACCGTCGATTTCCATGCGCCATTCGATGTCCGGCGCCCCGAAACCGACGATGTCATCGGGGATCGTGCGCTGGGCAGCGACCCGTTGCAGGTCGCCGCGCTCGGCCGGGCGGTGCTCGACGGGCTGGGCCGGGCGGGGGTCGTTGGCTGTCTCAAGCATATTCCCGGCCATGGCCGCGCCACTTGCGATTCGCACAAGGAGCTGCCGCATGTCGCCGCCAGCGATGCCGAACTCGAAGTGGATATCGAGCCGTTCCGCACGCTTGCTGCGCATCCGCTGGGGATGAGCGCGCATATCGTTTTCGAAGCCTGGGATGCCACGGTGCCGGCAACGCTTTCCGAGACGGTCGTGCGGGACATAATCCGCGGCCGGATCGGGTTCGACGGGCTGTTGCTGACCGACGATATCGACATGCAGGCGCTCGACGGCACCATTGCCGAACGCTCGCACCGCGCACTGGCCGCGGGATGCGACATCGTGCTCAATTGCTGGGCCAGGATGGAGGACCAGCAGGCGATCGCCGATTTAGGGAAGACGATGTCCGACCAGTCGGCGCGCCGGCTTGAAAGGGTGCATGCGGCGATGCATCCGCCTTCCGATGGCCCCGATACGGACGAGTTGCTGGCCAAGCGCGACGCATTGCTCGCGCTGGCGGAAAAGCGCGCGGCGTGACCGACAGCGGCCTGTTGTTCCCCGAGGACGATACCGCGCCGCAGGAGGATTGGGACGGCATCGCGGCAGAGGCTGCAGTCGATGAGAATGCGCTCTATCTCGAGCTCGATGGCTGGGAGGGTCCGCTCGACCTGCTGCTCGACCTCGCGCGGCGGCAGAAGGTCGATCTGCGGTCGATCTCGATCCTCGCTCTGGTCGACCAATATCTCGACTACATCGACCATGCAGAGGCGCTGAAGCTTGAACTGGCGGCCGATTATCTCGTGATGGCCGCCTGGCTTGCCTATCTCAAATCGGCCATGCTGCTTCCGAAGGACGAGGAAGAAGCCCCCGGGCCCGAAGAACTCGCCCTCAGGCTGCAACTGCGCCTGCAGCGGCTTGGCGCGATGCGCGATGCGGCGGCCCGGCTGATGGGCGGCAACCGGATCGGCCGCGATATTTTCCTGCGCGGCGCGCCCGAAGGGCTCGAGATCGAACGCAAGACGCGTTGGCGCTGCGACCAGTTCGCGCTGATCGAGGCCTATGGGCGCGTGAAGGCGCGGACCGCCCCGGCGATCCACATGGTGCGCGAACGACCGGTGATGACGCTAGAATCGGCGCTCGACCGGGTATCCAACATGCTCGGCGTGACGCTCGACTGGATCGAACTGCGCGATTTCCTGCCTCCGCACGCGGAACCCCGCCTGCGCAAGTCGGCGCTCGCCTCGAGCTTCGTCGCCGCGCTGGAACTGGCGCGGCTGGGCAAGGCCGAATTGCAGCAGGACGATACGTTCGGACCGCTCCGGTTGCGGCGGGTCACCGGCTGATGGACGATCTCGCCCGCGCCGTCGAAGCCGCGCTGTTTGCAGCGGAAGAGCCGATGACTGCCGAAGCGCTCGCCGGTTTCCTGGGCGACGCTGCGGTCGGCGACGTGCGCCAGGCGCTGCGCAGCGTGGCGCAGGATTACGAACCGCGCGGCATCCATCTGGTCGAGCGAAGCAAACGCTGGCATTTCGAAACCGCGCCCGATCTCGCGCACCTCCTGCGCCGCGAGCAAGAGCAGATCAGGCGGCTGAGCCGCGCGGCCACCGAAGTGCTGGCGATCATTGCCTATCACGAACCGGTCAGCCGCGCGGAAATCGAATCGATCCGCGGGGTGCAGACCAGCGGCGGGACGCTCGACGTGCTGATGGAAGCGGGATGGGTCAGGATCGCGGGCCGCCGAGAGGTGCCGGGTAGGCCGACGATCTATGCGACGACGCCCGAATTCCTCGAGCATTTCGGCCTGTCGAGCCGCCGTGACCTGCCCGGAATCGCGGAATTGCGCGCCACCGGCCTGCTCGACCCGGTCGACGATGCCTATGACGAGTTGATGAGAGAGGCCACAGGCGAGGATGGGGCGGACGATACCGAGCGAAGCGACGATCCCGAAGAGAGCTGACTGGCGCTAAGCCCGCGCAACGCCTATATTCGCATTCAAGCAATGTGAAAGAGAAGGTCCCATGGGTCTCAGTGTCTGGCAGCTCGCCATTATCGCCGTCGTCGTGCTCGTCCTGTTCGGTCGCGGGCGGATTTCCGAAATGATGGGCGATTTCGGCAAGGGCATCAAAAGCTTCAAACAGGGCATGAACGAAGACGACGCGCCCGCCAAGCAGCTCGGCCATGAAGCCAAGCCCGCCGACGAGGCACTCAAGCCCGACCAGGTCAAACAGACCACCGACACCAAGTGATCCGCTAGCGGGCGGAGGCAGGCCATGTTCGATATCGGCGCCAGCGAATTGCTGGTGATCGTCATTGTGGCGATCCTCGTGATCGGCCCCAAGGACATGCCCAAGGCGCTGCGCCACGCGGGCCGCTGGATCGGCAAGCTGCGCCGCATGTCCAACCATTTCCGCGCCGGGCTCGACGAAGTCGTCCGCCAGGCCGAGATCGAGGAAATGGAAGACAAGTGGGCCGCGCGGAACAAGGAAATCATGGCCAAGTATCCCGACGGTTCCTCGCCGGAAGGGGGCGCGCCGGAGAACCTCCTGCCCGACCAGCCGATGGAACCGCTGGCTGCGGCAGGCGAGGTGCCCGATGCCGATGCCGCGGCGGAAGCCGCGATCAAGCGTGCCGCCCCGGTCAAGGCGGCCGAACATTCGGACGAACCCACCCTGCCGCTCGACCCTCCGCCCCCGGGCAAGGATAGCTGACATGGCAGTGATCAAGGACATCGACGAAAGCCAGGCCCCGCTGCTCGATCACTTGATCGAACTGCGCGGACGGCTGGTGCGCTGCGTGCTGGCGCTGGCGCTTGCCTTCGGCCTGTGCCTCTACTTCGCCGATCCGATCCTCGGCTTCCTCATCCAGCCGCTCAAGAATGCCTTTCCCGTGGGCGAAGGCCAGCTGATCTTCACCAAGCTCTACGAGGTCTTTTTCGTCGAGCTGAAGGTCGCCCTGTTCGCCGGCTTCTGCCTGAGCTTCCCGATCATCGCCAACCAGCTGTGGGCGTTCATCGCACCGGGGCTCTACGCGAAGGAAAAGCGCGCCTTCCTGCCGTTTCTGCTGGCAACGCCGATCCTGTTCGGGATGGGTGCGGCGCTGGCGTATTACGTCGTCATGCCCACCGCCTTCCGCTGGTTCCTCGGCTTCGAGGGAACCGCGGGCGGGATGGAGATCCAGGCGCTGCCGACCGCCAACGAATACCTCGGCCTGGTCATGCAGTTCATCCTCGCTTTCGGGATGAGCTTCCTGCTGCCTGTGCTGCTGCTGTTGCTGCATCGCGCGGGTCTTGTCACGCGCGACCAGCTGGTGTCCGCCCGGCGCTATGTGATCGTGCTGATCGTAGCGCTCGCAGCGATCATCACGCCGCCGGACCCCGGTTCGCAACTGCTGCTCGCGGTTCCGCTGCTGCTGCTGTTCGAAGGTTCGCTGGTGCTGATGCGGCTGACCGATCGGCGCCGCCGTACCAACAGCGACGGTGCCGACGAGGCTCAGTCCGCTTCGTAGACCTTGCGCCCGCCGACCCAGGTTTCCAGCACCTTGGTCGCCCGCAGTTCAGCAGGCGAGGCCAGCAGCGGATCGCGGTCGATCAACACGAAATCTGCGCGTTCACCGGGCAGCAGCCGGCCGAACCGGCCTTCGGCGAACCCGGCATAGGCCGCTGCGCTGGTAAAGCCGGCCAGCGCCTGTTCGCGATTGACGCGTTCCTCGGGTCGCCAGCCGCCAAACGGTTCGCCATTCGCATCCATCCGCGTGGTCGCTGCGGCGAGGCCGGCGAAGGGATCGGGCGATTCGACCGGCGCGTCCGAGCCGAAGGCCAGTCGCCCGCCAAGCTGCAGGATGCTGTTCCAGGCATAGGCGCCGTCGAGCCGATCCGGCCCCAGCCGCGCTTCGGCCATCGAGCGGTCGCTGGTCTGGTGAACCGGCTGCATCGAGGCGATGACGCCGTTCTGTCCGAAACCGGACAGGTCCGCCGGATCGATGATCTGCGCGTGTTCGATCCGCCAGCGCCGGTCGCCGGGGAAGCTTTCGCTCAGCTCGGCGATCGCGGCCAGCGCGTCGGCATTTGCGGCAGTCCCGATCGCGTGGATCGCGGGCTGGAAATTGCCCTGCGCGGCGCGGACCAGAATGTTGCGCAGCTTGGCCGGGCCGGTCAGCGGCAGGCCGGTGTTGCCGGGATCATCCGCATAAGGCTGCTTGAGCCATGCGCCGCGGCTGCCCAGCGCGCCGTCGAGGTAGATCTTGATCCCGTTCATGCGCAGCTTGTCGTCATACAGCCACGGCGTGGGACGGGCGCCGGCGATCAGTTCCATCTCGTCCGGACCGGCGGCATAGGCCATGATCCGCAGTGTCAGAGCATCCTTGTCGCCCGCGCGGCGGAAGGTCTGCCAATCCTCGATCGTCGTGCCCATGTCGGCCACGGCGGTAATGCCGTTGCGGTGGAGGACCTCCTGTGCCTTGGCGAAGGCAAGGTCGCGCTCGGTCGGACGCGGCGCGGGAATCGCGCGGGTCATCAGGCTTTCAGCGGCATCGACGAAGACCCCCGACGGGGCCTGCGAACCGGGCATGCGTTCGACTCGCCCCCCGGCAGGGCTTTCCGTCGCCGCGGTGATCCCTGCGGCTTCCATTGCCAACGTATTAGCCCAGCCGGCGTGCCCGTCGACGCGCTGCAGGTACACCGGACGATCGGCGACCGCGCTGTCGAGCTCGGCAGCGGTGGGGAACCTGCCGAGGCCCCATTTTTCCTGGTTCCAGCCGCGCCCGAGTATCCAGGGCCGAGCCTCGTTTTCGGCAGCGAAGCGGCGGATCTTGTCGAGCGCTTCCTCGAGCGAATTCGTATCGGACAGGTCGAGCGTGAGCGCGCCGATGCCGATGCCCATGACATGCGCGTGCGCATCGATCAGCCCGGGGATCATCACTGCACCGTCGCCGTCTTCGCGGAAGTCGGTCTGCGGCACTTCGTCCCGCGAGGTCAGGATCTGCGCGACCTTGCCCTCGTCGTCGATCACCAACGCGGTGAACCGCTTGAGCTTGCCATCCTCGCCGATCGTAAGACCCTCAACATTGTCGACCAGCACGTCCGCCGCGGCGGGCGTGGCGAGCGCAAGAGCCAGGGTTGATACGAGGAATTTGAATGACATGTCAGGCAGTCCCGTCTCGGTTAAGCGCGCCCAGCGATAAGGCATAGCTTGGTAGAGGCAAACCCTTTCGGCGATTGCGCCGCGCCCCAGCGCGCCGTAGGGGCGCAGACCATGACCCAAGCATCCTCCGCGCATGCCGACGCCCCCAAGGCGACCGACCAGCTGACCCTCGCCGATGTCCGCGCGGCCGCCGCGCGCATCGCTGGTGCGGTGGTCCGGACGCCGATGCTGCGTTCGCAGACGCTGTCGGACATCGCCGGTGCGGATATCTGGCTGAAATTCGAAAACCACCAGTTCACTGCCGCCTATAAGGAACGCGGCGCACTGAATGCGCTGCTGCAGCTGAGCGACGAACAGCGCGCGCGCGGCGTCATCGCGGCTTCGGCGGGGAACCACTCGCAGGGTCTGAGCTACCACGGACGCCGGCTGGGCGTGCCGGTGACCATCGTCATGCCGCAGACCACGCCGAGCGTCAAGGTGATGCAGACCGAAAGCGTCGGCGGCCAGGTCGAGCTGGTGGGCGAGACCTTCGATGAAGCCTATGCTCATGCGCGCGAGCTCGAGCGCGAACGCGGACTTACCTTCGTCCATCCCTTCGATGATCCGCAGGTCGCGGCAGGGCAGGGCACCGTCGCGCTCGAGATGCTGGAGGAGAAGGACGATTTCGATTGCCTGGTCGTGCCGATCGGCGGCGGCGGGCTGATGAGCGGCATGGCCACCGTGGCCCGGGCGCTCAAACCCGAAATCGAAATGGTCGGTGTGCAGGCTGAACTTTTCCCTTCGATGTACTCGGCCGTGACCGGGGACGAGCGCCCCTGCGGGGGCGATACGCTGGCCGAAGGCATTGCCGTGAAGGCCCCGGGCCAATTCACGCGCCAGATCATTGCTGAGCTGGTCGATGAAGTGCTGCTGGTCAAGGAATCGACGCTCGAACATTCGGTCTCGCTGCTCTTGCAGATCGAGAAGACCGTGGTCGAAGGGGCAGGCGCTGCCGGGCTCGCCGCGGTGCTGTCCAATCCCGAAAGGTTCGCCGGCAAGACCGTGGGGCTGGTGCTGTGCGGCGGCAATATCGACACCCGCCTGCTGGCCAATGTGTTGCTGCGCGACCTGGCGCGTTCGGGCCGCCTCGCACGGTTGCAGGTGGTGTTGCAGGACCGCCCCGGCGCGCTGTTCAAGGTGATGCGCGAATTCAACGCGCATGACGTCAACATCATCGAAATCTACCACCAGCGGATCTTCACCACGCTGCCGGCCAAGGGCCTGACCGCCGAGATCGAGTGCGAAGCCCGCGATGGCGGCCAGATCGATCGGCTGGTCGAAAACCTGCGCACCAAGGGCTATGTCGTCGAACTGGCCGAACTGGCCTGAACCGGGGCATTGATGACGCCAACGGGCGGAAGAATGGGGCCGTTTGGCGAGGGGTGGTGGCTTTTCATGGTAAAGAGGGTTTTAACAAAGGACCCGCTCTGGCATTGATAGGCGCAGCAGGTAATTGTCCCCGCCGCCAAAAGGACGTCGCCGAAAGTGACCGCACCGATACGCTTCCCCCGCTTTTTCGTGACCAGCCCCGCGCCGTGTCCGTACCTGCCGGGCAAGAGCGAGCGGAAGGTGTTCACCGAACTGCGCGGCGACAATGCCGACGAATTGAACGAAGCGCTCGGCCGGATCGGGTTTCGCCGCAGCCAGACCGTGGCCTACCGCCCCTCTTGCCTCGATTGCCATGCCTGCGTATCGGTGCGGGTCGTGGCGAAGGAATTCCGCCCGTCCTCGTCGCAGAAGCGCACGCTCAAGGCGAATGACGATCTGATCGCGACCGAATGCCGCCCCTGGGCGACGGCAGAACAGTTCGAACTGCTGCAGAAGTACCTCGCTGCGCGGCACCCCGGTGGGGGCATGACGCAGATGGAGGAAAGCGACTTTGCAGATATGGTGGAACACACCAGTGTTACCAGCTATGTGATTGAATATCGGGAGCCGGGCATCGGCACCGAACCGGGGCGTCTCGTGGGGGCGTGCCTAACTGACTATCAGGGTGACGGGCTGTCGATGATCTACAGCTTCTATGACCCTGAACATGGGGATCGCGCCGGTCTTGGGAACTACATCATTCTCGACCACATTCGCCGTGCGGCCGACAATGGGCTGCCTTTCGTCTACCTCGGCTATTGGGTCGAAGGGGCCGAGCGAATGCAGTACAAGGTCCGCTACCGCCCGCTCGAACGGCTCACCCGCGGTGGGTGGGAGCGCATGCCCGATGCGGAACAGAAGCAGCTTATCGCCGCTGCAACCGCGCCGCGAGCCAAGCGCCGCGACGATCCGCTCCCTGCGAAAGACGGGCTTGCTGCAGAGTATAAGGTCGACGACTGAGGTCGCGCGCGGCGCGCTTGCGACCTGTCTTGCCCTCGCGGCGTTTGCGGGTGCGCAGCCAGCAGTTGCGCAGGACACATCCGCGCCGGCGTCCCTCGAGGACCTGATCCCCGACAGCGCGGTCGACAATCCCGAAGCCTGGGCGCAACAGGGCACCGACGAAGGTGTGACCAGCGCCGAACCCGTGCTGGCCGCCGAAACGCCGATCGCCGATCTGCCCGCCATGCCCGTCGCATGGCCCGACGATGTCGAGATCGAACCGCTCGAGCCGCTCGAACCGGAAGGCGATATCCAGTTTGCAGACCTGCTCGAGGATGCGCCGCAAATCGCTTTCGAAGACGCGGAAATCGAGACGCTGTCCGATTCGCTGGTGCTCGGCTTTCCGCAGAAGGAGCCGCCTTTCACCGAGCGCGGCGACTTCGTCGACCGGTTCGAAGCGCTCTCGACGATCGAAGAACTCGACAATGGCGATGAGAACGTCGCCCAGCTGGCGGCGCGCGCGCGCGAGGACGAGGAACTGCTGGCGACGCTGCTGCGGGTCTATGGCTATTACGATGGCGAAATCGTCCGCACGATCGCTACGCGTGACGCCGGCGAGGATAGCGCCGACCAGAATCCCCGCGTCCGTTTCGATGTCATTCCCGGGCCGCGCTATACCTATGGCGCGATAGACCTGGGCGAGCTCGACACGGCGACCGATGCGGCAGAGCTGCGCGATTCCTTCGACATCCAGCCGGGCGAATATTTGCAGTCCGACACGATCCTGGCCGAACAGTTCGACCTCGACCGTGCGCTGGGCGAAACCGGCTATGCCTTCGCCGAAATCGACGAACCCGAATTGCTCATCGATCACGATCGGGTCGAGGGCGATCTGACGATGCCGGTGCGCCCGAATGGCAAATATGTCTTCGGCGGCGTCGTAAGCGACGACGAGGCGTTTCTTTCAAGCCGCCATCTCGAGCGTATCGCCCGTTTCGAACCGGGCGATGTCTACCAGCGCAGCCTCGAGTTCGACCTGCGCCGCGCGATAACCGCGACAGGGCTGGTCTCCAGCGCCAGCGTCGAAGCCCGCGAAATTGAGGCCCCGCAGGGCGACGAGCCGGGCGTGGTGGCCATGAACGTGAGCATGGAACGCGCCGAGCTGCGCACCATCGCCGGGGCGATCGGTTACGGCTCGGAAGAAGGCGTCCGCATCCAGGCGAGCTGGGAGCATCGCAACCTCTTCCCGCCCGAAGGCGCGTTGCGGCTGCGCGGCATCCTCGGCACGCGCGAACAATTGGCGGGTGTCACCTTCCGCAAGAACAATTTCGGCGGCCGCGACAAGGTGTTCACCGTCGATGCCTATGCCTCGAGCATCGACACCAGCGCCTATGATGCGCGCACGGTTGCGCTGACGGGCACGTATGAACGCACTTCGACATTGCTGTTCCAGAAGCCGCTGGCCTGGGCGCTGGGCGGCGAGATCCTCGCCACCGACGAACGCAATCGCATTGTCGATGGGGTGGCCCGCCCGCGCCAGACCTATTTCATTGCTTCGCTGTTCGGCCGTGCGACGATCGACACCAGCGACTCGCTGCTCGATCCGACCCGCGGTTTCCGTGTCACCGGGTTTCTCGCCCCCGAAACCTCGCGCACCGAGGGCGAGCAGTACTATTACCTGCGGAACCGCGTCGATGCGGCCTATTACCAGTCGGTGGGCGAACGCACGGTGATCGCGGCGCGCGCGGCTTTCGCCAGCATTCAAGGCGCCGATCTCGTCGGCATCGCGCCTTCGCGGCGGCTTTATGCGGGTGGCGGCGGATCGGTGCGCGGCTATGGCTACCAGTCGATCGGTCCGAAAAACCAGTTCATGGAACCGATCGGCGGACGCAGCCTCGTCGAGGCCTCGCTCGAAGCGCGCATCGGGACCGGCTTCTTCGACGGGGCGGTATCGGTCGTGCCGTTCTTCGACCTGGGCAGCGTGTCGACATCGACCACGCCCGATTTCGACGAGATCAAGATGGGGGCCGGTGTGGGCCTGCGCTATGCGACCGGCTTCGGCCCGATCCGCGTTGATGTAGGCGTGCCGCTCAACCCCGAACCCGAAGATTCCCCGGTCGCGGTCTACATCTCGCTGGGGCAGGCTTTCTGATGCCCGAAGAGAGCGCGACCGCCCCCGAGGCATCGGTTTCGAGCCGCACCGCATCCGGGCGCGGGGGCCGCAAATGGCTGCTGGGCCTGGCCGCGGGCCTCGTGCTGCTGGTGGTCGGTGCGCTGGCGCTGTTGAACACACCGATTGGCGAGCGTTTCCTCGCCAATCGGATTGCCGAACGCACCTTCCCCAACGGGCTCAACATCCAGATCGGCCGGATCGAGGGCAATCTCTACGGCGCGGCAGTGTTGCACGATGTGCGAGTCTCCGATCCGCAGGGCGTGTTCCTGACAATTCCCCGCGCGGAAGTGGACTGGAACCCGGGTGCATGGCTGTCCAACCGGCTCGAGATCGACAGCTTCGCGGCGCGCAGGGGACAATTGTCGCGCCTGCCCGAGTTTCTGCCGAGCGAGGATGAGGGGCCGATATTACCGGGCTTCGACATTTCGGTCGAGGAACTGGTGATCGACGATCTCACGCTGGCCGGCGGCATCGCCGGAGAAAACGCGCAGCGGGTCAACATCGCCGGGAGCGCTCAGGTCGATGACCGCAGGCTGTTGCTCGATCTTGACGGGCGTTTGGGCGCGCGTGACCGGGTGGCGCTGTTGGTCGACGCCGAACCCGATGGCGACGATTTCGATCTTGCGCTGGATGCCTCCGCCGCGGCCGACGGCCCGATTGCCGCGCTCGCCGGACTCGATGCTCCGCTCGACATGCGCGTGCGCGGCGCTGGCACCTGGACGCAGTGGGACGGCGCATTGCTCGTCCGCAGCGAAGACGAACGGGTCGCGGCCCTGCAACTGACCAACCGCGCTGGCCGGTTCGGCTTGCTGGGAACGGTCGACCCTACCGTATTCCTGACCGGCCTGCCAGCCGAAGCGCTTGGCGACAAGGTGGCGCTCAAGGGCGATATCGCCATCGACAACCGGGTGTTCGACGGGACGGCCATAGTGGCTGGCCGCAAAGTCAGCCTTTCGGCCGAAGGGCTGGTCGATCTGGCCGACAATCGGGCGGACGACCTCGAGATGGTGGTGCGGGTGCGCGATCCGGCGGTGCTGGGCGACGGTTTTGCGCTGCGCGATACGCGGCTGACCGCCACGCTCGACGGATCGTTCGACGATCTCGCCATTGCTCACGAGGCGCGCGTAGGCGAACTGGACATCGGCGGAACCGTGCTCACCCGCCTGAGGCAGGAAGGTACCGCGCGCTATGATGGCACGCGCTGGACCCTGCCGCTGGACCTGACGGTCGCCCGGATTGCCAGCGGCAATGCGATGGTCGATCCAAGACTTGTCGACGGCACCGGCCGCGGCACCTTGGTACTGACGGGTTCGACATTGCTGGCGGACGATTTGCGGCTGTCTTTCCCCAGCGCGGCAGCCAACCTCGCGCTGCGCGGCGATCTCGCCCGTGGAAGCTACAGGATTCGCGGACCGGTGCGCGCGCAGGGCCTGGCGCTGGACGATATCGGGACCGCGGGCGGCACGGCCGTGATCGATTTCGCGCTTGCCCCGGGGGCTCCCTGGCGCCTTTCGGCCGAGCTCGACGCGCGTATCGCACCGGTCACCAACGCCACCCTGGCCAATCTCGCCGGCACGCCGATCCGTGTACGCGGCGGAGTTGCGGTGGGCGGAAACGCACCGCTCGATTTCAATCGCCTGCGCGTCAACTCGAACAAGCTCGCTCTCTCGGTCGATGGTAGCATCCGCGCGGGCACCACGCAGGTCGCGGGCAGCGGCAGGCATGTCGATTACGGTCCCTTCACGGTTGAGGCGAGCGTCACCGATGCCGGGCCCAGCGCCGCACTGGTGTTCGCCAAGCCGGTGACGGGGCTCGAGAATGTTCGCCTCGCGATAGCGCCTACCGAGGATGGGTTCGCGATCGACACCGATGGCGAATCGGTGCTGGGGCCCTTCGCCGGCCAGTTGGCACTGGTCGCCCCGGAAGCCGGCCCCACGCGGATATCCATCGAAACCATGCAGCTGTCGGATACGCAGTTGACCGGCGCGCTGACCCTGGTCGATGGCGGCGTCGATGGCACGATCGCTCTGGCAGGCGGCGGCCTCGATGGCACTGTAGCGCTCGCGCCGCGCGGCGCGGGGCAGGGCATCGATGTCGATCTGCAGGCACGCAACGCCCGGTTCGGCGGGGACACCGTCCTGCGTGTCGCGCGCGCCGATGTCGAAGCAAGCGGATTGCTGGCCGAGGGACGGACCACCTTCACCGGTTCGGCCACGGCGGCAGGCCTGTCCTATGGCACCCTGTTTATCGGGCGCCTGGCCGCCGAGGGCGAACTGGACAATGGGGTGGGCCGGGTCGATGCCTCGCTTTCGGGGCGGAGAAGCGGACGCTTCGTACTCGACCTCAACGCGGCGATCCGCCCCGAACGGATCGCAGTCGCAGCGCAGGGGGAATTCGCCGGGCGGTCGATATCGATGCCGCGCCGCGCCGTGCTGACCAGCCTCGACAATGGCGGCTGGCAACTTGCACCGACGCAGCTGTCCTATGGCGACGGCGCGATGGTCGCTGCCGGTAGCTTCGGCGGCGGCAATCTCGATTTCGATTTCAAGCTGGCGCGCATGCCATTGTCGCTGATCGATGTGGTGCGCCCCGATACGGGGCTGGGCGGGACGGTTTCGGGTACGGTCGATTACCGTGCCGGTGCCAATGGCCTGCCATCGGGCGAAGCCAAGGTGAAGATCGAGCAATTGACCCGCTCGGGCCTGGTGCTGACCTCGCGGCCCGTCGATGTCGCATTGGTAGCGCAGCTGACCGATACCGAACTCGCCGCGCGGGCCCAGCTTGCGAATGCGGACATCCAGCGTGGCCGGATCCAGGCCCGGATCACGGGTTTGCCCGCTCAGGGCATGCTGCTCGACCGGATGCGCGAAGGCAGCCTGTTCGCGCAATTGCGCTACCGCGGGGCGGCAGAAAGCCTGTGGCGGCTGGCCGCGCTCGATACGTTCGATATCACCGGTCCGATCGCGATCGCCGCCGATGCCAGCGGAAGCCTGCGCGACCCGACCGTGCGCGGCTCGATTTCCGGCGAAGCGCTCCAGCTGCGCAGTTCTCTGTCGGGTACCAATATCCGCGATATTGCGCTGCGCGGACAGTTCCGCGGTTCGCGGCTGCAACTGACGCGGTTTGCCGGCACCCCGGTCAATGGCGGAAGCGTGACGGGAAGCGGGATCGTCGACCTGCGGACCCTCGGCGAGGCGGTGGAAGGCCGTATACTCGAGATTCGCGGCCCGACGATCGATCTGCGCATCGCAGCCGATAATGCCCAGTTGCTTGATACGGGCGGCTTGAGTGCCACGGTCACCGGACCCTTGCGCATCGTATCCAACGGCCTTGGCGGCACCATTGCGGGCCGCGTACGCGTCAACCGCGCCAGCTGGACGCTGGGAACTGCATCGGATGATCTGCGGATTCCGCAAATCGCCACGCGCGAGATCAATGCCCCGGCCAACCGGGCCCCGCAGGCAGCCCCGTCGCGCCCCTGGCGTTATCTGATCGACGCACGGGCAACCAGCCGCATCGATGTCGACGGGATGGGCCTCGACAGCGAATGGTCCGCCGATGTCATCCTGCGCGGAACCACCGATGACCCGCGGATCGGCGGCAGCGCCGAAGTCGTGCGCGGCGATTACACCTTCGCTGGAACGCGGTTCGAACTCACCCGCGGCGAAATCGAATTCGATGCCAATCTGCCGGTCGACCCGCGGCTCGACATCCGGGCCGAAACCGAGCGCGACGGACTGACTGTCGAAGCGACGGTACAGGGCAGCGCGACCCAGCCGGAAATCGCCTTCAACTCGAATCCCTCGTTGCCCGAGGAAGAACTGCTGGCCCGACTGCTGTTTGGCGGGTCAGTCACCAGCCTGTCGGCCACCGACGCGTTGCAGCTTGGCGCTGCGGTTGCCAGCCTGCGCGGCGGCGGCGGGCTCGACCCGATCAACCAGCTACGCAGCGCAATCGGCCTCGACCGGCTGCGGATCGTAAGCGCGGATCCAGCGCTGGGGCGCGGCACGGGTGTGGCCTTGGGTAAGAATTTCGGACGGCGCTTCTACGCCGAAATCATCACCGATGGCCGCGGATACAGCGCGACCGAGCTGGAATTCCGGGTGACGAGCTGGCTGTCTCTGCTTGCTGCGGTGTCCACTGTCGGACGCGAAAGCCTGGTGGCTGAAATCAGCCGCGACTACTGATCCGCGGCGTTGCGCGGATCGGGTGCCAGGATCGTGTCGATCGGAATGACGACCCCGTTGTTCACCGCGGTGGCGCTATCGACCAGCGCGGCGCGGGTGTCGCCTAACGAAACATACAGCTTCCCTTCCGATATTGAAAAATAGACCAGCGTTCGGCCGAGCGTCGTCATCGCGACGGGCCCGCCTTCGCGGTCGATCGCTGCGTCGATGGCTTCGGGTGTGAGGTGCCCCGGCAGAAGGTGGTTGCGCAGGATTGCGATCAGGACGGGACGGTGCTCCGGTTCGAGCAATGGCATGGCGCGATCGTTCACCGCTTCGAACGCTGCGTTGGTCGGGGCGAGAAGCGTGTAGCTGGCCGGGCCGTCGAGCACGGTAGTGAGTTGCGATTTCTCGATGGCGTCCTGCGCTGCGCTGAGATCCGGGTCGGAGCCAAGTGCAGCAGCGACCGTAAGCGCGCCGGCATCCTCGGTAAGGACGGGATCGTCGTCGTCGGGCTGAGGTTCGTTGCCGCAGGAGGATAGCAGCGCCAACGCAAACAACGGCAGCACGGCATGCCCTGCGCGCCGGGCGAGGGACGAGGGGGGTGTCATACCAAGAGATCGATCGCTGCGGTGACCCGCCGGGTCCGCGGATCGACCCGGTACACATAGCCATCGACATAGCGGTACCAGACCGTGGGCGTATCCTGGTAACGCGTGCGATAGGAATAGGGGACGTTGTAGACGTCGTAGCCCGCGGGCATTTCCTGTCCGATGACGAATTCGTCACCTGTCAGAAGCGCGGCCACTCCGGTGATCGAAGCGTCTTCGGGATCTACCCGGTAGAGAACATTTTCGGCAAAGCGATAGGACTCTGCGGAACCGAGATCGAAATAGTCGACATAATAGGCCGGAGCCGCCGCACTCTCGATCCGTTCGGGCCAGGTCTTGCCTAGGGCAAGGGCGCCGCCGAGAAGGCCTGCCCTTGTGCGATAGCCGTCGAGCCACTGTTCCATCCGGGCGGTGCGATCGGTGTCCAGGCACGCAGCATTGCCCACCGCAGATCCGGGCAAGCATTCCGCCCCCGATACCGCTTCGCCGGCAAAAGCGGCCATTTCGGACCCATTGGCGGCATTCGTAGCCGGTGCGGCGCGTGCGCCGATCGATACGAGCGCCATGACTGCCGCGGCTGCGACCACACTACGCATTAAGAATACTCCTTCGTCCCTGCAACGGCGGCGCGGGCCCTACGGTTCCATCCCGTTCGACGAGTGGAATGGGAGGAGTTCTGCGGCGTTCACTGCGAGCGGTAGAGCGCTGCCTCGGCCTTGCGGCGGCGGACCAGACCGTTGAGGATGCGGCCGCCGGCGCGGTTCCACCGCGCAAATTCGGCAGCGGCTTCACCATATTTTCCTGCCTCGTGAAGGCGCAGCAAAGTCGAACGGGCAATCGCGCCCGTGTTGTAATGAAAGCTGACGAGGGCATCGAATTGCGCCTGCGTCGTTTGCGCATCGCCCAGCGCGGTTGCGACATCGCGCGCGTGACGGGCGACATCCTCCTCCAGCCGGTTGTCGCATTGCTCCTGCGTCCAGACCGTTCCGGGACCGATGCCTGGCCCGGTAGCGCCCCAGCCAATCGTCCATGGATCGGCTCCGGTGCCCGGGTCGGGATAGGCCTCGACCAGGCCATCCTGCCGGATTCGCGCGCAGCCTTCGAAATCGCGGATCAGCCGCAGCCCGCGCTCGCTGACGCCGCGCCCTTGGAACAATTCACCCGAGGGTGAGGTTGCGGCGCTGACAGCGTCGATTGCCGCGTCAAGCCGGTCGACCTCGGACTGGCGGAACCCGCGGCCCAAAATTTTGCGGATCGTATCGAAGAGCGGTTTGCGGTTCATAGTGTGGCCTCCCGGGGAAACGAGGCCGCTTTGCTAGGCACCAACCGGCAGAGTAGGAAAATGCTTTCGCGCATCGAAAAGGCCGCCCGGTTGCCCGGACGGCCCTTTCTTGCCGAACCCGAAGGTCCGGTACGGATTGGCTCAGAACTTGAACGTTGCCGAAGCGCGATAGGTCTGCGCGTTGGCATTGTCCCGGGCGATCGTCGTGTCCACACCGATACCGAACTGCGCGGGACCGCTGTTGAACTTGGCGGAAATGCCCGCTTCGGCCCAGAACTTGTCCTGGCTGTTGACCGGGAAAAGCACACCGGGGCCGGTGCCGTTGGCGAACTGTGCCGAAACGGCGAACGGTCCGTCTTCGTATTCATGCACGAAGTCGACATTGGCATCGAGCTGGAGACCGGTGGTGACCTTCTGATAGTCGAAACCGATCCGGCCCTGAAGGCTTTCGAAATCCTCGCGGTCGATGCGCAGGGCAAGCGGGCCGCCGGTTTCCTCGATCACGTCGAGCGAATGGTCGACATAGCGCACTTCGATACCGGGCGAGATCGTGCCGAACGCGCCCTCGATGTCGTAGGAAATCCCCAGCGCTGCGCCGAGGCCGCCATCGCCGCTGTCGCTGGTAAGCGTCTGCGTACCGCCGCCGAAGGCGATGGTGCGCGTCGTGTCCAGATCGACATCGGTAACCGTCAGCTGGCCATCGACCACGAAGCCGTCGACGGTCTTCACGCTGCCGTAGAGCGATAGGGCGAGGGTCGTCGACTCGGTCTCATTACCGAGCGAAACTTCGGAATCGAGATCGGAATACTGCGCCGAGATGCCGATCATCGAGTTCTCGCCGGGGAAGTACTCGATACCGCCGCCGAAGAAATAGCCATCGACGTCGGTGTCACCCCCGGTTCCGGGCATGGCCGCGCCGCTGCCCTGCATCAGGCCACCCGCGAGATAGATGGCGACATCTTCGCGAAGCCCGCTTTCACGCACACGCGTCGGTTCGTCGGCCTGGTCGAGACCCATGGCCACTGCCGAGATCGGCTGACTTCCCCGCGAGACGCTGAGCCCGGCCGTACGGATCGGGTTGCCCAGCGTCGCGATGGTGCCGCCCGAACTCGCCAGCGTCGATTCCCGCAGCCGAGAAGCGTTGAACGACTGGACCTGGTTGTAGGACTGCGCGACCATTTGCAGCGCGGCCGTCTCAGTCGTCGGTGCCCAGCTTTCGAAGGCGCTCTGGATCGCCGACTGGTCGGCGAAATCGAGCACGTCGTACAGCGCTGCCAGAGCCGCATTGCCGCGGTTCTGATCGAGCAGCTGCGCATAGCCGCGCTGGACGGCATCGTTCCGATCGACCACCGACCCATAGCTGCGAGCCAGGATTTCCATCAGCACCGCAGTGTCGGTGTAGGTGAAGTTCTGGTACAGGATCGCGGAAAGATCACCGGCGTTGAAGGTGCCGCTCAGGCCGCCATCGGCGGTCAGGATGGTGAACTCCTGCCCCAGGCCGACACCCGGTTCCAGGACACCTGCACCCACGGCCACGACGCCGCCAAGCGACGCTTCGCCGGTGATTGCAAGCAGGTCGGACGTGTTGTCCGGCCCAACATCGATCATCAGGGTCGAGCCCGACGAAAGTACGGCCGAACCATCGATGGTCAGCGTATCGATCCCGCCGACCGTGCCGGGCGAGATGGCTCCCATGACGTTGGTGACGAACGGCGCGGTAACCGTTCCGCCGCCCTGCAGGGCGCCGCCGAAGATGGTGTAGTCACCGACCGAGTTCAGTGCGCCATCGACAGTGATGGTGCCGCCAAACTGGCTGATGTCGATCAGTGCAGTCAGGCTGCCGTCCGCGGTGATGTTCAGGCCGGCAGAACTGCGGACCGTCAGACGGTCGATCGTCACATCGCTGCTCAGCGTGGTCGTGCCGGCATTAGCCAGCGTCACATCGAAATAGCGCGGGTCGACATTGACGTCGGCGTCACTGCTGACCACCGGATCGATGTTGTCGGGTACGAAGCCGGTCGCACCGGGCAGGCCGTTGTCCAGCGTCGGGTCGGGAAGCGCGGCGTCCGAGAATTCGGGCGTGCCGCCGTCGCTCGCGTGGGGGGCGTTTTCGGCGAACTCGGGGCCCTGGTTCTGCGCCTCGTTGGCATTGATCAGGCCGCCGCGGCCGACCGCCGAAGCATCGACGGCGTTGGGATTGGCACCCTTTGCGCCACCACCACCGAGTGCATCGAGCATGTCGGCATCGGCTTGGCCGATGCCCGACGAGATGGAACCATCGGAGTTGCGGACCGGGGGCGTATCTTCACCGGTCGCCAGATCCTGGCAGCCTTCACCCGGACCGTCGCCTTGCGGGTCGAAGCAGACTTCGCCCCACTCGGGCGAGTCGCCGGTGATGCCAGCCCCAGGCGAGGTAGGCAGGCCGTTAACGACCTCGCCATCTTCGTTGATGACGCGATAGACGGGATCCAGCGTGGTTTCCCAGTGCGAGGCGTCTTCCCAGTTGCCGTCGCCATCCTTCGCCGTGACGTAGCGGTAGGGATTGGTGGCAACGATGTAATCCCAAAACAGATACAGCGGCTGGTAAAAGCTCTCGGTGCCATAGCTGGAGAAGACCTGCGGTCCGAAGAAACGCGAACCACCGGAAAGAACACCGATGACGAGGTCTTCGTCGCTCAGCGTATTGTTGGCCGCGTCGAGAATCAGCGGACCACCCGAATCGCCGCCAGCGGTGGTGCCTTCGCGCTCGCGCGCTTCATCCTTGTAAAGGTTGAAATCGAACGGATTGGTCTTGTTCGGATCGTCGAAATCGAGACGATAGAGGTTCTGCGGCAGGTCGGCAGGACCGCCAAACAGGAACGTGTTGCGTGAATCGAATGAGGTGAGCGCACCGATCATGTTCTCGGCCGACTTGCGTCGCCAATCGATCCCCAGGTTCGAACCGGTGGAACCCGAGCCGGTAGCGCCGTAGCCGGTGATGTTCACGTGATACCCGGTCCCGTCCGCATCGTCGATTGCCTCGGGCGTCGGCAGCGGCGAGAACAGCAGCGACCAGGTCGGCAGGTTCGCGGCTGGATCGGACAGGCTGGCGACGGCAATATCAGCCTCGAGGAAGCCGACTGCTTCGGGGCGCTGCAGCGACCGCGCATCGTAGTAGATGCGATTGACGTCGAAGACCGCAAGGTCGGGATTGCTGGCGAAGCCATTGCCAATCCAGTCGCGGAAGCCGGGGAGGGCATCGACATTAAAGGAGAAAGCCGAGCGAACCGTCGTGTCGTAATCGGTTTCCGGACGATCGTTCACGCAGTGAGCAGCGAACAGCACGGTACGCGGATTGATAAGCGTCCCGGTGCAAACGAAGCCGTCGTTGCGGAAGAACATGCCGACGCCGCTGAACTCCTCGTCGGTATCGACGATGTCGTCGGGAGTATAGTTGTCGTTCGGTACGATGGCGTGAGCGGGGGTGCTCAGCGCGACGGTCGACAAGGCAATGGTGGCGGCGCCGGCCAACAGGCGGCTGCCGTTACGATTGAACGTGGATTTCATGACGAAGGTCCCTCCAGGAATATTTCGCATAGTGGCGCGCCCCAAGTCGCGCATATGGTTACGTTTGACCCCAGTTGGACGAAAAGGAAAGACCGGTAACGTCCTCGGTTGAACCATTTTGTATGCCTGTGTTGCGCGGAGGACCCACCTTTTGATTGCGCATGAAAAAAGGGCGGCCGGATCGCTCCGGCCGCCCTTCTTCTATCCAGTTGCTATCTAACGCAGATTAGGCGTCAGGCGCTGTAGTACATGTCGAATTCTGCGGGGCAGGGCGTTGTTTCCACGCGCAGGACTTCGTCCCACTTCAATTCGCAGTACGCGTCGATCTGGTCCTTGGTGAAGACATCGCCCTTGAGCAGGAATTCATGGTCCGCCTCGAGCGCTTCGAGCGCTTCGCGCAGGCTGCCGCAGACCGTGGGCACGTCCGCCAGTTCGGCGGGCGGCAGATCGTAGAGGTTCTTGTCCATGGCTTCGCCCGGATGGATCTTGTTCTGGATCCCGTCGAGTCCGGCCATGAGCAGTGCCGAATAGGCGAGGTAGGGGTTGGCCATCGCATCGGGGAAGCGGAATTCCACGCGCTTGGCCTTGTCGCCCGCACCATAGGGGATGCGGCAGGCGGCCGAACGGTTGCGCGCCGAATAGGCGAGCAGCACGGGCGCCTCGAAGCCCGGTACCAGCCGCTTGTAGCTGTTGGTGGTCGGGTTGGTGAAGGCGTTCAGCGCCTTGGCGTGCTTGATGACACCGCCGATGTAATAGAGGCAGTTTTCGCTGAGGCCGCCATACTGGTTGCCCGCGAAGGTCGGCTTGCCGCCGTCCCAGATCGACATGTGCGTGTGCATGCCGGACCCGTTGTCGTCCTTGATCGGCTTGGGCATGAAGGTCGCGGTCTTGCCGTAGATATGGGCGACCTGCTGCACGACATACTTGTAGATCTGCAAATTGTCGGCGGTTTCGACGAGCGTTCCGAAGGTCACCCCCAGCTCGTGCTGAGCGGCGGCGACTTCGTGGTGATGCTTGTCGCAGGGCAGGCCCATCTCGATCATGGTCGAGACCATTTCGCCGCGGATATCGACTGCGCTGTCGACCGGGGCCACGGGGAAATACCCGCCCTTGGCGCGCGGACGGTGCGCCAGATTGCCGCTCTCATATTCCTTGCCGGTGTTGGTCGGCAGCTCGATGTCGTCGATGGCATAGCCCGAACCGGCATAGCCATCCTCGAACCGGACATCGTCGAACATGAAGAATTCGGCTTCCATGCCGACGTAGATCGTGTCGCCCAGGCCGGTGCTCTTGACGAAGGCTTCGGCGCGCTTGGCGGTCGACCGCGGGTCGCGTGCGTACAGCTCGCCGGTCGAAGGTTCGACGATGTCGCAGAAGACGATCATCATCGGTTCGGCGCTGAAGGGGTCGGTATAGACGCGATCGAGGTCGGGCTTCAGGATCATGTCACTTTCGTTGATGACCTTCCAGCCGGCGATCGACGAACCGTCGAACATCAGACCGTCTTCGAGCTCGTCTTCGCCCAGAACGCCCGCGACCATGGTCAGGTGCTGCCATTTGCCCTTGGGGTCGGTGAAGCGCAGATCGACCCATTCGATGCCTTCGTCCTTGATCTGTTTCAGGACGTCGCTTGCACTTGCCATTGGTATTGCCTCCGATTGAACAGGATTGGGTTGATGCGGGACTGGCGCCCCCGTTTTTTCAGATCGCGTCGTCGTCTTTCTCGCCGGTGCGGATGCGCAAGGCACCCTCGATCGACGAGATGAAGATCTTGCCGTCGCCGATCCGGCCCGTCTGGGCGGCGGCGGCGATGGCTTCGACCGTGCGGTCGGCGATGCCGGCGGGCACCACGACTTCGAGTTTTACCTTGGGCAGGAAGTCGACGACATATTCCGCCCCGCGGTAGAGTTCGGTGTGGCCCTTCTGCCGGCCGAAGCCCTTCGCTTCGGTCACGGTGATGCCGGACACGCCGATTTCGTGCAGCGCCTCCTTCACCTCGTCCAGCTTGAACGGCTTGATGATCGCTTCGATCTTTTTCACCTGGTGGTGTCCCCCGAGAATTCTTTGGCCCGTAGCTCACGAGATTTACGCGCCGCGTCCGCACGTGTTCCAAGAACCGTGCCAAACGTGCGCAACGCGTATTTGCGTGAATCGGGGCGGTGGAAGTGGCTGTCGGTGCCCGAAGCACAGACAGGCGGTGCCTGTTTTTTAGGCAAGTGTCAGGCGCAGCCCTGCCGTTTCGGGCAGGCCGCACATCAGGTTGAGATTTTGCACGGCGGCGCCGCTGGCGCCTTTACCGAGGTTGTCGAGCCGGGCGACGAGCCGCGCGTGCGATCCGTCATCATTGCCGAACACGAACAGTTCGAGCGCGTCCGACGCGGGTGCATCATTGCCGAGCAGGAGTTCCGCGACCGGTGCCTTGTCGCGGACCGTAACGACGGCCGAGCTTTCGTAAAACCGACTGAGCGAGTCACGCAGGCTGTCGGCATGCGGATTGTCGGCCATCGCTCCGAGATGCAGCGGGACTTCCACGATCATGCCGCGATAGGTCGACGCGACCGACGGTGCGAACAGCACCGGATGCGCAAGTCCCGCGTGGGCTTTCATTTCGGGCAGGTGCTTGTGCGCCATGCCATAGCCGTAAGCCATGAAGGCGGGTGCCCCGGCGGCTTCGAAACGCTCGATCAGGGCTTTTCCGCCTCCCGAATACCCGCTCACCGCATTGACGGTATAGGGCCAGTCGGCGGGCAGCAGCCCTTCGCGCACCAATGGTGCGACCAGGGCGAGGAAGCCGGTGGGATAGCAGCCCGGGTTGCTCACCCGGCGCGCCTCGGAAACGCGTTCGCGTCCGACCAGCTCGGGCAGGCCGTAGCACCAGCCTTCCGCAGTGCGGTGCGCGCTGGAGGCGTCGATAACCCGCGTGGCGCTGGTACTGTCGATCAGCTCGACTGCCTCGCGGGCGGCGTCGTCGGGCAAGCAGAGGATCGCGATATCTGCCTCGTTGAGCGCCTCGCGCCGCGCCGTGCTGTCCTTGCGCTTGGCATCGTCGAGCGCCAGCAGTTCGAATTCGGACCGGCCGGCAAGCCGTTCGGCGATTTCGAGCCCGGTTGTTCCGGCTGCCCCGTCGATGAAAACCTTATGCATCGATGACCGGTGCGAGCTGCCCGAGCCGGACGTAGCCGCTGGGGCCTTCGGGGCCGCAGGTGATCCACGCCCAGTCGCCTGCGCAGTCGAGCAATTCTATCTCCTGTCCGGCGGGCAGGGTCGTGCCGTCTTCGGCATCGTCGCGCATGTTCAGCTTGAGCGTCGCGGGCGCCGCCCCGACAGCGCGCGGCTGCGGGATGACATAGTGTGCAGCGAGATAGGATTGCGCCAGCGCGATATGCGCCAGATCGCCGCGCAGGGGCAGCGTGCCCGGCGCAGGCTTGTCGACCGGGCCGTTCAATCCGACGACGCCTTCAGGAAGGGAATAACGGTCTGGGGCAGTCACGCTGTGTGCTAATTCCGGTTGTGAACGTTGCGGGCGCTTAGCCGCGCCCGCGCTTTCCCGCAAGCGGGCGGCCTTCAGCCTCCCCCGAAACGGGCCTGCAGCATGTGCCACGCGGCGCGCAATCCGTAGGCTTCGCCGCCCTTGGGCCGGCCCGGTTTAGCCTGCGGGCGCCAGGCGAATGTGTCGAAATGCGCCCAGTCGATCCCTTCGCCGACGAACTTGTCGAGGAACAGCCCCGCCACGCTGGCACCCGCAAAGGCATTGCCATGCGCGTTGTTGGTGTCGGCAATGTCCGAGGCGAGCCATTCGCGATAGACATCGGGCAAGGGCAGGCGCCAGGGTTCGTCGTCATGCGCCTTGCCGGCTGCGATCAGCGCTGCGGCGGTTTCGTCGCGGCGCGTCATCAGCGCCGGGTATTCGGGGCCGAGCGCGACCCGGGCTGCGCCGGTCAGCGTGGCGAAATCGAGGATTAACTCGGGGTTCTCTTCGCTGGCCCGCTGCAAGGCGTCGCCGAGGATCAGCCGGCCTTCAGCATCGGTGTTGCCGATTTCGACAGTCAGTCCCTTGCGGGTTTGCAGCACGTCGCCGGGCCGGAAGCTGTTCGAACTGATCGCGTTTTCCACCGCAGGTACCAGCAGGTGCAGACGCACGGGCAGATGTGCGGCCATCACCAGTCCGGCCAGCGCGATCGCATGTGCGGCGCCGCCCATGTCCTTCTTCATCAACAGCATGCCGCTGCTGCTTTTGACGTCGAGCCCGCCGCTGTCGAAGCATACACCCTTGCCGACGATCGCGAGAACGGGGTCGCTTTCCTTGCCCCAGGTCAGGTGCATGATCCGCGGCGCATGATGGCGCGCGGCGGCGCGGCCCACCGCATGCACCATGGGATATTCCTGTTCCAGCGTATCGCCCCTGGTTACCTCCAGCCTGGCCGCATGGGTCTTGGCCAGCGCTTCGCATTGCTCTTCGAGCGCGGCAGGGCCCATGTCCTCGGCGGGCGTGTTGACCAGATCGCGGATCAGGCACACCGCCTGCGCCTCGGCAAGCGCGCCGTCGATGGCCTTTACGTCCTTGGTAAGCAGCACCCGCGGACCGACGGGGCGTTCGGGTTTCTTGTAGCGATCGAACACATATTGGCCGGTCTGCCAGCCATGCAGCGCTGGGCCGGGTTCGCCCCCGGCACGGCGATAGGTTCCTTCGGGAAGGCTTTCGGCCAGTTTCGCCATGCACCAGCTCGACAACTCGTCCGGATTGGCAACGCCGCCGACTGCGAACCAGCCATCGCCGTCGGGGACGATGCCGACCTGATAGCCGCCACCATCGAATTTCTGCGCATCCAGCGCTGCGCGCTGGCTGGCGGACAGGGACTTCTTCCATTCGGGGAAACCATCGCGATTGACGAGGTGGATGGAAATAGCGTCCTGGCCCCGGTCGGGCTGGATTAGCGCTTGCTTGTCGGCCATATTGTTGGTGCCCCAGATCAATTCGTTCTTCGCATAAGGAAACCGCGATGCGTGCGCCCCTGTTCCTGATTTCGTTCGCGCTGTCGAGTGCGGCCTGTTCCGGGACCGCCGACGATTCCGGACAGGGCGCGGCGAGCCAGGACGAAAGCGCGGCTGCCGCCGAGGGTGCGGGCGGCGCTGCAGTGCCAGCCGAGGATTACGCGGAGGAAGAGGAAACCGAGCGTTATGTTTTCGAATATTACTGGCCGGCCGCGGTTGCTGCCGAGGCAGGACTGGTCGAGGTGCTCGGGGACAGGGCACAGGGCATGAAGGCCGAAGTCGCCGCGCGCGCCGACGAGGATTGGGAGGCGGCAGGCGAGGGCGACTGGACGCCGCGCCAGCACAGCCTGTCCGAAGAATGGAAAGTGGTCGCCGACCTGCAGCGCTATCTCAGCCTGTCGGGCCATCTGGCCACCTATTCGGGCGGCGCCCATGGCATGTACGGTCTGCGTTCGCTGGTGTGGGACCGCGAAGCGAAGCAGGCGATGAAAGGCATTGCGCTGTTCAATTCCCCCGTTGCGCTGGAGCAGGGTCTCGGCCAGCGATTGTGCGATACGCTCAACGCCGAGCGGGCGAAACGCCGCGGCAGCCCTGTCGAACCCGGCAGCGGCAACACGTTCGACGATTGCCCGGGGCTGGACGAAGCCAGCGTGTTGCTGGGATCGTCGAACGGCAAGACGTTCGACCGGTTGAGTGTCTATTTTGGTCCCTATGTCGCGGGCCCCTATGCCGAAGGCGATTACGAGCTCGATTTCCCCGTCACCGCCTCGGTGCTCGATGCGGTCAAGCCGGATTACGCCGACGCCTTCAGCGTAAAGCGCTAGTCCTCTCGCAATTCCGGCCACAACCGCCTATGTGGGCCGCATGACCGAATATCAGGTAATCGAGGCGGATGAGACCGTCTATCGCGACGGCACGATCAAGCTACACGGCGAAGCTGGCTTCGAAGGTATGCGCAAGGCCGGGCGGCTGGCCGCGGAAATCCTCGACGAGCTGACCGACTTCGTCCAGCCGGGTGTTACCACCGGTGCGATCGACGACAAGGCGCGCACCATGATGCTCGATGCGGGCGCAGTCCCGGCAACCATGGGCTATCGCGGCTATACGCACAGCTGCTGCACCTCGATCAACCATGTTATCTGCCACGGCATTCCCTCGGACAAGGCGCTGAAGGAAGGCGACATCGTCAATATCGACGTGACCCCGCTGCTCGACGGCTGGCACGGCGATACCAGCCGCATGTTCTTTGCCGGTGAACCGTCGATCAAGGCGCGGCGGCTGGTCGATGTGACCTATGAATGCCTCATGCTCGGCATCGAAGCGGCAGGACGGCCCGGCGCGCGGCTGGGCGATATCGGCGCGGCGATCGAGGCGCATGCCCGCCAGTATCGCTACGGCGTGGTGCAGGAATTCTGCGGACACGGCCTCGGCCGGCTGTTCCACGACGCGCCCGAGGTGATCCACGCGGCGCGTGCCGGAACCGGTCCGGAAATGAAGCCGGGCATGTTCTTCACCATCGAACCGATGATCAATGGCGGCCGCCCGCATGCCAAGATCCTGCGCGATGGCTGGACGGCGGTCACGCGCGACAAGTCGCTTTCGGCGCAGTTCGAACACTCGATCGGGATCACCGAAGACGGGGTCGAAATCTTTACCGAGAGCCCCAAGGGCCTGCACAAGCCGCCGTATTAGGCCTCGCGCGCTGCGCGCAGCGCGGCGCCAGCGATGAAGGGCGTAACCGCGCACAGGCCGAGGCTGATCGCCGCGGTGAGCAACAGCGCCGCAGGGTCGGGACGGCCGAGCGCGCCGGCCCCGAAAATCAGGATCGGCACTGCCAGCGGGATCACCATCAGCCCTGCAAGCGCCGCGCCGCCGCGCAGGCTGGCGGTGAGCGCCGCCACCGCGAGGCCCACGGCGGCGAGCCCTGGCGTACCAGCGAGCAGGCCTAGCAGGACGGTCCGGGTGGTGTCCGCGTCCAAGCCGAGCAATGCGGTGGCGGGCAATGTCGCCAGCAGCAGCAGCGGGGCGAAGGCCAGCCAGTGCGCCAGCAGGCGCGACGCCATAGCCCATTCCTCGCTGATCCCGCGCAAGTGCAATTGGTCGAACACCCCCGCTTCGAGATCGCCCGCCACCAGCTTTTCGAGCGGGAGGATTGCTGCCAGCAGCGCCGCGACCCAGATGACACCGCCGCCGGTCCGTGCAAGCAGCTGGGCGTCGGGGCCGACCGCGAAGGGATAAAGCATCGCCACGGCTAGGAAGAACAGCAGCGGCAGGATGCCCCCGCCGCCGCGGCCGCCCGGCAACAGCAATCCGAGGTCGCGTCTGAGCAGCGCCGCTATCATGCCGCATACTCGGCGAGATCGATGATCGCGGGCGCAGGCAACGCAATCGGCTGGTGCGACGCGGTAATGGCTATCCCGCCGGCCGCGCAATGCCGGGCGATAAGCGTTTCGAAGGCCGTCTGCGCCTGACTGTCGAGCCCGTTGAGGGGTTCGTCGAGCAACCAGATCGGGCAATCGCGATTGAGCAGCCGTGCCAGCGCCGCACGTTTCTTCTGGCCGGTCGAAAGATAGCGCACCGGGACATCCATCAGCGGTTCGAGCTTCAACAGTTCGAGCGCGCGGCCCGGATCGCGGCATCCGTCGATCCGTTCCCAGAATGCGAGTGCCTGGCCCAGCGCGAGATTGGTGTCGAGTGCCAGGCGCTCGTCGACCAGACCCGCAGCGCCGGTCCGTTCGACCGCTCCTGCGAAGGGACGCAGCAGGCCTGCCAGGATACGGATCAGGCTCGATTTTCCCACACCGTTGGCGCCCACCACGTGGATTGCTTCCCCCGCTTCGCATGCGAAGGAGAGGCGCCGGAACAGCAGCCGCTCGCCGCGACGGCAGGCGATATCCTTTGCGACGAGGCGAGCTTGCATGGGCGAGGGCGATAGGCAAAAGCCGCGCCAGCGACAAGCCGGAGGAGATTCGCACGCCATGACCGTCGAGCAGCTAAGCGAAGAAGAGCGCAAGACCTGGCTCAGCGCCTTGCCCGAGTGGTCGCTGTGCCGCGACGGGAACGCGATCGAGCGCACGTTCGAATTCGGCGATTTCTCCGCGGCCTTCGCCTTCATGACGCGCGTCGCGTTGATCGCGGAAAAGCGCGATCACCATCCCGAATGGTTCAATGTCTACAACCGGGTGGAAATCACCCTGACCACGCATGACGCCGGCGGTCTTTCGCTGCGCGACGTTAAGATGGCGCGCAAGATCGACGCGCTGTCTGCCTGATATTCGGGGCGCGGGCGCAGATCTTTGCGCCCGGCGGATTATTTGCCCATCGGCCGGATCGATGAACGCGTCTGCTTGCGCACCCTGCCGGGAAGCCAGCGTGCGGCAAAGGCCATGGTTTTCGCCGTCTTTCCGACCGTCGTGTGCAGCCGGTCGCCGTGCACGGCCTCCCACGCCGCCGCGGCCACGTCCGCCACGGGGGTTATCTCGAGCCCGGCATCGGTGACGCGCTGACGAATACCCTCGTTCGCGCCGGCGTGCGGGGTATGGTCGAGCAGCGGCGTTTCGATGAAGCTGGGCATCAGCGAAGCCACCTTGATCCCATCGGCCGACCATTCGCCGTCGAGGCTTTCGGTGACCGCCCGCACCCCGAATTTCGTTGCCGAATACACGCTTGCGCCGGGCGTGCCGTAGATCCCGGCAGCGCTTGCGGTGTTGAGCAGGCAGGATCCCGGCGCGGTTTTCTTCAGATGGGGATGGGCCGCCTGAGCGCCGAACAGAACGCCTTTCAGATTGATGTCGAGACAGCGTTCGATTTCCTCGGCGCTGTTCTCGATCAGCGATCCGCCCAGCGGAATGCCGGCATTGTTGAACACCACGTCGATCCGTCCGCCGCTCGCCACCGAGAAGGCCTCGAGCGCCTCGTCCCAGGCAGCACGGTCGCGCACGTCGAAGACATGCGAATAGACGAAGCCATTGCCGATCAATTCGGCCGTCTCGTGCAGGCCGGACTTGTCGATATCGCCGAGCCCGACGAACCACCCGCGTTCGGCGAAATGCAATGCGACCGCGCGTCCGATGCCCGAACCGCCCCCGGTAATGAAGATCGCCTTGCGATCGCCCATGCTCTGTCTCCCTCGGTGCGCGCTAGAGCGCGGCGTTGGTGTATGCGTGCCAGGTGAAGATGGCCATTGCGCCGCGATGCGGCCGCCAAGCTTCGCCGATGGTACGGGTTTCCTTTTCGCTCGGCCGCTCTGCCAGTTCGAGCATGCGTCCGACCGCTTCCTGAACGGCCAGGTCGCCGGCCGGCCAGATGTCGCCGCGCCCCTCGGCGAAAAGCAGGTAGATTTCCGCCGACCAGCGCCCGATCCCTTTGATCCGGGTGAGTTCGGCGATGGCTTCCTCGTCGTCGCGCGGAAGGTCGGCAAGGTCCAGTTCGCCGCTGGCCACCAGTTCGCACAGGCTACGCGCATAGCCCTGTTTCTGCCGCGACAGGCCGCAGGCCCGCAGCGTATCGAAATCGCGCGCCAGCAATTCGTGCGCGGGCATGGATTCGCCCAGTTCGGCTTCGAGCTTGGCCCACACCGCATCCGCCGATGCGACGCTGACCTGCTGGCCGACGATCGTCCGCAGCAGCGTGCGGTAACCGGTGGGGCGCATGCGTTCCTCGGGATAACCGCAACGCTCCAACGCGCCGGCAACCACGGGGTCGGCCGCCGCCACCCGATCGAGGTCAGCGCGCAATCGTGCATTGGTCAGCCCCATGGCGAGTGCGCTTGCCTTCCCCGTCGCGATTGAATAGCAGCGCGACGCATAGGGTCGACCAGTGGCCCTTTGCAACCGAGGAAACACGCAATGCCGAAACTGACCGTGACCACCCGCGAAGGCGAAACCAGCGAGATCGACGTCGCCGACGGCCTGACCGTGATGGAAGCGATCCGTGACAATGGCTTCGACGAGCTGCTGGCGCTGTGCGGCGGGTGCTGTTCCTGCGCGACCTGCCATGTGCATATCGATCCGGCGTTCACCGACAAGCTCCCCGAAATGAGCGAGGACGAGGACGATCTGCTCGAATCCACCGATCACCGCCAGCCGACCTCGCGCCTGTCGTGCCAGATTCCCTTCACCGCCGAACTCGATGGGCTGAAGGTTACTATCGCGCCTGAAGACTGATGTTGTTTGCAGCGTCGGGTCGGCAAGCCTAATTCGGGTCTCATGACTGCAATCCCCGTACGCGAGCATACGCTCGATCTTATCGGCAACACGCCGCTGGTCCGCCTCGAGGGACCGAGCGCCGAAGCCGGCTGCGACATCTTCGGCAAGTGTGAGTTTGCCAATCCGGGCGCCAGCGTGAAGGACCGCGCGGCGCTTTACATCATCCGTGATGCGGAAGAGCGCGGCGAACTCAAGCCCGGCGGTACGGTGGTCGAAGGGACTGCAGGGAATACCGGAATCGGCATCGCGCTGGTGGCGAATGCGTTGGGCTATCGCACGATTATCGTGATGCCCGACAACCAGTCGAAGGAAAAGATGGACACGCTCCGCGCGCTGGGTGCGGAACTGGTCACCGTTCCGCCGACCAAGTATGCCGACTCCAACCATTTCCAGCACGTCTCGCGCCGCATGGCGGAAGAACTCGACGGCGCGGTCTGGGCCGGCCAGTTCGACAACACCGCCAATCGCAAGGCCCATATCGAAACCACCGCCAGGGAACTGTGGGACCAGCTCGAGGGCCGGATCGACGGCTTTACCTGCGCGGCGGGCACCGGCGGCACGATCGCGGGTGTCGGAATGGGGCTGAAGGAACTGGACGAAACCGTCACCATCGCGCTGACCGACCCGCATGGCGCGGCGCTGTACAACTACTTCGCCAGTGGCGAGCTGAAGGCCGAAGGGTCTTCGGTCGCCGAAGGCATCGGGCAGGGGCGCATCACCGGCAATCTTGAAGGCGCGCCGATCGATACGCAGTTCCGCATTTCGGACGAGGAAGGCCTGACATGGGTGGCCCGCCTGCTGCGCGAAGAAGGTCTGTGCCTTGGCCTGTCCTCGGGCATCAATGTCGCCGGGGCGATTGCGTTGGGCAAGCATTTGGTGGCCGAAGGGCGCCAGAATCCGCGCGTTGCCACCATCCTGTGCGACACCGGCTTCCGCTATCTCTCGACGCTTTATAGCGCCGAATGGCTGGCCGCGAAGGGCCTGCCGGTGTTCGATTGGTTGCAAAGCGGCGATTGACTGTTGCCCGGGCGTGCCTAGGTTCGGGGCGTGCACCAATTCTTCGACATGAGCCGCAAGCCGCCAATGGGCGAGTTGCCCGACGTTCCGGGCAAGGATGCCCGGCGTGAACGGTCGATGCAGCGCCTGCAGATCGGCACGACCGGTATCGTCATGATGATCCTGCTGGTGGGCCTCGCCAGCGTCATCCAGAACCGCGCGGCCGAAACCGACGCGACGACCGTACCCGCGGCCGCGTCGACGACCGAACCGACCTCCGCCCCGGCCCGCAACGACCCGCTGGTCGAAGCCGGTGTCGTGCCGGACCTGCCCGCCCAGCCCTCGGCGACGCCCAGCGCATCACCGACACTCGACCCCCCGATGCCCAGCGATGCGCTTCCGCCGGCGAACTAGCCTGTCGGTAGCGATGGCGCTGCTGGTTGCCGCCTGCTCGGCGGGGCCGGCGGAGGAGACGGCCCCGGCCAAGCCGCGCCTCGGCTTGTTCTCGACACTGCCGATCTATTGGGGCGAAGGCGATGTCGCCGCGCTCATCGATTCCGGGGCGGAGCCGGACTGGGTGCGAGCCGAACTGGAAGCGCGCTACGATCTGGTGCCGCTCGACACACTCGAACCCGACGCACTGGCAGGGATCGACCGGGTGATCCTGGCGCAGCCGCGTGCCCTGGCGCCGTCGGAGAACGTCTCGTTCGACCAGTGGCTGGCCGCTGGCGGGGAGGCGCTCATATTCGCCGATCCCATGCTGACGCGCCATTCGGAATACCCAATCGGCGATCGCCGCCGGCCGCAGGACGTGGTGCTGCTCTCGCCGCTGTTCGACCATTGGGGGCTGGAGCTGACTTTTGACGAAACCCAACCGGGCGAGGAGCGGGCGTTGCCAGTTGCTGGCCTGCCCGTACCCGTGCGGCTGCATGGCCGCTTCGTGCGCAACGATAGCGGCGCGGAAGAGCGCACATGCACCACGCATGACGAGGGCCTGGTCGCGCGCTGCGCCGTGGGGCAGGGCACGGCATTGGTGCTGGCCGATGCGGCGCTGCTCGACTGGGATGGCAGCGCACCCGTTCCCGCCCGGCGCAAGGACGCGCTGCAGGCGCTGCTCGGCGGGTTCGGCGCGCAGGAATCGCTTTCGCGCGATTGAGCGGGATTTTACGGGAATACTGCGGGGAAAGGCGGGGATGATGCTCATTCTCGCCGGAAATGCGTGCGCTTACAGCGTGTTCGTTAGCGATTTGGTAACGAATTCGAACCCTCCCGCCGACGAAATTAGTTCAATAAAACAGGTGCTTGTCGGCTTATCCCGTAAAATCCCGCAAATTTCCCTTCCATCCCCGCCGTACCCGCGATAAACCGCAATCACATCGGACACCACTGTCACTGCGCGTTTTCGCCGGCAGGCGATGCGTCTCGCCCATGCGTTCGGGCGGGCCGGGAAAGTTTTGTCCGATGAGGAGGTAAGCGAAACCGCAATCGAGGTTCGGGGAAAGTGTCATTCGGAGGGTATAGCGGTCAGGCTTATTCGCCCGCGGGCGACAAGGGCCGCTTTGTGCTTCCTCCCCTTTTTCGCAAGGCCGTGAAGGACAGCAGCGACGGTCGCGTCCTGTGCCTCTCCAAGCATGCCAGCTGGAATTGCCTCGTCGGCTTCGGCCTTTCGCGCAAACCCGAACTGGAAGCGCAGCTCGACCGCGAGGAAGAGCTTGCCGTCCGCCTGGGCCGTGAATTCGATCGCGATACCCGCTCGAGCCAGCTGTTCGGTTTCCAGGAGCTGCCCTTCGACGACAGCGGCCGCTTCGTCATGCCCGATCACCTGCGCATCCTCGGCAAGATCGAAGAAGGGCTCTATTTCCAGGGCGGCGGACGGTTCTTCACGCTGTGGAACCCCGTGGAACTGGCCCAGATGGGCGACGATTGGGCGGGCGCGAAGGCGGCCTGCGCCAGCTTCCTTGCCGATGTGAAGGCCAAGGGCAAATGACCGGTGCCCCGCACATTCCCGTCCTTCTGGACGAAGTGATCGCCGCGCTCGATCCGCAGCCCGGCGATGTCGTGATCGACGCCACCTTCGGCGCCGGCGGTTATACGCGTGCGCTGCTCGAACGCGGCGCGACGGTTCATGCTTTCGACCGCGATCCCGATGCGATCGCGGCGGGCGAGGCATGGCCCGAGACGAAGGTCGATCCGCCGCGGCTGGTGCTGCACCCGCACCGCTTTTCGGAAATGGCGGAAGTCATGACGGCTGCCGGCGTCGCTCGGGTCGACGGGATCGTCATGGATATCGGTGTCTCGTCCATGCAGCTCGACCAGGCGCATCGCGGCTTTGCTTTTTCATCCGACGGCCCGCTCGACATGCGGATGAGCCAGGATGGCGAGAGCGCGGCCGATTTCCTCAACACGGCCGACGAAAAGTCCATTGCCGATGTGCTCTACCTCTACGGCGAAGAGCGCCAGTCGCGCCGCGTGGCCCGCGCCATAGTGGCCGCGCGTCCGCTGAAGACGACCGGCGAACTCGCGCGCATCGTGCGCAAGGCGCTGGGGTACAAGCCGCATGACAAGAAGGATCCGGCCACCCGGACCTTCCAGGCGGTGCGCATTCATATCAACGGCGAGCTCGACGAACTGTCGCACGGACTGTCGGCCGCCGAACGCTTGTTGTGTGAAGGAGGCCGCCTTGCGGTGGTCAGCTTTCACAGCCTCGAAGACCGGATCGTCAAGCGCTTCCTGCGCGAGGCATCCTCAACCCCGAGCGCCTCGCGGCACGTCCCATTGGCGGCGCAGGACGATCCGGTCTTTTTGCAGGTCAGCAAGGCAATCAAGCCGGGCAAGGCCGAGATCGAGCGCAATTTCCGCGCACGCTCTTCGGTGCTGCGCCACGCCACGCGCACCGCCGTGCCCGCGCGGGAGGCCGCGTGATGGTCGGCGGTTCGCGCATTCGCCAGATCGGCTGGGCGCTGGTGCTGGCTGTGTGTTTCGCGCTGCTGCTCGCGCTGACCTTCAAGGTCAACGCGGTGAAGAGCGACGTGCGCCTTGCCGAGCGGCAGATCATCGCGGCGCAGCGCGCCAAGCTGATGCTCGAAACCGAGTTCGAAACCCGCGCCAGCCAGCAGCAATTGTCCGACTGGAATGCGGTTGAGTTCGGCTACGCCGCGCCGCGCGCGGATCAGTATCTCGAAAGCGAGCGCCAGCTTGCCGCGCTGGGTTCGCCGCGCGGGATCGATGCACCAGAGCCGGTGCGGGTGGCGCTCAACCGGCCCGCTCCCGAAAGCGACGGCCTGCTGGCCGAATGGATCACGGGTGAAGAAGGCCATGCTGCGCCCGAACGGGCGGAGCGCTCCGAAAGGCATGACCTGATCGCCGCCGGCGGGCTTGCCGAACGGCTGGCGAGCCCCGTGGCCGGAATGGCCAGCGTCGCCGAGGCGGGCCAATGAACGCCTTTTCCGGCTTCGGCCCTGCAATCGCCGCGGGCAGAAGCGGATATGGTGCGGTGAGCATGGCCGTGGCCTCGGGCCGCGTGCAGCTGGTTACCATCCGGCAGGAATCGCTCTCGCTGGCACGCTGGCGCCTGTTGTGGGTCGCGCTCGGCTTCGTCTTCGTGACGCTGCTTGCGCTGGTGCGCATCGGCTATCTCGGGGCGTCGGACAATGGCGCGCGCGGCACTTCGCTCGAAGAAGCGCTGCTACCGCCTCGCGGCGAGATATCCGATCGTAACGGCGTGCCGCTGGCGCGCGCCTTCCCCGCCTATGCGCTGTGGTTCAATCCCACTGCGCTGGGTGAAGACGGTGCGCCTTTGGTCCGTGATCCGGCGGTGGTCGCGGGCAAGCTGAAGGATATTTTCCCGGATCTCGATCAAGCCGCGGTCACCGCGCAACTGGCAGCGGGCAAGCAGGGCTATATCCGACGGCGGGTGCTGCCCGAGGATGCCAACCGGGTGCAGGACATCGGCGAACTCGCACTCGAGATGCCGATGGAGAACGACCGCCACTATCCGCAAGGCTCGATGGCGGCGCATGTGCTCGGCTATGTCGCGGCGGATGGAACGGGCCGCGTGGGGATGGAGCAGGTGCTGGACGGGCATCTGTCCGATCCGGCGACGCGCGGCACCCCGATCGCCCTGTCGATCGATTCCCGCGTCCAGGGCGCGCTCGAGGACGAGCTGCGCCGCGGGATGAAACTGGTGCAGGCGCAGGGCGGTGCGGGCATCGTGCTCGATGTCGACACCGGCGAAGTGCTGGCGCTGGCTTCCCTGCCCGAATTCGATCCCAACAAGATCGATGCGCGCGGCCAGAAACTGATGTTCAACCGCGTGACCAACCAGGTCTACGAACTCGGTTCGACCTTCAAGCCGCTGTCGGTCGCGGCCGCGATCGATGCCGGTGTGGTACGCAATCTCGGCCGCCGGTGGGATGCGAGCCCGGTCAAGGTCGGCCGCTTCGCGATCAAGGACAGCCACCCGATGGGGCCCGATCTCAACGTGGTCGAGGCGCTGATCCATTCGTCGAACACCGTGACCGCGCGGCTAGCGGACGAGCTTGGCCCCGAACGCATGCGCCGCACGATGATCGATCTCGGCATGAACGAGCGGCCCTATATCGAACTGCCCGCCAAGGGCTTCCCGATCTGGCCGGGCAAGAAGTGGCCGCGCCTGCGTTCGATGACGGTCGGCTATGGCCACGGTATCGCCGTTACCCCGCTGCATCTCGCAAGCGCCTATGCGGCAATGATCAATGGCGGCATCTGGCGCCCCGCGACACTCAGGAAGCTGGGGCCGGGCGAAGCGCCCAAGGGTCGCCGCGTGTTCAAGGCGTCGACTTCCAGCCGGATGCGCCAGCTGCTGCGCGCGATCGCCGTATACGGCACGGGCAAGAACGCCGATGCGCCGGGTTACCGCGTGGGCGGCAAGACCGGCTCGGCCGAAAAGCCCGGCGGCAGTGCCGGCTATCGCAAGACCGCGCTGGTTTCGACCTTCGCCGCCGCCTTCCCGATGGACCGTCCCCGCTATGTCGTGATTGCCATGCTGGACGAACCCCGCGGCACGCTGGCCAGCTCCTACCAGCGTACCGCCGCGTGGAATGCCGCCCCGATCGTCAAGCGCCTGGTGCCGCGCATCGGCCCGCTGATCGGCGTGCGCCCCGACGATACGCGCGATGTCGATATTTCCGATCTCAAGCCGCTCATCCCGGAGGCGAACAAGTGAAGCTTGCCAAACTCTGCGCCGCGGCGGGATTCGCCTGCGAAGCCGATGCCAACGTGACCGGCTTCGCAATCGACAATCGCAAGGTCGCACCAGGCACCGTCTTCGGTGCGTTCCAGGGTACGCAGGTAAACGGCGAGGACTTCATTCCGGCGGCGATCGAAAGCGGAGCCATCGCGGTGGTGGCGCGGCCCGAAGCGACAGTCGAAGGCGCGGTCCATATCGCCGATCCGGAACCGCGCCGCGCTTTCGCGGCCCTCGCAGCGCAGTTCTTCACCCCCGTGCCCGACCATATCGTCGCGGTGACCGGCACCAACGGCAAGACCTCCACCGTCGAGATGACCCGTCAGATCTGGCGCATGGCGGGGGAACGCGCGGCAAGCATCGGCACGCTCGGCGTCACCACGCCCAACGAAAGCGTTTCGACCGGACTGACCACGCCCGATATCGTGACCTTCCTGTCCAACCTCAGCGGCCTGGCGCGCGAGGGCGTTACGCATGTCGCCTATGAAGCGTCGAGCCACGGACTGGCGCAATTCCGCAATGAAGGCGTGCCCGTGATGGCTGCCGGCTTCACGAACTTCAGCCGCGATCACCTCGATTACCATGCCGACATGGAAGACTATTTCGCGGCCAAGATGCGGCTGTTCGATGAAGTCGTAACCGATGGTGCAGCGGCAGTGATCTGGATGGGGTCGGGCGACAGCGGCTGGAATGCCCGCGTGGTCGAGCATGCGCGCACCCGCGGGCTCGCCGTGATGACCGTCGGCGAACAGGGCGAAGCGATCCGCCTCGTCAATCGCGAGCCAACCCAGCTCGGGCAGTCGCTGACCGTCGAACATGCCGGCCAGGAGCGGACAATCGATCTGCCGCTGATCGGCGCCTATCAGGTGTCCAATGCGCTGACGGCGGCGGGCCTTGCGCTTGCCACCGGGACCGAAGCCAGCCGGGTCTGGGATGCGGTCGCGCGGCTCCAGCCGGTTCGCGGACGGCTCGAGCGTGCGGCGATCGCGCCTTCGGGTGCACCCATCTATGTCGATTACGCGCATACGCCCGATGCGATCGCGGCCGCGGTTGCCGCGCTGCGTCCGCATGTGTCGGGCAGGCTGATTACCGTTTTCGGCGCGGGCGGCGACCGCGATCACGGCAAGCGTGCACCGATGGGTGCTGCTGCGGCCAAGGCGAGCGATGTCGTCATCGTCACCGATGACAATCCGCGCGGCGAAGATCCTGCGGATATCCGCCGGCAGGTGCTTGAGGGTGCGCCGCAAGCGCGCGAGATAGGCGGGCGTCGCGAAGCCATTCTCGCAGCCATCGCCGAAGCGGGCGCTGAGGACATCGTCCTCGTCGCCGGCAAGGGACATGAAACGGGTCAGATCATCGGATCGGGAGATAACATGCGAGTGCTGCCCTTCGACGATGTCGATGTCGCGCGCGAATGCGTCGCGGAAATTGCCAGGGGTGCCGCATGAGCGCCGCCATCCTGCGCCATCCGGCCTATATCGAATGGCCCGCCGACCCGCGTGACCGGCTGCCGCTGACCCTGTGGGATGCGCGCAGCATCGCCGAAGCGGTGGGCGGCATCGCCAGCCATGATTTCGAGGTCGCAGGCGTCGAGATGGACAGCCGCGATGTCATCAATGGCGATCTTTTCATTGCCCTGAAGGGGGAGGCGATGGACGGCCACCGTTTCCTCGACAAGGCCTTCGCCAATGGCGCAGCGGGAGCGATCGTCGATCGCGCTGTCGACTGGCCGCACATTCTCGTCGAGGATACCACTGCCGCGCTCGAAGCGCTGGCACGCGCCGCGCGCAGCCGGGTCGAGGCGACGATCATCGGGGTGACCGGTTCGGTCGGCAAGACCGGGGTCAAGGAAGCGATCTTCGCCAGCCTCGAACGTGCCAGCCGCGGCGCGGCGCATCGATCGACGCGTAGCTACAACAACCATGTCGGGGTTCCGCTCAGCTTGGCGCGCATGCCCGCGCGCAGCCGGTTCGCCATTTTCGAAATGGGCATGAACCACGCAGGCGAGATCGAGGATCTCACCGCGCAGGTCCGACCGCATGTCGCTGTCATCACGACGATCGCACCCGCGCATATCGAGAACCTCGGCGGCATGGATGCCATTGCTGCGGCCAAGGCGGAAATCTTCGCCGGGCTCGAGCCGGGCGGAACGGCAGTCATCCCCGCCGACAGCGAACATAGCGCGGCGCTCGAACGCGCCGCCAGGGATGTCGGCGCGCGCGTGGTCAGCTTCGGCCGTGCCCGCTCTGCCGATGTCCGCCTGCTAGACGCGATCCCCAGCGCCAATGGCGGCAGCCTGGTGACCTGCGAATTTCCCGAAGGCCGGCTGTGCTACACCGTGGCCGAACCCGGCGATCATTGGGTGATCAATTCACTTGCGGTGATGGCTGCAGTCCGGGCCGCGGGCGGCGACATGGCCGCCGCCGGACTGGCGCTGGCGGAAATGGGCGGGCTCAAGGGCCGCGGCGCCCGGCACGGCATCGCAGTGCCCGGCGGCAAGGCGCTGCTGATCGACGAAAGCTACAACGCCAATCCCGCCAGCATGCGCGCGACGCTCGCCCAACTGGGGCAGACGCCCTCCGGACGCCGGATCGCCATACTCGGTTCGATGAAGGAGCTGGGCGATTTCGGTCCGCAGTTCCATGCCGCGCTGGCCGAGCCTGTGCTGGCGGCCGATGTCGACTACGCCTTGCTCGTCGGCGACGAGATGGCCGCGCTGGCGCAGGAACTGGGGAAACCGCAAAGCCCCGTTCTTGGCAAGCCGTTCGCCTGGGCGCATTGCCAGACCGCCGACGAGGCGATCGGGTTGCTCGAGGACTTCGGCGTAGTCGCGGGCGACGCCGTGCTGGTCAAGGGCTCCAACTCGGTCGGACTTGGCCGGCTCGTGGATCATTTCACCCGCGCCAGCTAGGCGCGACGAGAGGCTCGATTGCTTTATTTGCTCGCCGAATGGTTGAATTTCGAAGGCGTCTTCAACCTCGTGCGGTACCAGACATTCCGCGCCGGCGCGACGCTGATGACCGCCCTGTTCATCGGTCTCGTCATAGGTCCGCGGTTCATCGACATGCTGCGCGTGCGGCAGGGCAAGGGGCAGCCGATCCGCGAGGATGGCCCGCAGAGCCACCTCGCCAAGCGCGGCACGCCGACCATGGGCGGGCTGATGATCCTGATCAGCCTCAGCCTGGCGGTGCTGATCTGGATGGATCTGAGCAATCCGTTCATCTGGGCCTGCCTGGCGGTCACGCTGGGTTTCGGGCTGATCGGGTTTCTCGACGATTACGACAAGGTTTCCAAGGCCAGCCACAAGGGCGTTTCGGGCAAGGTCCGGTTGCTGCTGGAATTCGCGATCGCGGGCGTTGCCAGCTATCTGATCGTCGGCCAGATCAACACTTTCCTCTACGTCCCCTTCGTCAACGATTTCGGGATCGAACTGGGCTATTTCTACTTCGTCTTCGCGGCTTTCGTGATCGTGGGGGCGGGCAATGCGGTCAATCTGACCGACGGGCTCGACGGGCTTGCGACCATGCCGGTGATCATCGCGGCAGGCACCTTTGCGCTGATCGCCTATCTGGTCGGCCGCGTGGACTATTCCGAATATCTCGGCATTCCGCACGTGGCGGGCGCGGGGGAACTGGCGATCTTCTGCGCCGCGATCATGGGCGCGGGGCTCGCCTTTCTGTGGTTCAACGCGCCGCCCGCCGCAGTGTTCATGGGCGACACCGGTTCGCTCGCGCTCGGCGGCGCGCTGGGCGCGATCGCTGTCGCCACGCACCACGAGGTCGTACTGGCAATAGTGGGGGGATTGTTCGTCTTCGAGGCATTGTCGGTCATCATTCAGGTGTTCTGGTTCAAGCGTACGGGGAAAAGGGTCTTCCGCATGGCCCCCATCCACCACCATTTCGAACAGCTTGGCTGGTCGGAGAGCAAGGTCGTGATCCGCTTCTGGATCGTCGCCATCGTGCTCGCACTCATGGGGCTCGCGACGCTCAAGCTACGATGATCACTTCGCCCGCCTGGAAGGACAAGAAATACGCCGTTCTCGGACTGGCGCGGTCCGGCCGGGCAACGGCCGAAGCGCTGCTGGCGGCGGGTGCCGACGTGCTGGTGTGGGACGACCGCGCCGAAGCGCGCGCGGCCTTCGCCGGGCGCTGCGCGGTCGCCGACCCGCTGGAAGCGGACCTTGCCGGCTATGCGGGAATGGTGGTCAGCCCCGGCGTTCCGCTCAACACCCATCCGATCAAGCCGCATGCCGACAGTTCCGGCGTGCCGGTGATCGGCGATATCGAACTCTTCGCGCAGGCACGCGCCGCGCTGCCGCGGCACAAGGTCGTCGGCATCACCGGCACGAATGGCAAGTCGACCACCACGGCGCTGGTCCATCACATGCTGAGAGAGGCGGGCGTGCCGGCCACCATGGGCGGCAATATCGGCCTGCCGATCCTCGAGCAGGAGCCGCTGCCCGAAGGCGGGGTCTATGTGCTCGAACTGTCGAGTTACCAGATCGACCTGACCTATTCGCTCGCTTGCGACGTGGCGGTGCTGCTCAACATCACGCCCGACCATCTCGACCGCTATGACGGCGATTTCGCCAAATACGCTGCCAGCAAGTCGCGCCTGCTGGCAATGCAGACGCGCGGCCAGAACGCGATCGCCCGGTTCACCGATGCGCGGGTGCTGGGGCAGTTCGCCGAAGGTTCGATCGCAAGCATTCTCGAGGATGTCCTGCAGAACCGGGGCATCGCGCCGGGCGAGCAGGCCGAGTGGCCGTCGCTGCAAGGTCCGCACAACCGCGAAAATGCCGCAGCGGCCATCGAAGCCTGCGATATCCTGGGCATCCCGACCGCGCAGATCCGCGCTGCGCTCAAGAGCTATCCCGGCTTGCCGCACCGCATGGAGCGCGTCGCGGAAATCTCCGGCGTTGCCTATGTCAACGACAGCAAGGGCACCAACACCGCCGCTTCGGCGCCCGCGCTGGCCGCGTTCGAGAACATTCACTGGATCGTCGGCGGGCTCGGCAAGGAGCCGGGACTGGGCGAGTGCGAGGCCGAACTGGGCCGCGTCAAGGCGGCCTATACCATTGGCAGGGCCGGACCCGACTTCGCCGCACTGCTCGAAGGCCGCGTCCCGGTCGAGCAGTGCGAAACGCTCGACCGCGCGGTAGCCAGTGCCGCTGCGAAGGCCGCGGCGGGCGATACGGTCCTGCTCAGCCCCGCCTGCGCCAGCTTCGACCAATATGCCGACTTCGAGAAACGCGGCGACCATTTCCGCGCGCTGGTGGAGGGGCTGGCATGAACACGATGCAGCCCTACGTTCCCGGCAAGCGCCAGCCCGCGCATATGCCCAAGGGCAAGCTGTCGCGCTGGTCCGAGCTCAAGATCTGGTGGCGCGAGATCGACCGCGTGCTGCTGCTGCTCGTGCTGCTGCTGATGAGCTTCGGCACGATCGCGGTGGCTGCAGCCAGCCCGGCCAGCGCCGATCGTCTCTCCACTTCCAGCCAGACGCTCGATCCGCTGTATTTCTTCTACCGCCACCTTGCCTGGCAGGTGCTTGCGCTGGGCACGCTGTTCGGCGTGTCGATGCTGACCCGCGACAGCGCGCGGCGGTTCGGGCTGCTGCTGGCCGCGGGCATGACCGGGCTGCTGTTCCTCGTCCCGCTGGTGGGCGCGGAAATCAACGGCGCACGGCGGTGGATCAATCTGGGGATGCAGTTCCAGCCGTCGGAATTCCTCAAGCCCGGCTTCGCCATCGCCACGGCCTGGATCCTGTCGTGGCGGATGCGCGATCCCAACATGCCGGTGGCGGGCATCGCCACCGCCTATGTCGCGCTGATCGCCGCGCTGATGATGATGCAGCCCGATTTCGGCGGCACGATCCTGTTTGCGGGCGTGTGGTTCGTCGCGATGATCCTGTCGGGCATCGACATGAAGCGGATGGGGGCAGTGATCGGCGGCGTGATCATTGCGCTGACCGCGACCTATTTCCTCTATGACAACGCCCGCCACCGCATCGACAGCTTCATCGGCGGGGGGACCGCCTACGACCAGGTGGATCTGGGGGCACGCACGCTGACGGCGGGCGGCTGGACGGGCGCGGGTTACGGCCTCGGCATCCGCAAGATGAGCCTGCCCGAAGCGCATACCGATTACATCTTCAGCGTCATCGGCGAGGAATTCGGCCTGATTGCCTGCGCGCTGATCGTGCTGGTCTATCTCGCCATTGTCGGGCGCGTGCTGATGCGCCTGCTCGACGAAGAAGACCTGTTCGCGCTGCTGGCCGGGGCTGGCCTGATCGCGCTGCTCGGCGGACAGGCGTTCATCAATATCCTGGTCAACCTGCAGCTTTTCCCGTCGAAGGGGATGACCTTGCCGCTGGTCAGCTATGGCGGATCGTCGACCATTGCGATCTGCCTCAATGTCGGTCTGCTGCTGGCGATAACGCGGCGCAATCCGTTCCTGAAAAGCCGGACCATTGGGCTTGGCGACAGGCTCGGCTTCGGGCAGACGGCCCCGATGAAAGACACCGCGCCTTCCCCGCACCGCGAGATCCACCCATGACCGGTGCCAGCCGCCATTATGTCCTTGCCGCCGGGGGGACGGGCGGACATCTGTTGCCCGCCTTCGCGCTGGCCACCGAACTCGAACGGCGCGGCCATCACGTCGCGCTGATCACCGATACGCGCGGCGCGCAAATACCGGGCAAACCCGATTTCCTGCCTGCCCATGTCATTCCCGCGGGCCGGTTCGGCAAGAACCCGCTGAGCTGGATCAAGGGCATCCGCGCGGTGCTGCAGGGCCGGCGCATGGCGCTGCGCCTGTTCGACAGTTTCCAGCCCAGCGCGGTGGTCGGGTTCGGCGGTTACCCGTCGCTGCCGACCGTGCTCGCGGCAAAGAGCGCGGGTGTGCCCACCGTGGTGCATGAACAGAACGCGGTACTAGGCCGGGTGAACCGGTTGTTCGCGCGGCACGTCGATGCGATCGCCACTGCCTATCCCGAAGTCGAACGGCTCGATCCCAAACATTCCCGGAAAGTGCATCTGGTCGGCAATCCGGTACGCGCGGGCGTATTGTCGCTGCGCGACGAACCCTTCCCGCCACTGGGCGAGGAAGGCCTGCTGCGGGTGCTGGTGACCGGCGGCAGCCAGGGCGCCCGCGTCTTGTCCGAAGTGGTGCCCGACGGGCTGTCGATGCTTCCCCCCGCGCTGCGCCAGCGGTTGCAGGTCACCCAGCAATGCCGGCCCGAAGATCTCGACGCCGTGCGCGAGCGGTATCGCAACCATGCCATACCCGCCGAACTGGCGACCTATTTCGAGGACATGTCGGCGCGGCTGGCCGATGCGCATTTGTTCATCGGCCGCGCCGGGGCATCGACCATTGCCGAACTTACTGCCGTCGGGCGGCCGGCGATCCTCATTCCGTTGCCGATCGCGACCGATGATCACCAGGCCGCCAACGCCCGCGAACTGGCGAAAGCCGGCGGCGCGCGCGTGATCCGCCAGGAACGCTTCAATGCCAAGGAACTGGCCAAGCAGATCAAGGCGCTGGCGGACAACCCGCAAGGGCTCGGCCGCGCGGCGCATGCCGCCTGGAATTGCGGCCGCCCGCGCGCGGTCGAGGATCTCGCCGATCTCGTCGAAAGCTTCGGCGGAGCAGATATGATGGATGTAATTCGCGTCGGCGGCAACAACGCCCGGGGCGCTTCGCAGGGCCTGCCGGCCGGACAGGGTGCAGTGCGGGAGAGTGCGGAATGAGAGGCGTTCCAACCGATATCGGGACCGTTCATTTCGTCGGCATCGGCGGCATCGGCATGTCCGGGATTGCCGAGGTGATGAACAATCTCGGCTACACCGTGCAGGGTTCCGACATGAAGGAAAGCGCGACCGTGGAACGGTTGCGCCAGCGCGGGATCGAAGTGGTGATCGGCCACGCCCCCGAAAACGTCGCAAGCGCGGCGGTCGTCGTGACTTCGACCGCGGTCAAGCGGACCAATCCCGAAGTCGCCTATGCGCTGGAAAACCGCATTCCCGTGGTCCGCCGCGCGGAGATGCTGGCCGAACTGATGCGGCTGAAATCCACTGTCGCGGTCGCCGGGACGCACGGCAAGACCACCACCACCAGCATGATCGCCGCGCTGCTCGATGCCGGCAAGATCGATCCTACCGTGATCAATGGCGGGATCATCGAACAATATGGTTCGAACGCACGGCTGGGCGACAGCGAATGGATGGTGGTGGAGGCCGACGAGAGCGACGGCAGCTTCCTGCGGCTCGACGGGACCATCGCGGTGGTCACCAATATCGATCCCGAGCACCTCGACCACTACGGCGATTTCGACGGGGTGAAGGACGCCTTTGTCGAGTTCATCCACAACGTCCCGTTCTATGGCGCGGCGATCCTGTGCATCGATCACCCCGAAGTACAGGCAGTGATCGGCAAGGTGCGCGACCGCAATGTCGTGACCTACGGCTTCAACCTGCAGGCGGATATCTGCGGGGTGAACATCCGCCCCGATGCGGGCGGCAATGTGTTCGACGTGATCGTGCGCCGCCGCGGGCAGGAGGATCGCCGGATCGAAGGCGTGCGCCTGCCGATGCCGGGACGCCACAATGTCCAGAACGCGCTCGCCGCGATTGCGGTGGCGATCGAGATGGGCTGCCCCGACGAGGTCATCTGCAACGGCTTTTCGGCCTTTGGCGGTGTCCGGCGCCGCTTCACCAAGGTTGGCGAAGTGCCCAGCGGCGCGGGCGTGGCGACGATCATCGACGATTACGGCCATCACCCGGTCGAAATTCGCGCGGTGCTGGGGGCGGCGCGCGAAAGCGCCGGGACGGGGCGCGTCATCGCCGTGGTCCAGCCGCATCGCTACACTCGCCTGCGCGACCTGATGGATGAATTCCAGAGCTGCTTCAACGAGGCCGACCAGGTCTATGTGACCCCGGTCTATGCGGCGGGCGAGGATCCCATCGAGGGCGCCGACGCCGAGGCGCTGGTCGCCGGGCTCAAGGCGCGCGGCCACCGCGCGGTGCAGAGCGTTGAGGACGAGGACGATCTGGCCGCGAAGCTGGCGGACGATCTCGCGGCGGGCGATTTCGTCGTCTGCCTGGGCGCGGGCGATATCACCTATTGGGCGGCGGGGCTCGCCAACGGGATTGCCAAGGCCAGTTCGGCATGAGCGCAGGGGCTGCCCCGATCGACACGCAGGGCCTGCGCGGCAAGCTGACTCCCGATGCGCCGCTGGCGAAACTGGTGTGGTTCAAGGCCGGCGGCGCGGCCGACTGGCTGTTCGAGCCGGCCGATCGCGCGGATCTCGAGCTGTTCCTCCAGCGGCTGGACGGGCGCCTGCCGCTGATGGCGCTCGGGCTGGGGTCCAATCTCATCGTGCGCGATGGCGGGGTCGCAGGCGTGGTGATCAAGCTGGGCAAGCCCTTCGCCGGGATCGACGTCGAGGACGGGCACGTGCTTTCCTGCGGTGCGGGAGCGCATGGCATATTGGTGGCATCGACTGCCCGCGATGCGGGCATTGCCGGGGTCGAATTCATGCGCGGCATTCCCGGGACGGTGGGCGGCTTCGTGCGGATGAACGGCGGCGCCTACGGCCGCGAGGTTGCCGATGTGCTGATCGATTGCGATGTCGTGATGCCCGATGGCGCGCTGGTCACCCTGACTGCGGCTGACCTGCGTTACAGCTATCGCCATTCGCAGCTGCCCGAAGACGCCGTGGTGGTCGGCGCACGTTTCCAGGGGCAGCCGGGCGACCCGGGCGAAATCGGCGCGAAGATGGACGCAATCGGCGATGCGCGCGAGAATTCGCAGCCGCTGCGCACCAGGACGGGGGGCTCGACCTTCAAGAACCCTCCCGGCCAGAAGGCGTGGGAACTGGTCGATGCCGCCGGCTGCCGCGGCTTGCGCCTGGGCGGCGCGCAGGTCAGCGAAAAACACACCAATTTCCTCATCAATGTGGATGATGCGACCAGCGCTGATATCGAAGCGCTGGGTGAAGAAGTGAAGCGCCGTGTCCACGCGCATTCGGGGGTCGAACTCGAATGGGAAATCCAGCGCGTCGGGCGGCAGCAGGACAGGTCATGACCGAACTACCCAAGCTCCATATCGCCGTGCTGATGGGCGGCTGGGCCAATGAACGCCCCGTCAGCCTGATGTCGGGCGAGGGCATCGCCAAGGCGCTCGAGGAGCGCGGCCACCGGGTCACGCGCATCGACATGGACCGGCAGGTCGCGGCACGCATCGCGGAGGCCGCGCCCGATGTCGTGTTCAACGCATTGCACGGCGTGCCCGGCGAAGACGGCACGGTGCAGGGCATGCTCGATTTGATGGGCGTACCCTATACGCATTCGGGCCTCGCCACGTCGGTGATCGCGATCGACAAGCAGCTGACCAAGCAGGCGCTGGTGCCGCAGGGGATCCCGATGCCCGGCGGGCGGATCGTCAGGAGCGCCGATCTGCACGAGCGCGATCCGCTGCCGCGGCCCTATGTGCTGAAGCCCGTCAACGAAGGCAGCTCGGTCGGGGTGGCGATCGTCACCGATGATGGCGATTACGGCAATCCCATCGCGCGCACCGCCAAGGGGCCGTGGCAGGACTTTCCGCAGCTGCTTGCCGAGCCCTTCATCAAGGGACGCGAGATGACCAGTGCGGTCGTCGATTTCGCCGATGGTCCGCGCGCGCTCGCAGTGACCGAGCTGAAACCCAAGAGCGGGTTCTACGATTTCGACGCCAAATACACCGACGGGCGGACCGATCACATGTGCCCCGCCGATATCCCGCAGGCGATCACCGACCTGTGCCTCGAATACGCGCTGAAGGCGCACCGGGTGCTGGGCTGCAAGGGCACCAGCCGGACCGATTTCCGCTGGGACGAGGAACAGGGCGAGGACGGGCTGTTCATCCTCGAAACCAACACCCAGCCGGGGATGACCCCGCTCAGCCTGGTGCCCGAACAGGCGCGCTTCGCGGGCATCGAATATGGCGAATTGTGCGAACTGATCGTGGCCGCCGCGCTGCGCGACCATGCCGGCACGGCGGGCGGCGACGATGGCTAAGGTCAGGCGCAAGCCCACCGGCGTGCGCCGGTCCGCCGCGGCGCGCAATCGCAGCCAGAAGGCGCATGCCGCGCGCAAGCACACCAGCGGCCTGCTCGACCGGGTGATGGCGGCACTGCCCTTTTCCGAAGAGCAGTGGCACAGGTTTTTCCTGACCGTCATCGTGGCGGCGGGGCTGGGCATCGCCTGGACCATTGCCAGCTTCGCGGGCGTTCCCGAACTGGCGCGGACCGAACTGGCGAAATCGGCTTCGCGGTCGGGCTTCGAGGTCAGCCGCGTGCAGGTATCGGGCGTCGAGCGGATGAACGAGCAACTCGTCTACGAACGCGTGCTGGCGGAGCAGGACCGCCCGATGCCGCTGGTCGACCTCGCCCAGGTACGCGAACGGCTGCTCGAACTGCCGTGGGTCGCCGATGCGCGCGTCTCGCGCCAGCTACCCGATACGCTCAAGATCAATATCGTCGAGCGCGTCCCGCACGCGGTGCTGCGCAAGCCCGACCGGCTGATGCTGATCGACCCGCAGGGCCACGAGCTCGAACCGGTGAGCGCGAAGGAGGCCGAAGGCAAGCTGCTGATCGAAGGGCCAGGAGCCGCGCGCCAGGTCCAGGAGCTGGGCCGCCTGCTCGATGCCGCGCCCGCGCTAAAGCCGCAGATCGCCTCGGCCGAATGGGTCGGCAATCGCCGCTGGAACCTGACCTTCAATTCGGGTCAGCTCTTGGCGCTGCCCGAAGGTGACCTCGGCGCCCCCGCGCTGGTCAAGTTTGCCCAGCTCGACGGGATGCACCGGCTGATCGGCGGGAAGCCCATCGCCATCGACATGCGCGTGCCCGACCGCGCCTATCTGCGCTGCGACGACGGGCCGTGCCCGAAGCAGATGTCGCTCAACGGCAGGAGCGACTGATGGCGACCCAGCAGCCCCGTATCACCCGCGTCTTCGGCGCGGTGAATATCGGGTCCTTCCGCGTTTCCGCGATGATCATGGGGCAGGCCGAAGACGGCGCCATGATCGTGCTGGGTTCGAGCCACCGGGCGAGCGACGGGATCAAGCGCGGCTATGTCACCGACATGCGCACGGCGAGCCACGCCATCCGCACCGCGGTGGAAAAGGCCGAGGCCAACGCCAACACCTCGATCCAGAGCGTGTGGATCGGCTGCGCGGGCGCCGGGCTGTCGAGCAGGATTTCCAGCGTCGAGATCGCCATCGGCGGACGCCGGATCGAAGAGGACGATATCGAACACCTCCTCTACGCCGCGCGCGATCATCTGCATCCCGACGGGCGGATGGTGCTGCATGCGCAGCCGGCGCATTACACGCTCGACGGTGCGCACGGCGTCGCCAATCCCAAGGGGCTGCACGCCGAGGCGCTGGGCGTCGACGTCCATGTGACGCTGGCCGAAGGCGCGCCGGTGCGCAATCTGATCGAGGCGGTGCAGACCGCGCATCTCGATGTCGAAGGCGTCGTCGCAAGTCCGCTGGCCGCCGCGCATGCGTGCCTGACCGGCGAAGAACGCGACCTCGGCGTCGCGCTGGTCGAAATCGGCGCGCAGGTCACCAATGTCTCGGTGCATGCGGCGGGCATGCTGCTGGGGCTCAAGTCGATCCCCATCGGGTCGAACGACATCACCGATGCCATCGCGTCCTCGCTCGGCATTCGCCGCAGCCAGGCCGAACGGCTCAAATGCGTTTCGGGCTCGGCGATCGCCACCCCGACCGACCACCGCGAGATGATCCTGGTCAATGGCCCGGGCGAAGAACCGGGCGGACCGCTGGCGCGCGGGGCGGACGAACACAATCGCATCGCGCGCGCCGAACTAGTGGCGATCGTCACCGACCGGCTGGGCATCGCCACCGCCGAGATCGGCAAGGCGCTCAAGAGCATGGGCTTCACCGGCGCGCAGGGCGGGCAGGTCGTGCTGACCGGCGGCGGGGCCGAACTGCACGGGGTCGCCGAATTCATGCAGGGCGCGCTTGGCCGGCCGGTGCGGATCGGCAAGCCGCCCGTCCTGCAGGGCCTCCCCGAAGCGCACGCGACGCCGGGTTTTGCCACGCTCGCGGGGCTGTGCCTCTACGCCGCCGACGATCCCGTCGATATCCGTTCGGTCGGGCCGCGCTACCAGCCGACCAAGCGTTATCGGGGCATGGGTCTGGTCAACCGTGTTTTTCAAGCGGTGCGTGAGTACTTCTGAGGCTTGATGCGGAGCCGGATTCCGCCTTTAGGCCTTGTGGATAAGGCTGGCGCGGCTTCGATCTGCGATTCGCTTTGTGCCAGTGTTGTGACATAAAGCCAGCACGTGACTTTCGAATACCCAGGGGACTCTTGATGAGTATCAATATCGGACCGGCATCGGACGACGATCTTCGTCCCAAGATCATGGTCGTCGGCGTCGGCGGTGCGGGCGGCAACGCCATCGCCAACATGATGGAAGCGAAGATCGAAGGCGTCGATTTCATCGTCGCCAACACCGATGCGCAGGCGCTCAGCACGTCCCCTTCCGAAAAGCGCATCCAGCTCGGTCCGGATATCACCGGCGGGCTCGGCGCAGGCGCCCGCCCCGAAGTGGGCAAGGCCGCAGCCGAGGAAACCGTGCAGGATATCGAGGACGCGCTCGACGGGGTGAACATGGTGTTCATCGCGGCGGGCATGGGCGGCGGCACCGGCACCGGTGCGGCCCCGGTCATCGCCGAGGCGGCGCGCAAGCGCGGCGTGCTCACCGTGGGCGTGGTGACCAAGCCGTTCCTGTTCGAAGGGACGCGCCGCATGCGCGCGGCCGAAGTGGGCATCGACGAGCTGCAGAAGCATGTCGACACGCTGATCGTCATTCCCAACCAGAATCTGTTCCTGGTCGCCAAGGCGGAAACCACCTTCAAGGAAGCGTTCCAGCTCGCCGACGAAGTGCTGCAGCAGGGCGTTCGCTCGATCACCGACCTCATGGTCATGCCGGGCCTGATCAATCTCGACTTCGCCGACGTGCGTTCGGTGATGAGCGAGATGGGCAAGGCCATGATGGGCACCGGCGAAGGCGAGGGCGACAACCGCGCGCTCGAAGCGGCCGAGCACGCGATCGCCAACCCGCTGCTCGACGGCGTGAGCATGGCCGGGGCCAAGGGCGTCATCATCTCGATCATCGGCGGCGAGGACATGAAGCTGCTCGAAGTCGACGAGGCGGCCAACCATATTCGCGAACTGGTCGACGAAGACGCTAACATCATCTGGGGTTCGGCGTTCAATCCCGATCTCGAGGGCAAGATCCGTGTGTCGGTCGTCGCCACCGGGATCGAGCCCGACGGTTCGGTTGCCGCTGCCCCCATGAGCAGCTTCGCCCCGCGCGAAAGCAGCGCGCCGCGGCGTCCGGTGCTCGACCTGCCAAGCGAAAGCGAAGCCGAAGACGAGCCGTTCGAACTCAACGAAGGTCTTTCCGCCGATCCCGAACCGGAGGCACCGCGCGGTTTCGACCCGGCCCCGCAATCGCAGTCGCAGGCGTCTCCGCATGCCGATGCGGACGATGCCGATGCGCTCGACCTGACCGACGAAGCCGAAGAGGACGACGCGCCGCGCCCGTTCGGGTTGTCGCCCGCGACATCGGGTTCCTCGGCGGAGCGCGACGAAGATGGTTATGACGATGTCGACGATATCGTCGACCCGCTGGCCGGGCTGCGCAACGAACAGACCGAACGTTTCGACAGCGACGATGACACCGGCGCGCCCGCTGCAGGCGGGCAGGGTTCGGACGCCGCGCAGGGCCAGGCGGGTGAGTCCGCTGGCCGTGCTCCGCTCGACCTGTCGGGCGACATGCGCGAACCGTCGGCGTCGCAGGACGAATTCGAACTGAGCGACGAACAGGGCGCCAGCCCGCTGGCGAGCAAGCCGGTCCGCCGCCAGCCGATCGTGCCGGGTGACAGCCCGGCACCGGCCGCGCCGAGTGCTCCCGCCAGCGGCGCGGGTGCAGGGTCGGGATCGCTGCCCGGCAACACGCTGTTCGAGCGCATGGCCAATCTCTCGCGCGGTGCCAGTACCAGCGAAGAAGAAGACGAGCACGACGATGCCGACGGCGGCAATGGCGGCGGGTTGAACATCCCGCGTTTCCTCGGACGCCAGAACAACCAGTAAGCAGCCGTTTCAGCGCGGGTTAACGCCCGCGCTGCAAAGGATAGGACATGATTTCGACCCGGCGTCTTGCTGCTGCCACTGTACTGCTTGCCATGGCGGTGCAGGGCGCACCTGCGTCGGCCCAGCGCGAGATCGTGCAGCCCCTGCCGGGTCCGGGGGAGCAAAAACTGAGCGATGCGCTGTCGCGGCTGGCACGTAATTCGCAGGATGTGACCGCGCTGCTCGACGCCGGCGAAGCCGCGCTTGAACTCGACGACATCGATGCGGCGATCGGCTTTTTCGGCCGTGCGAACGAATTGTCGCCCGGCAATCCGCGCACCAGCGTCGGTCTGGCGCGCGCCTATACGCGCTCGCACCGCCCGATCGAAGCGCTGCGCCTGTTCGCCGAGGCCGAGCGGGCAGGGGTGCCCGATACGCGGATGGCGCAGGATCGCGGCCTGGCCTTCGATCTCGTCGGCGATGCGGCCAGCGCGCAGCAGCTTTACCGTCTGGCACTGGACAATGGTGCCGGTGCGGAAACAGTGCGGCGGCTGGCGCTCAGCCAGGCGATCTCGGGCGACCGTGAAGCGTTCGAAGCCACGCTTTTGCCGCTGCTTCGCGACGGCGATGTCCCCGCGTTCCGCACGCGCGCTTTCGGCCTTGCGGTGCTCGGCGATGCGGAAGAGGCGAAGGATATCGCCAACACCGTGCTGCCTGCAGGGCTTGGCGCGCGGATGGCTGCTTATCTCGATTACATGCCCCGCCTGACCCGCGCGCAGCAGGCCGCCGCGGGCAATCTCGGCGTGTTTCCGCGCACCTCCAGCATCGGCACCGACGAAGCGGCGATCGCCGCCTATGCACCCCGCCCGGCGCAGCTGGCCCAGGCGGCGCCGGCGGCTGCGCCGCAGGCACCGGGTACTCCCGCAAGTGCAGGGGCCGAAACTCCGGCTCCGGCACGCGGTCAACCGGCGCGACCGGGTGCGGGCAGTATGCCTCCCGAGCCGGCCGATCGGCTGCCGCAGGACACGGACGTCGCCGCTCCTGCAGAAGCGTCCGCCGCGACCCCGGCCCCGACATCGAACCCTGTTCCGGCCCCAGGGACGCCCGCGCCGTCGCTCGCAGCGCCTCCCGCACGGCAGGCGGCCGCGCCGGAGCCAGCCGACCCGCCGGCAGGCCCCCGGATAGTCGCTGCCGTGCCGGACGACCCCGTACCCGCACGATCCGACCGGCCCGAGCCCACTGTCATCGCGCGCGTCGATCCGACGGCATCCGCGCAGCCGGTGGACACGGCAACCGCCTCAGCGTCACTGGCTTCGGGCACCGCCAGCGCGGGCGCAGCGGCGGGCACATCGATCGAGGATGCCTTCGACGGCTTCACGCTCGCGCCGCCGGCTCCGCCTCCGTCTGCGACCGGCGCGGTCGACATCACGCGCATCGCCATCCCGCGCGAAAAGGTCAGGCCCAAGCCGCCACCGCCCCCCGCGCATCCCGCGCGCCACTGGGTTCAGGTGGCCACCGGCAAGGACCGCGCCGCACTCAAGTTCGACTGGCGCCGCATAACCCGCAGCGCCGAGGGCAAGCTCGACGGCACCGGACCCTTCGTGGCTCCCTGGGTCGAAGCCAACCGCCTGCTGTCCGGCCCCTACGATAGCGCCGCCGAGGCCCGGGAAATGGTCAACGAACTGAAGAAGATAGGCGTCGACTCCTTCCCTTTCACCAGCGCCGAGGGCGAAGCGGTCGAACCGCTGTGATGGTCAACAATGCGCTGACAGGGGCGCTTCGCGTAAGGTCGTGTTTTCCATTTATTCTAGTAAAATTTTCAGTTGCGCCAGATCTTGTCTGGCTCGACTTTGAAATTTTTGCATTATTTACTTTTTGTATGGATCGGGTACGGTTCTAATATCCGCACCCATACACAGCCAACCACTTAGAAAACCATCGTGGCATAGGCGGTTTTTAGCCGTATTGCTACCACACACCGGCATACATAGATTCCTACGTAGATGCGCCCATGGCCTGGATGCCTCGCTCTAGCGCGAGGGCCTTTGCGCCATGGGCAAGCAAATTTAACCGTTTAGCAAAGACTGCTAGTATCGCTTTTGGCGGCATCGTCCCATTAGGGCCGGCGAGAGCGGTGCTCGAACCCATTCGTTGCATATCGCCAGTCCTGTCGCGCCACACAGACTGGCGCAGTGCCTTACCTCCGATGGGCTTAGATCGCAGCGTTCGAGGGGAGAATACCAACAGGAGCAACCTCACATTCGCCGAACAGCTGGCGAATTTTAGCGCCGGCCTCGATGAATTGTAGGCGGTCGGAGTGAGTGACCTGGCTGGGCCTGCGAAACTTCACTCAAAAACTTCAAGCCGCGTTGGTTTTGGCAACTTTATAGTCTGGGCTTACGAGCCCAATTTGCTCGTAGCACAGAGACCGATTGTGTGCCGAGGAAAGCTCTCAATACGGTCGCAACGTATAGAGCCGAGGGATACGAACCGCTCTTGAGGCTTTGCTCGAAGTCTTCGAGTGTCGCGACGATATCGAACAAAACTGGACTGTGGGCGTGTCGCAGGATGTCTCTCTTGTATGCGAGAACACCCGCGCATATCGGCATAGTCGAGCTTCTGCGGCTGTTGGCCATCGCGCTATTCGGCACTTTTCGAGTATAGCCTTCCGCGCACGCTATGATCGAACACCGAAAGCGTAGAAGAGGATAAGCTTGCTCCCGACTACACGAGCGCGGTTGCAGCGAACACAAAAGCAATCCGCTCGACGAGGACGAATAGGTGTGGGTTGACGGAGGCTCCTTGCCGAATCGCATTCGCCGACTGCTCGATCATCCGGAACGCAAAAATCTGATCACGGTTCGAGAGGATTTTGGTAGGGCGCGGACAATCAGCGTGCTGGGTCTAAAAGCCGCATTCCTCCCTTGCAGAGGTGTCGCAGACTAAGGCTGACCGGCTTACGACAGTTATTCGATTTGCTCGGAGATAGGATTCGGCTATTTGCCCCACATGTCTCGTCATTCTGCCGTCAAACTCGATCGCACATCGACCCTATCCTTCTGGTTGCTGATCGCCTTTCTACTGATCTTGTGGGTAGCTGGCGGAGCCTCTCGGGCCGATGTCTTGGGACAGTCCATAGTCCGTTTCTCTGCTTGGTCGCTCATTGTAGTGGCGATCCTTGCACTGCCTCGGGTGGAATGGCGCGCGGTGAAGGAGCCCTGGATCATCTTGGGTGCGGCTGCATTGCTGGTGGCCTTGCAACTGGTGCCGCTCCCTCTATCAATTTGGACCGAACTTCCTGGTCGCGGCATCTTTACTGAAGCAACGGTTCTAACAGGAACGGATCAGTCTTGGCGACCGCTTTCGATTTCCCCAAGTGGCACCTCCAATGCCCTGGCCTCACTGGTCGTCCCTGCGGCCGTTCTGCTGCTTGCCGCAAACCTGTCCCACGAGCAGCATTGGCGAATCGCGCTATTCGTGCTGGGCTTGGTCGGAGCGGCAGCCGTATTGGGCGTGCTGCAGTTCTCAGGCGCTAATTTTGATCATCCGCTAATTAACACCGTAACTGGTGCAGTGGCCGGGAATTTCGCAAATCGAAACCATTTTGCAGTGTTCTTGGCAATCGGAATGGTTTTGGCGCCGGCTTGGGCTTTTCGTTGCAAGACCTTGCTTCGGAACGTCGCTGTGGCTCTCGGGCTAATTGTTCTGTTCATCTTGGTTCTCCTCGCGACAGGATCGCGAAGCGGCGTAATTGTGGCTCTTTCGGGGATTGGGTTAACCTTTCTTGCATTCCATGCGCGGGCTTCGCGGAAGTTCAAATCTATACCGCGCAAGATCGCCGTGCCGGTTCTTATGCTCGCGACCGCGTTAGTCATCGGGGCTATTTGGCTGAGCATTAACCTCGACCGCGCAGTCGCGGTCGACCGGGCGACAGTGCTAACAGGCGAGGCTGATTTGCGATGGGAAATATGGCCCATCGCCTATGAGATATCTCGCAGCTTCTTTCCTGCCGGAACGGGCTTTGGGTCCTTCGACCCAGCGTTCCGCATCAGCGAACCGGACCACATATTAAGCACCCAGTATATCAATTTGGCCCACAACGATTGGCTTCAAATTTGCCTCGAAGGCGGCATCTTAGGGCTCATGCTGCTCGCTACCGCGTTTATATGGTTCGTTCTGCGGAGCTGTCAAACCTGGCATCTGGCTAATGGATCCGCAGATTCCCAATCTCTTGGCAAAGCTGCTTCAATAATCATTGCGCTCGTTCTTGCCGCAAGCGTTACAGATTATCCCGCACGCACACCCATGGTAATGGCGGTCCTGTCACTTGCCGCCATCTGGCTAGTTAGAGCCAAGTCAGAAAAGGAAGAACTAATGCGACACCGATCAGACAGTGTTTGATCCTAAGCCGTTGTCATCCGTCAATCCGTAGCGCTGCTTTCAGGCTACTTCCGAGCTGGTAGCCTGATGGCCGTTGTACTCGGGCACGAGCGCGCAGAGAGTTTCCAGCGCCTTGCTGCGGTCGCCGTCGCCGAGAGCTGCTTCCATCGTACCAAGCTGTGCGAGAAGATCAGTCCAACTCAGGCGTTGCTCCAACGCGCGCATAATACGGGGATGCGATGTGGGTTGCGCGGCATCGCCAATCAGCAGTTCTTCATAAAGTTTTTCGCCCTTGCGTAGTCCCACTTCGCGGATCTCGATGTCACCATCCGGATTATCCTCATCGCGGACAGACAGGCCGGACAGATGGATCATGGTTCGGGCCATATCATGAATGCGGATGGGCTTGCCCATGTCCAGCAGAAACACGTCTCCGCCTTCGGCCAACGCGCCGGCCTGGATCACAAGTTGGGACGCTTCTGGGATCGTCATAAAGTACCGGGTTACATCGCGGTGGGTGAGAGTAACCGGCCCACCCTCCCTGATCTGCCGCTGGAAGCGCGGAACGACTGAACCGCTCGAACCCAGCACATTGCCGAAGCGAACCATAGCGAAACGAGTCTTGCCCTCCTCGGCCGCCAGCCCCTGGAGGACGAGCTCGCAAACACGCTTGCTAGCCCCCATCACATTGGTTGGGCGGACTGCCTTGTCGGTGCTCACCAGAATGAAGTGCTTCGTGCCGACCCGCTTTGCTTGAAGGGCGCAACGGAGCGTACCGAAAATATTGTTCAGCAGACCCGCGATCACGTTTTCTTCGACTAGCGGCACGTGTTTGTAAGCTGCGGCGTGAAAAACCGTATCGGGCTTCCACCGCTCGAACAGCCGCTGGACCGTTAGGCGGTCGGCAATATTCGCGAGTTCGGCGTGGATCACCGTCGATGGGTCGATACCGCCGACCTGTTGGGCCTCTCTCAGCTCGCCTTCGATCATGTAAAGTGCATGCTCCGTCATTTCGACGAGAATGATGGCGGAGGGCTTTAATCCCGAAATCTGGCGGCACAGTTCGCTACCGATTGACCCCCCCGCACCGGTAACCAACACCACACGGTCAGTTATGGTGCGATGGAGCAGCAGGTGATTGGGCGGCACGGGATCGCGGCCGAGAAGATCGGTGATCTCTATCTCACGGAGGCTGTCGGCGGAAACCGAACCTTCGACCAAGTCACTAATTGCGGGCAAGGTTAGCACATGAACGGGAATTTCGGCGAAGCTACGGACGATCCTAGTGCGCTGCTGTCGAGATACCCCCGGCACCGCCATAAGCACTGTATCGATTTGAAGTTTAGCGACAAGTCTATCGAGATTTTCGTTACGGTACACCTTGACCCCGTCTAGATGTTGACCCGCCAGTCGCGCATCGTCGTCAACGTAGCCGCGCAATACCATTCCCGGTTCATGAGCAAGCGACATGGCGAGCTGTCGTCCAGCCGATCCCGCACCGAAAATAAGGACCTTGCTCGGCGAACCCTCGAAGTTACGCTGGTTGAGGATATCGAACAACACGTAACGCGCAAAAAGGCGGCTCGTGACCAGCAAGGCTGCGAAGACCATAGGTTGAAGAAATGCGATGGTCCGCGGCACGCCCGGCACGGTTATGAAAACGAAACCGGTCGAAAGTCCTATACTCATTAACATGCACGAAGTCGCAATTCCGACCATCGTTCGAGAACCGATGTAGCGAATGATTGAACGGTAGATGCCTCGGGTCAGGAATATCGGCAGCCAAAGCGCGAGTGCAACAATGATCACGATGGCTGTGGCCCGGTTCCAGAGTTCCCAAGCCCCCAGGCGCAGAGAGAATGAGATCCATACCGAAATCACACACAGGAGGCCATCCATAGACAGAATCAGGGCGAGCTTGCTAGCGCGATTAAGCTCTACCAGCCAAAGCAAGGCGGATGTGCTATAGGGTTCGATCTTCTTTCGAATTTCATTCATGAACTGTTGACTAGACCATAATCGAGTAAAATTACAACGTTTACATGCCAACTACATAAGATGCTATGAATAAAGGCGATTTCAGGATCGCCTTCGGCAGGCCGCTTTCATCGACCAAGACCGTATCCAAGACTCAGTTCGTAGTCAGCGGATCACGCGGGCATAAATGCCTCTGGCACATCCTCCACGCGCGCGGGTGGGCGAGTTGGAGGCACCGTGTAGGCGGTTTGCTGAGAGGCCGAAGGCTATCAAAATAACCAGCAGGGCAACGATAATCGTAAGTTGAATCACTAGGTCATCTTCTGAATAATAAGCTGCCGGGAATCATAAAATGCTATTCATATCATTCTGGAGTCCGGACGATACCTGTTCCCGAAATCGGGGATTGCGACATATATGCACATCCTGGGAGTTCAATTAATTCTTGGCTTGTCCCCTGCCAATCAGCGTTAGACCCGCTTATTTGGGCGGTGCTAATTGTTGCCTTGCAGCGCCGCTCGGTCAATTCCCAAGGGACCGCTCCATGTAATACTGGCCTCCATGGAGTTCACGGAACACGAAACCTGCGGACACATAGACATTTATCGCGCCAAGGTTGTTGGCGTTGACATACAATCCCACTCGCACTTCGCCCTTAGCCGCTGTCCGCGCAACGAAAGCCTCCAGAAGCGCTCTCCCGCTGCCGGTCCCAGAACGCGCCGCGGCGATGGAGAGGAGCAAGTGATCGGCGCAAGGCGTTGGTTTGCCCCTCGTCGCTCGGTTCCACACTTGGCGCGCAAGTTTGCCGGCTGCCGCGATTGGATTGCGCAGCGACGTTGCAGCGATCGCCCGAAAGTTTTCCCTTTTGAACCGCGAAATTTTTGTCCCGATTTCACGGCCGAACACGGCAAAACCAAGAATGGTTTCGCCCAAGCTTTCGCTATCCTCCACCAATAGCAGCGTCTCCGCCCCGTCTCCCAAGAACAACCCGTAATAACGCTCTAGGACACTGGCAGGAAGGCGAGAGGTGAAATGGTTCGCCGAGTAGGCCTTGAGGTGGATCTCCGCGATTCGGGGAAGGTCCCGCTCTTGCGCTGGTCGAATAAGCCTTGTTTTAGCTGCCATTCGATAAAGCCCTTACACTGCCTCGCACAGCTTCGACCACATATGATACTTGTTCATCGCTCATCAGCGGGTCGATCGGGAGGCTCAGTACACTGTCAGCAAGCTCTTCGGCTATGGGGAAGCTGCCTCGTGCCATACCGAGCGATGCATAGGCCCCCTGGAGATAAGGCGGGACCGGATAGTGGACCAGAGTCTCAACGCTGACATCGGCCAACTTGGCGCTCAGAAGGTTGCGCTTTGCATGCCTTACACAATAAAGATGCCAAACGGGCCTGGACCTCGGCAGCACTGTGGGGAGGACGAGATCAAGCCCTTCGAACTCAGTCTGATAGATGTTTGCGATCGCGGCCCGCCGCTGGTTCCAGCGGTTCAGATGGTCTAATTTCACTCGCAGAGCGGCAGCTTGGACGGGATCGAGGCGGCTGTTGAACCCTCTCTCATCATGTTTGTAGCGGACCGGCGATCCGTAATTCCGGAGCAAACGCAACCGGGCGGCATGCTCCGGATCGTTGGTTGTGATTGCACCGGCATCGCCGAGCGCTCCGAGGTTCTTGCCCGGGTAGAAGCTCCAGGTGCAGAGTTCTGAATGGCCGCCGATCCGGCGCCCCTCGTACTTCGCGCCGTGGGCTTGCGCAGCGTCCTCGATTACAACCAGCGAGTGCCGTCGCGCAAGCTGGTGAATCGGCGCCAGAGCGGCGGGCTGGCCGTAGAGATGAACGGGGATGATCGCGCGCGTTCTCGGGGTGATGGCCGCCTCTATACGATGCGGATCGATATTGTAGGTGGCTCGGTCCGGTTCGACAGGAACGCATACGGCACCGCACTGGCTGACGGCCAACCAAGTGGCGATGAATGTGTTTGAGGGGACGATCACCTCGTCGTCCGCACCGATATCCAGGGCCGCTAGTGCCAGCTGGAGCGCCTCGAGCCCGTTTGCAACGCCGATACAATGGTCGACCCCGCAATAGGCGGCAAACGCAGCCTCGAACTGCTCCACGTCGGGTCCGCCGATGTAGTATCCTGACCGCAGGGATTGGATAACTGCGGCCTCGATCTCGGGCTGAATGCTCTCATACGCAGCGCGGAGGTCAAGAAATTTTACCTGCATGGGTTCGCTACAGCCTCAAGGAAGGAAGGATAATCCCGGAAATAATCGTTCTCGTCGTAAGGCAATGAGGCCAGGACGACCACCACCGCGTCAGGAGAAAAACGCCGCAGATCGCGCCAGATCATCGGGCAGATGTACAGGGCTTTTGCGGGATCATCGAGCCGGAAGGTTCGCCGCTGATGGCCGTCATCGACCTCGATATCGACGCTTCCGGCCATCGCGATGATTAGCTGTTCGAGTTCACGATGCCCGTGAGCCCCCCGCTCGGCGGCGGGCGGCACGCCGTAGAGGTAGTAGATGCGGCGGATATCGAAGGGCACGTGTTGACCCACTTCAGCAATGGCGAGATTTCCGCGCTGATCGCTGAATCGCGGCAGATCAACCAAATGGCAACTATCGGCAGGCATCGATAGCATCCTCCGTCGCGCCGATGATCCGAGCAGGATTTCCAACTACGATGGCGCCAGTAGGAACATCACCGGTTACCACTGCTCCCGCACCGACCATTGCCCGCTCGCCAATGGTGATCCCCGGGAGGATCACAGCCCCCCCACCGAGCGAGGCACCGCGCTTTACGATCGTCCTCGAAAACGCGTCCGGCCGGCATTGACTTCTCGGGAATGCATCGTTCGTAAATGTAACGTTGGGACCGACGAACACATCGTTCTCAAGAGTAATCCCATTCCAGACCTGCACGCCCGACTTTATGGTGACCCGGTCCCCAATCGAGACATCCCCTTCTATCAAGACGTGAGCGCATATATTGCATTCGACCCCTATCCTCGCGCCATTGAGAATAACTACGAACTGCCAGACACGTGTAAGTGCCCCTATGGATGTGTCGGGGTGAACATCAGCAAAGTTGTGAATTTCTGGCTTCATGTTTCGTTGCCTAGTGCTGATCGGATCTTTAGGTGCTGCGCCTTCAGGGTTGTCCAAACGATGTCATGTGCAAAGTGATAGCTTATGGCCCAAAGCCATCGCCACGGCGATACCAAATGCATATTCTTTGACAGGATTGTGGCCTTTCGCTGGAATATCCGATGTCGAGCAACCGTCCGCATCGTATTTCCTTCGTGTGCCCGGTAGTACAAGAGCGGTTCGTCAACGGCGACCAGTGAGGTTGCTCCGGCACTACGAATTACAAAGTCCCAATCTTCTTCGCGCAAGGTTTCGTCAAATCCGCCAAGTTCGTCATATAATGAGCGGGCGAACAGCATCGTACCGGCGGGAACGTGTTGCCTGACGAAAACCCGATTAAGAATATTACCTTGCCAGAGGCGGGATGGAAATATCCGTCCCTGAGCAGCTTTAGTTTCTTCCTTAAACTCTCGCGCTTGGCTAAAGCAGAATCGCGAATCTTTGCTATTGAGCAAGGTATCGATCTGAAGTCGTATCTTGTCAGCCCGCCAGAAGTCGTCCGATGCCAAGACCGCAACCCATTCCCCCTGCGCGAATTCACGTATTGCACGGTTCAGGGTCCGGCAAATGCCGCTGTTAGCTTGACGCACGATTTCGAACGGAGCTTCGTGAGCGATGGCCTCTAAAATCTCCACCGAATCATCATCTGAACCGTCGTCAATCACGATTAGCTGGATTGCGGGATAATCCTGTTCGAAAACACTCTCTACCGCACGCCTGATGTAACGAGAATGGTTGTAACAGGGTATGATCACGGAGACCAAAGGTAAGGCTACTTTGGGTGCTGCCATCATCAACGATCACCCCTCACTGGATGGGTCGACAGATCTTTGGGTCGGATAAAAAGAAAGGCGATAACGGACAACAGCAAGAGGCCTCCAATCAGATAGCCGGCCAGAAGATCAATCGAATTGATCATGTTAAATATCGGGATAGCAAACGCCGCACCAATCATCATCGCCGCAACGCTAACGAGATGCGATGCTCCGACCCATGAGGCCCATTCTAATCTAGGCTTCTTATGAAGGGCCGGACGACGGTCCCATTCAGGAGAGGAGGGCATCGTATGTCTCGACAAGCTTGCAGCCTTCTCGGCCCCAGTTATATTCATTTCTTACGAGGTCAATCCCGCGGCGGCCCATATTGGACCCCATAATCGGATCAAGTCGCAGCGCCTCTACAGCAGTTCCGATCGCCTCGGGGTCTATAGGGTCGACAACCTTGCCGCAACCTCCGGTCGCTATGAGGCTTTGCCATAGTGGGAAGTCGGAACAAATCACAGGCACCCCTGCCGACATGTATTCAAACAGCTTTATGGGCTTTGATAATATATGATTGGGCACAGGCAAAAGCGTGGCCATTCCCGCAAATGCGGAAGAATAGATTTGGGCCACTTCATTGCGACTAACGTGGCCATGGTAAAGAACCCGCCTCCAATTAGGGTGCGAGTAACATGCTTCCTCGACTTCTTTGCCCGCAAAAGGCCCAGCAATCTCTAATGTAACGCTACTGTCAATATATGAAAGTGAGTCGAGTAGCGGTATTATGCCACGCGCAAAGCTTATCGCTCCAACATAGCAAATAGAACGACGATCTTTGTGTACTTTCTGTACGACAGCCGAAAACTCGTCAGCAATAGGGTAGTTATTAATAGTTACTACCCTTTGCGCTTCGCGCTCGAAGGTTTCTTGAATGTGGGGTGTCGCTGCAACTACTTGGTCGATGCGACGTACAACGAAATCTTCAACGCCCCCAACGATAAAGCCCACGGTTGGGCGAAAAAACTTGGGAATCCAGTGCTTGGCAACCACATCTTCGCGAAAGCACTCATGGGAGTCAAATACGACCTTTGCCCTCGTTTGTCGCTTAAGCATCATTGCGTAGGGCAGCATCTCGACATCATGAAAATGATAAAGGTCTGCGCCGATATCTAATGCGTACTGATATGCAGTTCGAGCTCGGACGACCATCCGCTGGAAGCGACTGCCTTCGTTGGGGAGGGTGATTACCTTGACCCCTCGATCCGGAACTTCAGCCTCGACGCCAATCAAGGTAACATCGAAGCCGGCATCGGCTAAAGTCGTGCACTCCTTGTGGAATACACGGATGTCATTGACTTTGTGAACCGAGGAGACATGGCAAACCTTGCGCCGACCGCGTCTGCCTTCATTGATGTTCATAAATTACCCGCCAGTCGCTTCAAAAAATCCTGATCACGAATTCTTTCATTTTAATTTTTTGTATGGTGTCGTCGGCAAGCGATCTTTGTTTTGAGCCGACTCAGCCTATTAGCCCAGACGTACCGTGGTACTGAACCAAATTGATTACAATCTTTCACAGGAAACACATTCTCTGAATGGTAAGAGGGGAGCATAGGTTCCTCGCAAGGCTTAAGCCTGTACCCCTGTGGTGACATACCAGCGGGCAAAGTTGAACCCGCGCCGAAGCTGCCATGAAAACGGCTGGCGTCCTTCTATAACGGCATCGAACGCCGCCACAAGCCGGTCGGTCTTCAGGAAGAGCACCAATTCCGCGTCGCGCGAAAGCGTTGCGCGAAGTTGGGGTGCGATCGCGGTGAGCCATTGCTGCTCGGGTGTGGCGAAGCCCACCTTGTCCCACCGGTCAAGAATGGCATCGGGAACGATGCCGCGCATTGCAGCCCGGAAAACCGATTTGCTTTCGCCGGTTGGGGGGGGGATCCGATACTCCTAGGGCAAGGCCAGTAGCAGTTCGGCGAGCTCAATGGTCAGGAAATGAACTCTGATTTTTACCGAAAATCGCATCGAGTTCCGGTCAGCATGCCTTAGAAGGGCCGGCAGACCGCGCTCCTGGAGCGATTTCGTAAGCTGTTCGGCTACCCGATGCCCGCTCGCAGCCTTGCTGCGGGGTGGCCCGGCTTCCTGAAAATGCACGCCGTGCGCTTCGAAAGCCTCTATATCCAGCCAATCGGGTTGGAAATCGCGACCGATCCTTTTGCGGGCGGTTGCGTATAGCCCGTCCGGCAGTGCGACGCGTCTCAACTCCATCGGGTCGAACTGATAGCTTCCCGAAGGCCAGGATGACCATTCCCTTGCAAAGCGGTGCGCTGCCCCCACTCAGGAAGTCTCAAGGAGGCTGAGAAGGCGATATCCAGAATAGCCCGAATATCCCGCGAGCATCTCGTCCGGCCCTTGCCCGTTCAGCGTCACCGTCACGCCCTTTTCACGCGCTAACCTGAATACGCAGTATTGCGCATAGATGCTAGTGCTGCCGAACGGTTCGCCTTGTGCGATCAGCAGGTCATCGAGGTCCCGGAGCAGATCCTCCTCATTCGCCTCAATTTTGTGCGGTCGCGCATCGACGTGAGAGTTGACGAGATCGACCTATTTTTCTTCGTTCAGGGGCGTCCCCGAAGCGATGTAGCGGAAGATGTTGATTTCGGCCACCGGCTCGACACGATGCATGGCACAGACCACCGCGGATGAATCGATGCCGCCGGACAGTGCTGCGCCGATTTGTACGTCGCTGCGCAATTGATGTCTGATCGATTCCCGGAAGGCTTCGCGCACCGCTTCCGTTGCAGACGCCAGTGAGTTTTCGCCTCGCTGAATTAAGGACGGCGACCACCAATTGGCCAGACGCGTTACTGAACAACTCTCCATGTCGAACTCGATCAGGTGAGCCGGGGGAAGATGGCAGACATCTGCAATGAAGGTCTCGTCGTTGCTGTCGTAATCGCCATGGACCAAATAGTCGTAGCAGCGTTGCCAGTTTCGACGGGGCGGCGCACCTCGCAAAGCGACCATCGCGGGATGGGTCGAACCGAACAGAAACGCATCGTCCTCATCGTCGTAGAAGAATGGCTTGATGCCAAACGCGTCCCGGCAGCACGTGAACCTATTGGTCTGTCGGTCGTGCACGGCGAACGCGAACATCCCATCGGGGCGCGGCAGGCTTCTCCCCAGACAATTTAAACGCGTAGCAGGACCTCTGATTCGAAGGCGGAAACAAATTCTTCGCCACCGGACTGGAGCTCTGCAAGAAGCTCGCGATAGTTATAGATCTCGCCGTGAAAGATTATTGCATCTCGTCCATCAGCCGACTGCATGGGCTGATGGCCCGCAGCAGAAAGGTCGATCACCGAAAGGCGGGCATGGCTCAAAGCAAGTGCGCCATGACCAAATGATTGGAACTCCGCCCCACCGTCATTCAGCCCTCGCAGTTTCAGGCAGTCTAGAGCTTCGCCTAGCAACCGTTCGGCGTCGTGCGGCCGGTTTTTCCATAAAGCACTTACGAGGCAGCAGACGACAGTTTCCAATTACGGTCAGCGCGTTAGCTGGGTCGTTAGCGCCGACTTGTCGGACTGCGCAGCTACACGAACAGAGAGAAACAGATAGATACCGTACATGAGGAAATCACTGATCGCTATAGCTATCAACACGCCCTCGAATTCAAGCCATCTCGTTCCTGCAATCAAGGTGCCGACGGTCATCACAAAGTGGCTGGCTTGCCATCGTGCAAGCAATGGAATCCGGTGGGCGAGAATGAGAATCGAAGATAGGGGACTGGCGACAACCCTGAAAGTCACTGGGAGAAGCACCAAGATAAGGAAGCTGGTATCAGTCCGCCACTCATTCCCAAGCAGAAAATTCAGAACCGGCTGCCCAATTGCCGCAACTGCAAACAGTGTGATTAGGGACAGACCGCTCATGATGGAGAGGAACTTGTAAATCAGCGGGATGACTGGCTGCGACGCCCGCAATTTGTCGCCGGCATACTTCATAAAGACCTGACTGCTCGCGGTGGCTATCAGCATCAGGGGGGCTCCGACGAGACGTTGCACTTGGGAGAAGTTGCCTGCTGTCTGATCGCCGAAGGCGGATGCGATTACCAGAACTGGAAGGACCAGCGCCAGCGCATTGAGCAGCGCCATTGGCATCGATATGACTGGAAAGCGCCACATCTGTCGTACAGCAGTCTTGCTTTCGGACCATCCGCGAAACATACGGATGCCGCGCAGCGTTCGCAACGAAATCAAGAATACCAAGAGCCAGCCAATTGCCATTGCTACTGACAGTTCGTGAATGACGAATAGTGCAGTGATCGCGAAAACGAACGGCTGAACGATCTTCATCGCGGCTACGGTTGGAAATGCCCCGAGCCTAGTTCCAAGAGCCGTTCCAACCAAACCAAGCCCTTGGAACAGCGCAATTAACCCGATAAAAGGCAGGGCTTCGTACTTGAATGGGAGTGCATCAGCGTAAGGCATCGAGAGGCCGAACGCCAACAAGGCGAGAGCAATCGGGATCACCAGCCACGGCAGCAGAAAGCTCGCGCGGGTTAGCGCAGGCAGATCCCGATCAGTTGCGCTGATCATAGCGAAATCCAATCGGAGAGCCGCTATGGTCGCGATTACGCCAGCGACCGATACGATCACCGAGTAGGTTCCGAATGCCGAGGGGCCGAATTCCCGCGCCAAGAACGGCATGGCGATGAGAAGCAGTATCTGGCCCCCACCGATTCCGGTCAGCGCCAACAGCAGGTCACGGCGGATCACCGGCAGACAGCTCGACGTCTATGCCGAAGTTACGGAGGGAAGGTCAGTTTCGGCAACTTCGATCAAGTACTTCCCGTAGTTGTTCTTTTGCATGGCTTGGCCAGCCGCCAGAAGGGAATCACGATCGAGCCAGCCTTGCCGAAACGCGATTTCCTCGAGACAGGCCACCTTCCAGCCTTGGCGCGCCTCCATCATGTGCACGAACTGCGATGCTTCGAGCAAGCTCTCGTGGGTGCCGGTATCCAGCCAGGCAAATCCGCGCCCTAGGAGTTCGACATTCAGCGCATCCATTTCGAGATAGGCCTGGTTGACGCTCGTGATCTCAAGCTCCCCGCGCGCGGACGGCTTCACGGCTCGAGCGATCTCCACAACCTTGGAATCATAGAAATAGAGGCCAGTGATTGCGTAGTTCGAACGCGGTCGCGCTGGCTTCTCTTCGACCGAACGCACCTTCATGTCGGCATCGAATTCCACCACGCCGAACCGTTCCGGATCATTAACACGATAACCGAAGACCGTCGCGCCTTCGGTGCACTGGTCCGCCCGCCTCAGGAACTGGGTCAGACCTTGACCGAAAAAGACGTTGTCGCCCAGGATCAGGCAAACAGGGTCGCCCCCTATGAACGATTCGGCGATAAGAAATGCCTGGGCAAGACCTTCTGGTCGAGGTTGAACGGCATAGCGGAGGCTGACGCCAAATTGACTGCCATCACCCAAGGCACGACGAAAGTTCTTTTCATCCTCTGGTGTCGTAATGATTAGAATCTCGCGAATCCCAGCCAACATAAGGACGGATAGCGGATAGTAGACAAGCGGCTTGTCATAGACAGTCAGCAATTGCTTCGACACTCCGATAGTTGCCGGATAAAGTCTAGTTCCCGAGCCGCCCGCGAGTATAATGCCTTTTCGCCGTGTCATTAACCTGCTCCAATAATGCGAATAAAGATCGATTTTGCGCCCGCGTGGTCACAGCCCTCAGCCAACATCCTTTTTGACATCACCTGAGCCTAACCCGCTAGCCCTCGACGTGCGGTGGCTTTCTCCATGACAAGTGGCCGCCACCATGCCTCATTGGCCAAATACCACTCGACCGTTTTCCTGAGCCCCGTCTCGAAGGTTTCGCGCGGGGACCAGCCTAGTTCCGTGCCTATGCGGCTTGCGTCGATTGCATAGCGCTTGTCGTGTCCAGGACGATCGGCAACATGCGAGATTTGTTCTGTATAGGAACGCCCGTCCACACGGGGACGAAGCTCGTCTAGGTTCTTGCAGACTGCCTTCACTACCTCGATGTTCTGTTTCTCGTTCTTACCGCCAATGTTGTAGCTGCGTCCCGGCTCTCCTCGTTCGAAGACGATCTGGAGTGCACGAACGTGGTCTTCGACGTAGAGCCAGTCGCGTATCTGGTCGCCCGCCCCGTAAATTGGCAATGGTTTGCCATCCAAGGCCTTGGCAATCATCAACGGAATGAGCTTTTCCGGGAAGTGGTACGGGCCGTAGTTGTTCGAGCAATTCGTGATCAGAACCGGGAAGCCGTAGGTGTGGTACCAGGCGGAAACGAGATGATCGGATCCCGCCTTGGAAGCCGAGTAAGGCGACCGCGGATCGTAGCGCGTCTCCTCTGTGAACAATCCCTCTGGCCCGAGTGACCCATACACCTCGTCTGTCGAAACATGGTGGAAGCGGAACTGCGCCTGCGCGGCGGCAGTCAGGGTTCGCCAGTAGGCGTGGGCCTGGACAAGCATGGTGTATGTGCCGACCAGATTCGTCTGAATGAATGCATCGGGTCCGTCTATCGAACGGTCGACGTGACTTTCGGCCGCCAAGTGAGTGATAATGTCGGGACGAAACGCGGTGATGGCGGCATGAACAGCATCCGCATCGCAGACGTCGCCGCGTATGAACCGATAGCGATCGGATGACGCAATTGCTTCCACAGTCGACAAGGTTCCGGCGTAGGTCAGCTTATCAAAATTGAGGACCTCGTGATCACTCTGTTCAATCAACTGCCGGACGACCGCCGAACCGATGAAGCCGGCTCCGCCGGTTACAAAAATGCGCATGGTTTCTGCCTCTCGCCTCTTTACTTCGTGATCTTGATCAGTGTCAGAAGGATAAGCTTCAGGTCCAGGCGCAGCGACTGTTCCCTCACGTATCTTTCGTACAGTTTGAATTTCATCGGCATCACCTGTTCGATATAGGCAGCTTCCGGGTCCTGCGCCCGCGCCAGTATATCGGCCTCGTCGGAAAACTCGATAGCGGCAAAATCCGTGATGCCCGGGCGGACTGACAAAATGATGGCTCTTTGCTCCGGGGTGTAGCGATCAATATAGGCTGGGACTTCGGGCCTCGGGCCGACCAGGGACATCTCGCCCTTCAAGACGTTCACGAGCTGAGGCAATTCATCCAGCTTCGTTTTTCGCAAAAAATGCCCAAGTGTGGTGATGCGTGCATCCGCGCCGACCGTGATCTGCCTCGTACTCCCCGGTCCCGCAGCCCTCATCGTGCGCAGCTTGACGATCTGGAAGCGCCGGCCATAGCGACCCACTCTTTCCTGCAGAAAGAATGCCCGGCCGGGACTCTCCAGGCGGATTGCCAGTGCGACAACCGCCAAAAGTGGCCACAGGACCATCAATCCGGCGAGGCTGGCCGTAACATCGAGAAACCGTTTTGAGGACATGCGGGTTGCGCTAAGTCAGGGCATTCCGAACCACGCTGGCTACTTCCCGCGCCTCGCCTTCGGTCTGATCGGAGAAGAGGGGGAGCGAAAGACAGCGCGAAAAATAGTCGCTGGTTACCGGGAAGCGGTCGTCACTCAAATTGTAGCGCTCGCGCCAATAACTCATTCGGTGAAGTGGCGTGTAGTGGACCGAATAGCCAATACCAGCCCCTGTCAGGGCCGCCTCCAGTGCTGCCCGGTCGATCGGCGCATTGTGCGCCAGCCGGATGGGATAAATATGCCAGGCGTGAGTGTCGCCATCTTCAGCTTCGGCAGGAAGCTCGAGGGGGAGATCGGCAAGCATGGTGTTGTAGATGTTCGCGATAGCGGCGCGATTCTGCTGCATATCCGATGCTCGGCTGAGCTGCCCTCGGCCGAGCGCCGCAGCGATGTCGGTCAGGTTGTATTTGAAACCGGGCGCCACCACGTCATAATTCCAGGCGGCAGAGTCCCCCTGGAAACGCCGGAACGCATCGCGGTCGATGCCGTGCAGCCGCATGATCCGGCATCTTTGGGCGACACTCTCGTCCGCGGTCACGATCATCCCCCCTTCGCCCGTTGTTATCGTCTTGTTCGCGTAGAAGCTGAACACCGTAGCAAATGTGCCATGGCAACCGATAGGAAGACCCTGGTGGGAGGCCGGAAAACTGTGCGCAGCGTCCTCGACGATCAGCAGGCCCTGCTCCGAGGCAATGGACTGCAGGGCGGCAAGGTCGGCACCAAGCCCGCCGAAATGGACCGGCATGATGACCTTTGTCCGCGGGGTGATCGCACGCTTCACTTCTTCGGGATCAATGCAGAGCGAATGGGGCAGGACATCGACAAAGACGGCCTCCGCTCCCAAATAGCGAACCACCTCGGCCGTGGCCGTGAACGTGAGGTCGGGCACGATCACCTCGTCGCCAGGACCGACTCCGGCAGCCTCCAGCGCCAGATGTAGGCCTGCAGTGGCCGAATTGACTGCGATCGCATGGACGCCGCCGCCCAACGCCTCGGCAAATTCGCGCTCGAACGCAGCGCACTCCGACCCGCTGGTCAGCCAGCCCGACTCAAGCACACGAAGAACGGCCTGGGTTTCCGCCCCCACCAGATTCAACCGGAAATAAGGTACCGCCATGCTCGTCTCTTCTTACGTTTTCGTCGAACGAATGCCATCGTTCGCTATTTAAAGTAGCCAGCCTACACGCTCTTCCCAGATGGGGCTATAGGAGTTTTCTCAACTTCGTTGTTCGGTCGAAAAGCAGATTGCTAGGAAACCCATTTGCAAAACCGTAGTTAATTGGCTCTGCGGCTTCGACTGTGTTACGTCCAACAGGTGGGCAAAGCCGCTGTGTCGCCCGGCTGAAGAACCGATAGGCACAATTCATTCTCAAAAGAGCGCTGCGACCAATTCTCCTCGGTATTGCGCTTCGACGGTGATTGGGATAGCGGCCATCCACCGTCGAATGCGCTGCAATCGGCGATAGCAACGGCTTTGGTTTATTAGGGAATCCATCTCATTATGGGCAACGCTTCTTTACCGCGCGTGGCGCTCATTGGTTGTGGTCGATGGGGGCGCAACATAGCACGCGTGCTCGCGCGACGCGGCGTACTCGAAGTAATGGTTGACCCTGCTGTTACCAATTTGAAACCCTACGCCGACGAGCTAGGGGTGCGACTGACTGCGGATATCAACGCAGCCTTTACCGAGGACATTTCTGCGGTCGCTATCGCGGCGCCAGCTGTCGACCATTACCGGCTCGCTCGCCAAGCGCTTGAAGCTGATAAGGCTGTGTTTGTGGAGAAGCCGTTGGCGCTTGAGCTCGACGATGCGCAGTCATTGGCGGAACTTGCAGAACTACGGGGGCTGACCCTAATGGTCGGTCATTTGTTGCAGTATCACCCCGCATATCTGACGCTGCGGCGCATGGTGCAGTCCGGCGAAATCGGGGAGCTGAGGCACGTGACATCGCATCGCCTCAATCCCGGGGCGATCCGTACCGAAGAAAATGCCCTTTGGAGTATGGGGCCGCACGATTTTTCGATGGTGCTGGGGCTGGCCGGCGAGCGGCCAGACACGGTTTCGGCGCTGCCGGTCAGAGTAGTCAATCCGGCGATACCAGATCAGTATTTCGTCCAGCTCCTTTTCCCAAATGGTCTGACTGCGGAAGTCAATGTGTCCTGGTTGTCCCCCTATAAAGAGCACAAGTTAACCGTGCTCGGCACTACGGGAGCGCTGGTTTTCGAGGATACTGCAACCGAACGCGAGAAGAAGCTGCTGATCTATCGCGATTACGTGGATACGAACGGCGCGGCTCCGCAATTCGTCAAGGGCGCGGGAGAGCCGATCGACTGGCCGCAGCAGGAACCTCTCGAGGCCGAAATGAAGGCCTTCTTGTCTGCTGCAGCGGGGGGCGAAGGAAACAACACTGGTCCTGCTGAAGCGATCCCGGTTCTCGATTTGCTGCATCGCGCGACCGCAGATGCCGAGACCGTCGTGGCTCGCTCCCCAACCGCCTCTACCCTAGTATGAAGTTCCGGCTTTCATCCTTTCAAGGCTTAGCGCAGTTCGAGGTCCTGCGCGATGGCGGGTTTGCGGCAACCGGCAAGCTTTCCACACCCTTGGAAGGTTTGTGTATACCGTTGCGCTCGCTGCGATATGTCGACGATGTAAACGCCAGCCCGAATGTCGCTGCGGTCATCACCACGCGCGAGATTGCCGGGGCGCTGGATCAACGTTTCGGAGTGGCGGTGAGCGATCATCCTGACGCCGCGCACGCGGCGGTACATGGGAAGCTAGCCGCGGTCCGCGAGGCAGAGCTTCGTGCGCAGCCCAACCGAATCGATCCCAGCGCTGTTATCGATCCCGATGCCAACATCGCGCGTCATGGCGTTAACATCGGCGAGCGGGTTTGGGTCGGCCCCAATGTTACCGTCAGGCCCGGGGTGACGATCGCTAGCGATTGTGTGTTGCATTCCGGAGTAAGTCTGGGGGTCACCGGATTCAATACGGCGATACTGCATGGTCGGCAGCGCATCCTGCCGCACATGGGCGGCGTCCGGCTGGAGCCTTTCGTCGAGTTGCTGGCCAACTGCTGCGTTGCGCGCGGATTGTCAGGCATCGATACACTTATCGGCGAGGAGACTGTCGCCGACAATCTGGTGTATATCGCTCACGACGTGACAATCGGGCGGCGGGTCCAGATCTGCGCGCTCGTCAACATTCTTGGCCGCGTGATCATTGAGGACGAGGCGTATATCGGGCCGTCGGCGGTCGTTCGCAACGGCCTTCGGATCGGTCGCAAAGCCAAGATCAGTATGGGTGCCGTGGTCACACAGGATGTCGCTGCCGACACGATGGTGAGCGGCAATTTCGCGATGTCACATGAGCGGTTTATTAGCCATCTTCGCTCGATACGTTAGTTAGGATTTTTCATGCAATTCATTGATCTGAAAAGCCAGTACGAAGCAATGGAAGGCGACATCAGGTCGGCCATCGACCGAGTGCTGGAGAGCCAGGCTTTCATTCAGGGTCCGCAGGTTCGCGAGCTCGAGCAGGCGCTGGCCGAATTTTGCGATGCACGGCGCGTCGTGACCTGCGCCAACGGCACGGATGCGCTGCAGCTTGCGCTGATGGCTCTGCAAATCGGTCCCGGCGACGCTGTTTTCGTACCGAGTTTCACCTACACGGCCACTGCCGAAGTTATCCTGCTGCTTGGTGCCAGCCCGGTTTTCGTCGATTCCAGCGCCCACACCTACAATATCGATTTCGACAACCTGCAGGCAGAAATCGAGCGGGTCAAAGGCGAGGGACGGTTGCGTCCGGCCGCGCTGATGACGGTCGATCTATTCGGCCAGCCCGTCGACTATGGGCGCGCCCGAGAGATTGCCGATCGTCACGGGCTCGCCTTCATCTCCGACGCGGCACAGGGCTTCGGCGCTACCTACGAGGGTCGGCGCGTTGGAGCGGGCCTCGCCGACGTCACCACCACTAGCTTCTTTCCGGCTAAGCCGTTGGGGTGCTACGGTGACGGCGGTGCAGTGTTCACCGACGACGACGAACTTGCCGACGTTATCCGTTCGACATGCCTGCATGGGAAAGGCACCGCGAAATACGATGTAGCCCGGGTGGGAATGAACAGCCGCTTGGACACTCTGCAGGCTGCGATTCTATTGCCAAAGCTGGCCGCTTTCGTCGATGAGCTCGAGAGGCGGCACACGGTCGCATGCGCCTATGTCGATCGGCTCAAGGACCATGTCGACACACCCATGCTACCCGAAGGTGATGCAAGGTTTGCATGGGCCCAGTTTACAATCAAGGTCGCGGAGCGCGATGAAGTTCAGGCCCGGCTCAAGGCAGAGGGCGTTCCTGCGAACGTCTACTACCCACTTCCGATGCATTTGCAGCCGGCGTATCGGGACTTCGGCGGTGGCCCTGGATCGTTGCCCGTCGCAGAACAACTTTCCCGCGTCGTGTTAAGCCTCCCCATGCACCCTTATCTTAAGTCAGCCGAAATCGAGACGGTTTGCGAAGCCGTCATCCGAGCCGTCAATCCTAGCAATTGAGCACATCTATGACCCGGATTACGAACACATTCCAATCCACCGAGGATTTAATCGAAAGGTTTAGCGGCGGCACGGCCCTGATTGGCATCATCGGCCTTGGCTATGTCGGGCTTCCACTCGCGCTTCGATTCCATGAGGTGGGTCTTTCGGTCGTCGGCTTCGATATCGACGCAACACGCATTGCGACCCTCAACACCGGTAAGAGCCCGATCAAGCATATTTCCGCATCTGCGATTCAGAAGATGTGCGCGGACGGCTTCAAGGCCACCGATGATTTTACTCGCATCGCTGAGGTTGACGCCATCATCATCTGCGTTCCGACGCCGCTCAGTAGCCATCGCGAGCCGGATTTGTCGTTCATAATCGAAACAATGAAGTCTATCGCGCCGTATCTCCGCCAAGGACAGATCCTGTCTCTGGAAAGCACGACCTGGCCCGGAACGACGGAAGAGGTCCTGCGACCATTCATCGAGCAGCGCGGTCTGGCGATTGGGCAGGAGTTCTTCCTGGTGTACTCGCCCGAGCGCGAAGATCCGGGTAATGCTGACTACACTACCCGCACCATCCCCAAGGTTGTCGGGGGCTCGACCGCGGCATGCCGAGATGCAGGCGAGGCGTTGTACAAGACAGTGATTGATCGGGTGGTTTCGGTCTCATCCACCCAGACTGCCGAGCTGACCAAATTGCTTGAGAACATCCATCGGTCGGTCAACATCGGTCTGGTCAATGAGATGAAGCTCATCTGCGACCGGATGGGCATCGATATTTACGAGGTTATCGATGCTGCGGCGACGAAACCTTTCGGTTTTACTCCCTACTACCCAGGCCCGGGGCTGGGTGGACATTGCATCCCCATCGACCCTTTTTATCTCACTTGGAAGGCTCGCGAATACGGACTTTCGACTCATTTCATAGAACTGGCGGGCGAGATAAATCGCAACATGCCGGAATGGGTTGTGGGCAGGGTTGCGGACGCATTAAATGCCAGCGAGAAGTCGCTCAATGGCAGTCGGATTCTTGCGCTTGGAATCGCATACAAGCGCGACGTCGACGATATGCGCGAGTCGCCATCGGTTTTCGTAATGGAGCATCTGCGCGATCGCGGGGCGATCGTCGAATATTCGGATCCTAATGTTTCTGAATTTCCAAAGATGCGGGAACACCGATTCGACCTTTCGTCTGTAGAGCTTACTCCCGAAACGCTTTCATCCTACGATGCGGTCATTCTGCTCACAGATCACTCGAACTTCGATTACGACCAGATTCTGAAGCATGCCAATTTGATCGTCGATACGCGGGGGAAGTACCGAACATCGGATCAAAAGGTTGTGAAGGCGTGACAAAGACCAAGTCCATCGGCCTGCGCGGAACAATCCGTTAGCGGGGTTGGGGTTTTTCCTGCGGGCTTACGCGAGGTGTTGCTTCAACTGGTAACAAGCAAAGATCGAGGTGCAGGTAAGTCAATCTGTCAGAGTTATCCCGATTAAGGATTTTTTTGCTCAACCGACCAAGTGCCTAGTGTTCAAACTCATGGACAGTTAGAGGGCGACCGAGCGCCCCACTTGATAGGAAGTTTGAAGCAAGCTTGTAGTAAGAGGTCGCGACACGTTGGAAGTCTTTGATGGGGGAGAAAGCATCGTCGACGCCGTGGCGATCGCGATATCTGCTTGACATAGCGGATTGTGCGCTTGCGGCTTCATCGATCTAGGATGACCGGATCTGTGCCTGCTTCGCGTAGCGAACCCCCGTAGCTGTTCAGTATCGTAGACCTTACCATTAAGCAGATTGCGCATTCCGTGGACGCGTTCGAGAAGAATGGGATATGCCGCTACATTGCTGACGTTGCCCGGAAGCGTATCAGCGCAAAGGGCGTGGTCAACGACCTCGGTTAGAGCGCGATCTTCGTGGTCCGCTCACCGCGCAAGTGTCTCCTTTCCCTCCGAGCCCCCAACACTGTTCGTCGATATAGGGGCTGTCGATTGCGTGCTGCATGTCACAGCGCCCGCATCGACTGCGGCAGTAAGCAACCTTAGTCAGAGCTCCTGCCGCGATCCTTGGCCGAACCGATTGTCGATTGAGGTCGAAGGTCCTTATCGGCGGGATAATCGTACCCGCTGCAAGCCACCTTCCACAAATGTAAGTGACCCGAGATCACTCGCCGATCATGCATCTGCCTTGCGCGAGACTGGTTCTTCAGTAAATGCGAATCGATCTTTGCGTACGCTTCATCCAAAGTCAGAGCAGCGAGCGTCGCATGTTCGGAAATCTCCTAACCAAGGAGATAACTTCTGAGCAATATGCCAGTCGCATTACAAGAGCCTGTTTGGGTTAGCTCCTACGACAGCGATGACACCCACCGGCAAATAACAGTGAAGGGCGGATTCCTCAATATATCCGCCAAGCACAATCGCAGGTGGACTTTCGCCTTCAGCCAGCTGCTCTACCGCTATCGCAGCCTGCACGAGCACTTCTTCAAAAAAGATAATTACACTAGACGCTTAGCTGCCGGCTGCGACGAACGCGTTAACAACTTTGCGGCTGGTGAACGGCGTTTGCAGGTGACTGGGCGTCAAACGTGCCATACCTGTCTTTACGGTGTGACTCTCCCCATCTATAGCCCATCCAGAAACATTCTATGGAACTTCTATCCTATGCGTCATTTTTTCGCCCTGTCGGCGGCTACGCTTGCTCTTGTGGGGTGCGCTGGCCAGGCGCCGGTGCATTCTACACCTGAGCTAACAGTATTCGAGGGCCAGAGTGAGATGCCTACTCCAAGCCGTGGTGACCTTGTCGCTGAGGACCGCTTAGCGCTAGTTGGGCCGCTCGACACTATATTCGTCAGCGTTTACGGCGTTCCTGAGCTTAGCCGGGAAATGCAGGTCGATGCGGGCGGCCGTATCGCAATGCCACTGATCGGCGCCATAGATGCAGGCGGGAAAACGGCCGCCGAGTTGGCTCTCGACATCGAGGGGCAATTGTCGGGTCGTTACGTACGGAATCCGAACGTCACGGTGAACATTGTCAGTTCGGTTAGTCAGGTCGTTACCATCGATGGTCAGGTGGTCGAGCCTGGGCTCTATCCCGTGACCAACCAGATGACCTTGTTGCGAGCGGTGGCGTCTGCTCGCGGTCTGTCCGAATTCGCAGACGAGGATGACGTCGTCGTCTTGCGCACGGTGCAAGGTCAGCGCATTGCAGGCCTGTATAATATCGAGGCGATCCGCCGCGGCCTCTACGCTGACCCGCCGATCTACGCCAACGATCTTGTAGTGGTTGGTGACAGCCCTCAGCGGCGCCTGTTCCGCGATTTCCTCAGTTTGGCGCCGCTGCTTGCCGCGCCGATAGTTGCTGTCCTGCAAAGATAGATCGGACCAATGAATATACTTTCTTCCCATCCCGACCGCGGGCAGCAGGTCGACGAGTCCCGCGATTCTAACTTCGGGGGGGCGGTCAACAACGGGCCCTCATTCTTGGAGCAGTATCTTCGGATCGCTCGGCGATGGCGCTGGGTAATCGCCGGTGCAGTTTTGGGTTCCGTTTTGTTGGGTGTGGTTCTTACACTCCTCATGACGCCGCAATATACGGCCGTATCGACAATCGAAATCTCACGCGAGGCGGATCAGGTCACCAACATTGAGGGGGTCGAGCGCGAGACGAGTGTTGCCGATCAGGAATTTTACCAAACGCAATATGGGTTGTTGCGCGCGCGTTCGCTGGCAAAGCGCGTGGCAGCTGAATTGGGGTTGGTTGACCGCCCGGAATTTTTCGAAATGTTCCGATTTGATGGAGCGGATGATCCGGCGTTCGAAATTGCTAATGGCCGATATCCTGCGGAAGGTCGCGCACAGCGGCAACGCGAAGCGGCTAAAATTCTGCTCGACCAGGTCGGCATCGAGCCCACTCGGCTATCTCGCCTCGTCGATATTAGCTTCACGAGCCCCGACGCTCAATTCTCCGCCCAGGTTGCGAACGCGTGGGCCGAGAACTTCATCGAGATAAACCTTGAGCGCAAAGTGCAGTCGACGTCATACGGACGGACTGCGCTTCAGCGTCAGTTGGCGGAGTACAAGGACAGGCTCGACGAGTCCCAGCGCCAGCTCGTCACATATGCGTCTAATCAGGAAATCATTAATCTGCCCTCGCAGTCTGTAGGGGATGGTTCCACCACTCAGGAACGCTCGATCGTGGTCGACAACCTGGCTGCACTCAATGCAGCGTTGAATGAGGCAACCGCAGATCGAATTGCTGCTGAGGCTCGGTTCCGCCAGGCGGGAGGAAGCGGCAGCTCCGCTGAAGCATTGAGTAACTACGCCATTAACAATTTGCGGCAGAAGCGTGCCGAACTCGAATCTGAATATCAGGAGCTGATGGTACGGTTTGAACCTGGCTACCCTCAAGCCCAATCGCTTCAGTCGCGAATAGATGAGCTTAGCCGCGCGATTGAGCGCGAAGAAGCTCGCGTCTCGGCGTCAGTGCAGGCAGAGTATCAGCAGGCGCTAGCTCGGGAAGAGGCGCTTCAGCAGCGTGTCAGCGCACTTAAAGGTGACTACCTCGATCTGCGCCGTCGTTCGATCCAGTATAACATTTTCCAGCAGGAGGTCGACACGAACCGAGCGCTGTATGATGGCTTGTTGCAACGGTTTAAAGAAATTGGCGTTGCTGCGGGGGTCGGCGTGAACAATGTCGCCATCGTTGATACCGCTGCCGTCCCGGAACTTCCGTCCAGTCCGCGTTTGCTCCTCAATCTCGCAATTTCAATCCTGGCAGGTTTCGGCCTTGGTGCGGCCCTGGCTTTCGCTCTGGAGCAGCTGGACGAAGCAATCGCGGATCCATCCGAGGTTGAGCACCGGTTGGGCCTCCCATTGCTTGGCTCAGTACCCAAAGTCGACGATGGTGGAACGCCCCGCGATGCTTTGCTTGATCGCAAATCGGAACTGGTCGACGCATACATTGCTGTCCAGACCAATTTGGCTTTCACGACGGAGCGCGGAGTTCCTCGCTCGTTCTCGGTGACTTCTACGCGGCCGGCCGAAGGCAAGTCGACCACCTCGCTGGCTCTGGCTACCATGTTGGCGCGGTCTGGAAAGCGCGTCATCCTGATCGATGGGGACATGCGCTCGCCTTCGGTCCACCAATTGGGCAACGTTGGCCACGATCACGGGGTGAGCAACTTCCTGGCTGGCGACGACAACTACGAACCGTCCATTTTCCACATGGATGACCTTAATTTGGATGCGATGAGCGCTGGCCCGATCCCGCCGAACGCAGCAGAGTTGTTGACCGGCACCCGGATGCGCCAGTTGATCGATCGTCTCCATGAAAACTACGATCATGTGGTTGTCGATTCCCCGCCTGTGATGGGGCTGGCGGACGCACCGCTCATCGCTGGCCATGTTGACGGCGTCATCTATGCGGTGGAATCGCATGGGATACGTTCAAGCCAAGTGAAAACCGCTCTCGGTCGCCTGGCAGCGGTGCGGACACGGATCTGCGGTGCTGTGCTGACGAAGTTCGAGGCTCGCAAGGCCCACTATGGGTATGGCTATGAGTATGGGTATGGCTACGGGCGTGAAGTGGAGACCGAGACAGCCTGATGGGCCGGCGAAAGCGGAAGTGGGGACTGAAGGCCGAAATTGCTCGGCGTTCGAGACGCGAATGGTCGATTCGCATTGGCTTGGCGTTCGGCGCTCTTGTCTTGGGCTATTTCAGTACAGCGCATAGTCTGGCCAATGTCATCGCCAAAGCGGACCCAGCGACCGCCTATGCGATAGCGCCCGGTAACGGAGTTATTGCTGCCAAATACGCGCAGGAAGCTTTCGCGATCGCCCCCACTATGGAGGCAAACTCTAAGCCTGCTGACCTTGCACGCCGCGCACTGCTAGCCGATCCGACCGCAGTAGAAGCATTAACAGTGTTGGGGTTTCAGGCACAACTGCGTGGCGAAGTCGCACGCGCGGATCGCATATTTTCGTATTCTACCGCACTATCCCGGCGCGAACTGCGGCCACGCATATGGGCGATCGAAAAGGCTGTTGATCGAGGCGACGTGGCCGATGCACTTCGCAATTACGACATCGCATTACGTACTTCGAACAGCGCGGCAAGAGATTTGTACCCCACACTTGCAGCGGCGTTGTCCGAGCCCCGAATTCGCGCTGACCTGCTGACGATCTTGGCAAATGACCCGGTCTGGGGTGACAGCTTCCTAGCCTATGCGGCGACCAGTGGAGTTGAGCCGGAAGGTGCCGTCGCTTTGTTCCGCGAAGGACGGAAGGTTGGTTTAGAAGTGGGTGATGACCTAGGCTCCGCGCTTGTCAATGTTTTGGTGTCGCAAAATAAATTCGAGAATGCCTGGGCATATTACAAAAGCTTTCGTCCTCGGGCGCAACGCAATCGGTCTCGCGATCCCGGCTTCGCCATGCAAGCAAATGATAGAGCGGCGTTTGATTGGAGAGTGGGTCACGACGCCCAGCTTGGGGCTGCAATCTTGCGCAACGGGAAGGGCGGCCTCCTCGATTTTGCGGTCGCACCTAGCACGGGCGGTCAGCTGGTAAGTCAAACTCAGTTGTTGCCCGCCGGTAAATATCGTTTGGTAGGCCGCAGCAGCGGTTTGGACCAACCCCGAACGTCACGGCCTTATTGGGTGCTTACCTGTTCTGACGGCCGCGAGATGGGGCGTTTCTCAGTGCCCAACTCGGACGAGCGCGGTGGGCGTTTTGCTGGGCAGTTCACAGTTGCGCAAGACTGTGACGCCCAAACCTTGTCTTTGGTTGCCCGTGCCTCAGACGACATCTTGGGTGTGACCGGACAAATCTTACAGGCGCAACTGGTGCCGGTGCAGTTGCCGGAAGGAAATCAGCCGTGAACCAATTGACTTCCGCCAAGCAGATCATGGCATTCACGATTTTGGCGCTGAGCGTACCCTTGGCGGCACAGAATGTGCCCATCGATCCGAATGTGCGTCAAACCGAGGAACCCGCGCAGAACCAAAACGCTGGTCTTGGCGACACCGGTCGAACAGCGGATACTGGTGTAGGTGAGGTGGGCCAGCGGCAAATGCAGCGTGGTACGCCGGAGGCAGTTTCTCCTCTGGGGCGTATCAACAATCGCGTCGAAAACCGCGTGCAGAACCGTATTCGGAACCGGGTCGATCGCAACTACGATCCCACGGCAAATGCCACAGCTCCGTTCGAGCGTGCGGAGCGCCGCGCACAAACGGTAAACCAGCGACCGACAGCAGGGCCTCAATAGGCTGCTTCGCTAGATCCGTTCGTCGCCGTTACGATCAGAATCGAGGTCATTCACACAAGATCTCGCAGACATCCCATCGCGAACCGTGCGCGGTCTTTTGTTTCGGGATAGGCTGCTTCGACGTCGCTTCGTGTCTTTTCGCGCTCTTCGGTCGTCAGGCCCACACCAGCACGATTCTGGTAAATGGCTTTTGCCTTTTCGAAGACCTCGATTTGCTCTGACGTTAACAGATCGGTGTTCTCCAACCGCTCACCAATTGCTTCCAGTGCGAGGTTGCAGAGCATGGCTTCGTATTGGGGCGTCGCGTCAGCGCGCTCGACGTTGCGACCGATCGATAGCGCTTGGGCCACTCGTTTGTCCTCGGCACTAAACTCGGCCTGCGAAGGCTGCTGCTCCTCCACATCGGTCGCAGCAGAGCAAGCGGTAAGCATCAAAGTCGCAGCGGAAGCCAAGCTGGCACGTAAGACGGATTGGATCATGCGGCTTCCATACGAAGAATCTGGGGTCCCGCCAAGCGACCTAACCGGTCCGAGCCCAGTGCCAGGATAAACTTGCGTGACCTAGGCGTCGCCATGGCAACTTGTGAAGCAGTCCAGAGCTTCGCTGTGACAAACCCGCGCGGTTAACGCGCCGTGCCGGCTTGTTCACAGGCTTTGCACAGGCGTTAACGGTTCTCCCCAGCGTGGATCGCTGCGCGGATTGCCAAGCCGGGTCCCGGTTCTGCATTCCGTACCCATGACGGCCACGGGACAGCTTCGATGAGGGCAGCGGAAGAGCGCTACGACACGGATCAGGACGCAGCGCCGCTCGACATGCTGGCTGCGCTGTTCCGGGCGCGCGGCTGGCCATGCGAGACGACGGCAAACGAGCTGTGCGGCGAGATCCAGGGAAGCTGGACCAATTACCAGCTGCGCGGCATCTGGCGCCCCGAGGACCTCGTCCTCCAAATCCTCTGCCTGCCCGACATTCGCATCGGCAAGGACAAGCGCACGCAGGCGCAGGAGCTGGTCAGCCTCGTGAACGAGCAGATGTGGCTCGGCCATTTCGACATCTGGTCGAATGGCGGCGTGCTCCTCTACCGCAATGGCACGATGCTGGGCGACGACGGCATGCTCAGTCTCGACCAGGCGCAGGCGCTGGTCGAGATCGCGGTCGAGGAATGCGACCGGTTCTACCCGGCGTTCCAGTTCGTGCTGTGGGGCGGGCGCACGCCGGCTGAAGCGCTCGAAGCGGCAATGGTGGATGCCGCCGGGGAGGCGTAAGGCGCTGGGGTTCAGGGTTAATCCGAATTAGCCGTGCGAATTCCGGTTTCGCTTGAAATTGCGCGCCAAAGTGCCGATATTCCTCCCAGGAGCAGCGCGTATCACCGCGCCGCCAAAAGGAGTTGCAGACACATGGCCAATTGGAACGACACCGACCAGAGGCAGGGCTTCGGCTCGGTGCCGCGCGCTGGCGACGCCGTTGCCAGGCAGGAAACCTTCGATGCGGGCCTGCGCGCCCACATGCTCAAGATTTACAATTACATGGCCTCGGGCGTGTTGCTGACCGGACTGGTCGCCATGCTGACCGCGCGCAGCGGCTTGGCGCTGACCTTCGCCAGCGGTCCGCTGATGTGGGTCGTCGCGCTGGCGCCGCTAGGCTTCGTCTTCGCGATGAGCTTCGGCGTGAACAAGTTCAGCCAGGCTACGCTGCAGCTGATGTTCTGGGCCTTCGCCACAGTGATGGGCCTGTCGCTGTCGACGATCTTCCTCGTCTATACGGGCGAAAGCATCGCCGCGACCTTCTTCGCCACGGCAGGGGCCTTCGCCGGTCTCAGCCTGTTCGGCTACACCACCAAGAAGAACCTGCAGGGCATGGGAACTTTCCTGGTCATGGGCGTGATCGGCCTGATCATCGCCAGCGTGATCAACATCTTCCTGCAGTCGAGCACGCTGACGCTCGCCGTGAGCTTCATCGGCGTGCTGATCTTCGCCGGCCTTACCGCCTATGACACGCAGCGCCTGAAGCGCGAATATCAGTACCTGCGCGGTACCGAATTTGCCGGCAAGGCCGTGATCATGGGCGCGCTGAGCCTGTATCTCGACTTCATCAACATGTTCCTGTTCCTGCTGCGCTTCATGGGCAGCCGCGAATAAACCATTCGTCGCAAACAGGAATCGTTTGAACGTGCCCGGGGCGTAACCAGCGCCCCGGGCATTTTCGTTGCCATTGCCAAACGCTAGGCAGTTTTTCTTCATCCCCCGTCAACCGATGACGAGGCAGGATGATCGCCTTATTTTCCGAGGAGGGTCACGCGTCATGAACCGCGGTTCGAACATCACCATTCGCATGGCGGCCGTGGCTGCCGGCATCGCCGTCCTGGGCGCCTGCGCCACCCCGCCGCCGCCGCCGCCCCCGCCGCCGCCGGTGGTAGAAGCGGTCCCGATCCGTCCGCAGCCCCCGGGCCAAGCGTCCTATGTGATGACCATCCCCCGCGTGAACTCGCTCGGTCAGCGCGAGACGGTGCACCTGGGAATTTCGGACGACGAGAAAGTGTGGCACTTCCGTTCGGCCTGGAATGTCGCGGCGCTCAACTGTCTCGATCCGCAGTACCAGCCGATCCTCGACGCCTACAGCAGCTATATCTCGGACCATGCGCGCCCGCTCAAGCGCGTGAACGATCGGATCGATGCCGAATACCGGCAGGAACACGGCGCCCGCCGCGCCGGTATCCAGGCGCGCGAAAGCCAGATGACGATGGTCTACAACTATTTCGCGCTGCCGCCCGCACGGGCGGATTTCTGCCGCACCGCACTGGGCGTGTCGCAACAGTATCTGGCGGCCGAACAGATCGATCCGATCGCCTTTGCGCTGGCCAACTTCCAGACGTTCGAAGGGCCATTCGAGCGGTTCTTCGTGGCCTATGAGGAATACCAGCGGGAATCGGCCGCATGGGATGCGCGCTACGGCGATCGCTATGGCTCTTCCCAGCCGGGATACGTCGCGGTAAAGAACGCCTATGGCTACCAGGCGCCGCAGCCGGGTTCGGATCCCGCGACGCTAACCGCCACGCCGCTGCAGGAAACCAAGGTCGTCGATCCCGATACAGGGGCGCAGATCCCCGTAGCGCCGGTCGACGAAACGCGTTCGTCGCTGCCGGTCGTGCAACCCATTCCCAGCGACGACAATTCGAACTAGTTTCCGCTAAAATGATCCCGCGAGGCGCGCCGTTCCACGGTGAACGGCGCGCCTTCGTTCGTACTGGCAGGCGCTGCCTTGCGCTCGCGCCTGCGGCCTCCACCCCCAGCAATGTTTGCCCCTTGCGCCGGCCGCGCCTATCGGCACCGCGATGGACCTGCAGACAATCGTTACCGAGACATGGAATGCGCTGGCCGATGATCGCGGCAGCGGCAATCCTGCGCGCTATATCCCCGCGCTGGCGGCGGTCGACCCGCGCAAGTTCGGCATAGCCATCGCCACGCCCGACGGGCGCGTGGCTGCCGCAGGCGATGTCGACGAAGCCTTTTCGATCCAGTCGATTTCAAAGGTCTTCGCACTGGCGCTCGCGCTGGAGCGCGAGGGATCGGCGCTATGGGATGCGGTCGGCCGCGAACCATCGGGCGATGCCTTCAATTCGATCGTCCAGCTCGAGAAGGAAAAGGGCATTCCGCGCAACCCCTTCATCAATTCGGGCGCCATCGTGACGACGGACCGGTTCATCGGCAACCGCGGCGTCGATGCAGCGGTGCGCGACCTGCTCGATCGGCTGCGCCGCATGGGCCGCAACCCGGCGATCACGTTTGATGAGGACGTGGCGCGCAGCGAGAGCGAGGCGGGCGAACGCAATCGCGCGCTGGCGTGGTTCCTCGCCGATTTCGGACGCCTGCTGAACCCGGTGGAAGAGGTGCTGTCGGTCTATTTCCGTCAATGCGCCCTGTCGATGAGTTGCCGGCAACTGGCCGAAAGCGCGCTGTTTCTCGCCTTCGATGGCAGCGACCCGGTGACCGGCCAGCGGATGTGTTCGGCCAGCCGGGCGCGCCGCATCAATGCGCTGATGCTGCTGTGCGGCCATTACGACAATTCGGGGCAATTCGCTTTCGAAGTCGGCTTCCCAGGCAAATCGGGGGTGGGCGGCGGGATTCTCGCCAGCGTTCCGGGCCGCGCCGCGATTGCCGTGTGGTCGCCCGGGCTGAACCGCGCGGGCACCAGCCTGCTGGGCGCGCGGGCGCTTGCCGAGATTGCCCAGCGGACCGGCTGGTCGGTCTTCAGCGGACCGCTTCCCGAAGGCTAGAGCGCGCCGAAGGTCCAGCCTTCGGTGCGGGCGATATCCCGCGTCAGCCCCGCAGGCGTCCAGCGCGCCCGATCGCTTGCGACGCGGCGAAGCCATGCGGCGGTGAGCAGCGCGTCGGACGAATGGTCCTCGATCGCGCCCCGTCCGGCCACGGGCGGGCTGCCGAGCCCGGCCAGCGCGGCATTGAGGTCTTCGAAGCTGCGCATCTTGGCCTTTGCCGCGCTGCGCCCGGATTCCAACGCGGCGAGGCTGGTGTAGATTTCGACGACCAGTGAGCCGTGTCCCGGATCCAGATCGACCGGCCAGACGGGCAGGTGCCCGCGCAGCCGGTGCAGCACGCGCATTCCCGTCAGGCTGGACTTGCCCACCTGCGCCGCACCGACGAGGTTGAAATTCGAATAGGGCTTGCAGCCCATCTCCGCCTGAGCCTGTTCGGTGACCCGGAACCGCCCGCGTCCATGCGCGGCGCCGTCGCAACCGAAATGCACGCCCGTATCCCGGCCATTGCGAAAATAGGGCGCGAACTCGGGATGGTCGACAAAGCTTTGCGCGCCCAGATTGGGATCGCCGGCGCAGATATCGTCGATCAGCGCCCATAGCGATGGGGCATCGGGCAACAGCACGTCGCGGCGGGGGAAATAGGCCCCGCAATCGGCGAAGGGCAGCGCAATCCCCAGATCCATCCCGACCAGCGTATCGTCGGGCAGGTCCTCGCGCAGCAGCGCCAGCACGTCGCCGCGCGACCAGCCACGGCCCCGTTCGACCAACACGGGCGGGCCCCCACCGGCATCGGTGAGCGCCAGCGCGATGCCCTTCTGTACCGGCCCTTTTGCGCCCGACCAGTCGATCGCCAGGAAGTGCCTAAAGCTGCGCACGGTCGCGCCGCAGCTTGTCCCAGTAATCGAGCCGCTTCTTCACCTCGCGTTCGAAACCGCGTTCGACCGGTTGGTAATAGCTTTGTGGCTCCATTTCCTCGGGCCAGTAATCGTCGCCCGAGAAGCCTTCGTCGGCATCGTGATCATAGGTGTAGCCCGAACCATAGCCGATGTCCTTCATCAGCTTGGTGGGCGCGTTGAGGATGTTTTGCGGGGGCATCAGGCTGCCCGTTTCCTTCGCCGATCTGAAGGATGCCTTCTGCGCCTTGTAGGCGGCGTTCGACTTGGGCGCGGTTGCGAGATAGATGCAGGATTGGACCAGCGCCAGTTCGCCTTCGGGACTGCCAAGAAATTCGTAGGCGTCCTTAGCGGCCATGCATTGCACCAGCGCCTGCGGGTCGGCCATGCCGATGTCCTCCACCGCCATGCGGACCAGTCGCCGTGCGAGGAACCGCGGTTCCTCCCCCGCGGTCAGCATGCGCGCGAGGTAATAGAGCGAGGCCTGCACATCGGACCCGCGCACCGCCTTGTGCAGCGCCGAAATGAGATTGTAATGGCCTTCCCGGTCCTTGTCGTAGACCGCGACGCGGCGCTGGAGAAATGCCCCCAGTGCCGCGGGATCGAGCGGTTCGGGGAGCTGGGCGTTATACAGCGTTTCGGCCTGGTTGAGCAGGAACCGGCCATCGCCATCGGCGCTGGCGACCAGCGCATCGCGCGCCTCGGGGGTCAGCGGCAAGGGCCCCTCGAGCGTTTCGCCGCGGTCGAGCAACAGGCCCAGCGCTTCCCGGTCGAGCCGCTGCAGGATCAGTACCTGCGTCCGGCTGAGCAGAGCGGCGTTGAGGGCGAAGCTGGGATTCTCGGTCGTCGCGCCGACCAGCGTCACCGTCCCGCGTTCGACGAACGGCAGGAAGCCATCCTGCTGCGCACGGTTGAAGCGGTGAATCTCGTCCACGAACAACAGCGTGCGCTGGCCGGCCTGCGCAGCCTTGTCGGCAGCCGCGAAGGCTTTCTTGAGATCGGCCACGCCGCTGAACACGGCGCTGACGCTTTCGAAGCGCATGCCCACGCTGTCGGCCAGCAGCCGTGCGATGGTGGTCTTGCCCGTACCCGGCGGGCCCCACAGGATCATGCTCGACAGGCGCCCGGCGGCGACCATCCGGCCGATCGCGCCCTCGGGACCGGTGAGATGATCCTGTCCAATCACTTCGCCCAGAGTGGCGGGACGCAGGCGATCGGCCAGCGGTGCATCTTCGCGCGGCGCATCCGGCGCTGCGCTGTGCGGGAGGTCTTCGGGAAAGAGATCGGCCATTGGTCGGCTGACATAGGGTGTTCGCCGGAAAATTGCAGGGGCGACTTGCATGGCGCCTTTAAAGATATATCTTAGAGCTATCGAAGATAAGGCAAGGATAGCGATATGCACAAGGCACACAGGCGCCGCGGCGCGCGCAGGCGCGGTTGGCCGTTCATCGCGGCGATGATGGCCGGGGCGGAAGCGCAAAGCGGGTTCGGTGCATCGGCGCGCTTCGGCGGCTCCGACTGGGGATTCGATTTCGGCCCGCGCAAGGGCGGACGCCGCCGGCGCATGTTCGGACCGGGTGAGCTCAGGCTGGTGCTGCTCAAGCTCGTCGCCGACGAGCCGCGCCATGGCTATGAGCTGATCAAGGCGATCGAGGAACTGACCGAAGGGGCGTATGCCCCGAGCCCGGGGACGATCTATCCGACGCTGTCGCTGCTCGAGGACGAGGGCGCGATCGCGCCGGCTCCCGGCGACGAGACCCGCAAGGCCTACCAGGCCACCGATGCGGGGCGGTCCGAACTGGCGGAACGCGCGGATGAAGTGACGGCGCTGTTCGAGCGGCTGTCGGGTCATGGCACTCATCGCCGCGCCTATGCCACGCCCGAAATGTTCCGCGCGGTCGGCAATCTCGCCAGCGTGCTCAAGAACCGGGCGCGTTCGGGAAAGCTGGACGAGGACACGGTGCGCGAGATCGTCGATCTGGTCGACGATTTGGCCAAGAAGATCGAGCGGCTCTGACCCCTGCCATTTGGCGATCCGCGGGAGACGGGCTAGGCTGCGCCCGCGGGTCGCGATGGGGGAGGGTTCGGACATGACGGACACCACACACACGCCCTGGCACCTCTGGGTGGTGGGCATAGCGACGCTGCTGTTCAATGCGATCGGCTGTTACAGCTACCTGATGACACAAACGGGCAGCCTGGCCGAACTGGGTATGACGCCCGAACAGATCGGATATTTCGACACCTTCCCGGCCTGGGCCGATGCGGCCTGGGCGCTGGGCGTTTGGGGCGCGCTGCTCGGGTCGATCCTGTTGCTGCTGCGCCGCAAGCTGGCCTTCGCCGCGTTCGCCGTGGCGACCGTGGGGCTGATCGCGACGACCTATTTCGAACTGCTGGTCTCGCAGATCCCCGACAGCCTGCAGAACCCGCTGCTGATGGCGGCGATCTGGATCTCGACGCTGTTTTCGCTGTGGTATTCGCGCTGGATGAGCGCAGCGGGCGTGCTGCGCTGAGCTGCGCTAGCGGGCGGCGGCGCGTGTTTCGATCAGCCGCAGATAGGTGTCGACCACCGCCTGGTTGATCGCGTCCCACGTATAGGCGCGCGCGACCTGTTCGCCATTGGCACCATGCAGCAGGCGCAGGTCGTCATCGGTGCAATAGGGCGCCAGCGCCTCGGCGCAGGCGGGGGCGAAGACATCGGGCTTGCCCGGCGCGACCAGGCGGCCCGTGCGCCCGTCGTCGACTAGGCTCGCCGCACCGGTGGCCCCGGCGGCCACCACCGGCAATCCGCAGGCCATTGCCTCCAGCGTGACATTGCCGAAAGTCTCGGTGATCGACGGATTGAAGAAGATATCGCCGCTCGCCAGCGCCTTGCCCAGATCCCTGCCGGTCTGGAAGCCGGCGAAAATGCCGCCGGGCAACGCCTTTTCGAACCATTCGCGCGCGGGCCCGTCGCCGATTACCAGAACCTTGTGCGGGACCTGGCGCTTGCGCAATTGCACGATAGTTTCGGCAAAGACGTCGAGCCCCTTTTCCATCACCAGCCGGCCGAGGAACACGATTGCCACATCGTCATCGGCCAGGCCATGCGCGCGGCGCCATGCATGATCGCGCTTGGACGGATCGAAGACCGTGCGGTCGACCCCGCGCGACCAGATCGAAATGTCGTCATGCATCGCCTGCGCGGTGAGTTCGGCGATCTGGCTTTGCGATGGCGCCACCAGCGCATCGCAGCGCTGGTAGAAGCGGCGCAGCATGCCTTCGACCAGCGGTTCGAGGAAACCGAGACCGTAATAGCGCGGGTAGGTTTCGAACCGCGTATGGACCGATGCCAGCACCGGGATATCCTTCGCGCGCGCCCATTTGAGCGCGCCGTGCGCGGCCGGGTCGGGCGATGACAGATGCACCACATTGGGTGCGAATTCGGCCAGATCGGCGCGCACGCGGTCGTCGATGCGCAGCGGCAGGCGGTATTCGCCGCGACCCTTCACCGGCATTCGGACGTTGGGAATGTCGACCAGGTCGCCGGTCGCGGGGAAATCGGGTTCGGCCACGACCGGGGCATAGACGCGCAGCGCCGCGCCCTGCCTGAGCAGGAAGCCCGCCAGGCGGTTGAGCGCCTGGTTCGCGCCATCGCGAGTGTAATTGTAGTTCCCGCTGAACAGCGCGATGCGAAGATCGGTCACATCCATTGCGCGGCGCTTTAGGGAAGATGGCCGATGCCGTCCATCGGCTTGCGGCGTGATTGTAACCGCAGGCATTTTTCGCATTCCACGATCATGCTTTCGCGCCTGTCGCCTGTCGTGTCGTAGCTACGCTTTATCGCAGTACCGGTATTTCACATTGACTCGCTGCGGCGCAACATTAGTGCGGGCGGCGGGCCACGCGGTCCCAACGCCGCGCGAGCTCTCTGCAAGGAGAGAATACATGACTGCCGAACCTACGCTCAAACCCGAGCGCCCTTTCTTTTCGTCCGGACCGACCGTCAAACACAAGGGCTGGTCTGCCGCCAATCTCAAAACCGAATCGCTCGGCCGCTCGCATCGCAGCGCGCTCGGCAAGTCGCGGCTGAAATATGCCATCGACCTGTCGAAGGAAATGCTCGGCGTGCCCGAGGATTACCTCGTCGGCATCATGCCCGCATCGGATACCGGCGCGCTCGAATGCGCGATGTGGACCATGCTGCGCCCCGATCGCCCGGCGACCGTCGCGGCATGGGAAAGCTTCGGCAATGTCTGGATCCAGGACGCGGTCAAGCAGCTCAAGCTGCCGCAACTTACGGTCATGGACGCCGATTACGGCGAAATCCCCGATCTGGCGAGCATCCCGCAGGACAACGACGTCGTCTTCACCTGGAACGGCACCACTTCGGGCGCCAAGATCCCGAACACCGACTGGCTGGCGCCGGGCCGCGAAGGCGTGACGATCAACGATGCCACCAGCGCCGTTTTCGCGATGGAGATGGACTGGGCCAAGCTCGATGCCACGACCTACAGCTGGCAAAAGGTGATGGGCAGCGAAGCGCAGCACGGCATGCTCATCCTCAGCCCCAAGGCGGTTCAGCGGATCGAGGAATACGACCCCGAATGGCCGCTGCCCAAGCTCTTCCGCCTCAAGAAGGGCGGCAAGATCAACACCGGCATTTTCGAGGGCGCGACGATCAACACGCCCTCGCTTCTGGCGACCGAGGATTATATCGACGCGCTCGAATGGGCGCAGGCGATGGGCGGGCGCAAGGCGATGTTCGAACGCGCCGATGCCAATGCCAAGATCGTCCTCGACTGGATCGAGACGACCCCCTGGCTGCGCAACATGGTCGCCGACCCGGCTAAGCGGACCAACACCGGCGTGTGCTTTGTCTTCCAGGGCGAGTGGTACGATCAGCTACCCGATGACGAGAAGGCGGCGGTGCCGAAGAAGATCGTCAAGCTGCTCGAGGACCGCGATGTCGGTTACGACTTCAACGGCTATCGCGACGCCCCGCCGAGCCTGCGCATCTGGTGCGGCGGCACGGTCGAGCAGGAAGACCTCAAGCGTCTCCTGCCGTGGATCGAGTGGGCCTACGAACAGGTGAAAGCGGCATAATCGGCGTCGTCCCAGCGAAAGCTGGGACCGCTATCCGCTCGCTCCGACCAAATCGAAAGCGATCCCAGCTTTCGCTGGGATGACGAGAGAAAAATCATGAACAAACCCAAAGTCCTTATTTCGGACAAGATGGACCCGAACGCCGCGCGCATTTTCGAAGAGCGCGGCTGCGATGTCGACGTCAAACCGGGCATGACGCCCGATGAACTCAAGGCGGTGATCGGCCAGTACGATGGCCTCGCCATCCGCAGCGCGACCAAGGTTACGCCCGAAATCCTCGACGCTGCCGAAAACCTCAAGGTGATCGGCCGTGCGGGCATCGGCGTCGACAATGTCGATATCCCCTATGCCAGCGGCAAGGGCGTGGTGGTGATGAACACGCCGTTCGGCAATTCGATCACCACGGCCGAACACGCCATCGCGATGATGTTCGCGCTGGCGCGGCAGATCCCTGCCGCCAATGTCCGCACGCAGGCGGGCGAATGGCCCAAGAACGACTTCATGGGCGTCGAAGTGACCGGCAAAACGCTGGGCCTGATCGGCGCGGGCAATATCGGCAGCATCGTCGCCAGCCGCGCGCTGGGCCTGCGCATGAAGGTCGTTGCCTACGATCCCTTCCTGACCGAGGAACGCGCGGTCGAAATCGGGGTCGAGAAAGCCGATCTCGACACGCTGCTGGCCAAGGCCGATTTCATCACGCTCCACACGCCGCTGACCGACGAGACGCGCAATATCCTGTCGGCGGAAAACCTCGCCAAGGCCAAGCAGGGCGTGCGGATCGTCAACTGTGCGCGCGGTGGCCTGATCGACGAGGCGGCGCTGGCCGATGCGCTCGACAGCGGGCAGGTTGCCGGGGCCGCGCTCGACGTGTTCCAGAGCGAACCGGCCAAGGACAGCCCACTGTTCGGCAAGCCCAACTTCGTGTGTACGCCGCACCTCGGTGCCAGCACCACCGAAGCGCAGGTCAATGTCGCGCTGCAGGTGGCCGAACAGATGGCGGATTATCTCGTCAGCGGCGGCGTCACCAATGCGCTCAACATGCCCAGCCTCAGCGCCGAGGAAGCACCCAAGCTGCGCCCCTATATGGGTCTGGCCGAAGACCTCGGCAGCCTGGTGGGCCAGCTGGCGCATGGCAATCTGACCAAGATTTCGATCGAGCGCGAAGGCGCGGCAGCCGAACTGTCGGGCAAGCCGATCGAAGGCGCGGTGCTGGCCGGGCTGATGCGCCAGTATTCGGACACGGTGAACATGGTCAACGCGCCCTATCTGGCGAAGGAACGCGGGCTCGACATCCGCTCGATCCGCCACGAGAAGGAAGGCGTCTACAACACGCTGATCCGCGTGACGGTGGGCACCGACCAGGGCGACCGTTCGGTGGCGGGCACGCTGTTCGGAGCCGATGCCCCGCGGCTGGTCGAGCTGTTCGGCGTGCGGATCGAGGCCGAACTCGACGGCCACATGCTCTATATCGTCAACGAAGATGCGCCCGGTTTCATCGGCCGGATCGGTTCGTTGCTCGGGCAGTCGGGCATCAATATCGGCACCTTCCACCTCGGACGGCGGCAGGCCGGGGGCGAAGCCACCGTGCTGCTCAGCGTCGATGCGCCGATCCCGCCCGAAGTGGTCGAGCAGGCCTGCGCGCTGGAAGGCGTCAAGGTCGTGATGCCGCTGGCATTCTGACAAACGATAGGGCAGGGGGCGCGTCATCATGACTACCCAAGACGACCTCCTGCCCGTCGGCCTCGAAGACGCGCTGCCCGAGCGGGCGCGCACGATGACCACCTCCATGCGCGCCGTGCTCGACGCGATGGATGCGCATGGCTACGACCGTGTGCGGCCCCCGCTCGTCGAGTTCGAGCACTCGCTGGCCGGGCGGATGGACGGCGTCGCCACGCGGCGGATGATCCGCTTCACCGATCCCGACAGCCTGCGCACGCTGGCGCTGCGGAGCGACATCACGGTGCAGGTGGGCCGCATCGCCGCGACCGTCATGGCGGCTGCCCCGCGTCCGCTGCGGCTGTGCTATGCCGGCGATGTCGCGCTGCTCAGCGCCGACCAGCTCGACCCCGCGCGCCAGCGCCTACAGATGGGCGCCGAACTCATCGGCACCGACAGCGTGGCTGCCGCCAGCGAAGCGGTTTCTGTGGCGATCGACGCGCTCAGCGCCGCGGGCGTGACCAATATCTCGATCGATTTCACGCTCCCCGACGTCGTCGATACGCTGGCGCAAGAAGCCATGCCGCTCGGTGCGGAGCAGCGCGACGCGGTCCGGCGCGAGCTCGACACCAAGGATGCCGGCGGCCTGCGCGATGCGGGCGGCGAAGCCTATCTCCCGCTGCTTTACGCCACCGGGCCTTTCGACACGGCGATTGCCAAGCTGGCCGCGATCGATGCGGGTGGCGCGCTGGCCAGCCGGATTGCCGGCTTGCGCGAAATCGCCGCGACGATCGGCGACCGCACGCGGGTTACGCTCGACCCGACCGAACGCCACGGGTTCGAATACCAGAGCTGGTTCGGCTTTACGCTGTACGGCGAAGGCGCGCGGCGCGCGCTGGGCCGCGGCGGGACCTATACGATCAAGGGCAGCGACGAGGCCGCCACCGGCTTCTCGCTCTACATGGACCCGCTGCTCGATGCGCTTGGCGCGGCGGATGCCGACCGGCGCGAGACGCTGTTCCTGCCGCTGGGCCATGACCGCGCCAATGCAAGGCGGCTGCGCGCCATCGGCTGGCGCACGGTGGCGGCAGTGTCGGCCAGCGACGATCCGCGCGCGCTGGGTTGCTCGCACGTCCTCGACGAAAGCGACGTCAAACCGCTCTAGGCGGCCTTCCATTGGGCGTGCTTGGCCATGATGCCCGTAAACAGTTCGGATCCGACGAGCCCGGCCAGCCAGGCCTGAAGGTGGGGCAGCGCCTGACCGTCGAACCAGTCGCGGTCGGTGTTGGCGAACTGGCGGATGAAGGGAAAGATCGCGATATCGGCAAAGCCGCGCGTCTCGCCCCGCAGATAGGCTGACTGCGAAAGCCGCTCGTCCAGCCTGCGCAGGATGTCCAGCGCCGCCGTGCGATGCTGCGCCGGATCGACATCGTCGTACCGGGTGGCGTATTTGTAGCGGTCGAGATGGTGCTTGAACGGCCCGTCATTGGTTTCGATCAACTCCGGATCGTCGCGCTCGAGCCAGCCTTCGGGATCGCTGCGCACCAGCGCCCAGCGCATGATGTCGCGGCTTTCCTCGATCACCTCGGCCGGTCCGGCAACCAGCACCGGCACCGTGCCCTTGGGCGACACCTCGAGCATTTCCGCGGGCTTGTCGCGCAGGACGACCTCGCGGTGTTCATAGGATGCCCCGCCGATCCGCAGCGCCATGCGCGCGCGCATTGCATATGGGCAGCGGCGAAAGCTGTAGAGGACCGGTTCAGCCATCGCGCTCTGCTTCGTCGCGCCGCCCGATGTGTTCTTCGCCGCGCTCGCGTGCGAGCCGCGCCTGACGGTTGCGCTCGGCATAACGCGCACGCTGCTCGTCGCTGCGCTCGTCATAACAACGCGGGCAGGACACGCCCTCGCTAAAATGGTCATGCGCCATGTCCGCCTCGCTCAGCGGCCTGCGGCAGGCGCGGCACAGGCCGTGAGTGCCCGCCGCCAATCCGTGGCCGACGCTGACCCGTTCGTCGAAGACGAAGCATTCGCCGCGCCACAGGCTGTCCTGCTCGGGCACGTGTTCGAGGTAATTGAGGATGCCGCCCTTGAGATGATAGACCTCGTCCACCCCCTCGGCGCGCGCGAAGGCGGTCGATTTCTCGCAGCGAATCCCGCCGGTACAGAACATGGCGATCCTGGGTTTGCGCCCCTCGGTCTCCAGTTCGGCGCGCTTGGCGCGAAACCACTCGGGAAATTCGCCGAAGCTGGCGGTTTGCGGGTCGATCGCGCCTTCGAAGGTGCCGATCTGCACTTCGTAATCGTTGCGCGTGTCGATCACGATCGTCTCCGGATCCGAAATCAGCGCGTTCCAGTCCTCGGGCGCGACATAGGTGCCGACCCCGGCAAGCGGATCGAGATCGGGCTGGCCCATGGTCACGATCTCTTTCTTCAGCCGTACCTTGGTGCGGTGGAAGGGCATGATCGCGGCGCGCGATTCCTTGATCTCGATCTCGGCGCAGCCGGGCAGCGCGCGGATATGGTCGAGCGCCGCTTCGACACCCTTATCACTTCCGGCGATCGTGCCGTTGATGCCTTCCTTTGCCAGCAGCAGAGTTCCGCGCACGGCATTCGCTTCGCATACCGCAAGCAGCGGCGCGCGCAGCGCACGCGGATCGTCGAAACGCGCAAACTGGTACAGCGCGGCAATACGGATGGGGTCGTCGGTCATGGTCACGGGTGCGCCATTAGCAGCCTTGCCGCCGTGGCGCACCCCGCCGATATTACCCTTCGAAATCGCTCGGATCGGGCCCGATCCGGCCTTCGGGATCGTCAAGCGCGTCGATGCGCGACATCTGGTCGTTAGTGAGGGTGAACTTGAGCGCTGCAAAATTGGCTTCGATATGATCGCGGCTCGATGCCTTGGGGATCGGGCACAGGCCATGCTGCATGTGCCAGCGCAGGATCACGGCGCTGGCAGGCTGGCCGGTTTCCTCGGCGATGGCGGTGATGGTCTCGTTTTCGATCCCCGCACCCTGGCCCAGCGGCGACCAGCACTGCGTGACGATGCCCAGTTCGTCGTGCAGTTTGCGCAGTTCGCGCTGCTGGAAGGTGGGGTGCAGTTCGATCTGGTTGAGCGCGGGCGTGACGCCGGTTTCGTCGATGATGCGGCGCAGGTCCTGCTCGCGGAAGTTCGATACGCCGATCGACTTCGCCTTGCCTTCGTCGCGCAGTTCGATGAACGCTTTCCACGTCTCCACGAACAGGTCCTTTTCGGGGCAGGGCCAGTGGATCAGCAGCATGTCGACATGGTCGCGCCCCAACCGTTCGAGGCATTTGTCGGCAGCCTTCTTGGTTCGCTCGAACCCCTGGCTTTCATTCCAGATCTTGGTCTGCAGGAAGATGTCGGACCAGTCGCCAACACCTTTGCCGACGCCGCGTTCGTTCTGGTAGATGGCCGCGGTGTCGACCAGCCAGTAGCCGACATCGAGCGCGGTCTTGACCGCTTCGGGTGCATCGTCCTCGTCGATCTTGTAGGTGCCGAAACCGAGCTGCGGGATCTGGCGGTCGTCATTCAGCGAAAGCGTGGGGTAATCGGTCATGAAATCTCCTTTGCCCATACAATGGTGCAGACGGCGCATGTTTCCGGCAATTCGCCTTGCCCCGTGCCATAGATCAGCCTAACGCCCGCGGCGTTTGATTTCCTTACATTTGCGAGAACTATCGAATGGCCAACGTCACCGTGATCGGCGCCCAATGGGGCGATGAGGGCAAGGGCAAGATTGTCGACTGGCTGGCCAGCCGCGCCGATGCCGTGGTGCGCTTCCAGGGCGGCCACAATGCGGGCCACACGCTGGTCATCGACGGGACCACCTACAAGCTCTCGCTGCTGCCCAGCGGCATCGTATCGGGCACGCTCAGCGTGATCGGCAATGGCGTGGTGCTCGACCCGTGGGCGCTCAAGGCCGAGATCGAGAAGCTCGAAGCGCAGGGCGTCACCATCAATGACGACAACCTCGCCGTGGCGGACAATTGCCCGCTGATCCTGCCGATCCACCGCGATCTCGACGGGCTGCGCGAAGCGGCCGCCGGATCGGGCAAGATCGGCACCACCGGGCGCGGTATCGGTCCGGCTTACGAGGACAAGGTCGGCCGCCGCGCAATCCGCGTGTGCGACCTCGCGCATCTCGACGCGCTCGAACCCCAACTCGACCGCCTGTGCGCGCATCACGACGCGCTGCGCGCGGGGTTCGAGCAGGAGCCGGTCGACCGCGAGCAATTGCTCGCCGAACTGCGCGAGATCGCGCCCTTCGTGCTCAAATATGCGCAGCCGGTGTGGAAACGGCTGAAGAAGGTCCGCAAGGCGGGCGCCAAGATCCTGTTCGAAGGCGCGCAGGGCGTCCTGCTCGACATCGACCACGGGACCTATCCCTTCGTCACCAGCTCGAACACGGTCAGTGGCACGGCCGCGGCAGGCAGCGGGCTGGGCCCCAACGCCACCGGCTTCGTGCTGGGCATCGTCAAGGCCTACACCACCCGCGTCGGCAGCGGTCCTTTCCCGACCGAGCTGGATGACGAGGTGGGCAAGGGCATCGGCGAGCGCGGGCATGAATTCGGTACGGTTACCGGGCGCCAGCGCCGGGTCGGCTGGTTCGATGCCGTGCTGGTGCGCCAGACCTGCGCGATCAGCGGCGTGACCGGGATCGCGCTGACCAAGATCGATGTGCTCGACGGTCTCGACGAGGTGAAGATCTGCACCGGCTACCGGTTGCGGAACAATGTCTATGACTATTTCCCCAGCCACGCCGCCGACCAGGCTGCGGTCGAGCCGATCTATGAAAGCATGGAAGGCTGGCAGGAATCGACCGCGGGCGCGCGCAGCTATGCCGACCTGCCCGCCAATGCGGTCAAATACATCCAGCGCGTGCAGGAACTGATCGAAACGCCGGTGGCGCTGGTTTCCACTAGCCCCGAGCGCGACGATACGATCCTGATGCGCGATCCGTTCATGGACTGATGCGGAATGCGCGCTAGGATGCTTGTGTGATGCGCGCTTTCCTCGCCTTTTTCGCAGCGCTCGGTGCACTGTGCGCCGCGCCGCTGCAGGCGCAGCAGGCCCGGGACGGGGAACGGGCGGATTTCGTCCTGATCGACAAGTCCGAGCGCACGCTGCTGGTCTATCAGGACGACCGCGTGATCCGCCGCTATACAGGCCTGCAATATGGCGATGCGCCGGTCGGCCACAAGCGTTTCCAGGGCGACGAGCGCACGCCCGAGGGGCGCTACACCATCACCTATGGCAACCCCCAGTCGAGCTATTACCTCAGCCTGCACATCGATTATCCCAATGCGCAGGACCGCGCCTATGCGCGCAGCCGCGGCCGGTCGCCGGGCGGGCTGATCTTCATTCACGGACAGCCCAACGGGCTCCCCTACGATGCGCGCGTGCCGGGTGACTGGACCGACGGCTGCATCGCGCTGTCGAATGCCGAGATCGCCGAATTGTGGAGCCTGGTGCCCGACGGCACGCCAATCGAGATCCGGCCCTAGCCGCGATCTTCCTGCAGCATGGCGACTTGCAATTGCAGCCGTTTGACCTCGGTCAGCACGGCCAGCATGTTCATCCGCGCGAACATCCATTCCTTGAGGAAACCCTGCATTACCAGCAGCGCGAGGCCGGTAAGGCCCCAGCCGATCAGCGCTTCGAGGCTGTCGAAGGTCAGCGCGCGGTACAGGCAATAGGCCAGCGCCAGCCCGATCACGATAGCCAGCGCGAAGCTGAATTTCATCCATCTACCGAGCGGACCATGCATGCTGTCGCCGATCTGGCGGAACATGCCGCGATCGGGCCCAAGGCTGGCGAGGAATTCCCTGTCGTCCGCGTCGAGCGCGCTGCGAATACGGGCATCTGTGTCGGTCATGGGTCGTCTCCGGATAGAGCCGCCTTCAGCTTGCGGCGGGCATGGAACAGGCGGGTCTTGGCGGTACCCAGCGGTACGGCCTGGACCTCGGCGATTTCGGCGAGCGTCAGCCCCTCGCCGAAGAACAATTGCGCGGCGAGCCGCTGGTCCGCCGGCAGCGCGGCAAAGGCCTGGCGAATGGCCGTGCCCTCCGAAGCCGCGGCGGCGATTGCCACCGGCGCGGCATCGCCTGTGCCTTGATGGCGGCGCTCGCGCTGCGCCGATCGCACCCGGTCCGCGCAGCGCCGCCGGAGGATCCCGAAGGCCCAGGGTGCGAACCGGGCGGGGTCGCGCAGGCCGCCGATCCCGCGCAGGATCGCGATCCAGCTGTCCTGCACCGCAACCAGCGCGCTGTCGGTGTCGCCGAGCAGGCGCCGCGCGGTACGCAGGAGCCGCGGGTGCCAGCGCCGGGCCAGCCGTTCTCCGGCTTCGCGGTCACCCGCTTGCACCAGCGTGACGAGCCATTCGTCATAGCGCCGACCGGCTTCCGATTGGGCCGGTGGGGGAGGAGCGGTCTTGCTGCCAGTCACATGGGGATAGTCGCAGCAGCCGCGCGAATGGTTCAGTCGTGCGCGCGATTTGTACCCCGCTTCTTGACCTGATCCGCTTTTGTTCTCACCATGTTCTGCATTTGCAGTGAGGGAGCGCGAGTCGATGCAAGCCAATTTCGATTACGAGCCGGTGCGCGATGCTGCCGGATGCCAGCTGTCGGTCACCGTCCTGGCCGACCGCGACCATATCCGCGCGGAAATGCGCGAAGATGCGCTCGCGGCGGGTTTCCGGGTGCGCGAATGCTGCAGCCTCGAAGAATATGCGCAAGGGCCGCTCGCGGCGCTGGGCGATCTCGTGATGGTCGATTGCGCGGTAGCGAGCGCGGATGCGCTGGCGCTGCTCTCGCGGCTCGACATGCGCGGGGGAAAGGCCGGCGCGCAGTTGGTGGTATCGACCACCATGGCCGCGCTCGATAGCGTGTTCGGCTGCTTTTCGCTCTCGGCCCCGCAGATCCTGGTCGATCCGGGCCGCGCCGAACGGATCATCGCGATCGGCCGCGTGCTGGCGCGCGTGCCCAACCTGCGGCTGCGCGAAATGGGCGAAGAGGACCGGCTGATGCTGTTGCGACTGACCGAACAGGTCGGCCGGATCGCCGAACGGCTGGAGAAACTTTCGCCCGGGCAGCGCGAGGGCGGGGGCGCCTTCCGCTTCGAATCCCCCGCGCAGGCATGGCGGGCGCAGGGCGAAGACCAGCGGTCCGCGCGCGAAGAGGAACAGCGGCCGCGTCTGCCCGAAGCGGCCGTGCTGCGGCGGATCATCAAGGCCCGCCAAGCGCGCATGCGCCATTTCGATGCCGACCTGTTCGCCGATCCGGCGTGGGATATTCTGCTCGATCTCGCCGCAGCACGCGCCGAACGCCAGCAGGTTTCGGTTACGTCGCTCTGCATCGCCGCCGGGGTCCCGGCGACCACGGCATTGCGCTGGATCGGGCAGATGGTCGATGCCGACCTGCTGGTCCGCGTGTCCGACCCGCACGACCGCCGCCGCGCCTATATCGCGCTGTCCGACAACACGGCCGACGCGCTGGCCCGTTATTTCAGTGAAATCGGCGTCACCGACCTGGCGGTGGTCTAGCTGCGTCGCAGGATGACCGTGAGGCCGCTTGCAGGAGCCTCTGCGGGAAGGGGCGCGCGGGCGGCGTCGGCGCGGGCGCGGATCAGGATGGTCTCGGGAACCTGCGGGTCGTGCAGCACGGTGTCGGCGCGGCCCAGCGCGCGCGCCTGGCGGATCGTCAGGTCCTCCGGATCGTCGCTGGCAAGCGTGACGTCGACGACCTGCGCCCCATCGTCAGCCCGGATCCGATCGAGCCAGCCGTCGACCCCCTCGGCACTCGCGGGTTCGAACGGGTCGAGCCGGCCGCCTTCCTGCAGCGCGGCGTCGATCGCTCGGCGGCGGGTATCGCCATCGGGATAGCGCGCCCGGATCCGGTCGCGCGCGGCGCTCAGCCCGCTCGCCAGCGCGCCCAGCGATTGCGGCAGGATGGCTTCGAGCCGCAGCCGCAGGTGTTTCGCCAATCCGGCCGATGCGCCGCCGGTGCTTACTGCAACCAGCACAGGGTCGCGGTCGAGCACGCTGGGGAGCGTGAAATCGCACAGTTCGGGACGGTCCGCCACATTGACCAGCAAGCCCATGCGCTTGAGGCGCAGCGCGGCGGTCTGGGCGGCATGTCCGTCTTCCAGCGCCACGAATGCCAGCCTGGCGTAATGCGCTTCTGTCTCGGGGCAGGGGATGCCCCCTGCGCGTTCCACCAGCCGCGCCTTGGCCGCTGCCATTTCGCCTTCGCCGACAACGACGACATGCGCGCCGGCGATCCGGTGGAAGAGCGGCAGGCTATGCATCTCGCCGCTGCATCAGGTGAGCCATTCGGGAACGCGTTCGGCATCCATGATCGCCGCTGCCGCGATTCGGGCGGCAACCACGGCATAACGGTCGCCGTCGACCAGCGCTTCAGCCACGAAACCGCGCGAGTTGTAGGATGAGGCCATCGTCGCGCCATAGGCGCCGGCGGTGCGAAATACGGCGAGGTCGCCCGCCACCAGCGCATCGCATTCGCGGTCCATCGCGAAGGTATCGCCCGTCTCGCAGATCGGTCCGACGATATGCGCGGTCATGCGGTCGCCGGTCGGCGCGACCGCGTCGAAATCGTGCCATGCGCCATACATTGCCGGGCGGGCAAGGTCGTTCATCGCCGCATCGACGACGACGAACGGGGGGCCGTTGCCGCTGCGCTTGGCGCGGATCACCCGCGTCAGCAGCACGCCGGCATTGCCCGCGATCACGCGCCCGGGTTCGAACATCAGCTGCACCCCCCAGTCGCGCGTCACCCGCGCGACCATTGCGCCGTATTCGGCGGGGGAGGGCAAGTTTTCACCTGCCTTGTAGGGCACCCCCAGTCCGCCGCCGAGATCGGCATGCGTCACCGTGCATCCCGCGGCGCGCAATTCCGCAATCAACGCGCCGACCTTGCCGAAGGCGGTCTCCAGCGGCTCGAGCGTCGACAGCTGGCTGCCGATGTGCACTGCCACGCCGCGCATATCGAGGCCGTCCTCCTGCGCCAGCCGGCCATAAATATCTGCCGCCCGGTCGAGCGGGACACCGAACTTGTTCTCGCGCTTGCCGGTCGAGATTTTCTCATGCGTGCGCGCATCGACATCGGGGTTGACCCGCAGCGCGCAGGCCGCGCGCTTGCCGTGCCGCGCGGCAATCGCGGCCAACTCGTAGCCTTCCTCTTCGCTCTCGATGTTGAACTGGCCAATGTCCGCCTCGAGACCCTGCACCAGTTCGGCATGCGTCTTGCCGACGCCCGAGAAAACGATATCCGCGGGTTTCATGCCCGCTGCCAGCGCCCGGGCCAGTTCCCCGCCCGAGACGACATCGGCGCCATAGCCCTCGCTGGCGAGGATCTTGAGCACCGCCAGGTTGGGATTGGCCTTCACCGCAAAGGCGATGTGCGGGTTGTCGACCCCTGCCAGCGCTTCGCGAAACACGCGTGCGTGCCGCGCGAGCGTCGCGCGCGAATAGATGTAGACGGGCGTCCCGACTTCTTCCGCAATGCGCGGCAGCGGAACGTCCTCGGCGTGAAGCACGCCGTCTTTCAGCTCGAAATGGTCCATGGCAGGCCCCTGCCCAAAGGCATTCTCTTTGTCGAGCAAGCCTTGCTTGCCCGATTGAAATTCACTCGGGCGGCAGATCGAAAGGATCGTCCTCGCGCTCTTCCGAACGGGTCCGCAGCTCGACGCTGCGCGCAGGGGCGGCCTCGGGATCGAGCACCAGCAGTTCATCGGCGGTGGGCTGCACATCCGCGCCATAGGGGGCGGGCGGCAGCGCTGCGCCTTCTACCGGTTCGAGCGCGGATTTCTGCCCGCAGGCAGCAAGCATCAGCAGCGCGGCAAGGGCGATCCGGTGGCGCATCAATCCTCCATGCCGAGACGCTGTTTCGCCGCGGCCACCTGCTGCCTTACGCGCTGCGGCGCCGTCCCGCCATAGGAAGCGCGCGCCGCGACCGAGGCATCGACCGACAGCGCATCGAAAACGCGCTCGTCGATGCGTTCGTCGATAGCCTTGAGATCGCCGATCGACAGTCCATCGAGCGCGACGCCCTGCTCGTCGGCCAGCTTCACGGCCGCCCCGGTAATGTGGTGCGCTTCGCGGAACGGAATGTCCGCCTGCCGCACCAGCCAGTCGGCCAGGTCGGTCGCAGTGGCGTGGCCGGCTTCGGCCGCACGGCGCATGCGCGCGGTGTCGAAGCCGCTGTCGGCCACCATCCCCGCCATGGCGGCAAGGCTGAGATCGATCAGGCCCGCAGCCTCGAACACCGGCGGCTTGTCGTCCTGCATATCTTTTGAATAGGCGAGCGGCAGGCCCTTCATCGTGATCATCAGCGATGTCGCGCAGCCGATCACGCGGCCGGCATGCCCGCGCACCAGCTCGGCGGCATCGGGATTGCGCTTCTGCGGCATGATCGAACTGCCCGTCGACAGCGTATCGGGCAGCTTGACGAAGCCGAAGGGCTGGCTGGCCCAGATGATGAATTCCTCCGCCAGCCGCGACAGATGCAGCGAACACTGGCTCGCCGCGGTCAGGTAATCGAGCGCGAAATCGCGGTCCGATACGGCGTCGAGGCTGTTGCGCGTGGGCTGTGCGAAGCCAAGCGCCTCGGCGGTCATGTCGCGGTCGAGGTCGAAGCCGGTGCCCGCCAGCGCCGCCGAGCCCAGCGGGCATTCGTCCATCCGCACCAGTGCATCGGCGAAGCGCGAACGATCCCGCATCAGCATTTCGAAATAGGCCAGCAGGTGATGGCCCAGCGTCACCGGCTGCGCGGTCTGCAAATGCGTGAAGCCGGGCATGATCGTGCCGGCATGCTCCTCGGCGCGGGCGACCAGCGCGGCCAGCACCGCTTCGATGCCCGCGATGGCGCGCCGGTTGGCGGTGCGCACCCACATGCGGAAATCGGTCGCCACCTGGTCGTTGCGGCTGCGCGCGGTGTGCAGCCGCCCAGCGACCGGACCGACGATTTCGGTCAGGCGGGCCTCCACGGTCATGTGGATGTCTTCCAGGTCCCAATCCTCGGGGACCCCGTCGCGCTCGTACTCCGCGGCGATCTGCTGCAATCCTCGATCGATGGTGCCCGCATCTTCGGCCGAGACGATACCCTGCCGGGCGAGCATGGCGACATGCGCCCGGCTGCCTTCGATATCCTCGCGCCACAGGATCTTGTCGAACGGAATGGAGGCGTTGATTTCGCGCATGATCGCGCTAGGTCCTTCGGCGAACCTGCCGCCCCACATGCTGTTGGAGCCCTGAGTGTCCCGCTTGTCGTTCACGCTTGCCATCATCCTCGGTCTTGCAGTCGCGGGTTGCGATAGGGGCGCACCCGATGCGGCGCAAGAAAGCAGCGCTTCGTCCGCCCTAACCGGACAGATCGACGACAGCGCGGCGGGCGAACTGATGCCGACGCTGAATGTGACCGATCCGGCAGGGCGCACGCTCAATCTCGGTGCGCTGCAGGGCACGCCCGTCCTGCTCAATCTCTGGGCAACCTGGTGTGCGCCGTGTGTCGAGGAGATGCCGCTGCTCGATACGCTTGCCGGCGAATACGAAGGTCGCTTGCGGGTGCTGACCGTGAGCCAGGACATGCAGGGCGCCGAAGTGGTCGGCCCGTTCTTCGCTCAGGGCGGCTATGCGAGGCTCGAACCCTGGATGGATCCCGAAAGCGCAATCGGCTTCGCGGTTGGCGGGGGGAGCATGCCCACCACCGTGCTCTACGATGCGGCGGGGCAGGAGGTCTGGCGGGTGCAGGGCGGTTACGACTGGACCGGCGAGGAGGCGCGCGCCGCGATCGACCGCGCTATCGCGGAGTAGGGCGGCAAGCGGCGCCGAGCGGGTGCCACGATCGCGGCACCGGCGGAAATGGTGGGCGATGACGGGCTCGAACCGCCGACCCTCTCGGTGTAAACGAGATGCTCTACCAACTGAGCTAATCGCCCGCTCCGTTTCAGCGGTGCGCTGCACATAGCGCCCAATTCGGCAAAATCAATTGCCGAGATCGCGCGTGGCGCGCTAGGCGGCGGGCATGACCACCAAGCTTACCGTCCTCGCCACCGGCGGCACGATTGCCGGGATCGCCGGTTCCGCGATTACTCCGGGATACCGTTCGGGCGAGATCGGGATCGAGGACTATCTCGAAAAGGTCGGCGGGCTGGGGCTCGAGGCCGAGCTTTCGGGCAAGCAGATCGCCAATATCGATTCGGCCGACATCGGACCGATGGTGTGGACCCCGCTCCACCAGGCTGCGCAGGCGGCGCTGGCGGACCCGGCGTGCCAGGGTGTCATCGTCACCCACGGCACCGATACGCTGGAAGAAACCGCGTTCCTGCTCGACCAGACGCTGCCGGCGGACAAGCCCGTCGTGGTGGTCGGCGCGATGCGGCCCGCCGATGCGGTGGGCTATGACGGGCTGCGCAATTTCGCCAATGCGGTGCGCGTGGCGAGCGATCCCGATGCTGCGGGGCGCGGGGTGCTGGTAGTGATGGGCGACCGGATCTTTGCCGCGCGCGACGTCTACAAGGTCCGTACGCGCGGGACCGAGGCATTCCGTGGTTTCCCGCGCGAATCGGTCGGACTGGTAACGCCCGCTTCGCTCGAATGGTTCGGCGCACCCTGGCGGACCGGGGCCGGGGCTGCCTTCGGCTGGCCAAAGAGTTTCCCCGGGGTGGCCATCGTCTACGCCTATGCCGGTCTCGATGCGGCCGACCTGAACCGGCAGGTGAGCGATACCACGCGCGGCATAGTGCTGGCCGGTGTTGGCGAAGGGAACATGCCCGATAACGTCCGTCAGGAACTGGCGAGGCTTGCTTCGCGCGGGGTCTGCGTCATCCGCGCCAGCCGGGCTGACGAGGGACTGGTCGACCGCGAGGACCAGGACGATGGCAACGGTTTCGTCGCGGCCCGCGCGCTCAATCCGCAAAAGGCGCGGATCCTGCTGCAATTGCTGCTGGCCGCGGGCGAAAGCGATCCCGCCACGATCCAGCGGGCTTTCGACATGAGGTAGGCAGGGACGCTGTCCCCGCCCGCATCGCTTTGCGGACGGGGAAGCATTCGGGTCGCGCCTAGCCGTGCGGCATCACGAGATATTTCTCGCCGGTCTTCATCTGGCGATAATCGAGGATCGCATCCTTGGTCAGCATGCCTTCGAGATCGACCTTGGTCTTGTAGCCGCTGGCGAAGGTGGTGGTGAGGTTGTCGAGCACGCGCTTGCGCATGCGCATCACCGTTTCCATTCCCGCGGTCTGCAGGAACGGCGTCAGCAGCCAGCCCGAGAGCGTCCAGCCGAAGCCGTAGCTGGGCGTCAGCGTGGTCGGCCCGAAGTCGAGGCGGCCATAGATGAACATCCGCTTCTGCTGGTTCGAGCCATAGCGCGAATATTCGGTCATCTTGCCGACCGCGACCTGTTCCATTGCCTTGAAGCAGGTGTCGACCATCTTGCCGCCGCCGATCGGATCGAAGCCGTAGAAAGCATCGGTATCGTCGATCGCCGCCTTGAGCTGGTCGAGGAAATCGTCGTCGGAGGAATTCACGACATGCGTCGCGCCCTGGTTCTTGAGCAGCTTGGCCTGCTCGTCCTTGCGCACGATATTGACGAGGCCCATGCCGTCCTCGAGGCAGATGCGGTTGAGCATCTGGCCGAGATTGGATGCGCCGACGGTGTGCAGGATCGCCTTGTGGCCATCCATCCGGGCGTTCTCGACGAAGCCGAGTGCGGTCATCGGATTGACGAAGCTCGACGCACCGGCTTCAGCGCTGTGATCGCCCAGCGGCAGGCACATGGCGGCATCGGCAATCGCGTATTCGCTGTAGGCGGTGCCCGGCACGCAGGCGACCCGCTGGCCCATCAGCGCCTTGGCCATGTCGCTGTCGCCGGTTGCGATGACCGTGCCTGCGCCTTCGTTGCCTGCGGGCAGGCGCTGGCCATGGCGGGCTTTCTGACCCGAGTTGAACGGCTCGGGCATCTTGGCGACGACCTTGCCGGGCGAATAGTCGGCATTCTCGAAATCGGCCGCGCCGGTCAGGATCGCGAGGTCCGACGGGTTGATCGGCGCGGCTTCCATCTTGACCAGCACCTGATTGCCGGTGGGATCGGGAAATTCGCTCTGCGCGATCTCGACGGTCAGCGTACCGTCGCTTTCAAGAGTGGTGAAAAGCTGCTTTCCGGTGGTGGTCATCTGCATTCTCCCAATTCAATTCTGGACCTAACCGGCCTATCGCTAGGCGCGCTCGTGGCGCTTGGCTAGGGTGACGTTGGGTCAACTATCCGCGGGGTAGCTCGCCGATACGAAATACAGGCCGTGCGGCGGCGCGTTCAATCCCAGCTCTTGCCGGTCGCGCGCCGCCAGCGCTTCGGCCATGCGTTCCTCGGGCCAGCGGCCCATCCCGACCAGCGCGAGGCAGCCGACCATCGAGCGGACCTGGTGATGGAGGAAGCTGCGGGCGGCAGCGTGCACGCGCACTTCCGCGCCCATCGGCGTCGCCACCTGCTCGACATCGAGCCGGTCGAGCGTCTTGACCGGGCTGTCGGACTGGCAATGGACCGAGCGGAAAGTGGTGAAATCATGCAGCCCGACCAGCGCCTGCGCCGCGCGGTGCATGGCCTGCGCATCGAGTTCCTGCGGCACCTGCCACAGGCGGCCGCGTTCCAGCGTCAGCGGCGCGCGGCGGTTGGCAATCCGGTAGACATAGGACCGCCCGGTGCAGGAAAAGCGCGCATGCCAGTCGTCGGGGACGATCGCGCAATGCGTCACCGCGACAGGATCGGGGCGGAGGTGCGCATTGAGCGCCTCCATCAGGCGGTAAGGCTTGATGTCCTTCTCGGCATCCAGATGGCTGCGCATCGCGAT